>JAESGD010000018.1_pt1 | contig 128184 bp, 131 predicted proteins | sample 9269581 | NCBI WGS metagenome assembly JAESGD01 (sample SAMN14515903, study PRJNA621661) | algae metagenome | isolation source: Cyanomargarita calcarea GSE-NOS-MK-12-04C and co-occurring heterotrophs from... | place: USA: Grand Staircase Escalante National Monument, Utah | collected 2007-12-30 | reverse complement strand
GTCCGAGCTACTGGTGGAACGGCGACCGTTATCTCGGTCCGGCCGTTCTGCTGCAGGCCTACCGCTGGCTGATCGATAGCCGTGATGAAGCGACCGGCGAGCGCCTCGACAACCTCGAGGACCCCTTCCGTCTCTATCGTTGCCATACGATCATGAACTGCGCCCAGGCCTGCCCGAAGGGTTTGAACCCGGCCAAGGCGATTGCCGAGATCAAGAAGATGATGGTCGAGCGTCGCGCTTAAGCCACATCGTCAAAACATTGAGAGGCCGTCCGGGAACTGTTTCGGGCGGCCTTAATTTATCCGTATAGTGCCGGCTATCGATCGGACGCGATATGGAACTTGATTAACCATATTCGCGTAACATATTTCTAACCCAGTTGTACGGCAGGTTGCGGCGCAGGTCGCGAGAGCGGGAGTATAATGATGAAATTCAGCCATGCAGTTACCGGAGCAGCCATCCTTCTGGCGCTCGCAGGTTGCCAGCGCACATCCTATAGCAGCATGAATGCCGCCAACAGTGCGCTTCCTCCGCTGCAGGCGCAGCCCGTGCCTTCGGTGCAGTCGGGCCAGCTGCCGCCTCCTGGTGCTGCAGGTTCCGCCCAGTTCCCGGCAGCGCCCACCACGACGACTGCAGCACTCGACCCGGCCGCCGGGGCGCCCGCGACCGCGCTCGATGTCACCAAGGAATCGATGGTCGGCAACTGGCGCGTCCAGAGTGCCGGATCGAGCTGTGACATGTTCCTGACGCTGACCAATCTCGGCAGTGGTTCGCGTGGCGGCACCCGCGGTTGCGCCGGCGAACTGACGGCAATGGGATCCTGGGAAGTCTCGGGCAAGTCGGTTGTCCTCAAGGACCGCAACGGCAATACCATCGGCAGCCTCTACAAGACCGCCGATGCCCGTTTCGACGGCAGCACCGCTTCCGGTCAGCCGGTCAGCCTGAGCCGCTGATTCATCTCTCATCCCAGCGGTGGCCCTTGACGGGCCACCCACCCGGCGGGACATCATTCCATGCAGCCAGTTCCTGACTACGGCTTGAGCGTCGCCGAGCAGTTGCGCGCGATGACGGAAACGGGGACCCTTCAGCCTGATCGTTACCAGTTCGACGTCGCTGCAAAGCTCGACCGTATCCTGACGGAGTTCAAGGCGCGCAAGCCGGCAGCGAAAAAGAGTGCGCTCGGCTGGATGTTTGCCCAGAAGCGCAGGCCGCAAATCCCGATCCAGGGTTTGTACATCCATGGCAGCGTCGGTCGCGGCAAGACCATGCTGATGGATCTGTTCTTCAAGCTCGCGCCTGTTGAAAAGAAGCGCCGCGCCCATTTCCATGAATTCATGGCCGATGTGCATTCGCGCATCCATGCCCATCGGCAGAAGTTGAAGGCCGGGGAAACGAAGGAGGCGGATCCTGTGCCTCCGGTGGCAGTGGCCCTGCGCGACGAAGCCCAGCTTTTGTGCTTCGACGAGTTCACGGTGACCGACATCGCCGATGCGATGCTCCTTGCGCGGCTCTTTACCGAGCTTTTCGCGCGTGGCTGCACGCTGGTTGCGACCTCGAATGTCGAGCCGGACAATCTCTACCGGGACGGGCTCAATCGCGGGCTGTTTCTGCCCTTTGTCGACCTGCTGAAGAAGAACGTACAGGTGTCGACGCTGGATTCGCCGACGGATTACCGGCTTGAGAAGATGGAGAGCCTCCCCGTCTACGTCTCGCCGCTCGATGATGCGCCCAAGATGATGGATATTGCCTGGAAGCGTGTGACAGAGGGTTCTCCCGAGCAGCCGGTCTCGATCGCCATGAAGGGGCGGACCATCGAGATCCCCCGCGCGGCTGGCCGATGCGCCCGGTTCACTTTCAGCGATCTCTGCGAAAAGCCGCTCGGTGCATCGGACTACCTGGCCATTGCCAAGCGCTTCGATGTTGTCTTCGTCGAGAACATTCCGCATCTCGGCCCCGAGAAGCGCAACGAGACGAAGCGGTTCATCATCCTGATCGATGCCCTCTACGATGCCAGTGTGCGGCTTTTTGCGTCCGCGGTCGCCATGCCGGAGGCTCTGCTGACGGAGAAAAAGGGTACCGAAGGCTTCGAATTCGATCGTACAGTTTCACGCCTTTTCGAGATGCGGAGCGCCGATTATCTCGAACTGCACCAGTCGAAGCGTGACAAACATGACGAAGCTGTGACGTAATATTTGACGTTTACGTAAGAATTTTATCTTCTAACCGATTGAAATTGATACACCGAAAATTATCGTTTGCGGTTTAGACCCTTTGGAGCTATGCGGTTTGTCCACAAGGGCAGGCTAACACTCGCCCTCGGCCTTGGTCGCGGATCCAAAAGGAAGTCTACAATGGCGCGCAAGAAGATCGCTCTTATCGGTTCTGGAATGATTGGTGGAACGCTGGCGCATCTCGCCAGTCTGAAGGAACTGGGCGACATCGTCCTGTTCGACATTGCCGACGGTATCCCGCAGGGCAAGGGTCTGGATATTGCGCAGTCGGGTCCGGTCGAGGGCTTCAACGCAAAGCTCTCCGGTGCCAGCGATTACGCCGCCATTGAAGGCGCTGATGTCTGCATCGTCACTGCCGGTGTTGCCCGCAAGCCCGGCATGAGCCGCGATGATCTGCTCGGCATCAACCTCAAGGTCATGGAACAGGTCGGCGCCGGCATCAAGAAATATGCCCCGAACGCTTTCGTCATCTGCATCACCAATCCGCTCGACGCGATGGTCTGGGCCTTGCAGAAGTTCTCGGGCCTGCCGACCAACAAGGTCGTCGGCATGGCCGGCGTTCTCGACTCCGGTCGGTTCCGCCACTTCCTGTCTGAAGAATTCAACGTTTCCGTCCAGGACGTCACCGCTTTCGTTCTCGGCGGTCACGGCGACACCATGGTGCCGCTCGCTCGCTACTCGACCGTTGGCGGCATCCCGCTGACCGACCTCGTCAAGATGGGCTGGGTCACCAAGGAGCGTCTGGAAGAGATCATCCAGCGCACGCGTGATGGCGGCGCCGAAATCGTCGGCCTGCTGAAGACCGGTTCGGCCTATTATGCGCCTGCTGCTTCCGCCATCGAAATGGCCGAGTCCTACCTCAAGGACAAGAAGCGCGTTCTCCCCTGCGCCGCTTACCTCACCGGCCAGTACGGCGTGAAGGACATGTATGTCGGTGTTCCCGTCGTCATCGGTGAAGGTGGTGTCGAGCGCATCATCGAGATCGACCTGAACAAGGCCGAGGAAGAGGCCTTCCAGAAGTCCGTCGGCGCCGTTGCTGGCCTCTGCGAAGCCTGCATCAACATCGCGCCGGCTCTCAAGTAATTGCCATTTCGCCCAAAACAGGGACACGACAATGAACATTCATGAATATCAGGCCAAGGCTCTTCTGAAGAGCTTTGGTGCACCGGTCGCCGAAGGTGTGGCGATTTTCTCCGCAGAAGAAGCCGAAGCCGCCGCAAAGCAGCTTCCCGGCCCGCTCTACGTGGTCAAGAGCCAGATCCATGCTGGCGGCCGCGGCAAGGGCAAGTTCAAGGAACTGTCGCCGGAAGCCAAGGGCGGCGTCCGCCTCGCTTTCTCGATCGACGAAGCCAAGGCACACGCCAAGGAAATGTTCGGCAACACGCTGGTGACCGCTCAGACCGGCGACGCCGGCAAGCAGGTCAATCGCCTCTACATCGAAGATGGCGCCGACATCGCTCGTGAACTCTACTGCTCGCTGCTCGTCGACCGCTCGGTCGGTCAGGTAGCCTTCGTCGTATCGACGGAAGGCGGCATGGACATCGAAGCCGTCGCGCATGACACGCCGGAAAAGATCCATACGATCGCGATCGACCCGGAAGCTGGCGTCACTGCCGCTGACGTGGCGAAGATCTCGGCTGCTCTCGAACTGTCGGGTGCTGCTGCCGAAGACGCCAAGGCGCTCTTCCCGATCCTCTATAAGGCCTTTGTCGAGAAGGACATGGCACTGCTCGAGGTCAACCCGCTGATCGTCATGAAGAATGACCATCTGCGCGTGCTCGACGCCAAGATGTCCTTCGACGGCAACGCGCTGTTCCGCCACGACGACGTTCGTGCACTGCGCGACGAAACCGAAGAAGACGCCAAGGAAATCGAAGCCTCCAAGTGGGACCTCGCTTACGTGGCCCTCGACGGCAACATCGGCTGCATGGTCAACGGTGCCGGTCTCGCCATGGCGACGATGGACATCATCAAGCTGTACGGCAAGGAGCCGGCAAACTTCTGCGACGTCGGCGGTGGCGCTGGCAAGGAGAAGGTCGCGGCTGCCTTCAAGATCATCACGGCTGACCCGAAGGTCGAGGGCATCCTCGTCAACATCTTCGGCGGCATCATGAAGTGCGACGTCATCGCGGAAGGCGTGATTGCCGCCGTGAAGGAAGTTGGCCTGAAGGTTCCGCTCGTTGTTCGCCTCGAAGGCACCAATGTCGAACTTGGCAAAAAGCTCCTGAACGAATCCGGCCTCGCGATCACCGCAGCCGACGATCTGGACGACGCAGCCAAGAAGATCGTTGCGGCGATCAACGGCTAATCTCAAGGGACCTAACTGATGTCTATTCTTGTAAACAAGAACACCAAGGTCCTCGTTCAGGGCCTGACCGGCAAGACCGGCACCTTCCACACAGAACAGGCGCTTGCCTACTACGGCACGCAGATGGTCGGCGGTATCCATCCGAAGAAGGGTGGCGAAAACTGGACCGGCTCCAAGGGTGAAACCCTGCCGATCTTTGCGACTGTTGCCGAAGCCAAGGAAAAGACCGGCGCTGACGCATCCGTCATCTACGTTCCGCCGGCAGGGGCTGCCGACGCCATCATCGAGGCGATCGACGCCGAAATCCCGTTCATCACCTGCATCACCGAGGGTATCCCGGTCATGGACATGGTGCGGGTCAAGGCCAAGCTCGACAAGTCGAAGTCGCGCCTGCTTGGGCCCAACTGCCCGGGCATCCTGACGCCGGAAGAATGCAAGATCGGCATCATGCCGGGCTCGATCTTCCGCAAGGGTTCGGTCGGCATTGTCTCGCGCTCGGGAACACTTACATACGAAGCTGTGTTTCAGACCTCGAACGAAGGCCTCGGCCAGACGACGGCCGTTGGTATCGGTGGCGACCCGGTCAAGGGTACCGAATTCATCGACGTACTCGAGATGTTCCTGGCCGATCCGGCCACGACCTCGATCATCATGATCGGCGAAATCGGCGGTTCGGCTGAAGAAGATGCAGCCCAGTTCCTGATCGACGAAGCCAAGAAGGGCCGCAAGAAGCCGATGGCCGGCTTCATCGCAGGCCGTACGGCTCCGAAGGGCCGCACCATGGGTCACGCTGGCGCTGTCGTTTCCGGCGGCAAGGGCGACGCAGAATCGAAGATCGCAGCCATGGAAGCTGCCGGCATCAAGGTTTCGCCTTCGCCAGCACGCCTCGGCAAGACCCTGGTCGAAGTCCTCAAGGGCTGAGACCTGACGAAAATCAAGCCAGGCGAAGGGTTGGTCCCCCAATCCTTCGCCTGGACTTCGCATATTTGAGACGATTCGCTTTTGCGATCGTGAGCGGCAGGCCGGGCATCCGGCCATCAATTCAAGTCGGGAGGCGAGCCGAGACGCTCGCGAAGCACCATGGGTAGGCAAGAAGCCAACGAGCAGTTTCTGATCACGTCCTTCCTCGACGGATCGAATGCGGCCTATATCGAACAGCTTTACGCGCGCTATCAGGAAGACCCCTCTTCGGTCTCCGATGAGTGGCAGGCCTTTTTCAAGGCGCTGGCCGACAATCCGACCGATGTGACGAAGGCCGCGAAGGGCGCTTCCTGGCAGCGCAAGAACTGGCCGATCGCCGAGGGCGGCGATCTCGTTAACGCGCTCGACGGCAACTGGGGCGTGGTCGAGAAGGCCATCGAAAAGAAGGTCCAGGCCAAGGTTGAAGCGACCGCCGCTTCGACAGGCAAGGCCCCTTCTGAAGCTGAAGTCCTGCAGGCAACGCGCGATTCGGTTCGCGCCATCATGATGATCCGTGCCTACCGCATGCGTGGACACCTGCATGCCAAGCTGGACCCGCTCGGCCTCGCAGCGCCGGTTGACGATTACAACGAACTTTCGCCGACGGCCTACGGCTTCACCGACGCCGATTACAGCCGCAAGATCTTCATCGATAACGTGCTGGGTCTGGAATACGCCACGATCCCGCAGATGCTCGACATCCTGCAGCGCACCTATTGCTCGACACTCGGCGTCGAATTCATGCACATCTCCAATCCGGAAGAAAAAGCCTGGATCCAGGAGCGCATCGAAGGCCCCGGCAAGGGCGTCGAATTCACGCCGAACGGCAAGAAGGCCATTCTGCAGAAGCTGATCGAGGCCGAAGGCTTCGAGCAGTTCATCGACGTCAAGTACAAGGGCACCAAGCGCTTCGGCCTCGACGGTGGTGAATCGCTGATCCCGGCGCTGGAGCAGATCATCAAGCGCGGCGGCCAGGAAGGTCTCGAGCAGGTTGTTCTCGGCATGGCCCATCGCGGCCGTCTGAACGTCCTGACCAACGTCATGCACAAGCCGCATCGCGCGGTCTTCCACGAATTCAAGGGCGGTTCCTTCAAGCCCGATGAAGTCGAAGGTTCCGGCGACGTCAAGTACCATCTCGGCGCTTCCTCTGACCGCGAGTTCGACGGCAACAAGGTTCACCTGTCCCTGACGGCCAACCCGTCGCATCTGGAAATCGTCAACCCCGTCGTCATGGGCAAGGCCCGCGCCAAGCAGGACCAGCTCGCCAAGGTCTGGGAAGGCGATGTCATCCCGCTCAAGGAGCGCGCCAAGGTTCTGCCGCTTCTCCTGCATGGTGATGCGGCCTTTGCCGGCCAGGGTGTGACTGCAGAAATTCTTGGCCTGTCGGGCCTTCGCGGTCACCGCGTGGCCGGCACGCTGCACGTGATCATCAACAACCAGATCGGCTTCACCACCAATCCGGCCTTCTCGCGTTCGTCGCCTTATCCGTCCGACGTCGCGAAGATGATCGAAGCGCCGATCTTCCACGTCAATGGTGACGATCCGGAAGCCGTTGTCTATGCGGCCAAGGTCGCGACCGAATACCGGATGAAGTTCCACAAGCCTGTCGTCGTCGACATGTTCTGCTACCGCCGCTTCGGTCACAACGAAGGCGACGAGCCGAGCTTCACCCAGCCGAAGATGTACAAGGAAATCCGTGCCCACAAGACGGTGGTCAACATCTATGGCGAGCGTCTGATCGCCGAAGGCCTGATCACCGAGGGCGAACTCGAAAAGATGAAGGCCGACTGGCGCGCCCATCTCGAGCAGGAGTTCGAGGCCGGCCAGAGCTACAAGCCGAACAAGGCTGACTGGCTTGATGGTGCATGGTCGGGTCTCAGGACCGCGGACAATGCCGATGAACAGCGTCGCGGCAAGACCGCCGTGCCGATGAAGCAGCTCAAGGAGATCGGCCGCAAGCTGTCGACCATTCCGGAAGGCTTCAAGGCACACCGGACGATCCAGCGCTTCATGGAAAACCGCGCGCAGATGATCGAGACCGGCGAAGGCATCGACTGGGCCATGGGCGAAGCACTCGCCTTCGGTTCGCTCTGCCTCGACGGCCACAAGATCCGCCTGTCGGGCCAGGATTGCGAACGCGGCACCTTCAGCCAACGCCATTCGGTTCTCTACGATCAGGAGACCGAAGACCGCTACATCCCGCTCGCCAATCTGGCGCCGAACCAGGCCCGCTACGAAGTCATCAACTCGATGCTTTCGGAAGAGGCCGTGCTCGGCTTCGAATACGGCTATTCGCTGGCTCGTCCGAATGCGCTGACGCTCTGGGAAGCCCAGTTCGGTGACTTCGCCAACGGTGCACAGGTCGTCTTCGACCAGTTCATCTCGTCGGGTGAACGCAAGTGGCTGCGCATGTCGGGCCTCGTCTGCCTTCTGCCGCATGGCTATGAAGGTCAGGGTCCGGAACACTCGTCCGCCCGCCTTGAGCGCTGGCTGCAGATGTGCGCCGAAGACAACATGCAGGTCGCCAACGTCACGACGCCGTCGAACTACTTCCACATCTTGCGCCGTCAGATGAAGCGCGACTTCCGCAAGCCGCTGATCATGATGACGCCGAAGTCCTTGCTGCGCCACAAGCGCGCAACGTCGAGCCTTGCCGAACTGGCTGGCGAAAGCTCGTTCCACCGCCTGCTGTGGGACGATGCCGAAGTCATCAAGGACGGCCCGATCAAGCTGCAGAAGGATGCCAAGATCCGTCGCGTCGTCATGTGCTCGGGCAAGGTCTATTACGACCTTCTCGAAGAGCGCGAGAAGCGTGGCATCGACGACGTCTACCTGCTGCGCATCGAACAGCTCTACCCGTTCCCGGCCAAGGCGCTCATCAACGAGCTCAGCCGTTTCCGCAATGCGGAGATGGTCTGGTGCCAGGAAGAGCCGAAGAACATGGGCGCGTGGTCGTTCATCGATCCGTATCTGGAATGGGTGCTTGCCCATATCGACGCCAAGTACCAGCGGGTGCGCTACACCGGCCGTCCGGCTGCCGCCTCGCCGGCAACCGGCCTGATGTCCAAGCATCTTGCCCAGCTCGAAGCCTTCCTCGAGGACGCACTGGGCGGTTGATCCGCCCAGTCGCTCCCTCGCAGACCGAAACGTTCTCTGATCAACGGAATTGAGATCATGGCCACTGAAATCCGCGTACCCACCCTTGGCGAATCCGTCAGCGAAGCCACTATTGGCACCTGGTTCAAGAAGGTCGGTGACACCGTCAAGGCCGACGAACCCCTCGTCGAGCTGGAAACCGACAAGGTGACCGTTGAAGTCCCGTCGCCGGTCTCGGGCGTTCTGACTGAAATCGTCGCCCAGAACGGCGAGACCGTCGGTCTCGGCGCGCTGCTCGGCCAGATCGCTGAAGGTGCTGCAGGCTCCGCCGGTGCAACTGCTCCGGCCCCTGCCGCAGCACCGGCTCCCGCTGCAGCGCCTGCTCCGGCCGCCGCTGCTCCGGCTGCTCCCTCGGCCATGCCGGCTGCTCCGGCCGCTGCCAAGCTCGCTGCCGACAACAACATCGCGACCTCCGACGTCGACGGCTCCGGCAAGCGTGGCCAGGTGCTCAAGGGTGACGTGCTCGCCGCCATCGCCAAGGGTACGGCTGCTCCGGCTGTTGCCGCAGCCCCTGCTGCTCCGCGTCCGGCCTCTTCCGGCGACGACGCATCGCGCGAAGAGCGCGTGAAGATGACCCGCCTGCGCCAGACGATCGCAAAGCGCCTCAAGGACGCCCAGAACACGGCTGCCATGCTGACCACCTATAACGAGGTGGACATGAAGGCGGTCATGGACCTGCGCAACCGCTACAAGGACATCTTCGAGAAGAAGCATGGCGTGAAGCTCGGCTTCATGGGCTTCTTCACCAAGGCCGTCACGCACGCCCTGAAGGAACTGCCGGCCGTCAACGCCGAAATCGACGGCACCGACATCATCTACAAGAACTACTGCCACATCGGCGTTGCCGTTGGCACGGACAAGGGCCTGGTCGTTCCGATCGTGCGCGATGCCGACCAGATGTCGATCGCCGAAATCGAGAAGGACATCGGTCGTCTCGGCAAGGCTGCACGTGACGGTCAGCTCTCGATGGCCGACATGCAGGGCGGCACCTTCACCATCTCCAACGGTGGCGTCTACGGCTCGCTGATGTCCTCGCCGATCCTGAATGCACCGCAGTCGGGTATCCTCGGCATGCACAAGATCCAGGAGCGTCCGGTCGTCGTCGGCGGCCAGATCGTCATCCGCCCGATGATGTATCTCGCGCTCTCCTACGATCACCGCATCGTCGACGGCAAGGAAGCAGTCACCTTCCTCGTTCGCGTCAAGGAAAGCCTTGAAGATCCGGAACGTCTGGTTCTCGATCTCTAAGGAAATTTCACGATGGAGCCGGTATCCGCTTCCGCCTCTCCGCTTGTCCTGCTCCTTGCCTGGAGCGTGGTCCTGCTGGTCGCGCATGTCCTCTTGCAGGGCATGCTCGCCACCAAGGAGTTGGGCACGGAGTGGAATGCCGGTCCGCGTGACGACGACAAGCAGCCGGCGAGCAAACTCGCCGGCCGTGCTGCCCGGGCGTCCTCGAACTTCCGCGAGACTTATCCCGCCTTTGTCGCTCTTACGGCAGGGCTTCTGTTTACAGGCGAGACCTCGGGTCTCGCTTTGATCGGCGCGATCATCTGGTTTGTCGGCCGCATCGTCTATTACCCGCTCTATGTCGCCGGCATTCCCTATATCCGCTCGCTCGTCTGGACTGGCGCTATGGCCGGCCTTGGGCTGATGTTCCTCGCACTGGCGTTTTGAGGTGAGGCATGGGCGCGTCGTCAGGAGCAGCCGTTCTTCTTGCCGCGCTTGCGCTCTCTCACGCGGCTTCGGCCGCCGATTGCCGGATTGAGAAAGCCACCTATCGCGAAGCCGAAACCGGGGTAGAGCTCGTCTTTGCTGCGGCTAGTGGCGAGAACACACCGGTCAGCCATGGTTTCAAGACTGAAATCGGCAAGTTCAAGCTTGATGGTCATGTGATGTTCGATCCGGAGATCGAGCGTCCCATCGGCATGCTGATGAACAATTGCCCAGACGGCGACGTGACTGGCGCAACCATTGCCGCCTGCACCGTCTGGAAGGGCATCGTCTACGGTATCGACGAGGCGACCGGCCATGTCGACCTTCTGCCTCCGGAAGGGGCCGATGCACCCGACGTGCTTCTCCTGCCCGGCTTCGGCCCCGCCATCCTGTCTTCTGCTGTCGGCAAGGGCATGGAAAGCGGTCCCTGGGATGTCTTCGAGTTCAAGGGATGCGCGTCATGAGTAGCCGTCCTCTCCTTCTCGTCACCGGCGGCAGCCGCGGCCTCGGCGCTGCCGTCTGCCGCAAGGCCGCAGCGCAGGGTTATGACCTGCTCGTCAATTATCGCTCGGACAAAGCTGCTGCCGACGCCGTCGCCGCGGATTGCCGCACGCTCGGCGCCAAGGCCGAGGTCGTGCAGGGTGATACCGCCACCGAAGAAGGCATCGCCGCGATCTTCGCCGCCGCCGATCTCCTTGGACCGCTCCATGGTCTCGTCAACAATGCCGGCGTGGTCGACGTCACGGCGCGGGTTGAGGAATTCGATCGAGTGCGGCTCGACCGTATGTTTGCCGTCAACGTGATCGGCAAGATCCGCTGCGCCACGGAAGCGGTGAAGCGCATGTCGACGAAGCATGGCGGGCAGGGTGGCGTGATCGTCAACATCTCGTCCATGGCCGCCGTGATCGGCAGTTCGGGCCAATATGTTGACTATGCCGCCGCCAAGGCCGCGGTTGATACCTTTACTGTGGGCTTGTCCCGCGAAGTCGCGACCGAGGGCATCCGGGTCAATGCCATCAGGCCCGGGATCATCGATACCGAAATCCATGCATCCGGCGGATTGCCGGACAGGGCGCGCGATCTGGCTCCCATCGTTCCGATGCAAAGGCCCGGAACGGCGGACGAAGTGGCCGACAGCGTTCTTTATCTCCTCTCGCCTCAGGCATCCTATGTGACGGGTGCCCTCTTGAATGTCAGCGGCGGTCGGTAACCGTCGAAAACGAAGGAAGCTTCCCATGTCTTATGATGTCATCGTTATCGGCTCCGGCCCCGGCGGCTATGTCTGCGCCATCAAGGCGGCCCAGCTCGGCATGAAGGTCGCCGTCGTCGAGAAGCGCGCCACTTATGGCGGCACCTGCCTCAACATCGGCTGCATTCCGTCCAAGGCCCTGCTGCACGCGTCGGAAGTCTTCCACCAGGCCGCTCATGGCATGGCGGACCTCGGTGTCGAAGTCGGCGCACCGACGTTGAACCTGCCGAAGATGATGGCGCACAAGGACGCGACCGTGAAGTCGAACGTCGAGGGCGTCGCCTTCCTGTTCAAGAAGAACAAGATCGACGGCATCCAGGGCACGGGCAAGATCCTCGGCGCCGGCAAGGTTGAAGTCACCAACGACGCCGGTGAAGTCCAGGTTCTCGAAACCAAGAACATCGTCATCGCCACCGGTTCCGACGTCGCCGGCATTCCGGGTGTTGCGGTCGAGATCGACGAAAAGATCATCGTGTCCTCGACCGGCGGTATCGCGCTGGACAAGGTTCCGGCCAAGATGATCGTCGTCGGCGGCGGTGTCATCGGCCTCGAGCTCGGCTCGGTCTGGTCGCGCCTCGGCGCCAAGGTCACCGTCATCGAATATCTCGACACGATCCTCGGCGGCATGGACGGCGAAGTCTCCAAGCAGTTCCAGCGCATCCTTGCCAAGCAGGGCATGGAATTCAATCTCGGCGCCAAGGTCACCGGCGTGGTCAAGTCGGGTGATGGCGCGAAGGTTACGTTCGAGCCGGTCAAGGGCGGCGAAGCCCAGACGCTCGACGCCGACGTCGTGCTCGTCGCCACCGGCCGCAAGCCCTACACCGCGGGCCTCGGCCTTGAAGAATCCGGCGTTGCGCTCGACAATCGTGGTCGCGTCGAGATCGACGGCCACTACCGCACCAATGTTGCCGGCATCTATGCGATCGGCGACGTGGTCAAGGGCCCGATGCTTGCTCATAAGGCGGAAGATGAAGGCGTGGCGCTTGCCGAAATCCTCGCCGGCCAGCATGGCCATGTGAACTACGAGGTCATCCCCGGCGTCGTCTACACCCAGCCGGAAGTCGCCTCCGTCGGCAAGACCGAGGAAGAACTCAAGGCCGCAGGCGTCGCCTACAAGGTCGGCAAGTTCCCGTTCACGGCCAATGGCCGTGCGCGCGCCATGCAGGCCATGGACGGCTTTGTGAAGGTGCTTGCCGACAAGGACACCGACCGCGTTCTCGGCGTGCACATCATCGGCCTCGGCGCCGGCGAGATGATCCACGAGGCCGCCGTGCTGATGGAGTTCGGCGGTTCGTCGGAAGATCTCGGCCGCACCTGCCACGCCCACCCGACCATGTCGGAAGCCGTCAAGGAAGCCGCACTCGCGACCTTCTTCAAGCCGCTGCATATGTGAGCCTGCTGACCTGACATAGGTCAATTATTATATTTCGGTAAGGTTGAAGGCCGTCGCTTGTGCCACAAGCGGCGGCCTTTATCATGCGTGGTCAGTGCCTCCCTTTGCTCCTCCCGAAAGGCAAGACCATGGCCCATGTCGCGCCCGCTTCCTATTCCATCCAGCAGAAGGCCCTTCACTGGGTGATGGCCTTGCTCATCCTGTTCAATCTCATCTTCTCTGATGCGATGGAGGAGGTTGCCGAAGCCTATGAGCGCGGGGAGGTCCCTACACCCGAAGACCTGACCTTCGCCAATATCCATGCCTATGTCGGGATCGCCGTCCTCTGTCTCGGGCTTGTCCGGCTCGCGGTCCGGCTGACACGTGGTGCGCCACCCGCGCCGGCCGAGGAACCACCGCTCCTGGCGCTCGCTGCCAAGCTGGCGCATGGTACCTTCTACGCGCTCTTTTTCCTGATCCCGCTCAGCGGCATCGGCGCCTACTACTTCGGCAATGAGACTGCGGGTTTCGTGCATGGTGGCCCGCTGAAGAGCCTCATGTGGCTTTTGATCGCAGTGCACATCCTGGCGCTTCTGGTACATCAGTTCTACTGGAAGACGCCGGTCGCCAAGCGCATGACGCGCGGGTGATCGCCAAGGGGGACAGGATGGGTGTTGTCGTCGAGCAGCGTGTCACGCTTCCGCATCCCGACCTTCCCTCAGCCGACTGGGCTGATAGCTACTGTGTCCGGCTCGATCGAAACGATCTCGTTCCGATGGAAGTTGCGACAGACCTTATCGGGAGAGCGCCGCGCTGGGTCAGGGCTCTGCTCAAGATCCGCAATCGGATTGTCAGTCTCTTCGGATTGAAGTCAGCTGAGCTTGAATTGACCGGCCAGGATAAGATTGGCGGCTTTCCCGTCATTGCTTATGACGACGAGCGCGTCCTGCTCGGCTTCGACGACAAGCATCTGGATTTTAGGATCATCGTGACGGTCGAGCCAGAGGGTGCCGGCCATCAACACGTGTCGCTGACGACGCTCGTCAATCGGCACAATCTGTTTGGCCGGATCTACATCCTCGTCGTCACGCCGTTCCACAAGCTGATCGTGAAGACCTTCCTGAAGCGCTTTGCCGCTTCGAAGGGACTTAGCCGTCGATCCGCGTAACGGTGTAGCCCTGGCCGCGCAGAAGTTCGACCAAGCCTTCTTCGCCCGGCAGATGCAGGGCACCAACGGCGATGAAGGCATTGCCCTTTGCAAGATGCTGCTTGCTGCCTTCGGCCATCACGAGATTGCGGTCGCGGACGATCCGCGTCTCGAAGGCAGCATAGGCGCTTTCGTCTTCGCCTGACTCGGTCGGGGCCACGGCCTTCAGCATGGGCATGGTCATGCCGATGTCACCGGCGAGATAAAGCTCGGTCATCGTCTCGATGACGTCTTCCATCTTGTCGCCGAGCGCGATCGTCTCGATCAGAGCTTTGAAATGAAAGTCGACCGGCAGGTCGGCCATGGCTTCGAGCTGTTCCACGAGGGTTTCCAGCCCGGCGATCGGCTTGCCGGCTTTGACCGCATCCTCCGCGATCTGCTTGTCAAGGAAGGAGGCGCCGGCTGCCTTGCGCGACATTTCGCAGGCGGGCAGCGCCACAAAGCTCGCGAGGATCCAAGGCTTCATCCGGGCAACGGCGCCAAGCGCGAGGCCCCGCTCCTTCAGGCCGGATTCCAGTTTAGCGAGTTCCTCGGCGTCGAGGTGGTCCTTCACGGACTTGCCGTCCGTAAACATGGTGAGTTCGGGATGCATGAGCAGGGAAGCGGCGGCCTTCTGCTCGTCGAGGATCTCGTCTGATTCGATGACGACCACATCGGCCGCTGCAGCCGCTTCGCGGGCGCCGTTCGGCATGGTGAGAACGCGGGGATCAGTGACATGCATGGTGCCGAGCAGATAAGAGGGCTTCAGGCCCGCCTTCTCGACCTTCCAGAAGATGCCCTGGCCATTCGGCACCTTGGCCGCTTCGGCGCGGATCTTCGCGAGTTCTTCCGGCTTTTCCTTTTCCATGGTCACGAGCAGGTTCTCGCCATGGCAGGCAGTGTCGGATGCGCGGGCAGGGCTGACCACAAGCAGGGTAGCCAGCAGCAGGGCGACAAGCGCAAGCGGCAGCGCGCTAACGATCCAGAGGCCGATCTCGGATGGCGAAAGGCGCGGCAGGGTCGGCCGTAGCGTGAAAAGGCGATGCGCGTTCATGTCGTCTCCTGTGAGAAGTCCGGAGAATAGAAGCGATCGCCCTCACGTTCGATTAAGGATCTTGGTTAACGCAGGCGCGATCGGGACGCGTCAGGCCCGCGGATGGGCGCGATCGTAGATGTCCAGAAGCCGTGCGCTGTCGACGCCGGTGTAGATCTGCGTGGTCGAGAGGCTGGCATGGCCGAGCAGTTCCTGGATGGTGCGCAGGTCTCCACCACTGCCGAGAAGATGGGTCGCGAACGAGTGGCGCAGAGCATGGGGCGTGGCCGAATCGGGCAGTCCGAGTGCCGAGCGCAGCTTCTGCATCTCGCGCTGGATGATCGCCGGCTGCAGCGGTCCACCACGGGCACCTCGAAAGAGCGGAGCACCGGCTTCGAGATGGTAGGGGCAGAGCTTGTAGTAGGTTTCTACCGCTTCGATGACGACGGGAAGCAGCGGCACGAGCCGCATCTTCCCGCCCTTGCCGGTGATGCGCAGGCTGGTCGGCCTGCCCTGGAAAACCTCGGGTGTCAGCCCGAGTGCTTCGGAGATACGAAGACCGCATCCATAGAGCAGCGAAAGCACGGCTGCGTCTCGGGCGGCGATCCAGGGCTCCTCGTGCATCTGTGTGTCGATCGCGACCACGGCCAGAGCCTGTCGGCCGCTGAGTGGCTTGGGCAGGGATTTCGGCTGCTTCGGTGAGCGGATCGCACTCGCACCCGCCGCATTGACCAGGCCCTTGCGTTCCAGGTGACGCAGGAAGGAGCGCAAGCCCGCCAGATGGCGACCGAGCGTTCGCGCACCGGCCCCGTCCTTGCGGCGATGGGCGAGGAAGCCGCGCAGATCCGCCGGGCGCAGCGCCTCGATATCGCGGATCTTCACCATTCCGGCGACATGGGTGGACAGGAATTGCAGGAATTGCCGCGTGTCGCGTTCATAGGCTTCTAGCGTATTGCCCGACAGCCGACGCTCGGCGCCAAGGCTTTCCAGCCAGGCGGCGCGTTCGCCGAGGAGTTTTTCGTCTGCCTGGATCAATTTCGCGCCTTCCGCGTTGTCGGGTGTCGGCCAGCCCTCGCACGATGGCGCGGGAGGGTTAACGAAGGACTAATATCGGGGCTGTCATGATCGGATCACAAATCGCTGCCAGAACCGCTCTGGAACTCTGGCGAGGTATTTGCTGATGCGCCGCTCTCCCGTCTCTACCTTCGCAAGCGTCACCGACACTCTGTCGCTTCTTTCCCACGGTCGCCCCGGGCATATCGTCGACACGCTGATTGCCGAGCGTGGGCAGAAGCTCGTCGAGCATCCGCTCTGGCCCGCGATGCGGCCCTTTCTTTACAGCGTTCTGCGCTACGACAAAGCGATCCAGTTCGCCAATGATGTTGCCAACCTGCCGGGTCCGCAAGTGTTCGACTATCTGAGCGCTGCTCTCGGCCTCGATATCCAGGTCCGGCATGCTGATCGCATCCCGTCATCCGGCGGCTTCATCCTGGTCAGCAATCACCCGACCGGCATTGCTGACGGGGTTGCGATGTATGATCTGCTGAAAGACCGCCGTCCCGACATGACCTTTTTCGCCAACCGCGATGCCGTCAGGGTCAATCCGCGGCTTGCTGAAATCATCATCCCGGTCGAATGGCGCGAAGAGCACAAGTCGAAGCTCAAGGCGCGCGAAACGCTGAAACTCACCACGCGGGCCGTGGAAGAGGGGCGGGCGACCGTGCTCTTTCCCTCCGGCCGCATCGCCTATTGGGATGAGGGCAAGCTGAACGAGCGGCCCTGGAAGACGTCGGCCATCTCGCTTGCGCGCAAATACAATCTGCCGATCCTGCCGGTGAACATGAAGGCCCGCAATTCCGGCCTGTTCTACTGGTTTGCCCGCTGGTCAACAGAACTGCGCGACATGACCGTCTTCTATGAGCTTTTGAACAAGCGCGGCGGCCGTTTCGACTTCACCGTTGGCAATCTGATTCCGGTCGAGGCGCTCGAAGGTGATCCCGCCGAGGTGACCAAGGCACTTGAAGACTTCACGGTCCACCAACTGCCAGCCGATCCCGACCGCAGTTTCCGCTGACCTCTTCTCCAGCATAAAGCCTGTTTTCTTTCTGTTCTTCCGGGGGCAAGTTGCAGCCCGATGAAGGACGATTCGAAAAGCCTGTTCGGAGAACTGTTTGAGACACCGCGCCGCAAGGTGGTGCCGGTGCTCGTCCCCATGCCGGCACCTACCGCCTATAGTTACGCGGTACCGGATGGCCTGACGGTGGAGCCAGGTGCGATCGTACAGGTGCCGCTCGGGCCGCGTCAGGTGATCGGTGTGGTCTGGGATGGCGGCGAGGACGTCAAGGTCGATCCGAAGAAGCTGCGGGAAATCACCAAGGTCTTCGACTGCCCGCCGCTCGACCAGGGCATGCGCACCTTCCTCGACTGGGTTGCTGCCTACACGCTTTCTCCGCCCGGCTATGTAGCGCGCATGGCGCTTCGTGCGCCCGCTGCCTTTGATCCGGAGCCGATGATCGAGGGGCTGCGCTATGCCGGTTACGAGCCTGAGCGCCTGACACCTGCACGACAGAAGGTGCTGGAGATGGCGGCGGACGGTCTCTCCTGGACGAAGAGCGGGCTTGCTCACGCGAGCGGCGTCTCGACCAGCGTCATCGATGGTCTCGTCAAACAGGGCGTGTTCGAACAGGTCTTCTTGCCGCCTCCGCCGCTGGTTGCCGCTCCGGACCCTGACTATGCGGAGAACCGGCTTGCGGGTCCGCAGAGGGACGCCGCCGAGGAAATCCTCGACAGTCTGCGCAAGGGCGGCTTTGCCGTGTCCCTGATCGATGGCGTGACGGGCTCCGGCAAGACGGAGGTCTATTTCGAGGCGATTGCCGAGACACTGAAACAGGGCAAGCAGGTGCTGATCCTGCTGCCGGAAATCGCGCTTACGGCCAACTTCCTCGAGCGCTTCCAGGATCGCTTCGGCTCCAAGCCCGGCGAATGGCATTCGGATCTCGCGACACGCACGCGTGAAAAGGTCTGGCGCCAGGTGGCGACCGGCGAGATCCGCGTGGTGGCGGGCGCACGCTCGGCGCTCTTCCTGCCTTTCGAAAATCTGGGCTTGATCATCGTCGACGAAGAGCATGACCCGGCTTTTAAGCAGGAAGACCGCGTCTTCTACAATGCGCGGGACATGGCAGTCGTGCGGGCGCGGATCGCGAACTTCCCGGTCGTGCTTGTCTCGGCGACGCCATCTGTCGAGAGCCAGGTCAACTGCATCGCCGGGCGATACACGCGCATCCATCTGCCGACGCGCTTTGCCGATGCCGCAATGCCGGATCTGCATCTCATCGACATGCGGCGTGCGCCGCCCGAGCGGGGCGGCTTTCTGTCGCCGATCCTGCTGCGCTCCGTCGGCAAGGCTGTGGAGCGCGGTGAACAGGCGCTGCTCTTCCTCAACCGACGGGGTTATGCGCCGCTGACGCTCTGCCGCGTCTGTGGTCACCGCTTCCAGTGCCCGCAATGTTCGAGCTGGCTGGTCGAGCATCGTTTTCGCGGTCAGATACAGTGCCACCAATGCGGCTATCACGAGCCGACGCCGAATTCCTGCCCGGAATGCGGCACGCTTGATCATCTCGTCGCCTGCGGTCCCGGTGTCGAGCGCATCGCCGAGGAAGTGGAGAAGCACTTTCCCGATGCGCGCACACTGGTGCTCTCTTCGGATATCGGTGGAGTGAAGCGTCTCAGACTGGAGCTTGAGGCCATCGCCAATGGTGAGGCCGATATCGTCATCGGCACCCAGCTCGTCGCCAAGGGGCATAACTTCCCGCTGATGACGCTGGTCGGCATTATCGATGCGGATATCGGTTTGTCGAACGGCGATCCCAGAGCTGCCGAGCGGACCTTCCAGCTGCTTTCCCAGGTCACAGGCCGCGCGGGCCGAACCGGGCGCAAGAGCCTTGGTCTGCTGCAGACCTTCCAGCCGCAACATCCTGTCATGCAGGCGATCGTATCGGGCGATGCGGCTGCCTTCTATGAACGCGAGATCACCGAGCGCGAGCGAGCGCAGCTCCCGCCTTACGGGCGGCTGGTCTCGATCATTGTTTCTGCCGATACGCGGGCCGAAGCGGAAGGGCATGCCCGCGGGCTGCGCCAGGCCGCGCCGCATGAAAGCGGCATCATGATCCTCGGGCCCGCAGAGGCGCCGCTTGCCCTCATCCGGGGACGGCATCGCTTCCGGCTTCTTGTCCACGGGCGCCGCAACAGCGACATGCAGGCTTTCGTGAAAAGCATGTTGGAGCGCGGCCCCAAGGAGCGGCGCTCGATCCAGGTGCAGGTCGATGTCGATCCGCAGAGCTTCCTGTGAGCGTTTTTCAGCCGATTGAGGTCGCGTCGTCCTCAGAATGAGCCGCAAAGGCCATACCGCCACCGCGCGTTTCGTGCCATAAGCCCCGCGATTTCTTTCACGCGGGTCGATCCATGGAATTCTACTTCCCCACTGAACTTGGCGAACAACTGGCCTTCCTCTCCGCTGCCGCGGCAGCGCTCATCGGCTGCTTCGTCCTCTTTGCTCCAGGCCTCACCCTGAAGGCGCTGGGCCTCACCGCTGCCGAGGGGCGACCGGAAGGTCTGGGTGCTGCGCGGTCCATCGGCGGGCTCATTGTTGGTTTCGCCGGAACGGCACTCCTGCTCGCCCAGCCGACGGTCTATCTGGCCTTTGGCGCTGCAGTCGGTCTGTCTGCCTTTGCCCGTGTCCTGTCGATCATGTCGGACCATGGCGGCACCTGGCGCAATCTTCTCCTTCTGGTTGTGCAGGCGGTCATCGCTTCTCTCGCCCTTGCCTATGTCTTTGGTCTGACATGAAGATCGGTCAGGAATTGGATCTCCGAACAATCCCGCCAATTTGACGCAGATTTGGACAAAAAACGCCGCAAGGCCTTGCTCTGAAGTAGCAAACCTTTAATACGCGTGTTGCGAGTCTAGACCTGCTATGCTAGACGGACCGCGAAATTCGGAAAACGCAAGTGCAACATGCTTGTGTTTTTGGGGAAAAACAAAACGATATCAGGAGTTTGAGAGGCCTCAATCGAGGTGTCCGGCATCCTGGATCAAGATCAGGGAATTTTTTGCCCGTGGCAGACGCATCCCAAGTGATTTCAGGCGTGGCGGAGCGTTACGCTTCGTCGCTTTTCGAGCTCGCGCTCGAAGGCGGCGCAATTGACGCCGTTGCTGCCGATCTCAACCGTTTCCAGGCGATGATCGACGAAAGCGGCGATCTGAAGCGTCTGGTCCTGTCGCCCGTCTTCACGGCCGAAGATCAGGTCAAGGCCATCAGCGCTATCGGCGAAAAGGCCGGTTTCAACGCGCTGGTGTTGAACTTCCTGAAGGTCGTTGCAAGCAATCGCCGCCTGTTTGCCGTTCCTGGCATGGTGGCTGCCTATCGCCAGATCGCTGCCCGTCACAAGGGTGAGATCACGGCTGACGTCACCTCTGCTCATGCCCTTTCGGCTGAGCAGGAAACCGAACTGAAAGCGGCGCTGAAGGGCGTTACCGGCAAGGAAGTCTCGATCTCCGTCACGGTCGATCCCTCCCTGCTCGGCGGCCTGATCGTTAAGGTCGGCTCCCGCCAGATCGACACGTCCCTTCGCACCAAACTTTCCACCCTTAAGCTTGCACTGAAAGAGGTTGGCTGATGGATATCCGCGCCGCGGAAATTTCCGCAATTCTTAAAGATCAAATCAAGAACTTCGGCAAAGAGGCGGAAGTCTCTGAAGTTGGCCAGGTTCTGTCCGTCGGTGACGGTATCGCCCGCGTCTACGGCCTCGACAATGTTCAGGCCGGCGAAATGGTCGAGTTCCCGGGCGGCATCCGCGGTATGGCGCTCAACCTCGAAGCCGACAACGTCGGTGTGGTTATCTTCGGTGCCGACCGTGGCATCAAGGAAGGCGACATCGTCAAGCGGACCGGCGCCATCGTTGACGTTCCGGTTGGTCCGGAACTGCTCGGCCGCGTCGTTGACGCGCTTGGCAACCCGATCGACGGCAAGGGCCCGATCAACGCGACCCGCCGTTCGCGCGTCGACGTAAAGGCTCCTGGCATCATCCCGCGCAAGTCGGTTCATGAGCCGATGTCGACCGGCCTCAAGGCCATCGACGCCCTCATCCCGGTTGGTCGTGGCCAGCGCGAGCTCGTCATCGGCGACCGTCAGACCGGCAAGACCGCGATCATCCTGGACGCCTTCCTCAACCAGAAGGCCATCCACGACAACGGTCCTGACGCTGAAAAGCTGTACTGCGTCTACGTTGCTATCGGCCAGAAGCGTTCGACGGTTGCTCAGTTCGTGAAGGTTCTCGAAGAGCGTGGCGCTCTCCAGTACTCGATCATCATCGCTGCTACCGCTTCGGACCCGGCTCCGATGCAGTATCTCGCACCGTTCGCCGGTTGCGCGATGGGCGAATACTTCCGCGACAACGGCATGCATGCCCTGATCGCTTATGACGACCTGTCCAAGCAGGCTGTCGCTTACCGTCAGATGTCGCTTCTTCTGCGCCGTCCGCCGGGCCGCGAAGCTTACCCGGGCGACGTCTTCTATCTGCATTCGCGTCTTCTGGAGCGCGCCGCCAAGATGGGCGACGCTGCCGGTGCTGGCTCGCTGACCGCTCTGCCGGTTATCGAAACCCAGGGTAACGACGTTTCGGCCTTCATTCCGACCAACGTCATCTCGATCACCGACGGTCAGATCTTCCTTGAAACCGACCTGTTCTATCAGGGTATCCGTCCGGCCGTTAACGTCGGTCTCTCGGTTTCGCGCGTTGGTTCTGCCGCTCAGATCAAGGCGATGAAGCAGGTTGCCGGCTCGATCAAGGGTGAACTCGCCCAGTATCGCGAAATGGCCGCCTTCGCCCAGTTCGGTTCCGACCTCGACGCCGCCACCCAGCGCCTGCTGAACCGTGGTGCCCGTCTGACGGAACTCCTGAAGCAGCCGCAGTTCTCGCCGCTGAAGACGGAAGAACAGGTTGCGGTGATCTTTGCTGGCGTGAACGGTTACCTGGACAAGGTCCCGGTCAACCAGGTCGGCAAGTTCGAGCAGGGCTTCCTTTCCTACCTCCGTTCGGAAGGCAAGGCGATCCTCGATGCGATCCGCACCGAAAAGGCGATCAGCGACGATACCAAGGGCAAGCTCAAGGCCGCTCTCGATACTTTCGCGAAGAACTTCGCCTAATTCAGGCTCAAGCCAAGGACGGATAACGGATGCCTTCACTTAAGGATCTGAAAAACCGGATCGCCTCCGTCAAGGCGACGCAGAAGATCACCAAGGCGATGAAGATGGTCGCCGCGGCGAAGCTGCGTCGTGCGCAGGAAGCGGCCGAGGCTGCCCGCCCGTACTCGCAGCGCATGGGTGTCGTCCTGGCCAACATCGCGCAAGCCGTGGGTTCGGACGACAGCGCACCGCGCCTGATGACCGGCACCGGCAAGGACGACGTGCATCTGCTCGTCGTCTGCACCGCCGAGCGTGGTCTGTGTGGCGGTTTCAACTCGTCGATCTCGCGTTTCGCTCGTGACCATGCGCGCAAGCTTTTGGCCCAGGGCAAGACGGTCAAGATCTTCTGCGTTGGCAAGAAGGGCTACGACAGCCTTCGCCGCGAATTTGCCGGCATGATCGTCGAGCGTGCGGATCTGCGCGAAGTGAAGCGTATCGGCTTCACCAATGCAGATGCCATCGGTCGCAAGGTCATCGGCATGTTCGAGCGTGGCGAATTCGATGTCTGCACGCTGTTCTATTCCGAGTTCAAGTCGGTGATCAGCCAGATCCCGACCGCCCAGCAGATCATCCCGGCCGCTCCGGCCGAAGCTGCTCCGCAGGGTGGTGCATCCGCGCTTTACGAATACGAGCCGGATGCGGCTGGGATCCTCGAGGATCTCATCCCGCGCAACATCTCGGTTCAGATTTTCCGGGCCCTGCTCGAAAACGTTGCTGGTGAAATGGGCGCCAAGATGAGCGCCATGGACAATGCGACGCGCAATGCCGGTGAGATGATCAACAAGCTGACGCTTTCGTACAACCGCCAGCGTCAGGCGCAGATCACCAAGGAACTCATTGAAATCATTTCGGGCGCGGAAGCGCTCTGAGGTTAAGGAAAGAGGGTAAGATAAATGGCTAAGGCAGCTACCCCCAAGTCTAAGGCGGTGAAGTCCGCAGCCGGTGCTCTCGGCAAGGTCACGCAGGTCATCGGCGCCGTCGTTGACGTCGCATTCGAAGGCGAACTGCCCCCGATCCTGAACGCGCTGGAAACCGACAACGGCGGCAACCGCCTTGTTCTCGAAGTCGCGCAGCACCTCGGCGAAAACCAGGTCCGCACGATCGCCATGGACTCGACGGAAGGTCTCGTCCGCGGCCAGCCGGTCTCCGACACGGGCGCTCCGATCTCGGTTCCGGTCGGTCCGGAAACGCTCGGCCGCATCATGAACGTCATCGGCGAGCCGGTTGACGAAGCTGGTCCGCTGGTCACCGAATCGAAGCGTGCTATCCACCAGGAAGCCCCGGCTTACGTCGAGCAGTCGACCGAAGCCCAGATCCTGGTCACCGGCATCAAGGTCGTCGACCTTCTGGCTCCTTACGCCAAGGGCGGTAAGATCGGCCTGTTCGGCGGCGCCGGCGTTGGCAAGACCGTTCTCATCATGGAACTGATCAACAACGTCGCCAAGGCGCACGGTGGTTACTCGGTCTTCGCTGGCGTGGGTGAACGTACCCGCGAAGGCAACGACCTTTACCACGAAATGATCGAGTCCGGCGTTAACAAGCACGGCGGTGGCGAAGGCTCCAAGGCTGCGCTCGTATACGGCCAGATGAACGAACCGCCGGGCGCCCGCGCTCGCGTCGCTCTGACCGGTCTGACGATCGCTGAAGACTTCCGCGACAAGGGCCAGGACGTTCTGTTCTTCGTCGACAACATCTTCCGCTTCACCCAGGCAGGTTCGGAAGTGTCCGCTCTGCTCGGCCGTATTCCGTCGGCCGTTGGTTATCAGCCGACGCTTGCTACCGACATGGGTCAGATGCAGGAACGCATCACCACCACGACCAAGGGTTCGATCACCTCGGTTCAGGCCATTTACGTTCCCGCCGACGACTTGACCGACCCGGCTCCGGCCACCTCGTTCGCCCACTTGGACGCAACGACGGTTCTGTCGCGCTCGATCGCTGAAAAGGGTATCTACCCGGCCGTTGACCCGCTCGACTCGACCTCGCGTATGCTTGACCCGATGGTTGTCGGCGAAGAGCACTACGAGATCGCTCGTAAGGTTCAGACGACCTTGCAGCGCTACAAGTCGCTCCAGGACATCATCGCCATCCTCGGCATGGACGAACTGTCCGAAGAGGACAAGATGACTGTTGCGCGCGCTCGTAAGATCGAACGCTTCCTGTCGCAGCCGTTCTTCGTGGCCGAAGTCTTCACCGGTTCGCCGGGCAAGCTGGTTGCTCTCGAAGACACGATCAAGGGCTTCAAGGGCCTCGTCAACGGCGACTACGACCACCTGCCGGAAGCTGCCTTCTACATGGTTGGCTCGATCGAAGAAGCCATCGAGAAGGCCAAGCGCCTGGCTGCCGAAGCCGCTTAAGGCTCAAGGGAATGCCGGCACGCGGGATAACCCGCGTGTCGCTTAATCCTTCATCAGAGAAGTGAACGACCATGGCCGACAATTTCAACTTTGAGCTCGTTTCGCCCGAGCGTCTTCTGCTCTCCGAACAGGTGATCGAAGTCGTCATTCCGGCAACGGAAGGCGAAATGACCGTCATGGCCAATCATGCGCCGACCATGACGACGATCAAGCCGGGCGTGGTGAGCGTCAAGCTCGCCTCCGGTCAGGTGTCCAAGTATGTGGTCTTCGGTGGTTTCGCCGACGTCCTGCCGACCGGCTGCACATTGCTTGCCGAATCCGCTGTTCCACTTTCGGAAATCTCGGCTGACACGCTGACCAAGCGTATCGACGAAGCCCGCAAGGAACTGGATGGTGTCGAGCATCACGAGCACCGCACCAAGCTCGAGCAGTACCTCGCCGAGCTCACCAACCTGAACGGCGTTCTCGTCGCCGCCTGATCGGCTGCTCACGACGGACAAGAATTGAAGCCGGGCCTTTGGGCCCGGCTTTTTTCATGCCCTGATGTCAGGCGGAGACGGCGTCTTCCAAGATCATCGCTGCACCCTTTTCAGCAACCATCATCGTCGGGGCATTGATGTTGCCGGCGGTGATGTTCGGGAAGATTGAGGCGTCGACGATTCGGAGCCCGGGCACGCCATGCACCCGGAGGCGCGCATCCACCACCGTCTCGCGGGGATCGGCCCCCATCGCGCAGGTGCCGCAGAGGTGGTAGATCGAGCCACTGTTGAGGCGGAAATAGTCGAGCAGTTTCTCATCTGTATCGACAGCCTTGGAAGGCGACACTTCCTCCTCCACCCAACCATCAAGTGCCCGCGCATCCGCGATGCGGCGCATAAGCCGGCTCCCCTGCAAGACTTCCTCGATATCGCGATCCGTCGACAGGTAGTTCGGTCGAATGAGCGGTGCGTCCGACGCGTCGGGCGAGGCGATCGAGATCGTGCCCTTGCTGGTCGGGCGGCAGGCGTTGAAGGCGATGAGGAAGCCTGGATAGGGCTCCGGTGTCAGGCTGGCCTTGGGACTGTCCGGGATCCGATAGGAGAGCGGGTTGAAATAGACCTGAATATTCGGCCGCGTCTCCTCAGGCGATCCGCGGAAGAAGCCACCGGCCTGATTGACGCTCATGGCGAAGGGTCCGCTGCGCTTCAACAGCCACATCAGGCCGAAGCGGGCCTGGCCGATGAGGCTCGCGAATTCGCCATTCAGGGTCGGCTGTTTCGAGCGGTAGTAGAAACTGGCGCAGAGATGGTCCTGCAGGTTCCGGCCGACGGCCGGCAAGTGCTTGCGGGTCTCGATGCCCTGCGCGAAGAGCGTTGCTCCATCGCCAAAACCTGAAAGCTGCATCAGCTTCGGGGTGTCGACGGCGCCTGCCGCCAGGATCACCTCGCGGCGGGCGCTGAAGCTACGCACCTGACTGTGCTGCATCACCTCAATGCCCGACACCCTGCCGTCCGCCTCGACCACCAGTCGCCTAGCATGGGCCTCGCGCTCGATCGTCAGATTTGCTCGCTTCAGCGCCGGCCGCAGATATTCGGCGCTCGAATGGGAGCGCTGGCCGCGCCTTGTGTTGACATCGTAGACGCCGGCGCCGTCGATCGTCGCGCCGTTAAAATCCTCGTTCAGGGGGATGCCAAGCTCGTCGCAGGCGCCGAGAAAGGCGTCGCTCACCGGATGCGTGGCGCCACGCATCGGTGTCACATGGATCGGGCCGTCTGCGCCATGCCAGGGGCTCTCGCCACGGGCATGGGTCTCCAGCTTGCGGAAGAAAGGGAGCACGTCGTCGAAACCCCAGCCGGGATTGCCGGCGGCCCGCCAGTCGTCGAAATCCTCCGCCGCACCCCGCACGAAAACCATCGCATTGATCGAGCCGGAGCCCCCCTGCACCTTGCCGCGCGGGGCATAGATCCGACGACCGCCGAGGTTCGCCTCCGGCTCGGTGCGGTACATCCAGTTGACCTTGGGATTGTAGTAGCTCTTGGCGTAGCCGACCGGGATCTTGAACCAGAAGGACTTGTCCTCGCCGCCGGCCTCGATGAGCAGCACGGAATGACGGCCGCTTTCGCTCAGGCGGCTGGCCATGATGCAGCCTGCGGAGCCTGCACCGACCACGATGAAATCGAAGATCATGGGGTGTCCCTCATACCAAGTGTCGATGATAGGAACCCATAGGATCGGCTCGACCGCCCTTTCTGGCTAGGAGAGGTCCGAAGAGCGATGCTGTCGCATCGGTCAAGGAACTCGACGACGCCAGAACGGGCGGGAAGCCGACCAAAGGTGGCTTCTTGCAGGCCCCTGGCGTTGTTGCGCCGCTTGGCCGATGCGACAGCATCGCCCGGCGCACCGCGCCTAGCCAGAGACCCGCAAGAAGCCATCCTATCGGTTCCTATCATCGACACTTGGTATTAGCCCTTGGCCGGCATGAAGTCTTTCACGTCGGCATGCTCCGGCGCCATCTGCAGATGCAGCCTGTCGCCGGTATAGGGCGTGTGGCGGGCGATCATGTCGTGGTTCAGCTCGATGCCGAGGCCCGGTTCGCGCGACGGGATGAGATAGCCGTCGTCGAAGCCGAGTTTCGTCTTCAGCACCTCGGCGTGGAAGCCGCCGAAATCCATGATCGCCTCATGGATGAGGAAGTTCGGGCAGGTTGCCGCGAGCTGGATCGAAGCGGCTGCCCCGACCGGGCCGTTATAGAGATGCGGCGCGATCTGCGCATAAAAGGACTCGGCCATCCCGGCGATCTTTTTCGCCTCCAGCAAGCCGCCGACGCGAGCGACATTCATCTGCAGGATGGAGGCAGAGCCAAGCTGCAATACTCTCTGGAACTCGTATTTAGTGGTCAGGCGCTCGCCCGTCGAGACGGGGATCGATGTGGCGCGAGCGACTTCCGCCATCGCGGCTTCCTGGCCGGGCGGAACGGGTTCCTCGAACCAGAGGGGATCGTATTTTTCCAGCCGCTTGGCGAGACGGATGGCCGAGGACGGCACCATCTGGCCATGGGTTCCGAAGAGGATGTCGGCGCGGTTGCCGACGGCATCGCGGATCTTCTGGCAAAACTCCTCACAGCGATCCATGACGGGAAGCGACAGCTGATGGCCGGAATAATTGGTGTAAGGGCCGGCCGGATCGAACTTCAGCCCGGTGAAGCCGGCATCGACCATGCGGATCGCCTCTTCGGCGGCGAGATCCGGATCGTTGTAGTCGTATTCTCCGGCTGAATTCTTCGGATAAAGATAGGTGTAGGCGCGCAGCTTGTCGTGGACCGGGCCGCCGAGCAGATCGGCGACAGGGCGTCCCGCAGCCTTGCCGATGATGTCCCAGCAGGCGATTTCGAGACCCGAGATGATCCCGACCATGGTCGGATCAGGCCGCTGTGTGAAGCCGCTCGAATAGGCCGCGCGCCAGAAGCGCTCGATCTGGTGCGGATCGTGACCTTCCAGATAGCGTGTGAAGACGTCTTCGACGAGGACGGCGATGCCTGAGGGGTGGAAGGCGGTCGAATAGATTTCACCGACGCCCTTGATGCCGCAGGCCGTCTCCAGCTCGACGAAGATCCAGTACATGCCGCCGATATGCGGCGCGGGCGTTGCGACGACGTGTGTCTTGAGCGAAGCGACTTTCATGGATGCCCCCGATGAAGAATTCTTGAGCCGGCTAATCGGCGATCAGTGTTTGAGGATGACGAGGCGGGTCTGGGTGAATTCCAGCATGCCGTGCTTGCCGTCGTCGCCGCCGAGGCCGGAGCGCTTCCAGCCGGCGTGGTAGCCCTGATACGGGTCGGCCGGGAAGCGGTTGATGTAGAGCTCACCCGCCTCGATCTCGTTCGCCGCCTTCATCACCTTGCGGTAGTTCTCGGTAAAGACCACCGAGGCGAGGCCGAACTGGTGGTCGCTGGCCATGGCAAGAGCGTCGTCGAAATCCGTATAGGGGATGACGGCCAGCACCGGCCCGAAGACTTCTTCCTGGACGATCTCCATGTCCTGGCGGCAGTCGGAGAGCAGTGTCGGCGGATAGAAATAGCCGTCGCCTGCGGGCAGGAAGCCACCCGTCTCGATGACGGCGCCATCGGCCTTGGCCCGTTCCACCATGTGATGAACCCTCAGACGCGCTGCGGCATTGGCGAGTGGTCCCATGCGGGTCGGATCCTCGGCGCGATCACCATAGTGGCGGCGCTCGAAAGCGTCCTTCAGATTGGCGAGAAGCGTGCCATGCACGGAGGCATGCACGTAAAGCCGCTCGACGGAGGTGCAGACCTGGCCGCAATGGGCGGTCTTTGCCGCAAGCACGCTTTTCGTCACCACATCGAGATCGGCATCCGGCTCGACGATGACAGGTGTCTTGCCCCCGAGTTCCAGTGAGGGCTTGGCGATGTTGGTCCTGCAGTATTCGAGAACCGTCTGGCCTGCGGCGACGCTGCCGGTCAGCGTAATCATGCCGACTTCGCGGCGGGTGGACATCACCTGGGCGACTTCGTGGCTCATCGCCATGATGCTGACGAGGCCTGCGGGAAGGTCTGCTTCCTTGATCGCTTCGGCGAAGACGAAGGCCGAGGTCGGGGTGTTGTTGCTGGGCCTGATGACCACGGCATTGCCGGTGATCAGGGCCGGGGCAATCTTGCGCACCAGCGTGTAGATCGGGAAGTTGAAGGGGATGAGGCAGGCGACGACGCCGATCGGGGCACGCTTCAGCATCAGCGTTTCATCGGGCGTGTCGCTTTCGATGACCTCACCCTCGACGCGGCGCGCCCATTCGGCGTGGTAGCGCATCAGCTCAACACCGTAGCCGGTTTCGGCCACGGCATCGTCAAGGCTCTTGCCGGATTCCTGAGCCAGTGCTGCACCAATCTTCTGCTGGTGGCGTTCGACGGCGTCGGCCAGCCTGCGGAGTGCATTACCCCGCTCGATGGCCGGCAGGCGACCCCAAGGCTTCTGGGCAGCAGCTGCGGCGTCCACCGCCTCGATGACATCGGCTTCCGTCGCCGAGGTGACCGATGCAAAGACCTGGCCATTCGCGGGGTTCTTCACCTCGATTGTCTGGCGTGGCCCCGTCTCGCGAAACGATCCGGCAATGAAGTTCTGGAAGGTGGACATGGCAGGCGCTCCGGGTAACGGACAGTGCGCCCAAGTAGGGATCTGGCCCTCTTGCTTCGCAAGCGACTTATTGTCGGGGTGAGCATTCCAAAAACGAATGTTTCAGGCGTTCGCCTGTCTGAGTGCCGGCATCGAGCCTGTGCCGATTTCATGGCTCAGCCAGCGTCTGAGCGCCTCGACATGCGGGGATAGCGATCTGTCGGTTCGCGTCACGAGCCAGTAGGATTCGTGCCCCTCGACCTCGACATCCAGCACCTGCGCAAGCGCACCCGTCTGCATCAGGGGAGCGACCATGGATCTGTCCGCCACTGCGACCCCCAGCCCGTTGCAGGCAGCTTCGATGACGAGATCCAGCAGGTCGAATTCCAGTCCGCCTTGCGTGTCGGTCTCGGTTAGGCCCGCTGCATCCAGCCAGCGTTGCCAGGTGAGATAACGCTGGTCGGCAGAGGCCAGCACATGCAGGAAAGTGAAGCGAGAGAGGTCGATTGCCTCTCCGTCGCTCAAGCCTTGGATAAGATGGGGCGCGCAGACGGCGATATGGCGTTCGGTGAAGAGACGTTCCGAGCGCAGGCTCGGCCACTCCCCGTCGCCGAAACGGATGGCGCAATCGAGCATGCCGCGTTCGGAGAGGTTGTCTTCAAGGTCGGTGGTGATGCTTAAATCGACGTCGGGCAGGAAGGCCCTGAGGCTCATCAGCCGCGGCATCAGCCAGCGCTTGGCAAAGGTCGGTGGCACGTTGATCCGGAGACGGCGGAGATTGCTCTTCTCACGGATATTGCGAACCGTCATCTCGACGGTGTGGAAGGCGTGCTGCAGGGAGGCGAGCAGTTCGGCGCCCGAGGCGGTCAGCTCGAGGTGATGGTGCCTGCGGATGACGAGCGTTTCGCCGAGCTGTTCCTCGAGATTGCGCACCTGGCGGCTGACCGCACTCTGGGTCAGGTTCAGCAATTCCGCGGCACGTGTGAAGCTGCGGGTCTGGCCGACCACCTCGAACACCTTCATCGCGGACAGGGCCGGCAGCCGTCTCATGATCCCTCGTGCCATCTCGTTTTATGCCTGAAGCATTAAATCAGAGGCGATCGGCGTGCGCCATGCAGTTATGACGCGAATTTGTCATGCTTTGCGCTATAGCTGGCTGATAGCGTCGGGTGACCGATGAGGCGGGTTTCGGGAATTTTGTGCGTTTGGGGGGAAATGGCATGAAAGTCGGTATCGTGGGTGCGGGAATGGTCGGCAGCACGGCGGGTTATGCGCTGGCGCTGATGGGGCTTGCGAGCGAGATCGTGCTTGTTGACCGCAACGATGCGCTCGCGGTCGCGCAGGCCGAGGATATCGCCCATGCGGTTCCCTTCATGTCCTCGACCGTGGTGAATGCCGGGCAGTACCGGGATCTCGAAGGCGCCGGCGTCGTCATCCTCGCGGCCGGTGTGAGCCAGAAGCCGGGCGAAACGCGCCTTGAGCTCCTGGAACGGAATGCCGCCGTCTTCCGCGCTGTTCTCGCCGAGGTCCTGCCGGTCGCCCCGGATGCGATCCTGCTGATTGCCTCCAACCCTGTCGACATCATGACCCAGATCACCACCCGCCTGTCCGGCATCGATCCGCGACGGGTGATCGGCTCCGGTACCATCCTCGACACGGCCCGCTTCCGCAGCCTAGTCGGCCGGCATCTCGGGATTTCCCCACAATCGGTGCATGCCTATGTGCTCGGCGAACATGGCGATAGCGAAGTGCTCGCCTGGACGAGTGCGCGGGCCGGCTCCGTTTCGCTCTCCTCCTTTGCCGCCCAGGTCGGATCGCCACTCACAGCAGAGGTGCGCGCGCAGATCGACGACGGCGTGCGCAACGCGGCTTACAAGATTATCAGCGGCAAGGGCTCGACCTATTATGGGATCGGTGCTGGTCTCGCCCGCATCGTCAAGGCGATCGCCCGCGACCAGCGGGACGTTCTTTCCGTCTCCATCACAACCGCGGAGGTGGCCGGTGTGCGTGACGTCGCGCTGTCGATCCCGCGTGTGATCGGTGCCGAGGGCGTTTTGGCCGATCTGTTTCCGGATCTCGACGAGGCGGAATATGCCGCCTTGAACCGCAGCGCGTCGCTTTTGAAGGAACGGGCCGACGCCATTCCTTTGTAGGTAAGGCAGCCTATATGCTAGACTCGCGCAGCCATTCTGCCGTCGCGCTTATTCAGAAGCGCATCTCGATTTCTGGACCTCGTCATGACCGAAACGCCGCCACTCACCCCTGAGGCTCTCGACGACTTTCTTTCGAAGGCGCGTGCGGCCAGTGGTCTTTTGAAGGCGCTGTCGCACGAGACACGCCTGCTGATGCTTTGCATGCTCTGCCAGGGCGAGAAGACCGTGACGGAGATCGAGCACTTTCTTGGCATCCAGCAGGCCGTGGTTTCCCAGCAGCTCGCGCGGCTGAGAAGCGATAAGGTTGTCCAGACCCGCCGCGAGGGACGGCAGATCTACTACCGGATCGCCGATCCGCAACTCGCCGAACTGATCTCCGTGCTCTACAAGATGTATTGCGGTCCGGCGCCCGCCATGCACGGTGAAGCAGAAGCCCTCACCGAGGCCTGAGAGCTTCGGCGCGATCGAAGGGCGGGGACATGATCGACAAATTGGAATTCTTTATCGCGCTCGCCCGCCAGCAGCATTTCGGCCGTGCGGCGGAAGAATGCGGCGTGACGCAGCCGACGCTGTCTGCCGGCATCCGGCAGCTCGAAGAACAGCTCGGTGTGATGCTGGTGCAGCGTGGCTCGCGCTTTCTCGGTCTCACTCCGGAAGGTCAGCGCGTGCTCGAATGGGCGCGCCGCATTGTTGGCGATACCCGCACCATGCGCGAGGAGATGCGCGCCGCCCGGCGTGGTCTTGCCGGCCATATCCGTCTCGCGGTCATTCCCACCGCGCTTGCCATGGTCCAGAAGCTGACCGAACCCTTCCAGACCCGCCATCCGGACGTCACATTTTCCGTCCTGTCCCGCACATCGCTGCAGGTTCTGAGCCTCTTGGAAAACCTCGAGGTCGACGCCGGCATCACCTATCTCGACAACGAGCCCTTGGGCCGCGTCACCAGCGTGCCGCTCTATTCGGAGCGCTATCATCTGATCACTGCTCTCGGCACACCGCTGGCCGATCGTGACAGCGTCACCTGGAGCGAGGTCGCCGATCTCCGGCTCTGCCTTCTCACCGCCGACATGCAGAACCGCCGGATCATCAACCAGCATATGACGGAGGCGGGCGTATCGCCCAAGCCGACACTCGAATCCAATTCGATGATCGTGCTCTTCTCCCATATCCGGACCGGCAAATGGGCCTCGATCATGCCGAAGAACGTGGCTGAATCCTTCGGCTTCGGCGAGGAGATCCGGATGATCCCGATCACCGCGCCCGAGGCCGAACATCTGGTCGGCCTGGTCGCCACGCACCGCGAACCGTTTACGCCGCTGGTCTCCGGGCTGCTGCACGAGGCACGGCTCTTGGCGGCCTCGAATGCCTTCGATAGAAATCTTCTATCGAGCGACGGAAGCGCCGTATTGACCTCCTGACATCAGACCCATCATCATCTTCCGATAAACGAACCTGCCAGAGCTCGGCAGGTGAGGAGGATTTCGATGAATATTCGTGTGGCTGCGGACGACGTCTCCGCCCGCATATCGGCTGTGATCGCCGAGTTGCAGCATCTGGAGGGGCCGATGCTGCCGATCCTGCACCGTGTGCAGGAGGAATTCGGTTACATCCCTGAGATCGCCAAGCAGATCATCGCCAGCGCGTTGAACCTGTCGCGTGCCGAGGTGCATGGCGTCATCACCTTCTACCACGATTTCAAGGCCCATCCCTCCGGGCGACATGTTCTAAAGCTCTGTCGCGCCGAGGCTTGCCAGTCCATGGGCTGCGAGCCTCTTGCGGAGAAGATCAAGGCCAAGCTCGGCATCGACTGGCACGAGACGACGGCTGATGGTGCCGTCACCCTCGAACCCGTGTTCTGTCTCGGCCTCTGCGCCCAGGCGCCTGCCGCCATGCTCGACGGCGAGCTGCATGCCCGCCTCGACGAACACTGTCTCACCGACATTCTGGCGGAGGTGCGCTCATGAGCGTTACCGTCTTCGTCCCCCGCGATGCGGCAGCGCTTGCCGTCGGTGCAGACAAGGTGGCGGCTGCCATCGAGCGCGAAGCCAAGGCTCGCGGCCTGGATGTTGCGATCGTGCGCAACGGCTCTCGCGGCATGCTGTGGCTGGAAGTGCTGGTCGAGGTCCGCACCGAGCACGGGCGTATTGCTTATGGTCCGGTCAAGGCCTCCGATGTGCCATCGCTCTTCGATGCCGACTTCCTCACCGGTGGTGCGCATCGGCTTGGTCATGGCCTCACCAGTGAGATCCCCTTCCTCAAGGGGCAGACGCGGCTGACCTTCGCCCGCTGCGGCGTCACCGATCCGCTGTCGCTCGATGATTACCGCCACTACCAGGGCCTCAAGGGTCTTGCCAATGCCATCGCCATGGCACCGGCCGAGATCGTCAAACAGGTCACCGACAGCGGCCTGCGCGGTCGCGGTGGTGCCGGCTTCCCGACCGGCATCAAGTGGAAGACAGTCGCAGACGCCAAGGCCGACCAGAAATACATCGTCTGCAATGCCGACGAAGGTGACAGCGGCACCTTCGCCGACCGGATGATCATGGAGGGCGACCCCTTCGTTCTGATCGAAGGCATGGCGATTGCCGGCATCGCGGTCGGCGCCACCAAGGGCTATGTCTATACCCGCTCCGAATATCCGCATGCCATCGCCATGATGGAAGAGGCGATCGAGATTGCGAGGGCTGCGGGCATCCTCGGCGCCTCGGTCATGGGCTCGGCTTACGCCTTCGACATGGAAGTGCGCATGGGCGCCGGCGCCTATGTTTGCGGTGAAGAGACTTCGCTGCTCAATTCGCTGGAAGGCAAGCGCGGCGTGGTGCGGGCCAAGCCGCCGCTTCCCGCACTTCAGGGTCTGTTCGGCAAGCCGACCGTCGTTAACAACGTCATGTCGCTCGCCTCCATCCCCGTCATCATGGATCGCGGCGCGCAGTTCTACCGGGACTTCGGCGTCGGCCGCTCGCATGGCACGATCCCGATCCAGCTTGCCGGCAATCTGAAGCATGGCGGCCTTTACGAGACCGCCTTCGGCCTGCCGCTCGGCCAACTGATCAACGAGATCGGCGGCGGCACGATTTCGGGCCGTCCGGTCAAGGCAGTGCAGGTCGGCGGGCCGCTCGGGGCCTATTTCCCGCCTGCACTGTTCGACACGATCTTCGACTACGAGGCCTTCACCGCTGCTGGTGGCCTGATCGGCCATGCGGGTGTCGTCGTCTTCGACGATACCGCCGATATGCTGAAGCAGGCGCGGTTTGCCATGGAGTTCTGTGCGGTCGAAAGCTGCGGCAAGTGCACGCCCTGTCGCATCGGTTCGACGCGCGGCGTCGAGACGGTCGATAAGATCGCGCAAGGGATCGAGCCGGAAAAGAACAAGGTGCTGCTGGAAGACCTCTGCAACACGATGAAATTCGGCTCGCTCTGTGCGCTCGGCGGCTTCACACCCTATCCGGTCATGAGCGCCATGACGCATTTTCCTGAGGATTTCGCGCCTGTGCCGGTGCGGGAGGCAGCGGAATGAGTGAGACACCGAAGGTCAAGGGTCCGGCCTCCTACTTTCCGTCAATCGAGAAGACCTATGGAAAGCCGATCCAGCATTGGCAGGACATTGTTCGCCAGCAGCAGGGCAAGACGCATATGCAGATCGTCAGCCTTCTGAAGGTGGATCATGGCCTTGGCCATGGTCACGCCAATGCCATCGTCGCGGCGACGCTCGCCGAGACGAACTCGTAAAGCAGAACTGAACACCGACCGCGCGGCCAGGCCTGCTGCGGAAAGACTGACCCGGAGGTTTCCATGCCCCTCGTTCCTGAAATCGACTACGGCACACCTGCATCCCGCTCGGAGACAATGGTGACGCTCACCATCGACGGTCGCGCGATCACGGTTCCCGAGGGAACTTCCATCATGCGCGCCTCGATGGAGGCCGGCATTCAGGTGCCAAAACTCTGCGCCACCGACATGGTCGATGCCTTCGGTTCCTGCCGCCTCTGTCTGATCGAGGTGGAGGGCCGCAACGGCACGCCCGCCTCCTGCACCACGCCTGTGGTACCCGGCATCGTCGTCCACACGCAGACGGAGCGGCTCAAGGCCATCCGCAAGGGTGTGATGGAGCTCTACATCTCCGACCATCCGCTTGACTGCCTCACCTGTGCGGCAAACGGTGACTGCGAGCTGCAGGACATGGCCGGTGCCATCGGCCTGCGCGATGTGCGCTACGGCTATGAAGGCGAGAACCACGTCAAGGCGCGCTCCACCGAGGGTGGGGTCAACGCCCAATGGATGCCGAAGGACGAGAGCAATCCCTATTTCACCTATGACCCCTCCAAATGCATCGTCTGTTCGCGCTGCGTGCGGGCCTGCGAAGAGGTGCAGGGTACGTTTGCGCTGACCATCGAGGGCCGTGGCTTCGACAGCCGCGTTTCGCCCGGAGCGCACGAAGGCTTCCTCTCGTCGGAATGCGTCTCCTGCGGCGCCTGCGTGCAGGCCTGCCCGACCGCGACGCTGACGGAAAAGTCCGTGATATCAATCGGCCAGCCGGAGCATTCGGCCGTGACCACCTGTGCCTATTGCGGCGTCGGCTGTTCGTTCAAGGCGGAGATGCGGGGCGAGGAACTCGTGCGCATGGTGCCGTGGAAGGATGGCCAGGCCAATCGCGGTCATTCCTGCGTCAAGGGCCGCTTCGCCTATGGCTATGCCAGCCACAAGGACCGCATCCTCAACCCGATGATCCGCGAAAAGATCACTGATCCCTGGCGCGAAGTGACGTGGGAAGAGGCCTATGCGCATGTCGCTTCGGAGTTCAAGCGCATCCAGTACCAATATGGCCGCGAAGCGATCGGCGGCATCACCTCGTCGCGCTGCACGAATGAAGAAACCTATCTGGTCCAGAAGCTGATCCGCGCCGGCTTCGGCAACAACAATGTCGATACCTGCGCCCGCGTCTGCCACTCGCCGACGGGCTATGGCCTCGGGCAGGCCTTCGGCACCTCGGCCGGCACGCAGAACTTCGACAGCGTCGAGCATTCCGACGTGGTGCTGGTGATCGGCGCCAACCCGACCGATGGTCACCCGGTTTTCGGCTCGCGTCTGAAGAAGCGCCTGCGACAGGGCGCCAAGCTGATCGTCATCGATCCGCGCCGCATCGATCTCGTGCGCACGCCGCATGTGGAAGCGGCCCACCATCTGCCGCTGAAACCCGGCACCAATGTCGCGGTGTTGACCGCACTCGCCCATGTCATCGTCACCGAAGGTCTGTTCGCTGAAGCCTTCATCCGCGAGCGCTGCGACTGGTCCGAATATGAGGATTGGGCCGCTTTCGTCTCCGAGCCGGAGCATTCGCCGGAAGAGACCGAGAAGTTTACCGGCGTGCCGGCTGCCGAGCTTCGGGGTGCCGCACGTCTGTTCGCCACCGGCGGCAATGGTGCCATCTATTACGGCCTCGGCGTCACCGAACACAGCCAAGGCTCGACCACCGTCATGGCGATCGCCAACCTTGCCATGGTCACCGGCAATATCGGCCGTCCCGGTGTCGGCGTGAACCCGCTGCGTGGTCAGAACAATGTCCAGGGTTCCTGCGACATGGGCTCCTTCCCGCATGAGCTGCCGGGCTATCGGCACGTCTCGGATGACGCCACCCGCGAGACCTTTGAAAAGCTCTGGGGTGTCGAGCTCAGCAACGAGCCTGGCCTGCGCATTCCCAATATGCTGGACGCCGCCGTCGATGGTTCCTTCAAGGGGATCTACATCCAGGGCGAGGACATCCTGCAGTCCGACCCCGACACCAAGCACGTCTCGGCCGGTCTTGCGGCCATGGAATGCGTGGTCGTTCACGACCTCTTCCTCAATGAGACCGCGAACTATGCGCATGTCTTCCTGCCGGGCTCGACCTTCCTCGAAAAGGACGGCACCTTCACGAATGCGGAGCGCCGCATCAACCGCGTGCGCAAGGTGATGAGCCCGAAAAACGGCTATGCGGACTGGGAAGTCACCCAGAAGCTCGCCCAGGCCATGGGCCTTGCATGGAACTATACGCATCCGTCCGAGATCATGGACGAGATCGCGGCGACCACGCCAAGCTTTGCCGGCGTTTCCTACGACTATCTCGAAAAGATGGGCTCGGTGCAGTGGCCCTGCAACGAGACATTCCCGGTGGGATCGCCGATCATGCATGTCGACGGCTTCGTGCGCGGCAAGGGCAAGTTCATCCGAACCGAATATGTGGCGACCGACGAACGCACCGGCCCGCGCTTCCCGCTGCTTCTCACCACCGGCCGCATCCTGTCCCAGTACAATGTCGGCGCGCAGACGCGGCGCACCGAAAATGTTGTTTGGCATGAGGAAGATCTCCTGGAGATCCATCCGCATGATGCCGAACAGCGCGGCGTGAAGGACGGGGACTGGATCAAGCTTGCCAGCCGTGCGGGCGATACGACGCTGCGTGCGCTGATCACCGATCGCGTGGCCCCGGGTGTGGTCTATACCACCTTCCATCACCCGAACACGCAGGCGAACGTCATCACGACAGACTTCTCCGACTGGGCGACCAATTGCCCAGAATACAAGGTGACAGCCGTTCAGGTCTCGCCGTCCAACGGTCCGACCGAATGGCAGGAAGGCTATGAGGAGCTGTCGCGCCAGTCGCGGCGGATCATCGGCAAGCTGGAAGCGGCGGAATGAGCGATGTGATCGGCTCTACGGCGCGGATCGTCGGCGGCCTCAAGGCGAGCCATGGGCTCGTTTCGAGCAGCAGCCGGCTCGTGCCGGAGGAGGTGCCGATCGCCTTTTCCTATGGCGGCTCCACCCATGCCGTGATGATGGCGACACCCGATGATCTCGAGGACTTTGCCGTGGGCTTTTCGCTCGCCGAAGGCATCATTGAGCGCGCGGGCGATGTCGTTTCGGTTGAAGCGATCGAGGCAGGCGAGGGGATCGACCTCCAGGTGACGTTGAAAGATATGGCGTCGGAGGCGCTGACCGCCCGACGCCGGCGCATGGCCGGGCCCGTCGGCTGCGGTCTCTGTGGTATCGAATCGATCGAGCAGGCAAGCCGGGCGGTGCGCCTGGTGGGGTCGGACGATGTGCGACTAAGCGCCCGTGAGATCGCGGATGCCATGACGCTGCTCGCTGCGGCCCAGGATCTCAACCGCCAGACCCGGGCGGTCCATGCTGCCGGTTTCTACTGCCCTCACGAGGGACTGGTTGCGATCCGTGAGGACGTCGGTCGGCACAATGCGCTCGACAAGCTCGTCGGCGCGGTCTTGCTGGGCGGCTGGGATGCTTCGCTGGGCGCGGTCGTGGTGACAAGCCGCCTCTCGGTCGAGATGGTGCAGAAGGCGGCAGCACTTGGTGCGCCGATCCTGATCGCCATTTCCGCGCCGACGGCACTCGCCATCCGCACGGCGGCACAGGCTGGGATCACCCTGATCGGAATCGCCCGTGACGAAGATTTCGAAATTTTTACCCGGCCGGATCGAGTGGTCGAGGGAGTAGCAATGCATGTCTGAGACCGGCACCGACGCCAAGCTGATCCGCATGGCCAATCAGATCGCCACCTTTTTCCTGTCGCAGCCGGAGGACGTGCGCGTAGAGGGCGTGGCGACACATATCAACAAGTTCTGGGAGGTCCGCATGCGCCGGCGCTTCTTCGAGCTGGTGGTGGTCCCCGATGTCGGTTTTCTGCCTCTGGTGGTCGAGGCCGCCGGCAGCATCAAGCGCCCGGGTGAGTCCGATGCTACCGCCGTCGGCCTTGGTCAGGATGTTGCTGTTGGTGCACCCGGCGGCAAAGGTGTGGCCGCAGGCGAATCGCTTTCGGAGCCGAGCATCCCGGAGACCACGCCCTGAGCGAGGCACCGCTCCCACTGGGCGATGCCCTTTGAAACATGCGGGATGACCAACGAGCTTTCGTCAGTTCAGCCAGAGATGGATGAGGGCGGCTTCCGGCGTCTCGGTGCCGCCATTCTCGATGCCTGTCCCCCAGAGGCCAGCACCGGCCGCGTAAGCGCCAGGTGACAGGCCGCCGGCCTCGCACTGGCTGACGGCGCGCAGGCGCTTGCCGCTTCTCACTGCCTCGGCGAGCACGGCCAGGATCTCTGGATCATTCATCGCCGTGCCTGCGCCAAAGATGCGAAGCACCGCGCCATCAAGTGCTCCGAGCATGGCGTTCAGCGCATCTGCCGGGATCCCCGGGGAGAGCGTCAGAATAGCGAGCTTGCGGTCGTCAAACCTCCGCTGCTTCGGTGCCTCGTGTGCTGTCTGCGGCTGCGAGCGAAAGGCATCCGCTGCGTGGCTGTCATGCTTGACGAGTCCATCGGCGGCGAGAAGCTTGCCGGCAAAGGCAAGCAGGACGCCGGGCTCGCTGTCCGTCGCCGCCGAGATTGCCAGTTCGAGATTGCCTTCGGCATCGCCCTCTTGCCCGAGCGGCAGCATCGAGCCGCACAGGATCACGCGCCTCTTCTCCCCCGCCAGAGCCTGGCTCAGCGCTGCACCGGAAAAGGCCATGGTGTCGGTGCCATGGGTGATAATTACGGCTGCGTCCGGATGGCTGCGGATGGTCTCCAGCATGCGGTTCCAGTGACGAGGGCCGACATCGGCGCTGTCGAGTAAGGGATCGAAGACGTCTGTTGTCAAAACGGTGCCGGCGGGCAGGCGCGCTGCAATCGCTTCTTCCACTAGCCCCTTCAGGGGTGCCAGTCCTTCCGGCGTCTCGGCCATCCCGATTGTTCCACCCGTGTGGATCAGCAGCAATTTCATCGTCTCGCCTCCCGGATTTGTTGTCGTCTGGTAGGGCAGGGCGACGCCGAGATCAACCGGGTGCTGGAACGCGAAAGGGCAGCGCCGTGAAGCGCTGCCCTTTGCAAACGGATGGTCTGTCGCCTGATCAGGCGGCCAGGTCTTCCAGATCGCTGCCCTTGAACATCTTGGCGAGGTTCAGGAAGCAGATCATGCCGTTCTCGTTGGCAATGATGCCTTCCGAGAAGGTCTTGTCGAAGGAGGCCGAGACTTCCGGAACCGGCTGAACCTGGCTCGACGGGATGGTCAGGATGTCCGAAACGCGGTCGACCAGCATGCCGATGACCATGTTGTGGACTTCGGCGACGACGATGGCCGAACGCTCGTTGGCGACGGTGCTCTTCATGCCGAGCTTGTAGGCAAGGTCGATGATCGGAATAACCGAGCCACGAAGGTTCATGACACCGATAACATCGGCCGGTGCATGCGGGATCGGCGTGGACGGCGCCCAGCCGCGAATTTCGCGGATGGTGGTGGTCTTGACGCAGAACTCCTGATCATGAAGCCGGAAGGCGATGATCTCGAGGGTCTCGCTGCCGAAGCTGGTGGAGCTGATAGTTGCCATTAGAAATCTTCCCAACCTTCCTGTACCTTGGCGGCAGCGGCGCCACCTGCGGCGCGAGCGACACTCGCCATGAGTTTGCGTGCCGGTGATGCTACAGGTGAAGCATCGGGACGCGCTTCCATGACTTTATGCGAAGAGTGTTGCCCAATTCTAAACTGTGACACCAGTTCGCGCAGTGCAGACGCCTGTTTTGCGAGGCTGTGGCTTGCAGCGGTCGATTCTTCGACCATGGCCGCGTTCTGCTGGGTGTTCTGGTCCATGGCGTTGACCGCCTTGTTGATCTCCGCGAGGCCGGTCGATTGTTCACGCGAGGCTTCGACGATCGCAATGACATTGCGGTTGATGTCCTGAACTTCCGTGACGATCTGTTCGAGTGCCTTGCCCGTTTCGCCGACAAGCTGCACGCCGGTCTTCACCTGATCGGACGAGGTGTTGATCAGCGCCTTGATCTCTTTCGCGGCCGTTGCCGAGCGTTGAGCGAGTTCGCGGACTTCCTGAGCGACCACTGCAAAGCCCTTGCCGGCTTCACCCGCGCGGGCTGCCTCGACGCCTGCGTTCAGGGCCAGAAGGTTGGTCTGGAAGGCGATGTCATCGATCACGCCGATGATGTTCGAGATCTCCTTGGAGGAGTTTTCGATCTGGCCCATGGCCTGGATGGCGTTCTTCACCACGAAGCCGGACTTTTCAGCCCCTTCCTTGGTGCGCGCCACAAGATGCCCGGCTTCGTTGGCCCGCTTCGAGCTGTCGGCGACCGTCTGGGTGATCTGTTCGAGCGCGGCTGCCGTTTCCTCAACGGCTGCTGCCTGCTGCTCTGTGCGTTTCGCCAGATTGTCGGAGGCTTCGCGGATCTGCGAAGAGCCTGAGGCAATGGCGTCCGTATTGTGGCTGACATTCTGCATGGCGGCTGCGACACGCCCCATGGCGGCGTTGAAGTCCACGCGGATCTGTTCGAGCGAGGGGATAAAGGGCTTGTCGATGGTTGCCGTCAGGTCGCCCTGGGCGAGCGCGGTCAATCCCTTCGCGATTTCGTCGACGGCGTTCACCCGACCCGTAATGTCGGTTGCGTATTTCACCACCTTGAAGACGCGGCCGCTGGCATCGAAGATCGGGTTGTAGGAGGCCTGGATCCAGACCACCTTGCCGCCCTTGCCGATGCGCTTGAATTCCTGCGAGACGAACTGGCCGGCGGCCAGCGTCTTCCAGAAGTCGCGATAGGCTTCGGAGCGGGTGTAGTCCGGCTCGCAGAACATGGAGTGATGCTTGCCTGTGATCTCACCCAGCGTGTAGCCGAGGGTCGACAGGAAATTCTCGTTGGCGGTGATGATTTCGCCTGCGGTTGTGAACTCGATCGTGGCCTGCACGCGCGATATTGCGTCCAACTTTCCGGCATCCTCAGCCGCTTTTAGCTTCGCGGCGGTAATGTCGGTAGCGAACTTGACGATCTTCCAGAGTTTGCCGCCGCGGAAGACGGGATTGTAGGAGGCCTGGATCCAGATCTCGCTGCCATCCTTTTTCAAGCGCTTGTATTCACGCCCCTCGAACTGACCGCGATTGAGCATCGCCCAAAATTCTCGGTAGTCCGCCGTAGCGGTGTATGCCGGATCACAGAAGATGCGGTGATGCTTGCCCTTGATCTCTTCCAGGCTGTAGCCCAGCGCCCGACAGAAATTCTCATTCGCCGTGATGATCGTGCCGTCGAGCTTGAACTCGATGACCGCCTGCGAACGGCTCAAAGCGTCGAGAACCGACTTTGACTCAAGCCCTGGAAACGTAATCAATGCCATATCAACCCCCAAGATGGCGTCACGCCGCGGATCGGCGTGAATGAGCCAATTTTAGCCTTGTGGATTTAAGCAATCGTCAATGTTCAACGATTTTCAGATCAAAGAGTGAGCAAAAACCGATCATACCCCGTAGAAAAACGCGGAGAAAATTGACGAACGTCCGCGTTGATCACAAAAAATCATTCACATCGCGGGAAGGGGATAGACAAGAGACGGGCTCAACCGCCCCTTGTCGGACGATCGAGGATGCGTCTGCCAAACAGGCTGGCTGCCAGTTCCACCATGACGCGGGCGCTTCGGCCGCGATCGTCCAGGAAGGGGTTCAGTTCCACCAGATCGAGTGAAGAGACCAGCTCGCTATCGTGCAGCAGTTCCATGATGAGATGTGCCTCGCGGAAGGTTGCGCCACCCGGAACTGTCGTGCCGACGCCGGGCGCCACGTCCGGATCGAGGAAGTCGACGTCGAGGCTCACATGCAAAAGGCCGCCTGCCGCGCGGACGTCCGCCAGGATGCGTTTGACGATGCTGCCCATGCCTTCTTCGTCGACAGCCCGCATGTCGAAGACGTTGACCGCGTTTTCCCGGATCAGACGGCGCTCTTCCTCGTCCACCGAGCGGATGCCGATCTGGTAGACGCGCTTCGGATCGACGAAGGGGCGGTCGGGGCTAAGGATCGGGGCGAATTCCGCCTTGCCGCAGAAGAAGGCGACCGGCATGCCGTGGATATTGCCAGAGGGCGAGGTTTCCGGCGCGTTGAAGTCCGAATGGGCGTCGAGCCAGAGGACGTAAAGCGGGCGCCCCAGCTCTGCCGCATAGCGGGCCATGCCGGAGACGCTGCCCATGGACAGGCTGTGGTCGCCGCCGAGCAAGATCGGAACCGCCCCCCCTGTCGCTGCGGTGTAAGTCTCCGCTTCGATCGCCCGGGTGAAGGCGCCGACGATCGGCAGATGTTTGGCGCGCTCCATCTCGGGAAGGTCCAAGGCCGGTGCAGGTCGAAGATCGCCGCGATCCTCGACCTGAAACCCAAGATCACCAAGGGCAGATGCAATACCGGCAATGCGGTAGGCCGCCGGACCCATGGCGCAACCACCACGTCCGGACCCTTCCTCGAGAGGTACCCCGATCAGCGCCACGGTTTTCTGCTGCTTGTCCATGTCTCGTCCTTATCTGTCGTGTGCCGCCATGATCGGCCAAACTGCCGTAGTCAAAAAGGTGGAACTTCGTCACAAAGCGCTATAGTTTGCGCATATCGCAACCAGCATGTGACAGTTTGTAAAGATGGACGATCTCGATCGCAGCATCCTCGGCGCGCTTCGCCAGAATGCCCGCCTGCCTGTCGCGTCTCTCGCCGCCATGACCGGCGCCTCGCGCGCGACGATTTCTGCGCGGATCGACCGCCTCGTGGCGAACGGGACGATTGCCGCTTTCACGATCCTCACCGGCAGCGAAATCCAGCCGACGGGTGTGCGGGCCATCATCATGATCGAGGTTGTCGGCAAGTTCGCCGACCGGGTGGCCCATCAGCTGCGCGGCATGCCGCAGGTCCGTTCGCTGCACAGCACCAATGGCAAATGGGATTTCATCGCCGAGCTGGAAGAGCGGGATCTTGCCAGTTTCGACGAGACGCTCAGGCGGATCCGGTTGATCGAGGGCATCAACTTCACCGAATCCAACATTCTCCTGAAAACCAGCAAGGTGGCCTGACGCGCGGGCAGTAAGCCTCTTGCCGCGGGTCAGTATTCCTTCTCGTAGAAGATGCCGCCACCGGCGCCGGAGCCGCCGGCCTCACCCTTCAGCTTCAAGCCTCGCCCGATGTCGAGATTGATGACCGCCTTGGCGCCACCGCTGCCGCTCTGCTGCAGCTCGATATAGGTGCGGTCGTTCAGGTACTTGCCGGCGCTGATGCTGGTGCCGCCGGTTTCATCCATGGAGATATCGAGATCGTCGATGCCGAGAGTGCTGCGCAGCGACTGGAACAGCGAGGTGCCGCGCCCGCCGGCGAGCTGGGCTGCAGCATCGGCAAGCTGCGCGATCTGGAGTGGCGAGAGCCGCGACAAGGATTGCCCGAAGATCAGCTGGGCCAGGATTTCGTCCTGGGGCAAGGACGGTGTCGAACTGAAGCTGACCTGCGGATTGCTGGCAAGTCCGGTCAGCAGAATGACGATGGTGGCGTTGCCCGAGGTCGTGGTCGCTTCGAGATCGAGAAGGGGAACGAGGTCGCCGCCGAAGGTGATCGTTGCACGTGTGATGTCGAGGCGCTTCGTCAGGATCTGCATGCGGCCGCGCCGCAGTTCGAAGGCGCCGGAGACCACGGGCGCTGCCGCCGAGCCGGTCAATGAGATCGTCCCGCCAAGCTCGGCATCAATGCCGCGTCCCCGCACAAAGGTCTGGGTGGGCGAGGAGATCGTGAGGTCGAGCGCAATCGGCGCACTCGATGAGCGGCCTTCCGCCGGCTGCTGCTCGCGTTGCTGACGCTGAACCGCAGCCGGTGCATTGCGATGCTCGATGTCGAGGGCCTGCAAGCTTGCCGGGCGGCTCTCGGACAGGGTGATCGAGGTGCGCGACAGGTTGATCGCGCCGGCGAGCGTCGGGCCGTTCAGCAACTGCCCCGTGAGGGTCAGCCTGCCATCCGCCGTGCTGGTCACGGTGTTGCCGTCGACATAGACGGCTTGGTCGAGGTTGATCGTCAGGTCTGCCGGCAGGCCGGGGCTTGCGATATCGATGCTGCCGCTCGCCGAGACACGACCGCCGGTCGCGAGGTTCCCGGTCAGGCTACCAATCTCAGCCCGCGTGCCGGTGAGGTTCACCGTCGTTGCGATCTGCTCGATTGCGAGGTTGCGTCTGACGTCGACAATCCGGGCGCCGCTGGTCGATACCGTGCCGGTAATCCGGGGCTCGGCGCCGGTGCCGCCGATCGTCAGGTTGACGCTGGCATTGCCTTCGGCAACGAGGCCCTGGGCCGCGAGTTGGCCATTGGCGGCCGAGAGAGGAACCTCTCCCTGCACGCGGATATCGAGGCCCGGGCCGTTCTGAAGCGAGACATTTCCGCCTGCGGTGAGGCCGATGCCACCGCCATTGATGCCGCTTTCGAGGGTGAGGGTCTGGTTTTCGAAACGGCCATTGGCGGTGATCCCGAATGGTGAAAGACCCGCACCCCGTGTCTGCGCGATCGCGGCACCCTGCCAGTCGAGCCGGTAGTCCGCCACAGGTGCCGACGGTGAGCCGCCGACCGTGACGGTGCCGGAAATGCTGCCTTCCGGGGAAAGTTGCGGAGCAAGGGTCGCTGCGAGCGAGGCTGGAAGAGCCTGGATATTTGCGGTTAGATCGAGTGTCTCACCGACGGTGCCGGACACGGCGACGCGGCCGGAGCCTGCTGAGATCACTGTGTCTGCGATGGAAACTTCTCCGTTAGCGATGCGAACCGAAGTCGGGTTTGTCAGTGCAAGCGCAATGCCGCGGGGTGCCGCACGCAGTTGCTGTATAGCCACGGAAAGGCCGTCGGGGTTCTGGCTGAGGGCTCCCCTGAGAACGACTGGCGCATTGTCATATTGTCCAGAAAGGTCAAACTCCGTTTCGGAGCCCGCCCGGGTGAAATCGAGCGCCACGCTTTCCAGCCGGTTCGCGCCTGAGGCCACGCTCGTTGCGCGAATGGTGCCCTCTGCGGCTAGAGCCGACACGTCCGTCACTCTCAGGTCGACGCGTGGCTCGCTGATGGCGAGATTGCCCTGCGTAATGGCCGAGCCGGAGGCCTCGACGTTCGCGGAGAGCCGACCCTCCGTCGACTGGAGGGAGACATTTCCCTTGAGATCGCCACCGATCGTCTGGCCAGCGAGGGCGGCAAGCAGGCTGATGTCAGGGAAATCGAAGGACACATCCCCGGCCGGCAGGAAGTCCGGGCCAAGATTGAGCGCGCCGGTCAAGCGGTTCGGGCCGATTGCGAGATCGATCGCATCGACTGTCGTTCTACCCTCCGCGCTCACCACCTGTGCCTTGGCATCCAGCGGTTTTCCGTCGATCTGCCCGCTGACTGTCAGATTGCCACTGGGTGCCTGCCAATTGGCGACACCGTCGACCAGAACGGTGAGATTCTCGATGCGATAACCGGCTGCCTGCCCTTCATCGACTGCGAGGTTGACCGTCGCCTCCAGGGCGTCGAGCGGACCAGATGCCGAGAGATTGAAGGAGGCAGGTGCCTGGATACGCTCGACGAAGAGGCCGATATCGCGGAGCTGGCCCGTCAGATCAGTCGCCAGAATGCCATCCTGATCCAGGGAGAGCGAACCTTCCGCCTGGGCAATGTCGCTGGCGAGCACGATCTCGCGCAGCGCAATGGCGCGCGGCGCGACGAAATCGACGCGGGCGGACACATCTACCGGCCCCTGCAGACGGCTCGACAGCGCTGGCGGCAAAAGGTCGGGCACGGCCTGGACGGCGAGCCTGCCGGAAAAACCGTTGCTGGCCAGCGTGTAGGTGCCGGATCCCTGCAGGTCGAGGCCATTGCTGTCGAAGACGAGCTGCTCGAAGGAAATGGCGTCGGTGGAGACGATCAGCGGTGCCGTAAGCGTCAGCGGGCCGCGGACATAAGGCCGGATTTCGGCATCGCGGATGTCAGTTCCCTGCACGGTGACGCCCAGGTTTACCGGGCCCTGCCCGTTGGCGAGGTCGAAACTGTCACTGTCGGCGGTCAGCGCGATGTCAGAGAATGTGCCCTGGGGAAGGCTGAGCTCTGCCAGGTCGGCGCGCAGCGAGAGCGCCCCTGCCGGAGCCTGTCCGTTGAGGGTCAGATCCAGGCTCCGCAGCTTCAGGCCACCCGTAAAATCCGGCGATTGCGAGGTGATGCCGACGGGCTCGCCGGTCGCACGAGCAGAAAGACGCAGGTCATTCTGGCCGCTTGGATCGTAGCTTCCGGCGGCCGTGACTTCCGCCGAGGCAGTCGTGAAGCGGCCCCTTTCGATCGCCACCGATCCATCGGTGCCCAGTATCGTCGCCAGATCGATTGCCGTGTCGCCCGCGAAGATGTCGCGCAGCTCGGGTGGCAGGAGCCCCGCGAAGCGACCTCCACCTGTTGCGGTCAGGGCGCGCGTTCCGTCTGCGGCGAGCTTGTGGGTCGCGTCGACGGTAATCGTGCGCTCTCCATCCAGCGAGGCCATGATCTGGCCGGCCCAGTCATTGAGCGGTCCGTCACCATCGACCTCGATCGCCAGTGCCGGCTGGCCCGGCAGTTGCAGCTGCTCGCCGAGAAGGCCTGCTGCGGGTTCCTGATAATCGAGATTGATGCGCAGCTGGTTGTCGTTCGGCGCATACAGCAGATCGACAACGGCGTTGTTGCCGGGTTCATCCAGACGCGTTGCGGTCAGGCGGCTGGCGATCGTGTCGCCGACGATCTGCAGCGACCCTTGAGCCGACAATGGGAGTTCGCGCTCGATGAGCGCTTCACCAATGGCGATCGAGGGCAGGTCTATGGTCGTGATGTCGATTTCAACCGGCAGCGAGAAGGGTTCATCGGTTTCCGGCTGGGGTTCTGCCGAGGGCAGGGGCGCGCGGCTGACGGTCACTTGCCGTGCCGAGATGCGCTCTGCCGTGAAACGCTTGCGGATCAGGTCCCGCGGCGTCCAGTCGAGCGCCAGGTCTTCGATCGAGGCGTAGACACCCTCGCTGTCGGCGACCGTAATCCGCTCCACGGAGAACTGGCTGCTCAGAAGCGGGCCGGTGCCGGAGAGGGTGATCTGTCTGTTGTCGGTCGAGACAAGGGCCGCGATCCGGTCGGCCAGAAACTGGCTCCCCGTTCGCGAGAAGCCGCCGACCAGAATCACGACGACGAACAGCGCGATCATCGCGGCCACGAGGCCGCCCATGAGCCGGATCGTCCAGGTCAGGATGCGCTTCAACCAGATCATGCTTACTGTCGTCCTGTCTTGCTCGGTCAGAAACTCTGACCAATGCCGGCATAGATGGCATAACGGCTGCCGCCATCGTAAGGATCCAGCGGAACTGCCACATCCAGCCTCAGGGGGCCGAACGGGGTCATGTAACGCAGCCCGACACCGGCACCCATCTTGATGTCATTGAAATCGGGCACGGTGTTGTCCGCGACCGTGCCGATATCGAGAAAGGGCACGATGCCGATCGTATCCGTCACGTTGATGCGTGCTTCCAGATTGGCGGTCACATAGGAGCGGCCACCGGTGCCTTCATCGGCTGCGTTGTAAGGCGTGATCTCCTGGAAAGCGTAACCGCGCACCGATCCACCGCCGCCGGAGAAGAAACGCCTTGTGGCGGGTATGGCCGAGAGATCGCCGCCGCCGACGAGGGATCCGGCGCTCAGGCGACCGGCGAGCACGAAACGATCCTCCTCGCCAAAGCCGAGATAGGCGGAGATCGAGCCTTCGAGCGAGGTGAAGAAGGTCTGGCCGAAGAAGTCGTAGCTCGGCGTCAGCGTCACGGTGCCGTAGTGGCCTTCGGTCGCGTTCAGCCGGTTGTCGCGGGTGTCTCTGACATAGCCCATCGGCAAGCCGAAGGTCAGGTATTCGTTGTCGTCGCCGAAGGCGTCGTCGATGCTGTCATAGGCGAGCGAAACGCCCGCGTTGACGGCGTCGAAATCGGTCAGTTCGTAGGCGTAGGAGACCTTACCCGTCACCGTGGCGGCATCGTAATAGTCGGTTTCGAGCGTGCTGCCCTTGATGCTGGCTTCGAGCGTTCCCGAGGGGACGAAGGCGCCTGGCTTGATGAAGGTGATGCCGGCGGTGTAGTCGAGCGACGAGACGTCGCTGATATTCTCGAGCTCGCCCAGCCCGCGCACCGAACCCTCGATCCGCAGCGATTCCGCCTGGCCGAAGAGATTGCGATGGCCCCAGTAGCCTTCAATGCCGCCACCATCGACCGAGGAATAGCTGGCGCCGACGCCGAAATAGCGATGCTTTCCTTCCGAGACCACGATGCCGATCGGCAAGGATCCGTCTGCTTCCAGACCCTCGGCCTCAGTGACCGTGACCGAGGAGAAGACGCCGAGCGTGCGCAGACGTTCGCCGGCTTTACGCAACTGCTCGGGTGAATAGGTCTGGCCGGGCCGGAGGCGCGAGTAATAGGCGATGAAGTCGGAGTCTACGGATCGACCACCCTTCACGGTGACGGCGCCAAGCGGGGCGACCGGACCGGCCTCGACCGCGATTGTCAGGTCGATGGTCTGCGTCTCGTGATCGGCCACCACGTCGCGGCGCGTCACCTCGGTCAGGGGCCGGCCTTCTTCCTTGAGCTTGAGGGCCATGGCCTCGGCAGCCTTCAGGATCGTCAGAGAGCCTGCCGTCTCTCCTCGCACAAGATCGAACTCGGCGGGATCGAGGCGGGCGGCATCTCCTTCGAGACGGACTTCGCCCAGGGTGAATGTCGCTCCGGGCTGAATGGTAATCGATACGGGCACAGGCCGTGACCGGTCGAAGCTTGGATTGGGGGGCAGGCTGTCGATGTCCTGGCCATCGATCGTGACGGAGACCACGCCGCCATAAAGGGCGTTCTCATAGAGTGTCGCAATCAGGCGGTCACGGTCGTCGCGCGCCTTGATGACGAGTCCGAGATCGCCCGATACGGGATCGTCTTCCTCCGCCAGCAGCAGCGAAGTCCGCTCCAGCGATTTGCGGAGCGCACGGTCGGCCTCACCGGTGTCGAGAGTGATGGTGTAATCCAGCGGGTCGATCACGTCGCGCCCCGCCTCGTCGTTGCCGAAAAGACGAATCCCGAAGATCTCGAATGCGGCTGCTTCCGTGGCCACAGCAGGCAGAAGGGGGCTGGCGACGGACAATACGAGCCCTAGCCGTAACGCAAGACTAAACTTCGGCAATGTCCATCCACTCGGTCTACGCATGTCGCTTTCATCGCGATCTGTCAGGCGTGCCCCACCCGCCGGACAACTTAGGCGTAAATGCGTCGCAACGCATACCCCCTTTTTGAGCAGTTACGAAAAAAGGCGGGGAGTGTGATCTCCCCGCCCTGTTTCGATTGCCACGGGCGGCCTTAGTAGCCGCGCGGGCAGGCGTCGATGTAACGGTTGCCGTAGCGGTCGCGGTAGTAGCACTGGCCCGGCTGTTCCGAGACATTGCCGATGACTGCGCCTGCAACGCCACCGATTGCTGCGCCGACTGCAGCGCCCCGGACGTTGCCTGTGGCAATGCCACCGATGATCGCGCCGGAGGCAGCGCCGATACCTGCGCCGCGTTCGGTCTGGGTGCAGCCTGCGACCGTGAGGCCGACCAGCATCAGCACAAGAGCTTTCTTCATCTTCATCTCTCCAAGTTCCACGCGTCCGGGCGAGCCGGTCTTGTTTTGACAGCATGCCCCGCCGCTCGAGCTCTCCCCCGGGCGGCTTCAGGCTTCCTTGAGCATAACCTTGACCAAGGGAAAGTCCATGGTCGTGGCTCACACCCTCGCGGGTGGTTCCACTGCATGAGACATCGAAGATGAACCCAGGATTTACAGGCGGTTTGATGCTGCAATGCGGCACAGAATTTTTCGTTTGCGACCTTCTGGACAGTTGCACATGTCACACAAAACTCACACCATGCGTCTCGTGTCCGGGAGAGACACGAGGAGGAACAACATGGCTAAAGTGACACTGACGGTGAATGGCCGGACAGTGAGCGGAGAGTGCGAGGATCGCACCCTGCTCGTGCATTTCATTCGCGAAAAACTTGGTCTGACGGGAACGCATGTGGGCTGCGATACCACGCAATGCGGAACCTGCGTCGTGCATATGGACGGCAAGTCGATCAAGAGCTGTTCGATCCTGGCCGTCCAGGCCTCGGGATCGTCGATCACGACGATCGAGGGCCTCTCTTCCGGCGGCGAGCTGCATCCAGTGCAGGCCGCCTTCAAGGAGCATCACGGCCTGCAATGCGGCTTCTGTACGCCGGGCATGGTGATGACGGCGCTCGACATGATCTGTCGTCACAACGGTGCGCTCGACGAAGCCACCGTCCGCCATGAGCTCGAAGGCAATATCTGTCGCTGCACGGGCTACCACAACATCGTCAAGGCCGTGCTTTCGGCCAATGAAGCGATGACCGCCGGCCGCCAGGCCGCCGAATGACTTCAAGCGAATAGGGAATAGTGAGTAGCGAATGGTCTGTCGCATGGCGACGTCACGTCAACTCACTCAGCCCTCTATTCGCCATTCGCTATTCGCTCACTTCTGGAGGAGAAGACAATGGGTGTTGAAGGAATCGGCGCACGGGTTGCGCGCAAGGAAGACAAGCGTTTTCTGACCGGCAAGGGCCGGTATACCGACGACATGGTCGTCCCGGGCATGAAGTATGCCTATTTCGTGCGGTCGCCCTATGCACATGCCAAGATCAAATCGATCGACGTCTCTGCTGCCAAGGCCATGCCGGGTGTCATCGACGTTCTCGACGGCAAGCAGTTGCTGGCTGACGGTATCGGCAATCTAATCTGCGGCTGGATGGTGCATTCCAAGGACGGCACGCCGATGAAAATGGGCGCCTGGCGGCCGCTGGCGCACGAAACCGTGCGTTACGTCGGCGATGCCGTCGCCATTGTTGTCGCTGACAGCATGGGCGAGGCACGCGATGCCTCGGAAGCCGTCGTCGTCGAATACGAAGAGCTGCCTGTCGTCACCGGTGCTGTCGATGCGCTGAAATCAGGCGCGCCGGAAATTCATCCGGAAGCCCCTGGCAACCTGATCTTCGACTGGGAGATCGGCGATAGCGCCTTGGCAGATGCCGCGATCGCACGGGCTGCCCATGTCACCGAGATCGAGATCCTCAACAACCGCCTCTCGCCCAACCCGATGGAGCCGCGCGCCACGCTCGGAATCTACGACGGGGCGGAAGACCACTACACCTGCTACACCACCTCGCAGAACCCGCATGTCGCGCGCCTCGTCATGAGCGCCTTCTACAATGTGGCGCCCGAGAACAAGTTGCGCGTCATCGCACCCGATGTCGGTGGTGGCTTCGGCTCGAAGATCTACATCTATCCGGAAGAGATCGTCTGTCTCTGGGCCTCGAAGAAAACAGGCGTGCCGGTCAAGTGGACCTCTGATCGTACCGAGGCCTTCCTCACCGACGCCCATGGTCGCGACCATGTGTCGAAGGTGAAGATGGCCTTCGACAAGGACAACAACATCATCGGGCTCAAGGTCGACACGATCGCCAATCTCGGCGCCTATATGTCGCTCTTCTCGTCCTCGGTGCCGACCTATCTCTACGCGACGCTGCTCTCGGGCCAGTATGCGATCCCGGCGATCCATGCCAATGTCCGCACGGTCTATACCAATACCGTGCCGGTCGATGCCTATCGTGGCGCCGGTCGTCCGGAAGCGACTTATCTCCTGGAGCGCACCGTCGAGACGGCCGCGCGGGAACTGGGCGTTTCGCCTGCTGATCTGCGCCGGCAGAACTTCGTGCGGACCTTCCCTTACCAGACGCCGGTCATCATGTGCTACGACGCGGGCGACTACGACGCCTCGCTTGAAGCTGCCATGGGCGCTGCCGACTGGAACGGTTTCCCGGCTCGCAAGGCGGAAGCGGCACGGCGCGGCAAGCTGCGCGGGATCGGCATGAGCTGCTATATCGAGGCCTGTGGCATCGCGCCGTCGGCGGCGGTCGGCTCGCTCGGGGCTGGCGTCGGTCTTTGGGAATCGGCTGAGGTCCGCGTCAATGCGGTCGGCACGGTCGAGGTTCTCACCGGCTCGCACAGCCACGGCCAGGGTCACGAGACCACCTTCGCCCAACTTGTCTCCGAACGCTTCGGCCTGCCGATCGACAATGTCTCCATCGTGCATGGCGACACCGACAAGGTGCAGATGGGCATGGGCACCTATGGCTCGCGTTCCGGTGCCGTCGGCATGTCGGCGATCGTCAAAGCGCTCGACAAGGTCGAGGCCAAGGCAAAAAAGATCGCCGCGCATCTGATGGAAGCCGACGAGAGCGATATCGTCATCGAGAACGGCGAGCTCAAGGTCGCCGGTACCGACAAGACGCTTCCCTGGTTCCAGGTGGCGCTGGCCGCCTATACCGCCCACAACCTACCGTCGGGCATGGAGCCCGGTCTGAAGGAAGGCGCGTTCTACGACCCGTCCAACTTCACCTTCCCGGCCGGCTGCTACATCGCGGAGGTCGAAGTCGATCCGGAAACCGGCAAGACCGAGATCGTGCAATTCGTCGCGGCCGACGACTTCGGCAACATCATCAATCCGATGATCGTCGAGGGACAGGTGCATGGCGGCATCGCGCAGGGCATCGGCCAGGCGCTGCTGGAGGCCGTGCATTATGATCCGCAGACGGGCCAGCTGCTCACGGCAAGCTACATGGATTACGCCATGCCGCGCGCCGACGACCTGCCGTCGTTCAACGTCTCGCACCAGAACACGCCATGCCCGGGCAATCCGCTCGGCATCAAGGGCTGCGGCGAGGCCGGGGCCATCGGATCGCCACCAGCGCTGATGAACGCGATCACCGATGCGATCGGCAATAACGACCTCAACATGCCGGCGACGCCGCTTGCCGTCTGGAGTGCGCTCCAGGCTAATGCGACCCGCCAGGCCGCCGAATAAGGAAGGAGAGAACCATGCAGCTCTATTCCACCAGCTATCATCGCGCCTCGTCGATCGAGGATGCCGGTAAACTTCTCTCCGGCGCCGAAGACGGCAAGTTCATCGCCGGCGGGCAGACCCTGATCGCGGCGCTCAAGCAGCGTCTCGCCCAGCCGTCTGACCTCGTTGATCTCAGGCACATCGCGTCGATGAAGGGCATCGCCGTCAATGGCCGTCAGGTCACCATCGGTGCTGCGGTCACCCATGCGGAGGTCGCCTCTTCGGCGGCCATCCGTGCAGTCTGCCCGGCGATCTGCCATCTCGCCTCGTTGATCGGCGATCCGCATGTGCGCCACATGGGCACGATCGGCGGTTCCGTCGCCAATGACGATCCAGCGGCCGACTACCCGTCAGCGGTGCTCGGCCTTGGTGCGACGGTGGTCACCAATTCCCGCGAGATTGCGGCTGACGATTTCTTCGTCGGCCTGTTCGAGACGGCGCTCACTGATGATGAGATCATCACGGCGATCCGTTTCGAGGCTCCGGAAAAGGCGGGATATGCCAAGTTCGCCAATCCGGCCTCGCGTTATGCGATGACCGGTGTCTTCGTCTCGAAGGGTGCAGGCGGCGTGCGCGTCGCGGTGACCGGTGCAGGATCGTCTGGCGTCTTCCGCCATGCCGGACTTGAAGCGGCCCTCTCGGCCAACTGGTCGCCGGAGGCTGCCGCAGGTGTCGAAATTGATTCGTCAGAGCTGATGTCGGACCTACATTGCACTGCAGAATACCGCGCAAATCTTATCCGCGTCATGGCAAAGCGAGCTGTTCAGGCCTCCTGATCGCTTTGCTTTTCCTGCAAGAACGGAAAAAGGGCGGCTCCGGCCGTCCTTTTTCTCTAAGTTTGACGCAGATCAAGTTTGCTTCGGCACGATCCGTTAGTATTTATGTGCAAGCGTTCTAATGTTCGCGCCATTTGTCGCAGTTTAGAATGAATTTACAAAACCGGGGTTGACCCCGACGCCGTAGAGACACAAAAGAGTGTCGTAGACTGGAGTTTAGGCATGGATTTCGAGGCGTTTTTCAAGGATCAGCTCGCGGGGCTTCACGAGGAAGGCCGGTACCGCGTCTTCGCTGATTTGGAACGCCAGCGCGGCAATTTTCCGCGCGCGACCCGCTACACCGAAAACGGCACCCAAGAGGTGACCGTCTGGTGCTCCAACGACTATCTCGGCATGGGCCAGAACCAGCTCGTTATCGACGCCATGAAACAGGCTATCGACGACTGTGGCGCGGGTGCGGGAGGCACCCGGAATATCTCTGGCACCAACCACTACCACGTTCTTCTCGAGCGCGAGCTTGCCGACCTGCACGGCAAGGAATCGGCGCTGATCTTCACCTCGGGTTACGTCTCGAACTGGGCAGCGCTCGGCACGCTGGGCGCCAAGATACCGGGCCTGATCATCTTCTCGGATGCGCTCAACCACGCCTCGATGATCGAAGGCATCCGCCATTCCAAGGCCGAGCGCGTCATCTGGAAGCACAACGACGTCAAGGATCTGGAAGCCAAGCTCGCCGCTGCCGATCCGCGCGCGCCAAAAATGATCGCGTTCGAGTCCGTCTATTCGATGGATGGCGATATCGCGCCGATCAAGGAAATCTGCGATCTCGCCGACAAGTATGGCGCGATGACCTATCTCGATGAAGTCCACGCGGTCGGCATGTACGGCGCCCATGGTGGCGGCATCGCTGAACGCGAAGGCCTGATGGATCGCCTGACGATCATCGAAGGCACGCTCGGCAAGGCCTTCGGCGTGATGGGCGGTTATATCGCCGCCTCGACCGCGCTCTGTGATTTCGTCCGCTCGTTCGCGTCTGGCTTCATCTTCACGACTGCGCTGCCGCCGGCGCTCGCCGCCGGTGCGGTCGCCTCGATCCGCCATCTGAAGACCAGCCAGGTCGAGCGCTTTGCCCATCAGGAGCGCGTGCGCCGTCTGCGCTTCATGCTCGACAAGGCCGGCATTCCGCATGTGCAGAACCCGAGCCATATCGTGCCGGTGCTGGTCGGTGATGCGTCGAAGTGCAAGTGGATCTCCGACCTGCTGCTCGACAACTGTTCCATCTATGTGCAGCCGATCAACTATCCGACGGTCCCGAAAAAGACCGAGCGGCTGCGCATCACCCCGACTCCTCTGCATTCCGATGCCGATCTCGAGCATCTGGTCGGCTCGCTGCACCAGCTCTGGTCGCGCTGCGCGCTCGCCCGCGCGGTGGCTTGATCGGGCCATAACAGACCTTCATAAAGATGCGGGTTCCGGAAACGGAGCCCGCATTTTTCTTTGGGAGGTTTCGAGAACGTGAGTATTGCCGCACGCGTGAATGCCCTGGTCGACAGGGTGATCGAGGAAGAACGCATCACGGGCGCTGTGGTGCTGGTGTATCAGGATGGCGAACCGATCCTCGAAAAGACAGCGGGTTTTGCCGATCGCGAAGCCGGGTTGCCTGTCCGTCTCGATACGATCTTCCGCTTTGCCTCCGTCACCAAGCCGATCGTTGCGGTCACGGCTCTTGCAATGATCGAGAAGGGGCTGCTCAAGCTCGATGATCGCGTCTCGCAATACCTGCCCTGGTTCAGACCCAAGGCGCCTGATGGTCGCGAAGGCACGATCACCATCCGCCATCTTCTCACCCACACATCCGGTCTGCTCTACGATCCGGCCCTGGAGCTTTTGCCCGAGGGGCAGCGCATGACGCTCGGCCTCGGCAATACGGATCTGAGCCTGGAAAACAATTTCAGCCGCCACAACGCCATCCCGCTCGCCTTCGAGCCTGGCAGTCGCTGGGCCTATTCCTTTGCCACGGACATTCTCGGCGGTGTCCTTGCTGCCCTCCATGGAGGGACGCTTGAGGATGCCGTTATCCATCATGTCACCGGCCCGCTCGGGATGGCCGATGCGCGCTTTCATGTGACAGATCCTGCGCGCCTTGCAATTGCCTATGCCGATCATCCGGGTCGACCCGTTCGCATGCCGGAACCCTGGGTCAGCGGCGACGAGGACAACTGGCGGACTGTCTTTTCACCGGGACGCATCTTCAACTCCAGAGCCTTCCAGTCGGGCGGTGCGGGGATGGCAGGCACCGCGCAGGACGTGATGCGTCTGCTTGAAATGTTGCGGCAGGACGGAGCGGATCTCTTGTCTCCCACCATGGCCAAAGCCGCGCTCTCCAACCAGATCGCAGAGCTCCAAGGTGAGCCAGGCTATCGCTTCACCTTTGTCGGAGGGCTGGTCACAGACCCGGCCGCAGCGGGGACCGCCTTGCCGAAAGGTGTCATCCAGTGGGGCGGTGTCTACGGCAATACCTGGTTCATTGATCCGGCCGAGAGGCTTACCGTTGTCAGTCTCACCAACAATGCGCTCGAAGGCTGCAATGGTGCTTATCCGGAGATGCTCCGTGCCGCCGTCTACGATCGGTGAACCATTGATTATCTGGCGGCGATAACCTCTGCCGCCTTGCGCCTCGCCTCGCGATCGGCGGCAAAGACGTCGTCGATCGTGTCCGCGGGCACGCCTTCGATCATCGCGTCCATCACCGTCTCCACCACGTCGGCCATGTCGAGGAAGCGGATCTTGTCCTCGACAAAGGCGTTGAAGGCGGTTTCTTCGGCGGCGTTCAGGATGGCGCCCTGCAGGCCACCGCGTTCGAGTGCGGTGCGAGCAAGCCGCAGCGCCGGGAACCTAGTCTCGTCCGGCGCTTCGAAATCGAGCCTTGCCAACTTGGCAAAATCGAGCCGGTCGACATTGAGCGCCGGGCGCTTGGGATAAGTGAGTGCGTAGCCGATCGCCGTGCGCATGTCCGGCACGCCGAGCTGGGCGATGACGGAGCCGTCGGTGTAACCCACCATCGAATGAATGATCGACTGTGGATGCACGACAACCTCGATCTGGTCGGGGCGCACATCGAAGAGGTGCTTGGCCTCGATCATCTCCAGCGCCTTGTTGAACATCGATGCGCTGCCGACGGAGATCTTCAGCCCCATGGACCAGTTCGGATGGGTGCGCGCCGTCTGCACGGTGACATTGGCCATCTGCTCGCGGCTATGGGTGCGGAAAGGGCCACCCGAAGCGGTCAGCACGATCCGCTCCAGCGCGTGACGCTGATCCTGCTCCAGGCATTGGAAGATTGCCGAATGTTCGCTGTCGACAGGGATCAGTCGTCCGCCACCCTTCTTCACCGCATCGACGAAAAGGTGGCCTGCGGAGACGAGGCATTCCTTGTTGGCCAGCGCGATATCGGCCCCGCGTGCGGCAGCCTTGAGGGTCGGGGGTAAGCCCGCCGTTCCGACGATGGCTGCCATCACCCAGCCGGCGTCCATTTCGGCTGCCTCGTCCAGTCCGGTCAAGCCGGCGGCAACGTCGATGCCTGATCCTGACAGCAGGTCCTTGAGCGCCATGTACTGGCTCTCGTCGGCGGTGACGGCGAGTTTGGCGCCGGTGCGGCGCGCCTGTTCAGCCAGCAGATCGAGATTGCCATTGCCGGTGAGCGCCATGACCTCGAAGGCGTCGCGGCCACCGAGTTGCTCGATGACATCGAGCGTGTTGACGCCGATCGAGCCGGTCGAGCCGAGGACTGAGAGGCGGCGGGGCCGGGCGTTGTCGATCATGCTGCTTACGTCCGATTGCTTCATGCTCAGAAGGCTCTACAAGGGAAAGGGAAGAGCAGCAAGAGAGGCCGATTTCGACCTCGCACCAGCGCCTCGGGATTCTGACCATGCCGGACTTTCTGCAGCCGACACGATTGCGTGAGAGCCTGCCCGTCCTGCTTGCCGGGCTCGCCCTTCTCTGTCTCGTCGGTGGTGGAATTCTCTACATTGCCGAGTATCCTCAGCTCGCCGCACAGGCCTGGTTCGTCGGCGCTGCCGCCGTGCTTGTGGTGCTGGTCATCGATATCCTGCGCGCCCTGCTCAATGGCCGCATGGGCGTCGACGCGATTGCCGCTTTGTCTATCGGGGTGGGGCTTGCGCTTGGCGAAAACCTGGCGGCGGCGATTGTCGCGGTCATGTATGCCGGCGGACAACTTCTCGAGAGCTTTGCCGAGGGGCGCGCCCGACGGGACATGACGGCACTGCTCGGTCGTGTTTCGCGCACGGCCATGCTCTATCGCGGCTTGTCCCTGGAGAGCGTATCCATCGAGGCGCTGAAACCGCAGGACCGCATCCTGGTGCGCAAGGGCGAGGTCGTGCCGGTCGATGGCCGGTTGCTTGCCGCCACCGCCGTCCTCGACCTCTCGGCGCTCACGGGCGAATCGCTTCCCGTTCCCATCGCAATCGGTGCCGAGGTGCCGAGCGGTGCGACCGTGTTGGGTGACGCCTTCGATCTGCTGGTCCTGCGCGAATCCAAAGAGAGCACCTATGCCGGCATCGTTCGCCTCGTCGAGCAGGCGCAAGCCAGCCGCGCACCGATGGCGCGGCTTGCGGACCGGTATGCGCTGGTCTTCCTTGGAATCACGCTGCTGCTTGCTGGCGGCGCATGGTGGTGGAGCGGCGAGGCGACGCGAGCCCTTGCCGTGCTCGTCGTTGCCACGCCCTGTCCGCTGATCCTCGCCGTTCCCGTTGCCGTCATTGCCGGCATGTCGCGCGCAGCCTCCCACGGCGTTCTCGTCAAGACGGCCGGCGCGCTGGAGGCTCTGGCAGCCGTGACCACCGTCGTGGTCGACAAGACGGGCACGGTCACCTCGGCAAGGCCGGAAGTGAGCGATGTGAGAGCCGAAGCCGGGTTCACCGCGGATGACGTCCTTGCACTCGCCGCCTCGCTCGACCAGGCCTCCAGCCATGTTGCGGCAGAGGCGCTTGTGCGGGCAGCGACTGCGCGCGGGCTGACTTTGACCCTCCCGCAAAGTGTCGTGGAGGATCCCGGTCGTGGACTGTCCGGCCTTGTCGGTGATCGCCAGATCGTGCTCGGCGGCAGCGGCTATGTATTGACCAAGCTTTCGGAGCGCCAAGCCTTTACCCGCGCTGGCGTCGACAGCGGCACCGCCGTCGTCGCTGTCGGGATCGATGGGCGTGCGGCCGGCCTCATCCTGCTGTCCGATCCCATCCGCACGGATGCAGGCGCCACGATTGCCGCCTTTCGCGTGGGCGGCGTCCAGCGCATCGTGATGGCGTCCGGCGATCGCACGGATGTTGCGGAGAAAGCGTCTTCGACGCTTGCGCTCGACGCGGTCGCTGGCGACCTCACGCCCGAAGGCAAGGTCGACCTGATCCGTCAGGAGAAATTGGGCGGCGTGGTGATGATGGTGGGCGACGGCGTCAATGACGCGCCGGCCCTGGCTCTTGCCGATGTCGGTGTGGCGATCGGCGCCAGGGGGTCTGCAGCCTCCTCCGAAGCCGCCGACGTGGTGTTGCTCGCCGATGATCTGTCGCGCCTTCCGCTCGCCTGCGGGATCGCGAGACGTTCCCGCAAGATTGCCCGGCAAAGTGCGGTTGCCGGGCTGGTGTTGTCGGGCGGAGCCATGGTGCTTGCCGCCTTCGGTTATCTCGCGCCGGTACAGGGTGCGCTGTTGCAGGAGGTGATCGACGTCGCCGTCATCCTTAATGCCTTGCGCGCCCTTCGCGGCTAAGGCCAGCGGTCAGGCCTGCGTCATCACGCTGCCTTCGCCCGATATCCGGATGCGCAGGTTGTTCTGCACATGGGTGACGCCACTGGCATTTTCGACGCAGTCTTCGGCCCGGCGCTTCTCGAAACGATCGGTAACGTGACCCGTCAGGGTCACCTCCGCGTCCTTCACCGTCACCTCAATATCGGAGGCGTCCACAGAGGGATTGTCGGCAAGGCGGTCGTTGACGTCTTCAAGGATGCGCGCATCGGTTCTGCGATAGCCGCGCGGACCCTTGCCGCGATGATTGTCTATCTCGCGACGGCGGGTTGCGTCTTTGTCTCCGAACCAGGATGCGACCTCGTCGCCGGCGCGTTCCATGAAGCCACGATCGTCGTCGGCTTCCCGGTTCGCAGAGCCGTAGCCTCCGCGATAGGACGGGTTGTCGGATGGGTAATTGCCCCGCCCGCTGCCACGGACCTGGCGACGGCTGTCGTCACCGTAGCCTCTGTCGCTCGGCCCGCCCTGATACCCGCGGTCGTCGTTGTTCCAGTCCGACTGTCCCATGCGGGGATAGTGAGATCCGTTTGCACCAAAACCGCCGTCCATGCCGAGTTCTCGCGAGCGCGATCCGTCGTAGCGATCGGCATCCGGCCGGTTCTCGCCATAGCCGCGCACAAAGCCGCTGTCGCCGGGGCCATAGTCCCTGGAGGGGCCCACGCCGGGCGTTGCGGTTTCGGCCGTTCTCGGCATCCCAATTGTCGTTGCGATTGACCATTGTGTCCTCCTTCGGATTGGGGAAGCGACGCCTTGCGCCACCTGCAAAGCTAACCCTCCGGATGCCGGGATCGTTCCAACCGTCACGGGAAAAGCCCTCCGGAACAAAGCGCCATCGGGCCGGTTCTTCTGTCGCCAGAACCGAAACCGAGGAGATAACGACAATGGCTACCAAAACACTCGAAGACCTGTTCCACGAGACACTCAAGGACATCTACTACGCCGAACGGAAGATCCTGAAGGCGCTGCCGAAAATGGCGCGCGGTGCACAGGACGAAAAGCTGAAGGCCGCCTTCCTGCAGCACAAGGAAGAAACCGAAGGCCAGGTCGAGCGCCTGCAGCAGGTGTTCGAAATCATCGGCAAGCGTCCGCGTGCCAAGACCTGCCCTGCCATCGACGGCATCGTCGAGGAAGGCGAGGAGATCATGGAAGAATTCAAGGGCTCGCCCGCTCTCGATGCCGGTCTTCTGGCGGCGGCTCAGGCCGTCGAACACTATGAGATCAGCCGCTACGGCACGCTGCGCGCCTGGGCCCAGCAGCTTGGCTATACCGATGCCGTGAAGCTGCTCGAGGAGACGCTTGCCGAGGAATCCAAGACCGATGAAGCGCTGACGAAGCTCGCGGAAAAGGCTGTGAACGCTGCAGCCCAGAAGAAAGCCGCCTGATATCCGTCAGCGGGTACGTTGAAAGGGCCGGTTTTGCCGGCCCTTTTTCGTGTGTGCTCGGTATCGAGCCTTAAGGCTTGTCCGCAGCCGGCGCGTCCTTCAAAAACGCCATCAACCGGTTTTCGTCGGCGCGCAACAGCGAGCGGGCGGGGGCGGTGAGCACCTTCTCACGCGCCATTTCCAGGTCTGTCTCCTTGTCGGCCAGAGCCAAGATGGCTGGATGCACGTAGCTGGTGCGGCAGATGGTCGGCGTGTTGTGCAGTCTGTCCGAGGCGACCTCGCACATCTGGCGAATGGTCGGGCGCTCTCCGCCTTCCATTCTGCGCCAAGCCTCGCCAAAGGCTGCAACGCTGCCGCCCCAGGTGCGGAAGGTCTTGGCAGACAGTTTCAATCGGGTGATTTCGGCTAGGTAGGTGTTCAGACGGCCTGAATCGACACGATGCAACTGCCCCTGTTCGTCGCGCCAGGAAAAGAGGTCGCGACCGGGCAGATCGGCAATTTCTTCGAGGATCTTCTGGAGCCGCGGATGACGCAGCTTTCGGCGCACGCGCTTACCGCCCTTGGCGACGAAACTCAGGCGGATCCCGTCTGGCTCGAATGTCAGGTGGCGCTTCTGCAGGGTTGTGGCACCATAGGTGCGGTTCTCTTCCGCATAGGCGCGGTTGCCGACGCGCATATAGGTGACGTCCAGCAGGCTGATCAGTGCCGAGAGAAGGAAGTAGCTCTCTTCCTGATGTTCGGCGAGGTCGCGCGCCACCCGTCGGCGGATCGAGGGTAGTGCTTCACCAAAGGCTATGAGGTCGTCGAATTTCCGTTCGCTGCGCCAGGCGGCCCAGTCCGCGTGATAGCGGTATTGTTTGCGCCCCCGTGCATCGTAACCCGTCGCTTGCAGATGGCTGCGGGGATCGAGACTGATCCAGACCCGCTCATAGGCCGGCGGCAGACCGAGCTTACGGATGCGGGCCAGCACCTCGGGTGCTGCAATTAAGGTGCCGTCGCTCAGGTGATAGGAGAAGCCCTTGCCTCTGCGGCGCCGGGTGAGGCCCGGCTCGGCATCCGTGCCATAGACCAGGCCGATCTCGGAAAGCTCCGCGGCATCGTCTGTCGATGGCGCCGGCCCCTCGGTCGCCATGTCTTCATCATCGGTCGATTTCATCCGACGGGGCTGTCCGTTCCCATCTCGCCAAGCTCCCGGCGCAATTGCTGGCGCGCCCGGCTGAGCCGGCTTTTCACGGTGCCAACAGCGCAACCGCAGATCTCGGCGGCGTCCTCATAGCGTTCGCCCAGCATGACGATCAGCACCAGCATTTCCCGGTGATGTTCCGGCAGACGGTTCAAGGCACGGCGAACTTCTTCAGCCTGCACCGACCATTCCTGGCTGGCCTCGGTGGTCAACTTGGCCGTCACGGCCTCAGGAAGGCCCACCGTCTCGCGGCTGCTTTTCTTGAAGCGGGTGCAAAACGTGTTGCGCATGATGGTGAAGAGCCAGGATTTCAGCCGGGTGCCTGGCTCGAACTTGTCGAGGTTCGCCAGCGCCTTGGTAAGCGTTTCCTGGACGAGGTCGTCTGCTTCCTCCGGTCGCTGACAGAAGGTTCGCGCGAATGCACGCAGTGCCGGGATTAACTCGACCACTTCAGATCGTGCGGCTAGCTCGGCTGTACGGGTCGTCAAGGTCGCCATCCTCCAATGTCTGTGGCACCAGGCACAATGACGCGAAAACGCCTGTCCTTCGGCTTGGTTCCTGAAAATGTGAGCGGTTGGCAAAGGGCGCGTGACATGGTCAGCTGCGGCTTACAAACTTGCTGAACCGACTAAGTTTTCCGTCTGCGGTCTTGTCCTGGTGAAGGAAGGCAAGGTCGCTTTTCTCGAAAATCTGGAAGAACTCCTCCCAGTCGATCGCCTCCAGCGCTTCTTCCGGGTCGCCGAAATCGATGCGCAGAATGCCCCCGTCGCCACTGTCGCGAACCCGTGAGGGGGTGCCCTTTCGGTCCTCGATCCAGCGGCGGATCTCGTCGTGGTCGGTTGTCTGGCTTGCGCTGCTCATCTGTGCCTCTCGCTCCCGCTTCCTCCCTCAGAACCCTTCGAATGAACGCCTTCCCCGATCCGAGGTTCCCGCTGTGCCGCCGCTTTTTCAGATGGAACCATGGATGGAATGGCGGGTTACTTGGCAGACCCAAGTCCGAGTAAAGAAAGACACATCATGACCCACGTGCAGAATGTCGACGGCCAGGGCCAGTTGCTGATCGGAGAACGCCTTTCACCGATGACTTACCATGTCGCTGTTGAGCGGCGGGGGCCGCGCTACCGCGCGACGGTGGAAATGCAGGCGCCGCGCGACTGGCTGATCCGGCAGGGATTTCAGACGCGCGCAATCCTCGTGCTGGCGTCCGGAGACAGGATCGAGATGGAACATGACGGACCGGTGGAGGTTTCGGACAGCATCAGCATCGTGCTGCAGGCGGCGGCACTCGACTATGGTGATCGAGACGCATTGGTCGCTGTTTTTCCGGAGCTTGGTGAGAACATCGACTGATGGTCGAAAAAGCTCATCCAAGTTTCTTCTGATCTGCTGTCCACCAACCGTCGTATCGAGAGTGAGACGCAAATCAGATCGCGAATGTTTGCAGGACGCATAAAGTCGGAGGCCTCAATGGAAGACACCAAACGCCCATCCATGGAGGCGCGCCGCGACCGCACGGGCGGCATCGTTCGGGACAAGCTCGATATCCTGATGGACGAGACGCGGCGAGAGAAGGTTCCGCCGCGTTTGATCGAGCTGGCGGAAGAGTTGCAATCCGCGATCGACGAGAAGCGGACGAGCACCGAGACGGGCTCCTGATATCCAGCCGCACTGGCCCATCAGGCAGCCGTCAATCAACAGCGCTGGATTCGCTGTGCCTTAGCGGTATGCTCCAAGACTAGAGAAAGCTGCCATTGCTCGGATCATAGCGTTTGCCGTGGGCGATCCGGGCAAGCTCCACGAGCTCATCCTCATCGCGGATGCCATTCTTCACCAGATACGTCACCAGATTTGCCGCGTTTTCCTGCAAATGGGAGTCGGACGGTCTCTGGCCGTAAAGGCGCTTTACGGCGCGCTCAACGATGGCGTGTTCATCCTGGATTCTGCCGGGGGGGCTCGATGCCATGGCATTCCCTCCGTTCGAGGCCGACGATAAAAGAGTAAACACCCGTCGGCGTGGCATGGGAACATCATGCCGGATGGGGGCTCGAACGCAACCCTAGATTCGCAAGGGCGAAATCTCACTGCAGGTGAAGTGGTGATCCCGACGCGATTCGAACGCGTGACCCTCAGATTAGGAATCTGATGCTCTATCCTGCTGAGCTACGGGACCAGTTCCTTCTCCATACAAAAGCACAGGCTTCAAGCCAAGCGGTTTTGCGTGGTGGAAATGCCGTGCTCAGCGCGGCAGGCGCTGTTCGGCCAGCCGCACCCAATAGGAAATGCCAGCCGCGATCGCCTCGTCGTTGAAGTCGTAAGCCGGATTGTGAAGGCCGGCCGTCTCGCCATTGCCGATCATGATATAGGCGCCGGGGCGTGATTGCAGCATGAAGGCGAAATCCTCGCCGGCCATGCTCGGATCGACCTCGGTGTCGACATTGTCGGAACCCACCACGTCGATCGCGGCACGCGCGGCATAGTCGGTCTCAGCGGGATGATTGACGGTCACGGGGCAGGCGCGCTCGTATTCATAGTCGATGGTTGCGCCATGGGCCGCTGCAATGCCGGTCGCGATCTCGCCGATCCGGCGTTCGGCCAGATCGCGCACGCCTTCGTCGAGCGAGCGCACGGTGCCGGAGATGAAGGCCTCTTCGGGAATGATGTTGTGGGTCGTGCCGGCATGAAACTGGGTAACGGAGACCACGACCGAGCGCAGCGGATTGGCGTTGCGGGCGGCAATCGTCTGAAGGGCGCCGACGATCTGCGCGCCGATGACGATCGTGTCGGCCGTGTTGTGCGGTTCGGCAGCATGGCCACCGAGGCCGGTCAGCTTCAGCTGGAACTTGTCGGGAGCCGCCATGATGCCGCCCTTGCGGATGGCGAAGGTTCCCACGGGCTTTCCAGGCATGTTGTGCATGCCGTAGATCTCCGCGATGCCGAAGCGATCCATCATGCCGTCTTCGACCATGGCCAGTGCCCCACGCCCACCTTCTTCGGCCGGCTGGAAGACGACGGCGACGGATCCTGAAAAATTGCGGGTCTCTGCGAGGTATTTGGCCGCACCCAGCAACATGGCAGTGTGACCGTCATGGCCGCAGGCATGCATGCGTCCTGCAATGGTCGAAGCCCAAGGCTTGCCGGTGATTTCGTCGAGCGGCAGCGCGTCCATGTCGGCGCGCAGGCCGATGGTGCGGCCCTCGCCGCCCGATCCCTTGATGATGCCCACCACGCCGGTGCGGCCGAGGCCGGTGACGACTTCGTCTACGCCGAATTCGCGCAGCTTTGCTTCCACGAAGGCTGCCGTGTTCTCAACGTCGTAGAGGATTTCCGGATTGGCATGCAGATAGCGGCGCCATTCAGTGGCCTCCGTTTGGAGTTCGGAGGCTCGGTTCAGAAGAGGCATTCTCTCGTCCTGGGTTCAGTCCTGGTCACGCACAACTCGCATCACGCGATTGTCGGACACGAATGTGCGCCTTTCAATTGACGTATTCAATGGGCTTTGCCATTCCTTCCCTACATAAGATCTCGTCACGTGTTGACGAAGGCCCAGCCGAACAAGAGGATCGAAGTCGTGTTTGCGAAACGTCCCCGTATGTTGTCTTCCACCGGATCCGTCCGCCTACTGGCGGTCGCCGTCTCGCTGGTGGCAATGGTTCTGCCGGGTTTGGCTGCCGCCAATCCGATGATGGTCGTCGATGTCGGCAGCGGCCGCGTGATCGCGCATCAGGAAGCCTTCCGCAAATGGTATCCGGCCTCGCTCACCAAGCTGATGACGGCCTATACAACCTTTCGCTCGATGCGGACGGGCGAGCTTTCGCCCGAAACAGTCGTCGTGATGAGCAAACATGCCGCCGACCAGCCGGCCAGCAAGATGTATTTCAAGCCGGGCTCGAAGCTGACCCTCGACAGCGCGCTGAAGCTCCTGATCATCAAGTCGGCCAATGACGTGGCCGTCGCGATCGGGGAAACCGTGAGCGGTAGCGAGGGCGCCTTCGTCCAGCGGATGAACCAGGAGGCGCAGCGTCTCGGCATGACCTCCACGCGTTTCGTCAATCCCAACGGATTGCCGGGCAAGGGCCAGTATACGACTGCCCGTGACATGGCGCTTCTGGCGGCAACCATCCGGCGCGAATTCCCGGAATATGCGGGTTACTTCGCGCTCGAAGGTGTGACGACGGGCAAGAAGGACTATCCGAACTTCAATCTGCTCGTAGGCCGCTTTCCGGGCGCTGACGGCATGAAGACCGGTTATGTCTGCGCCTCCGGCTTCAACCAGGTGTCGTCTGCCACCCGTAATGGCCGCACGGTGATTTCCGTCGTGCTCGGTGCCGACAGTCTCGGCGCGCGCGCAGACCTTTCCGCCGAACTCCTGCAGAAGGGGCTGACGACAACGGTCGCTGGCAATCGGCTGGAGCAGCTCGCACCCTATGGCGAGGGGCTGGATCAGGTGACCGACATCAGCGCCGTAATCTGCAACCCGCAGGCGCGCAAGGTGAGAAGCGAAGGCCGCGACGAGGCCGGGCGTATGAAGCTGCTCTCGCCCTATATTCGAGAGATGGGTCGCCCGCCGGCCATGAGCTTCGCCGGTCTGATTCCGGGCAGCGAACCGGTCGAGACCAAGAAGGGGGCCGGCACGGGCGAGATCGCCAATGTGCCGATCCCCAAGCCGCGTCCCACCTTCTGAGCTGATCCATGACCCAGACCCGTATTCCCGTTTCCATCCTCACCGGCTTCCTCGGTGCGGGTAAGTCGACGCTCCTCAACCGGCTCCTCAAGGATCCGGCGATGAAGGACGCGGCCGTCATCATCAACGAATTCGGCGAAGTCGGGATCGATCATCTCCTCGTCGAAGCCTCTAACGATGCCGTAGTCGAGCTCTCCGATGGCTGCCTCTGCTGCACCGTGCGCGGCGAGTTGGTCGACACGCTTGCAGAGCTGATCGATGGCATGCAGACCGGCAGGATCAAGCCGCTGTCGCGGATCGTCATCGAAACGACCGGGCTTGCCGATCCCGCACCTGTCATGCAGTCGGTCATGGGTCATCCCGCCGTCGCCCAGCATTTCGACCTCGATGGCGTCGTGACGGTCGTTGATGCGGTGAACGGTCTTTCGACGATCGATGCTTATCCGGAGGCCTATAAGCAGGTGGCGGTGGCCGATCGGCTGATCCTCACCAAGAAGACGCTGGCCGACGAGGCGACGATCGCAGCGCTTACCCAGCGCCTGCGGTCGCTCAATCCGCGTGCACCGATCACCGATGGCGACGCCGAAGATGCCGGCTCTGCTGCCATGCTGGTCAACGGTCTCTACGAACCTGCAAGCAAGATCGCCGATGTCGATCGCTGGCTGAAGGACGAGATGGCGGCGGACGATCATCATCACCACGACCACCACCATGGTCACGACCATCATCACGGCCACGGCCATGATCACCATCACCATGAGCACGACGTGAACCGTCACGGTGCCTCGATCCGGTCCTATTCGATCCTGCATGACGAACCCATCGATCCGATGGCGATCAACATGTTCATCGATCTCCTGCGCTCCACGCACGGCGAAAAGCTGCTCCGGATGAAGGCGATCGTGGCGCTCACCGACCGGCCCGACAAGCCGCTGGTGCTGCATGGCGTGCAGTCGATCTTCCATCCGCCGGTCCGCCTGCCGGCCTGGCCAGAAGGGTCGGATCGCAAGACGCGGCTGGTGCTGATCACGAAGGATCTGTCGGAGAGCTATGTGCGCGACCTGTTCGGCGCATTCACCGGGAAGCTTGCGATCGACCGGCCGGACCGCGCCGCGATGATGGACAATCCGCTATCCATTCCCGGCTTCAAGTTCTAGCCAGTCTCGGCCTAGGTCTCGGTCTCGCCCTTGCGGATATGAAAGCGGTGGCCGCTCTCCAGCCGCTCCTGCGCCAGCAAGTGGTGGCCGTCTTCATTGCAGAAATGCGGAATGTCGATGCCGGCGAGGGGATCGCTGGTCTCTACAATCAGTTCGTCACCGGGCTTCAAGTCGGCCATGCGGCGGCGCGTCTTCAAAACGGGAAGGGGGCATTTCAGCCCCCTCAGATCGTATGTCGGCGCCTCGGGCATGCTCTTACCAGAGCTTCCAGAAAGGCTTCTTCGGTGCGACTTCGGGAGCCGCCTGTGCCGTCTGCGGTGCAGGGGCAAGCGGGTTCGGCTGCGGAACGGGGATGACGGTTGTTCCCGGAGCCGGGGCCGCTGCCGTGGTGGCAGTAGTGGTCTGTGCGGCCTGAACCTGCGGATCGCCGTTCGGATTGGTCGCCATCTGGTTGACGGCGGCGGTGCCATTGGCGGGTGTCGACATCGCAGGAGGGACATCGTCGATGTCGAGCAGCTTGCCGGCCTTCAGAGCAGAGCCCGTTGGTGCGAAAGCCAGATCATGCGAACGCGACTTGCGAAGGTCCGCTACCAGCGCCTTGCGCTCGGCTTCGGTCGGGTCGTACCAGATCTTGCCGTCGTATTTCTTCAGCGCCTTGGCATAGGCTGCGTCATAGGCCTCGTTGTAGCCGTTGAGCGCCACGGACAGGGCCGGAGGCGTGCTGACCGGCGGGCAGGCACCCTGCGGATTGAAGCTCGAGCCGGCCGGAGCCGTCTGGTTGAAGACGTACTTCTTCTCGCAGACATTGACCTCTGGCGGACGCTTGGTCACTTCGAAATGGTCGTAGCCGACCTTCAGCGTCTTCCAGAAATCGTAATGCGGGCTATGGCGATGGCGCGCCATGTTTTCCGCCGTCATGCGGAACGGGAAAGCCTGCAGCTGAACTGCCTGCTGGCCGCCCTTGAAGGCGTCACGCGCGAAGGCATAGATTTCCAGCATCTGGGCATCGGTCATGGAATAGCAGCCCGACGACGAGCAGGCGCCGTGGATCATCAGATGAGAGCCGCTGCGGCCATTCGCACGGTCGAACTGGTTCGGGTAACCGGTGTTGATCGCGAGGAAATACTTGGAATTCGGGTTTAGGTGATAAGGCGTCAGTGGATAGAAGCCTTCCGGCGCCTGGCGGTCGCCTTCCTTCACCTTCGGACCCAGCCGGCCCGACCAGGCACAGATGTCGTATTCCACGACCTTGTCGAAGCGGTTGTTGGTCTTTGCCTTCCAGACCTCGAGCTTGCCCTCTTCCTTGAAGATGCGGATCATGATCGGCGAGTTGCGATCCATGCCCTTCTTCTGGATTTCGGCAATCAGGCGAGCGGGCAGTGGCTGCGCGACCTTGTTGGATACGCGCGGCGTATCATAGGCCGCGCTTTCCAACGTATCGTTGCAGCCAGCCAGGGCGGCGGCGAAAAACAGAACCAGGGCCGTCGATGTCAAGCGCATGCGCGAACGCTCTTTCCAGGAACACATGTTGCAGCTCGAAACGAGCCTTTTCATGCGTAGTTTAGAACTGCTTTCTTCACAAATTATAAACCAATCGCCACCGATTTCGCCATTGGTCTTCCGGCGCTAGTGCTGCAAAGCGGCGGAGTGATGGCGAATGGTCGCAGCCCTGAAGCGAAAACTCAGAGATTGCGGCCGATATCGAGGAACTTCTGGCGGCGGTCGGCGCGCAGCTTGTCGCCCGGCAGCGGGGTCAGTTCGGCAAGCGCGCTGGCGATCACGTCGCCGGTCATGCCGATCACCCGGTCCGGTGCGCGATGCGCGCCGCCGACGGGCTCCGGAATGATGGCATCGATGATGCCGAGACCCTTCAGGTCTTCCGCCGTGATCTTCATATTGGTCGCAGCTTCCTTGGCACGGGTCGAGTCGCGCCAGAGGATCGAGGCTGCACCTTCCGGCGAGATGACCGAGTAGATCGCGTGTTCCAGCATATAGACGCGGTTGCCCGTTGCGATCGCGATCGCGCCACCCGAGCCGCCTTCGCCGATAACGACGGAGACCATCGGAACTTTAAGGCCGAGGCACATCTCGGTGGAGCGGGCAATCGCTTCCGCCTGGCCGCGTTCTTCTGCACCAACGCCCGGGTAGGCGCCTGCCGTGTCGATCAGGGTGATGACTGGCAGGCCGAAGCGGTCGGCCATTTCCATGACGCGGATCGCCTTGCGGTAGCCTTCGGGACGCGGGCTGCCGAAGTTGTGCTTGATGCGCGACTTGGTGTCGTTGCCCTTTTCCTGGCCGATCACGGCGACCGGCTGGCCGCGGAAGCGGGCGAGGCCGGCCTGGATGGCGGCGTCCTCGGCAAACTTGCGGTCGCCGGCCAGCGGCGTGAATTCGGTGAACAGCGCTTCCGCATAGTCGACGAAATGCGGACGCTGCGGATGGCGCGCGACCTGCGTCTTCTGCCAGGCGTTGAGCTTCGAATAGATCTCCACCATCGCCTCGTCGACGCGGCTTTCCAGCCTGCTGATCTCTTCAGACGTGTCGATGCTCTCGTCCTCTTCCGCGATCTTCTTCAGTTCGCGGATCTTGGCCTCGAGGTCGGAGATTGGCTTTTCGAAGTCGAGATAGTTGTGCATGAACTCCGTTCCGATCGTTCGTTCCTGGCGCTCGCCGCCCTCAGGAACCGGCTTTGCCGGTCCTAATCGGGGTTTTTGGCCTGTTTTGCAAGGGGGTGATGCGTATGCACCAGTTGCTGAAGGCGTTCATCGAGCACATGCGTATAGATTTGTGTCGTTGAAATGTCGCTGTGGCCGAGCAGTTCCTGCACCGCACGAAGGTCCGCACCATTGCCGAGAAGGTGGCTTGCGAAGGCGTGTCTGAGCACATGCGGAGAGACGGCATTCGCCGACAAACCGGCCCGGATCGCCAGATCCTTGAGTTCACGGGCGAAGACCTGGCGGGGCACGTGGCCCTCCTTGCTTGCCGCGGGAAAGAGGAAGGGACTGTCTGCCTGTGCCGGGTCAGCCCCCCGGATTTTACCGTAACGCGCCAGGGCCTCGATGGCGGTGCGCGACAGAGGCACCAGCCGTTCCTTGTTGCCCTTGCCATGCACCAGAAGGAAGCGCCCTTCCTGGGTCAGGACCTTCACCGGAAGCGAGACAAGTTCGCTCACGCGCATGCCGGTCGCATAGAGAAGTTCGAGAAGGGCAAGCCTTCGGATCTTCGTCGGCTGATCCGGTCCCTCGAGGTTCGCCTCCGCTTCGGCCAGTGAAAGGAGGCCGGTCACATCCTCGACCGAGAGCACTTTGGGCAGGGGCCTGGATTTCTTCGGCGCATCCAGGATCGATGTCGGATCGTCGCCGCGCAGGCCCTCCGCATACAGAAACTTGTAGAACTGCCGCATGGCCGACAGGCGTCTTGCCTGGGAGGTCGGCTGGAAACCGCGCCGGGCGAGATCGGAAAGATAGGCTGTGAGGTCGTCGCGTGTTGCAGCACCCAGGCTCACCTTGCGACCGGACAGGAAGTCCGAGAGATCGTCGAGATCACGCTGATAGGAGATGAGCGTGTTTTCGGCTGCCCCGCGCTCTGCACTCAGCATTTCCAGGAAGGCTTCGACGCGCGCGCTGCTGAGATCCGACATCAAGTGGTTCCTGCTACTGCTCGACCGGATTGATCCGCTCCGAGGGAATGCGCACGGTGACGTCCCGCTCCCGTGGCTCAACGAAGACCGCAAACGACCACATGGTCACATAGACCAGGCCGACGATGGTCCCGCAGACGAAGAGGAAGCGAAACAGTGTGGGCATGGTCGGTCCTTAACCTGTCGTCACAACACATAGGTTCAAGCATGGCGTTTACCAAGGCCGGGACAGGTCCCCTGGAATTGCAGCCATGGCTTGACGCTAGCCTCCTATATGTCAATAGGTCATGAAACAGTCGTGAACAGGCCGATGACCGATACGATCCTCAACCTTGCTCCCAGTCTGGGTGAGCGCGCCAAGGCGGCGCTCGGCAAACGCAATCTCGTTCTCGTCGGCCTGATGGGCGCTGGCAAGTCGGCGATCGGCCGCATCGTCGCGCAGCAATTGGGCCTGCCTTTCATCGACACCGATACCGAGATCGAGCGGGTCTCGCGCATGTCGATTTCCGAACTCTTTGCCGCTTACGGCGAGGAGGAGTTCCGGGCGCTCGAAACCCGCGTGATCAAGCGCCTGCTCAGAACCGGGCCACGCGTCGTCTCCACCGGCGGCGGGGCCTTCATCAACGAAAAAACCCGCAAGCAGATCGAGCGGGGCGGTGTTTCGGTCTGGCTCAGTGCCGACCTCGACGTGCTCTGGGAACGTGTCAACAAGCGGGATCATCGGCCGCTTCTGAAGACAGAGAACCCGAAGCAGACACTTCAGGACCTGATGGACAAGCGTTATCCCATCTACGGGCTCGCCGACATCACCGTCCAATCGCGCGACGTGCGCAAGGAAGTCATCGCCAATGAGGTCCTGACCTCGGTGATCGAACATTTCGGCAAGGACAAGACGCAATGACGAAGCTCGAGACATCGGAACGCCTGGTGCATGTGCCGCTGGGCGAGCGCTCCTATGATATCCTGATCGGACCCGGCCTCATGGCGCGTGCCGGCGGCGAGATCACGAGCCGGATCAAGGGTCGCCGTGCCGCCATCGTCACGGACGAAAATGTCGGCGCGCGTTATCTCGACGGGTTGATGGACAGCCTGCAGACGGATGGCATCGAGGCAGTCTCGGTAACCCTTCCGGCCGGCGAGAAGACCAAGAGCTTCGACTATCTCACCAAGGTCTGCGACGTGCTGCTCGAAGCGCGCATCGAGCGCAACGACACGGTGATTGCGCTTGGCGGCGGCGTCATCGGTGACCTCACCGGCTTTGCCGCCGGCATCGTGCGACGTGGCGTGCGCTTCGTGCAGATCCCGACCTCGCTTCTGTCCCAGGTCGACAGCTCCGTTGGCGGCAAGACCGGCATCAATGCCCGCCAGGGCAAGAACCTCGTCGGCATCTTCAACCAGCCCGATCTCGTGCTTGCCGATACCGATGTGCTCGACACGCTATCGGAGCGCGAATTTCGCGCCGGTTATGCCGAAGTCGCGAAATACGGCCTGATCGACAAACCCGACTTTTTCGAATGGCTGGAGAACAACTGGCGCGATGTGTTTGCCGGCGGTGCGGCGCGCATCGAGGCGATTGCCGTCTCCTGTCAGGCCAAGGCCGATGTGGTGGCTGCCGACGAGCGTGAAAACGGTCGCCGCGCGCTGCTCAATCTCGGCCACACCTTTGGCCACGCACTCGAAGCCGCAACCCAGTATGACAGCAGCCGTCTGGTACATGGGGAAGGGGTGTCGATCGGCATGGTGCTCGCGCATCGCTTCTCGGCCCGCATGAACCTCGCAAGCCCGGATCTTGCGGATCGTGTCGAAGCGCATCTGAAGGCCGTCGGCCTGCCCACCCGCATGGACCAGATCCCCGGCGAACTGCCGCCGACGGAAATGCTGATGGATGCCATCGCCCAGGACAAGAAGGTGAAAAGCGGCAAGCTCACCTTCATCCTCACCCGCGGTCTCGGCCAATCCTTTGTCGCCGACGACGTGCCCGCCTCCGAAGTCCAGCGTTTTATCGAGGAGATGCGTCCATGATGATGATTGAGCAAATCCTTGCCAGTCTCGGCGAATACTGGCTGACCCTGGTCGCCATCCTGCTTCTGATCTGTGCCTCCGCCTTCTTCTCCGGGTCTGAGACAGCGCTTACCGCAACGTCTCGTGCGCGCATGCACAGCCTGGAGGTGAATGGCGATTTGCGTGCAGGCGTGGTCAATTTCCTGATCGAGCGGCGTGACAGGCTGATCGGTGCCCTGCTGATCGGTAATAACCTGGTCAACATTCTCGCCTCGTCCCTGACGACCAGCCTCTTCCTTGGCCTGTTCGGAGATTCAGGCGTCGCCATCGCCACGCTTTTGATGACAGTCCTGCTCGTCATCTTCTCGGAAGTTCTGCCGAAGAGCTGGGCGATCTCGACACCAGAGCGGTTTGCACTGTTTGTAGCGCCGCTCGTGCGCCCCTATGTGGCAGTTGTCGGTCCGCTCTCCAGCCTCGTCAACTGGATCGTGCGCAAGCTGCTCGGCCTGTTTGGCGTCTCGATTTCCGGCGAGGCCTCCATGCTTTCGGCCCATGAAGAGCTGCGCGGCGCCGTGGCGCTGCTGCATCGCGAGGGGTCTGTTATCAAGGCAGACCGAGACCGTCTGGGCGGCGTTCTCGATCTCGGCGAGCTTGAAGTCTCCGACATCATGATCCATCGCACTGCGATGCGTGCCGTCAATGCCGACGAGCCGCCGGAAATTGCGATCCGCAATATCCTCGAAAGCCCCTATACCCGCATGCCGGTCTGGCGTGGGGCGACCGACAACATCATTGGCATCATCCACGCGAAGGACCTGATCCGGGCGCTGGCCGAGCCGAATGTCGAGCCGCAGGATCTCGATATCGTCAAGATCGCGCAGAAGCCCTGGTTCGTGCCCGACACGACCAACCTCAAGGACCAGCTCAACGCCTTCCTGCGCCGTAAGACGCATTTCGCTGTCGTCGTCGACGAATATGGCGAGGTGCAGGGCGTGGTGACGCTGGAAGATATCCTGGAAGAAATCGTCGGCGACATTTCCGACGAACACGATCTGGAAATCCAGGGCGTGCGGCAGGACAGCGACGGCTCGATCGTCGTCGATGGCGGCGTGCCGATCCGCGATCTCAACCGCGCCATGGACTGGCTGCTGCCGGACGAAGAGGCAACTACGATTGCCGGTCTCGTCATCCACGAGTCGAAATCGATCCCCGAGGAGCGCCAGGCTTTCACCTTCTACGGAAAGCGCTTCATCGTGTTGAAGCGCGAGAAGAACCGCATCACGCGGCTGCGCATCCGCCCGATCGACGCCGCCGAACCGGCGGAATGATCGTATCCGCGTTTACCAGCGTGTGGGCTCGCCCGGGGCGGCGGGCTCGATGGCGAGCGCATGCAGGCCGGCATCAAGCTCCGGCTTCAGCAGATCGGTCACGGCTCTGTGGCGCGCCAGGCGCGTCATGCCAGAAAAGGCCGATGCAACGATGCGCACGCGCATATGAGTCTCGCCGGTGCCGGTGATATCAGGCTGGTGGCCGGCATGGTGGTGGCTCTCGTCTAACACGACGAGGCGTTCGGGGCTGAAAGCCTCCGTGAGACGGGTCTCGATCCGGCTCTTTACCGACATGGTCTGCCTCTTCCTGCTGCTTCGCAAAACGCCCCACAAAGCGCGTAACAAACCGGTTTGTCAATTCTTGTCCGCCTCCAGCCTACGCCCCATAATTACGGCATGAAACTCGACTCGAAATACTTCGATCGGATCCGGACCCGGCGAAAGCGGGAGGCCGAGCCCGAGCCATCCAATCCAGTGTGCCAATGGGACGGCTGCGACAAGCCGGGTGCTCATCGCGCACCTGTGGGCCGCCATGCCGAAGGCCAGTTCTTCCTTTTCTGCTTCGAGCACGTGAAGGACTACAACAAGGGCTACAACTACTTTTCCGGCCTCTCTGACACCGAGATCGCGCGCTACCAGAAGGAAGCGATCACCGGTCATCGCCCCACCTGGACCGTCGGCGTCAACAAGGCGGCGAAAGCAAGCCCGCTTCACTCCACCATGCGCTCCGGTTCGGCTGCGTCACAGGCGCGCATGAAGGACCCCTTCGGCTTCGTCCAGCAAGGGCGCGGCGGTGCGTCGCGCTATCAGGCGGCGGATCGAAAACTCAAGACTCTTGAGGCAAAAGCCCTTGATACGCTTGGGCTTAACGTCAGCTCCACGCCGACCGACATCAAGACCCGCTACAAGGAGCTTGTAAAAAAACACCATCCTGACGCAAATGGCGGAGACAGGGCTTCTGAAGAGCGTTTTCGCGCTGTCATTGAAGCCTACAAATTGTTAAAGCAGGCCGGTTTCTGTTAGTCCAAACATACAGCAGCGATGAGATGCGGCCGGTCGGTGGCGCCCGGCATGGAGAAACGATGAGCAAAATTGATCTTGATATTACCAATCTCCCCGACACCACCGTGTCGGTGCGCGAAGTGTTTGGTATCGACAGTGACATCCGGGTGCCTGCCTATTCCAAGGGTGACGCCTATGTGCCGGATCTCGATCCGGACTATCTCTTCGACCGTGAAACCACGCTCGCCATCCTCGCCGGCTTTGCGCACAATCGCCGCGTCATGGTCTCCGGCTTCCACGGCACGGGCAAGTCGACGCATATCGAGCAGGTCGCTGCCCGCCTCAACTGGCCTTGCGTCCGCGTCAACCTCGACAGCCATGTCAGCCGTATCGATCTCGTCGGCAAGGACGCCATCGTCCTCAAGGACGGCAAGCAGATCACCGAATTCAAGGACGGCATTCTGCCCTGGGCCTACCAGCACAATGTCGCGCTCGTCTTCGACGAATACGATGCCGGCCGCCCGGATGTCATGTTCGTCATCCAGCGCGTGCTGGAATCGGCCGGCCGCCTGACCCTGCTCGACCAGAGCCGTGTCATTCGTCCGCATCCCGCTTTCCGCATCTTCGCGACCGCCAACACGGTTGGCCTCGGCGACACGACCGGCCTCTATCATGGCACGCAGCAGATCAACCAGGCGCAGATGGACCGCTGGTCGATCGTCACCACGCTGAACTACCTGCCGCATGACAAGGAAGTCGACATCGTCTCCGCGAAGGTGAAGAGCTTCGGCTCGACCGCTGAGGGTCGCGATACGGTCTCGCGTATGGTCCGCCTTGCCGACCTCACGCGCGCCGCCTTCGTCAATGGCGATCTCTCGACCGTCATGAGCCCGCGTACCGTCATCACCTGGGCCGAAAACGCCGAGATCTTCGGCGATGTCGCCTTTGCCTTCCGCGTCACCTTCCTCAACAAGTGTGACGAACTGGAGCGTACGCTGGTCGCCGAGCAGTATCAGCGCGCCTTCGGCGTGGAACTCAAGGAAAGTGCGGCCAATATCGTACTCGGCGCATAAGGACTGAGAAGCATGGCAGGGCGCGGCGACAATTCGAAGGCCAAGGCTGGCGGCGGGGTGGATACCGAGCCGCTGCGCCGTGCCATCACCGGCTGCGTGCGCTCGATCGCGGGTGATCCGCAGGTCGAGGTCGCCTTCGCCAATGACCGCCCCGGCATTGCCGGCGAGCGCATCCGCCTGCCGGATATCTCGAAGCGTCCAACCGCGCATGAACTCGCCGTGACCCGTGGTCTCGGCGATTCCATGGCGCTCAGGATCGCCTGCCATGACCAGAAGGTGCATGCCAGCATGGCGCCGCAGGGTGCCGATGCCCGCGCCATTTTCGATGCCGTGGAGCAGGCTCGCGTCGAGTCGCTCGGCTCGTTGCGCATGCCCGGCGTCGCGTCGAACATCCAGTCGATGAACACCGAGAAATATGCGAAAGCCAATTTCTCGACCATCAGTCGTCAGGAAGATGCGCCGATCGGCGAAGCTGTTGCCATGTTGGTACGCGAAAAGCTCACCGGCCAGAAGGCCCCTGAGTCTGCCGGTAAGGTGCTCGACCTCTGGCGCCCGTTCATCGAGGACAAGGCCGGTGCCGACCTCGATAACCTCGCGACCGTCATCGAAGACCAGCAGGCCTTCTCCCGCGTGATCCGCCACATGCTGTCGGCCATGGAAATGGCTGAGGACATGGGGGACGATCAAGAGCAGAGTGAGGAGGACCAGTCCACCGACGAGGAGCAGCCGCGCAGCGGCGAGCAGGACCAGGAGTCGTCGGAAGACGAAGCTGGTCAGGATTCCGCCCCCGCCGAAGAAAGCGAAGCCTCGCAGGAACAGCTCGACGATGGCGAGATGGACGGTGCCGAGATCTCCGAAGAGGAGATGTCGGACGAAGGCGATGACGATAGCGAGACGCCCGGCGAAATGCGCCGTCCGGCGACCCCTTTCGACGATTTCAACGAGAAGGTCGACTACAAGATCTTCACCCAGGAATTCGACGAGGAAATCACCGCCGAAGAGCTTTGCGATGAGGCTGAACTCGACCGCTTGCGTGCCTTCCTCGACAAGCAGCTTGCCCACCTGCAGGGCGCCGTCGGCCGACTGGCTAACCGCCTGCAGCGCCGCCTCATGGCGCAGCAGAACCGGTCATGGGATTTCGACCTTGAAGAGGGTTATCTCGACCCGGCGCGTCTTACCCGCCTGATCATCGATCCGATGCAGCCGCTCTCCTTCAAGAAGGAGAAGGACACCAAGTTCCGCGATACCGTCGTGACGCTGGTCATCGACAATTCCGGCTCGATGCGCGGCCGTCCGATCACGGTTGCCGCATCCTGCGCCGACATTCTCGCCCGCACGCTGGAGCGTTGCGGCGTCAAGGTCGAGATCCTTGGCTTCACCACCAAGGCCTGGAAGGGCGGACAGTCCAGAGAGAAGTGGCTCGCAGGTGGCAAGCCGCCGGCGCCCGGCCGTCTCAACGACCTGCGTCACATCATCTACAAGTCGGCGGACGCCCCCTGGCGCCGTTCCAGGCGCAATCTCGGCCTGATGATGCGCGAAGGCCTGCTGAAGGAAAACATCGACGGCGAGGCGCTGATGTGGGCGCATAACCGTCTGATCGGCCGCCGCGAGCAGCGCAAGATCCTCATGATGATTTCGGATGGTGCGCCGGTCGACGATTCGACGCTGTCGGTGAACCCCGGCAACTATCTCGAGCGCCATCTGCGTGCCGTCATCGAGCAGATCGAAACCCGCTCGCCGGTCGAGCTGCTCGCCATCGGTATCGGCCACGACGTCACGCGCTACTATCGCCGCGCCGTCACTATCGTCGATGCGGACGAGCTGGCAGGCGCTATGACCGAACAGCTTGCCTCGCTCTTCGAGGAAAAGCCCTCCGGTGGCACAGGCCGGGCGCGCCTGCGTGCCTGAGCGATCCGCACGGATGCTGGCGAGCGCCTGCGCGCTCGCCGCCCTCGTGGCGCTCGCGTCCTGCACGCCGGCTACCATACCCCCAGGTGAGATGCTGCCGATCGCCGTCGAAAGCAGCGTGATCGACGATCTCGGCGGCAATCCGACGCTGGCGCCGGGCCTCACTTTTCTCGGCGGCATCGAGCTGTCGTCATCCGAGCCGCTCTTCGGCGCGTTTTCGTCTATCCGCTTTCGCGACGACAAATCCTTCCTCGGTGTTTTCGATACCGGCTACTGGATCGAGGGGCGTATCCTGCGCGATGCCGAGGGGCGTCTGTCCGGAGTCGAGGCTGTCCGTCTCGCGCCGCTTCTCGACGCCTCGGGGCGCGAGAGCCGAAGCAAATTCCAGGTCGATGCCGAGAGCCTCGCTCTGGATGGCGATCGCGGCTTTGTCGGCTTCGAGCAGCGCCATCGTGTGCTCGCCTATGCACCGCTTTCCGATCTCGGCAAGGCGCTGCCGTCCGCTCCGCTCGCCTTCCCCTTCGATCTCGACATCCTGCACAGCAATGGCGGTTTCGAATCCCTCGTGATTGCGCCTAAGGGCAGCCCGGTCGAGGGGGCGCTGGTCGCAATCTCGGAGAAGAGCTTCGACGAGAACGGCAATCTCTATGCCGCCATCGTCGGTGGACCGCTTGGCGGTGAATTCCGCGTGCGCCCACGTGACGACTTCGAGATCACCGATGCCACCTTCCTCCCCGATGGCGATCTCCTCCTGCTCGAACGCCGCTTCTCGATCGCGACCGGTGTCGGCATGCGGTTGCGCCGTATCGAGGGCGCGAGCATAAGGCCGGATGCCGTGGTCGATGGAGAAATCCTGTTCGAAGCGAATTACCGCTCGCAGATCGACAATATGGAAGGCCTCGACGCCATCCCTGAGGCGGATGGCTCCGTCCGCCTGATCGTCGTGTCGGACGACAACCATTCGATCCTGCAGCGCAGCCTGATGCTCGAGTTTCGCTTGGAAAAGTGACGCATGTCGAGCGCATTTTCCTGCGCGTTCGAAAAGCACCTGTTAACGGACAATCTAAGATCCCCTGTCGCGACCCCGCCGTGCGGTTGTCATTTCTGCCGATCCCAATCAGGCTGATCCCGATATCGTCAAGGACAGGGCCAATTTGAGCGCACAGGATCAGGAGATCGCCGTCAGTCAGTCCATCCCCACGCCCCTGCGCGTGTTGCTGGCCTGTTTGGCAGTTGGGCTGCTGTTTGTGTTGTGGGGTGAGTTGGGAGGAGGCCTGTGGCCTTTCTCAACGTTGACACCGTTCTTCGCCATCATTGTTATCGGCGGTTCGGGTGTTTTGCTGAGCTTCGTGGTTTTTTCGGTCGCCGGACCGGATGAGCGCTGGACCTTTCGTCCTGGCATCGTCGACGTGGAGCAACGGCTGTTTGATCGCCGGTACCTTTTCCAGGTCATGCCAGAAGACGGTGACTGTCAGGTCGTCAAATCAGACACACCAGACTCGGGCGAGAGTTGGCACATCGTCATTCAGCTGAATACGCCTATTCCGACGCCGGAGGATCCGCTGTTTCGTCTGGTGCTCACCCTGTTCGGATGGAGATCCCGAACGAGGCTGTCTTCTCCAGCTTTTTCCTGCGAGGACAGGGCGCGGCATGCCCTCGACGTGCTTTTGCGAGCGCGCGGAGAGCCGGGATCTGCGTGATCTCGGCCCTCCAAGGCTTTAGGCACTTCAGACCGAACGGGCGGGCGTCGGCATGGGCCGTAAAACGCTCATCAGGGCGCCGTAGGGCAGGAGCATGATCACGCCGATCAGCATCTTCACGCCGAAGTCGGCGATCGCCCAGGAGATCCAGCGCGGTGCTTCCGCCGACATCACGCCGAGGATCGGCGCTGCGGCGATCGCGAAGTCATCATTCGGGCCGATGAAGCCGAAGATGGGTGCGAAGGACAGCGAGAAGAAGATCACCGTGTCGAGCGCCGAGCCGATCAGCGAGCCCATCAGCGGCGCCTTCCACCAGGACTGCTGGCGAAGCCGGTTGAAGACCGAGATGTCGAGAAGTTGGCCGACCAGGAAGGCCGAGCCCGAGGCAACGGCAATGCGCGGGGTGGCAAGCAGGATCGACAGGAGAACGCCGGCGATGAAACCGACAAGCACCACACGGCGCGCAACCTGAGGGCCAAACTGACGATTGGTCAGGTCGGTGACAAGGAAGGCGATCGGATAGGTGAATGCGCCGAAGGTCAGGAGATCGGCGAGGTTGATTCCGGCCAGGACGCCGTTGACCGGGTGCTGGACGAGGAAGTTCGATGCGACGACGATGGTCGTCATCAGAAGGCTGTAGATAAAGAAATAGCGCTTGTTCAGCATTTTTTTATCCTGGGTGATGCCACCAGTTGGAGGGACAATACTGTAAAGGGCGGACGTGCACGCCAGGCATTTGGCCTGCATGAACATCCCAAACGAAAAGGCTTGCCCGGCGAACCGGTCAAGCCTTTCGAAAGTCTGGCCGAATGACGCTATTAAGCGGCTTCAGCGGTCTTCTTGACGATCTGGCGACGCAGCAGACGAGCGCGCATGCTCAGGTCGTTTTCAGAAGCCTTGATCAGGAATGCGTCGAGACCACCGCGATGCTCGACCGTGCGCAGGGCAGCAGCCGAAACGCGCAGGCGGAAGCGCTGGTTCAGAGCGTCCGAGATCAGCGTGACGTCGCACAGGTTCGGAAGGAACCGGCGCTTGGTCTTGTTGTTCGCGTGGCTCACGTTGTTGCCCGACTGGACGCCCTTGCCGGTCAATTCGCAACTGCGGGACATGGTACACCTATTGTTTTTCTAGGCCATCGCATCGCTTCCGGCCAAATGCCGGCGAGGCAATCCAACAGCGTCTGATTGGAAAGTTGCGGTTCTATAGTCAGTGAGAACCGGCGCGTCAAGCCAAACCTTGGATTTTCCGGGCGGCAGGGCGGGTGTAGGATATTTTCTTGCCACAGTCCACGGCGAGACTGCATGTTCTCGACGCCGGTTCGCCGGCATTCCCCTGATGGAGATGGCCTTTGCGTCCGACCGGCTTCCTAACCGCCTTCCTCGTCCTTGTCGCCGGTGGTGCCGGGGCTGCCGATTACCGTTACGACACATCCTACAAGGTTTCTCTCGGTGTCTTGCCGATTGCCCGCATGACATTCCAGACAGCCATCGAAAACGAGCGCTACACGATTTCCGGCCAGTTTCATTCATCGAGCCTCGTCGACATCGTGCGCGAGGTTTCTGCCGACAGCACCGTGTCGGGTCGCATGTCCGGCGGTGCCATGAGCCCGGAGCGCTATGTGCTCGACTACAAAAGCGGCAAGCGCAATCACGTCTACGAAGTGCTTTTTGCCGGCGGCAATGTGGTGGAAACCAAGGTGACGCCGGAGCGGCCGAAGCCGGATAGCTGGGTGCCGGTTCCGCCGGCCGATCTGCGGTCGGTCTTCGATCCGATCGGCGCCCTGCTCATTCCCGGCGATGCGGATGTCTGCGCGCAGACGCTGCCAGTCTATGACGGTGAGAGCCGGATGGATCTGGTGCTCTCTCCCAATCGCTCCGAGAGCTTCTCTGCGGGCCGTGCCAAGGGCGAGGCGATCGTCTGTTCCGTGCGCTACGTGCCAAAATCCGGCTATCGGAAGGGACGCAAGGACATCGAATATCTGAAGTCGGTCACCGGCATGGAGATCTGGTTTGCCAAGACCGCGACGCTGAAGCTATATGCTCCAGTCTATGCGAAGATCCCGACCCGCTACGGGACGGTGCATGTGACCGCAGAAAAGTTCGACGGCTAATTTCAGCGGGCGAGCCCCGCATCAGGTGATTTCATGAAGACCAAGGCAACGCTCATCGGGTTCACGGCGATCCTGATGTGGTCCTTTCTCGCCCTCATGACGGCAGCCTCCGGCACCATGCCGCCCTTCCAGCTTTCGGCCATCACCTTTGCCATCGGCAGCCTGCCCGGCATCGCACTGTTCATTGCCCGGCCGGAGCGGTTGAAGGAATTGCGCCAGCCGCCGAAGGTCTGGCTCGTCGGTGTCGGCGGTCTCTTCGGCTACCACTTTCTCTATTTCACGGCCCTCAGGAACGCGCCGGCCGTCGAGGCCGGTCTCATCGCCTATCTCTGGCCTCTCCTGATTGTTGTCGGCTCTGCCCTTCTGCCGGGCGAGAGGCTTGGCTGGCACCATATCGTCGGTGCGCTCTGCGGTCTTGCCGGCACCGTGCTGATCATTGGCAAGAACGGCTTCGCCTTCGATCCGGCCTATAGTCTCGGCTATCTCACCGCTTTCCTCTGCGCCTTCACCTGGGCTGCCTATTCGCTTGTCAGCCGGAAGTTCGAGAAGGTCTCGACCGATGTGGTCACCGGCTTCTGCCTTGCCACCTCGATCCTGTCGCTCGTCTGCCATCTGGCTCTCGAGACCACCGTCTGGCCGGATACGACGGGGCAATGGGCGGCGGTGGTTGGCCTTGGGCTGCTGCCGGTCGGGCTTGCCTTCTATGTCTGGGACTATGGCGTGAAGAACGGCGACATCCAGATTCTCGGCGCATCCAGCTATGCGGCACCGCTTCTCTCGACGTTGATCCTGATCATTTTTGGCTTTGGCGAGATTAGCGTCAGAATTGGCCTGTCCTGCCTGCTCATCACCGGTGGCGCCGTGCTCGCCGCTCGCGATATGGTCTTCAGGAAAACGGAACGGCCGACCTGACGGGAGATTGAATGGCGACTGCGACCGGCATCCTCTGTCTCTCGGTCGCGCTCGGTACCAGCTATCTCTGGATCCTACCGCAGGACAAGACCGTGTTCCGCGCCGTCTGGAAGACGCTGCCGGTCCTGCTGCTTGCGCTCTACGCCTTTCTCATCGGCGCCCATCCCCTGCTGGTCGCAGCACTGGCGCTCGGCGCTCTGGGTGACTGGTCACTGGCCTTCGAGGGCGACCGCGCTTTTGTCGGCGGGGTCGCATCCTTCCTGTCCGCCCATGTCGCCTATGTCGCGCTGCTCGCCACCACCACCGATCCCGGGGTCGCCTTTGCCGAACCGTGGCGGGTGGTAGCGGGCCTGCTCGTTGCACTCGTGACAACAGGCGTTCTCATGCGCATCTGGAAGCCAGCCGGCCGGCTGGCGCTCCCGATCGGCATCTACGTGCTCTTGTTCATGGTGCTTGTCTGGCTGACGCTCGGCCTTGCCAATCCACTCGTCTTCGTCGGCGCGAGCCTGTTCATCCTCTCCGACATCGTGCTGACGATCCGGAAATACTGGACGGGCCCCGGCCACAGGATCGATGGCGCGGCTGCCTATTTCGTCTGGGTCACCTATTATGCCGCGCAGGTGATCCTGACCCTGACACTCTCCGAGGCCTGACCTTCAGGCTGACTGGCCAGGTGCCCAGCCGGGCGGTGCCATCTCGAAGACCGCGAAGTCGAAGCCGGGGGCGACGGTGCAGCCGACCAGAGTGAACTCACCGAGGCTTTCGGCCGCCTGCCATTCGTCTGCATCGATGATCGCCTGGGGTCGCTCGCCTGCAGCCAGGTCGAGACCCAGGACCACAGTCTCCTGATGCACACCGTCTTTCGACCGATGCAGCGCGAGCGGCGCGCCGGCATAATAGTGCCAGGCTTCGGCTGCGTCGTTCACCTTGTGCCAGTGCGATCTCTCGCCCTTCTCCAGCAGGTAGTAGATCGCCGTCGAATGGCCGCGCGGGCCGCCGTGTTCGTCGCGATACGTCTCCACATACCAGCCGCCCTCGGGATGGCGCTGCATGCCGAGGGTTTCGATGATGTCGGCTGCCTGCATCAAAATGTGTCCTTGCGTTTGCGGATCTCGGCGAAGACCTCGTCATTGGTCGCACCTTCCATGCCGAGTGTCCGGCGTATATCCGGGTCGCCCGCGCGCAGGAAGGGGTTGGTCTCCTTCTCCAGCCCGATCGTCGTCGGAATGGTGAAATCGCCACGTGCCCGCTGGGATTCGATCAGCTCCGCTCGGGACCTGAGACGCATGTTCTCAGGGTCGATGGTCACGGCGAAACGCGCATTGGAAAGCGTGTATTCATGGCCGAAATAGACGATCGTCTCGTCCGGCAGGGCGGCAAGTTTCTGCAGCGAATGCCACATGTCGAGCGCCGAGCGTTCGAACAGGCGCCCGCAGCCGAGTGCAAACAGCGTGTCGGCAGCAAAAAGCAGCATGTCATCGGGGAAGTGGTAGCAGATATGGCCCGCCGTATGCCCCGGCGTTTCGATGACGCGCACCGGCCGTTTGCCGAAGGTGAATTCGTCGCCGTCGCCCGCGGTCCGGTCGATGCCGGGGATCGCGGCTGCCTCGTTGCGCGGGCCGATGATCTGGCAGCCGTATTTCTCCTTCAGCGCCAGATTGGCCTCGACGTGGTCGCCGTGGTGATGCGTTGTCAGGACATGGGTGATCGTCCATCCGCGCTTCTCCGCCGCCTTGACGATCGGATCGAGTTCCGGCGCATCGATTGTCGCCGTCTCGCCCGTTTCCGGGCAGTGAAGAAGTACGCCGAAGTTGTCACTTCGGCAGATGAAAACTTCAATCTGCAGTGATTTCATTGTCGACCCGCTTTTTTATGTCCCACCTCGTTGCTGCGAATGTACCCTCTCGCGGCTTGAAGTCCAATGATGGGCTGCTAACAATAAGTTCATGCATGTCGATATCGTCGATCTGAGGCAGTTTTATTATACGATGCTCGGCCGCGTGGCCGAGCAGTCGATCGCGCTGGCCGTTTCTTCGGTCTGGGCGCGGCTGCCGCAGGAGCGGCTCGTCGGCATCGGCTATTGCATTCCCTTCCTCGAACGCTTCCGCGCCGATACCGAGCGCACCATGGCGTTCATGCCGGCCGGGCAGGGTGCGGTGAACTGGCCGGTCGGGGAGCCGTCCGCCACGGCACTTGTTTTCGACGAGGAGCTTCCGCTGCCGGACAGTTCCGTCGACCGCGTGCTGATGGTCCATTCGCTGGAATTTGCCGAGAACCCGCGCGAGACGCTGAAGGAAGTCTGGCGGGTGCTGGCACCCGGCGGTCGCCTTGTCATTGTCGTGCCCAATCGTCGTGGCGTCTGGGCGCGCATGGAGCACACGCCTTTCGGCTCTGGCCGACCCTATTCGCGCGGTCAGCTGACGTCGCTCTTGCGCGAGACCAATTTCACGCCCGGCGCCTCCGCCGAAGCCTTGTTCTTCCCGCCGTCGAAGATCCGGGCGATCCTGAGGCTCCGTCGCGGCTTCGAGCGTCTCGGTCGGATCCTCTGGCCCGCCTTTTCCGGCGTCATCGTCGTTGAAGCCCAGAAGCGCCTCTATCAGGGCCTGCCCGTCGCCTCGCGCGCCTCCCGTCGTGTCTTTGCACCGGTGCTCGCACCGCAGGGCGTGCCGACGACCCGTATTAGGTCCTCCGAGGTCTGAAACGCTGCATCTGCCGGGCGTCTGCTGGACAGGCTGCGGCGCTCGCCCGCCTCGACAAAGTGCGTTTTCCGCAGTAATCCCAATCCCATGTGAAGGGGTGGCCTCTTGCCATCCAACGGCCGGGAATGAGCCTCATGAACGCCTCGACGAAGCCGACACCCCGTCCCGGGGTCATGGAGATCGCCGCCTATGTTCCTGGCAAGGACCATGCGGGCGGGGTTTCCCGCGTCTTCAAGCTGTCGTCGAATGAAACGCCGGTTGGTCCAAGCCCCAAGGCCATGGACGCCTTCCGAATGGCTGCCGAAACGCTGGAAATCTATCCCGACGGACAGGCCCGCATGCTCCGTGATGCGATTGCCGAGGTGCATGGGCTGAACCCGGCCAATATCCTCTGCGGTAATGGTTCGGGCGAATTGCTGGCGCTGCTGGCCAACATCTATCTCGGACCCGGCGACGAAGCCATCATCACCGAGCATGGTTTCCTGCTCTATCGGATCCAGATCTTGGCGTCAGGCGGAACGCCCGTGACGGTCAAGGAAACCGATCGGCGCGTCGATGTCGATGCGATCCTTGCCGCTGTCACTGAGCGCACGAAGATCGTTTTCCTGACCAATCCCGGCAATCCGACCGGCACTTACGCGCCCTATGCCGATATCAAGCGTCTGCAGGCGGCATTGCCTGCGCATGTCATCCTGGTGCTCGACGCCGCCTATGCCGAATATGTCCGCCGCAACGATTACGAGGCCGGTATCGAGCTCGTCTCTGCCAACCGCAATGTCGTCATGACCCGGACCTTCGCCAAGGTCTACGGGCTTGCGGCTCTGCGCATCGGCTGGATCTATGGCCCCGCCGAGATCATCGACACGATGAACCGGGTGCGCGGACCGTTCAACATCAACACCCCGGCGCTGCTCGCCGGAGCCGCCGCCATGCGCGATCAGGCGCATGTGGCGAAAGCCGTCGAGCACAATCAGATCTGGCTTGCCCGGGTGTCCGAGGCGCTGTCGGCGCTCGGCCTGGAGGTCACGCCGTCGGTCACGAATTTCGTCCTCATCCACTTCCCCGACCAGGACGGAAAGCGGGCGTCCGATGCCGATGCCTTCCTCACATCGCGCGGCTTCGTCTTGCGCGCGGTCTCGTCCTATGGTTTTCCCAATGCACTCCGCATGACGATCGGCAGCGACGAGGCCAATACCGGCGTCATCGCCGCCCTCACTGAATTCATGGAACGCACGTGATGTCTGAAATCCTGTTCGACCGCATCGCCCTGATCGGTATCGGCCTCATCGGCTCGTCGATCGCCCGCGACGTGAAGAAACTCGGCTTGGCGAAAGAGGTTGTCATCTCGACCCGCAGCGCCGAGACGCTGAAGCGGGCGGAAGAACTGGAGCTCGGCACGGCTTACGTTGCCTCCGCAGCCGATGCCGTGAAGGATGCCGATCTCGTCATCGTCTCCGTGCCGGTCGGTGCTTCCGAAGCGGTCGCCCAGCAGATCGCGCCGAACCTGAAACCCGGCGCCATCGTCACCGATGTCGGCTCGACCAAGGCCTCCGTCATCGCGCAGATGGCGCCGCATATGCCTGACGGCGTGCATTTCATTCCCGGCCACCCGCTGGCGGGTACGGAAAAGTCCGGCCCCGACGCCGGTTTCCCGGGTCTCTTCAAGGGGCGCTGGTGCATCTTCACGCCGCTCGAAGGCACTGATAGCCTGGCGATGGCCCGTCTGCGCGGCTTCTGGGAGGCGCTGGGATCGATGTGTGACGAGATGGATCCGCAGCACCACGACAAGGTGCTCGCCATCGTTTCGCACCTGCCGCACATCATCGCCTACAACATCGTCGGCACGGCGGACGATCTGGAAACGGTGACGGAATCGGAGGTCATCAAATATTCGGCCTCGGGTTTCCGCGATTTCACCCGTCTTGCAGCCTCGGACCCGACGATGTGGCGTGACGTCTGCCTGCACAACAAGGATGCGATCCTGGAAATGCTGGCGCGCTTTTCGGAGGATCTCGCCTATCTGCAGCGGGCGATCCGCTGGGGCGAAGGCGACAAGTTGTTCGAACTCTTCTCGCGCACCCGCACCATCCGTCGCTCGATCGTCCAGGCCGGTCAGGATGTCGACGTGCCGGACTTCGGCCGTCACGCGCTGGACAAGTGAAGCGTCTCCGCCGCGTCAAAGCGGCGGGATCTGACCGAGCGGGATAAAGCCGAGCATCGCCACGCCGTTTTCGATGGTGATCTCGGCCTCGCTGTTGTCGCGGCCGAAGGCTAGAGCCCGCAGCACGTTGGCGACATTGTCGATCATGTCTGCCTCATCCGGATAGGCCGTCTTCACGGCATCCCGCCAGGCGCGGACCTGTTCGACCTGCAGCTTGATCCGTCCGGAAATCATTCCGTCATCGCCCACCTGGAAGGGGCCGCTCAGGGTCAGTACGCGGCCTTCGCCGAGATCGACGACCATGCGGCGGATTTCGCCTTTGGTGCCATAGAGCCGCTGATCCTGCGCCACTCTCGGATCGAGCAACCCACCCTTGTCGGCGAGCGTGGCGTCGAGGCTGGCGGAGATCGGTGGCAGCGCAATCTTCTCACCGCCGATCGAAACGCCGAGATCACGGATGATCGTCGCATAGTCGAGGTTGCCGTCGTTCTGGCGCACATGCGACTGGGCGCTGGGTGCGGTCACCTGTAGAGCCAGGCTGGAGACCGTCGAAGTCACCGTCGCGTTCAAGCCCTCCAGCATCAGCGAACTGCGCGACAGGCCGGAGAGGCCAACGCGGAAGCTCGACTGCATATTGGTCCAGTCGAGTGCGGTGTTGAAGCCGAGTGCCGAGCGGATTTCCGCCGGTGCATCCATTTCCCAGACGACATGGCCCGGATTGTAGATCTGGGCTGCGGCCCGAACCGGGCCGAAGGAGGCAGCCACCCCCTGGAAGTGATCGTCGAAGGCGAGGCGGGAGCAGTTGAGCCGGAAGCGGAAGGGATAGCCGCCCATCGTTGCGTCTTCACAGGAGGCGGTGACGCCTGCCGGATTTCCGCCGCCGAAGAAGGTCAAAATGCGATTCTTCAGGAATTCTGCAGCGAAATACCACCCGACGCTATAGACAGCGATGACGAGGACGATCAAAACCCCGAGCCGGACAACCTTTCGGCTGATCGGGCTTTCCGGCGCGGTCGACATGGCCATGGGTGCTCCTCGTTTCGAACTTCTCGTGTCTTTGATTGGCGTGCGATATGGACGAATTTTGGGTCTTTGGCTACGGCTCGCTGATGTGGAATCCGGGCTTTCCCTATGAGGAACGGGTGCTTGCCCGCCTCGGAGGGTATCGCCGCTCGCTCTGCGTCCGCTCCTATGTCCACCGCGGCACCGAAGAGCGACCGGGGCTCGTGCTCGGGCTGGATCGCGGCGGTTCCTGCAAGGGCGTCGCCTTTCGCGTGGCGCCTCCTGACTGGCAGTCTACCGTGGACTATCTGCGCGAACGCGAACTCGTCACCAGTGTCTATCTCGAACGCACCGTGCGTACCCGTCTTGCCGATGGTCGCGATGTCCGCGCCCTGACCTACGTCATCGACCGTGCCCATTCGCAATATGCAGGCGCCGTCACCGTCGAGGAAGCGGCCCGCATCGTCGAGGGCGCCGTCGGCCGCTCAGGCCCCAATCCGGTCTATGTCGCGAATACCGTCGCGCATCTCCGCGAGCTCGGCATTCGCGATCACTGGCTCGAAAGCGTGGCTTCCGCCGTCGTCAGCGATCCCGCCGACAACTGATCCTTCAGTCAAGAATGCCCTCAGAGCGCTCCGAGTTCCCTCAGCCTGTTTGCGGCGGTTGGTGGCAGGGGGAGGTGCGGGTTGTCCTTGACCGTCTTCACCAGCAATTCGTCGCTTGCCGCCTCTAGCCGCTCGATCAGCGTTTCATGGAAGACATCGGGATCGAGGCCCGGTTCGATCGGCGGCAGAATGCGCACGACGAAATGGCCGGGAAAGCGCAGGAATTTGCGGCGCGGCCAGAAGAAGCCGGGATGCATGGCAACCGGCACAACGGGCACATTGATGTCGCGGTAGAGGCGCGCGATGCCATATTTATAGTCGGGTGCGGCACCCGGCGGGCGGCGTGTGCCTTCCGGATAGATAATCAACTGGCGGCCGTTTGCCATTTCCATCTTGGTACGCTCGATCACCTGCGCCATGACCTTGCCCTTGGCGCCGCGATTGACCGGGATCATGCGCTGCTTGGCGACATACCAGCCGAAGACCGGGATCCACATCAGCTCGCGCTTCAGGATATAGACCGGGTCATCCAGCCAGGGCAGCAGCGCATAGGTGTCCCAGAAGGACTGGTGCTTGGGCGCCAGAATGTAGCCGCCGCTCTTCGGGATGTTTTCCAGGCCTTCCACGGTGAAGGTCGTGCCGACGATCTTCTCCATCAGCCAGTGATTGGCGCGCGCCCAGTCCTTCGGCACGAAGAAGGCCTTCTTGCGCGGCAGCAGGAAATAGATCGGCGACAGCACGATCATCCTGAGGATGAGGTTGGCGTAAAAGGCGATGTTGAAGAGGATGGAACGCAGCGGGATCATATCTGGGGCTCTCGAGGGCGGGCGAAGACGTCCTTAGAGGAAAACTGCGGTCAGCAAAAGCGCTCGTCTCGGCCGATCCGTCAGGAGTTGCGGCCAGATTCGGTGATTTCGCCTTCCGGGCGCAGTCCCTGGTCACGGCTCCAGCCGGTCACGCCCCTGATATAGGCGACGACCGTCTTGCCATATTCCGACAGCATGGTGCGCATCGCATCCGGCTCGCTATACCACGCCCGCGTCTTCAGATCGGCATTGACCACGGGATAGCCGATGAAATCGGTGTCCGGGTCGCTGCGGCGCAGCTCCATCAGGCTGCGGGCAAGGTGATAGTTGCTCGTCACCACCAGAACCGAGCGATAACCCTTGTCGCGGATCCAGATCGCCGTCTCGTTGGCGTTGCCGATCGTGTCGATCGCGCCGTAGCCTATGTCGACGCAGCATTCGAAGACATCCGGCGAGGTGCGCGTCGCCTTGCGGATCTGGCCGGGTGTCGTCGCCGGATTGACGCCCGAGATCAGCAGCCTTTCGCCATAGCCGCGCTTCAGGAGATCGATCGCCTGCTCGATCCGTTGATAGCCGCCGGTCAGCACTACGATCGCATCGGCCTTCACGGTCTCGGGCGGACGCATGCCGGTGACCGAATCAGCAAAGACGAGAAAACCTGCCACAAGGATCGCGACGCACAGGATCACGATCATGCCGCCATAGCGCAATGCCCTGCGGATCAACCCTTTTCGCGCAAACAGGCCGGCGCCCGAACGGGGCCGGTCGCCGTCATGCAGCGGTTGATTTGGCGTCATGCGGTCCATGCTCATTGCCCGTGAATAGCCGGGATTTCCCACAGCGAACAGGCGGCTTTAAGGCAAGTCAACATGCGAGTTTTCGTCAATCGTCCAGCAGGCCGTCTGTGCGGGCCGGATCGGAGCGAATGAGGTCGATTTCGTAGATCGTGCGCATGACCGTCAGCCGTGCCGTGATCGTGGTCAGAAGTGCGATGACGATCATGGTTGCGAAGATGCCGATATAGCCGCCCCAGCCGATGGTGAAGGTGCCGAAGAGTGCCGTCGCCTGGTCACTTTCCGGGGTCGCCAGCGACCGGCTCTGCCAGAAACTGGCCAGCGCAAAGAAGGCAGCGGCGAGCAAACCGCCGGCAGCCGCCCCCTTCAGGCTGATCTTGAGGAAGTGCTTCTGAAACTCCTGGGCGACGAAACTTCCTTCGGCGCCGACAAAATGCAGCACCTCGATGATGTGACGGTTGCCCGACAAGGCGCCGCGGGTCGCAAAGATGACCGTCAGCACCATAGCGGTGAAGACGAGGATCAGAATGCCGGAGCCGATCAGCACGGTCGTGTTTGCCATCTGCACCAGTCTGTCGACCCAGGTGCGGTGGTCGTCGAGGAAGGCCTGCGGCACCTCCACCTTCAGCAGCGCGCGCATGGCCTCGAAATCCGGCGGATTGCTCTCGTCGATGGTGATGACGATCAGGCGCGGGACGGGCAAGTCTTCGAGATTGAGGCCAGTGCCGAGCCAGGGTTCGAGCAGGCGAGCCGTTGCGCTGTCGTCCATGATCTGGCCGTCGCGCGTGCCGACAAAGGTCAGTGCCAGATCGCGGGCCTTCACCAGCGCTGCCCCCATGTCGAGGCCATCTTCCGGCGTGATCTGGATGGTGATCTCACGGGAGATCTGGCTCTGCCAGCTCGACGCGGTTGCCCGCACCATGGAGACGCCGCCCAGCGTCAGGCAGGCGAGGAAGGCCATGATGGCGATCACCACCAGCAGCGCATTGCCCTGAATGTTCGACGGCGGCAGGATCGGGCCGGTCGGCCTCACCGTCATCTCGACGCGGCGCTTCTTCTGGCCAGAGTTCTGGTTTGCGCTCGGGTTCGTGTTCTGGGCAATCTCATTCATAGATGTCGAGCCGCCCGTCGGTGAGGATCATCCGGCGTGCATCCACCTGGTCCATCAGCGCGAGATCGTGGGTCGCGATGACCACGGCCGTGCCAAGGCGGTTGAGTTCCAGGAAGAGGCTGAGCAGCCTGCGTGCCATGGGCGGATCGACATTGCCCGTCGGCTCGTCGGCGAGCAGGATTTCCGGCCGGTCGATCAGGGCGCGGGCAATCGCCACACGCTGCTTCTCCCCACCGGAGAGCACCGGCGGCAGCACATTGATGCGCTCGCCAAGGCCCACCCATTTCAGGAGTTCGATGACGTCCTGCCGGTAGGTCTGCTCGGCCTTGCCGCGCACGCGCAGCGGCAGCGCCACGTTCTCATAGGTCGTCAGGTGATCGAGCAGGCGGAAATCCTGGAAGACGATGCCGACCCGGCGGCGCAGCATCGGCAGTTCGCTGCGCGGAATGCTGGTGATATCACGCCCGAAGCTGCGGATCAGGCCGCGCGTCGGCTGCAGCGACATGAAGAGCAGGCGCAGCAGCGTGGTCTTGCCGGCGCCGGACGGACCGGTCAGGAACTGGAAGGACCCTTTCGGCAGGTCGAAGGTCAGGTCGCGGAGGATCTCCGGTCCCATCCCATAGCGCAGGCCGACATTTTCGAAATGGATCAAAGGGGGCCCAGTCTGACGTGTCCGAGGTCTGGGGCACGTAAACGAAGATCGTCAACGGCCGGTAAACATGCTCCCGGATCCCAGGCTTTTCCGCCCGTCTTTCCGAAGCATTAACCATTTGAATTTACGTCTGGAGAGGATTCGTTTCAACCGCCGACTTTCGGGGTATCCGATTTGGCTGTGCGAAAGGTCCGCACGCATGAGCGCTTTCCGTCATCAGAAGCAGGCCGCAGCCGCGGACCTCGACCTCCTGCCGCCGGATCGTGCCCGCCGTCGGATCGAGCCGCAGCAGCGCATGGGCCGTCCCGACGTTGTTGACGCGCAGTTCGTCACGGTGCGCGAGACGCCCAAGCCGTCGCCGCGTCCGGCCGCAGCGCCCTCCATCGTACCCGCATCCTCTGATGTCGGCGCTTTGCTGCGCACAGTTATTGAACGCGTGGAAACCCGCCTTCAGCGGCTCTCGGATGTTGCCTTCTCGTTGCTCGTCGCGATCGCCTTCGTGTCGATGTTTTCGCTGGCCGGCCAGCTTGTCTTCGGCAGTGGGGAACATCCGGAAATCGCCGCCAAGCCGCTCGACTTCACCCATGTGAACCTGACACCACAGGACCGCAACGGCATGCGCGTCCTGCTGCTCAACGCCATCGTCGAAAACCGCACCGGCCGCGAGGTGACGCTTCCGAAGCTCCGTGCTGATCTCCTCATCGACGGTCAGGTCATTGCCAGCACCTATATTGAGCCGCCGGTGGACAGTCTGGATGGTGGCGAGAGCCGCGGGATTGTCACTCGGCTCCAGCATCCTGGTGGAAAAATGCCGGAAGTCCGGCTTTCCTTCGAAGAGGCGGGTGCCTAAGGCGCCGCCAGTGTGCTAAGGCCCGTGCCTTTCCGGCAGATCGCCGGCTCAAGGACCTCAGGTCGACACGCTAGGAGTTTCCCATGCCCGTTGTTCGCGGAAAGAACATCGAACCGCTCTTTACCGCCGAGCAGATCCGGCAGCGTAATCTCGAACTCGCCCAGGATATCATCAAGGGTCCCTGCGATGACCTTCTGGTCATCTCCGTGCTCAAGGGCTCCTTCATCTTCGCCGCCGACCTCATTCGTGCGTTGCATGATGTGGGTCTCGCCCCCGAGGTCGAATTCATCACCCTGTCCAGCTATGGCACAGGCACGGTCTCCCAGGGCGTGAAGATCATCAAGGACATCGACAGTGACGTGAAGGGGCGCAACATCCTCCTGATCGACGACATTCTCGAGTCCGGCCGTACGCTGCTTTTCGCCAAGGAACTGATGTTCGAGCGTGGTGCTGCGAACGTCACGATCGCCGTCCTTCTCGACAAGAAAGTGAAGCGAAAAGAAGTGTTTGAGGCGGACTATGTCGGCTTCGAATGCCCTGACTATTTCGTTGTCGGTTACGGCATGGACGTGGCTTATGCGTTCCGCGAACTGCCCTTCGTCGGCGTGGTCACCGGCGACGCTTAAGCTGTTCCAGAAGGGAACATCTGACCATTCGACGTCAGTGAGCTGTTAACCATCGCGCGGGACGAGGCGTCCCGCGTTTACCACTCGACAAGGAAAGTCTGGTGATTTGCCTCTCGCACGGCACAAAGCAAGCGGGAGAAGACTTCAACCATGGCGAGAATCCTCATCACCGAAGACGAAGACTCCCTCCGCTCTTTCGTGGCGCGTGCGCTCCGCCTCGACGGCCATGAGACACACGAGGCTGCTGACGGTGCCGAAGGTCTCGAAAAGCTCTCCGAAAGCGCCTTCGACCTCTTGCTCTCCGACATCCGCATGCCCGTCATGGACGGCATCGAGCTTGCGCATCGCGCCCATTCCGAATTTCCCGAGATGAAAATCCTGCTGATGACCGGCTATGCCGAACAGCGCGAGCGCGCCGACGACCTCTCGGCAAAAATCGTCGATGTCGTCTCCAAGCCCTTCGCCCTGCCGGATATCCGCAAGGCCGTGGCTTCCGCGCTTGCGGGCTAAGACCGCCGAACACATCGCTCAACAAACAAACGCCCGCTGATGCGGGCGTTGTCGTTTCTGCAAAACCGCTACGGCCTCACTGGATGTCCAGAAGCCGCTCCAAATAACGCCGCTCGATCTCGGGGCTCGAGTTCTCGCCGAGTTTTTCACGGATGGCTTCCAGGATCTCGCGGGCGCGCTGAACGTCGATCTCGTCGGGAACCTTGACCTGTTCACCGAAATCAGGGCCGCTGGTGGCGCGCGGACGTCCCAGCGGGTCGCGGCCATCTTGATTGCCCTGACCCTGGCCCATCTGCGGACCCTGGCCACCCTGGCCCTGCTGCGCCTGCATCATCTGGTTCATCATGTCGCGGGCACCCTGGCGCAGCGCCTCCATAGCCCGTCCCTGGCCCTCCACGGCCGGTCCGCCCTGACCCTGGCCAAGGGCTTCACCGGCGCCCTGCATTTCCTGCTGCGCTTCGCCGAAGCCCGGACCCGGTTCCATGCCGAGACCCTTCAGGCCCTCCTGCAATTCGCCGAGCTGCTGGCCGAGTTGCTCCTGCTGCTCGCGCAACTGGCGCAGCGCCTCACGCAGCTGTTCGGCAGTCATGCCGTCGAGGCTCTGCTGGCCCTGTTCGCCTTGCTGTCCCTGTTGACCCTGCTGGCCTTGCTGCTGCTGACCCTGTTGCTGCTGGCCCTCGGCACCTTCCTCGCCCTGCTGCGGATCACCGCGCTGCATGCGGTCGCGCAGGGCCTGGTCGAGACGGAAGGTCTCGTCCATCAGTCGCTGCTGCTCCTGCATGATCTCGCCGAGCTTGTCGATCTGCTGACGGGCCTCGCTGTTCTGTTGCTGCTGGCCCTGTTGCGGGCGGCCTGCCTGCAGGTTGTTCATCATGCGCTGCAGTTCGGACAGGAGCTGCTGGGCCTGGTCGCGATTGCCGGAGCGGGCCAGGTTTTCCAGCTGGTCGAGCATGTTGTCGAGATCCTGCTGGCGCAGCATGTTCTCGGCATTCTGCTGCGGCTCGCCCTGCTGGTTCGGCATGCGCTCGGCCAGCGCCTGGAGGAACTCCTGCATCGCGGAGCGAAGCTCGGCCATCAGCCGCTGGATTTCCTCGTCGGATGCACCGTTCTCTAGCGCCTCGGACAGCGCCTGCTGGGCGTCGCGCAGACGACGTTCGGCCAGAGACAGGTCGCCGTCCTCCATGCCAAGCGCAATCTCCCAGAGATAGTCGGCCGTGTCCTTCAGTTGCTCCTCGCTGCGGGCCATGTTCATGCGGGCACGGGCGCTTTCCAGCGCGATGAAATTGCCGAGGTCGGGAATGGTCTCGTCGGCACGGAGCACCAATGCTTCATTGAAGGCGATCGCCTCCGGCATCTGGCGCGTATCGAGCGAAAACACCTGTCGCTGTTCGGCCACAGAGGCGGCCAGCGGTTCGTTGAAGTTGCGCGCGGGCAGCTGCATCTCGATCGGCTCGCTGCGGCCCGTCTGGCCGGCGCCGTCGGTCGCGACCAGCGTGATCGTCACCATCTGGCCGGCGAGCGGGTGTTCGGTGATGTTGCGGCTCGCAACACCCTTGGTGTCACGGGCATTGTGTCGCGGCAGGTCGAGCTTGTAGTCGGGCAGGGGATAGAGCGGCGTGGCGCCCGGCTGCTCCTCGACCGGCACGATCTCGGCACGGGCCTCGCGCAGGCCATAGTCGTCCTTGGCGAGGAAGGCGATCTCCAGGGCGCCGTTGATCGCGCGGCGCGGCACGCCGTCAAAGGCGATTTCCGGTGCCTTGTCCGGCGTCACGCCGATCGTCCAGGTACGATCGGCAACGCGCAGTTCGCCGGCTTCCGCCAGTTCCAGCTCGTGCGTGCGTGCGACCATCGGGGCGTTTGGCGCGGGCGCCGGCGGCGGGGTCGGGACGACCGTCTGACTGATTGCGTCTGTCTCGGAGCCGGCCGTGGGCCTGCGGGCCGCATCATCCTTCTCTGCCACGTCGAGGACTGTGCCATCAGACTGTTTGACGAAGAGAACCTTCTCGTCGGAAACCCCGCCGCTGATGCGCACGGTGATCTTCGACTTCTCCGGCACGGTCACGCCGGCCGCGTCCTGCGTGCCGAGGCCGGAGAGAAAGACCGGCGGCTGGCCGGTATAGCCCGGCGGTGTGATCCAGGCGTCGATGCGGATGGTCGGCGCCTCGCTCTCCGGCACGTGCTGGCGGAAGGCATCGGCGATTTGGCCTGCGCCATTGGAGCCGGAATAGGCAAGGGCTGTGACGAAGAGCAGGGCCGGCACTGCGCGCAGGGCATAACGGTCGTAGCGAGCGATGTCTGGCTGTGGCAGGCCGGCGTCGAGGGCTGCTATGCGCTCGGCCATGCGCCGCTGGTGCTCCTGCCAGAGTGCCTTGGCAAAGGGCGTCTCGGCGGAGAGCTGGTCGTCCTGCACCGCCACGGGCTGATGGGCCAACCCATTGCGCTCTTCCAGCAGCCTGTCGGCCTCCGGAATGCTCGGCAGACGAACTTTCAGGAAGGGCAGGAAGGAGGCGACAAAAGCGAAGACGAGGATGAAGACGATCGCGAGGCGGACGAGATCCGGGACCTCCCGATAGACGCCGAACCAGGCGAGCGAGACGAAGAGTGCTGCAATGCCGGCGACCGGCAGGAAGAGCGGCAGCAGACGCTCGGCAAACAGCACGGAACGGGCAAGCACACGTTTCACGCCAACGCGACGCGCAAGTGCCGGGTCGTCCTTGAAGGCGCCTTTCCTGTGGCCGGCCGGGCGGGAAGAGCTCATCGTCTGGTCTCCGAGAGCGCCGCGCGTCAGACACGGCTGATTGTTCTCGAAGATAGCAGTCTTTGTGGCGAAGACGAGGGCGGCAAGGATGAGGCGAGGGTTTTTCCCGCCTCATCGCCGAATTGTGAATGGATCAGGCCAGCCAGTCGGGCACGCTGTCGAGCGCGATCAAGTCCTCATAGGTCGGACGCGGGCGAATCACGTGGAATTCGTCGCCGTTCACCAGCACCTCCGGCACCAGCCGGCGGGTGTTGTAGGTGCCGGCCTGCACGGCGCCATAGGCACCGGCAGAACCGACAGCGATCAGATCGCCCGGCTTCGGCATGGCCATCTCGCGGTCGAGCGCCAGATAGTCGCCGGTCTCGCAGACGGGACCCACGACATCGGCCTTGATGCGTGGCGCGTTCGCCGCCGAAATCACCACGGGCTTGATCTCGTGATAGGCCTCATACAGCGTCGGGCGGATCAGGTCGTTCATCGCGCCGTCGACGATGACGAAGGTCTTGTCGCCGCCATCCTTCACATAGATCACTTCCGTCACCAGGATGCCGGCATTGCCGACGATCAGGCGGCCGGGCTCGGTGACGATGCGGCAGTTGAGGCTCGACAGCTGGTCCTTGACGATCCGGGCATAGGCATCCGGCTCCGGCGGCGGGTTGTTGTCGTCCTTGTAGGGAATGCCAAGGCCACCGCCGACGTCGACGTGATCGATGCTGTGGCCATCGCCACGCAGCGTCTCGACGAGTTCGCGCAGCAGGCCGAAGGCGTCCTCGAAGGGCTGCAGATCGGTGATCTGGCTGCCGATATGCATATCGATGCCCGTCACCTGGATGCCTTCCAGGCTAGCCGCGCGGGCATAGACGGCGCGGGCCCGCTCGAAGGAGATGCCGAACTTGTTTTCCTTCTTGCCCGTCGAGATCTTGGCATGGGTCTTGGCGTCCACGTCAGGATTGACGCGGAAGGAGACATGCGCCTTTTTGCCGGCCTTGATGGCGCGCTGGTTCAGGACTTCCAGTTCCGGCTCGCTCTCGACGTTGAAGCAATAGATGCCGGCTTCAAGTGCTAAATCCATCTCGCTCGGCGTCTTGCCGACGCCGGAGAACATGATGCGCTCTGCCGGGATGCCGGCTGCCAGCGCGCGGCGCAGTTCACCTTCCGAGACCACGTCCACGCCGGCGCCGAGGCGACCTAGCGTCTTCAGGACGGCCTGGTTGGAATTGGCCTTCATCGCGTAGCAGACGAGGGCATCGACGCCGTCGAAGGCTTTTGCGAAGACCTTGTAGTGACGCTCCAGCGTTGCAGTCGAATAGCAGTAGAAGGGCGTGCCGACGGCACGCGCGATCTCAGGAATGGCCACGCCCTCGGCGTAGAGAACGCCGTCGCGATACTCGAAGTGGTTCACGGGTTAAGCCCTGTCAAAGAAGCGGATCGAGGAGGAAGGGGGTGTCCGGCGTCTTTTCGGCCTCGACGCCGCGCTTGTTCTGCTGGTCGACCGGCGTGCTCGGCGGGTCGAGATCGCCCTTGCGGCCGCAGGCGGACAGAGCCAGCGAAGCGGCCAGCGCAATAGAGAGCGTGAGCGTCGTGCGTTTCAGCGAATTCACCATGACCCGGTCCATAGAAATGTTGTTGCTCTAGGCTCTAGCGAAAAAAGGGGCGCTTGTGCACCCCTCTTGTCGTGATGATTGGCAAGCGTTCGCGTGATCAGTTGCCTTGTCAGTTTCTGGCACGCCACCAGGCGATCTGCTTGCGCACCTCCGAAGGTGCCGTGCCGCCAAAGCTCTTGCGGCTGGCGACCGAGGCTTCCACGGTCAGAACATTGAAAACGTCTGCGGTGATCGCCGCATTGATGCTCTGCAGCTCTTCGAGCGAAAGCTCGGCGAGATCGCAGCCCTTCTTCTCGGCCATGGCAACAGCATTGCCGGTCACATGGTGCGCGTCACGGAAAGGAAGGCCCGCTTCACGCACCAGCCAGTCGGCCAGATCCGTCGCGGTCGAATAGCCAGAGCCCGCTGCTGCCTTCATCTTGTCGGTGCGGATGGTCATGTCTGTGACCATGCCGGTCATGGCGGCGATTGCCAGTTCCAGGCTTTCGGCGGCATCGAAGACCTGTTCCTTGTCTTCCTGCATGTCCTTGGAATAGGCGAGCGGCAGGCCCTTCATGACAGTCAGCAACGCAATCAGCGAGCCGTTGATGCGGCCGGTCTTGGCGCGCACCAGTTCGGCGGCATCTGGGTTCTTCTTCTGCGGCATGATCGAGGAGCCGGTGGAGAAAGCGTCCGACAGTCGGATGAAGCCGAATTGCGGCGTCGACCAGATGACGATCTCTTCGGCCAGCCGCGACAGGTGCACGGCGGCAATCGAAGCAATCGAGAGAAACTCCAGTGCGAAATCGCGGTCGGAGACGGTATCGATCGAATTGCGGGTCGGCTCGCGGAAACCGAGCGCCTGTGCCGTCATGTGGCGGTCGATGTTGTAGCCTGTGCCGGCCAAGGCCGCAGCCCCGATCGGGCTTTCGTCGAGGTGTTCGATGGCATGGCGCACGCGCTGGCGGTCACGGCCAAACATCTCGACATAGGCCATGCAGTGGTGCCCGAAGGTCACCGGCTGGGCCGTCTGGAGATGGGTGAAGCCGGGCATCACGGTGTCCGCATGTTCTTCGGCACGGTCGAGGAAGGCCGCGATCAGACGGCTCAGCGCCTGTTCCGTCTTCTGCAGCTCTTCCTTCACCCAGAGGCGGAAATCGAGCGCCACCTGGTCGTTGCGCGAGCGGGCCGTGTGCAGGCGACCGGCGGCAGAGCCGATCAGTTCGGCAAGGCGCGCCTCGACGTTCATATGGATGTCTTCGAGCTTGCGCGAGAAGACGAACTGACCGCCCTCGATCTCTGACAGGATCGTGTCCAGGCCGTGAAGGATCTTGTCTTTATCTTCAGCAGAGATAATGCCTTGGTGCGCCAGCATGGTCGCATGCGCCTTTGAGCCGCGGATATCCTGGGCGTAAAGCTTCTTGTCGAAACCGATGGAGGCATTTATCTCCTCCATGATCGCCGAAGGGCCGGAGGCGAAGCGACCGCCCCACATCTGGTTGGAGGATTTGGTGTCGTTGGTACCCTCGGCCATGGAATGCCCGTCCTGGAGAATGACATGACAGAAAAAAGACGTAGCGGTCTCTTCCCCACCAAGCTGGTTGCGATCGCGGCGGTGGCCGGCATCGTCGCCGGCGCGGCTGCGGTATACGTGAGAGAGACCACGTCTGGCAATGCCGTGGAGACCGCGGATGCCGCGCAATGCGAGGGTTCTGTCGCCAAGGCCGAGGCGCTGACGCCTTATCTGAAGGGCGATGTCGCGGCGATGATCCCGGTCAGTGAACCGAAGCTCATCCAGGGGCTGACCTTCCAGGACAAGGCGGGCGCCCCGATGACCATGGCCAACTTCGCGAATAAGACGGTGCTGATCAATCTCTGGGCCACCTGGTGCGTGCCCTGCCGCGAAGAAATGCCGGCTCTCAATAACCTGCAGGAGGCGGCCGGCGGTGAAGCCTTCCAGGTGCTTGCCATCAACATCGACACCGGCGATGTCGAAAAGCCCCAGACCTTCCTCGAGGAGACCGGCGTCGACGCACTCGGTCTCTACCGCGATGCCTCGATGGGCGTCTTCAACCAGTTGAAGCGCGAAGGTCTTGCCTTCGGCCTCCCGGTCACGCTGCTTGTCGACGGCAACGGCTGCCTTCTCGGCAGCATGAACGGCCCGGCCGCCTGGGATGGCACTGACGCCAAGGCGCTGGTGACGGCTGCGGCCACGCAGTAAAAGACCTCAAGGAAAGGTTGAGAAGGCGAAGGGCGGTCTTGTCGGAGACTAGGCCGCTTTCGGCATCGGCTGGGTGCCCTGTTCGACCCTGGCAATCAGGTCGCTTGCCGGCAGGGGTTTGGCATAGAGGTAGCCCTGTCCCTCTTGAATGCCGAGGTCCAGCAGCTTGATCCGCTGCTCCTCGGTCTCGATCCCCTCGGCGACAACCTCCATGCCGAACTGGCTCGCGAGCGAAATCAGCGCCTCCAAGAGCACGGCGGATTTCCGGTCAAGGGCCACGCCGTCGACGAAATACTTGTCGATCTTCAGATAGTGCGCCTGAAGGGCATGCAGCGAGGAGAGCCCATTATGCCCGGTTCCGGCATCGTCGATTGCGAGCCGGATCCCCAGTTTCGCCAGTTCGCGCGACACCCGCAAGGCAGCCTCGAAGTCGGAAATCGGCTGGCGTTCCGTGATCTCGATCACCAGCTGCTTGGGATTGAAACCTGCCTTCCCGATACGTGAGCTGAGGCTCTCCACAAAACCTGACCCCAGAAGCTGGTCGGGGGTCACGTTGAAGGAGAGCTTGAGTGCCTCGTTGCGCCGAAGCATGTCGCCGATCTCGGCGCCTGCTCTGTCCAGAAGGGCAAAGGTCAATCTGTCGATCCGGCCGCTGTCTTCTGCGAGCGGAATGAAGACTGCCGGCGATATGCTGCTGCCATCGGGCTTCGTCCAGCGCGCCAGCATTTCGAAACCGGTCATCCGTCCGGTCGAAAGGCAAAAGTGCGGCTGGTAAACGGGATGAATGTATCCGCGGGACAGGGCGTCATCGAGCTGACGCAGCGGCGTTAGCGGACGCGTCAGTCCTCTTGCGCCGAGATAACCCAGTCCCAGTGAAACCAGGCCTGCAATTGCGATGATGTTGGAACCGAAGCTTCTGTTCCAGGACGCAACGGCTGCCTCGTCGATCATCAGTCTGACGCTGATGGGATAGCGTTCGGAGGCCTTCCCGAATTCGCTGAAATCCCCCGCCACGCCAGCCGCTCCCTCCGGCGCATAGCTCGACACGACCCTTTGATCGCTCAGCATCATTTCCATCACGGCATGGTCGCGCAGTTCACCCGGCAGGATGTCGAAGAGAAGGCCTTCCGTGGCGAGGAAGGCGGTCAGACTGCCGTCCTCGGTGGTCCACTGCACCATCAGTCCTTTCCATTCCCCGGCCTGGATGGGTGCCAGTTCATAGGCGGGATTGATCGAGGGCACCGCATCCGAGGCGGCCATGGCTGCCTGAAAGACCTGTTCATGGTCATTGTCGGCCCAGCATGTCGCGCTTGGCGAGGAGACACGGATCTCCCGGATGGAGACGGAACGGAAGGCGATATCTTCGATGGCCTTGCTGACAGCCGGCGAGCAGCCATTGGGACCTTGGGCGCCAAGTTCGCCAAGGCTCATGACTGCGAGATCAATCTGGCGCTCCAGCCTGATCACCGCTGCCTGCAACAGGTCGTTCAACTGCTGCCGGTTTGCCTGGGCGATGAAAGAGTGTGCGATCAGCCAGAAACAGCCTGCGACCAGGGCCGCAAGCCCGATGGACGCTCCGGTCAATTTCAGTCGATCTGTCGTCGTCGCGCTGCCGCCCATAAGGGAAGGCTGACAAACAATTCTTAAAATTGGCTCAAAGGCGGGACTTTGCAGCCTTTACGCTTGCAGCATGCCGGGCGGGCAGGAGCGTCCGCGCCTACAGTTCGTAGACGCGTGGCCGGAGGATTTCGATGAAGCCTTCATCGCCCTTGGCTTTGGTGAATTCGGGGGAAACGTCGAATTCGACGATCGTGTCGCCTGCGGTCTTCGCCAATACGCGGCGCGAGCCCGGACGGTCGAGAACGCGCTGGATGGTCGCCGCCACACCCTTGGACGCGTCTTCGCTCCAGACGACGTCCGTCGGGCGGAAGAGCAATTCCGCTGGCCCGTCCTTCATGCCGTCTGCCGCATAGGTCATGTTGCCGACGGTTGCCTTGCCATTGGACACGGCCGCCTTCAGCGTATTGGTATCGCCGAGGAAGCGCATGACGAATGCGTTCGCCGGCTGGCGGCAGACCTCTTCCGGCGTGCCTTGCTGCACGATCTTGCCCTTGTCGAGGATGACGACGCGATCGGCGAGGTCGAGGGCCTCTTCCTGGTCATGCGTGACGAAGAGCGTGGTGATGCCTAGTTCGTCATGGATGGAACGCAGCCAACGGCGCAGGTCGCGGCGGACATTGGCGTCGAGTGCGCCGAAAGGCTCGTCGAGCAACAGCACGCGCGGATCGACGGCGAGTGCGCGGGCGAGCGCTACGCGCTGGCGCTGGCCGCCGGAGATCTGGCCGGGGAAGCGCTCACCCAATCCGGCAAGCTGCACGAGGGACAGCAGTTCTTCGACGCGGCGATCGATGTCGACGGTTGAGCGCTTGACCTTGGAGACCTGCATGCCGAAGGCGATGTTCTCGGCCACCGTCATATGCGGAAACAGCGCATAATGCTGGAAGACGAAACCGACGCCGCGATCGCGGACGGGAATGTTTGTCGCATCCTCTTCGCCGAAATGGATCTGCCCGCCATCGGCAAATTCCAGGCCGGCCACCATGCGCAGGATGGTCGTCTTGCCCGAGCCCGAGGGTCCGAGCAGCGCTACCAGTTCGCCGCTCTTGATGTCGAGCGAGACGCCATGCACGGCGCGGAAGGTTTCGAAGGTCTTGACGACCGTGTCGAGGCGAATGTTCACGAATTCATCTCCGAAGTGTTGCCGGCGAGCGTCGCCGGGCGGCTTCTGCGACCGGCGCCCTGGCGTTCGAGGAAGACCTTGACCACCAGCGTCACGAGCGCCAGCGTCGCAAGGATCGAGGCAGCCGCGAAGGCGCCGACGGCGTTGTAGTCCTGGTAGAGCAGTTCGATATGCAGCGGCAGAGTATTCGTCTGGCCGCGGATGTTGCCAGACACGATCGACACGGCGCCGAATTCGCCCATCACACGCGCATTGCAAAGGACGATGCCGTAGAGCAGGGCCCATTTGATGTTGGGCAGCGTCACGGAGATGAAGGTGCGGAAGCCGCTGGCACCCAGCGAGGTCGCTGCCTCCTCAAGATCTCGGCCCTGCGCCTGCATCAGCGGTATCAGCTCGCGCGCAACAAAGGGTGCGGTCACGAACATCGAGGCAAGCACGATGCCGGGCAGGGCAAAGAGGATCTTCAGGCCGGCGCTGTCTAGGGCGGGACCGAAAATGCCCTGCAGGCCATAGACGAAGAGATAGGCGACGCCTGCCACGACCGGCGAGACCGAGAAGGGAATCTCGATCAGGATCGTCAGGATGCGCTTGCCGCGAAAGTCGTGTTTGGTGATCGCCCAGGCCGTAGCCACGCCGAAGATGGTGTTCAGCGGCACGGCGATCAGCGCGGTCAGCACCGTCAGCCCGATTGCGTGGCGAGTGTCCGGATCTGCGATCGTCTCCAGAAAGAACGGCACCCCCTTGGAGAAGGCCTCAATGCCGATGACCGCCAGCGGTGCCACGATGAAGAAGGCGACCAGCACGAGGACCAGGCCAATCAGGGGGTATTTGAAGAGGGGCGCATCGCCGACCCGTGGCGGGCGTCTTGTCTTTGTGACGTGGCTCATGGTTCAGCCTTTCACCGTGTAGCGCAGCGCGCGGGCCTGCAGATAGTTGGTTACCGCCAGCATGACGAAGGCGGCAATCAGCATGACCGAGGCAATCGCGGCGGAGGCCGGATAGTCGTATTCCTCGAGCCGGATGAAGGCGAGAAGTGCGGTGATTTCGGTCGAGAAGGGCTGGTTGCCGGCAATGAAGATGATCGCGCCGAACTCCCCGAGGCTGCGGGCGAAGGCAAGCGAGGTGCCGGCAAGCAGGGCCGGTGTCAGAAGCGGCAAGATCACGCGGCGGAAGATCGACAAGTCGCTGGAGCCGAGCGTCTGGCCCGCTTCTTCAAGCGCCGGGTCGAGCTCTTCCAGTACCGGCTGCACCGTGCGCACGATGAAGGGCAGGCTGGTGAAGGCCATGGCGACCATGATGCCGAGCGGCGTATAGGCGACCTTGATGCCGATCTCGCCGAGCGCTGCGCCGAACCAGCCATTGGAGGCGAAGAGCGTGGTGAGTGAAATGCCGGCAACCGCGGTCGGAAGCGCAAAGGGCAGGTCGACGAGGGCGTCGATGATGCGGCGCCCCGGGAAACGATAGCGCACCAGCACCCAGGCAAGCGCCAGGCCGAAGACGAGGTTGAACAGGGTCGCGACCAGCGCCGAGCCGATCGTCACGCCATAACTCGCGACCGCACGGTCCGAGGAGACGATGCGCCAGTAATCGGCGGGGCCGAGGCTCGCCGCCTTGAAGATCAGCGCCATCAGCGGCAACAGGATGATGATCGCGGCATAGACCAGCGTGATCCCGAGGGACAGTCTGAAGCCCGGCAATACGCGGCGTTTCAACGTCGTCGTCCTTTCATGAGAAAACCGGCGGAGCACCCGCCGGTCCTGACATCGATCGAATGCTGTGCTTAGCGGCTGCCATAGATCCCATCAAGAATGCCGCCCTCGGCGAAATGCTCCTTGGAAACCTTGTCCCAGCCGCCGAAGGCATTTTCGACGGTTACTAGGCGGATCTCCGGGAACTGGTCCTTGTATTCGGCAGCAACCGCCTCGTTATGGACGCGGTGGCCGAATTCGGCGGCGATCTTCTGGCCTTCCGGCGAGTAGAGGAAGTCGAGATACTTCTTGGAAAGTTCCTGGCTGCCCTTGGCATCGGCGACCTTGTCGACGATGGCGACCGGGAATTCGGCAAGCAGGCTCACCGACGGCACGACCTGCTGGAACTTGTCCTCGCCGTACTGCTTGGCAATCGACTTGGTCTCGGCTTCGAAGGTGATGATCACGTCGCCGGTCTCGCGCTCGACGAAAGTGGTCGTCGCGGCGCGGCCACCAGTGTCGAAGACCGGCACGTTGTCGAAGATCTTGTCGACGAATTCCGTCACCTTGGCCTCGTCGCCCGCGAATTTCTCTTTCGCGTAAGCCGTTGCCGCCAGATAGGTGTAGCGGGCATTGCCCGAGGTCTTCGGGTTGGGGAAGATTACCTGGACGTCGTCACGGGCGAGATCATCCCAGTCCTTGATCCCCTTCGGATTGCCGGCGCGCACCAGGAAGGATGGGAAGGAATAGAAGGGCGAGGCGTTGTTCGGGAATTCGCCCTGCCATCCCTCGTTGATGAAGCCGTTCTTGGCCAGGAATTCCACGTCGGTCACCTGGTTGAAGGTGACGACATCGGCTTCCAGGCCTTCGACGATGGCGCGGGCCTGGCGCGAGGTGCCACCATGCGACTGGTCGATGCTGACGCCCGGATTGGCCTTGATGAAGGCTTCGTTCTGGGCGGCGAAGATCTCGCGGGCGATGTCATAGGAAGCGTTGAGCAGCTTGTCGGCGGCACTGGCGGAAACCGGCAGAGAGAGGGCGGCGAGCGCTGCGCTCAAGAGGAGGAGGCGTTTCATCGACTGGTACTCCGGTATGCGGGGGATCGGTATCTGCCCCGCAAACTAGAGGGTCGGCCCGTCTCTTCCGAGGAATGGCCGACCAATGATCACCCCGAGGGGCAAATATCTTTCCGCCGGAGGGTGTCCCGCCGGAATGGGTAATCAGCGGGTCGGAACCGGCACTTCGCCGCGATAGTCGTAGAAGCCGCGGCCCGACTTGCGGCCGAGCCAGCCAGCCTCGACATATTTCACCAGCAGCGGGCAGGGGCGATACTTCGAGTCCGACAGGCCTTCATGCAGCACCTGCATGATCGAGAGGCAGGTGTCGAGACCGATGAAATCGGCGAGCTGCAGCGGGCCCATCGGATGGTTGGCGCCAAGCTTCATCGCCGTGTCGATGGCTTCCACCGAACCGACGCCTTCATAGAGCGTGTAGATCGCCTCGTTGATCATCGGCAGCAGGATGCGGTTGACGATGAAGGCGGGGAAGTCTTCGGCCACCGTAATCGTCTTGTCGAGCGAGGAGACGAACTCCTTGGCCGTCTTGAAAGTCGTCTCGTCGGTCGCGATGCCGCGCACCAGCTCGACGAGCTTCATGACCGGGACCGGGTTCATGAAGTGAATGCCCATGAAGCGCTCCGGCCGGTCGGTGGCCGAGGCAAGGCGCGTGATGGAAAGCGAGGATGTGTTGGTCGCAATCAGGGCCTCTGGCTTCAGCACCGGGCAGAGGGCCGCAAAGATCTTGCGCTTGACGCTCTCGTCCTCGGTCGCCGCTTCGATGACGAGATCGGCGGCGGCGAGGTCGTTGACGTCGGACGAACCTGATATCAGCGCCAGTGCTTCCTTGCGCTGTTCGTCGGTGATCTTGCCGTTGGTCACCTGGCGGGCGAGGTTGCCGTTGATGGTGGCCAAGCCTGCCTCGATCCGCTCCTTGGAGAGATCGTAGATCGTGACCTTGTAGCCGGCGGCGGCGGAGACCTGGGCAATGCCACAGCCCATCTGGCCGGCACCCACGACACCCACATTGCTGATCTTGTCCGTCATCGTCTCGCTCCTCACCCGTTCTCGTCTTCACTCAAGAAGATGGCACCGACAAAAATGCCGGACCCGCTGTCGCGGACCCGGCTGATTGATAGACCGCAAAGGTTTCTTTGACCAGTCCTTTCGCAGCTGCGAGATGGTGCTTAGAGCGCCTTCTCGAGCTCCGGCAGGGCTTCGAAGATGTCGGCGACGAGGCCGTAATCGGCGACCTGGAAGATCGGTGCTTCCTCGTCCTTGTTGATGGCGACGATGACCTTGGAGTCCTTCATACCGGCGAGGTGCTGGATGGCGCCCGAAATGCCGCAGGCGATGTAGAGCTGCGGGGCAACCACCTTGCCGGTCTGGCCAACCTGCCAGTCGTTCGGGGCGTAGCCTGCGTCGACGGCAGCGCGCGACGCGCCAACGGCGGCACCCAGCTTGTCAGCGACGGGCAGGATCACTTCCTGGAACTTCTCCGAAGAGCCGAGTGCACGGCCGCCGGAAATGATGATCTTGGCAGACGCCAGTTCCGGACGGTCCGACGAGGACAGTGCGTCGGAGACATGGCTGGAAACGCCGGGGTTTGCAGCGGCAGCAATGGTCTCGACGGCAGCAGACCCACCGTCGCCAGCAGCGGCGAAGGATGCTGTGCGGACTGTGATAACCTTCTTGGCATCGGTCGACTGCACGGTCTGGATGGCGTTGCCGGCATAGATCGGACGCTTGAAGGTGTCGGCAGAAACCACTTCGGTGATTTCCGAGACCTGCATGACATCGAGCAGAGCTGCGACGCGCGGCATCACGTTCTTGCCGACCGAGGTCGCAGCCGCGATGATCGTGTCGTAAGAGCCGCCGAGCGAGACGATGAGAGCCGCCAGCGGTTCCGCCAGGTTGTTGCCGAGCGAGGCATCGTCAGCGAGCAGCACCTTGGAGACGCCCGAGAGCTTTGCAGCTGCATCGGCAGCAGCCTTGGCGCCAGCGCCGGCTACCAGCACATGCACATCGCCACCGATTTTCGTGGCAGCCGTCAGGGCCTTCGCGGTCTGTTCGGAGACGGTCGCGTTGTCGTGTTCTGCGAGAAGAAGAATAGCCATGGTTCAATCCTCGAATAGGTTTCCGTGGAAATCCGTCAGGCCCAGCCGAAAAGGGCGGGGTGCGAGAACCGGAGCGGAGCGTACTTCACGTACGTGAGCACCGGAAGCGCAGCGACCCGCCCTTTGCAGGCGGGCCTCACGGATTTCATTAAAGCACGCCGGCTTCGTTCTTGAGCTTGTCGACCAGTTCGGCCACCGACTTCACCTTGATGCCTGCCTTGCGGCCACCCGGCTCTTCGGTCTTCAGCACCTTCAGGCGCGGAGCAACGTCGACGCCGAAGTCGGCCGGAGCCTTCTTGTCGAGCGGCTTCTTCTTCGCCTTCATGATGTTCGGCAGCGAGGCATAACGCGGCTCGTTGAGGCGCAGGTCGGTGGTGACGATCGCCGGCAGCTTGACGTCGATGGTCTGCAGACCGCCGTCGACTTCGCGGGTCACGGTTGCCTTGTCAGCGCCGAGTTCGAGCTTGGAGGCGAACGTTGCCTGGCCCCAACCGAGGAGCGCTGCCAGCATCTGGCCGGTCTGGTTCGAATCGTCGTCGATCGCCTGCTTGCCGACGATGACGAGACCCGGAGCCTCGGCTTCGACCACGCCCTTCAAGAGCTTGGCGACGGCGAGCGGCTCGACGGCTTCGTCGGTTTCGATCAGGATCCCGCGGTCAGCGCCCATGGCGAGTGCGGTGCGGATGGTTTCCTCGGCCTTGGCAGGACCGATCGAGACGACGACCACTTCCTCTGCCTTGCCGGCTTCCTTCAGCCGCAGGGCTTCCTCGACGGAGATCTCGTCGAAGGGGTTCATGGACATCTTGACGTTGGCGAGTTCGACGCCGGAACCATCAGGCTTGACGCGGATCTTGACGTTGTAATCCACAACCCGCTTGACTGGGACGAGTATCTTCATGGGTTCCTCTCTTCAAATCTTCCGCCGGAAAATGCGCTTAGATGCGCTCCGCCGTTTGTCGATTGGCGACATCGATACGCATTTTTTTCCCAAACACAACGATCGATGCCGTTTGGTCGACAGCAATAATTGACGTTGACGTTCACGTCAATATGTCTGGCCCGCGACCTGTTGTCATCGTCCCCAATGGGTGACCTTGCGGATCGGCTGGGTTGCCGGGGTTTCCGGGCGGAGTGCGCCGCCTGCCGCCTCGCCATCCGGCGCGTTTCCTGCGGGCCTCTGACCCCAGGGGCCAACCGGTGCCACGTCGACGGAGGCAGCCTCATGCTCGACGGCGCGGGGCGTCACGATCGCGCGGTCGAAGAGGGGCACGCCCGGACGTCGCAAAAAGAGCACCAAAAAGGCACCGGCGAGGATCCCGCCCACATGGGCGCCCCAGGAGACATTGCTGCCTGCATCGATCACCAGCATGACGAATTGCTGGCCGACCCAGAAGAGGAGCGGGATGAAGGCCGGAAGCGGCAGGGGAAAGCGCATGAAGACCAACACCCAGACCCGCACCTTGGGATGCAGCATCAGATAAGCCGCGACCACGCCCGACACTGCGCCCGACGCCCCGATCAGCGGCGCTTCGCTCGCCGGCATAACCAGCCCATGCACGAGCGCGCCGGCGGCCGCGCAGGCGATGTAGAAGAACAGGAACTTGAAGTGCCCCATGGCGTCCTCGACATTGTCGCCGAAGACCCAGAGGAAGAGCATGTTGGACCCCAGATGCAGCCAGCTGCCATGCAGGAAGGAATAGGTGATGTAAGTCGCACTTTCCGGCACCAGCACCAGCCGCGGATCGAGCTCCGCGATATCGAAGGCGACGGCCGGGATGAAACCCATGCCATAGACCCCGATCTCGTACAGCGCCTCCGGCGCTAGCGTCGCCAGCGCATGGGTCACGACATTGGCAAGGATGAGCCCCAGCGTCACATATTGCCGGCGAATATGTTTGAGCGCGTTTCGGTCATGCAGGGGAATGAACATCGCGCCTCGTCGGGGTTGGCCGTAGCTGGGTCGGCGGATGCTAGCGCAGGTTGGGAGATGGGGACAGGGGGGAAGGGGTGAGCGGTAGTTCCCCCCTCTCCCCTTGTGGGAGAGGTTATAAAATCGAAGGCTTAGCCCGATCAGGGCTAAACTTCAGATTTTGTTGGTGAGGGGATCGGTTCCGTTGGCGCGGAAAACGGCGCATCGCACAAGACATCAATTTCGCAGCGACAGTGACGGTCACATTCGACAACTAACTTGTTCGGAAGTCTCGCATGCAAAATGTCATAAGCGCATTTCGGTTTCTGGCTACCTACAGACAATCCAATCCGGCTCGAAGCGCACTTCCAGTTCCGTCGGAAATACCGCCTCCGGCGCAAATGGGTTTCGTTCGCGCCGAGAAAATTCAGCCGTAAGAAACTCCTTCAGCGTCTTCGCGGCTTCAGGACTGAACGTGACGATCCGCGATCCAGGTTCGTCACTGAATTTACCTATGTGATCCACGACTACCGCCATTTCTGCAACTGCGGATGGGGCCAATTTTACTTGCCCATAAAATTTACACTCGTCATTCTCTATCGCAACTGAACACCAATTCTCCTCATAATCGAGGATCCTGTTCAACAGCGCAGAATTACCTTCGGTAACCACCAAACTGTATGTCTTAAGAGTGTCGATGTGTTGAGGCGCTAACATTAGGCAGTCCTGTTATCGTGCCGCTTATGCCAAGCTGGTGGTAGGCAGCCATGCGTTGATTTGCATCTCAGTGTCTGGCCTTCCCGATCGTAGGGCTCGCCGATCTAGAGGGCGCTCTGCTTTAGTTGGTGTGGATACAGACATATCCCGCCATGCGAGCAGAGTGCTTGTGACTGGATCCTCGGGTCAAGCCTTCTGAGGCCAGATGGTCACGTCAGACCACTCCATCTCCCGAAAAAAGGGGGAAGCGCCGACGCGATCATCCAGCAAAATCAAACCCCGACATGTTTTTTCATCCCCCACCATTTCCACCCTCGTAGACTCACCTCTGTCCCGCCCTCGGATACACCTGACGATGCGATGTCAGGCGAGGCGGGGCCGGCGCCGGGGTGGCGTGCTCTCGCAGGCACAAATCCCCGGCCCGCTGCAACGGTCTCCCTCCGGACGAAGGGCTTGACGAGGGTGATGGGGTCGGATGCTCCAAAGCCTGGATACCCTGATCGGAAGGACGTGCCTCAGAGGCACACAGACAAGGCGCCAGCGCTGTCGCGAACACCCAGACAGCGAGGCGAAACAAACGGCGGGGATGATGGACGGTCGCAAATGGCCAGACGATCATCCCCCGGGCGAGGGTCCCGGTCGGATTGGTGCACCATCCGGCGGGAACCTCCCGGGCCACCGGCCAGGCTGAAGCGTCATCTCATGGTGACGCCGCAGCCGGACCCGCGCCCGGTCAATCTTTGGTCATCCTCGGGCCTGACCCGAGGACCGAAGACCGTCGCCGCCTTGCCAGAGAGACGCATGCATTGGGAAAAAACGCCGAACGAGGCGCCGGAAGGAGCCACATAAAACTACTTAGACAGGTTGCTTCTGGCGCCTCGTCCGATCCTCGGGTTTAACCCGAGGGCAAGCATGACCCCACCCGGAGGGAGCAGTCCCGACCGGCGGCGAAGCTTGGGGTTTTTGACATCGATAGATCACCCCTCATCCTGAGGTGCCCGACACAGTCGGGCCTCGAAGGGCGAGGCCACAGGTAGATCATCGTAAAGGGATGCTTCGAGGCCCGCGCTTCACGCGGGCACCTCAGCATGATGGGCGAGGAATGCGCGAAGCCCATCTCCCCCTTGGTGGGGGAGACTTCGGAGCGGTGGCCGAAGGCCAGAAATCGATCCAGTGAATCGATTTCAGCGAACGGAGGCCTGAGCGCGACGCCGCGCGAGGGCTGAGAGATGAATTAGGCGAGCGCAAGCCGCCTAAACATCTGAAATCGCAAGTGAGGGGGTCTGTTCGTCGTGCCACCATCACTGATCCCCTCACCAACAAAATCTGAGGTTTAGCCCTGATCGGGCTAAGCCCTCGATTTTGTAACCTCTCCCACAAGGGGGAGAGGAGTCGCCGCCGCCCATCGAGCGCCCTTCCCCCGCAAGGGGGGAGATACGTCCCGCGCTATCGGTAGCCCTACCTATTCTTCCCCGGCACCCACAAAATATCCGCCCTGCCGCCATCATTGGCGTGGCGTGCTGCCACAAACAAAAAGTCCGACAGCCGGTTCACATATTTCAGGGCCGGTTCGCCGACTTCCTCGCCATCGAAGCGCGACAGCTCCACCATGATGCGCTCGGCGCGGCGCGAAGTGGTGCGGGCAAGGTGCAGATAGGCGGCTGCCGGCGTGCCGCCGGGCAGGATGAAGGATTTGAGCGGGTCGAGATCGGCATTCAGTTGGTCGATCTCCTTCTCGATCCGGTCGACCTGAGCCTCGATGACGCGGAGCGGCTCGTAGGACAAGACTTCGCCGGTTTCGGGTGCTGCGAGATCCGCGCCGAGGTCGAAGAGGTCGTTCTGGATGCGCATCAACATGGCGTCGAGGTCCGGCATGTCAGCCGTATGCAGCCGGGCGATGCCGATCGCCGAATTGGTTTCGTCGATCGTGCCATAGGCGTCTACGCGCAGATCGTGCTTCAGGCGGCGCGGGCCTGTTACCAGTGCTGTTGTGCCGTCATCGCCGGTGCGGGTGTAGATCTTGTTGAGCTTGACCATGGATTAGCGTCCCCCGCCGGTCAGCCAGAGCGTCAGCATGATCAGCGCAATCGCGATTGCCTGCAGCACGATGCGCGCCTGCATCAGCTTGTTGGATGTGTTGCCGTCGCCGCCCTTCAGCATGTTGAAGAGGCCTCTCACGAGGACAAGGGCAACGAGCCCCATGACGATGATGGCGAGGACATAGGTGAATGTGGACATAACTTGGGAAGAGCCTTTGTTCGTCGCCGGTCAGTCCAGCGAGCGCATCAATCGATAGAAGAGGTCGGCCGGCAGCCAGCGCTTGAGCAGGGCCCCCTGTTTCGCCGGCTTGGTCACGAGATAATGTGGGCGGGCACGCCGGGCGGTCAAGGCGTGGGTGAGGACTTTGTAGACGGCATCCGGCCCGAGTTTGTGGCGGTTCACGGGGCCTGTGCCATCGAGTCGCGCCAGCTGCCGGCGATAGTCTTCGGCATGCACAGAGTTTTCGAGGTCGATCGCCTCGCGGATATGGTGAAGCGCATTGGCGGTGAAGCGGCTTTCGATCGGGCCGGGCTCGATCAGGCTCACCTGCACGCCGGAGCCTTCCAGCTCCATGCGCATCGTCAGCGACAGACCCTCGAGCGCGAATTTCGATGCCGTGTAGGCGCCGCGCCAGCGATAGGGAATGATGCCGAGGATCGAGGAGCATTGCACGATGCGGCCCTCGCCTTGGGCTCGCATTGCCGGGATCACCCGGCGGGTGAGGTCATGCCAGCCAAAGACATTGGTTTCGAACTGGGTGCGGAGCGCGTCCGTCGGCAGGTCTTCCACCGCGCCCGGCTGGCCATAGGCGCCGTTGTTGAAGAGTGCGTCAAGCCGTCCGCCGGTGCGCTCGAAGACGGTCGAAACCAGCGCTTCGATGCTGGCAGAATCGGTGTAATCCATGACCAGTGCCTCGATGCCCTTGGCCTCGAGCGGGCCGAGGTCCTCCGGCTTGCGCACCGTCGCGAAGACCCGCCAGCCGTCGCGCTTCAAGGCCTCTGCACAATAGGCGCCGATGCCGGACGAACAACCGGTGACGATGATGCTCTTCACGGGGAAAACCTCGTTCTTCCTTTGCAAATGCCGATGGGTTTCCCATATTCGCCAGCAGCCTGCAATTGCCCTTAGAGGTCCGAAGGAGACCGGATGCCGACTTTCCTGCGTATGCTCTACAAGGTGGTGTTTGATGCCTTGTGGCATTTTTCCGAGGATGACGGCTGGGCGATGGCAAGCCATGTGGCACTTTCGGCGCTGCTCGCCGTCTTTCCCTTCCTGATCTTCGGCACGGCGCTCGCTGGCTTTCTCGGCGCCGATCAGTTCGCCGAGACCGCCGTGCATCTGATCTTCGACACCTGGCCGGAGACGATCGCCAAGCCGCTGTCGGACCAGGTGGTGCAGGTTCTGACGATCCCGCGCGGCGGGCTGTTGACGATTTCTGTGTTGGCGGCGGCTTACTTTGCCTCGAACGGGGTCGAGGCGCTGCGCGTGTCGCTGAACCGCGCCTACCGCGTCGCCGAGACCCGGCCCTGGTACGTTACGCGCCTCGTCAGCTTCGGTTTCGTGCTCGGCGCGGTCGTGGTGCTGGCCGCGATCAGTGCGCTCTTGGTTGCCGTGCCCGTGGCGCTCGCCTTTGCGGAGCGCTATTTCCCGCTGCTGGAAGGCTTCCTTGCCATCGTCGCCAACTGGCGCGTTTACGGAACGGTGATCTTCCTCGTCCTCGGCCTGATGATTTTCCATCTCGGTCTGCCAGCCGGTCGCCGTCGGGTGATTGACGTCCTGCCCGGCGTGCTTCTGACGCTGGCGCTCTGGCTGGTCGGTGCCCTGGTCTTCGCCTACTATATCGGCACTTTCGCCAATTATGCCGCCACCTATGCCGGCCTTGCCTCGATCATGGTCGTGCTGGTCTTCCTCTACATGGTCGGCGCGATCTTCATCATCGGCGCGGAATTCAATGCGGCGCTGATGAAGTTCCGGGTGGTTCCGGTGAAGGGTGCACCCGCCGGGATCTCAAATCCCGACCATGGCGCGGATATCTGAAGGCGTCTTGCCCTCGGCCCTCAGTGCTGAGAGCGCGGTATCGCCGAGGCTCTTGGAGAGCTTTCTCCCATCGGCCCCAAGGATCAGCCGATGGTGGTGATAGATCGGTGCCGGCAGGCCAAGCAGGACCTGCAGCAGCCGATGCACAGAGGTCGCGTGATAGAGATCCAGACCGCGCACGACATGGGTCACCCCTTGCGCTGCATCGTCCAAGGTGACGGCGAGGTGGTAGCTTGCCGGTGCATCGGAACGCCAGAGCACCACATCGCCCCAGGCGGCCGGATCAGCCTCGATCGCGCCTCTCGGTCCGTCCCCGGTTTCCTGCCAGGTGAGTGATTCCCCCACGAAGTTCTGAGCCTTTTCGCAGTCCAGTCGCCAGGCATAACGCTCGGCGGTTGCGAGCCTTTCCGCCCGTTCCGCCTCGCTCATCGCGCGCTCCTCGGTCGGGTAAAGCGGCGCGCCATCCGGATCGCGCGGCCATGTGCCGCCCTCGCGCTCATAGGCGGAGACCCGGGCTTTCACCTCGCCACGGGTGAGGAATGCGGGGTAGACGAGACCCATGGCTTTCAGACGGTCGAGGGCCTGGCGATAGAGCGGAAAATGCTCCGACTGGCGGCGGACCGGCTGCTCGAAGTCTATTCCGAGCCAGTCGAGGTCGTCGAAAACGGCTTGCTCAAGTTCCGGCGTGCAGCGCGTGAGGTCGATATCCTCGATGCGCAGCAAGAGCCGACCACCCATTTTTTCGGCCATATCAGCGTTCAAAAGGGCCGAGAGCGCATGGCCGAGATGCAGCCGCCCGTTGGGGCTCGGGGCGAAACGAAAGACGGGGGCATCGTGCCCCACGGTTTGACGAGGACGTTCGGTCATGCTTTTCCTTCGCATGAGAGTGGAATGAGGAAAAGGGGACGGGTTTGACGACGATCCGATGCGAGGCTGATCTCGCTGCGGGGCTTTCCCTTTTGCTGACACGGGATCCCAGGCTCTGTCCGATCGCTGAAGTGTGCGCTCCGCTGCCGCTCCGGCTTTCGGCACCGGGCTTTGCGGGGCTCGCCTCGATCATCGTTTCGCAGATGGTGTCGCGGGCCAGTGCCGACGCCATCTGGCGGCGGATGACGGCGGTGCTGGGCAATCGGCCACTGGCGGAAGATTATCTGGCGCTTGGTCCGGAGCTGATCGGCACCTTCGGCCTGTCGCGCGGCAAGGCGCAGGCGCTCGAAGCAGCCGCCAAGGCCGATCTCGGTGGCCCGTTCCGCCTCGAGGAAGTGGCCGAGATGCCGGCGGACGCTGCGATCGCGGCGCTGACAGGCCTCAAGGGTGTCGGTCCCTGGACGGCCGAGGTCTACCTGATGTTCTGCGGTGGCCACCCCGACATTTTCCCGGTTGGAGATGTGGCGCTGCGGATCTCCGTCGGCGACGTTTTCTTTGCCGGCGAACGCCCCTTGCCAGAGCAGGTGGCCGAGCTTGCAGAGGCCTGGGCGCCGGTGCGCTCGGTCGCGGCAAGGCTGTTCTGGGCGCATTATGCGCGCATCACGGGCCGCGTCGCGCTCCCCCGCTGAGGGGCGCGCCGAGAGGTCGCAACACGGCTCAAAGATTCAGGCTTCACAATGCTGTAACAACGGACCTAATATAGAAGGGCAGATGCCGAATCGATCAGGAGTTAGCCTTGACGATTGCAGTTTCTCCCCAGGCCCTGCCGGCGCTCGTCCTGAATGCCGACTACCGGCCACTGAGTTATTATCCCTTGTCGCTCTGGTCCTGGCAGGACGCGATCAAGGCGGTCTTCCTCGACCGTGTGAACATCATCGCCGAGTATGAACACTCCGTCTGCTCGCCGAGTTTCTCGATGCGACTGCCGAGCGTGGTCAGCCTCAAGACCTATGTTCAGCCGACGCGGAATCCGGCCTTTACCCGCTTCAATGTCTTCCTTCGCGACAAGTTCGAGTGCCAGTATTGCGGCTCGCCCGACGATCTGACCTTCGACCACGTTATCCCGCGCGCCCATGGCGGCGAGACGACCTGGGAGAACGTGGTCGCGGCCTGCTCGCCGTGCAATCTGCGCAAGGGATCGAAGCTACCGAAGCAGGCGCAGATGTTCCCGCACCAGAAGCCGTACCGGCCAACGGTGCAGGACCTGCACAACAATGGCCGGCTCTTCCCGCCGAACTACCTGCATGAAAGCTGGGTGGACTATCTCTACTGGGACACCGAACTGCAGCCGTAAGGCCGCAGCTTGAGCTTCGTTGGCGGCGCTTGTCCGGGCAGCCGCTCTCTCCTCAGACGGTCGGCTTGCGCAGCGCGCCCCAGAGCGCGGTGGCGGCAAGGGCTGCACTCGTCAACACGTTCCAGCCTGCGAAGGAGAGGCCGAGCACGCGAAGCGTCGCCTCGGTGCAGGATGGCGCCTTGGTGGCGTTCAGCGCCTCCAGCACGTTGACGGGCGTATCGCCACCGGTTGCGCCGATCGTGCAGGTGGAGGGACCTTCCCAGAACTTCCACTCGACGCCGGAATGGTAGATGCCGAGGCCCATGCCCGTGATCATCAGCAGCGCGACCGCGATCAGCAGGACCTTGGTGACGATTGGCGGCAGGCGGAAGACGGCGGAGAGTACGGCCAGGAAGCCGACGCCAACGCCGATGTAATAGGGATTGCGCTGCATCAGGCAGAGCGCGCAAGGAATATAGCCGCCGATATGCTCGAAGCCCAGAGCCGAGCCGACGACGATCGCCATGCCGAAGGTGACGAGAACGGCCGCCGAGCGGTCGGGGTGGCGATTGAGAATTGCGAGCATCGGAGAGGGCCTGCAGCTGATTACGACTTCGCCGGCACGAGCACCGGACAGGCCGGGTTCTATTGCGTTTGCGAAGGCGTGTAAATCACCGGTGGCTTGTGCGGTGGCCGCACGTCTGCGTGATGACGCATCGGGCAACAGCTTCACGGGTTTTTCGCATTTTCGAGCGGTGTTGCGGTCGCTGTGCTGAAAACGGGCTCGTCGGGTGCAGGTCAGACGTCGTCTAAAGCAACTTCAACCGCGCCGAAAAACGGGTGCCGTCGCTGCCATCCAGCGTATAGCTGCCGTCGAGTTGCCGAAGAGAGCCTTCCATGAGTTTCGTTCCGGTGCCTCTCGATGCAGTCGCCGGGTCGAAGCCGATGCCGTTATCCGCTATCGTCAGCGATGCCATGTCGTCGGTCTCTTCCCCGTGAAGACCGATTTCGATCCTGCCGTTTTCATGGGTCTCGAAAGCGTATTTGAGACTGTTGCTGACGACCTCGTTGACGAGGAGGGCGAGGGCTGTCGCGCGGTCGTTGGACACGCTCAAAGGGGCGAGGTCGAACTCGACATGCACCCGACTGCCATAGGCTCCGATCACGTTTTCGGTGACGCGGCGGACCAGTTGGGCGGCATCCAGAGCAGCATAGGCATCGTGCTGGTAGATCAGTTCGTGGACTGCGACCATGGCCTTGATGCGGTCCGTCAGCGCCTGCGACTGTTCTCCCGGCTTCAGATGAATGCGGATCAGGGACATGACGGACTGAAGATTGTTCTTCACCCGGTGATGGATTTCCCGCAGCAGCAGTTCGTTCTTGTCCAATGCGTTTTGAAGTGCGGCTGCCTGAGCATCCTGGATGCGGAGTAGACTCCTGATGCGAAATGCCGCTCCGATCGAACCGAGGCAGGCGAGGGCGGTGACGACCACCAGAATTTCGATATTGTGCCAAAAGGGCCGCATGAGCAGATCCAAGTCCGCTGCGGCGACGGCGACGAAGGGCGTGCCTTCGACCTTTCTGTAGCCCACGATCCGCTGCACACCATCGAGCGGAGACGCCTCAGCCATGTAGGTGCCGGTCGGTGCACGCTTGAGGTAGTCCGTAAACAGGACATAGCCGCTCATGTCGAGACCGGCTTCGGGCTTGGGGTAGCGCGCAACCAGTTGCCCATCATCTCGGATGAAGCTGACCGCGAAATTTCCACCGAGATTGACCGCTTCCCAGATCGGCTTCATCAACTCTGTCGAGAGCGACACGGTGACGACACCCGCAAAAATCCCTGCCTTTTCGAACCGACGGCTGAAGACGAATATCTGGTCGCCGCTGAGGCGGCTGATCAGGAGGGAGGAGACATAGTCCTCACGGCCGGCCTCGAGCGCCTTGAAGTATTCGCGATCCCGGATGTCGATTGGCTTCAGACCGGGGTCGGTGGAATACAACGTCCGTCCGTCGGCGGCGACCACATAGGCCTGGACCGCTCCCGGCAGTCCCTGGAGAGCCGCCCGGATGTCTTGCACCTCGCCGACCTGCGGAGGTGCCCGGCCGCTTTCCACGAAATCAACGAGCCGCCCCGTTGCCTGGGCTCCAAACTCGTAGATCCATTTTGCGTGGGTTGCGACGACAAGGCTGGACGTGGAGACGCGGTCTTCCGCGGCTTTGAACGTTGCGTGATAAGACTGAAATGCCCAGGAGGACGCCAACGCGATGAAGCCGGCCCACGCCACCACGATTGCCATGACGACGAATTTCTGGGCTTTGCCAGGTGCATATCGCTCCATAAATGATCCCGGCCCTGCGGTGCAGCTCACCGTCGAGCCTGCCGCGAATTTACCCCTGAAGTCATAAAGGGTAGGGCATGCTGAAGGTCCTATCAACCCAAGATGAGCAATGACTTGCTTATACAGCGGGTTGGCAATCACGCCTGCCGCACAAGTCCGTCAAATCGGAGAGATTTCGCTGAAAAAATGGTGCCCCATGCCGGAATCGAACCAGCACTCCTTTCGGAACTCGATTTTGAGTCCTGTGTTGGACTGTGGCACACTTAATGATTACAAGGGGTTAGGTTCCGCCACTGTGGCACTTGTGGCATTTCACTCGGTGGCGGCTATAGCGCGGATGTGGGATGGACACAACAACCAGCTTCCCTGCGTCTGGCACTGGGAGAATGCACCGTTGATCGCGGACGACATCCTATCCTCGCCCCTGTTCTGCCCTGCCTGCTGGCCCAGGAAGTAGGTGCAGATGGCCAAGCCAACCGCCATCCATACGCCTCGTTGTGATACTGTTGACATGCCACCTGTCTCCGCTTACAGGGAGCACTATAATGCCCCGTTGGCGGAATTGGTAGACGCGCCGCACTCAAAATGCGGTTCCTTACGGAGTGCTGGTTCGATTCCGGCACGGGGTACCAACCTTCACCCAGAGAAACTTCCCGGATGCAGATATCCGGACGTCGGTGATGGTTCTATCGTAGCGGTATCCCCGCGCTATTTCCCATAGCCGCCCACCACTCTCGTCTACAGGCTCCCAGCCCTCCTTCGGAAGGTCCCGTAGCTCACGGCGGGTCCGCAAAGCATTTCTAGTGAACTCGGTAACCTTCATGTCATTAGCTCCTTTGCGAACCGCGCGACTTCCTCCGGTGTTATCCCTGGTGTCATCGCGTAGGCCTTGATGATTTCCCCAACGTTGCTTCCGCGTGGAGCCTCGTGCTGGGGCTGCGGTGAGGTGAAGTACTGGCGGCTCTGCTCTAGCTCCCCTGCGCCGACTAACTCCAGGTATCCTGCCGTGGTGGCGATGCCTTTGTGTCGGAGCACCTTCTGGAGTGTCGCGGTCGGCATCCCTCTAGAGTTGGCGTACCAAGCGAAAGTACGGCGCAGAGACTTCATGGTCGCGGTGGGGATGTGGGTCACCCCAAGGAACTCCCGTACGTGGTTCCACCTGTCTCCTGCCTGACGAGGAGTGAGCGGGAACATCCGGCTCCACCTGTTATCCTTCTGCCTCTGTATGGACCTCTGGATGGGCTCCATACTCTCTGGGTATACCGGTATGGCGTTCTGTGCGTCGGACGTCTTGGTACCCGCTGGGTTGAACCACGGGGCCTTGGTGTCGAGTCCGGTGAACATGCGGGCATCCATCCGGAGTACCTCTTCCACGCGGAGACCCTGGTAGACGATGATGTCTATGATGTCAGCGAACATCGGGTCCGTGATGAGTTCCCCTTCGAGCGGGTCCCTGAGGGCAGTCACTACCTTGCGGTGGTCATCGGGACGCAGCCACCACTTCTCGATCCTCTTCCCCGAGACATGCGGTATGGGCAGCTTGACGGTGGCCAGAGGTGGGATGCGCTTTAGGGCAACATCATTCACCACCCGGAGTGACCCCAGGTACTTGTTGATGGACGATGGGGCCAGCTTCTTGGCGCGGAGGTGTGCCACCATTGCGTCGATGTCCTCCGAGAGAACCTCGTCAATGTCCGCACGGCCACGCTCCTCCAGGAAGTCCACCACCAGGGGAACTACATACTGGACAGAGGCGTGGTAGCGGGTACCATACCAGTGAGTCTCCAGGGCGATCTTCATGGCCTCACGGAGGGTGCCGGAACGTCTGGTCTTACTTTTGGTTAGGGTGGTGGCGGTAGAGGAGTAGAGGCCCCGCTCGGCCTGGACTGTGAGTGGTTTGTCGGTGGGAGAAACTGGCCATTTGCCGTAGGTGCTTATGGCTGTCTCGATCTCCACCTCTAGTGTTTCCGCTTCGGCCAGGGTCTTGGCGGTCTTACGGATACGGGTAAAGCCGGGTAGGGCAGAGGCCCGGTTGATCGTTACCTCATAGGCTTTGCCCCTGGGGCGGATTGTCATTGGTCGCTCCCCTAAGGATGTACATGAGTTGGTCTGCCAAGGCGCGTCCCTTGGTCGTCAGTCGGGCCACCTTCATGCGGCGGTTGAGTACGTAGGTATCAAGCTCTACTAGGCCCATACCGTCTTTGCCTTCCCGGTACTTGTCCCCGAGATAGCGGAGATGGGTCGAGAGGGTCTGCGGTGTGATGCCAAGGCGCTCGGCAATAACTTCTAGCGGGGTGGGCTCGTCCTTCGAGGTAAGCCCTCCCCACAAGGCAACTCCAAGGAAGGAGTTCAGGATGGTAACGGGGATGTACTGCGTTGCGTCAGTCTGTGCGGCTTGCACTCGACGGTTCGCCTCTAGGTAGGCTCTCAACGATTCCCGGTTGTCGGAAGTGCTGGGTATCATGGTCATCTCCATCTGTACGCGACCCCACACATACTGCAAGTTCGTAGTGTACGCAAGCCCCATCTTCCCACCATGCAGTCAGCCATGTGGTGATGTCTCTACCCTCCATGAAGTCCTTCAAGAAGTTATGTAGGTCAACGGGTTCGAAGACCGACAAGCCGAAGACGACTGCATCATGCAGGGTCTTTATGGCAGGGAGACAGACAGGGGAAATGGTCATTACTGTGCGCTTCTTTGGATGGTAGATGGATGGATGGTTGGTGTGAAGAGGGCCATCCCTGGCCCCCTTCTTTAGGTTGTACTGTATTAGCCCTGAGCGGCGATCCGTTCGACCTCCTCGAAGCTCTTGCCTTCGACTTCCTCCAGGGTAGCCTCGTCGGTGGGGTGGGTGGTGTAGGTGTGGTTCGCCTCGGCCTCTGCCAGGGTATTCTCCAGGAGCGCTCCGCCGTCGAAGTCCTCGCGGTCGATGTTCAGGAGGCCTGCCAGGATGTCCATGCGGTGGTCGCTGTCTGCCTCGATCTCCACCTCGGAGCCCTCGTGGTCGAAGCCGATCCAGCCCAGGTCCGATGCGTCGATCATCTCCGGCTTGCGGATGCTGTCCGGAAGGTGCTGGCCCAGGCGCTGCTCATACCACCCGGTACGCTCGGCCAGGAGCGCTACGGCGAAGCCCTCGGCCCAGTCAGGACGTTCGTCAACAGGGGTGACCACCTGACCCGTCAGAGAGTCGATGTGGAATGCGCCTTCGTGGTTGGCCTTGTGGATTGCAATGCGGTTCATGTTCTCTTCTCCGGTCCTTCTAGGAAAAGGAAAGGGGCTGGCCTGAAGGACAGGGCCAACCCCCTCAAGTGCTCGACTGGAGGTCAAGCGAAACGAGATGTCAGTTCAATACGATTAAACACACTGTGTGTCAAGTCGTACTATGTAGCGAAAAGTAGCACCCTAGGGATCTAGGGGTTTATGACTTGCGGATGACGCGGACGCCCTTGGGGTCCTTCGAGACCGATACGGTGAACTCGGGGGCGGTGCCGCCTGCGGCCTGGACCTTCTCCCGGTACTTGTTGATCGAGTTGTAGATGGTCTTGCCGCCGATGTCCGGAATGAAGACCGAAGGCCACGTCTGCGGGTCATCCGGGTTGCTCGGTGCAGGGAAGGACGCCCAGTCGTACTTCGAGACTCCACCGGCACGTTCCGGCACGATGCCCGTCTCGATCTTGAAGTTGCCCCATGCTGCCGGAGCCTTCTGTTCATCCTGCTTGGGTGCAACCTCGTTACCCTTCTGGTTGTCGGCGGTTGCTGCTGCGTTATGCTTCTGTTCTTCCTTCGGTGCCATGATTGTTCTCCTTTTCGATGGCTGGATGGTGGTGTGTTAGAGGTTGATGATCTGGGCCGTGGAGATGTCCCCCATGTTCAGGAACGTCTCGTTCTTTCCCTCCTGGCAGATGAATATCGCGGTCTCGTCATGCTGGAGGACATGAGCGTTCCGGTACACGAAGCCGTTCCTCATGGTGATGTAGTCGAGGATGTACTGACGGCCCTGCTGGTCGAGAGTGGTGAGACGCTGGTGGAGGGATTTCACGGTGTGTTCCTTGAGTGTTAGGTTGCGGCGGTCGCGTTGGTGTGGCTGAGACGGACTGCCCAGATGGCAGTGTTGAGGCGGGGAACGTGGTGCTTCTCCGCGATGGCTGGCTCGGTCTTCATGGTGGTCGTGGTGAGCACTGGCTTGGAGTAGCGCACCCACTGGTACCTGTTCTTGGCAACCCGAGAGATGCGTCCGATCACCATCGGTTTGTCTCCAGGTTGCACCACGAAGTGAACTCCCGGACGTGCGAGGAAGGAGGTTGGTTTGGGAGTGAATGGTGTCCTTTCCATCACTGCTCCCCAGACTGGCGGATCTTCTCCATGAGGTCGGCTCGTGCCGCCTGGGGAGTCCGTCCGGTACCCACGAGACCCAGCGCGGTAGCCGTGAAGATGTTCTCGTTGTAGAGCGCTGGTACACTAGGCGGTGTATAAATTGCGAGTGCGGTCGATTGCATTACTAGTATCCTTGTTGCTATGGAATGTCGTAGTGTTAGCTGAAAGCTACGAGTGTGAGGGCTGCGGTAACCACGAGTGTTCCCATGGCGATGAATGCGAGTGTGTCTTCGAGCAGATGGCGCATTAGCCGGTCTCCCAGTCAGGCGAGAAGCCTGGGTTGAAGATGATTTCCTTGCAGTCTTCAGCCAGGGCAGTCGCTGCTGGTCCGTCGTCCTGCTCAGGTACGTCCGAGTCCACTAGGTCTCCGTTCTCATCGAACTCAAACCAGTAGTGGCGTGTGTCCCGCAGTGTGGAGTTGGGCCACCTTGCGTTGAACAGTTCGATCTCCAGTCGTGACACGATGACCTTTCTTCCGATCACCTGTGTCATGCGGGTACTCCTTCAGGTTGGGATGAGGGAATGTTGTTCCGCCAGGCGGCGTACCGCATGAACCAGAACGGTATGTCGTGACACCCCACCACCAAGTCCCCATTGGGCTTGATCCTGGACAGGGTGAAGTCGCCTGCGCGGATCGCCCTGGTGGGGACAAACTCGCGGTGTTCGCGGCGGCATCTGATGGCGAGCCAGTAGAGCGACTTGGCGATGTCGAGCGGAACGGAGGCACCCCAGGTGGTCTCAACGATGTCCGCATAGATGCGAGGAAGAGGACGAGGTGTCTGGAAGTAGCGGCTCCCGCCTTCACCTCGAAGCCAGCGCTTCAAGGTAGGCCATGCCTCCTCCCGGTACTTGCGGCGGCGCTCGGCCTCACGCTCTACCCGTAGTCGGTTCATTTCCTCGGCGTGGCGGGCTGCTGCCTCACGTACCCCGGAGACGATAGCATCAGGTTCCCAGTTGAAGTTCTCGAAGCCTTCCACCTTGAACAGACGGATGCCCCTTGCGCAAGCGACAGAGTGTTGCGGCGGTCGAGGCCACGATGAGCGGCAAAGTCGATGTTCTCTATGCAGGCGTCGGGAAAGCGGAGCTTTGAAGCTGCAAGCCGGTTGGTCAGGCGCTT
>JAESGD010000064.1_pt1 | contig 131735 bp, 128 predicted proteins | sample 9269581 | NCBI WGS metagenome assembly JAESGD01 (sample SAMN14515903, study PRJNA621661) | algae metagenome | isolation source: Cyanomargarita calcarea GSE-NOS-MK-12-04C and co-occurring heterotrophs from... | place: USA: Grand Staircase Escalante National Monument, Utah | collected 2007-12-30 | reverse complement strand
CGGCGTGGTGCATCTGCCCGAGGGCACCGAGATGGTGATGCCCGGCGACAACATCACCATGGAGGTCCACCTGATCGTGCCGATCGCCATGGAGGAGAAGCTGCGCTTCGCCATCCGCGAAGGCGGCAGGACCGTCGGCGCCGGCGTCGTCGCCAGCATCATCGCGTGATCGAAGCAACAACGACGTCCGCGGACACCGCAGACTTTGCGTCGCCGGCGTCGTCGCAACGAGCATCGCGCAGGCGCTGCACGCCCGGCCGGCTCGTGAAAAGGGCGGTGGAAACACCGCTATTTTTCGTGTTGTCTGGCGTGATCCGTCCACCAGCTCCGGCGGCCTGACGGCGCGGGTCCCGATGACGACATCGCCCTGGTTCCTCAACGCCAAGCGGACCGCGCGCGACCTGTGCGATTCAAACCTGTTCCGCGTCGGCGTCGCGCTGCTTCTCGGGCTGCCCTTCGCGGCGCTGGCGGTCATGGGCGCGGTCGTCGGCGGCGCCTCGCTCTATGGCGTCGCTGCGGGCCTCGCCAGCGGACAGGCGCGAGCCGAGGATATCGGCGTGATGCTGACCATGGTCGCGGTATTCGGCGGCGTGGCGCTCGCCTTTCTCGGCATCGTGCTGCGGCTCCTGCTGCCGAGCGCGAAGCTGGCGGAGAGGCCGGGTTTGAGACGGCTGATCCTGTGGGTATTGGGGCCGCCGCTGGCTGGGCTCCTGCTGATGACGATCGTGCTCCCGCAGCCCTTCACGCTCGTCGGCCTCGGTCTCGTCGGCGTCTGCTGGCTGGGTTCGCTGGAGGCGGATGACAGGTCGTCATGATTTCGACTTGAAAACGCCGGCCCGTTGGGGCAAACAACCGCCGACTACAGGGGTGTAGCTCAGTTGGTAGAGTACCGGTCTCCAAAACCGGTTGTCGTAGGTTCGAGCCCTACCGCCCCTGCCAGTCCCGCCGCGCGCGGAGCCACCGCGCTCACGTCCGCAGTTTCCAGCCGCTCTGGCTTGCCCCGCGTCTCGCCGTGATGCCGAGCCTGAACAGCAGCGTGGTCGCCGCGTAAATGTCGCTTGGCTAACGATCGCGCCCGTTGTAAGAGGCTCTTCATGACGGCGCGCGGTCCCCTGGGCCCCGCGCCGCGAATCTTTCAGGACGGCCGATTCGGCGTCCCGGCTTGAGCCGGAGGCGCGGTCCCGGAACCCCCAAGGCGAGCGTCATGGCCAAGAGCAACCCCTTCAGTTTCCTGCAGGACGTGCGGACCGAAGCGTCCAAGGTGACCTGGCCGGCGCGGCGCGAGACGCTGATCACGACGGGCCTCGTGCTGCTTATGGTCGTGGTATCGAGCCTGTTCTTCTTCTTCACCGACACCATCATCCGGTGGACGCTCGGCCTCATTCTCGGCGCCCGCTGAACGGAATCAGACACGTGAACACCCGCTGGTACATCGTCCACGCCTATTCGAATTTCGAGAACAAGGTCGCGCAGTCGATCCGTGACCAGGCGACGCAGCGCAATCTCGCCGACAAGTTCGAGGAGGTGCTGGTGCCGACCGAAAAGGTCGTCGAGGTCCGTCGCGGCCGCAAGGTCGACGCCGAGCGCAAGTTCTTCCCCGGCTATGTGCTGGTGAAGTGCGAGATGACCGACGAGGTCTATCACCTCATCAAAAATACGCCGAAGGTTACCGGCTTCCTCGGCGCCGACAAGGCCAAGCCGATGCCGATCCCCGAGGTCGAGGCGCTGCGGATCAAGGGTCAGGTCGCCGAGGGCATCGAACGGCCCAAGCCGACGATCGTCTTCGAGATTGGCGAGCAGGTGAAGGTGGCCGACGGTCCGTTCGCCTCCTTCAACGGCGTGGTCGAGGATGTCGACCATGGCCGCGCGCGCCTCAAGGTCGCGGTGTCGATCTTCGGCCGCGCCACGCCGGTCGAGCTCGAATACAGCCAGGTCGAGAAGCTCTGACACAAGCTCCGCCGCGCCGCATTCATCCGGCTTAACCTGTCCTTCATCAAGGCTGCCGCAAGGTCCGCGTCGAACATCCGGCGCGGACCTCAATGTTTCCCCGAAGCTTCAAAGCAACAGCAGATCAGCGTCTGACGCTCTGGGGCGCCCTTCTCGGCGTGCTGGCGTGCCTTTACGCCGCGACCGAGATCATCAGCGCGAGCCGCCTGTCGGATTATTCGCGCGAGCTCCAATCCTACATCGCCGCCGCGCGCGACATTCCCGATTCCCAGCCCGCCTTTGCGAAGGTCGCCGCCGCGCTCGCCGCGGAAGGCGGCGAACAGCCTGCTTTGGCCGATTTCGAGGCGATCCGGCTGCCCGTCGCGGCCATCGCGGCGAGGCTGCACGACGATATCCACGCCCGGGCGCAGGAGGCGGCCGAACTGCTCGGCCAGGCGCAGATGCTGTCTGCGACCGACAAACCGGCCGCGCGGATGGCGTTCATCCTGGCAGGGAGCGCGCTTGGAAAACTGCGCTTCGCCCTGAGCGAGGGCGAGGCCAGCGTCAGCGGCCGGCTTGCCTATCACCTCGACAATGCGCGGCAGAACAAGCTGCTGCTCGCACTTCTCGGTCTGTTCAGCGTCATCCTGATCGTCACGCTGGAGTATCGCTGGCTGGTCAAGCCGCTGATCGGCATGGCCCGCATGCTGGGTTCGCCCGATCAGGATCCCGGCTGGATCGGCAAGCTCGCCATGCGGCGCGACGAGATCGGCATGCTCGGGCGCGCGCTCCTCACCCATCTGCAGGTCGAGCGCGCGCGGCAGGAGGAGGCCGCGACAAGGCTCACGGCGCTGACCGACCAGGTCTCGCTCCAGCAGCAGCGGCAGGCCCGCAGCGTCTCCTTCCAGGACCGGATCGCGGAGATCGCGGCGGCGCTCGAACGGCACGCCGCGCGGATGTCGGGCGCATCGGGCGAGTTCGACCAACTCTCGGAGCAGGTCGACAGGCGCGCGAGCGCCGCCGCGCAATCGACCCAGCGCGTCTCCGGCCATGTCGGCGAGATGGCCGACGCGATCAACGACATCTCCGGGCTGGTCTCGACGGCGGCCGAGGAGGCGCAGCGGACCTTCGCGATCGCCGACGGCGCCAAGACTCTGGTCAAGGAGGCGACCTCCGACACCGAGGCGCTGCGGCAGGCCGTGGGCGCGATCGCGCGGATCATCGATGTGATCGGCGCGGTCGCGAACCAGACGAACCTGCTCGCCCTCAACGCCACCATCGAAGCCGCGCGCGCCGGCGAAAGCGGGCGCGGCTTCGCGGTCGTGGCCTCAGAGGTCAAGCAACTGGCGCATCGCACGGCCGATGCGACCGACGAGGTCAGGCGCAGCCTGGAATCGATCACGGTCGCCGCCCAGCGCATCACGCTGCGGGTCGGCGCGCTGGTGACGTCGGTCAACGACGTCGAGACCTCGGCCGATTCCATCGCCGAACTGACCCGCCGCCAGGATTCGCGCTCGCGCGCGATCAGCGAGGGCACCGCGCGCACGGCGGGCGACGTCCGGCTTGTGGCCGAGCAGGTCGAGCAGGTCGCCGGCATGGTCGAGGACTGGCGGCGCACGGCCGGGACCGTGACGCTGGCCTCCGCCGATCTCGGCGTCCAGGCGTCAGAGTTGCGCTCGGCGGTCGACGGCTTCATCGCGGAAAACGAGCGGATCAGCGCATGACGATGCCCGTCATCTCGGAGGACATGCCTCTGCTCCCCAGCGACCAGCGCCCTGGCGCGGGCGCGCGTCAACTGCCCGGCCTGTCCAAGCTGCTGCACTGGGTGACCGCCTTTCTGGTGCTGCTGATGTTCGTCAGCGGCGTGCTGATGAAACAACTCAGCGGCGGGCCGGCGTCGGATGCGCTGTACACGCTCCACAAGACCACCGGCGCGACGCTGCTGGCGCTGGTTCTGTTGCGGCTGGGCTACCGGCTGTGGGCGCATCTGGCCGGGCGCTGGCGGTCAGGCTCCGGCAGCCATGCGGTCCATGCCGGGCTTTATCTCGGGCTCATCGCGGTGCCGCTGCTCGGCTGGGCGGGCGTCTCGGATTTCGGCGCGCGCGGGATCTATTTCGGCTATTCCCTGCCGCCGATATGGCCGGAGGGGGCGGGCCATTTCGGCTGGCTGTTTCTCGCTCATGCCTGGCTGGCCTTCATCATGCTCGCGCTGGTCGTCGTGCATCTCGGCCTGGCGCTGAACGATTACATCCAGCGCGGCGCCCAGCGGATGCCGCACTGAGGGGCGGGTGCGGCGAAAAAGCGCTTCCCCTGCAGCGCCCGTTATGCCATAGCCCGACCTTCATATGCGTGGGAGGCCGGCCGGTCGCCAACCGGGTCACCCTGCCGCACCACGCTCTGCAACCATCCCGGCCCGGAACGAAGTCGTTCATGGGCGGGATTGTCGTCGTTCCGGTAGGCATCGGGGCGGGCGGCAGGAGCAGCCATCATGGCAAAGAAGATCACGGGCTACGTGAAGCTTCAGGTTCCGGCGGGCGCGGCCAATCCGTCGCCGCCGATCGGTCCGGCGCTGGGTCAGCGCGGCCTCAACATCATGGAATTCTGCAAGGCCTTCAACGCGAAGACCGCGCAGATGGAAAAAGGCATGCCGATTCCGGTGATCATCACCGCGTATCAGGACCGCTCCTTCACCTTCGAGATGAAGCAGCCGCCGGTGTCCTACTGGCTGAAGAAGGCCGCCGGCCTGACCGCAGGCTCAAAGACGCCTGGCCGCGGCGGCAATGTCGGCAAGGTGACGGTCGCCCAGATCAACGAGATCGCCGAGAAGAAGATGGCCGATCTCAACTGCGATTCGGTCGAATCCGCCTCGTCCATGATCAAGGGCTCCGCCCGGTCCATGGGCCTGGAAGTCGTGGGCTGAGGGGAGCGATCATGGCACATATCGGAAAACGCGTCGTCAAGGGCCGTGACGGCATTGACCGCACCAAGCTCTACCCGCTCAGCGACGCCGTCGCCTTCGTCAAGGAGCGCGCCACCGCCAAGTTCGACGAGACCGTCGAGGTCTCGATGAATCTCGGCGTCGATCCGCGCCACGCCGACCAGATGGTCCGCGGCGTCTGCAACCTGCCCAACGGCACCGGCCGCACGCTGCGCGTCGCCGTGTTCGCCCGCGGCGCGAAGGCGGAAGAGGCCAGGAAGGCCGGGGCCGACATCGTCGGCGCCGAGGATCTGGTCGAGTCCGTGCAGAAGGGCGAGATCAATTTCGACCGCTGCATCGCGACCCCGGACATGATGCCGCTGGTTGGCCGTCTGGGTAAGGTGCTGGGCCCGCGCGGCCTGATGCCGAACCCCAAGGTCGGCACCGTGACCATGGACCTGACCTCCGCGGTCGCGGCGTCCAAGGGCGGTTCGGTCGAATTCCGCGTCGAGAAGGCCGGCATCGTCCATGCCGCGGTCGGCAAGGTCTCGTTCTCGGCCGAGAAACTGGCCGAGAACATCAAGGCTTTCGCCGACTCGGTCGCCAAGGCCAAGCCCGCCGGCGCCAAGGGCACCTACATCCAGCGCGTCGCGATCTCCTCGACCATGGGTCCGGGCGTCAAGATCGAGCCCAACACGGTGATGGGCGGCTGAGAGCCGCCGATCCCTTGCGTCCTGCCTCGCGGGGGCAGGACGCCGCTCGGGCGTGAGTCTTTTTGAAAAGACTCCGCTTGGCAGGAACGCGGGAAGCCGTTATGAGGCTCCCATGTTTCCATGAGTGTCAGGGCCGCCGCGTGCTTCGCACGAGGGGGTCCGTTTCGCGTTTTTCGGCGGTTCGCCGCCGGAGACGGGGTTTTTCGGGTCCGGGAAACGTTTTCCCGAGCCTGCATCGTCCCGAAGTCCTGTCTGAGACTGCAGGTGCTCCGAGGGTTCGCCCGAGGGCATAATTTCGCCAAGAGGCCTGCATAGACGGTGCAAGAGCTCAATGCGGGTCGATGAGACCCGAAGACGGTTCGAACCATCTCGCCCGATTGCGGCCTTCATCGAAGGCGGAGAGGGGACAGGGCACTGAGCGTCATCCATTTCGGAGTCCGGCTCGCCGGCTTCGATCTGGATGGCAAGTGCAACCGGCGGCAAGCCCTCAAGGCCTGCCGTCTACCGGAGAGAGCCCAGTGGATAGAACGGCAAAGAATGATGCCGTCGCGACGCTGAACGGGGTGTTTGCAAACACCTCGGTCGTTGTCGTGGCCCACTATGCGGGCTTGACGGTGGCCCAGTTCCAGAAGCTTCGTCGCGAGATGAAGGCCAATGGCGCCACCGTGAAGGTCGCAAAGAACCGGCTGGCCAAGATCGCTCTTGAAGGCACCGACGTCGCGTCCATCAGCCCCCTGCTGACGGGTCCCACCCTGATCGCCTATTCCAACGATCCGGTCGCGGCGCCGAAGGTCGCCACCGCTTTCGCCAAGGAGAACGACAAGCTCGTCATCCTCGGCGGCGCGATGGGCAAGACCGCCCTGAACCCCGAAGGCGTCAAGGCTCTGGCCTCGATGCCCTCGCTCGACGAACTGCGCGCCAAGTTGCTCGGCCTTCTTCTGGCCCCGGCAACCAAGATCGCCCAGCTCTCGACCGCGCCGGCCGCCAAGCTCGCGCGCGTGTTCCAGGCATATGCCGACAAGGAAGCGGCCTGATCCAGGCCCGTCACCCCCTGAAAACGTTCGAACCTCTTACCATATAGGAGCCTTACATGGCTGATCTCGCCAAGCTCGTCGACGAGCTGTCGTCCCTCACGGTCCTCGAGGCCGCCGACCTCGCCAAGCTTCTCGAAGAGAAGTGGGGCGTTTCCGCCGCTGCCGCCGTCGCGGTTGCCGGCCCGGCCGCCGGCCCGGCGGCTGCCGCCGTCGAGGAGCAGACCGAATTCACCGTGATGCTTGCCGCCTTCGGCGACAAGAAGATCGAGGTGATCAAGGAAGTCCGCGCCATCACCGGCCTCGGCCTCAAGGAAGCCAAGGATCTGGTCGAAGCGGCTCCCAAGGCCGTCAAGGAAGCCGTCACCAAGGACGAGGCCGAGAAGCTCAAGAAGCAGCTCGAGGCCGTCGGCGCCAAGGTCGAGCTCAAGTGAGCGGGGCCGGCTCCATGCCGGTCCAGTTCTAACCACTAAATACAGTCCCGGGGCGGCTTTCCGCCTCCGGGGCTGTTGCGTCGTTTCCGCACCTGCATGCGGAGAGGTTGCAAGGGCTCTCGATGCAGCTTTGCGTTGCAGGGCCGGTTTCAGATGATGTCGGCGCGATGACGCGCCGAACGGCTCACCCGGCGGCCCGTCCGTCGCTTGTCATCCGGCGGACCGCCGGGTGAGCCGTCCTTAGGCTAGAGGTAGGGCAAGGCGCCTTCCGACGGGTGGATTCACCTTTCGGCGCCTGAGTCCGGAGATTGCGAGGAACAACATGGTCAATTCGCTCCAGGGCCGCAGGCGCGTCCGCAAGTTCTTCGGCAAGCTCAAGGAAGTCGCGCAGATGCCGAACCTCATCGAGGTTCAGAAGGCGTCCTACGACCAGTTCCTGATGGTCGAGGAGCCCAAGGGCGGCCGCGGCGACGAAGGCCTGCAGTCGGTCTTCCGCTCGGTCTTCCCGATCGGCGACTTTTCCGGCGCCTCGCTTCTGGAATTCGTCAAGTACACCTTCGAGCCGCCGAAATTCGACGTCGACGAGTGCCGGCAGCGCGGCATGACCTTCTCGGCGCCGCTCAAGGTGACGCTGCGGCTGATCGTGTTCGACATCGACCCCGACACCCAGGCGAAGTCGGTCAAGGACATCAAGGAGCAGGATGTCTACATGGGCGACATGCCGCTCATGACCGACAACGGCACCTTCATCGTCAACGGCACCGAGCGCGTCATCGTCTCGCAGATGCACCGCTCGCCGGGCGTGTTCTTCGACCATGACAAGGGCAAGACCCATTCCTCGGGCAAGCTGCTCTTCGCTGCGCGCATCATCCCGTATCGCGGTTCCTGGCTCGACATCGAGTTTGACGCCAAGGACATCGTCTATGCGCGCATCGACCGGAAGCGGAAGATCCCGGTCACCTCGCTGCTGTTTGCGCTCGGCATGGACGGCGAGGAGATCCTCAGCCGCTTCTACGACCACATCACCTATGCCCGCGACGCCAAGGGCTGGCGCGTGCCCTACGACGCCGAGCGCATGAAGGGCTTCAAGGCCACCGCCGACATGATCGACGCCGATACCGGCGAGGTCGTGGTCGAGGCCGGCCGCAAGCTCGTCGCCCGCACGGCGCGACAGCTCGCCGAGAAGGGCCTCAAGTTCCTGCGCGCCACGGACGAGGACCTCTACACCCAGTACATCGCCGAGGACCTGGTCAACCCGGCCACCGGCGAGGTCTTCGCCGAGGCGGGCGAGGAGATCACCGAGAAGTCGCTGAAGCTGCTCACCGATGCCGGCTTCGACGAGATTCCGGTGCTCGACATCGACCACATCACGGTCGGGCCCTACATCCGCAACACGCTGAACGTGGACAAGAACTCGCGCCGCGAGGAGGCGCTGTTCGACATCTACCGCGTGATGCGCCCCGGCGAGCCGCCGACGCTCGAGACCGCCGAGAACATGTTCCAGTCGCTGTTCTTCGACCCGGAGCGCTACGACCTCTCGGCCGTCGGCCGCGTCAAGATGAACATGCGCCTCGACCTCGACGCCGAGGACACGGTCCGCGTCCTCCGCAAGGAGGACATCTTCGCGGTCGTCAAGGCGCTGGTCGACCTGCGCGACGGCAAGGGCGAGATCGACGACATCGACCATCTCGGCAACCGGCGCGTGCGCTCGGTCGGCGAGCTGATGGAGAACCAGTATCGGCTCGGCCTGCTCCGCATGGAGCGCGCCATCAAGGAGCGCATGTCCTCGGTCGATATCGACACGGTGATGCCGCAGGATCTGATCAACGCCAAGCCGGCGGCTGCCGCCGTGCGCGAGTTCTTCGGCTCGTCGCAGCTCTCGCAGTTCATGGACCAGACGAATCCGCTCTCGGAAGTCACTCACAAGCGTCGTCTTTCAGCGCTCGGACCCGGCGGTCTCACCCGTGAACGCGCCGGCTTCGAGGTGCGCGACGTGCACCCGACGCATTACGGCCGCATCTGTCCGATCGAGACGCCGGAAGGCCCGAATATCGGCCTGATCAACTCGCTCGCCACGTTTGCGCGGGTGAACAAATACGGCTTCATCGAGAGCCCGTATCGCCGCATCCGCGACGGCAAGCAGACCGACGAGATCATCTATCTCTCGGCGATGGAGGAGGCGAAGTACAACGTCGCCCAGGCCAACGCCGCCGTCGACAAGGATGGCCGTCTCACCGACGACCTGATCGTCTGCCGCCGCGCCGGCGAGGTCATCGTCACGCCGGTCGACAAGGTCGATTTCCAGGACGTCTCGCCCAAGCAACTCGTTTCGGTCGCAGCCGCGCTGATCCCGTTCCTCGAGAACGACGACGCCAACCGCGCGCTGATGGGCTCGAACATGCAGCGCCAGGCGGTGCCGCTGGTGCGCGCCGACGCGCCCTTCGTCGGCACCGGCATGGAAGCCGTCGTGGCGCGTGACTCAGGCGCCGCGATCGCGGCCCGCCGGGCCGGGATCGTCGATCAGGTCGACGCGACGCGTATCGTCATCCGCGCCTCCGACGAGATGGACCCGACCAAGCCCGGCGTCGACATCTACCGCCTGCAGAAGTTCCAGCGCTCCAACCAGTCGACCTGCATCACGCAGCGGCCACTGGTGCGCGTCGGCGACATCATCAAGAAGGGCGACATCGTCGCCGACGGCCCGTCGACGGAATTCGGCGAACTCGCGCTCGGCCGCAACGTGCTCGTCGCGTTCATGCCGTGGAACGGCTACAACTTCGAGGACTCGATCCTGCTCTCGGAGAAGATCGTCTCGGAAGACATCTTCACCTCGATCCATATCGAGGAGTTCGAGGTCATGGCCCGCGACACCAAGCTCGGGCCGGAGGAGATCACCCGCGACATCCCGAACGTTTCGGAAGAGGCGCTGAAGAACCTCGACGAGGCCGGCATCGTCTATATCGGCGCGGAAGTGGCGGCGGGCGACATCCTCGTCGGCAAGATCACGCCGAAGGGCGAGAGCCCGATGACGCCGGAGGAGAAACTGCTACGCGCCATCTTCGGCGAGAAGGCCTCCGACGTCCGCGACACCTCGCTCAGGGTTCCGCCCGGCGTGCAGGGCACGATCGTCGAGGTGCGCGTGTTCAACCGCCACGGCGTCGACAAGGACGAACGCGCCCAGGCGATCGAGCGCGAGGAGATCGAGCGTCTCGCCAAGGACCGCGACGACGAGCAGGCGATCCTCGACCGCAACACCTTCGCGCGTCTGGCCGACATCCTGACGGGCAAGACGGGTCTCGCCGGCCCCAAGGGGTTCAAGAAGGACACCGTCATCACCCGCGAGGGCATGACCGAGTTCCCGCGCTCGCAGTGGTGGCTGTTCGCCGTCGGCGAAGACTCGCTGATGACCGAGATCGAGGCGATGCGGAAGCAGTACGACGAGTCGAAGAAGCGCCTCGAGCAGCGCTTCCTCGACAAGGTCGAGAAGCTGCAGCGCGGCGACGAACTGCCGCCCGGCGTGATGAAGATGGTCAAGGTCTTCGTCGCGGTGAAGCGCAAGATCCAGCCCGGCGACAAGATGGCCGGCCGTCACGGCAACAAGGGCGTGGTTTCGCGCATCGTCGCCGCCGAGGACATGCCGTTCCTTGAGGACGGCACCCATGCCGACATCGTGCTGAACCCGCTCGGCGTGCCCTCGCGCATGAATGTCGGGCAGATCCTGGAGACCCATCTCGGATGGGCGGCTGCGGGCCTCGGCAAGCAGATCGGTGCCGCGCTCGACGCCTATCGCAAGGGGCACGACGTCAAGGCGCTGCGGGCCTCGTTCGACGCCGTCTACGAGGACAACGAGATCATCGCCTCGATGGACGAGAACGAACTCGTCGAGATGGGCCAGAACCTGCGCCGCGGCGTTCCGATCGCGACGCCGGTGTTCAACGGCGCCAAGGAAGCCGATATCGAGCGTCTCCTGGAGCAGGCGGGTCTGCACTCCTCCGGCCAGTCGACGCTCTATGACGGCCGCACCGGCGAGCCCTTCGACCGCAAGGTCACCGTCGGCTACATCTACATGCTGAAGCTGCACCATCTGGTCGACGACAAGATCCATGCCCGTTCGATCGGCCCGTACTCGCTGGTCACCCAGCAGCCGCTGGGCGGCAAGGCGCAGTTCGGCGGACAGCGCTTCGGCGAGATGGAGGTCTGGGCGCTCGAAGCCTACGGCGCGGCCTACACCCTGCAGGAGATGCTGACGGTTAAGTCGGACGACGTCGCGGGCCGCACCAAGGTCTACGAGTCGATCGTGCGCGGCGAGGATAATTTCGAGGCGGGCATCCCCGAGAGCTTCAACGTTCTAGTCAAGGAGATGCGCTCGCTCGGCCTCAATGTCGAACTGATCAACAACAAGCCCAGGACCGGCGAATTGCCGCCGGCCGAAGCGGCTGAATAGGGCACTCGGCAATGGGCAGTAGGCAGTCGTTGAAAACAACCCGACTGCCGACTGCCTACTCCCGACTGCCGCTTACCAAGATTTTTCGCCGGACAGGGTGGCTCAGCTCCCGACCGGCCAGAGGAGACAGGCGATGAAGCAAGAGGTCATGAATCTCTTTGGGCAGCAGCCGGTGCAGCAGGCGTTCGATGCGATCCGCATCTCGATCGCCAGCCCGGAGAAAATCCTGTCCTGGTCCTATGGCGAGATCAAGAAGCCCGAGACCATCAACTACCGGACCTTCAAGCCGGAGCGCGACGGCCTGTTCTGCGCCCGCATCTTCGGGCCGATCAAGGACTACGAGTGCCTGTGCGGCAAGTACAAGCGCATGAAGTTCAAGGGCGTCATCTGCGAGAAGTGCGGCGTGGAAGTCACGCTCGCGCGAGTCCGGCGCGAGCGCATGGGCCATATCGAGCTCGCCGCCCCCGTCGCGCATATCTGGTTCCTGAAGTCGCTGCCCTCGCGCATCGGCCTCTTGATGGACATGCCGCTCAAGGATCTCGAGCGCATCCTCTATTTCGAGAGCTATGTCGTCATCGAGCCGGGACTGACCCCGCTCAAGGACCGGCAGCTCCTGACCGAGGAGGAGTATGTCCGCTGCCAGGAAGAGTACGGCGCCGACACCTTCACCGCCATGATCGGCGCGGAAGCCATCCGCGAGATGCTGCGCGCGCTCGACCTCGACCAGATCAACGCCGATCTCAAGCATGAGATCGCGACGACGACGTCCGAGCTGAAGCCCAAGAAGCTGATGAAGCGCCTCAAGATCATCGAGGCGTTCCAGCTCTCGGGCAACAAGCCGGAATGGATGGTGATGACCATCGTCCCGGTCATCCCGCCCGATCTGCGCCCGCTGGTGCCGCTCGACGGCGGCCGCTTCGCGACCTCGGATTTGAACGACCTCTATCGCCGCGTGATCAACCGCAACAACCGCCTGAAGCGGCTGATCGAGCTGCGCGCGCCCGACATCATCATCCGCAACGAAAAGCGGATGCTGCAGGAATCGGTCGATGCGCTGTTCGACAACGGCCGCCGCGGCCGAGTCATCACGGGCGCCAACAAGCGCCCGCTGAAGTCGCTCGCCGACATGCTGAAGGGCAAGCAGGGCCGCTTCCGGCAGAACCTGCTCGGCAAGCGCGTCGACTATTCGGGCCGCTCGGTCATCGTGGTCGGCCCCGAGCTTAAGCTGCACCAGTGCGGGCTGCCCAAGAAGATGGCGCTCGAACTGTTCAAGCCGTTCATCTATGCGCGCCTCGACGCCAAGGGCTACTCGACCACGGTCAAGCAGGCCAAGAAGCTTGTCGAGAAGGAGAAGCCCGAGGTCTGGGACATCCTGGACGAGGTCATCCGCGAGCATCCGGTGATGCTGAACCGGGCGCCCACGCTGCACCGCCTCGGCATCCAGGCCTTCGAGCCCACGCTGATCGAGGGCAAGGCGATCCAGCTTCACCCGCTGGTCTGCGCCGCCTTCAACGCCGACTTCGACGGCGACCAGATGGCGGTGCACGTCCCGCTGTCGCTGGAGGCGCAGCTCGAGGCGCGCGTCCTGATGATGTCGACCAACAACATCCTGCACCCGGCCAATGGTCTGCCGATCATCGTGCCGTCGCAGGACATCGTGCTGGGCCTCTACTACCTCTCGATCGTCTCCGACGGCGAGCCGGGACAGGGCAAGGTCTTCGGCGACATCGGCGAGCTGGAGCATGCGATCTACGAGAAGGTCGTGACGCTGCACTCGAAGATCAAATACCGCTGGACCGGCGTCGGCCAGGACGGCAAGTCCTACACCAGGATCTATGACACCACGCCGGGCCGCGTCATCCTCTCGACCGCGCTGCCGCAGCACCCGAACATGACCTTCGACGTCAGCAACCGCCTGATGACGAAGAAGGAAATCTCCGGGATGATCGACGCCGTCTATCGCGGCTGCGGTCAGAAGGAGTCGGTGATCTTCTGCGACCGCATCATGTCGCTGGGCTTCACCCACGCCTTCAAGGCCGGCATCTCGTTTGGCAAGGACGACATGGTCGTGCCCGAGAACAAGTGGGAGATCGTCGACACCACCCGCGCGCTCGCCAAGGATTACGAGCAGCAGTACCAGGACGGCCTGATCACCCAGGGCGAGAAGTACAACAAGGTCGTCGACGCCTGGGCGAAGTGCTCCGACAAGCTCGCCCAGGAGATGATGGCCCGCATCTCGACCGTGAAGAAGGACGAGAACGGCCGCGACAAGCCGATCAACTCGATCTACATGATGAGCCATTCCGGGGCGCGCGGTTCGCCAGCCCAGATGAAGCAGCTCGCGGCGATGCGCGGCCTGATGGCCAAGCCCTCGGGCGAGATCATCGAAAGCCCGATCATCTCGAACTTCAAGGAAGGGCTCGACGTTCTCGAGTACTTCAACTCGACCCACGGCGCCCGCAAGGGCCTCGCCGACACCGCGCTGAAGACCGCCAACTCCGGCTATCTGACGCGCCGTCTCGTCGACGTGGCGCAGGACGCCATCATCTCCGAGACCGATTGCGGCTCGGAGAGCGGCATCAAGATGCGCGCCATCATCGATGCGGGCCAGGTCGTGGCGTCGCTCGGCATCCGCATCCTTGGCCGCTCGGCGGCGGAAGACGTCACCGATATCGACGGCAAGGTCCTGGTGCCCAAGGGCACGATGATCGACGAGCATCACATCGAGGCGATCAACGCCGCCGGCGTGCAGGAGGTGAAGATCCGTTCGGTGCTGACCTGCGCCACCAAGAACGGCGTCTGCGCCACCTGCTACGGACGCGATCTCGCCCGCGGCACGCCCGTCAACATGGGCGAGGCGGTCGGCGTCATCGCGGCGCAGTCGATCGGCGAGCCGGGCACGCAGCTCACCATGCGGACCTTCCACATCGGCGGCGCGGCCACCATCGCCGACCAGTCCTTCGTGGAGTCGAACTTCGAAGGCGTGGTCAAGATGCGTAACCGCAATGTCGCGCGCAATTCCGAGGGCGACCTCATCGCCATGGCGCGCAACATCGCGATCGTGATCGTCGGCGCGGACGGGGCCGAGCGCGCGGTCCATCGCGTCCAGTTCGGCTCGAAGCTGCGGGTCGACGAAGGCGACAAGGTCAAGCGCGGCCAGCGTCTGATCGAGTGGGACCCCTATTCCCGCCCGATCCTGGCGGAAGTGGACGGCGCCGTCGGCTACGAGGATCTCGTGGACGGCATGTCGATCACCGAGACGACCGACGAGGCGACGGGCATCAACAAGCGCGTCGTCATCGACTGGCGCGGCTCGGCGCGTACGTCGGACCTGCGCCCGGCCCTGACGGTGAACGGCCCCGACGGCAAGATCGCCAAGCTCGCCCGAGGCGGCGAGGCGCGCTACATCCTGCCCGTCGACGGCATCATCTCGATGGAGCCCGGCGCCATGATCAAGGCCGGCGACGTGCTCGCCCGCGTCTCGACCGACTCGGCCAAGACCCGCGACATCACCGGCGGTCTGCCGCGCGTGGCGGAACTGTTCGAGGCGCGTCGGCCCAAGGATGCGGCGATCATCGCCGAGAAGGCCGGCGTCATCGGCTTCGGCAAGGACTACAAGAACAAGCGCCGGGTCATCCTGACCCCGCATGACGGCTCCGACGGGCTCGAATATCTGATCCCGAAGGGCAAGCACATCCATCTCCAGGACGGCGACGTCGTCGAGATGGGCGACTACATCCTCGACGGCAACCCGGCCCCGCACGACATCCTGGCGATCAAGGGCGTCGAGGAGCTGGCGGCCTATCTGGTGAACGAGATCCAGGAGGTCTATCGCCTCCAGGGCGTCGGCATCAACGACAAGCACATCGAGGTCATCGTCCGGCAGATGCTGCAGAAGGTCGAGATCACGGAATCGGGCGACACCGACATCCTGACCGGCGACCAGATCGACCGCATCGAACTGCGCGAGATCAACGCCAAGATGGCGGAGGAGGGCAAGAAGCCCGCTTCCGGCGTGCCCGTCCTGCTCGGCATCACCAAGGCCTCGTTGCAGACGCGCTCGTTCATCTCGGCGGCCTCGTTCCAGGAGACCACCCGCGTCCTCACGGAGGCGGCGGTCAACGGCAAGTACGACACGCTGGAAGGCCTCAAGGAGAACGTCATCGTCGGCTCGCTGATCCCGGCCGGCACCGGCGCGCAGGTCGCCCGCATCAAGCAGGTGGCGACGCGTCGCGACGATCTCATCGTCGGCCAGAAGGCGGAATCGGCGGCGCGGGCGGCCAAGGCCGCCAACGACGCGGCTGCGGCGGCTTTGCCAGCGGCCGAGTAAGGCCTGTCGTATAAATCATCATGAGGGGCCGCCTCCGGGCGGCCCTTTTTTTGGTCGCCGGCAGCCGGGCTGTTTCGGCCGCATGGCGGAATTCGCCTGCCCGCACGGCTTTGTGAGGCGATGTGCGTTCAAACGACGGCTCGCCGCGATTGACGCGCCGGCATGAACGCGACGACACCTGCGTAAGAATTTCATCCCGAAGCGGGGGCAGGGATGGCGCGCTGGCGCAAAATCGGGACATTTCCAAGCGGTTGCGTCGCTGCGGGCCTGCTTCTTGCGCTGAATGGCGTCGATGCGGCGCTGGCGCAGGAAAGCGGCGCGATGCCGAACGCGGGGCTGATCGCCCGTCTTGCCATTCTCGTCGGCGCGCTCCTGACCCCGATCGGCCAGATCGCCGCAGCGTTCCCGGCCATTCCGGCGGAACTTGGCCGCGTTGCTGGAGGGATTGCGACCAGCCCCGGTTTCGTCATCGACATCGCCAAGGTCGGCGCCGCCAGCGTCTTCATCTTCCTGATCGCAGCTCTGCCGCACTGGCTCGCGCCCCGACGCAGCGCAAGAGGCGGCAGCCATGATGAGCGGCTGGCGGCGATCATGCGCCGCTTCGGTCAGGACCTCGCGGGCGCTTTCTCCGCCTGCCTTCTCGCCGTGCTGATCTCCGAACTCGCCTTCGATCCGGCCATCGCCAGCGGTCAGCTCGCCCGCGCGCTGCTGGATTTCGTCCTGCTGTTCCGGCTCGCGCTGATGGTCCCTGCCATCCTTTTCCGCCCCGGCGAGCCGGATCTGCGCCTGCTGCGCGCCCATGATCTGCAGATTGCGCGGGCCTGGCCCTGGCTCGTGGCGGCGCTCGGCGTCGGCATAGGCTTCCCGGCGCTGATTCCGGTCTGGCTTGGCAACGGGATGGACTGGGAGGCCGGACAGGCGCTCGCCGTCACGATGGGGCTGGTCGCGGCAGGCTTAGGTTTACTGGCTGTCCGGCGTTTCCTGTCTCCCGTCCCCGGTCTCTGGTCGCGCTGGCGCGGGCTCGCCGGCGCGGGTGCGATCGCTTTCTGGCTCGCCTGGAGCTATGGCGTCGTCGCGCTCGACTTCCCCTTCTTTTTCGCGGTCATCCGGCTCGGCGCGATCGCGGTGCTTGGGCTGATGGCCGACCGCTTCGTCGCGGCCGCGCTGCGCACCGCCCGGGCTGCTGGCGGGGGGAACATCGGCCGGTTCTGGCTCCAATATGGCGCGCCGCTGCGGCGCGTCGTCTTCGCGCTCAGCCTCGCCGGCATCGTGATCGTCCTCGTCGGCTGGGCCGCCGAAGCGGGACCGGACTGGCTCGGACCCGGCCGGCTGGTCATGGTGAGGGCTCGCATCGTCGAGGCGCTGGCGGCTTTCCTCATCGGCTATCTGCTCTTCGAGGGCATGAGCGCCTGGCTCACAGCGCGGTTCGTGCCTCCGCCGCGCGTGCCGCAACTGCTTGCCGACGACGACGAGCCCGCGCCAGCGTCGCGGATGTCCACGGTCGTGCCGGTCGCGCGCGGCTTCCTGGGTGCGCTCATTCTCGGCGTCTCGGTGCTGGTGGCGCTTTCGACGCTCGGCCTCGATACCACGCCGCTCCTGGCCGGCGCGGGCATCTTTGGTCTGGCGATCAGCTTCGGCTCGCAATCTCTGGTACGCGACGTCGTGGCGGGCATCTTCTTCCTCGCCGACGACGCCTTCCGTCTTGGCGAGTACATCGAGACCGGCAAGCTCAAGGGCTCGGTCGAACGGATCACGCTGCGCTCCATCCAGTTGCGCCACCAGAACGGCCAGATTCACACCTTGCCCTTCGGCCAGCTCGGGTCGGTGACGAATTTCAGCCGCGACTGGGTGACGATGAAGTTCAATCTCAGGCTGGCCCGCGACAGCGACATCGAGACTGTCCGCAAAGCGGTCAAGCGCATCGGGCAGGAGTTGCTGGGCGATCCCGAACTTGGGCGCGAGTTCATCCAGCCGCTCAAGTTGCAGGGCATCGCCGACATTCTCGAAAACGCGCTGGTTCTGCGCTTCAAGTTCACCGTGAGGCCGGGAAAGCCGACCGTGGTCCAGCGGGAGGCGTTGAAACGCATCGTCGTTTCCTTCGCAGAGAAGGGCATCTCTTTCGCCGCCAACACCGTCTTCGTCGAGAGTCGCGAGGAGGATGAGCGCCTGCGCGAGGCCGCCGCGCAGGTCGCGCCGCCATCGCCAGTCGCCGTTGGCTGAGCAAGGCGGCCGGCGTTGCGACGTTGCATTGACCAATGGCATCCGGGTTCATGCGTTCATCACACTTCCAAGGGTCATTTCCGGGGTTGACGCGAATCCCTACCCGAGTCATAAGCGCGCCACTGTCGAAGGTTGTCGGACACGTTTGTCGCTTGCCTCTGTTGCGAGCGAATGTCGCGGCCGAAACGCCCTCGGAACTCCAGCGTCGAACGACGACATGGTATGACGCATGACCGCGGAGCGATCCGTGGTCCTCTGCTTGGCGAACGCGCCTGAGGCCTCCCTGCCGGGAGCCGATGGCGCGGCTTCGTTTGTGTCATGGCATCGGACGGGCTGGACGAAAACAATTCGAGATTTCCAAACGCTCAACGGAGCGAGAGGCCTGTTCAATGCCGACAATCAGCCAGTTGATCCGCAAGCCGCGCACGCCCGTCAAGGCGCGCAACACCGCGCCGGCTCTCGAGAACTGTCCGCAGAAGCGCGGCGTCTGCACGCGCGTCTACACGACGACCCCGAAGAAGCCGAACTCGGCGCTTCGCAAGGTCGCCAAGGTGCGCCTGACCAACGGCTTCGAGGTGATCGGCTATATTCCGGGCGAGGGCCACAACCTCCAGGAACACTCCGTCGTCATGATCCGCGGCGGCCGCGTCAAGGATCTGCCCGGCGTGCGCTACCACATCCTGCGCGGCGTGCTCGACACCCAGGGCGTCAAGAACCGCAAGCAGCGCCGTTCGAAATACGGCGCCAAGCGTCCCAAGTGAGTTCTGCCAGACGGGCAGGGCGATGACCTTCAAGCCCGTTCGCAGCGTTTCAAGATTTGACCGGAGACTAGACGATGTCCCGCCGCCATAGCGCAGAAAAGCGCGAGATCATTCCCGATCCGAAGTTCCACGACATCATCGTGACGAAGTTCATGAATTCGGTGATGTACGAAGGCAAGAAGTCGACCGCCGAGCGGATCGTCTACGGCGCTTTCGACATCATCGAGGGCAAGATGAAGAGCGATCCGCTCGCCGTGTTCAAGAGCGCGCTCGAGAACGTCGCTCCGGCGATCGAGGTGCGTTCGCGTCGCGTCGGCGGCGCGACCTATCAGGTGCCGGTCGAGGTTCGCACCGAGCGCCGTCAGGCGCTGGCGATCCGCTGGCTGATCTCGGCCGCTCGCGGCCGCAACGACAAGACCATGGTCGAGCGTCTCTCGGCCGAGCTGATGGACGCCGCCAACAACCGCGGCAACGCCGTCAAGAAGCGCGAAGACACGCACCGGATGGCGGAAGCCAACCGCGCCTTCTCGCATTATCGCTGGTAACCGTTCGTCGGAATTCTGGAAAGACAGAGCGCTCCCATGGCCCGCACTCATCCCATCGACCGATACCGCAATTTCGGCATCATGGCGCATATCGACGCCGGCAAGACCACGACCACCGAGCGCGTGCTGTTCTACACGGGCAAGTCGCACAAGATCGGCGAAGTCCATGACGGCGCAGCCACCATGGACTGGATGGAGCAGGAGCAGGAGCGTGGCATCACGATCACCTCTGCCGCCACCACCTGCCTGTGGCGCGAGCATCGCCTGAACATCATCGACACGCCCGGCCATGTCGACTTCACCATCGAGGTCGAGCGTTCGCTGCGCGTGCTCGACGGCGCCGTCTGCGTGCTCGACGGCAACCAGGGCGTCGAGCCCCAGACCGAGACCGTCTGGCGCCAGGCCGACAAATACGACGTGCCGCGCATCGTCTTCGTCAACAAGATGGACAAGATTGGCGCCGATTTCTATCGCTGCGTCCAGGACATCATCGACCGCGTCGCCGGCAAGCCGGTCTGCCTGCAGATCCCGATCGGCTCGGAATCCGACTTCGTCGGCGTCATCGACCTGATCAAGATGAAGGCGATCGTCTGGAACGGCGAGGCTCTCGGCGCATCCTTCGAGGAGAAGGACATCCCGGCCGATCTCACTGAGAAGGCCGCCGAGTATCGCAGCAAGCTGGTCGAGGCCGCCGTCGACATGGACGACGTGGCGATGGAGGCCTATCTCGATGGCGCCGAGCCCGACGCCGAGACGCTGCGCCGCCTGATCCGCACCGCCGTGCAGCGCCGCGCCTTCCATCCCGTGCTCTGCGGCTCGGCGTTCAAGAACAAGGGTGTCCAGCCTTTGCTCGACGCGGTCGTCGATTTCCTGCCGTCCCCGGTGGATCGCGGCGAGATCAAGGGCATCGACTTCAAGACCGAGGAAGAGACCGTTCGTCACCCCACGGACGAGGATCCCTTCTCCATGCTCGCCTTCAAGATCATGGACGACCCCTTCGTTGGCACGATCACCTTCTGCCGCGTCTATTCGGGCAAGGTCGAGAGTGGCGCGGGCGTGATCAACTCGACCCGCGACAAGAAAGAACGTGTCGGCCGCATGCTGCTGATGCACGCCAACAACCGCGAGGACATCAAGGAGGCCTTTGCCGGCGACATCGTCGCGCTGGCCGGCCTCAAGGATGTCCGCACCGGCGACACGCTGTGCGATCCGCTGAAGCCCGTCATCCTCGAGCGTATGGAATTCCCCGAACCGGTCATCACGATCGCGATCGAGCCGAAGTCCAAGGCCGACCAGGAGAAGCTGGGCCTGGCTCTGGCCAAGCTCGCCAACGAGGATCCGTCTTTCCGCGTCTCGACCGACCAGGAGAGCGGCCAGACCATTCTCAAGGGCATGGGCGAACTGCATCTCGACATCAAGGTCGACATCCTGCGCCGGACCTACAAGGTGGACGCCAATATCGGCGCGCCGCAGGTGGCCTATCGCGAGACGCTGACCAAGAAGGTCGACATCGACTACACCCACAAGAAGCAGACCGGCGGCACCGGGCAGTTCGCCCGCGTCAAGCTGGTGGTCGAGCCTAACGAGGTCGGCAAGGGCTTCCTGTTCGAATCCAAGGTCGTCGGCGGCACGGTTCCGAAGGAATACATCCCCGGCGTCGAAAAGGGCCTTAACTCGGTCATCGGCTCGGGCGTCATCGCCGGCTTCCCGGTGGTGGACGTCAAGGTCACGCTCGTCGACGGCGCCTTCCACGAAGTCGACTCGTCGGCTCTGGCCTTCGAAATCGCGTCGCGCGCCGCGCTTCGCGAGGGTCTGCAGAAGGGCGGCTCCGTGCTGCTCGAGCCGATCATGAAGGTCGAGGTGGTGACGCCGGAAGACTACACCGGCTCGGTCATCGGCGATCTGAACTCGCGTCGCGGCCAGATCCAGGGACAGGACATGCGCGGCAACGCGGTCGTCGTGAATGCGATGGTGCCGCTGGCCAACATGTTCGGCTACGTCAACCAGCTCCGGTCCTTCAGCCAGGGCCGCGCCAACTACACGATGCAGTTCGACCATTACGAGCAGGTTCCTTCGGCGGTCGCCGCCGAGGTCCAGGCCAAATACGCCTGATCTGCTTCACCTGAACCCTTATCGACTTAAAACGACCTGACGGACGGAGGCTACGATGGCCAAAGAGAAATTCGCGCGCACGAAGCCGCATTGCAACATTGGAACGATTGGTCACGTGGACCATGGCAAGACGTCCTTGACGGCCGCGATCACGAAGATTCTGGCTGAGTCTGGCGGGGCGACGTTCACGGCGTATGACCAGATCGACAAGGCTCCCGAGGAGAAGGCGCGCGGGATCACGATCTCGACCGCTCACGTGGAGTACGAGACGGCGGCGCGGCATTATGCTCACGTCGACTGCCCCGGCCACGCCGACTATGTGAAGAACATGATCACGGGCGCGGCGCAGATGGACGGCGCGATCCTTGTGGTGTCGGCGGCCGACGGCCCGATGCCGCAGACGCGCGAGCACATCCTTCTGGCGCGCCAGGTCGGCGTTCCGGCGCTGGTGGTGTTCATGAACAAGGTCGATCTGGTCGACGACGCGGAGTTGCTCGAACTGGTCGAGATGGAGATCCGCGAGCTTCTGTCGAAATACGATTTCCCTGGCGACGACATCCCGATCACCAAGGGCTCGGCCAAGGTCGCGCTCGACAATGGCGACAAGACGATCGGCCATGACGCGGTGATCGCGCTGATGAAGACGGTCGACGACTACATCCCGCAGCCGGCGCGTCCTTTGGACCTGCCGTTCCTGATGCCGGTCGAGGACGTGTTCTCGATCTCGGGCCGCGGCACGGTGGTGACGGGTCGCGTCGAGCGCGGCATCGTCAAGGTCGGCGAGGAAATCGAGATCGTCGGCCTCAAGGACACGGTCAAGACGACGGTGACGGGCGTCGAGATGTTCCGCAAGCTGCTCGACCAGGGCCAGGCCGGCGACAACATCGGCGCGCTTTTGCGCGGCACCAAGCGCGAGGACGTCGAGCGCGGGCAGATCCTGTGCAAGCCGGGCTCGGTGAAGCCGCACACCAAGTTCAAGGCCGAGGCCTATATCCTGACCAAGGAGGAGGGCGGGCGCCACACGCCGTTCTTCACCAACTACCGGCCGCAGTTCTACTTCCGCACGACGGACGTGACCGGCGTGGTGCATCTGCCCGAGGGCACCGAGATGGTGATGCCCGGCGACAACATCACCATGGAGGTCCACCTGATCGTGCCGATCGCCATGGAGGAGAAGCTGCGCTTCGCCATCCGCGAAGGCGGCCGAACCGTCGGCGCAGGCGTCGTCGCCAGCATCATCGCGTAACTAGCGGTTTCGTGAGGGCGAAGGCCCTGCGGCCTTTGCCACTCACGTCACGAGGAAGATTAAGACCATGAACGGTCAGAACATCCGGATCCGCCTCAAGGCGTTCGACCACCGCATTCTCGACGCTTCGACGCGCGAGATCGTGTCGACCGCGAAGAGGACTGGCGCGCAGGTCCGCGGCCCCATCCCGTTGCCGACGCTCATCGAGAAGTTCACGGTCAACCGCTCGCCGCACATCGACAAGAAGTCGCGCGAGCAGTTCGAAATGCGGACCCACAAGCGGGTTCTGGACATCGTCGACCCGACACCGCAGACGGTCGACGCCCTCATGAAGCTCGATCTCGCCGCCGGCGTCGACGTCGAAATCAAGCTCTGAAACTTTAGCCGGGTCCTCTGTCGTCAGCAGTCTTGCTGGAAGAACATGACCCCAAGGGAAGGTATGCACCGATGCGTTCCGGTGTGATTGCACAGAAAGTCGGGATGACCCGCATCTTCACCGATGCCGGCGAACATATCCCGGTCACCGTGCTGAAGCTCGACAACTGCCAGGTTGTCGCGCATCGCACGATCGAAAAGAACGGCTATGTCGCCGTGCAGCTAGGGTCGGGCTTGGCCAAGGTCAAGAACGTCTCGAAGGCTGAGCGCGGGCATTTCGCCGTGGCCAAGGTCGAGCCCAAGCGCAAGATCGTCGAGTTCCGCGTCTCCGACGACGCGTTGATCCCGGTCGGCGCCGAGCTCACCGCCGACCATTTCGTGGTCGGCCAGTTCGTCGATGTCTCCGGCACGACGCTCGGCAAGGGTTTTGCCGGCGGCATGAAGCGCTGGAACTTCGGCGGCCTGCGCGCCACCCACGGCGTCTCGGTTTCGCATCGTTCGATCGGTTCGACCGGCGGCCGTCAGGACCCGGGCAAGACCTTCAAGAACAAGAAGATGCCCGGCCATCTCGGCACCGAGCGCGTCACCACCCAGAACCTGCGCGTCGTCCAGACGGATGTCGAGCGCGGCCTGATCCTGGTCGAGGGCGCCGTTCCGGGCCATGCCGGCGGCTGGATCCATGTCCGCGACGCGATCAAGCGCGCGCTGCCCAAGGATGCGCCGCTTCCCGGCAAGTTCCGCACCGCTGGCGACGAGGCCAAGGCTGACTCGGCCAACGCTGACTCGGCCAACGCTGGTCAGACGCAGGCTCCCGCCACCGAGACCGTCGAGGAGAACGCGTGATGAAGCTCGATATCACCACCCTCGAAGGCGGCGAGGCCGGCTCTGTCGAACTGTCGGATGCGATTTTCGGCCTTGAGCCGCGCGCCGACATCCTGGCCCGCATGGTGCGCTACCAACTCGCCAAGCGCCGCGCCGGCACGCACAAGTCCAAGGGCCGGTCGGAAGTCGACCGGACCCGCAAGAAGATCTACAAGCAGAAGGGCACCGGCGGCGCACGCCACGGCGCGGCTTCGGCCCCGCAGTTCCGCGGCGGCGGCAAGGCCTTCGGTCCGATCGTGCGCGATCACGCCCATGACCTGCCCAAGAAGGTGAGGGCGCTCGCGCTTCGCCACGCGCTCTCGGCCAAGGCCAAGGGCTCGGAGATCATCATCATCGACGACGCGAAGCTCGCGGAGCCGAAGACCAAGATCCTGCTCGGCCATTTCAGCAAGCTCGATTTGTCGAGCGCGCTGGTCATCGGCGGCGCCGAGATCGACGTGAATTTCGGCCTGGCCGCGCGTTCGATCCCGAATGTCGACGTGCTGCCGGTTCAGGGCATCAACGTGTATGACATCCTGCGTCGCACCAAACTCGTGCTGACCCGCTCGGCTGTCGATGCGCTGGAGGCGCGCTTCAAATGAGCCAGTCCGCGAAGAACATGGATCCCCGGCATTACGACGTCATCGTCGCGCCGGTGATCACCGAGAAGGCGACCATGCTGTCCGAGCACAACAAGGTCGTGTTCAAGGTCGCCAGGACCGCGACCAAGCCGCAGATCAAGGCGGCGATCGAGAAGCTGTTCGACGTCAAGGTGAAGAGCGTCAACACGCTCGTCACCGAAGGCAAGATGAAGGTCTTCCGGGGCCGGCTCGGCCAGCGCTCGGACGTCAAGAAGGCGGTCGTGACCCTCGAAGAAGGTCACTCCATCGACGTGACCACGGGCCTCTGAGGGAAAGATCGTCATCATGGCTCTGAAATCATTCAAGCCGATCACGCCGAGTCTTCGCCAGCTCGTGATCGTCGACCGCAGCGAGCTCTACAAGGGCAAGCCGCTCAAGGTGCTGACCGAGGGCAAGTCGTCCTCGGGCGGCCGCAACAATCTCGGCCGCATCACCGTCCGCTTCCGCGGCGGCGGACACAAGCGGACGCTGCGCCTGATCGACTTCAAGCGCCGCGGCAAGGATGGCGTCCCGGCCGTCGTGGAGCGGATCGAGTACGATCCCAACCGCACGGCGTTCATCGCCCTGATCAAGTATCAGGACGGCGAGCAGGCCTATATCCTGGCCCCGCAGCGCCTCGCCGTCGGCGACAGCGTGATCTCGGGTCCGTCGGTCGACGTGAAGCCCGGCAACGCCGCCCCGATGGGCACGCTGCCGATCGGCACGATCGTCCACAATGTCGAGCTCAAGATCGGCAAGGGCGGGGCGCTGGCCCGGTCCGCGGGCAACTACGCCCAGATCGTCGGTCGCGACCAGGGCTACGTCATCGTCCGCCTGAACTCGGGCGAGCAGCGCCTGATCAGCGGCCTGTGCTATGCCACCGTGGGCGCGGTCTCGAACCCCGACCACATGAACAGGAACGACGGCAAGGCGGGTCGCTCGCGCTGGCTCGGCCGTCGTCCGCATAACCGCGGCGTCTCGATGAACCCTGTCGATCACCCCCATGGCGGCGGCGAAGGCCGCACCTCGGGCGGTCGTCACCCGGTCACCCCCTGGGGCAAGCCGACCAAGGGCAAGAAGACCCGCTCGAACAAGCGGACCGATACGTTCATCGTGTCGAGCCGTCACGCCCGCAAGAAGAAGAACTGAGGTCCGTCATGGCGCGTTCGCTTTGGAAAGGTCCGTTTGTCGACGGATACCTTCTGAAAAAGGCCGAGGTCGCCCGTTCGGCGAGCCGGTCGGAGGTCATCAAGATCTGGAGCCGCCGCTCCACGATCCTGCCGCAGTTCGTCGGTCTGACGTTCGGCGTCTACAACGGCCACAAGCATGTGCCGGTGTCCGTGTCCGAGGAAATGGTGGGCCACAAGTTCGGCGAGTTCTCGCCGACGCGCACCTTCCACGGCCACGCCGCCGACAAGAAGGCGAAGAGGAAGTAAGCCATGGGAAAAGCATCCTTCCCCCGTGCGCTGCCTGACAACGAAGCCATTGCGGTCGCCCGCAACCTTCGCGTCAGCCCGCAGAAGCTGAACCTCCTCGCCCAGCTCATCCGCGGCAAGAAGGTCTCGACCGCTCTCGCCGACCTCGAGTTCTCGCGCAAGCGGATCTCGCTGGACGTGCGCAAGTGCCTGCAGAGCGCGATCGCCAACGCCGAGAACAATCATGATCTCGACGTCGACGATCTCGTCGTGGCGCAGGCCTTCGTCGGCAAGGCGCTGGTGATGAAGCGTTTCCATGCCCGCGCCCGCGGTCGTGGCGCCCGCATCCTGAAGCCCTTCGCGAACATCACGATCGTGGTGCGCGAAGTCGCCGCGGCCAAGGCCTGAGGAGAGAACGATGGGTCAGAAAATCAATCCGATCGGGCTTCGCCTCGGCATCAACCGCACCTGGGATTCGCGCTGGTTCGCCCAGAAGGGCGAGTACGGCAAGCTTTTGCATGAGGACATGGCGATCCGCGCCATGCTCATGAAGATGCTCAAGCAGGCCGCGATCTCGAAGATCATCATCGAGCGCCCGCACAAGAAGTGCCGCGTCACCATCCACTCGGCGCGTCCGGGCGTGGTGATCGGCAAGAAGGGCGCCGATATCGAGAAGCTGCGCAAGTCGGTGATGAAGCTGACCAAGGCCGATGTGACCATCAACATCGTCGAGGTCCGCAAGCCCGAGATCGACGCCACGCTGGTCGCCGATTCGATCGCGCAGCAGCTCGAGCGTCGCGTCGCTTTCCGTCGCGCCATGAAGCGGGCCGTCCAGTCGGCCATGCGTCTGGGCGCCGAGGGCATCCGCATCAACTGCTCGGGCCGTCTCGGCGGCGCCGAAATCGCGCGCCTGGAATGGTATCGCGAGGGACGCGTTCCGCTGCACACGCTGCGCGCCGACGTGGATTACGGTGTCGGCACCGCCTTCACCACCTATGGCACGTGCGGCATCAAGGTCTGGATCTTCAAGGGCGAGATCCTCGAACACGACCCGATGGCCCAGGACAAGCGCTTGTCGGATGAAGGCGGCCGCTCCGGCGGTGGCCATCGTCGCGACCATGCCGCGTAAGGCTGATCGAGAAGAGCCATGCTGCAACCAAAAAAGACCAAGTTCCGCAAGCAGTTCAAGGGGCGCATTTCCGGCGTCGCCAAGGGCGGCACGGACCTCAATTTCGGCCAGTTCGGCCTGAAAGCGCAGGAGCCCGAGCGCGTTACCGCCCGTCAGATCGAGGCGGCACGCCGCGCGATCACGCGCGCCATGAAGCGCGCTGGCCGCGTCTGGATCCGGATCTTCCCGGACGTGCCGGTGTCGAAGAAGCCGACCGAAGTCCGCATGGGCAAGGGCAAGGGCGCGCCTGAATTCTGGGCAGCCAAGGTCAAGCCGGGCCGGATCATGTTCGAGATCGACGGCGTGCCCGAGGACACCGCCCGCGAGGCGATGCGCCTGGGCGCCGCCAAGCTGCCGATCAAGACCCGCTTCATCCAGCGCATCGCAGAGTAAGGGAGGACGATATGAAAGCCGCACAACGCCTCTCCGACCTCAAGGCCATGAGCATGGACCTGCTGCAGGACGAGCTCCTGAAGCTGAAGAAGGAGCAGTTCAACCTGCGTTTCCAGCGCGCCACCGGCCAGCTCGAGAACACCGCGCGGGTCACCGAGGTCCGCAAGGACATCGCCCGCATCAAGACGCTGCAACGGTCCAAGACCGTCGCCGCGGCCGCCTGAGGAGAACGATCATGCCGAAGCGCGTGCTGCAGGGCGTCGTCGTCAGCGACAAGCAGAACAAAACTGTTGTGGTGAAGGTCGAGCGGCGCTATACGCATCCGCTGCTCAAGAAGACCGTTCGCCGGACCAAGAACTACCACGCCCATGACGAGGCGCAGGTGGTCAAGGTCGGAGACCAGGTCTGGATCGAGGAGTCGAAGCCGATTTCCAAGCTGAAAAGCTGGGTTCTGCTCGACAGCGCTCCGAAAGCATAAGATGCACGGGCTCCGCCCGGTCCCCTGGACCGGGTGATCAGAGTTCGTGGGCTAGACATGAAGTGAGGCCAGGGGGCGATCGACCCCCGTCAGTCGTAGTCCGGTCGGCGCTAATGCCGCACCGGAAACCGCGCTGATATTCAGTATGGAAGGATCAAGGCCATGATCCAGGTGCAGACGAATCTCGAGGTCGCGGACAATTCCGGCGCCCGTCGCGTGATGTGCATCAAGGTTCTCGGCGGATCGAAGCGGCGCTATGCCCGCATCGGCGATATCATCGTCGTCTCGATCAAGGAAGCCATTCCCCGCGGCCGCGTGAAGAAGGGCGACGTCATGAAGGCGGTCGTCGTTCGCACCGCCAAGGACGTCAAGCGCGCCGATGGTTCGGTGATCCGGTTCGACCGCAATGCGGCCGTGCTGATCAACAACCAGAAGGAGCCTGTCGGCACCCGCATCTTCGGACCGGTTCCGCGCGAGCTGCGCGCCAAGAACCACATGAAGATCATCTCGCTTGCGCCAGAGGTGCTGTAATGGCTGCGAAAATCAAGAAGGGCGACAAGGTCGTCGTGCTGGCCGGCCGCGACAAGGGCAAGGCCGGCGAAGTGCTCCAGGTGATGCCGAAGGACGGCCGCGCGGTCGTTCGCGGCGTCAACATGGTGAAGAAGCACACCAAGCAGTCGCAGACGTCCGAAGGCGGCATCATTTCGAAAGAGGCCACCATCGACCTGTCGAACATCGCCGTGGCCGATCCCAAGGACGGCAAGGCGACGCGTGTCGGCTTCAAAATCCTGGACGATGGCCGCAAGGTCCGTTTCGCCAAGCGCTCGGGGGATCTGATCGATGGCTGAGAATCAGCAGGCGGCCCTCACGCCGCGCATGAAAAAGCATTACGAGGACGTCGTTCGTCCGGCGATGATCGCCGAGTTTGGCTACAAGAACGTCATGGAAGTGCCGACCATCGAGAAGGTCGTCATCAACATGGGCGTGGGCGAGGCGACCGCCGACCGCAAGAAGGTCGACAACGCCGCCGGCGACCTCGCCTTGATCGCCGGCCAGAAGCCGGTCATCACCAAGTCCCGTCTCGCCATCGCCGGCTTCAAGCTGCGCGAGAACATGGCGGTCGGCTGCAAGGTCACGCTACGCAAGACCAGGATGTTCGAGTTCGTCGACCGGCTCGTCACCATTGCCTTGCCGCGCGTGCGCGACTTTCGGGGTCTCAACCCCAAGTCGTTCGACGGCAACGGCAATTTCGCGCTTGGCATCAAGGAGCACATCGTGTTCCCGGAGATCAACTACGACAAGGTCGACGCCGTGTGGGGCATGGACGTGATCGTCTGCACGACTGCGAAGTCGGACGACGAGGCGCGCGCCTTGCTCAAGCACTTCAACTTCCCGTTCCGGCAGTGAGCCTTACCGCTCATACGCGGAAACCAGGAGAGATCGATGGCTAAGAAGAGCTCCGTCGAGAACAACAACGCCCGCAAGCGGCTGGTGAAGAAATTCGCCGGCAAGCGCGCGCGGCTTCTCGCGATCGCCAATGACGAAAGCCAGTCCATGGACGAGCGTTTCCTCGCTCGCCTCAAGCTGGCCGAACTGCCGCGCAACTCGGCTCCGACCCGGGTGCGTAACCGCTGCGAGGTCACGGGGCGTCCGCGCGCCGTCTACCGCAAGCTGAAGATGTCGCGCATTGCTCTGCGCGAGCTCGGCAACAAGGGGCTGGTTCCCGGCCTCGTCAAGTCGAGCTGGTGAGGGGGACACGATCGTGATCATTGATCCGCTTGGAGATATGCTGACCCGCATCCGCAACGCGCAGATGCGGCGCAAGTCGCGCGTTTCGACGCCCGGTTCGAAGCTCAGGGCCCGCGTGCTCGACGTGCTTCAGTCCGAGGGCTACATCCGCGGCTACACCCAGACCGAGTTCGGCAACGGCCGGACAGAGTTCGACATCGAGCTGAAATACCACGAGGGGCTGCCGGTCATCCGGTCGATCTCGCGCGTGTCGAAGCCCGGCCGCCGCGTCTATTCCTCGGTGGAGACGATGCCGCGCGTGGCCGATGGCCTTGGCGTGACCATCATCTCGACTCCGAAGGGTGTGATGCCCGATCACCTTGCCCGCGAACAGAACGTGGGCGGCGAAGTGCTCTGCAAGGTCTTCTGAAGACCTTCCGCACGCCGCTCATTTTCAGGAGAAATCCAATGTCTCGTATCGGCAAGAAGCCTGTTCCGGTCCCCGCTGGCGTCACAGCCAACGTCGCCGGCCAACTCGTCAAGATCAAGGGCTCGAAGGGCGAGCTCTCCTTCACCGTTCCCGACGACGTGTCGGTTGCGCTGGAGGACGGCGCCATCGCGGTTCAGCCGCGCTCGCAGAGCAAGCGCGCGCGCTCGCTCTGGGGCACCTCGCGCGCCCGCATCAATAATCTCGTCGTCGGCGCCACTGCCGGCTTTGAGAAGAAGCTCGAGATCAACGGCGTCGGCTACAAGGCCGCCGTCAACGGCAAGGTGCTCAAGCTGTCGCTCGGCTACAGCCATGACATCGACTATGCGATTCCCGAAGGTGTCGCGATCGTGACGCCGAAGCCCACCGAAATCGTCATCACCGGCATCGACAAGCAGGTGGTTGGCCAGACCGCCGCCGAGATTCGCGACTATCGCGGCCCCGAGCCCTACAAGGGCAAGGGCGTCAAATACGCCGGCGAATTCATCTTCCGCAAGGAAGGCAAGAAGAAGTAAGGACGCCAGCCATGAGCAAGCAGACAGTTGCGACTGCGCGGCGCAAGGCCCGCGTCCGTCGTTCCATCAAGGCGGTCGCCAACGGCCGCGCCCGCCTGTCGGTGCATCGCACCGGCAAGCAGATCTATGCCCAGGTCATCGACGACGCGAAGGGGGTCACCCTCGCTTCGGCTTCGTCGCTGGACAAGGACGTCCGCGGCGACATCAAGTCGGGTGCGAATGTCGAGGCGGCCGCCACGATCGGCAAGCTCGTCGCAGAGCGCGCCGTCAAGGCGGGCGTGAAGGACGTGGTCTTCGACCGCGGTTCCTACATGTATCACGGTCGGGTCAAGGCGCTGGCGGAAGCCGCGCGCGAGGCCGGGCTGAATTTCTGAGTGTGTGCGAATGGCGAATGGCGAGTGGCGAGTAGTTCTTTAACTCGCCATTCGCTACTCGCCACTCTCCATTTTTAGCTCGAGCGAGCGGCCATTGCCGCGCAAGTAAGAGGACAGACCATGGCGAGAGAGCCGAGAGACCGTCAGGATCGCGAAGAGCGCGATTCGGAATTTGTGGACCGTCTGGTCCACATCAACCGCGTCGCCAAAGTGGTGAAGGGTGGCCGTCGCTTCGGCTTCGCAGCCCTCGTCGTCGTCGGCGACCAGAAGGGCCGTGTCGGCTTCGGCCACGGCAAGGCCCGCGAGGTGCCCGAGGCCATCCGCAAGGCGACGGAAGCCGCCAAGCGTGGCCTCGTTCGCATTCCGCTGCGCGAAGGCCGCACGTTGCATCACGACGTCCAGGGTCGTCATGGCGCTGGCAAGGTCGTGCTGCGCGCGGCTCCGGCCGGCACCGGCATCATCGCCGGCGGGCCCATGCGCGCCGTCTTCGAGGCGGTCGGCATGCAGGACGTGGTGTCGAAGTCGCTCGGCTCGTCGAACCCCTACAACCTCGTCCGCGCCACCTTCGACGCGCTGAAGAACGAGGATTCGCCGCGTGGCGTCGCCGCGCGCCGCAACCTCAAGGTCTCGGCCCTGCAGACGCGTCGCCGCGATGCCGGCACTGATGCCGCTGCGGAAGCGTGAGGGGGCGACAATGGCAAAGAAAGCTGAAGCCACCGTCGTCGTCGAGCAGACCGGTTCGCCGATCCGCCGCGAGGCGTCCCAGCGCCAGACCCTGATCGGTCTCGGCCTGAACAAGATCCGCCGGCAGTCGACCCTGGTCGACACCCCGGCCGTGCGAGGCATGATCGACAAGGTCAGGCATCTCGTGCGCATCGTCGATGCGAAGTGAGGGGAGCGTTCGATGAAACTCACCGAAATTCGTGACAACGAAGGCGCGCACAAGTCGCGCATCCGTGTCGGCCGGGGCATCGGCTCCGGCAAGGGCAAGACCGGCGGCCGTGGCGTCAAGGGTCAGAAGGCCCGTGCGGGTGTGGCGGTCAAGGGCTTCGAGGGCGGCCAGATGCCGCTCTATCGTCGCCTGCCCAAGCGCGGCTTCCACAACCTTTTCGCCAAGGATCTGAACGAGGTGAACCTCGGCCGGATCCAGCAGGCGGTCGAGGCTGGCAAGCTCGACGCCAAGGGCGCGGTCACCATCGAGGCGCTGGTCGCCGCGGGCGTGATCACCCGTCAGGCCAGGGACGGCGTCAAGATCCTGGGCGTCGGCGAACTCAAGGCGAAGCTCGCCTTCGAGGTTGCGGGTGCGTCCAAGTCGGCCGTCGAGGCGATCGAGAAGGCCGGCGGTTCGATCAAGATTCTGGCAACCGCTTCACAGGCGTGAGCCGGACGACTAGATGAGGAGTGCGAACGGCGGCCGGGCCCGAAGCCCAGGCCGCCGTTCGACTGTCTGACGGAGTTTCGACCGCTTCTCCGCATCGCGGCAGGCGGGACCGGCTCCGGACTTGTGATTCCACGACCCAGGGACCAGACGCATGGCATCGGCGGCTGAACAGCTTGCTTCAAACCTGAACTTCGGCGCGTTCGCCAAGGCGGACGAACTGAAGAAGCGGATCTGGTTCACACTGGGCGCGCTGATCATCTATCGGCTCGGCACCTACATTCCGCTGCCGGGCATGAATCCCGACGCCGTGGCGGATCTGTTCAAGCAGACCCAGTCGGGCGTGCTCGGGCTGTTCAACATGTTTTCGGGCGGCGCGGTGGGGCGTCTTGCAATTTTCGCGCTCGCGATCATGCCCTACATCTCGGCCTCGATCATCATCCAGCTGCTCTCCAGCGTCGTGCCAACCTTCGAGGCGCTGAAGAAGGAAGGCGAGCAGGGCCGCAAGGTTCTGAACCAGTACACCCGCTATCTGACGCTGTTCCTGGCTCTGTTCCAGGCCTATGGCATCGGCGTGGGCCTGCAGGGGTCCGGGAATCTCGTGCTGGAGCCGGGGCCGTTCTTCCTGCTCTCGACGACGATCACGCTGGTCGGCGGCACGATGTTCCTGCTCTGGCTCGGCGAGCAGATCACCAGCCGCGGCATCGGCAACGGCACCTCGATGATCATCTTCGCCGGCATCATCGCCGAATTCCCGGCGCAGCTCGCCCAGACGCTGGAACTCGGCCGCCAGGGCGCGATCTCGACCGGCCTGCTGCTGCTGATCCTGGTGATGGCGATATGCGTCATCGCGTTTTGCGTGTTCATGGAGCGGGCCCAGCGCCGGTTGCTGATCAACTATCCCAAGCGCCAGGTCGGCAACCGGATGTATGAGGGCCAGACCTCGTTTCTGCCGCTGAAGCTCAACACGGCGGGCGTGATCCCGCCGATCTTCGCCTCCTCGCTGCTGCTGCTGCCGACGACGATCGCGAGCTTCTCGCAGGCTTCGGGCGGCACCGGCTTTCTTGCGACGATGGCGACCTATCTCGCCCATGGTCGGCCGCTGTTCATGTTCCTCTATGCGGCGCTGATCATCTTCTTCTGCTTCTTCTACACCGCGATCGTGTTCAATCCGACCGAGACGGCAGACAATCTCAAGAAGCATGGCGGCTTCATGCCGGGCATCCGGCCCGGCGAGCGCACCGCCGAGCATATCGACCGGGTATTGACGCGCATCACCGTGCTCGGGGCAGGCTATTTGACTATCGTCTGCCTTATCCCCGAGTTCATGATCACCTATGCCCAGATACCGATCATCCTGCTGGGCGGCACGTCGCTGCTCATCGTGGTGACGACGACGATGGACACCGTGGCGCAAGTTCACGGACATCTGCTGGCCCATCAATATGAGGGGCTGGTCAAGAAAGCCAAATTGCGAGGGGCGAAGCGCTGATGCGACTGATCTTTCTGGGACCTCCGGGGGCGGGGAAGGGAACTCAGGCAGCGCGCATCGTCGCGAAGCACGGCATTCCGCAACTCTCGACCGGCGATATGCTGCGCGCCGCCGTCGCGGCGGGAACTCCGGTCGGCGTCAAGGCCAAGGCCGTGATGGATGCGGGCGGGCTGGTCTCGGACGAGATCGTCATCGGCATCGTCGCTGACCGTATCGAGGAGCCGGACGCCAGGAAGGGCTTCATCCTCGACGGCTTTCCGCGCACGCTGGCGCAGGCGCAGGCGCTCGACGCCATGCTCGCCTCCAAGGGGCTGAAGCTCGACCGGGTGCTGGAGCTCAAGGTCGACCAGAGCAAGCTCGTCGAGCGCATCGTCAAGCGCGCCGACGAGGCCAAGGCCGCCGGCCAGCCGGTGCGGAAGGACGACGATCCGGACGTCTTCAAGACCCGACTCGAGGCCTATAACCGCGACACCGCCGTGGTCGCGCCCTATTACGCCCAGCGCGGGCAGGTGATCGAGATCGACGGCATGCAGCCGATCGATTCGGTGACGGCGGCGATCGAGAAGGCTCTCGCGGGCTGATTCTGGGTTGCGCGGTTTTGTTGCAGCGCTTGTGCCGGCGACGTTGCGGTTCAGGCGAGGCTAGGTCGCTGTCCGTGCAGGTTATGCGCCGCGCAATCATGCAGAATCGGGTCTTCCGCTGATTTGCGCTGCGAAGCTCGGAATGCCGAGGCCGATCGCGACCTGTTGAGCGGACCGCGCAAGGCCCCGCGTGTTGGCGCGAGGGCAAGCCTTCCCGCTGGCGCGCCGTCGCCTGATCCAGCATTTCTTCAACGACTCTTTGAGACTCACCGGCGTTTGTGGTTCCATACAGAACCAGCGCCTTCCGCGCTTCTGCAAGAACGACAGGACGGCCGAACGGAAGGACATTCCGGCCGCGAGCCTGGGCGCAAAGGGGAGGGCGATCGCGGTGGCGTTTCTGGATGTCCTGCCGACGATGCTGATGATCGCGCTGGCGCTGGTCATGCTTGGCCTCGGCCTGTCGCTGCGCCTCGACGACTTCACGCGCGTGCTCGGCCAACGGGCCGCCTTGGTTTTGGCGCTCGTTCTTCAACTCGTCGTGCTGCCTCTGGTCTGCCTCGGCATCGTCAAGCTGTTTGGCCTGTCGCCGGCCTATGCGGTCGGCCTGCTGCTGCTCGCCGCCTCGCCGGGAGGCGTCTCGGCCAACCTGTTCAGCCACCTCTTCGGCGGCAATGTCGCGATGAACGTGTCGCTGACCGCGATCACGACCGTGCTGTCGATCGTCAGCATGCCGCTGGTCGCCAATCTTGCGATCGGCCATTTCGCCCCGGCGGGGCCGGGCGCCCTGCCGGTGGTGCCGCTGCAGTTCGGCAAGGTGCTGCAGGTCGTCGCGGTCGTGCTGATCCCGGTCGGCATCGGCATGACGGTCGCGGCGCGCTGGCCGGATTTCGCATCGCGCGCCGAGCGGCCCTTCAAGCTCTTCAGCATCGCGGTGCTGGCGGTCTTCGCGCTCGTTGCGATCGTGCATGAGCGCCATTCGCTGATCGCCAGCCTTGGTTCGCTCGGGCCGGCGGTCGTCGCGTTCAACATGATCAGCCTCGGCTCCGGCTACTATGTCGCGCGCGCGGCGGGGCTCGACCGGACGATCGCGACCGCGATCAGCTACGAGATCGGCATTCACAATTCGACATTGGCGATCTACGTCGCGCTTTCTGTGCTCGGCAGCGTCGCCATCGGCCTGCCGGCCGCGCTCTATTCGATCTCGATGTACATCACCGGCGTTCTCTTCGGCGTGCTGGTGCTGCGACGCCAGTCCGCGCCGGCGGCGTGAGACGTCGCATAGTCCGTCGCGCGGATGGTGGGTTGACTCCGCCCGCGCAACTGACTATGCGACGCGTCATCCGGTTTCATGTGAGCGATGCCGTTGCCTTCGCGAGAAGGGACGACGTCGCGTTATCGCGTGGTCCGGGCTCAACGCACCGCAAGGGCCGGCCTCCACCGGCGCGGAGCATCTTTCACCGCCGCGGCCGCCATCGGGCGACGCGGCCGACATGGAGAAGATACCGATGGCCCGCATCGCAGGCGTCAACATTCCCACCGGCAAGCGCGTCGTCATCGGCCTGCAGTATATTCACGGCATCGGCGCAGCCAAGGCCCAGGAGATCTGCGGCAAGGTCGGCATCGCCGCCGAGCGCCGCGTCAACCAGCTGACCGACGCCGAAGTGCTGCAGATCCGCGAGGCGATCGACCGCGACTACCTCGTCGAGGGCGATCTGCGCCGCGAGGTCTCGATGAACATCAAGCGCCTGATGGACCTCGGCTGCTATCGCGGCCTGCGCCATCGCCGCTCGCTCCCGGTCCGCGGCCAGCGCACACACACCAATGCGCGCACCCGCAAGGGCAAGTCCAAGCCGATCGCCGGCAAGAAGAAGTGATTTCGGGGCAGTAGGCAGTGGGCAGTAGGCAGTCGTGAAAACCGACTGCCGACTGCCGATTGCCGACTGCCTTTTCTACTCCCCAGCGCCTGGAATGACGGGCGCGCTCGAAGGATGAAAGACCTATGGCCAAGGAAGCCCAACGCGTTCGTCGCCGCGAACGCAAGAACATCGTCTCCGGCGTCGCCCATGTGAACGCCTCGTTCAACAACACCATGATCACCATCACCGACGCCCAGGGCAACACGATCTCGTGGTCGTCTGCCGGCACGATGGGCTTCAAGGGTTCGCGCAAGTCGACCCCCTACGCCGCTCAGGTTGCGGCCGAGGACGCCGCCCGCAAGGCCGCCGAGCACGGCATGCGGACGCTGGAAGTGGAAGTCACCGGTCCGGGTTCGGGCCGCGAGTCCGCCCTGCGCGCGCTTCAGGCCGCCGGCTTCACCGTGACCTCGATTCGCGACGTGACGCCGATCCCGCATAACGGTTGCCGGCCGCGCAAGCGCCGCCGCGTCTGATCCACAAGCGATATCGAGGCGCACGCACCGGCGGGCGCCTGTCCGGGGCGGCCCGCCGCCGCCATTTGAATATGAAGCACCAGGAGTGCGGTCGTGATCAGCAAGAACTGGCAGGATCTGTCAAAGCCCAACAAGCTCGAAATCAAGGTCGGCGACGACCCCAAGCGTCAGGCGACCGTCGTCGCGCGCCCGCTGGAGCGCGGCTTCGGCATGACGCTCGGCAACGCGCTGCGCCGCGTTCTGCTCTCCTCGCTCCAGGGCGCGGCCGTCACCGCCGTCCAGATCGATGGCGTGCTGCATGAATTCTCCTCGATTCCCGGCGTGCGCGAGGACGTCACCGACATCGTCCTCAACATCAAGGCGATCGCGGTCAAGATGCAGGGCGACGGCCCCAAGCGCATGACCCTTCGCAAGACCGGCCCCGGCGCGGTCACCGCCGGCGACATCAACACCATCGGCGACGTCTCGATCCTGAACCCCGACCTCGTGCTCTGCACGCTGGACGAGGGCGCCGAGATCCGCATGGAGTTCACGGTCAACACCGGCAAGGGCTATGTCCCCTCCGAGCAGAACCGACCGGAAGACGCGCCGATCGGCCTGATCCCGGTCGACAGCCTGTATTCGCCGGTCAAGAAGGTATCCTACCGCGTCGAGAACACCCGCGAGGGCCAGAATCTCGACCGCGACATGCTCACCCTGCAGATCGAGACCAACGGCTCGGTGTCGCCTGAGGACGCGCTGGCGCTCGCCGCCCGCATCCTGCAGGACCAGCTTGCCGTGTTCATCACCTTCGAGGAGCCGCGCAAGGAAGAGGCCGTCTCGACGGCGCCGCAGCTGCCCTTCAACCCGGCCCTGCTCAAGAAGGTCGACGAGCTGGAGCTTTCGGTCCGCTCGGCGAACTGCCTGAAGAACGACAACATCGTCTATATCGGCGACCTGATCCAGAAGTCGGAGGGCGAGATGCTTCGCACCCCGAACTTCGGCCGCAAGTCGCTGAACGAGATCAAGGAAGTGCTCGCCACCATGGGCCTCCATCTCGGCATGGACGTGACCGGCTGGCCGCCGGAAAACATCGAAGAACTCGCGAAGCGCTTCGAGGAGCATTACTGAGATTTGGGCAGTGGGCAGTAGTCAGTCGTAAGCACTGCAGCCCGACTGCCTGCTGCCTGTTGCCGACTGCCTATCTAAAAACAACCAGACGCTCCGTACCGTGGCACGGCGGAGCGTAATCAACGAAGGAGCCAAACAATGCGTCACGGTTTTCGCGGTCGTCGTTTCAACCGCTCGGCTGAGCATCGCAAGGCGATGTTCGCCAACATGTCCCAGGCCCTGATCAAGCACGAGCAGATCACCACCACGCTGCCCAAGGCCAAGGACCTGCGTCCCGTCGTCGAGAAGCTGGTGACGCTGGCCAAGCGCGGCGACCTGCACGCCCGCCGCCAGGCGATCGCGCAGATCAAGGACGTCGCGCTCGTAGGTAAGCTCTTCGCGGTGCTCGGCCCGCGCTACAAGGAGCGCAATGGCGGCTATCTGCGTATCATGAAGGCGGGCTTCCGCTTCGGCGACAATGCTCCGCTGGCCGTGATCGAGTTCGTCGATCGCGACGTCGACGCCAAGGGCCAGGATTCCGGCCCGATCTTCACGGCGGAAGACGAGGCGGCCTGAGCGTCGGCTTGGCACGAGGTTGTTCAAGGGCGGTCTTCGGGCCGCCCTTTTTCGTTGGCTGTCGGCGCTTGAACCACGGACTCGCGGTCACGCTGCCTCACGCATGCTGGCGCGCCAGTTCGCTCGCCAGATCCAGTAGCGCCTCGACCGGCTGCTCGATCAGGTCGCTTTCCGGCGTGACGCCGTAGAGCCCGAAGATGAAGGCCGTGGTTTCATCGCGCTCGGCCAGACCCATCGACCATTGCGAGAAGCCGCGGGCGGCCAGCGGCTGCTCGGCCAGCAGGCGGATATCGGTATGGCGCGGATCGGTCACGATCCTGCCATAGGTTTCGGCGACGTCGATCCGGGCTCCTTCCAGCACCTGCGCGAACGCGCCGGGGGTCGCCAGCAGGAAGCCGGTGATGTGGTTCTCGGCGTTCAGCCGGCTCGCCGTTGCGATGATGCGGCCAAGTTCCCCGGCGCGATAGGCCTCGACGAGGCGGCTGCGGCTGGCATAGACAAGTCTGATCAGGCTCATGGCCCGCTCCTCTGTTTTTCATGCTGGAGCGCCCGGTTGAGCAGGTTGGCGGCGGTCCTGGAACTCGCGACAGGTCGAGCTTGCGAATCGAGCTGGATAGTTTGGCTATGAATGAACGCAATTCCGGCGATTTTGTTTCAAATCGAGGCTCTTCATGACCGATCGGCGCCTTTCGTTTCCTGGCTTCGGGCGCGCCTGCATGCCCGTCATATTCTTCGCGGCGGTCGCGCTGGCCAGCCCTGCGCTCGGGCAAGCCAAGCAGGCGCCCGAGACGCGCCAGCAGATATCGCTCTCCTTCGCGCCCGTGGTGAAGCAGACGGCCGGCGCGGTGGTGAACGTCTATGGCGCGCGCATCGAGCGACGGCCCCAGAACCCGTTCATGGACGATCCGTTCTTCCGGCGCTTCTTCGGCGATCGCGGTTTCGGCGTGCCGCAGGAGCGGGTGCAGCGCTCGCTCGGCTCCGGCGTCGTGGTCGATGCGAGCGGGCTCGTCGTCACCAACAACCACGTCATCGAGGGCATGAGCGAGGTCAAGATCGCGTTTGCCGACAAGCGCGAGATGGAGGCGACGATCCTGCTGCGCGATCCGCGCACCGATCTCGCCGTGCTGAAGCTCAAGGGCGCGAAAGAGCTTAACGCGATCGATCTTGGCGATTCCGACAGGGTCGAGATCGGCGATCTGGTGCTGGCCATCGGCAATCCCTTCGGCGTCGGCCAGACGGTGACGCAAGGGATCATCTCGGCGCTGGCGCGCACGCAGGTCGGCGTCGGCGACGCGCAGTCCTTCATCCAGACCGATGCGGCGATCAATCCCGGCAATTCCGGCGGCGCGCTGGTCGACATGGAGGGCCGGGTCATCGGCATCAACACCGCGATCTTCTCGCGCTCGGGCGGCAGCCACGGCATCGGCTTCGCCATTCCCGCCGCGATGGTGAAGGTCGTGGTCGAGAGCGCGAAGTCGGGCGCGACGACCGTGCGCCGGCCCTGGTTCGGCGCAAGGCTGCAGGTGCTGACCGCGGAGGTCGCCGACGGGCTCGGGCTCGACCGGCCGGCGGGCTCGGTCGTCGCCAGCGTCGTCGAGAAGGGGCCGGCCTCCGAGGCGGGCCTGCGCCGCTCGGACGTCATCCTCGCCGTCGACGGCGTCGCGGTCGACGATCCGGAGGCTTTCGGCTACCGCTTCGCGACGCGACCATTGGGGGGCACGGCCTCGCTCAGCGTGCTGCGGGCTGGAAAGCGCATCGTCCTGCCGGTGAAGCTCGGCCCCGCGCCCGAGACGCGCCCGCGCGACGCGGTCGTGCTGGCGGGCCGCTCGCCGCTGACCGGCATCACGGCGCTGAACCTGTCGCCGGCGGTGGCGGAGGAACTCTCGATCGACACCGTGAACGAAGGCGTCGTCGTCGGCGCGGTGGAAGAGGGCAGCCCGGCCGCGCGCGTCGGCTTCCAGAAGGGCGACATCGTCCAGGCGATCAATGGCGAGCGGATCGCCACCTCGCGCGAGCTCGATGCGGCCTTGAGGGAACGCAGGCGGCAATGGGAGGTGACGATCTCGCGCGCCGGCCAGAGCGTGACCTCGGTCTTTCCGGGGTGAGCGACCTCTTCGCCGCGTCGGGGCTCGACACGTCAGGCCCGCGCCCGCTCGCCGACCGGCTTCGTCCGACGACGCTGGCCGAGGTTGCGGGCCAGGAGCATCTGACCGGCGAAAGCGGGGCGCTGACGCGGCTCGTCGCCGCGGGCTCGCTCGGCAGCCTGATTTTCTGGGGGCCGCCGGGCACTGGCAAGACCACGGTGGCGCGGCTGCTGGCGGGGCAGGTCGCTCTCGGCTTCGAGCAGATTTCCGCGATCTTCTCCGGCGTCGCCGATCTGAAGAAGGTGTTCGAGCAGGCGAGGGGGCACAGGCTTGGCGGCAAGGGCACCTTGCTCTTCGTCGACGAGATCCACCGTTTCAACCGGGCCCAGCAGGACGCCTTCCTGCCCGTGATGGAGGACGGCACGATCACGCTGGTGGGGGCCACCACCGAGAACCCGTCCTTCGCGCTCAACGCCGCTTTGCTCTCGCGCGCACGCGTCCTGACCTTCAAGGCGCTGGATGAAGGCTCGCTGCTCTTCCTGCTCGGCCGGGCCGAACTGCTGGAGAACCGGGAACTTCCGCTGACGCCCGACGCCAGGCTGGCGCTTGCCCGCTTCGCCGATGGCGACGGCCGCGCCGCGCTGACGCTCGCCGAGGAGTTGTGGCGCGCCGCAAAACCCGGCGAGATCTTCGACGAGGCGGGCTTGGGCGAGGTGATCCAGCGCCGCGCGCCGATCTACGACAAGGCGCAGGACGGCCACTACAACCTGATCTCGGCGCTGCACAAGACGATCCGGGGCTCCGATCCCGATGCCGCGCTCTACTATTTCGCGCGCATGCTCGACGCCGGCGAAGACCCGCGTTTTCTGGCGCGTCGATTGGTGCGGATGGCTGTGGAGGATATCGGGCTCGCCGATCCCCACGCGCTAATCCATGCACGGGCGGCCTCCGAGACGTACGAGCAGCTCGGCACGCCTGAAGGCGAACTGGCGCTCGCCAACACCGTGATCTACCTGGCGACCGCGCCGAAATCGAACGCGGCCTACAACGCTTACAAGGCGGCACGCCGGGTGGCGAAGGAGCGCGGCTCGCTGACGCCGCCAAAGACGATCCTGAACGCGCCGACCAGGCTGATGAAGGAGGAGGGCTACGGGGCCGGTTACGCCTACGACCACGACGCACCCGACGCCTTCTCAGGCCAGAACTACTGGCCCGAGGCGCTCGGCCGGCAGCTGTTCTACGACCCGCCGGAGCGCGGCTTCGAGCGCGAGATCAGGAAGCGGCTGGAGTATTGGGCGAAGCTGCGCGAGGAGCGGGGGGAGTAGGGCGCTCTATGCACGGTCAGCCTTGCAGATCGAATGAGAAGCTGAAGCCGCCCATCACCGTCTGGCCGAGGGTCACGGAAACCTCGAAGGCCCGCGCCGCCTCGTCCTCGGGCGCAGCCGGCGTGACGGTGACCGCCGCGCCCGCTCCGCTCGTCTGAAGCATGTCTTCGATCGCCTGCGCGATCACGGCCGCAGCCTCGGCCTCTGGCATGTCGCGCGGCAGCATCGCCACCACCTGCCGGCACAGCGTTCCGAGCAGGCACGAGACGAAGCGGAAGGACAGCCCGGCGAAGCTCTCCATCGCGAGGCGCGCGTCGTCAGGGACGGAGCCATAATGATGGACGGCAGCCGCGCGCACCAGCCAGGCCTTGTCGTCATCGGCCCGGGCCACCGGGCAGATCAGCCCGTCGCGTGCGAGATCCCGCGCCATGGCCGGGTCGATCGGGGCGCGCAGCGGGATGGCGATGGTTCGACCGGCGCGGGCGGCGACCTCGACCACGTCCAGTCCCTCGACCGGCGTGTCGCCGCCGAGTATCTCGGTCGGCCAGCCGGTTCGCGTCAGGCTTGACAGGATCTGGGCCGCGACGATCAAGCCGGAATCGCCCCAGAGCGGGGCCGCGCCGGCCTCGTCGGTCCGCAGCACCACGTCGTTCCAGTTCGCGAACAGGAACTCGCTCTCGTGACTTCCGCGCAAACCTCGCCAGGCGGCGTAAGCGGGGCTTTCGAGCAACGCGCCTGGATTGTCCATCCTCGCGATCGCGTCCGGCGTCGCGCCGAGAAAATCGGATTTCAGCGATACCACGACCGGAACCTGCCGGGCGTCACCGACCGAGGCCAGGTCGCGCAGCGCCTGAAGCTCCCGCGGCGTGCCGCCGAACCCGCCAATGACGAGAAGCACGCCCCAGTGCGCCACATCGCCGTCCGCGGCCATCGCTGCGACGAAAGCCTCGCTCGCCAGCGACGCGACCATGTCTTCGCCCCCGGTATCCCAAAGGCGGATCATCGCCCGGTTGCCGCGTCCGCGCGCCGACAGGATGAGGCGCAGGCCCCGCCAGCTCGCCTCGAAAGCGCGTAACGACGGATGCGACGCGATCTCGTCGATCTGCCGGGCAATCGGGCCAGGATCGGATCGCGATGGCGCGGCGGCGTCCTGACGCCTCGCCGTCGTCGAGAGGAAGGCCGAGAGCGCGTCCCTGGCCGGTTCGGCCGATGTCGGCGCAGTCGGCAGATCGACCATCGCCAGAAGAGCGTCGATTGATCCGTCATCGGCGGGCGACGCGCTCGTGACGGCCTGCCGCACGGCCGGCATGTGCTGCGCGAGCGTCGCCGTCAGCTTGTCGAAGCGCGGACCTTTCGCCTCGGCGTCGAGCGCGGCGAATGAGCCGGTCAGGGCAGCGTTGGCGATCTCCCGCGCCCGGACGATCTCGGGCACGCGCGCGACTATCGTCGCCGGATCGAGCTCGCGCAGGGTTGCGACAGGCAGCGCGACGGCCAGCGCCGGCGGTTCGTTGCCGAGATGATTGGCGACCTCAAGGCGCAAGACCGCGCCATGAGACGACAGGATATCGGCGATGTCCTCGCCCGAGATATCGGTCATGCGGTTCGTGGCGGGACCGCCGAAGTCGCCGGCAATCACCAGATCGAAGCGGGGCGGGAGGGCGATCTCCCGTGGCATGCGGCTATCCGACCTCGATCCGACCCCGGCAGGCCCGAATCCGGCATTCAGGCGAACGCCTCCCGGCGGCTGGTCAGTGCCCGACATCGTCGTCCCCCTTTGCGTCCGCATCCGTCGCCTACCGGCGGCGGCAACGCCCGTCCCGGTCGGAATCCGCGTGTCGGCCGGATTTCGTTTGTATGCACAGTCTCTGCTGGCTATTGCAGGACGATGACCTCCATACTTCTTGTCTTTCTCGGCGCTGGCATCGGCGGCGTGCTGCGGCACGGCGTCAATCTCGTTTCGCTGAAATCCTTCGGCGCCGGTTTCCCCGTCGGGACGATGGCCATCAACATCGTCGGCTCCGGGCTGATGGGCCTGGTCGCCGGCTGGTTCGCCTTCAAGGCCGGCGAGGGCTGGCCGCAGGAGTTGCGGCTATTCCTGACCACCGGCATCCTTGGCGGCTTCACCACGTTTTCCGCGTTCTCGCTCGATGCGATGCTGTTGTGGGAGCGCGGCGAAACCATGCTGGCGGTAACTTACGTTGCAGGCTCGGTCGCGCTGTCGCTGCTGGCGCTGGCGGGCGGGCTCGCCGCGATGCGGGGGCTGACATGAGGACCGGCGGCAAGGGCAAAGGCGGACGTACCGGAAACGGCGGCAGGCCGCCGGCCTCGGGCGCGCCCAAGGGCAAGCGGCCGGGCCATGATGCGCGCCGTCCGGCCCGCGCCCCGGCCAGGCCCCGGGCGGAGCCGGACGAGCGCGTCGTCAGGACCGAGCCGACGCGCAATCCCCGACCGCGCCGCGCCGCGCCAGGGACAGGCGATCCTCGCCTCGCCGAGACGGTGGCGGCCGGAGGCGCTGCGCCCAAATCCACCGCAGCGCGCAAGCCAGCGCCCCGCAAGCCGCCCGTCACCGATGCGCCGACGCGCGCCGAGGTAAAGGCCGAGACCGCGCAGGTGCTGGCGACCGGCGTGCAGCAACTCGTGGTCACGGCCGACGAGAACGAGATGCGGATCGACCGCTTTCTCGAGAACCGGTTTCCGCAGCTCTCCTTCAGCCATATCCAGCGCATCGTCCGGAAGGGCGAATTGCGCGTGAACGGCAAGCGCGCCGACAGCAAGGACCGGCTGGAGGAGGGCCAGACGGTCCGCATTCCGCCGCTGAAGCTGGAGCCTCAGGGGGAGCGCCCACGCTCGCTCAAGGCCGACGACGACACGCTCGGCTTCCTGCGCTCGATCACGCTCTACGAGGACGACGACGTCATCGTGCTGAACAAGCCGGCGGGACTGGCGGTGCAGGGCGGCTCGGGCACCACGCGCCATGTCGACCAGATGCTGGACGTGCTGACCGACAAAAGCGGGCAGAAGCCGCGCCTCGTCCACCGGCTCGACAAGGATACGGCGGGCTGCCTCGTCATCGCGAAATCGCGCTTCGCCGCCGCGACGCTGGCGAAGACCTTCCGCTCGCGCTCGGCGCGAAAAGTCTACTGGGCGCTGGTCGCCGGCGTGCCGCGCGTGCGGCAGGGCCGGGTTTCGACCTATCTGGCGCGCGAGGAGGCCCATGACGGCGACCAGCGCATGGCGGTGGCCCAGCATGGCGACGACGGCGCGATGCATGCCGTGACCTATTACGCCGTGGTCGAGACCGCGGCCCAGAAGCTCGGCTGGCTCTCGCTGAAGCCGGTGACAGGGCGCACCCACCAGTTGCGCGCGCATGCCGCCCATATCGGCCATCCCATCGTGGGCGACCCGAAATACTTCAACATCAAGAATTGGGAATTGCCCGGCGGCATCCAGAACAAGCTGCATCTGCTGGCGCGGCGCATCGTGCTGCCGCATCCGCGCGGCAAGGGCACGATCGACGTCAGTGCGCCGCTGCCGCCGCATATGCGCCAGTCCTGGAACCTGCTCGGCTTCGAGGACGCGCATTACGACCCGATCGTGGACGCGCCGGACGAGTAGAACGAAACGCGATGCAACCTGACAAAGCGTAAGAGAACAGTTGCGGAACAAATTAGGTTATGTTCTAATTTTGTTCCCAATGCTCCAACGCAGGTGCTCCGATGATACGTCTCGCTTCCGTGCTTGCCGGCCTGACCCTCTCCTTTCTCGCCATCCAGACGGCTTCCGCCCAGACGGCTCAGCCACGTCCCGCGGCTGCGACCGTTGCGACCGGCGCCGACGACCCGATTCCGCGCGCTGTCCGCGCGAAGGCGCGGCAGGAATGCCTCTCCGACAATGTCGCGCTTTCGGGCGACGATCTGCGAGCTGAGATGCGGGTGTGCATGCAGGCGAAATTCCCTGGCATCCAGCTCTATGCCCGCGACGGGCTGACGCGGGACGGCAAGCCGACGGCGGCGACCGCGCGCGCCGCCTGCAAGATCGAGATCGACGCACAGGGGCTGAGCGGTTCGGCCCGCAGGGCGGCGCTGGTCGCCTGCTTCAACGGGAAGCGGCCCGATCTCGCGGCGCTGGCCGAATGCCGCAGGGACGGCCGGGCCAAAGGGCTCGACGGCGAAGCGCTGCGCAGCGCGGTCAACGATTGCGTCCGCAGCAGGCAGTCCTGATGTCGGCGCACGGCGCGCCGTGCATGAGCGGGGCGCGCCGGTCTCGATGGCGATGCGCGTCGATCCGCGCTACGGCGTCGGCATGCAACTCGTCATCTTCGACCTCGACGGCACGCTGATCGATTCAGAGGCCATCATCCTCGGCGCGCAGGTCGAGGCGTTCGCGCAATGCGGGCTGGTTCACCCCGGCCGCGAGGCAGGGCTTGGCGTCGTCGGGCTGACGCTCGACATCGCGCTGATGCAGTTGGCAGGGCTCCAGCAGCCAGACGACCGGCTGACGGCGACCTACAAGGACGTTTTCAACGCGATGCGCCACCGCGCCGAGAGCGATCCGGCGCTGGATGAGCCGCTCTATCCCGGCGTCGCCGCGATGCTGGCTTCACTGAAGGCGCGGCCGGGCCTCAAACTCGGCATCGCCACCGGCAAGTCGCGGCGCGGGGCCGACTATATCGTCGAGCGCCATGGCTGGCAGGACCTCTTCGCCACGATCCAGACCGCCGACGACGCGCCGTCGAAACCCGATCCGGGCATGATCCTGCGGGCGCTGGCCGCGACCGGGGCCGCGCCCGAGCGAACCGCGATGGTTGGCGACAGTTCCTTCGACATCGAGATGGCGGTCGCGGCCGGCGTCGTGCCGATCGCGGTGTCCTGGGGTTTTCAGCCGGTGGCGAGGCTGTCGGCGCTGGGTGCGCGCTTCACGATCTCGCAGGCATCGGACCTGCCGGCTCTGATCGACGGAATGGCGCAGGGCATGGCTGGCTGAGTTGGGAGAAGCGTCCCGCGACAAGATGCTTTCCAAAATCCTACAGTCATCTTTGCGCAACCATCTCGGCTCAGACCCGTTTAACCTGAATATCCGTTCAGACATCGGCATTAACGTCCTGCTGGGAGACGGGTCCCATAGTGTTCCAGCAACAGGGACATACCGGCATAGAACAAAGCCGGACAGGGGTCGAACGATGATTGGGAATGAACTTCGTGAATTCGTCGATCGTGTGCTGGATCAGCGCATGATCGACGAAGAAGACGTCAAATTTCTTCAGCGTGACGTCATCGTCGATGGCAGCGTCAACCGTGATGTGATTGACGTCCTCGTCGCACTCGACCGCGCGGTCAGCGACAGCTGCAGCGCCTTCGCCGATTATCTCGTCGCGCAGGTCGTCGACTATGCCGTATGGGAAAGCCGTCCGACCGGCGTGATCGACTGCGACAAGGCGCATTGGCTGGTCACGACGCTGTCGGCCGGCGATGGTCCGACGGTCACCGCCCAGCGCATCGCCTTCGAGATCGTCCGCGAGGCCGAACGCTGCGACGAGGCGCTGCTGGGCTTTGCCCTGCGAAAGGGCGCGGCCAAGCCGTGCGGCTTCGACGCCGGGCGCATCCTGCTCGCGAGCTGAGGCCGCGCCTCCTGCCCGGCATGGTTCGTTGGCAAGGAACCGGCATCCCCATTTTCGGACCAGCCCTCGACTTGCCAGCGGCCAAACTTTTGCATCAATGGACGCAGGCTGCGGCGTCGCATAAACCCCGGCTGTGACAGCGCCTTTTGGCAGCCGGGAGACGCCGCCGATGTTCTCGAAGATCCTGATCGCGAACCGGGGCGAGATCGCCTGCCGCGTCATCAAGACGGCGCGCCGCATGGGCATCGCGACGGTCGCGGTCTATTCCGACGCCGACCGCGACGCGCTGCATGTCGAGATGGCCGACGAAGCGGTCCATATCGGGCCGCCGGAAGCGGCGAAATCCTATCTCGTCATCGAGAGGATCATCGACGCCTGCAAGGCGACGGGCGCGCAGGCCGTTCATCCGGGCTACGGCTTCCTGTCCGAGCGCGAGGCCTTCGCCCAGGCGCTGAAGGATAATGGCATCGTCTTCATCGGCCCCAATCCGGGCGCGATCGCCGCGATGGGCGACAAGATCGAATCGAAGAAGGCGGCCGCCGCCGCGAACGTCTCCACCGTGCCGGGGCATCTGGGCATTATCGAGAGTCCAGAGCACGCGGTCATGATCGCCGACCAGATCGGCTATCCGGTGATGATCAAGGCCTCGGCCGGCGGCGGCGGCAAGGGCATGCGGATCGCGCATTCTGCGGGCGAGGTGGCGGAGGGTTTTGCCCGCGCCCGGTCGGAAGCGGCGTCCTCCTTCGGCGACGACCGCGTCTTCGTGGAAAAATTCATCGTCGATCCGCGCCATATCGAGATCCAGGTGCTCGGCGACAAGCATGGCAATGTGATCTATCTCGGCGAGCGCGAATGCTCGATCCAGCGCCGCAACCAGAAGGTCGTCGAGGAGGCCCCGTCGCCGCTGCTCGACGAGGCCACGCGCAAGCTGATGGGCGAGCAGGCGGTCGCGCTCGCCAGGGCGGTGAATTACGACAGCGCCGGCACGGTCGAGTTCGTCGCCGGGCAGGACAGGTCCTTCTATTTTCTCGAGATGAACACACGGCTGCAGGTCGAGCATCCGGTCACCGAGATGATCACCGGCGTCGATCTGGTCGAGGAGATGATCCGCTCGGCCTTCGGCGAAAAGCTGCGGATGACGCAGGCCGATGTGAAGCTCAATGGCTGGGCGGTCGAATCCCGTGTCTATGCCGAGGACCCGACGCGCAACTTCCTGCCCTCGACCGGGCGGCTCGTGACTTACCGCCCCCCCGCCGAAGGCAGCGATGGCGAGGCGACAGTCCGCAACGACACCGGCGTCTTCGAGGGCGGCGAGATCTCGATCTATTACGACCCGATGATCGCCAAGCTCGTCACCCATGCGCCGACGCGGACGGCCGCGATCGAGGCGCAGGGCAGGGCGCTCGACGCCTTCGCCATCGACGGCATCCGCCACAACATCCCCTTCGTCTCGGCGCTGATGCATCATCCGCGCTGGATCGCCGGCAATCTCTCGACCGGCTTCATCGCCGAGGAGTTCCCGGAAGGCTTTTCGCTGCCAGTCCCGCAGGGCGAGGTCGCGCTCAGGATGGCGGCGATCGCGATTGTCTGCGACCACCGGCTCAACCAGCGCAAGCGCAACGTCTCGTCGCAGATGCAGGGCTGGCGCAAGGTCGCCTTCGACCGCACGCGCATCGTTACGCTCGGGGCCGAGCGCTTCGAGGGCGAGGTCACGGAGCAGGGCGGTTCGGTCGTGATTGCTTTCGGGGGCCGCTCGCTCACGCTCACGAGCGACTGGACGCCGGGCGAGCCGGTCTGGCGCGGCACGATCGATGGTCTGGCCGTCGCGGCGCAGGTGCGCGCGATCCTGAACGGCGTGGCGCTCGGCCATGCCGGCGCCTATGCCGACGCCCATGTCTACACGGTGCGCGAGGCCGAGCTTGCCGCGCTGATGCCGGTCAAGCTCGCCGCCGACACCGGCAAGTTCCTGCTCTGCCCGATGCCGGGGCTGGTCAAGGCGGTGTCGGTCGCGGTTGGTCAGGAGGTCAAGGCCGGCGAGGCTTTGTGCATGGTCGAGGCGATGAAGATGGAGAACGTCCTGCGCGCCGAGAAGGACGTCACCATCGCCAGGATACTGGCGAAGGAGGGCGATTCGCTGGCGGTCGACGCCGTCATCATGGAATTCGCGTGAGACTGAGCCAATCGGCCCTCATCCTGAGGAGCCGCGCAGCGGCGTCTCGAAGGATGCTCCAGATCGAGATGACAGCGCCTTGCTGGAGCATCCTTCGAGACGAGGTCTTCGACCGCTCCTCAGGTTGAGGGTTTTGTGGGTTGGCGGGAGACCGCCTTGCCAACCGCAGCCGTCGAACCGACAATCCCGAGAACGATAACGAGGAACGCGCCGGCATGCTGACGATCTGGGGGCGCATCAGCTCCATCAATGTCCAGAAGGCGGTCTGGGCGGCTGGCGAGGTCGGGCAGGTCTTCGAGCGGATCGATGTCGGCGGGGCATATGGGGGCAATCGCGAGCCGGCCTACCTCGCCAAGAACCCGAACGGCCAGATTCCGACGCTGGAAGACGGCGAGGTCTGCATCTGGGAATCCAACAGCATCGTGCGCTATCTGGCGGCGCGCTACGGCGCGGGCTGGATCTGGGAGGAGGACCCGGCGCTGCGGGCCGAATCCGACCGCTGGATGGACTGGATGATCGCCGAATTGCAGCCGGCCCTGACGCCGGCCTTCTGGGGGCTGATCCGCAAGGATACCGTCCGCGCCGGGCCGGCCGAGATCGAGGCCTCGATCGCCAGGACGGAGGCCAAGCTCGATATCCTTGAGGCGCACCTCGCCGGGCGGAGCTACCTTGCAGGAGATCGCTTCGGCATGGCCGACCTTACGGTCGCGCCCGGCGCGCATCGCTGGCTCAACATGCCCGTGACGCGGGCCGCGCGGCCCAATCTGCTGCGCTGGTACGAGGCCTGCGCGGCGAGGCCGGCGGCCATTCCCGCCCTGCTGCTCCCGGTGGTGTGATCGCCTGCGCCATGCCCCTGCGTCGGCCTGCCTTGATCCAGCCTCGAAAGCGCGGTTCAAAAGAGCCATGAACCTCAGCAAAGCCGCCCTGCTCACGTTTCTTGCGCTGGCCGCGACGCCGCTCGCCGCGCAGACGCCGAGCCCGACGCTGGCCGTCGACCGGGCCCAGCTCGTCGCCTGCCTGCGCCAGAGCGGCACGGTTGCGACATCCTGCATCGGCCTCGTGGCGGTCGCCTGCGTGCGCGCCGCCAGCACCGACCGCCGTATCGCCGAGCATTCCTGTGCCCGGCGCGAGGAAGCGGTCTGGCGCGAGCGGCTCGGCCAGGCGGCGCTGCTCGTGACGCGCAGCATGGATCCGGGTCAGCGCAGCAAATTCGCCGCGCTGCAGGTCACCTGGGAAAGCTATGTCGCGCAGAAATGCGCTTTTTACGGCGCCAGCCAGAGCCAGGGGCTGCAATTGGGCCGGCAGGCCGGGTGCGAATTGCGCGAGGTCGCAAACCGTGCGCTCGAGCTGGGGCGCTCCCGCCCGCTGGGCGCTCCGTCGCGCCTGCAGCAGCGGCCGCGCATTTTTCGCGGGGAGTGAGCGGACAGCGTTAGGCCGGCGTCAGCTTTCGCGCGCTAAGGCTCGGGCGCAGCGCGGAAGGCAGCCATGTTTTTCACCCTTTCCAAGATCGTCTGGTTCGTCGTCTCGCCGGTGAATCTGGCCATTCTGCTGGCGCTGGCGGCGGCCATGCTCGCCTTCACGCGCTTTGCGCGGATCGCGCGCTGGTGCGGTCTCGTCGCGCTGGCGGCGCTGGCGATCATGGCGTTCAGCCCGCTGCCGCGCCTGATCATGTGGCCGCTGGAGAATCGCTTTCCGCAGCAGGACGTTGCCAAGGGCCCGGTCGCGGGCGTGATTCTGCTCGGCGGCGCGATCGGGGTTGCGCGCGGCGACGTTGTGATGACCAGCGCCGGCGCACGCATGACGAAGACGGTCGAGCTGGCGCGGCTGCACCCAAAAGCGCGGATCGTCTTCGCCGGGGGTGCTGCCAACCTGATATCGCCCGTGACGAAGACTGAGGCCGATGGCGCGCGGCTGTTGTTGACGGGGCTGGGGCTCGCGCCCGAGCGCCTGGTCTTCGAGGACAAGTCTCGCAACACCCGCGAGAATGCGCTGTTCACCAAGGCGCTGGTCGATCCCAAGCCGGGCGAGCGCTGGTTGCTGGTGACCTCGGCCTGGCACATGCCCCGCGCCATGGGCGTCTTCCGCAAGGCCGGTTTCGCCGTGGAAGCGTTCCCGGTCGACTACCTGACCGAGGAAAAGCTGTCCGAGTTCGTGCGCGTCTCGGGTCGTGCGCCGCGCGGCCTTGGCATCGCCGATGACGGCTTCAAGGAATGGGCCGGGCTGCTGGCCTACTGGCTTGTCGGCTATACCGACGCGCTGTTTCCGGGGCCTTGAGGGGCAGTAGGCAGTAGGCAGTAGGGGTGGGAAGCAGGAAGGCTGCAGATTTCCGACTGCCGACTGCCGACTGCCCATTGCCTACTGCCCCATTTCCCCCTCCGGCATCCGCAGCCGATACACCCCGCGAAAATCGTCCGGATCGACCGGGCGGCCCTTGCGGGTGATGACGATCCGGCCTTCCTTCATCAGCCTGACCGCGATCTTGCGCGCCGGCTGCATCAGCGGGCCCCAGCCGTCGGGATGGTCGCCGCCCACCGCGCGCGCCGCTTCCGAGGGACAGATCGTCCTGCCCGGTCCGCGCGCGGCGGTCAGCGACAGGATCGCGGCTTCCAGGGCCTCGAGATCGGCGCTCATGGCGCGCCCGGATGGCGGAAGACGCGGGCGGCGTCGGAGGCGAACTGACGGCGGTACATCGCCACCAGCACGGCGATGGTGAAGACCAGGAACGTCGCGGGGCCGAGAAACCAGCCCATATAGGCGAGCGCGAAGAAGAAGGCGCGCTGGCCGCGGTTGAAATGCCGGCCGGCGGCGATGTTCATCTCGGCCATTTCGTGGATGGCGCGGGCGGCGTCCTGCGGGTCGTGCTCTTTTGCCGAAGGCATCGCGCCGATCAGGATGACGCAGTAGTTGAACAGCCGGTAGCTCCAGGCGAATTTGAAGAAGGCGTAGCCGAAGATCACGGCGAGTCCGATCACCTTGATCTCCCATCCGGCGCGCGTCGTCACAGTGCCGAAGGGCAGGTCCTCGAACAGCGCCACGACCCGGTCGGTCGATTGCAGCAGCGTCAGCGCGCCGCCGATGGCGATCAGCGAGGTCGAGGCGAAAAAGGCCGTGCCGTTCTGGAGCCCGTTCATCACCTGCGTGTCGACGATGCGGTTGTCGCGGGCCATCGCCTCGCGGACCCAGCGGGCGCGGCGCAGGTTCATCTTCATGTTCAGGCTTCTGGCAGCGTGCGGCCCCATCTCGACTGCATAGTGATAGCCGAGCCAGGCCGCCACGAAGACGGACAACGCGATCACGTCGAGCGAGGAGAAACCGGTCATCCAAATCCCTTGCCGGCGCGCGCCGCGCCGTGGCGCAGCGCGCCCGATCACGCGGAACAGCTTGCGGGAACGCCGCCGACACGGCAAGCATCACCGCGCAACGGAGACGACGTGCATGCCGCAGAACATCACCAGGGGCTACAAGGCGCTGCTCGCCGAGGCCGAGGCCAGGGTCGAGACATTGTCGATCGAGCAGGCGCAGGCGCTGCATGGCCGCGACGACGTGGTTTTCGTCGATCTGCGCGATCCGCGCGAACTGGAGCGGGAAGGGCGCATGGCCGGCGCGTTCCACTGTCCGCGCGGCATGCTGGAGTTCTGGATCGACCCCGAGAGCCCCTACGCCAAGCCGGTGTTCCAGGAGGACAAGCGCTTCGTGTTCTTCTGCGCCGGGGGCTGGCGCTCGGCGCTTGCGGCGCAGGCGGCGCAGGAGATGGGACTCACCCCCGTCGCGCATGTCGCGGGCGGCTTCGGCGCGTGGAAGAAGGCCGGCGCGCCGTTCGATGCGGCGGAGCCGAAAGAGCCGGGCACTAAAAGCTAGGCGCGTTCTTGTCCCAAATCCTCATCGTTCTCGCCGTCATCGGCTTCCTGTTCCGCAAGCCGCTGGGGCGGATGTTCGCCAGGCAGTTTCCCGACCGGCAAAAGCGCCACCGCGTCGTCGGCACGATCATCCTGGCGTTCGCGCTGGTGATCGCGGTGAGATTGGTGGCGCTGTTCTGGAAGTGAGGGATTTCGTCCTTCTCCCCTCCGGGGGAGAAGGTGGCCCCGCGCAGCGGGGTCGGATGAGGGTGGACCGGGTGAGCGGGATCGGGATGAGCGTCGGCGCGTCGGCGCTGCCCTCATCCGTCAGCGCTGCGCGCTGCCACCTTCTCCCCCGAGGGGAGAAGGAAGCGCGCCCTACTTCGGCGCAAACGCCCTCGGCCTGACGCCCTTGACCGGCCCCGGCGGCAGCGGCTCGTCACCCGCGACCAGCGCCTTTGCATCAAGATTCGGCTTGCTCAGAAATCGAGTCACATTCCCGATGTAAGCTTCTGGCAGCGCCCAGTGTTTCGCGCTCGCAACGACCGTCTCCATATAGCCTGGCTTGGACCTCCCGACCGTGCCGGAGCGGCCGATATAGACCAGCGCGCGCCTGGCGCCGCCCGGAACGATCACCGGCTGGCTGATCTTGACGTAGAGCCCGCTGGCGATGTCCTCGAACGTGTCGAGCGTGCGGATGTCGCCGAGCGAACAGTCCCAGAGCACGCCATGGACCTCCTCGCGCGGATCGCGGATCACAGAGGCGTAGCCGTCGGTGGTGACGATGAAGCGGTGGCGCGGCAGGCGCGCGGGGCCGAGCGCGCGCGAGTTCGGGCAGCGCTGCGCCATCCCGACCGGGTCCATGTTGAGGCCGTAGGCGAAGTAGAGGGGCATGGCGCGTCGCGGCTCCAGAAGAGCGCTGGAAGAACCCTTCTCCCGGATGGGCGAAGGGCAGGGATGAGGGCCTGCCGCTGATGATCGAAAAGAGGCGGAGCCGTTGCGCCTCAAGCTCCAAGGGCTGGCCCTCATCCGGCCCTCCGGGCCACCTTCTCCCATCCGGGAGAAGGGAAGAGGTGGCGGTGTTTCACTTCGTCTTCTCGAACAGCTCCCGCCCGATCAGCATGCGCCTGATCTCGCTCGTGCCCGCGCCGATCTCGTAGAGCTTGGCGTCGCGCAGCAGCCGCCCGGTCGGATAATCGTTGATGTAGCCGTTGCCTCCCAGCAACTGGATCGCGTCGAGCGCGATCTGCGTCGCCTTCTCGGCCGAGATCAGGATCGCGCCGGCGGCGTCCTCGCGGGTGGTTTCGCCCCGGTCGCAGGCTTTCGCCACGGCGTACACATAGGCCTTGCAGGCGTTCATCATCACATACATGTCGGCGAGCTTGCCCTGTACGAGCTGGAACTGGCCGATCGATTGGCCGAACTGCTTGCGCTCGTGGACATAGGGCATGACCACGTCGAGCGCCGCCTGCATGATTCCGAGCGGCCCGGCCGAGAGCACGACGCGCTCGTAATCCAGCCCCGACATCAGCACGTTGACGCCGCGCCCGACCGAGCCGAGCACATTCTCCTCGGGAACCTCGCAGTCCTCGAAGACGAGTTCGCAGGTGTCGGAGCCGCGCATGCCGAGCTTGTCGAGCTTCTGTGCGGTAGAGAATCCTTTCATGCCTTTCTCGATCAGGAAGGCCGAGATGCCGCGCGAACCGGCCTCCGGATCGGTCTTGGCGTAGACCACCAGCGTCTCGGCGATCGGCCCGTTGGTGATCCACATCTTGTTGCCGGTCAGGACATAGCGATCGCCCTTCTTGACGGCTTTGGTCTTCATCGAGACGACGTCGGAGCCCGCGCCCGGCTCCGACATGGCGAGCGCCCCGACATGCTCGCCCGAGATCAGTTTTGGCAGATACTTCGCCTTCTGGGCGGCGGTGCCGTTGCGGGCGATCTGGTTGATGCAGAGGTTGGAATGCGCGCCATAGCTCAGGCCGACCGAAGCCGAGGCTCGGCTCACCTCCTCGATCGCCACGACATGCTCGAGATAGCCGAGCCCCGAGCCGCCATCCTCCTCCTTGACCGTGATGCCGTGCAGGCCGAGCGCTCCCATCTGCGGCCAGAGATCGCGCGGGAACTGGTTGTCCCTGTCGATCGCCTCGGCGCGTGGCGCGATCTTCTCCTGCGCGAAGCTCTGGACCGTATCGCGGATCGCGTCGGCGGTCTCTCCAAGGTCGAAATTGAACGGGCGCGGCGCGTTGGCGAGCATGGTTGGGTTCTCCCGGATGCTGTTCAGGCTGGAGCCGTCGCTCCTTGCCTGGCGTTATAGCGCGGTCGCGGGCTTTGTCAGCGCGAGCCCCTGCAAGGCGGCTTTCGCTAGGCCGCCCGGATCGCGGCTCTGATCCCGTCGATGACGAACTGGACGGCGAGCGCCGCCAGGATGACGCCGAGCAGGCGCGTCAGCACGACATTGCCGGTGACGCCGAGGAGCTTCGCGATCGGCGTCGCCGCGAAGAAGACGAGCAGGCAGGTCGCCACGGTCAGGAAGCAGATGACGGCGAGGCCCGACAGCAGCAGCGGGTCGCCATCGGCGCGGCCGGCCAGCAGCATCATCGCGGTCAGCGCGCCGGGGCCGGCCATCAGCGGGATGGCGAGCGGAAAGGCGGCGACGTTGCGGATGTGGTCCAGCGTGATCGCGGTCTCGACTGTCTGCGCCTTGCGCTCGTTCCTGCGCTCGAACACCATCTCGAAGGCGATCCAGAACAGCAAAAGTCCGCCGGCGATGCGGAAGGCCGGCAGCGAGACGCCGAGCGCCTTCAGCACGATGTCTCCCGCCACGCCGAAGAAGGCCATGATGCCGAAGGCGATGATGCAGGCGCGGACCGCGACCTGCCGGCGCTCGCCATCCGACATGCCGCGCGTCAGCGACAGGAAGATCGGCGCCAGCCCCGGCGGATCGACCGTGACCATCAGCGTGACGAGGGCGGAGGTGAGGAAGTCGAGGGTCATGGCGGCGAGTTAGGCACGCCATGTCGCGCCCGTCACCCTGCAATTGCGGCGGGATTGCCGCCACGGCTCCGGAATAGATTCAGAAAAGCCGGCTAAACCATTGATCCGGCGTCATTAATTTTCATGTTGAGATCGACCTGTTTTGCTGGCTTCCGTTGACGGAATCGGATAGCCAGAAGCCTGAAAAACAATAGAAATCGGGACCTTTCCCCTTGGCCGAAGACGACGACACAAAGCGCCCCGACGAGCCCCAGTTCGGCGGCGACATCAAGCCGATCGCGATCACCGACGAGATGAAGAAGAGCTACCTCGATTACGCCATGAGCGTGATCGTGAGCCGCGCTCTGCCCGATGTCCGCGACGGCCTGAAGCCCGTGCACCGGCGCATCCTGTTTTCGATGCACGAGAACAAGAACACGCCCGACCGGCCCTACACCAAATGCGCCCGCATCGTCGGCGACACAATGGGCCGCTATCATCCGCACGGCAATCTCGCGGTCTATGACGCGCTGGTCCGCATGGCGCAGGATTTCTCGCTGCGGCTGCCTCTGATCGACGGGCAGGGCAATTTCGGCTCGATGGACGGCGACAGCCCGGCCGCCGACCGCTACACCGAGGCGAGGCTCGAAAAAGCGGCGATGACGCTGCTCGAAGACCTCGATTCCGACACCGTCGCCTTCCAGCCGAACTATGACGGCAAGGAGAGCGAGCCGACCGTGCTGCCGGCGCGCTTCCCGAACCTTCTCGTCAACGGCGCGGGCGGCATCGCGGTCGGCATGGCGACCAACATCCCGCCGCATAATCTCGGCGAGGTGATCGACGCCTGCATCGCGCTGATCGACAACCCCGAGATCACGATCGACGAGCTGATCGAGATCGTGCCCGGCCCGGACTTCCCGACCGGCGCCTCGATCATGGGCCGCAGCGGCATCCATTCGGCCTATCACACGGGCAGAGGCTCGATCGTGATGCGCTCGAAGACGCATATCGAGGAGCTTCGCAAGGAGCGCGAGGCGATCATCGTCACCGAGGTGCCCTACCAGGTGAACAAGGCCTCGATGGTCGAGAAGATCGCCGAGATGGTGCGCGAGAAGCGCATCGAGGGCATTTCCGACCTGCGCGACGAGTCGAGCCGCGAGGGCGTGCGCGTCGTCATCGAGATCAAGCGCGACGCGCTCTCTGACGTCGTGCTGAACCAGCTTTACCGCTTCACCCAGCTACAGACCTCTTTCGGCGCCAACATGGTGGCGCTGACCGGCGGCCGGCCGGAGGTGCTCAACCTCAAGGACTTCATCTCGGCCTTCGTCGAGTTCCGCGAGGAGGTCGTCTCGCGGCGCACGCGCTTCCTGCTCAACAAGGCCCGCGAGCGCGCCCATGTGCTGTGCGGTCTCGCCACTGCGGTCGCCAATATCGACGAGGTCATCCGCCTGATCCGGACCGCGCCGAACCCGGCCTCGGCGCACGCCTCGCTGATGGAGCGCAACTGGCCGGCCGAGGACATCGCGCCGCTGATCGCGCTGGTCGACGATCCGCGCCACCCGATCAATGCGGACGGCACCTACAAGCTCTCGGATGCGCAGGCGAGGGCGATACTCGAACTACGCCTCGCCCGCCTGACGGCGCTGGGCCGCGAGGAGATCGGCGAGGAGCTGTCGAAACTCGCGACAGAAATCGCGGATTATCTCGACATCCTGCGGTCGCGCGTCCGCATCCAGGACATCATCAAGCGAGAGCTGGTCGAGGTGAAGACCGCCTTCGCCACGCCGCGCCGCACCGTGATCCAGGATTGGGGCTCCGACCTCGACGACGAGGATCTGATCGCGCGCGAGGACATGGTGGTAACCGTGTCGCATGCCGGCTACATCAAGCGCGTGCCGCTCTCGACCTATCGCGCCCAGAAGCGCGGCGGCAAGGGCCGCTCGGGCATGACGACGCGCGACGAGGATTTCGTCACGCGGCTGTTCGTCGCCAATACGCATACCCCGATCATCTTCTTCTCCTCGCTGGGGCAGGCCTACAAGGAGAAGGTCTGGCGGCTGCCGCTGGCGGCCCCGAACGCGCGCGGCAAGGCGCTGGTCAACATGCTGCCGCTCGATCCCAAGGAGGGCATCACCACGGTGATGCCGCTGCCGGAGGACGAGGAGAGCTGGGACACGCTCGACGTGATGTTCGCGACCCGAACCGGCAATGTCCGCCGCAACAAGCTGTCGGACTTCGTCAACGTCAACCGCGCCGGCAAGATCGCGATGAAGCTCGACGAGGGCGATTCGATCGTCGACGTGCAGATCTGCTCCGAGCATGACGATGTGCTGCTGACGACGGCGGCGGGGCAGTGCATCCGCTTCGCTGTGCCCGAAGTGCGCGTCTTCAAGGGCCGCGACTCCACCGGCGTGCGCGGCATCAACCTGGCCGAAGGCGACAGCGTGATCTCGCTGGCGATCCTCAAGCATCTCGACGCGACGCCGGACGAGCGCGCGACGTATCTCAAGCGGATGGCGGCCAATCGCAAGGCGCTCAGCGGCGAGGCCGAGGACGCGACGGAGAGTGTCGCAGCGGCCGAGCCCGACGCCGATGAGAGCGCGACGGATATCGAGCTTGGACTTGAAAAATATACCGCGATGAGCGCCTCCGAGCAGTTCATCCTGACGGTCTCGGAAAACGGCTATGGGAAGCGCACCTCGTCGTTCGAGTACCGGGTCACCGGGCGTGGCGGCAAGGGCATCGTCGCCATGGTCGTCAACGAGCGCAATGGCCGCCTGATCGCCTCCTTCCCGGTGGAGGAGCGCGACGAGATCATGCTGATCTCGGATGGCGGCCAGACCATCCGCATGCCGGTGGAAGGCGACAAGCCGATCCGCATCGCCGGCCGCTCGACGCAAGGGGTGACGATCTTCGACACCGCCGAGGGCGAGAAGGTCGTCTCGGTCGAGCGCATCGGCGACGATGGCGAGGATGAGAGCGCGGTCGAGGCTGAACCGGAAACCGGGGAGGGCGGCGGCAAGTAGGGCCGCCGCCGGCGCGGGCCTGGCGCAGCATCTGTCTAGCGCAGGAGCTTGATCGGCAAGGCCGGCAGCCCTGTGCCGCTTCGCCCGCCATTGGCGTCCAGTTCGAATGTAGGCGCCTCGATCGGACCGCGCAGGACGAACGGAACCTTCGGCGCGCCGCCGGGGGGCGCGAGCAGCGCGCCGATGTCGAGCCACCTCCCGGGCAGCGACGCCTCGCCCGACAGCGCAAGACGGAAGGCCGCGCCGGCCACCTGTGAATCGAACAGCGTCGCGACTCCGTTGGCGACGCTGGCGTTGAGCGTCGCCGTCTCGAAGGGCGTCTTGCCCTGTCGCCAGTCGCGCAGCGCGAGGGCGGGATTGCGCTCGATCCGGCGCAGCATGTCGGCGAGGGCGATGCCGCCGATCTCCCCCTGCCGCAGCGCGAGCCCGGCCTTGCCGTTGAAAGAGGCCAGCACATCCTCCCAGCGTCCGCCGACGCCTTCGAGCGCGAGCTGGAGGCCGCCGGTCCCGCTCAGGCGCGGCGCCTCCGGCACGTCCGCCGCGAGCAGGCCGAAATTCACCCGGTCGAGCGCCGCCTGCAGCCGGACATCGACGCCGCCCGGCGTCATGACCGAAAGCACGCGCGCCCTCACCGATCCGCCATAGAGGCGTGAGCGAAGCAGGCCGGCCTCGAAGCGACCCTTGCGGACCAGAATCTGCGTGGCGAGGTCCGACAGTCGCGCGCCATGGAAGCGGGCGGCGTCGACCGAGACGCGCAGGTCGATGTCATGGCTGGTCCAGGCCTCGAAATCGAGCGGCGTCGCGTCGCGCGCGCCGAAGGCTTGGCCCGTAAGGCCAAGCCCCCCCGCGATGCGTCCGAGATCGAGCGTGGCGCCGGCGAGCGTGCCCGAAAGCCCCCAGCGCGAGCCGAGATCGGCGAGCTTGATCGCGCCGTCGAGCCGCTCGCCGTCGAGGCTCGCGACGACATTGCTCAGCGACGCCTCGCGCGGCTTCAGCTGCGCGTCGGCGGACAGGCTGAACGCGCCGATCGCGCCGGCGAGGCGGGGCTTTTCGCCAAACCATTCGAGGAGTCCCGGCAGGGACCTGGTGGTCAGCGTCAGGCGGCCGTTCACGACAGGGTCCGACAGCCCGGCGCGCACGCCCTCGAAGCGGAGAGCCAGCAGCGACGAGGTCGCCGCGAGGGTCAGGCGCGCACGTTCGCCGGCCATCGGCCAGAGCAGATCGATCCCGGTCGCCACGCCGCGCCAGTTGACAGAGCCGGAAACCGCGATCGGCTCCCTCGAGCTGCGGTCCTCGACGACCAGGTTGACATCGCGCAGGATCGTCCGGATCGCGCCATTCGTCCGCACGAAGACCGAACCGGAGGTGATGACGATCCGGCTCTGGCTCAGCAGCGGCTGCATCAGGGCGAGCGGCGGCGCGAACCAGTCGGCCAGCGTATCGCCTTCGCCCGCGGCGGCGATGTCGATCTGCGGGGTGACGAGATCGATCCGGTCGAACGCCATCTCGCCGGAGAGCAGCGACAGCAGCCGCAGCCGCGCCCGCAGGCGCAGCGCCTTGCCGGCGAGCGGTCCCTCGCGCTGCGCGAAGGAGACATTGGACAGGCTGATGCGCGGCAGCGGCAGAATGGCGATCTCGGCCTGCTCGAGCCCGGACACGATCAGCCCGGTGCGGCGCTCGATGGCCGCTATGACATGCCGCTCGATGCGCCCGATAGCGACGCCCCAGGACTGGAACCCGAGCAGCGCGAGCACGATCGCGAGGCCGCCGGCAATGATTTTGGCGCGTTGCGTCATCAGCCCCTGGAAAGCGGTGAATGCGGCGTCGGATCCGACTCGACATAGCGGTGAACGGTTTAAGGCCCTGCCGGCCCCTTGTCGAGTTTCGCAAGGTTTCGGGCGGGTTCCGCTCAGGATTTCGCGCCCGCGCGAGCCAGAAGCATGGACGGATACAGTCCGGCGAGCACGATCAGGAGCGCAGCCAGCGCGCCATCCTCGAAGGAGCCGCGCGAGGCGTGGCCGTAGACGATGGTGGCAAGCGTATCGACATTGAGCGGCCGCAGCAGCAGCGTCGCGGGCAGTTCCTTCATGCAGTCGACGAAGACGAGCAGGGCTGCCGCCGCGATGGCGGGCTTGGCCAGCGGCCAATGCAGGCGGCGCATCACCTCGGCCGAGCCTGCGCCGAGCATCCGCGCCGCGTCGTCGACGCGCGGCGAGATCCGAGAAAGACCGCTGTCGATGCCGCCGATCGCGATCGAGAGGAAGCGCACGACATAGGCGATCACCAGGGCCGCCCCCGAGCCGATCAGCAGCAGGCCGGGGTTGACGCCGAACCAGGCGATCGCGGCGCTGGCGAAGGCGTTGTCGAAGGCGGCGAGCGGGCCGAGCAGACCGAGCGCCAGCACCGCGCCGGGCAGCGCGTATCCCAGCGAGGCGGCCCGGACACCGGCCGGCAGCCAGGGTTCGCGGCCCTGACGCGCGCCGGCCGTGATCGCCAGCCCCAGCGCGACGACGAGGCCGGCAGCAAGCCCCGAGAGCAGCATGGTGTGGCCGAGATGGACCAGCAGCGCGCCATCGAGTTGCGTCCGCAAGCCCCGGCGCACCACCTCCGATGCGAGAAAGCCGATCGGCAGAAGGGCGCCGAGCAGCACCGGCAAGCCACAGGCCAGCATGGCGAGCGCAGCCTGCCTGCCGCCAAGACGGGTCCGCCCCGCGGCGCGCGGCTGCCGCACCGAGAGGGCGAAGCGGCGCTGCCCGCGCAGCCGCGCCTCGATCAGGATCAGAGCGACGACGAAGAGCAGCATGATGCAGGCGATCTGCGCGGCTCCCGCCAGCGAACCGCGGTTGAGCCAGGTCGTGTAGATCGACAGCGTCAGGGTCCGCACGCCGAGATGCTCGCTGGCGCCGATGTCGTTCAGCGCCTCCAGCAGGGCCAGCGTCAGCCCCGCGGCCAATGCAGGCCGCGCCAGAGGCAGGCCGATCCGCCAGAAAAGCTGCCGTGGCGCCGCCCCCAGCGTGCGGCCGGACTCGACGATCGCGGCGCTCTGCAGCCCGAACAGCGCCCGCACGGTGAGATAGACGTAAGGGTAGAGCACGATCGCCATGACGAAGATCGCCCCGGCGAGATTGCGCGGGTCGGGAAACCAGTAGTCGCGCAAGGATCGCCAGCCGGTCAGCGCCCGCAGCGCGCTTTGCAGCGGTCCCTGAAAGCCGAGGAAATCGACGTAGATATAGGCGATGATGTAGGTCGGCATCGCCAGCGGCAGCACCAGCGCCCATTCGAAGACGCGGCGGCCGGGAAATTCGTATTGCGTCACAAGCCAGGCGACAGCGACGCCGATGACCGCGCAGGCAAGGCCGACGCCGACGAGCAAGGCGACCGTGCTGCCCAGCGCCTGAGGCACGATATTGGCGGCGAGATGGGGCCAGATCGCGGCCGCCTGCCAGGAGAATGCGGTCGCCGCCAGGGCCAGCAGCGGCGTCGCCACGAGGCCGGCGCCGAGCAGAACCGCCCAGACGAAACGGTTCGACGGCCGCCACGAGAGCGGCGACCGTCGTTGAGAGGCGGCGGGAAGGCTCAGGCTCAATTGTCGAAGCCGACCTTGTCGACGAGATTGGCAGCGGCCTTGCGGTTCTTCGCGACGTCGCCGAGCGGCGTGGCGTCGGGCTTGATCGCGCCGAGCAGCTTGACTGCGGCGCTTTCCTTCACGTCCGGGTTGACCGGGAACTCGAAATTGCCGTCGCCATAGAGGGTCTGGGCCTTTTCGCCGAGCATGTACTCGATCAGCTTGACGGCTTGGGCCTTGTTGGGCGCGTTCTTGGCGATGGCCGCCGCCGAAACGTTCACATGCGTGCCGCCATTGGCGAAGGTGGTCTTCAGCGGCTTGATCGCGTCGTACCAGCTCTTCTGCTCGTTCGTCGCCTTGCTCATCAGCCCGAGATAGTAGGTGTTGATGATGGCGATGTCGCACTGGCCCGACAGGATGTCGCGCGCGCCGTTGCGATCGTTGCCGCTGGCCTTCCGGCCCAGATTGGCTTTCAGTCCGGTGAGCCAGGCCTCGGTCTTGGCCGTTCCGTTGCGCGCGATATAGGCGGCGAAGAGGGCGTTGTTGTAGGCGTGCTGACCTGGACGGATGCAGATTTTGCCCTTCCATCTGGGGTCGGCGAGATCCTCATAGGTGATGGCGTCGAGCTTGACGCGGTCCTTGGAGGCGATGACGATGCGGGCGCGCTGGGTCAGCGTGACCCAGTTGTTGCCGGGGCCGCGCAGCGCCGCCGGCACGGTCTTGTCGACGACTGGCGACTGGATCGGCTGGGTGATCCCCGCCTGCGCCAGCGCATCGATCTGGCCGACATCGACCAGCAGCATCACATCGGCGGGGCTGTTGGCGCCCTCGGCGGCGACGCGCTCCTGCAGGCCGTCCTTCAGGAAGATGGCGTTGACCTTGACGCCGGTGTCCTTGGTGAAGGCCTCGAGCACCGGGTTGAGCAGGCCCGGCTCGCGGGTGGTGTAGAGATTGACGCTTTGGGCAAGAGCCGGTGCGGCAGACAGGCACGATGCGAAAGCAAGCGCAGCGAGGGAGGTGGTCGGCTTCATGGTTCGCTCCATTTTATGATCACATGCCAGAGCTTGGCGGCGCGACAATGGGGAGCGGTAGAGCGGCAGTGCCGGAGCGTCAACGAAAAAGACTTGTAGATCAATATCTTAAAGTCGTTCTAAGGTGTAATCAGTTTAGAATTTATGGAAACTCTGGCGTGGCCGGAAGGTCTCCTGGGATGTCGCCGGGCCTCCCAGGGTCGCTTCGCGACAAAAGCCGCTGGCGGCTTCAGCGCGAGATCGGGATGATCCGGACCGTCGCGCGGTTCGCGGGCGCCAGCGTGCCGCGCAACATGGTGGCGTCGCTGGCGAAGGTGTCGTCCCGCACGCTGGCCTCGCGCAGGCGCATCCGGCGGCGCAAGCTGGTGGCCTGCGCTTCCATCCTGGAAATGCCGACGAGCACGTCGATTTTCCGGCGCTGGCCCTTGCTGAGGTCGGCGGAGCTGCGGAAATCGCGGAAATCCTGCGCCCTGTAGGGCCAGCGCTGCGAGCCGGCGAAGGTCCGCACCTTGCCGTCAAGCACGACGCTGTCGCCGGGGCGCAGCGTGAAGTCGCGCAGCAGCGAGACGCGCCGCTCGCCGGCCTGGACGATGGCCGGGCGGCAGGCGGGATCGCCCGCCTTCTCATGGCCATAGGCGACGGGAAGCGCGCCATAGCGCCTGCCGTCCGCAGCCTGCGCGTTGTCGATGGTATCCGCCCCGGCCGCGACCCGGAAGACCTTGACCGGGATGCCGGGGTTCATCGCCTGGCAGAGCGCCTCATGGCCCTTCATCTCGGCCTGCGAGCGCAGATAGCCGATCGGCGCATGGAAGCCGTCGCAGAGGCGCACGCAGATGGTGCGCGCCACGTCGGCCGCCCCCGATACGGCATCGAGGCGGGCGACGACCTGGTTCTTTTTGCGCCGGACCGGCGCCGCCGCTGCCTTGGCGCGCGGTTTGAACGGGTTGAGCTCGATCTGAGGCTGGGCCAGCCGGCCATCCGACCGCTGCTCGAAGATGTTCTGATACCAGCGCCTGTCGGCAGGCGCGTAGGCTCGTGTCGAATTGTAGGAGACGTGCGGCGGGGCTGCGTAGCGCACGGCGTTACTGGCCTGACCGGTGAAGAATTCGCGGATGCCGGCGTCGTTTTCGGCCTGGACGACCGAGACGGTCAGCACCACGCCGCCTGCGCCGAGCGCAAGGCCAAGAAGCCCGAGCGCCGCGCCGCGCAAGGCGCCCGCCGGCTTTACCGTCCTGCCGATCGATAAGGTTTCTGGGACGGGCGCGCGCGCGTCCGCCTTCTGGTCGTCACGGACACGCAACATCGCGTCAACTCCACTGCACGCTTGTCCACTCGTCCGCCGCCCGAATTCTCTAGTTTACTTTTCGTTAAGGTTCAACGCCGCAAGCACCCCGTCGCGCCGGAATGACGAGGATGATTAACGCGCCGGGCCTACGGAAAAACCCGGCGCAACGGGCGGTTGCGGCGGGTTCCTTACGAATGGCGAAGCTGCGGCGGGACTAGAGATCGGGCTTGTGCACCGCGCCCGGCGCCGCGGGTCCCAGGATATCGACCGGCTCGCGCCGGTCGCGGCCCGACAGCCAGCTATCGACCTTGTCGAGACAGACATACACCACCGGCGTCATGTCGAGCGTCAGGAACTGCGAGACGAGCAGGCCGCCGACGACGGCGATGCCGAGCGGCTGGCGCAGTTCGGCGCCCGCGCCATGGCCGATGGCGATCGGCAGCACGCCGAACACGGCCGCAAAGCTCGTCATCATGATCGGCCGGAAGCGGACGAGGGCCGCCTCGCGGATGGCCGACAATGCGTCGTCGCCCAGCTTGCGCCGCTCGATCGCGAAATCGACCATCATGATGGCGTTCTTCTTGACGATGCCGACCAGCATCAGGATGCCTACGATGGCGATCACGGACAGGTCCATGCCGTACCACTGCAGCGCCAGCAGCGCGCCCAGGCACGCCGAGGGCAAGGCCCGACAGGATCGTGATGGGGTGGATGAAGCTCTCGTAGAGCACGCCGAGGATGATGTAGATCACCAGGATCGTGGCGACGATCAGCAGGCCCTGGCCCTTCAGCGAACCCTGGAAGAGCTGCGCCGAACCCGCGAAGCTGCTGGTGATCGTCGCTGGCAGGTTGACGTCGCGCCCGGCCCGCGGATCGCGTTGACGGCGTCGCGCAGCGAGATGCCGGGCGCGGTGTTGAACGAGATCGTCACCGCCGGCTGCTGGGCGATACGGTTGACCGCCAGCGGTCCGACGCTCGGCCTGATCGTCGCGAGCGATTCCAGCGGGGCGTTCAGGCCGTTGGCGGCCTTGAGCTGAAGCCGCGACAGCACTTAGCTTGCCCTACGGCGGCGCGGCGGAAGACCTTCACGCCCTGCGCGAAATTCAGATGACGGTGGCGACGACGCCGATCCACATCAGGAAGAGGCAGACGAGGCCGGCGGCGAAGACCAGCGCGCGGGTCTGCAGCCGGTTCGAGCCGGTATGGACCAGCGTGTGCAGGACGCGGGTCGCGACGAAAGCCCAGGCCAGCGCCGTCATGATGTAGCCGGTCGCGCCGACCTCCATCGCCAGCATGATCAGCGCGAAGAACAGCAGCGGCGTCTCGAACTGGTTGGTGAAATTCGCCGCCGCCAGCCTTGCGCGGTCTGGATAGGCGTCCGTCGAGACCGCCACATCGGCCATGCGGACCTGCTTGCCGACCAGCGCCTCGCGCCGGCGCAGGAACATGATGACCAGCACCACGAAGGTCCACAGGATCTGGGCGAGCGCCGGGTAGATCAGCTTGATGGTCATCTGTCACGCCTCTTTTCGGGGTCTTGTCTCAGGACCGGGTCGGATAATTCGGGCTTTCGCGGACGATCGTGACGTCGTGGACGTGGCTTTCGCGCAGGCCCGCGCTGGTGATGCGGATGAAGCGGGCTTTTGCCTGATAGTCGGCGAGATCCTTGCCCCCGACATAACCCATCGCGGCGCGCAGGCCCCCGGCCAGCTGGTGCAGCACGCTGGAGACCGGGCCTTTATAGGCGACCTGGCCCTCGATGCCCTCGGGCACGAGTTTCAGCGCGTCCTTGATGTCCTGCTGGAAGTAGCGGTCGGCGGAGCCGCGCGCCATCGCGCCGACCGAGCCCATGCCGCGATAGGATTTGTAGGAGCGGCCCTGGTAGAGAAAAGTCTCGCCCGGCGTCTCGTCGGTGCCCGCCAGCAGCGAGCCGACCATGGCGCAGGAAGCCCCGGCCGCCAGGGCCTTGGCGAGATCGCCTGAGTATTTGATTCCGCCGTCCGCGATCACCGGGATGCCATGCTTCTGCGCGGCGGAGGCTGCGTCCATCACGGCCGTGAGCTGCGGCACGCCTACGCCCGCGACGATGCGGGTGGTGCAGATCGAGCCCGGGCCGATGCCGACCTTGATGGCGTCCGCGCCGGCGTCGATCAGGGCCTGCGCGCCGCCGGCGGTGGCGACATTGCCGGCGATGACCTGCACGGCGTTGGAAAGCTTCTTCACCCGCGTCACCGCCTCCAGCACCTTGGCGGAATGGCCATGGGCGGTATCGACCACGATGATGTCGACGCCTGCGTCGATCAGCAGCTCCGAGCGCTCGAAGCCGAGATCGCCGGTGGTCGTGGCGGCGGCGACCAGCAGCCTTCCATGCGAATCCTTGGCCGCCGTCGGATGGGCGACCTGCTTTTCCATGTCCTTGACGGTGATCAGGCCGATGCAGCGATAATGGTCGTCGACGACGAGCAGCTTCTCGATGCGGAACTGGTGCAGCAGCCGGCGGGCCTCGTCCTGGCTCACGCCCTCGCGCACCGTGATGAGCCGGTCCTTGGTCATCAGCTCGGAGACCGGCTGGTCGGGGTTGGCCGCGAAGCGCACGTCGCGATTGGTCAGGATGCCGACCAGCTTGCCCTTGTGGCCTTGCGGGCCGCGCTCGACAACCGGAATGCCGGAGATCGAATTGTTCTTCATGATCGCGAGCGCATCGGCCAGCGTCTCGTCGGGGAAGATCGTGATCGGGTTGGCGATCATGCCCGATTCGAATTTCTTGACGAGCCGGACCTGCGCCGCCTGCTGGTCGGCCTCGAGATTGCGGTGGATCACACCGAGGCCGCCGGCCTGCGCCATGGCGATCGCCATCCTCGCCTCGGTCACGGTATCCATCGCCGAGGCGATGATCGGCATGTTGAGCGTGATCGTCTTGGTCAGCTGCGTCGCGATGTCGACATCGGCGGGCATGACCTCGGAGGGGCCGGGCTCCAGCAGCACGTCGTCGAAGGTCAGGCCATCGCGGATGTCAGTGAGGTTCGCCATCGTCAACTCCGGGCCGGCGCTGCCGGCTTTGATCGGACCGGGCGGGGGGAGCCCATAGCCGAGTTGACGAGGCCCGTTATCACGCGTGTGACGGGGCCGCTAGAGTGCGATGCAAAAAACCCGGATATCATCACCGACATCGCCGGCCGGTTGGTCCGTCCGTCGCTGAATCGCGTCTCAGAAGTCGGCGGCGTCGGGGATCCGCCCGAATGCGATCTTGGCGCCGGCGTAGCCGCCTTCCGGCTGCGGCTGCCAGCCCAATGTCAGCGCGGCATGGCCATAACGCCGGTTGAGCAGGTCGCCGATCGCCGACAGGCGTTCCCAGCGCTCGTTCTGGCGCTGTCCGGCCTCGTCGGCGAACATATCGATCATCGCATCATGCGCGGGGACGATCCTGTGCAGGCTGACATGGACGGATTTGACACGGCCCGGCAGGCGCTGGCGCGCGAACAGCACGTCGAGCAGGCGCAACGCGCCATGGTCGTCGCGCAGCGGCCGATGCGTCCGCTCCTCGCCGGACCAGCGCTCGCCGGTTTCGGCGCGCAGGTGCAGGAGCAGCGCGCCGGCCGCATAATGCTCGCGCCGCATGCGCCTTGCCGCCTTGACCAGCAAGAGGCGCGCGCACTCATGGGCGCGCTCGCGGTTGCGCCAGTCGCGCGGCAGGATGCGGCTATGGCCGAACATGGCGCGCCGGGTCGCGGGGCGCTCGACGGCGTAGCCATGCAGGGCGGCGAGAAAGCGCTCGCCCTCGACATTGCCCCAGAGCGCGCGGGCCTGCTTGTGGCCGAGCCGCCAGAGATCCGCGACCGTCGTGATGCCGGCGCGGCCAAGCCGCTCGGCGTTGCCCCCGGCGATGCCGGGAAGGTCGGTCAGGGCAAGGTCCAGAAGCGGGCCGGGAAGGTCGTTTGGATGAAGCGTCACCAGCCCGTCGGGCTTGTTCATTTCGGCGCCGATCTTGGCCAGGAGCTCATTGGGCGCAAGGCCGATCGAGCAGGTCAGCACCGGGCCGATATCGCGTCTCAGCCGCGCCTTGATCTCGCTGGCGATATCGAGCGCGCGCGCCTGCTCGTTGTCGAGGAGGCGGCAATAGACCTCGTCGATCGAGCGCACGGCCGCGATCGGCACGGCCATGCCGACCGTCTCCAGGATGCGGCGATGCAGCCGCACATATTCGTCATGCCTGGCCACGACGACGACAATGCCTGGACAAAGCTCGCGGGCTTCGCGCAGGCGCGTGCCCGTCTTGACGCCGAACGCCTTGGCCTGCCGGCTGGCCGCGATGACGCTGGTGTCGGGCGAACGGATCGGAATGATTCCGACGGGCCGGCCCCGCAGTTCGGGGCGCAGATGCTGTTCCGCGCTCGCGAAAAAACTGTCGAAATCGAGATAGAGAGCTTCCAGCCCGGCTGGTTTTCGCATGATCTGATTCAGTTTGCGTCACGGTGGGAACGTCCTCGGACATAAGAACATAGAAAGAACATATGAGGCAACAGCGGCAGGCGGCAAAAGCCGCTGGAGTGCACCGGTTGCGTCCGGTGCGGCGCGGCATAACCATACGTCATGGCCGCGAAATCCGAACCTTCCGCGCCGCTCGCCTATGATCTCTGCGTTCGCGGAGAGGGCTTCCGGCTGAAGCACGCCGAGGTCGCCGTCACGCTGAGCGACGAGGGCATCTCCTACGAACTCGACGGCCGCAGGGGCTTGCGAGCTTTTGGAGATATCGAGAGCATTCGCATCCAGGCCCTGCATGGCGGCAAGAACGCGCCCTGGGAATCGATGATGGAGCTGAGGTTCCGGCGCGGCCTGCCGCTCACCATCTATTCAACCTCGCCCTGGGGGACCAACGATCCGGCCCGCGATGTCGGCTTCGTCGCCTTCGCGGAGGATTTGCATCGTCGCATCCCTCAAGCCGAGCGCGGCCGCATCCGCTTCCTGCGCGGCGTCTCGGAGGGCCGCCATCAGGTGATGATCGGCGCGCTCGTCCTGTTCATGCTGGTGTTTGGCGGGGCGGGGCTGTTCCTCCTCTGGATCGCCGTGTCGAGGGACGGTTCTGCGCTGGAGGTGCTCGGCGCGCTGGCCGGCATCGTCATGTTCGGCGCATGGATCGTCCAGTCGATCAGGAAGGCCAAGCCCGGAACCTACGATCCGGATCAGCTGCCGAGAGACATTTTTCCGCAGTGAAGCCCGGCGCAACGCGTCTCAGTCGGCGATCGAAGCCGTCGTTTCGACATCGCGGTTGGCGACGGTCCGCTGCGGCACTTTGGCCGGCGGGACCATTCTGAACGGCGTCCCACCCGCCGCCTTGGGCGCTTTCGATCCCGCCGACGTCGCTGGCGGTTTCGGCCCCGCGACTTTCGGCTCAGCCCCGCGCCATTTGCGCGCGCCGATGTCGAAGCGGCCCTGGCGCCAGGCGGCGAATTCGGCTTCCGTGCCGTAGAAGGCGTTGCGATCGACGTCGCCCGCGATGCCGGGCACGCGGCCCGTGGTGGTGAACTGCCAGAACTCCCATTTCTCGCGCTCGTAGCGATGCCTGAGCGGGGCCGCGGTCGAGCGCAGCCAGTAGGGATGGTCGTTGAACTGGCCTTCCAGCACGTCCTCGTGGAAGGTGATGTCGGTGTAGATGATCGGCTTCTTGCCGGTGTGCTCCTGCATCCCGCGCAGCATCTCGCGGATTTTCGCCAGCGCCTTGTCGCGCGGGATCTTCTTGCCGCATTTGGCCGATCCGCCGTTCCACTCGACATCGAGCACCGGCGGCAGCGCGTCGCGATCGCGGGGAATGTTCCTCTTGAACCAGCGCACCTGATCCCTGGCCGGGCGGCACCAGTAGACGAAATGGTAGGCCCCGCGCGGCACGCCGGCCTTCTTCGCCTCGTTCCAGTTGCGGCGGAAATTCGGGTCGAGATGGTCGCCGCCCTCGGTCGCCTTGATGAAGGCGAAGCGGGTGCCGGCGTCCTTGACCTTGCTCCAGTCGATCTCCGCCTGCCAGCGCGAGACGTCGATACCCTGGATCGTCATCCGTCGCGCATGGCGCACGCCGGCATGCGGCTCGCTGTCGCCCTTCTTGGGATAGAGCGCGGCGGCCGGCTCGGCGAAAAGCGCGAGCAGTCCCGTGGCGGCGACCGCGCGCCGAAGAGCTGAGATGGCTGTGCGTCGCGCCGGCATGCGATCCTCCCTGTGCATCGCAGATGCGGGCGGCGCGGTTAAAAGCCGGTTAGACTTCGCTTCAATGCGATGGGCTTGTTTCAACGTTGGTTAACCGGGGAGGGCCGAGTGAACGAGACCCGGCGGGCGGGCTGGCGCAAGGCGCTGGCCTATGGCGTCCATGTCTTCACTGCGCTGGGGGCGGCGCTCGGCCTGCTGGCGCTGCAGGCGGTGATCGCCGGCGATCTCGCGCTCGCCTTCATCTGGCTGGGCGCGGCGCTGGCGGTCGATGCGCTCGACGGGCCGCTGGCGCGAAGGCTCGAGGCGAGCAAGTTGGCGAAGCGCTATGACGGCGCGCTGCTCGACCTCGTTGTCGACTTCGTCACCTATGTCTTCGTGCCGGCAGCGATGCTGCTGCGCGCCGACGTGATGGAGCAGCCCTGGGGGCTGATCGCCGGGCTGGTCGTGACGCTGACCAGCGCGCTTTACTTCGCCGATACCGGCATGAAGACCGACGACTGGTGGTTTCGTGGCTTCCCGGCGGTGTGGAACATCGTGCTGTTCTACATTGTCGCCTTCGCGCCGCCGGTCTGGCTGTCGCTTGGGGTGATCGGGCTGGCGACCGTGCTGATGTTCGTGCCGGTGCTGTTCGTGCATCCGGTGCGTGTGCGGCGCTGGCGGGGCGCGACCTTCGCCATGCTTGCCCTGTGGGGCGTCGCGGCGGCCGTCTGCGTCTGGCAGGCGATGCAGCCGGGCTGGGCGGTGCAGGCCGTGCTGCTCGGCTGCGCCGTCTATTTCGTGATGCTGGGCCTGTGGCGCGCGCCGGTCCCGCGCGAACGCGACCGGCGTCCCGACTGAGCCGGCGAGGCTACCCGTCCTCGGCTTCGGTGGTCTGGAAGGAGGAGGACACAGGCGCGATACCGCCAGGGATGGTGGCGACCGGCGGCGGCTCGGGACGTTCCGGGCCGGGCGAGGGCTGCGGCGGCACGCCGCGCCGCGTCGTCCAGCGGCGCGTGCCGATGTCGTACTCGCCGTTGCGCCAGCCGACGAATTCCGCCTCGGTGCCGAAGAAGGCGTTGCGATCGACATCGCCCTTGATGCCCGGCACGCGCCCCGTGGTGGTGAACTGCCAGAACTCCCAGGGCCGGCTGACGTAGCGCGTCTCGGGCAAAGCCGCGGTCGAGCGGATCCAGTAGGGATAGTCGTCGAACTGGCCTTCCAGGACGTCCTTGTGGAAGGTGATGTCGGTGTAGATAATCGGCTTCTTGCCGGTGAGTTGCTCGAGCTCGGTCAGCATGAGCTGGATCTTCTCCAGCGCCAGTTCGCGGTCGATCTTCTTCGGGCAGGATTTGGAGTGGCCGTTCCATTCGACGTCGAGCACCGGCGGCAGCGCGTCGGTATCGTTGGGAATGTGCTGCTTGAACCAGACCGCCTGCTCATGGGCCGGGCGGCACCAGTAGACGAAATGGTAGGCTCCGCGCGCGATGCCGGCGCGGCGCGCGCCTTCCCAGTTGCGCAGGAAGGCCGGATCGATGTGGTCGCCGCCCTCGGTCGCCTTCATGAAGACGAAGCGCGTGCCGGCGCCCTTGACGGCGGTCCAGTCGATCTCGCCCTGCCAGCGTGAGATGTCGATGCCATGGATCGGATAGCTGTGCGCCGAGGCGACGCCCGGGTGAGGGCGGTTGTCGCCCTTGGCGGGATAATGGCTCTCCAGCGCGACGCAGCCGCCCAGCACCGCGAAAGCGGCGGCGAGCAGGAGCGGTGCGGGCTGAAATTTCGTCATGCGGCGGGTCGTCATCTCGCAAAGCATTGAGGAGAAAACTTGACGGCCGGTTTACGTTATCCGTTTCCGGTCGGCTGTTTCTAGTGCAGGCCGAGCAAAATCGTCGCAGTGCCGAGGAAGGCGAAGAAGCCCACCACATCGGTCACGGTGGTGACGAAGGTGCCTGACGAGACCGCCGGGTCGACACTGGCGCGGTCGAGCAGGAAGGGGATGGCGACGCCCGCCAAAGCCCCCGCCAGCAGTGTGATCACCATCGCCAGCGCGATGACGAGGCCAAGTCCGACATTGCCGAACCAGACCGCCGCGACCACCCCGGTGATCAGCGCGAAGGCTACGCCGTTGATGAGGGCGACGATCAATTCGCGGGTGAAAAAGCGGCGGATGTTCCAGGAGCCGAGATCCTGCGTGGCGAGCGCGCGCACGGCGACCGTCATCGTCTGCGTTGCGGCGTTGCCGCCCTGGCTGGCGACGATCGGCGCGAGGATGGCGAGCGCCACGAGCTGCGTGAGTTGCGCCTCGAACAGACTCATCACAAGAGCGGCGAGGAAGGCGGTGACCAGATTGACGAAGAGCCAGCGGAACCGGCTCCTGGCGATCTGCGGCACAGAATCCGACAGCTCCTCGTCGGCCTGGACGCCGCCGAGCTGCTTGACGTCGTCATCGGCGGCGGCCTCGATCACGTCGACGATGTCGTCGATCGTCAGCACGCCGACAAGCCGGCCGGCCTCGTCGATGACGGGCGCGGCGATCAGGTTGTAGCGCTGGAACAGCCGCGCCACGTCCTCGATGTCGTCGGTCGCCTTGACGGCGCGGCTGTCCTCGTCGACCAGCGTCGCGACCGCGACGGGGCGCTGCGTCCGCAGCAGCCGGTCGAGCGGCACCGAACCGACGAAATGATGCGCGGGGTCGGCGACGAGGACCTCGAAGAACCGCTCGGGAAGGTTCTCGGTCTGGCGCAGATGGTCGATGGTCTGGCCGACGGTCCAGAAGGCGGGCACCGCGAGGATTTCGCTCTGCATGCGCCGGCCGGCGCTGTCCTCGGGATAATCGAGGCCCTGCTGCAGGACGATCCGCTCGGCGGGAGAGAGCCTGTCCAGCACCTCCTGCTTGTCGGCTTCGTCCATGTCCTCGAGGATGTAGACCGCGTCGTCGGTATCGAGCTCGCGCACGCCCTCGGCGACGGTCTGCGCCGACAGCTCCTCGAGAATTTCCTCGCGGACGGCGTCGTCGACCTCGGTCAGGGCGGTGAAGTCGAAATCCGCGCCGAGCAGCGAGATCAGGCGCGGGCGCTCATCGGCGTCGAGCGCCTCCAGCAGCGCGCCGAGATCGGCCTCGTGCATGTCCTCGACGACGCCGCGCAGCGTCGTCAGATCCGACAGCAGCAGCGCCTGCGAGACCTTTTCGACGAGTTCGTGGTCGAAGGCGCCGTCCTCGTCGCGGATGGGGCGCTCCTGCGTCTCGGTCGGGGCGTTCTCGGTCTGCGCCATGCGCGTCCTGCTCCGCTGTTCGAGGAAGGGTCGGCGATTCGAGGATGGGTCGGCGACGTTCTTGTCAGCCGCCGCGCCCTCTTGCAACGCGGCACGGCGCTTTTGGTCGCGCTGCCGGCGAAACGAAAATGGCGATCCTCGCGGATCGCCATTTTCCCGGGCTCTCGCCCCAAACTGGTGCGGTCAAGAGGACTCGAACCTCCACGGGTCTCCCCGCTACCACCTCAAGGTAGTGCGTCTACCAATTCCGCCATGACCGCAGCGGCTCGTCGGGGCCGCATCGAGGCGGCGCTCCTGCGAGCGGCGCGGGTCTAGCAAATCGAATCCGCCGCCACAAGAGCGTCGCGTCAAGAATGCGTCGTAAACTGCCTGAGCCCTCATCATGAGGAGCGGGCCGGCGGGCCGCTCAGGCCGCTTCGGCGACGCTCTGCAGCGAGTAGACCGTCGGCCGCATCAGCATCCGGGTGATCTCGACCGAGATTCTCGCCCCGCTGACGACGACGTTGCCCTTGGCGAAAGGGTGGTTGTTGGCGAGGATTTCGACCTCGTCGCTCTCGGTGGCGTTGAGCTCGATGATCGCGCCGCGGCCCATGCGCAGCAGCTTGTAGATCGGCATCCGGGTCTGGCCCAGAACCACGGTCAGTTCGACAGGAACGAGATCGAGATCGGCCTTCAAGTCCTGCCTCCGGGACACCAACTTTGCAATTCGACCAACGAAACTTGTCTGCCGACCGGAATCTGGCGCATGGACCTGCGCCGCATCGCGTGAAAAGAGCATCGACCCAACATGGTTAAGCGCAAGTGAAGAGCCGCGCCGAGTTGCCGGTTTTGTTTCCGCCCGAGCCGGGATCGCCGCCTGTCGAATGGGCGGTGGCGGAGGGGCTGACCGGCTACGAGCAGGCGGTCGCCGAAATGGAGGCGCGCGCCGCGCTCATCGCCGACGGGCAGGCGGCCGAGCGCGTCTGGCTGGTCGAGCATCCGCCGCTCTACACGGCGGGGACCTCGGCCAGGGATGCCGATCTCGTCGCGCCCGGCCGGTTTCCGGTGCACCAGGCGGGGAGGGGTGGGCAATACACCTATCACGGGCCCGGCCAGCGCGTGGCCTATGTCATGCTCGACCTGAAGCGCCGCGAGCCCGATCTGCGCCGCTTCGTGGCGGCGCTGGAGGCATGGCTGATCGGCACGCTCGACGCGATGAACGTGCGCGGGGAGCGCCGCGAGGACCGCGTCGGGGTCTGGGTCGCGCGGACGGAGAAGGCAGAGGGAGCCGAGGACAAAATCGCCGCCATCGGCATCCGCGTCCGGCGCTGGGTCTCGTTCCATGGCGTCTCGCTGAACGTCGAGCCCGATCTCTCCCATTTCGACGGCATCGTCCCCTGCGGCGTCAGCGACCAGGGCGTGACCTCGCTGGTCGATCTGGGGCTGCCGGTGACGATGGCGGAGGTCGATTGCGTGCTGCGGGCGCAGTTCGAGCGCATATTTGGGCCTACCGTGTTGGCGTGACCCGTGTTGGCATGAACGGCTATGCCGTCCATAAGGCGTCTCAACAGACCCCGACTGCCCTGAGGAGCGCGACGTGCCGGTCATCGAGAGCAAGGTCGATCTGGATTCGGCCGAGACGCAGGCCAATGCACAGGCATGGGCCGAGATTCGCGCCGAACTGGAGGCGCGCCGGGCGACCGCTGCGCTCGGCGGCAACGCCAAGTCCCGCGAGCGCCATACGGCGCGCGGCAAGTTGCTGCCGAGGGAGCGCGTGCTGCGCCTGCTCGATCCGGGCTCGGCCTTCCTCGAGATCGGTTCGCTCGCCGCCTTCGGCATGTATGAGGGCGACGTCCATGGCGCAGGGCTCATCGCCGGCATCGGCCGCGTCGCGGGCCGCGAATGCATGGTCGTCTGCAATGACGCCACCATCAAGGGCGGCACCTACTACCCGATGACGGTGAAGAAGCATCTGCGTGCGCAGGAGATCGCGGCCGAGAACCGGCTGCCCTGCATCTACCTCGTCGATTCGGGCGGCGCGAACCTGCCGCACCAGACCGACGTCTTTCCGGACCGCGAGCATTTCGGCCGTATCTTCTACAATCAGGCCAACCTCTCGGCAGCCGGCATTCCGCAGGTCGCGGTGGTGATGGGCTCCTGCACGGCGGGCGGGGCCTATGTGCCGGCGATGTCGGACGAGACCATCATCGTGAAGAACCAGGGCACGATTTTCCTCGGCGGCCCGCCGCTGGTGAAGGCCGCGACCGGCGAGGTCGTGACGGCAGAGGATCTCGGCGGCGCGGATGTCCATGCAAGGCTGTCGGGCGTCGCCGATCATTACGCCGGCGACGATGCGCATGCGCTGGCGATCGCGCGGCGCATCGCCGGCAATCTCAACAGCGTCAAGCGCCCCGACATCGACATCGCCGAGCCGGTCGAACCGCTCTACCCGGTCGAGGAGTTGGAGGCGGTCGTCCCGACCGACCTGAAGAAGCAATACGACATCCGCGAGGTCATCGCCCGGCTGGTCGACGGCTCGGAGTTCGACGAGTTCAAACGGCTCTACGGCCAGACCCTGATCACGGGCTTCGCCCGCATTCACGGAATCCCCGTCGGCATCATCGCCAATAACGGCATCCTGTTCTCCGAGAGCGCGCTGAAGGGGGCGCATTTCGTCGAGTTGTGCTGCCAGCGCCGCATCCCGCTGCTCTTCCTCCAGAACATCACCGGCTTCATGGTCGGCCGCGATGTCGAGACGCGCGGCATCGCCAAGGACGGAGCCAAGCTCGTGACGGCGGTGGCATCGGCGCGCGTGCCCAAGATCACCGTTCTGGTCGGCGGCTCGTTCGGCGCAGGCAATTACGGCATGTGCGGCCGGGCCTATTCGCCGCGCTTCCTGTTCACCTGGCCCAATTCGCGCATCTCGGTGATGGGCGGCGAGCAGGCGGCAAGCGTGCTCGCGACCGTGCGCCGCGACAATATCGAGGCCGAGGGCAAGAGCTGGTCCGCGCAGGAGGAGGAGGCGTTCAAGGCCCCGATCCGCTCGAAATACGAGGAGGAGGGCTCGCCCTATCACGCCACCGCCCGGCTCTGGGACGACGGCATCATCCTGCCCTCGGAGACGCGCCGCGTGCTGGCGCTGGCTTTTTCAGCCTGCCTCAACGCCGAGATTCCGGAGACGAAGTTCGGCGTCTTCCGGATGTAGGCGGCGAAAACGCCGTCATTTCCTGCCTCTTCATTCACCAGCACTTAACCAAGATCGCGTCTGATCGATGCGTCCGAGTTTTCGGGTCTGCCGCCGTTTTGTCCGCGGCGAACCCGGTGGTTGCGTGAGTGGCGTCGCATGGGTTTCTCGATAGGCCGGGCCGGGCGCATCCGCGCCGGCTCGCATGCTCAAAGGCGGCGCGCGCTTGGCGTCAGGCTGCTGCTCACATCTGTCGCGCTCGGGCTGTTTGCGCTGGCTGGATGGCCGGAGCAGGCGGCGCAGCCCGTCGCCGTGGCGGTCCGGACCGAGCCGGCGGCCTTCAGTCGCACAAGCGTCAAGCCAGCCGCGACGCGCTACAGCGTCCTGCTCGACGCCCGCGTCGCGATCGGCGCGACGCCGTTGACCTTCGCGGAGCAGGCTCCTCTGAGCGCCGCGCTCGCGCCCGCCGTTCCCGATCCGATGCAGACCGCGAGCCTGCCCTCTTCGATGCCGGTCTCGCGCCACGCGCAGGGTGGCGAGCCCGCCGCGCCCGCGCAGCCGGCTCTGCCGCTGATCACCTCGCGCCTGATCGACGCGCCGCTGCCCGTGCCGCGCCCCGCCGATTTGAAAATCCCTACTCCGACCGAACCGAAAACCACCGCCGCTGAGAAATCGCGACTTGCGGCCACGCCTGCAAGCCGTCGCGGAAAATCCGCTACGGCCGTCGCCGCCGCGCCGCAGGACAACCGCAACTTCATCCAGAAGCTGTTCGGCGTCTCGCCGCGCGAGGCCGGCACGCAACTGGCCTATGCCGCGCCGCAGGACGGGGAACTCGACCGTGGCGCTGCGCTCGGCCCGGGCCTCGGCCTGCGCCTCACGCCCCGGCCGGCCACGCCGCCGTCCAGCCTCAGCGCCGGCACGGCCGTCTACGACATCAAGGCGCGGATGGTCTATCTGCCGAATGGCGAGCGGCTGGAGGCCCATTCGGGCTTCGGCGAGAAGATGGACGACATCCGCTATTCGCATGTCCGGATGAACGGCGTGACGCCGCCCCACACCTACAACCTCGTCGAGCGCGAGGCGCTGTTCCACGGCGTCCGCGCCATCCGGCTGCACCCCGTCGGCGGCAGCGGCGCGATCTTCGGCCGCGCCGGCCTGCTGGCGCACAGCTACCTGCTCGGCCCCAGCGGCCAGTCCAATGGCTGCGTCTCGATCAAGGATTATGACCGGTTCCTGCAGGCCTATCTGCGGGGCGAGATCAGGCGGCTGGTGGTGGTGGCGAGCCTCTGAACGGTCGCGACGCGCACCTCAATCCAGAATCCGCGCCAGCACTTTTTCCAGCAGATCGAGTCGGTAGGGCTTCTTCAGCAATTCCGTGCGTGGCTCGGCCGCAAAGCCCTCGATCCGGTCGCGACCGGTCGCGAAGATGACGCCGATGCCGGGCTTGAGGTCGCGCAGGCGGCGCGCCAAGTCGAGACCCGAGATATCGGGCAGCCCGATATCGGTCAGGAGGATGTCGATCTCCTGCCTTGCGGCGATCGCCAGCGCCTGTTCGCCGCTATCGGCCTCGACCACGGCGTAGCCGAGTTCCTCGACCAGATCGACCGTGTCCATCCGGATGATCGCCTCGTCCTCGCAGACCAGCACGGTCAGGCGGCGCTCGGGTTTGGGCGCAGGCGGCGGAGCTTGCGGCTCCGCCGGCCGGGCCATCTCCGCATCCGGACGTTTGCCGCTCTGCGTGAGCACCTGCCGGACTTTCCGCGCCAGCGCCTCGTGGCTGTAGGGTTTCGAGATCAGGTTGACGCCCTCGTCGAGCCGGCCGCCATGGACGATCGCGTTCTCGGTGTAGCCGGAGGTGAAGAGCACGCCGAGATCGGGCAGGCGCTCCTTGGCCTTGCGCGCCAGTTCGGGGCTTTTCAGCGTGCCGGGCATCACCACATCGGTGAAGAGCAGGTCGATCGCCACGCCGCTCTCGATGACGGCGAGCGCGCTCTGGGCGTCATGGGCCTTCAGCACGCGGTAGCCGAGTTCGCTCAGCAGGGCGATCACGGTCTCGCGCACGCCCTCGTCGTCCTCGACCACGAGGATGGTTTCGTTGCCGCCGCTGACCGGGCCGCTTTCGCTCTCGACCAGCACGTCCTCGGCTTGCGCCGAGCGCGGCAGATAGAGCTTCACCGTCGTGCCCTGGCCGGGCTCGCTGTAGATCTTCACATGGCCGCCGGACTGCTTGACGAAGCCGTAGACCATGGAGAGGCCCAAGCCAGTGCCCTTGCCCTCCGGTTTGGTCGAGAAGAACGGCTCGAAGACCTGTTCCAGCACCTCGGGGCTCATCCCGGAGCCGGTGTCGGTGACGGCGACCATGACATATTGCCCGGCCTCGACATCGGCATGCGAACGGACATAGGCGTCGTCGAGGAAGGCGTTGCCGGCCTCGATGGTCAGCCTGCCTTGCTGGTCCATCGCGTCGCGGGCGTTGATCGCGAGGTTCAGCAGCGCATTTTCGAGATTGGTCGGGTCGGCCAGCGTGTTCCAGAGCCCGCCCGCGATCATGGTCTCGATCTCGACGGCCTCGCCGAGCGTGCGCCGCAGCAGGTCGTCCATGCCCCGGATGAGCCGGCCGATGTTGACGACCCTGGGCTCGAGCGGCTGACGCCTGCCGAAGGCGAGCAGCTGGGAGGCGAGCTTGGAGCCGCGCCCGACGCCGGCCATGGCGTTGGCGACGCGCTTCTCGGCCCTGTCGTTGCCGGCGACCTCGCGCATCAGCAATTGCAGATTGCCGCTGATGACCTGCAGCAGATTGTTGAAATCGTGGGCGACGCCGCCGGTGAGGTTGCCGATCGCCTCCATCTTCTGGCTGTGGCGCAGCGCGTCCTGCGCCATGGCGAGTTCGACCGTCCGCTGCTCGACGCGCTCTTCCAGCGTCGCTGCGAGGTCCGCGAGCGCGGCCTCCGCCGTTTTCTGATCGTCGATATCGGTGTTGGTGCCGATCCAGCGGGTGACGGCGTCGCGCTCGTCGCGGACCGGAACGGCGCGCGCGATGTGCCAGCGGAAGGCGCCGTCATGGCGGCGCAGCCTGAATTCGGTCTGGTAGGGCGCCCCGTCGCGCCGCGCGTTCTCCCACGCCGCCGCGGCGCCGGCGACATCCTCGGGATGCACCATGGCGGCCCAGCCTTCGCCGTCGAGTTCGCCTGCGGCCATGCCGCTATAGGCGTAGACCTGCTCGTTGAACCAGTCGAGCAGCCCGTCGGGAGCCGCGGTCCAGGCGTGATTGGGCATGGATTGCGAGAGGCTGCGGAAGCGCGCCTCGCTCTCGCGCAACGCGGCTTCGGCCTTCTTGCGCCCGGTAATGTCGAGGAACAGGACGGAAAAGCGCTCCGGTCCGAGCCGGCGGGCGCGCGCCTCGAACCATTTGTCGCGCAGAGAGGGCACGTTGATCTCGTAGCGGGCCGGCTCGCCGGTCTCGACCACGCGGGCATAGGTCGCGATCAGCTCGGGCGGCAGGTTTGGTATCACTTCGCTGACGCGCCGGCCGAGCGCGTCGTCCATTTTCACGTCCGTGCGCGCCTCGAAGGCCGGGTTCACCTCGACGAAGGTGAAATCGACCATGGCGCCGTTTTCGTCGCGGACCGCCTCGCCGATGAAGAAGCCTTCCTGCATCTGTTCGAACAGGTTGCGCCAGCGCGCCTCGCTGGCGCGCAGCGCCTCTTCCGCGCTCCTGCGCGAGGTGATGTCGTAGCAAACGCCGACGAAGCGCCGCTGCGCGCCAACCGCGCTTTCGACCGGTTCGCCCTGGCGGGCGATCCAGCGCGGCTCGCCGGCACGCGGGTCGCGCCGGCTGAATTCGGCATAGGCGAGAGGGTTGGCCTCGGTGAGCCGGCGCGCGCCGAGTTGCGCGTGATCCCGCGGATCGATCAGACCGGCCATCAAGGCATCGGTGATCGGAGCGCCCGGCGCTATGCCCCAGATCCGCCTGAACGTATCCGACACTTCCAGCCGGCCGGAATCGGGAAACCATTCGAAGGTGCCTATGCCGCCCGCCTGCTGGGCGATGGTCAACCGCTGCCCGGCCAGCACGCGCTCGGTGATCTCGATGACGATGGCGAAGACGCCGCCCGGCTTTCCGCTCTCGTCGCGGATCGGCATGTAGTCGAGGTCGAGCCAGCAATCCTCGGGGACGCCGCGCCGGTTCAGGGTCAGGCGCTGCTCGCGCAGCGAGAGCGTGCCGCCGGCAAGACAGGTGTCGAGCACATGGCGGTTGAGGTCGGCGGCCTCGGGCCAGCCTTCGATAACCTTGGCGCCGAGCAGGCCGGGATGCCGTCCGCCGGCAAAACCGGCATAGGCGTCGTTGTAGATCAGAATGCCGTCAGGCCCCCAGAGCATCACCACGGGGAGCGGCGTGCTGAGCGCCAGCGCAACCGTGGTGAGCAGGCTCGGCGGCCAGGCTCCGATTGGCCCGAGCGCGGTCGCCGACCAGTCGAAGCCGCGGATCAGCGCGCCTGTTTCTCCGCCGTTGGGAAGGAGGGTGTCGATGTCGGTCAAGTGCAGGGCCGCCACGGAAAATACAAAGTGCGTCATGCTCGTTTGACGGGATTGCGCGTCATTCGCAAGCGTCCGTGGCAAATCCGGCCAATTCCAAGCGTCGTCGGTCTCCAGATGGCCGATCCGAGTCCGCAACGCACCGTCTTTTGCTGTGTTTTCGGCCCGGAAACCCGCATTCTCGCCGCGACATCATCACTGAATGACCATGCGATCCCCGGCTTGCGACCCCATTGAGCCTGTGAGGTGCATCTTTCGTCCATCACCATGAAAGGAGATGTTCATGCACAGGATTTCCACTCTCGCGATCGGCGCCGCCTTCGCGGCGCTCGGCGCCGTCGGTCTGCAAGGTCCGGCCATGGCCCAGACGCCCGCTCCCGCGCCCGGCGAAGCGCCGCGCCCGGCGACCCCGCCCGCCATCACCTCGGTGAACGTGGTCGATCTCGACGAATTGCCGGAGGAGACCAGGACGCAGGTGAACCAGGCGTTGGCCTCGCGCACCGCCGACGAACTGCAGAAATTGCGGGCCGCCGTCGAGGCCGCGCCTGAGATCAGATCGGCGCTCGAGGCGAAGGGCCTCTCGTCGCGCAATGTGATCGTCGCGCAGGTCAGCCAGTCCGGCACGCTCACGCTGGTGACGAAGAAATTCGGCTGAGCCACTGCGGTCCGGCGCTCAACGCGCCGGACCCGCTTTTTACCGGAGATCGGGCTCACGCCGCCAGCGTGAACGCCACAGTCCGGACGCCGCCGCCGCCTCGCCCAGGCCTTGGCGCGGCGTCGGCATCGCAATGGACGCCATGGTGCTCATGGCCGGTCTGCCGGGCCAGAGCCGGGCCGGCCGCGAGCGCGGCTGCCCCTGCCGCGATCAGGTTTCTGCGGCTGAGGCTGGTCATGGCGTGCCCTCCCTGCCTACAACTGTGTGACTGCGGGCTCCGCTGGCAAACGGCGGTCTGAAATGCGCCGGCGGCTGTTCCGCCTGCCGCATACGCTGCTATGGTCGGCCCGCCATCTGAAACGGTTTAACCCGAGAGACGACGAGGATACGCATGTCTGGGCACAACAAGGTCGCCATCATCACCGGGGCGGGATCGGGCGTCGGGCGGGCGGTCGCGCTCGCCTTCCTGAAGGACGGCTACCGGACCGTGCTGGCCGGTCGCCGCGAGGACGCGCTGGCCGAGACGATCCAGCTTTCGGGCGCGCCGCCAAGTCAGGCGCTTGCGGTCTCGACCGACGTGACCGACCAGGCCTCGGTGCAGAACCTGTTCGCGAAGACCAAGGAAAAGTTCGGCCGCCTCGATGTGCTGTTCAACAATGCCGGCGTCAATTCGCCGGGCGGCATCATGCTGGAGGACCTGACGCTGGCGCAGTGGCAGGCCGTGGTCGACACCAACCTGACCGGGCCGTTCCTGTGCACGCAGGAGGCCTTCAGGCTGATGAAGGACCAGACGCCGATGGGCGGGCGCATCATCAACAACGGCTCGATCTCGGCCTATGCGCCGCGCCCGAACTCGGTCGCCTATACCGCCACCAAGCATGCGATCTCCGGCCTGACCAAAACCGCCTCGCTCGACGGGCGCAAATACGACATCGCGGTCGGCCAGGTCGATATCGGCAATGCGCTGACCGAGATGGCCCGCCGGATGACGCAGGGCGTGCCGCAGGCCGACGGCTCGATCGCGATCGAGCAGGTGATGGACGTCGACCATGTCGCGACCTCGGTGCTGCATATGGCGAGCCTGCCGATCGAGGCCAACGTGCTGTTCCTGACGGTGATGGCGAGCAAAATGCCGTTCGTCGGGCGCGGGTGAGGGCGCTTTCCCGGACACCCTCCGTCGTCATGGTCGGGCTTGTCCCGACCATCCACGTCTTGCGACGCGGGTGTCAGGCGTGACAGGTGATCGTCCTGCGCCGGAGTGTGCCGCTTGTCGCTCGTGAGTCAGCCCCCTACTCCGGAAGACGTGGATGGTCGGCACAAGCCCGACCATGCCGGCAAGGGCGGCGCCCGCAACGCCAGCGCCACCATCGCCCGCGCCTACACGCTGACCATCTGGGCCATCGCGCTCGGCATCCTGATCTTCGCGGCCGGCGTCGTCGTCTGGGCGCTCGCCATCGGCAACGCGCAGCTGTTCAAGGACGGCGTCGACTGGGTCTATGACGTCGCGCTCTATGGTATCGCGGCGCTGGTCTTCGGCCGCGATGCGCGGGCCGAGCGGCTGGCGGCGCTGGCCATCGGCGGGGTCATGGCGGTCGCCGGCCTGCACACGCTCTACGACCTCTGGGACAAGATCCTCCGCCCGCGACCGATCGAGGTCTGGACGCTGGGCTTTTCGGCCGGCAGCGCCATCGCTGTGGCGCTGATCATCGTGGCGCTGCTCTGGCGCTTTCGCCGCGAATCCAACCCGGTGATCAAGGCGACCTGGCTGTCCTCCCGCAACGACATGGTGTCGACCACGGGCTTTGCGCTCGTCGGCCTGTTCGCGCGGCTCAGTCCCGTGCGCTGGCCGGAATATCTTTTCGACATGCTGATCGCCTGCATCTGCTTTCAGGCGACATGGGCGATCTGGCGCAATGTGCGGGACGATGCGCGCGCCGGTCCGGCTGTGCACAACAAGGCCGCGACAGACGCGACGGGCCAGCTATAAAGGCGGCATCCGTTTCAGGACGCACTCGCCCATGTCGATCGCCGCAAAGCTGCCCTCCATCCTGATCGCCAATCGCGGCGAGATCGCCTGCCGCGTCATCCGCACGGCGAAGCGGCTCGGCCTGCGCACGATTGCGGTCCATTCCGACGCCGATGCCGAGGCGCTGTTCGTGCAGATGGCCGACGAGGCCTATCGCATCGGCCCCGCCCCGGCCCGCGAGAGCTATCTCGACGCGGCAAAGATTCTCGATGTCGCGCGACAGTCCGGCGCGGCCTGCATCCATCCGGGCTACGGCTTCCTGTCCGAGAACGCCGATTTCGCCGAGACCTGCCATGCCGCCGGCATCGTCTTCGTCGGACCGCCGGCCTCCGCCATCCGGGCGATGGGGCTGAAGGACGCCGCCAAGGCGCTGGTCGAGAAAGCGAACGTGCCGGTGGTGCCGGGTTATCACGGGGCCGAGCAGGGAGCCGACTTCCTGCGCGCCGAGGCGCGGCGCATCGGCTATCCGGTGCTAATCAAGGCGGTCGCGGGCGGCGGCGGCAAGGGCATGAAGAAGGTCGACCGGCCGGAGGAGTTCGACGATTGCCTCGCCAGCGCCCAGCGCGAGGGCAAGAGCGCCTTCGGCGACGCGCGCGTGCTGGTCGAGAAATACGTGCTTTCGCCGCGCCATGTCGAGATCCAGGTTTTTGGCGACAGTCATGGCAATGTCGTGCATCTCTACGAGCGCGACTGCTCGCTGCAGCGCCGCCACCAGAAGGTCATCGAGGAGGCGCCCGCGCCCGGTATGACCACGGAGGTCCGCGCCGCCATGGGCAAGGCTGCGACGGAAGCGGCGAGGGCGGTCGGCTATGTCGGGGCCGGCACGGTCGAGTTCATCGCCGATGGGCGGGACGGGCTGAAACCCGACGGCTTCTGGTTCATGGAAATGAACACGCGGCTCCAGGTCGAGCATCCGGTCACGGAGGCGGTCACGGGGCTCGATCTGGTCGAGCTCCAGTTGCGCGTGGCGGCCGGCGAGCCGCTGGGTTTTTCGCAGGCTGAGGTCAGCGCGGCCGGCCACGCCGTCGAGGCCAGGCTCTATGCCGAGGATCCCGAAAAGGGCTTTCTGCCGTCGACAGGCAAGCTTTGGGCGCTGCAGTTCCCCGAGGGCGAGGGCATCCGCATCGACACCGGCGTCGAGGCCGGCGACACGGTGACGCCGTTCTACGACCCGATGATCGCCAAGATCATTGCCCATGCGCCGACGCGCAACGAGGCGCTCGATCGGCTCGCCAAGGCGCTGGGCGAAACGATCGTCGCCGGCCCGCGCACCAATCTCGCTTTCCTGAAGAAACTCGCCGAGTCGGACGGTTTCCGTACAGGTCCGTTCGACACTGGCTTCATCGAGCGCAACATCTCCGCGCTCGGCGCCGAGCCGCAGCCGCTCGATGCGGCGGCGGTGGCGGCCGCCGCGCTCCAGCTCGAGGAGGAGCGCGAGCTTGCCGGGGTGATGCAGGCGGCCGGGCGCAGCGAGGGCGAGGCGCGTTCGCCGTGGCTCGTCGCGGACAACTTCGCGCTGATGCCGCAGCCGCAGCTCGGGTTAGCCCTGCTGGTGGATGGGGAGCGCGTCGAGGCGCGGATCGAATGGGGGCAGGACAGCGCCCGCGTCAGCCTGCCGGGCCACGAGATCGGCGAGGGCGAGCACGAGATCACGCTGGCTCAAGGGGAGCGCGGCACCTATCTCGCGCTGCACCGCGGCCGGCAGACGGCGGTCTCGCTGTTCGATCCGTTCACGGTCGATCTCGACGCGGCTGCGGGTTCCGGAGGCGTCGTCAAGGCGCCGATGCACGGCAAGCTGATCGCGCTGTTCGTCTCCGTCGGCGAAGGGGTGGTGAAGGGCCAGCGGCTCGCCATCGTCGAGGCGATGAAGATGGAGCATGTCCTGACCGCCCCGCGCGACGGCACCGTCACCGAGGTCGCAGGCGAGCCGGGCGGGCAGGTGGCCGAAGGCGCGAAGGTGGTGGTGCTGGGGGAATAGTCACTCTGTCCAAGAATGACTTTCCGTCATGGTCGGGCTTGTCCCGACCATCCACGCCTCCCTGCGTCGAGTTCTAAGTCCAAGACGTCATGCTCGCCACAAGGGCGAGCATGACGGGGTAGGGTATGACCGCGCCTCTCAACCGCTCGCCCGGTCCCGGCCGATCACCGGGAACTGCTCGACCTCGTAGACCTGCCCGGTCACCGGCTGGCTGTCCTCCGACAGCCAGAAGGCCGTATGCGCCGCGACCTCATGTGGCTGCATGATCCGACCCGTCGGCGCGCTTGTCACCGGGACGTTCCTTTCCCAGCCCGGCTTCCTGCCCTCGCTTTGCTGCGTCGCGTCCTCGTTGGCGGTAAAGGTCCAGCCGACATTGAGCTGGTTGACGAAGATGCGCTCGGGGCCGAGCGTGTTGGCGAGGTTGCGCGTCATCGTCATCAGCGCGCCCTTGGACATCGAATAAACGGTGAGGTTCGACTGGCCGCACCAGGCGTTGATCGAGCCGACGGTAACGATCGACCCGCCGGATTTCTGCAGGCGGAAGGCGCGGATCGCGGCTTCCGCGCAGAGCAGCGGCGCGCGGGTGTTGATCGCGAAGACATGGTCGAAGAAGGCGGCGGTGGTCTCTCCCAGAACGCCGCGCGGATAGATGCCGGCATTGTTGACCAGCCCGTCGATGCGGCCGAAGGCCCGCACGGTCGCGTCGACGATCGTCTGCGCCGTCGCGGGCTCGGCGAGGTCGCCGGTCGTGCCGGCGCAGCCGCCGCCCAGCTTGCCGCAGACGGCCTCGACCTCGGCTGCGTCGCGGCCATGGATCATGATCTTCGCGCCTTCGGCCACCAGCCGCTCGGCCATGGCGTAGCCGATGCCGGCGGTCGAGCCGGTAACGAGGATGGCCTTGCCTGCAAGTCCGCGCATGGATGCTCTCTCCGTTGATGGCGACGTCACTAACCCGTGCTGCCCTTGCCGTCATGCTCGGCCTTGTGCCGAGCATCCACGTCTTGGGCGTAGGGCTCGACGAAGGAAGACGTGGATGGTCGGGACAAGCCCGACCATGACGGGGAAGACTGGCAATCTGTGGAGAAACGCCTTGGCCGCTGGTCGAGTGGCGCGCGGCGCACTAGCTTGCGCGGCATGCCGCTTCACATGCTCAAGCTCTGCGTCGGAGCCGAATCGATCGCCGATCTCGAAGAGTGGATCGAGGAGCAGATGCTGATGCGCCGGCGCATGGGGCGGCCGGAGGAGCAGGCGCACACCACCCGCATGGTCCCCAAGCGCCTCGGCGAGTTGCTGGATGGCGGTTCGCTTTATTGGGTGATCAAGGGCCAGGTTTCGGCGCGGCAGCGCCTGCTGGCGGTGCGGCCCTTCACCGACGCGGACGGCATCGGCCGCTGCCACCTCGTGCTGGAGCCGGTCGTGGTGCCAGTCGCGCCGCGCCCGTGCCGGCCGTTCCAGGGCTGGCGCTATCTGGCGGACAAGGACAGACCGGCCGATCTCGGCGCACGAGGCGAGGATTTCGCGGCGATGCCGGAGGCGCTGCGGCGGGAGCTTGCGGAACTGGGGTTGTTGTAGGAAATGGCGTTACGCTCTCTGCCGTCATGCTCGGCCTTGTGCCGAGCATCCACGTCTTTGGCGTAGGGCGCGACCTGAGGAAGACGTGGATGGTCGGGACAAGCCCGACCATGACGGTAAAGCCGACTCCGGCCTTCACACCGCGATATTGTCGATCAGCCTTGTCGCGCCGAGCCGCGCCGCCACCAGCAGCCGGATCGGCCCGTCGGCGAGCGAGGTCACGGGGCCAAGCGTGTCCGAATGGCGCGCCTCCAGATAGTCGAGCTCGAAGCCGGCCGCGATGATCTCGCCCTGCGCCTCGCCGACGGCGCGGAACAGATCCTCGCGATTGCGGATGCGGACCGCCAGCGCCTGCATGACCTCATGCAGCAGCGGCGCGAGCGCGCGATCATCTGGGGAGAGGTATCGGTTGCGCGAGGACATGGCGAGGCCGTCGGGCTCGCGAAACGTCTCCAGCGGGACGATGCGGATGCCGAGATCGAGATCGGCGGCCATCCGCGTCACGACCTTGAGCTGCTGGTAGTCCTTTTCGCCGAAGACCGCGAGATCGGCCCGGCTCTGCGTGAAGAGCTTGCAGCAAACCGTCGCCACGCCTTCGAAATGCGTCGGCCGGAAGCGGTCGTCGAGGCCGACGGCGGCCGGTCCCAGCAGCAGCACGCGGCTGGCGAAGCCCGGCGGATACATCTCCTCGACCGCCGGAAAATAGATCGCATCCGCGCCGGCCGCTGCGAGCTGGTCGCGGTCCCCCTCGAAGGTGCGGGGATATTTCTTGAAGTCCTCATGCGGCGCGAACTGCGTCGGGTTGACGAAGATCGAGACGATGACGCGCCTGGCATGGCGCTGGCCCTCGCGCACCAGTGCGATATGGCCCTCATGCAGCGCGCCCATGGTCGGCACCAGCGCGACCTTGTCGCCGGCCGCGTGCCAGCCGGCGACAGCCTCGCGCATGGCGGCAACCGTCTCGAAAATCGCGATATCGGACATGGCGTCCACTCCCCCGTTTCGGGGACGGGTAGCAAATGCGCGGGGAACCGCCAATATCAGGCGCATGAGCGAAAAGACCGACAGGACATTGCAGAGGGCGGCCGGGACCGGCGTCGCGGGCGCCTCCGCGCCGGGCGAGATCGACCGCTTCCTCGGCGCGGCGAAGCAGCTTGCGCCATTGGCGACGGGGCAGGCGGGGCGGCTGATCTTCGCGCTCGACGCCACGATGAGCCGCCAGCCGACATGGGATCTCGCCTGCTCGCTGCAGGCGAAAATGTTTGAGGTCGCGGCCGGGACCGGTGGGCTCGCCGTGCAGCTGGTCTATTTTCGCGGGCTGATGGAATGCCGCGCCTCGGGCTGGATCGGCGAGCCGCAGCGGCTCAACGGGCTGATGCGAAGGATCGCCTGCGAAGGCGGGCAGACGCAGATTCATCGCGTGCTGAAGCATGTCCGCGACGAGGCGAAGACGGTTCCCGTGCGCGCCTTCGTCTTCGTCGGCGATGCGATGGAGGAGGATGTCGACAAGCTCGCGGCGTTCGCCGGGGATCTGGGCTTGCGCGGCATTCGCGGTTTCCTGTTTCAGGAGGGGCATGAGCCCGCCGCCAGCGCGGCCTTCGCCACGATGGCGCGGCTGACCGGCGGGGCGCATGCGCGCTTCGACGTCAACGCGCCGGGCTCGCTGCTCGATCTGCTGCGCGGGGCCGCGGCCTATGCCAGCGGCGGGCGGGCGGCGCTGCAGAGCCTCGCCGGTGCGAACCCTGCCGTAAAGGGCCTTCTGGCGGCGATGGATGGAGGCCGCCGGTGACGCTGCTCTATGGGCTCGCGGTCCTGATCCTGATCTGGTGGGTGTCGAAGCTCTTCACCGGCGTCAATCCCAGGCTGATGGCGAAGGCGCTGAAGACCGGCGGCGGCGTGGTTTCGCTCGGCGTCGCGGCGCTGCTGATGATGCGCGGCCGGCTCGACATGGCGGTGTTCGTCGGCGGCATCGGCGCGTGGCTGCTCGGCTGGAGCGCCTATGGCCCCGGCGGCATGCGCTTTCCCTGGGGTGGTGTGGACGCCGCGGAGACGCCGAGCGCGCGCTCGCAGGTCAAATCGGCCCTGCTGGCGATGGAACTCGACCATGACAGCGGCGGCATGACCGGCAAGGTCGTCGCGGGCGCTTATGCGGGCCGCGATCTCGATACGCTTGGCCCAGCCGAACTGGCCGGGCTGATGCGCGAGTGCCTCGCTCGCGATCCTGACGGGGCTCGCCTGCTAGAGGCTTATCTCGACCGCCGGACGCCCGGATGGCGTGAAAACGCTCAGGGAAATTTCGACGCGGGGCAGGGCCGCGCGGCGGGCGCGGGCGCGATGTCGCAGCAGGAGGCCTACGAGATCCTGGGGCTTCAGCCGGGGGCGGGCGAGGAAGCGATCCGCGAGGCCCATCGGAGCCTGATGAAGCGTATCCATCCGGACGCCGGCGGGTCGAGCGGCCTTGCCGCCCGGGTCAACCAGGCCAAGGACGCCCTGCTGAAGTGATGCCGGGCTGGCTGGCTGAACAGACTGAAACTGGTTCTGGATCGTCATGATGGCGGTCCTCTTTGTCGTCAGCCGCGGGTGGCGAAGCAGGCGAAGCCGTCGCGCTTGAGGCGCGCACAGGCGTTCTGGGCGTCTTTGGAATCGTCGAAGCCGGCGAAGCGGGCGCGGAACAGGGTGGCGCCGCCCTTCTCGACCTTCTCGGTGAAGGCGGCCGCGTCGGCGAGCGGTCCGGACGCCTTGGCTTTGGCGCGGGCGAGGATGTCCCTGGCCTTGGCCTCGTCATCGGTCGCGCCGAGCTGGATGATCCATTTGCCGGCGCTGGCGACCGCGGCGGGCGCGGCCTTGGCGGGCTCCACCCTGGCTGGTTCCGCCTTGGCGATCGGGGTGCTGCCGGCCTCGTGCTTCCGGTCGGAGACGGGTTCGGCCTTGCGGAGTTCGGCGACCCTGACGACAGGCTTCTCCTCGGGCTCGGCGACCTTCGCGATCGAGGAGGTGACGTCGACATTCGCCGGCGGGCGCAGGACCTTGCCGTCGGCGGCGGGCGCGCCGATCGACCAGCGCATGGCCGACGGGGTGGTGGTGGCGGCGACAGGACGCATGCCGGAGATCTGCAGCGGCGGCGCGTTGGCGCTCACCGGCCTGGGGGGCGCGATCGGCGTGGTGGTCGTTGTCGTCGGCGCATAGGCGCGGGCGGCGATCGGCAGCGGCGCCTCGGTCTCGAAGCGCGGGCGCGGCACCGGCATGGGAACGGGCTCGGCCGCGACGGCCGCCTGCTGCACCGGAACCGGCGCGGCGCGCGGGCGCGCGAGCTCGGGCTCGTCCTGCGTCTCGGCGATCTGGACCGAGGCGCGGCCGCCGGTCGCGGCCTTGGGCAGGGTGGCGACGACGAGGTTGGCCATGATCTTGTCGCGATGCGCGCCGGAGCGGCCGCCGAGCACGATCGAGACGATGTGGCGGCCGTCGGCCTTGGCCGAGGTCATCAGGTTGAAGCCCGACAGGCGGGTGTAGCCGGTCTTGATGCCGTCGACGCCCTCGACGCGGCCGAGCAGCTTGTTGTGGTTGCGGTAGGTGCCGCCGGCGATGCTGGCGCTGCGCGCCGAGAACATCGGATAGTAGCGCGGAAAGCGCTCCTGGATGGCGCGGGCAAGGATCGTCAGGTCGCGCGCGGTGCTGATGTTGGGCGGGCTGTGGGGCAGGCCGTGCGGATTGTAGAAGGCAGTGTTGCGCATGCCGAGCGAGCGGGCGCGGGCCGTCATCATCCGCGCGAACTCGTCCTCGGAACCGCCGACGTTCTCGGCCACCGCGACGGCGACGTCGTTGGCGGACTTGGTGATCAGCGCCATGATCGCGTCGCGGACCGCGATGGTCTCGCCGGGACGGAAACCGATCTTGGAGGGAGCCTGGCGCGCGGCATAGGCCGAGACGGTGAGCTCGGAACCCATGCTGAAGCGGCCGCGCTCGAGTTGCTCGAACAGCAGATAGAGCGTCATCACCTTGGTGATGGAGGCCGGGATGCGGGCTGCATCCTCGTTGACCGCGTGCAGCGTGCGGCCGGTCTTCGCATCGACGACCATCGCTGCATAGGGTGGGGCATAGGCGCCGCCGGCAGGGCGCTTCTTCTTGCGCGCCGCTTCAGCGGGAGAGGCGAAGACGCTGAGCGCGACCGCGACGATACCGATCAGGCCGACGAGCGCACGAAACCGCACGCGCCGGGAACCAACGCAACCAAAAGCCATGAACCCGCCTCAAAACTCAACTGGCGCCCCGCCCCCTCGCTTCGCCTGACGGCGTGGCGCGAAGGACACAGTTATGGAGGTTAGGCCGATGCGGTTACGGAGCCGTTAAGCAGGCGGCATTCGACTCAAATCCTCTCTTGGTCGATGGCTGAACGATCTGCGTTTGATGCATTGCAGCGTGTCCTTGACATTCATGTTGCGCTGCACAATATGAAGGCGGTCCCGGTGGTGAACCTTTCATCTGACCCAGGGACGGAGATCCTAGAGTCGTTCAGACTCGTCAGCAGAGGCGGCGCACGGCGCCGAGGGAAGAAACATGATCCAGCAGTTCGAAACCATCCAGAAGGCCGGCAAAGAGAACGTCGACGCCGCCCTCAAGGCTTTCGGCGTCACCTCCAAGGGCGTGCAGACCATCGCCGTCGAGGCCACCGACTACGCCAAGAAGTCCTTCGAGGCCGGCACCGCGACCATCGAGAAGCTCGCTGGCGTGAAGACCCTCGACAAGGCGATCGAGATCCAGACCGATTACGTCAAGACCGCCTTCGAGGGCGCCGTCGCCCAGGCGACCAAGATGGGCGAGCTCTATGCCGCTCTGGCCAAGGACGCCTACAAGCCGTTCGAAGGCATCGTCGCCAAGTCGGTCCCGGCCACCAAGTGAGGTGATGCCGCGCCGCCTTCGGGCAGCGCAGGCTCCTTCAGCGACTGACATGATCGAGCCCGGCCGCAAGGCCGGGCTTTTTCGTTGGCGCGAACAGACGGCGTCGGCCGCATCGCCGCTGCGTCTTTCAACCGATTGAAAACTGGCGCGGTTGGGCGCATGTCTGTGAGCGTTTGCTGCGGTCGCCGCAGCCCAGCCAGTGGTCACGGTCCCATGCTCGACAAGGTCTCTCCGCCCCGCACGCTCAGGCTCAACGCCGCCGACAATGTCGCGATCGCGGTCGATCAGGTCGATCAGGGCGTGACGGCCGCCGGCGTCACCGCGCTGAAGCGCATCCCGCGCGGACACAAGATGGCGCTCTCGGCGATCGCGAAGGACCAGCCGATCCGCAAGTTCGGCCAGATCATCGGCTTCGCCACCACCGACATCCCGCCCGGCGAATGGGTCCACGAGCACAACACCGGCTTCCACGCCTTCGAGCGCGACTATGCCTTCTGCGCCGAGGCCAAGCCCGAATTCGTGCTGCCGGTCGAGCAGCAGGCGACCTTTCAGGGCTTCCGGCGCAAGGATGGGAAAGCTGGCACGCGCAACTATGTCGGCATCCTGACCTCGGTGAACTGCTCGGCTTCGGCGGCGCGCTTCATGGCCGAGGAGGTCCGGCGCTCGGGGCTGCTGGCCGACTATCCAAATGTCGACGGGGTCATCGCGCTGACGCACGGCACCGGCTGCGGCATCGACTACAATGGCGAGAGCTTCGAGGTCTTGAAGCGCACCACCTGGGGTTATGCCTGCAACCCCAACATGGCGGCCGTCCTTGTCGTCGGCCTCGGCTGCGAGGGTTTTCAGATCAAGCGCATGAAGGACGCCTATGGCGTCGAGGAGAGCGACGTCTTCCGCACCCTGACGATCCAGGAGACCGGCGGCACCCGCAAGGCGGTGGCGGCCGGCATCGAGGCGCTGAAGGTGATGCTGCCGATCGCCGACCGGGCCGTGCGCGAGACCGTCCCGGCCTCGGAACTGATGCTGGCGCTGCAATGCGGCGGCTCGGACGGCTATTCCGGCATCACCGCCAATCCGGCGCTGGGCGCGGCGGTCGACATTCTGGTCGAGCAGGGCGGCACCGCGATCCTGTCGGAGACGCCCGAGATATACGGAGCCGAGCACCTGCTGACGCGGCGAGCAGCCACCCGCGAAACCGGCGAGAAACTCGTTGGCATCATCAAATGGTGGGAGGATTATACCGCCCGTGCCCGCATGGACATGAACAACAACCCGTCGCCCGGCAACAAGGCCGGCGGCCTCACCACCATCCTGGAGAAGTCGCTCGGCGCGGCCGCCAAGGGCGGCACCAAGACGCTGGCCGCCGTCTACAATTACGCCGAGCAGGTGCGGTCGAAGGGCTTCGTCTTCATGGACACGCCGGGCTACGACCCGGTCTCGGCGACGGGGCAGGTCGCGGGCGGGGCCAACATCCTCGCCTTCACCACCGGGCGCGGCTCGGCCTATGGCTGCAAGCCGACGCCTTCCGTCAAGCTCGCCACCAACACGCCGATGTATCTCAAGCAGACCGACGACATGGACATCAACTGCGGCGACATCCTCGACGGCGTCACGCTGGAGGACAAGGGCCGCGAGATCTTCGGCTATCTGCTGCGCGTGGCCTCGGGCGAGCAGTCGAAGTCCGAGCAGATGGGCTATGGCGACGTCGAGTTCGTGCCCTGGCAGATCGGCGCGACGATGTAGCGTTCTACCCTTCTCCCCTCGGGGAAGAAGGTGACCCGGTGCAGCCGGGTCGGATGAGGGAAGACCGGGTGAGTGGGATCGAGATGAGCGTCCGCGCCTCGGCGCTGCCCTCATCCGTCAGCGCTACGCGCTGCCACCTTCTCCCCCGAGGGGAGAAGGGAAGAACCCCCGCAGCCGCTCGCCCAAATCCGCGATCCGCTCCGCGCTGACATTGGCGATCGCCACCCGCAAATGCCGCTCCTGCCCCGGCCCGAAATACGGCCCCGGCAGCGCCAGCACGCCGCGCTGCGCGACCAGCGCCCGCACCACCTCGGCTGCGGGAGCCTCCGTGAAAGGATGCGCGACATAGGCGAAGTAGGCCCCGGCCGCGAGGACGCTCCAGCCGTTCAGCGGCGCCATCGCCTCGCGGAACAGCGCGGCCCGCGCATTGATCTCGACGCGGTTGGCCTCGCGCCAGTCGCGGATGCCGTCGATGCCCCATGCCACGGCGCTCTGGCCGGCCCGCACCGGGCTGATCTGGACGCAGTCGAGCACCTTGCCGATCTGTGCGACGACCTTTTCGCCGGCCATGACCGCGCCGAGCCGCCAGCCGGGGATCGCATAGGCCTTGGAGAAGCTGTAGAGCCCGATCACCGAATCCTGCCAGCCGCTTGCGACGAAAAGCTCATGCGGCCGCGTCACCTGCGCGGGGAGGAAGTCGCGATAGGTCTCGTCGAGCACGAGCCAGATGCCGCGCCTTGCGCAAAGCTTTGCGAAGGCGGCGATGGTCGCGGCCGGATAGACCGCGCCGGTCGGGTTGTTGGGCGTGACCAGCACGATGGCGCGGGTGCGTCCGTCGATCAGTCTTTCCGCATCCGCGACATCCGGGACGAAGCCTGCTGCCGGATCGCAGGGCAGGGGCCGCGCCTGCACCCCCAGCATGGTCAGCGTCATCTCGTGGTTGAAGTACCACGGCGTCGGCAGCAGCACATTGTCGCCGGCGCGGGCCAGCGCCATCATCGTCACGACATAGGCCTGGTTGCAGCCCGAGGTGACGATCGTCTCGACCGGCGCCACCGGCGCGCCATAGACGGCCGAAACCTCCGCCGCATAGGCCTCGCGGAGGGCCAAATCGCCGGTGATGCCGCCATAGCGGGCGGATTCGGGTCGTGCCGCCGCCTCCGCCAGCCTGGCCAGCAGCGCCTCGGGCGGGGCCGAGCCGGGCACGGCCTGCGACAGGTCGATCAGCGGCCCGGCCGCGCCGTCATAGGCCCGCGCCCAGCCCTGCGCCTGCGGGATCGGCGGCGTGCCGGTGTCGAGAAGGTCGGGGTTCAGCGCGGCGGCGTTCGGCATGACGCCCGAGCTTTGGGATGAGGCGCGGCTTGCGTCAATCGCCAGCCGGCGCATGGCGATGCTTGGACGCCGAAGGGATCGCGCCCCATATAGGAGCCACGACACGAAGCGGGCAGGCGGATGCAGGACGAGACGGACGACGCGATCGACGAGCTTCACGCCATGCTTGACGCGGCGGCCGTCATCGTCGGCTTCACCGGCGCGGGCATCTCGACCGAATCGGGCGTGCCGGATTTCCGCACGCCGGGCTCGCCCTGGATGGTCAACAAGCCGATCCCGTTCGACGCCTTCGTCGCAAGCCGCGAGGCGCGGATCGAGGCGTGGCGGCGCAAATTCGCGATGGACGACCATTTCGCCGGCGCCGGCCCCAATCGCGGCCACGCCGCGCTGGCGCGGCTGATCGGGGAGGGGCGTTCGCCCGGCCTGATCACCCAGAACATCGACGGGCTGCATCAGGCCTCGGGTATTCCAGACGAGCGCATCGTCGAGCTCCACGGCAACGGCACCTATGCGACCTGCCTGACCTGCGGCTGGCGGCACGAACTCGACGCGATCCGCCCCGCCTTCGAGGCGACAGGCGAGCCGCCGGCCTGCGTCATGTGCGCCGGGCCGGTGAAGTCGGCGACGATCTCGTTCGGGCAGCAGATGCCTCAGGCGCAGATGATGCGGGCGCATGAGCTGACGCTCGCGGCGGACCTCTTCCTGGTGCTCGGCTCCTCGCTGGTGGTCTTTCCAGCCGCGACCTTCCCGGTGGTGGCCAGGCGCAACGGCGCGAAGCTGGTCATCGTCAACCGCGAGCCGACGGAACTCGACCCGATCGCGGATCTGGTGGTCAGGGCGGAGATCGGGGCGGCGCTGGGGCGGCTGGCGGGGTGACGTGCCGCGCCTTGGAAGAACGGGTTATGCTTAGGAACAGCCAGACCGTAACAGCCAGGAAGGGGCTTGCGATGACTGCGAGGGCCAGCAGCACTATCGCAGAGGCTCCAAAATCAAGCGCCTCGTTGGGATCGAGAGGCCAACCCCAGCCCAACCGAGTATATACTTCTAACGCAGTGGTCAAAATTATGAAGCCGATGATGGCGACTAGAAGATAATATCCTAACTTGGCCAGTTTTTCATGCCTTATACAGTGAAATGGAATAACGAAAAAAACTATAACTCCGTATGTCGATAGTGCCGCATTCAGTAGCGAAATATATAAATCGTTGATGCCAAATTGTGGCTTGTAGAGGATATAGAACAAGAGGACGAACTGCGGCGCGGGCGCTATCAATGTCCCCAACAGCGCTGCCTTGCTACGCATCATGTCGGCCCATCGGTTTGTGTTTCAGAAATTGAACATAGACCGGATTTTTGTTTCAGAGATGGCCTTTGTCAGAGTCACTCCCGTCCCGCCATCGCCAGCCTCAGCGCCAACCCCCCGAACACCGCCCCCATCAACCGCTGCGGCCAGCGCGCCAGATGCGGGCGGCGGGCGAGCGCCGCGCCGATCCGGCCCGCCAGCAGGATGACGACGCCGTTGGCGATCAGCCCCATGACGTTCAGGATCGTCGCCAGCACGATCACCTGCATCGCGATCGACCCGGCTTCCGGCTTGAGGAACTGCGGCAGCAGCGCCAGCATGAACAGCGCCATTTTCGGATTCAGCAGGTTCGTCAGCGCGCCCTGCAGGAAGATCCGCCGCATGGGAGTCCGCGAGGCGGCTGCCGTCGGCGCAAACAGCGGCTCGCTCGCCCGCAGCGTCGTCCAGCACAGCCAGGCCAGATAGGCCGCGCCGAGCCAGCGCAGCGCCTCGTAGGCCGCAGGCACCATCAGGAAGAGCTGCGACAGGCCGAAGGCTGCGGCGAAGGCCTGCAGATAGCTGCCCGCCGCGATGCCGGCATAGGTCATCAGCCCGGCCATGCGGCCCTGTCCGAGGCTGCGCGAGGCGATCAGCAGCATGTCGGGGCCGGGCGTCGCGATCAGCACGACGCAGGCGGCGGTGAAGAGCGCCAGCGTGGCGAGGTCGGGCATCGGCGTCTCCGAATCGGCTGGCGCGCTCCGCGCCCTGGTCGAGCTTCGCCCGGCATGGGCAGGGCCGCAATTTCCGGCAAAATCCGTCACGGATAATGTGGATGAGCGAGATCGCCCTGTATCGCGACTCCGCAGCAATGTTATCGTCACATCACGAATCAAAGCCAATCGCGTGGGGGTGAGTGGCACATGTCCGACGAGTTCGGTGAGAGCGGGCGTCCGCCAATGGGGCCGATCCAGTCGCTCAACCGCGTCATGCGGCTCGACGGCGAAGACAGGCACGGCTCCGAGACCGGGGTCGAGGTGACTGGCTATGTCAAATGGTTCGACGTCAGCAAGGGCTACGGCTTCGTCGTGCCCGAGGATGGCGGCGCCGACGTTCTGGTCCACGTCACCATCCTGAAACGCGACGGTTTCAACGCCATTGCGGAGGGCGCGCGCATCGTGCTGGAGGCGATCGAGAAGTCGCGCGGCCGGCAGGCCCTGCGCGTGCTCTCGATCGACACGACCGCCGCCCGTCACCCGGCCGAGATGCCGATGGCGCGCACCAACGTCTCGGTGACGCCGACCAGCGGGCTCGAGCGCATGGTGGTGAAGTGGTTCAACCGGCTGCGTGGCTTCGGCTTCGTTTCGGCAGGCGAGGGCGCGCCCGACATCTTCGTCCATATGGAGACGCTGCGGCGCTACGGGATCGTCGAGCTGATTCCGGGCCAGACCGTGCTGGTGCGCTATGGACCCGGGCCCAAGGGCCTGATGGCCGCCGAAATCCGGATGGAGCAGGGCGGCGTGCCGAGCTCGCACTGAGGCGCAACCGCAGGATTCGACACCGAAAAGGCGCCTGCGGGGCGCCTTTTTCGTTTTGCGTCCGCCTTTGCGCGGTGCGGCCCGGCCATACGCCGCTGGAATACATTATTCCAGCTTTGGCGTTGAATTGAGCAATCTGCCCATTGTATCATCACGCCAATCAGTCCAGGGACCGGGCCGGCCGCGTGACGTTCTTCAGACCCATTCTCGCCGGGGCGACGCTGTTGGAGCGGATGATTGCCTGCGCCGGCGCCTTCGTCGCCGTGGCGCTGACCGCGGCTGCGGGTTTTGCCCTGTCCCTGCATGCGCCCCTGCTGGCCGCGCCGATCGGCGCGTCGGCGGTGCTCGTCTTCGCGGTTCCGGCGAGCCCGATGGCGCAGCCCTGGCCGGTGATCGGCGGCAACACCATCTCCGCCTTTGTCGGGCTCGGCGTGGCCTGGGCGATTCCCGACGCCACGATCGCGGCCGCTTGCGCGGTGGCGCTGGCGATCGCCGTGATGTCGCTGGCCCGCTGCCTGCATCCGCCGGGAGGCGCGGTGGCGCTGACCGTGGCGCTCGGCAGCCCCGTGGTCGCGAAATGGGGCGCGCTGTTTCCGCTGGTGCCGGTCGGGCTGAACTCGCTGTCGCTGGTGGCGCTCGGGATCGCCTTCCACGCCCTGTCGGGACGCTCCTATCCGCATCGCGGCGATGCAGCCGCGCCCGCAGTCCCGGAGGCGGCATTCAGCGCATCGGATATCGACGAGGCCCTGGTCCAGATGGGCGAAACGCTGGACATCAGCCGCAGCGACCTCGACCGGCTTCTGCACTACGCCGAGAGCAATGCTGCCCGCCGGCAGGCCAGCCTCTCCTGACCGCGTCCGTCAGATCGCGAAGGACGTGCCGCAGCCGCAGGAGGCCGTCGCGTTCGGATTGGTGATCTTGAAGGACTGGCCGACGAGATCGTCGACGAAGTCGATGGTGCAGCCTTCGAGCAGGTCGAGCGAGGTCTCGTCGATCAGCACGGTTGCGCCGCCGCGCTCGATCACGAGGTCGCCCGGCGTGGTCTCGCGATCGACGTCGAAGATGTACTGGAAGCCCGAACAGCCGCCGCCCACGACGCTGACGCGCAGCATCGAGCCCGGCGGCTCATGCGCCATCACGCTGAGGATGCGGGTCGCGGCCTTGTCCGTCACGGAAATGCCGCGCGGAGGACTGAGAAGATCGATCGACATGGTGCGCTCCATAACAGATGCGGCTTGCACCCCGGTTGTCTGCAAAGGTAATTGCGCCGCAGGCTTGCGGCAAGACGCGCGCCACGACAGGTCGGCCATGCCTTTTCGAGACAGCTTCGACACATTGCAGGACTGCGAGCCCGGCGAGCGTTGGCGCGCGACCTATGCCTGCCGCTCAGCCTTAAGCCGGGGACGGCTTGTCGCCGAGCCGGGCTCGGCGACGCGCAACCAGTTCCAGCGCGACCGCGACCGCATCATCCATTCGACTGCCTTCCGCCGGCTCAAGCACAAGACGCAGGTCTTCGTCTCGCATGAGGGCGACCATTTCCGCACAAGGCTGACGCATACGATCGAGGTGGCGCAGATCGCCCGGGCGCTGGCGCGGGCGCTTGGGCTGGACGAGGATCTGGCCGAGGCGCTGGCGCTGGCGCACGACCTCGGCCATACGCCTTTCGGCCATACCGGCGAGGATGCGCTGGCCGAGTGCATGGCGGAGTTCGGCGGCTTCGACCACAACGCCCAGACGCTGCGGATCGTGACCCGGCTGGAGCGGCGCTATGCCGGCTTCGACGGGCTCAACCTGAGCTGGGAGACGCTTGAAGGGCTGGTCAAGCACAACGGCCCGCTGCTCGATGCGTCCGGCCAGCCGACGGAGCGCTATGCCAAGGACGGCATCCCGGCCGCGATCGTCGAGTATCAGGCCCAGCAGGATCTCTGGCTCGGCACCTACGCCTCTGCGGAAGCGCAGGCTGCGGCCCTTGCGGACGACATCGCCTATGACGCGCACGACATCGACGACGGTCTGCGCGCCGGACTTTTCGGCCTCGACGAACTGCGTGACCAGCCCTTCCTCGCCGGGCTGCTCGACGAGATCGATCGCTTGCATCCGGGGCTGGAGCCGCAGCGCGCCACCAACGAGCTCGTCCGGCGCATCATCACCCGCTTCGTCGAGGACGTGATCGCCGAATCGCAAGCTCGCATCGTGGCGCTGGCCCCGGTCGATGCCGACGCGATCCGCCATGCAGCCGCGCCGGTCATCGCCTTTTCGGAGCCGATCGCGGCGGCCGACCGCGCGATCAAAGCGTTTCTCCATCCCAACATGTATCGCCACGCGCGGATCAGTCCGATCCGGGCCAAGGCGGCCGGCGTGGTGCGCGACCTGTTTGCCCGCTTCAGCGCCGATCCGTCAGCGATGCCGGGCGAGTGGGCCGCCGGCTGCGAGCGCCTCGATGCGCACCGCCGCGCCCGCCGCATCGCCGACTATATCGCCGGCATGACCGACTGGTATGCGCAGGGCGAGCACCGCCGCCTGTTTGACGCCACTCCCTCGCTGCGATAGGGCCGGCTCTTCCCCGCGACCAATTTTGCCCGCGATCATTATGCAAGTCAGGCCGCAATGAATCTGTTCGAGAGCTTTTCCGCCCGTGTCGCCGCCATTCTGGCGGGGCTGGCCGAGCGCGGCGCGCTGCCGGCGGGTCTGAACGTCTCGCGCGTCGTGGTCGAGCCGACGCGCGATGCAGCCCATGGCGATCTCGCCTGCAACGCCGCGATGGTGCTCGCCAAAGAGGCGGGCACGAACCCGCGTGCTCTGGCCGAGCTGCTGCGCGCCGAGCTCGTCAAGGACGATGACGTCGTCAAGGTCGAGATCGCGGGGCCGGGCTTCATCAACATCACCCTGAAGCCGTCGGTTTTCACCGCAATACTCAAGGACGCTGTGCAGCAGGGTCCGGATTTTGGCAAGGGCACAGCAAAACCGCGGCCGGCGGTCAACGTTGAGTATGTCTCGGCCAATCCGACCGGGCCGATGCATGTCGGCCATGGCCGGGGCGCCGTCTTCGGCGATGCACTGGCCAATCTGCTCGCTTTCGCCGGCCATGCCGTGACGCGCGAATACTATATCAACGACGCAGGCGCGCAGGTCGACGTGCTGGCCCGCTCGGCCTTCCTGCGTTACCGCGAAGCACTGGGCGAAACCATCGCGATCCCCGAGGGCCTGTATCCGGGCGATTATCTGGTCTCGGTCGGCCAGACGCTAGCAAAGGCGCATGGCGACGCCCTGCTGGCGATGCCGGAAGCCGAGTGGCTGCCACGGGTGCGCGCGGCGGCCATCGACGGCATGATGGCGATGATCCGCGACGATCTCGCGGCGCTCGGCGTCGTCCATGACGTCTTCTTCTCGGAGCGCTCTTTGCAGGGGCCTCCCGATGTCGTGGCCGAGACGATCGCCGAGCTGCGCGCCCGCGACCTGATCTATCAGGGGCGCCTGCCGCCGCCGAAGGGACAGAAGGACGAGGACTGGGAGGACCGCGAGCAGGCGCTGTTCCGGGCGACGCAGTTCGGCGACGACGTCGACCGGCCGCTGCTGAAATCCGACGGCAGCTACACCTATTTCGCCAACGACATCGCCTATCACCGCTCCAAGTTCACGCGCGGCTTCCCGGTGATGATCGACGTCTGGGGCGCCGACCATGGCGGCTACGTCAAGCGCATGCAGGCCGCCGTTAAGGCCGTGACCGGCGGGCAGGGCTCGCTCGACGTCAGGCTTTGCCAACTCGTCAAGCTGCTGCGCCATGGCGAGCCGGTGAAGATGTCGAAGCGCTCGGGCGATTTCGTCACGCTGCGCGAGGTGATCGACGAGGTCGGCCGCGATGCGGTGCGCTTCATGATGATCTTTCGCAAGAACGACGCGACGCTGGATTTCGACCTCGCAAAAGTGGTCGAGCAGTCGAAGGACAATCCGGTCTTCTACGTCCAGTACGCGCATGCGCGCTGCGCCTCGATCTTCCGGCAGGCGAGGGAGGCTTTTCCCGATCTCGACCTGACGCCGGAGAATCTGGCGCGTGCAGACCTTGCGCGCCTCGACGACGAGGCCGAGACCGGGATCATCAAGATGATCGCGGCCTGGCCAAGGATGATCGAGGCCGCCGCGCTGGCTTGTGAGCCGCATCGCGTCGCCTTCTTCGTGCACGAATTGGCGAGCGCTTTTCACTCGCTGTGGAACAAGGGCAAAGACTCGCCGCAATTACGGTTCGTTAATCAAACTGACCGAAACTTGACCCTGGCGAGACTGGCGTTCGTGCATTGCGTGCGCGGCGTTCTCGCCTCCGGTCTGGCTGTCGCGGGCGTCGCGGCGCCGGAAGAGATGCGCTGACGGACGAGCTTGCCGCCGGCGCGCACGAGGTCAGAATTTGACCGCGCAATGCGTTCGGCGTTCCATTGTGGCGTCGGCCCTGTGCTGGAATGGATCATGCCATGAGTGAGCCAGCTAGAAACCGTTTCGCCCTCGACCTCGAAGATCTCGAGCGCCAGCTCCGCGGCGCGGCGCAGCCGCAGCGTCCAGCCAGCGCTGTCGATCCGCTGGTCGAGCTGACCCGCATCGTCGGTCAGGACGACCCGCTGAAGGACCTGTTCGCCCAGCGCGGCCGGGGTTCCGCGCCGGTCCGGCAGGAGCCGAGCTTCGCTCCTGTCGAGCCCGCGCCGCAGAGCGCGCCGCCGGCCGAATTGCGCGGCGCTCTCGACGAGTTCGAGGCGCTGCTGCGCCGCACCGAGCCGCCGCGCGCCGCGCCTGCCCCGGCACTTTCCCGCGAACCCGCTCCGGCGTCGCTTCAGCAGCCCGCGCCGGTTCCGCAGCCGCTGCCCGATTTCGACAATATGGTCGCCGAGGCCTATGTCCGGCCCGCCGCGCCCGATGCGGCCCAGCCGCGCGACCTCGATCAGGATGCGGGCTACGACTACGCCTATGAGCAGCAGACCGCGCCCGCGGGGTATCAGCACGCTGCCGCCATGGCAGATCATGGCATGTCCGACGAGGAGATGCCGGAGCTCGAGCCGCAGCGCTCGCGCAAGGGGCTGTGGACCGCGGCGGCGCTGATCGCGGTCGGCGTCATCGGCGTCGGCGCGGCCATGCTGATGCGGGGCGAACCGACCGGCAAGGACGGCCAGCCTCCGGTCATCGCAGCCGATTCCGGGCCGATCAAGGTTGCGCCGGCCAATCCCGGCGGAGCGGAAGTTCCCAATCAGAACAAGCAGATCTACGAGCGCGCTGGCGAGACGCAGGCCAAGCCTGTCACGGTCGTGAATGCCGAGGAGCAGCCTGTCGACGTTCAGCAGGCCGCGCGGACGCTGGCTCCGCGCGTCGTTCTGCCCGGCCTGGGCAGCGGCGCGACCTCCAATCCCCTGGCCCAGGCGCCCGCGGCGCCGGAGCCCGGCATCACCGCTCCCGAACCGATCCTCACGCCCGTGCCTCCCGTGCCGGGCCTGGGCGAGCCGCGCCGGGTGCGTACGGTCTCGATCCGCCCCGACGGCACGCCAGCGCCGCCGCCCACCGCCAACGCGGCCTATTCCAATGACGGCCCTGCCGCCGTGGCGCGCCCATCGGCGGCGGGCCAGTCCGGCGAAAACCTTTCCAACGGCGCTCAGCCCGTGGCTTCCCAGCCCCAGCCCCGGCCACGGCCCGAGACGCTGAAGACGCAGCAGCGTGCGGCGACGCCGGCCCCGGCGACGACGCCGTCGGCCCCGCAGCGCCTCGCCAATGCGGCTCCGGTCGCACCGACGACGACCGCGACGATCCGCAGCGGCGCCGGCGATTTCACGGTCCAGCTCGCCGCGCCCGGCAGCGAATCCGAGGCGCGCGCGACATTCGCCGCTCTCCAGCGGAAATATCCCGGCCAGCTCGGCGGTCAGGCGCCGATCGTCCGCAAGACCGAACTCGCGGGCGGCAAGACCGTCTACCGCCTGCGTGTCGGCCCCTATTCGCGCGACGATGCGACGTCGATGTGCAACCAGCTGCAGGCCTCCGGCGGGCAGTGCTTCATCGCCAAGAACTGACGCTTACCGGTCGGTTTTTTCCATCGCGAGCCGGCGGCGTCCTGCGCCGCCGGCTTTTTCGTATCTGGAATGCGCGACTCCCCGACGCGCGCCCTGCCTGCGGCGCATGCCCGCTTGCGTCACGACTGGTTCTTGGCCGCTCGCCGGACTTGTAGCGTCTCGCCGAAAACCGGGTCTGCGTCGCGTAAACTGCGGACCGATGACAAGCGCCGGAGGACAACCATGGACCGCCGTCAATTCGTCAAGGCGACAGGCACGGGCGTCGTGGCCAGCGCGGCGATCGCCGCGCCGGCCATCGCGCAGTCGCTGCCCAGGGTGAGTTGGCGGCTGACGTCGAGCTATCCCAAAAGCCTCGATACGCTGTTTGGACTGTCCACGCAGGTCGCCAGGCGGGTGTCCGAGGCGACCGACGGCCAGTTCCAGATACAGCCCTTCGCCGCCGGCGAGATCGTGCCGGCGCTGCAGGCGCTCGATTCGGTGCAGAACGGCACGGTCGAGTGCAGCCACACGCTGTCGAGCTTCTATATCGGAAAAGACCCGGCCTTCACCTTCGAGACCTCGCTGCCCTTCGGCATGAACACGCGCCAGAACAACGCCTGGCTCTATCAGGGCGGCGGGCTGGAGCTCTGCCGCGCCTTCATGAAGACGCACAACCTGCACACCATCCCGTCGGGCAACACTGGCGCGCAGATGGGCGGCTGGTTCCGCAAGGAGATCAAAAGCATCGAGGACCTCAAGGGCCTGAAGTTCCGCATCGCGGGCCTTGGCGGCCGCATCCTCGCCAGGCTCGGCGTCGTGCCGCAGCAGATCGGCGGCGGCGACATCTATCCGGCGCTGGAACGCGGCACGATCGACGCCGCCGAATTCTCCGGCCCGCTCGACGACGAGAAACTCGGCTTCCAGCGCGTCGCGAAATACTACTATTACCCCGGCTTCTGGGAAGGCTGCGCCAATGTCAGCTTTCTCGTGAACATGGAGAAGTGGGAAGGGCTGCCGCCGACCTACAGGGCGATTCTCGAGGCTGCCTGCGCCGAGGCGAACGCGCTCTGCGTCGCCAAATACGACCACGGCAATCCCGATGCGCTGCTGCGGCTGGTGCAGGCCGGCGCCGAGCTTCGGCCGTTCCCGCAGGATGTCATGCAGGCCGCCTTCAAGGAGGCGATGGCGCTCTATGCCGAACTCGCCGCAGCCAACCCCGCCTTCAAGACCTTCTACGAGTCCTGGCTGCCCTACTGGAAGAAGGAAAACCTCTGGTTCCGGGTCGCCGAACTGCCCTTCGATGCGTTCAACGCCCAGATGTCGCAGCAGATGCGGTGAGGCGAGGGTTCGATGCGGGATGCTCTGCAAGGCCCGCCTATCGCCGGATTGGCGCCTCTGCTAAAGAATGGCGTCAGTATCTTCATACGGTTGGCGAGGTCTGTCATGGCAGAGTCGAAGGCTGCGGTTATCGAGAAGCCGGCGCGCAACGTGGCGATAGCGCCCGGCCGCGCGGCTGACGAAGGCACGGCCGCCGATTGGGAGAAGGTCAAGCGTGAAGCGCTAAGACTGCTCGGCGCGGAACGACTGGACAAGCCAGCAGTGCATCTCGCCTATGTCAGAAGCCGCCTTCGCGGTTGAACCCGGTCGATGTGGGGGCGCACGCGAATCCAGCAGGCGGCGAAGGAACTGGCCGACCATCTCGGGATGATCGAGAACATCAAGGCGCTGCAAACGGCGCAAAAGGAACTGGCCGACGCCCATCGCGAACTGAGGAGCGAGGTCAGGGAATTGCAGGCCGAATTGAAGGTGCTCAAGGCCGAACTGCGCCATGAGATTTCCATCGAGACGCATGCAACGATCAATGCGGTTCAGGGTGGACTCCATGACAGATTGCAAGCCCTGGCCGTAAAGGTGGCGCTGGTCGAAGAGCGTCGTGCCGAAACCTTGTCAATCGATCGCAAGGCCGCCGATCCGTCCAATCAACGTTGATCGTCGTCGCAAGAACGATCCCTCATTACAACTGACAGACATGACATCGCGCGCCTTCATCGCCGGCTGCCTCGGCACGAGCCTCACCCCCGACGAGAGCGCCTTTTTCAAAGAGGCGCAGCCCTGGGGTTTCATCCTGTTCAGGCGCAACACGCAATCGCCCGAGCAGGTCGCCGCCCTGACGGCGCAGATGCGCGAGACCGTCGGATGGCACGCGCCGGTCATGATCGACCAGGAGGGCGGCCGGGTGCAGCGCATGGGGCCGCCGCTCTGGCCGAAATATCCGCCGGCGCGCGACTTCCTGCGAATCAACGATCCCGTGCAACAGCGTGAGATCGTTCGGCTTTCAGCCCGGCTGATGGCGCATGACCTGAAGGCGGTCGGCATCGATGTCGATTGCCTGCCGGTCCTCGACGTGCCGGTCGCCGGCAGCCATGACGTGATCGGCGACCGCGCCTATGCCCATGATCCCGACTTGGTGGCGAGGCTTGGCCGCGCCGCCGCCGAGGGTTTGCTCGCCGGCGGCGTGCTGCCTGTGATCAAGCACATGCCCGGCCATGGCCGGGCGATGGCCGACAGCCATCTCGCCTTGCCGGTCGTGGAGGCGTCGTTGCCTGAGCTTCGCGCCAATGATTTCCGGCCCTTCCGGCATCTCGCCGACATGCCGCTGGCGATGACGGCCCATGTCGTCTTCACCGCGCTCGACACAAGAAATCCCGCCACCGTCTCGCGCAAGATCGTGCGCGAGATCATGCGCGGCGAACTCGGCTATGACGGCCTGATCATGACCGACGACATCTCGATGAAAGCGCTCTCGGGCGGTTTCGCGGAAAAGGCCCGCGCCGCGATCCGGGCCGGGGTCGATGTCGTGCTGCATTGCCACGGCGTCATGGATGAGATGGTCGCGATCGCCGGGGCCGTGCCGGAGATGACCGGCGCGCGCGCTCGCCGGGCCGCGGCCGCGCTCGGCCGCATCCGGCATGAGCCGGAGCCGCTCGACGCTGAGGCGGCGAGGGGTCAGGTCGCCCGCACCATGCCCTAAAGGCAGCCAAGTCGAGCCGGCCCGATCGGAAAGGCAACTCATTGTTGCATTTCCGACTCACTGTACGAAAGCTTTCTGGCGATAATAAAAAGCGCATCTGACGTAGGGAGCGCTGGCCGGCCGGACGCGGCGATGCGATGCTGTCACGCAGGGAACAGCCGGACAGATCGGTCTTCGGTAAGCCGATGTCTGTACAACTAATCGGGGGGTCTGATCATGCCTTTGAACTTTCTGCCGAAAGGCGATGTCGTCTTCACCTCCGACGCCGGCGGCACGCTGATGCACAAGGTCATCACCCAGGCCCAGGCCTTCGGAAACTCGCCTGGACATACCGACTCGGTCCACGTGGCGGTCGCAACGGGGAACGGGCTCGAAGTCATCGAATCGGTCGGCGGCGGCCTCCAGAAGCGCAAGCTGGCCCCCGGCAAGTTCAGGCTCTACAGCTATCGCGGCCAGATGTATCGGGAAATCCGGGAGATCGCTGTGCTCGTGGCCGAGGAATTCTACTCTCGGGGCCTGACCGAAGAGGGTTTCGGCGACTATAACAAGCGAAAGGCGGCGCTCTCGACCATTCGTTCACCGTCGCGCGGCGCCAACACGACCAACCCGCATAACCAGCAATTCGGAGCCGGCGCGAAGGCCCACAGCCGCTTCTTCTGCTCGAACTTCGTGTTCCGCTGCTTTGCCGCGGCGTCCGAGGCAGCGGGACTTGGGCATCTGGCGATTCCGGACTCGCATGCCCAGATCAGCCCGCGCGATCTCGAAGGGCTAATCCTGAAGACGCCCCATTGGCATCCGCGTCGCGAAGGCGTCCGGCTCAGCAACCGCTGAGACATCCGATGCAAGGCTGTTGGCGCGCCGCGCCGCCCGCTAGGCCGGCGTCGTCAAATCCCCTAACGTGACGCGATGAGGGAAACCGACGACGCCGCGCGACGCCATGGCCGCTGAACTGTCATTCGAGGAGGATTCAGGCCTGCGCGACGGCGAGGCCGGGCTCGTCATCGACGTCGACGGCTATGAAGGCCCGCTCGACCTGCTGCTCGATCTCGCCCGGCGGCAGAAGGTCGATCTCGCCCGCATCTCGATCCTGGCGCTAGCCGAGCAATATCTCGTCTTCGTCGAGCAGGCGCGTTCGCTGCGGCTCGAACTCGCGGCCGATTATCTCGTCATGGCGGCCTGGCTCGCCTATCTGAAATCGCGGCTGCTGCTGCCCGAACCGCCCAAGGGCGAGGAGCCCAGCGCGGCCGACCTCGCAACCGCGCTCGCCTTGCGTCTGCGCCGGCTGGAAGCGATCCGCGCGGCTGCGCGACAACTCGCCTCGCGCCAGCGCCTGGGGCAGGACATCTTCGCGCGCGGCGCGCCGGAGGAAATCGTGGCGGGCCACCGCCCGGTCTGGGAGGCCGAGCTTTACGACCTGCTGGCGGCCTATGCCCAGCAGCGCCAGAAGAAGGCGCAGGGGCATATCTCGATTGGCCATCGGCTGGTCTGGTCCTTGGTCGAGGCGCGCGAGGCGCTGACGCGGCTCGTCGGCGAGGCGGGCGACTGGACCGCGATCGACCCGTACCTGAACCGCTACATGGCCGCGCACGGCCTGCCTGCCGGCGAGATGGCGGCGACGGTGCGCGCGTCCGCGCTTTCGGCCATGCTGGAGATGGTGCGCGAGGGCGCCATCGACCTGCGCCAGGACGATGCGTTTGCGCCCTTGCAGGTCCGCCGTCGCTCGGCCCGGCCGCCCGTGCTGCCGCTATGAGCGCAGCCCTGGACGAGGATTTCGAGGACGATGACGGCGCGGAGGCCTTCGCGCAGGCGCTGCGCGTCGTCGAGGCGCTGCTCTTCGCCTCGGCCACGCCGCTCTCCGCCGATGCGCTGGCGCATTCGATCCCGGCAGGCATCGACATCGCCCGGGTGATCGAGCGGCTCGTCGCGCTCTACGAGCCGCGCGGCGTCAATCTGCGTCCGCTCGCCGGCGGCTGGGCTTTTCGCACCGCGCCCGATCTCGGCTATCTGCTCGCCGCCGAAGCCGAGCCGCCACGCAGGCTCTCGCGCGCCGCGCTCGAGGTGCTGTCGATCATCGCCTATCACCAGCCGGTGACGCGGGCCGAGATCGAGGAGATCAGGGGCGTCGCCACCGCCAAGGGCACGCTCGACATTTTGCTGGAGGCCGGCTGGGTGCGGCTTCGGGGCCGGCGGCGCTCGCCGGGGCGGCCGGTGACATACGGCACGACGCCGGGCTTCCTCGATCATTTCGGGCTCGACCGCATCGACGACCTGCCCGGCCTCGACGAACTGAAGGGCTCGGGCTTCATCGACGGGCAGTTGACGAAGGGGCTGACCGTGCCGGTTCCCGACGACGATCCGTCCTTGCGCGGCGACGAAGACCCGCTCGGCGATCTCTTCACTCCGCTTGACGACGGCGACGCCGCCCCGCATGGGGCGGGGGAGTAGGGCGGGATCATCAATCTTCTCTGTCCTCATCCTAAGGAGCGCTCCGCAGGAGCGCGTCTCGAAGGATACTCCAGCCCGATCTGGAATCGCCCCGCTGGAGCGTCCTTCGAGACGCGCCTGCGGCGCTCCTCAGGATGAGGACTGAGGGTGGCAATTCGGAAGAGGATATCCCTTGGCTCGCAGCGAAAGCGTGGCGCGGTGGTTGAGCTGGGGCCGGCGCGGCACGGCCGGCGCGTCGATTCCGATGGCGCTCGGATTCGAGGGCGTGACGCAGCGCTTCGGCGACATCACAGCGCTGGAAAACGTGACGCTGTCGGTCGAGCCCGGCGAGATCGTCGCGCTGCTCGGCCAGTCCGGCTGCGGCAAGACGACGCTGCTGCGGCTGGCGGCCGGCGTCGAACGGCCGAGCGCCGGCAAGGTTCTGCTGGAGGGCAGGGACGTCTCCTCGCCGGACCGCTTCGTCGAGCCGGAGGCGCGCGGCGTCGGCCTCGTCTTCCAGGATTATGCGCTCTTCCCGCACCTCACCGTGCGCGAAAACGTGCGCTTCGGCCTGCGCGGTCTTGACGAGGCCTCGACCGACGCGACCGCGCGCCGCGCCATCGCCCGCGTCGGCCTCGCCGATCTCACCGAGGCCTATCCGCACATGCTGTCGGGCGGCGAGCAGCAGCGCGTCGCGCTGGCGCGGGCGGTCGCGCCGCGCCCCGGCGTGCTGCTGATGGACGAGCCCTTCTCCAATCTCGACCGGCGTCTGCGCGACGTCGTGCGCGACGAGACGGCGGCCTTGCTGCAGGAAACCGGCGCGACCTCGATCATCGTCACGCACGACCCGGAGGACGCCATGCGGATCGCCGACCGCATCGTGCTGATGCGGGCCGGCCGCGTCATCCAGATCGGCTCGGGCGAGGAACTCTACCGCCGGCCGGCCAGCCTGTTCGCGGCGCGCTTCTTCTGCGACTTCACCGAGATCGCGGGCACCGTCGCGCGCGGCGCGGTCGATACCCCGGTCGGGCGCTTTCCGGCTGGCGGGCTGGCGGAGGGAACAGAGGCCATCGTCTGCATCCGCCCGCAGGCGATCACGCTCGTGCCGAAGGGCTTCTGCCTGCCCGGCCGGCTGGTGACGCGGCGCTTTCTCGGCGAGGTCGACCATGTCCTGATCGCGGTCTCGGGGCTGGACAAGCCGCTCGCCGCCCGGGTTTCGCGGCCCGGATCCTTACGCGAAGGCGAGGATGTCGGCGTCGATATCGCGACGGACGAAGTTCTTGTGTTCCCCGCGGGGGACACATAGGTTCCGCCGCAAGCAGAAAGGGCAGGCGTTCAGCCGGTCCGGCCGAGCATGGCGCGAAAAAGTGGGAACCGGTTTTTCGCAAGAAGCCATGCTCTAAACTGAGACGTTCAAGGGAGATCGCCATGGGTGGCGTCAGTATCTGGCACTGGATCGTCGTCGGCGTCGTCGTGATGCTGCTGTTCGGTCGCGGCAAGGTTTCCGAGCTGATGGGCGACGTCGCCAAGGGCATCAAGTCGTTCAAAAAGGGCATGGCCGAGGACGAGACGCCTCCGACCGCCACGACTCCGGTCGATCCCAAGGTGATCGACCAGGTGCAGGCGAGCAATGCGGCCGCCGCCGCCAGCGCCGCCCAGGCCAAGGCCGAGCACAAGGCCTGATGGCTGCCGCCCGCCGCGAGGCGGGGGCTCAATGGATTGATGAGGCGCGAGTCCTGTCCGGCCAGCTGAGGTTCAGCCTGTCGACGGGCGCGCCGAGAGGACGAGCCATCGATGTTCGACATCGCCTGGAGCGAGTTGATGCTGATCGGGGCGGTCGCGCTCGTCGTGATCGGCCCCAAGGATCTGCCGAAAGCCATGCGCACCGTCGGACAGGCGGTGGGCAAGATCCGCCGCATGGCCGGCGAATTCCAGGGCCAGTTCAACGACGCGATGCGCGAGGCCGAGCTTCACGACCTGAAGAAGCAGGTGGAGGATGTCGGCGGCTCCGTCTCCAGTTCGATGAATACGGACTACAAGCCGATCGAGATGCCCAAGGATGACTTCGGAAAGACCGATGATTTCGGCATCACCGACCCGCCGACCTCGACAGTCTCCGCCGGGCTCGACGATGCGGCGATGAAGGAAGCGGAGGCCAGGCTCGCCGCGCTGCCGGGCCCCGAGCCGCTGCCCGAGATCGTGTTCGACCCGGCGCCGGCCGTCGAGCCGAAGCCGGCGCGCAGACGCGCGGCCAAGGCGGAGGAGACTGCGCCGCCGCCCGTCGACACCGAACTTCCCGAGACGAAATCCCCGCGCCGGCGCAAGGCGAAAGTCTCCGAACCCGACGATGGGAGCGCGGCATGAGCGTCGCCAATGTCCGTGAGGGCGAGGACGAGATCGAGGCCTCGCGGGCCCCGCTGATCGACCACCTGATCGAGTTGCGCTCGCGCCTGATAAAGGCGCTGATCGCGTTCCTTGTGATGTTCTTCGTCTGCTTCGCCTTCGCGACGCAGATCTACAACGTGCTGGTCCAGCCCTATGTCTGGGCGGCGGGGCCGGGCGTCAATGTCCAGCTCATCTACACCGCGCCGCTGGAGTATCTCTTCACGCAGATCAAGATCGCGGCCTTCGGGGCCGGCTTCTTCGCCTTCCCGGTGATCGCGACGCAGATCTACAAATTCGTCGCGCCGGGGCTCTACAAGAACGAGCGGCAGGCCTTTGCGCCCTATCTCGCGGCGACGCCGGTCTTCTTCGTCGCTGGCGCGGCGATGGTGTTCTTCTTCGCCATGCCGGTGCTGATGAAGTTCTCCATCGGCATGCAGCAGGCGGCGACCGAGGGCCAGGCCGGCATCCAGCTGCTGCCGAAAGTCAGCGAATATCTCTCGCTGATCATGACGCTGATCTTCGCCTTCGGCATCTCGTTCCAGTTGCCGGTGATCCTGACCCTCCTGGGCCAGGCCGGCATCATCGATTCGCAGTTCCTCAAGGACAAGCGCCGCTACGCCATCGTCTTCGTCTTCGTGGTGGCCGCCGTCCTGACCCCGCCGGACGTGATCTCGCAGCTCATGCTCGCCGTGCCGATGCTGCTGCTCTACGAGCTCTCGGTGTTCTCCGTGCGCTATGTCGAGAAGAAACGCGAGGCCAAGAAGGCGGCGCAAGAGGCGGCGGACAAGGCGGCTGGCCTCTGAGCGCGCTGTCATCCCGCACGCGCCGCGGCACGACAGTGACGCGGCGCAGATGCGCGACCGCGAGACCAGATTGCGGCTTTTCCTGATGACGGTCCCGTGTCTGCGCCGCGGCATTGCATGCCGCAGCGCGCACGGGATGACACGGGGAGGTTCCATCGGCCGCCGTCCCGGTCTAGAGCATCACGCACTGCGCCTGTGCAGCGACGGCAGATGCGACGATGTACGATATCAGATGGATTCGCGAGAACGCTGCGGCGTTCGACAGAGGGCTGGCGCGCAGGGGTTTCACGGAAACCTCGTCGAAGGCGCTGCTGGCGCTGGACGATACGCGCCGCGCCGCGATCGCCAAGGCGCAATCCTCGCAGGAACGCCGCAACGCCCTGTCGAAGGAGATCGGCAAGGCGATGGGCGCGAAGGATGTCGCTCTCGCCGAGAGCCTGAAGGCCGAGGTCGCGACGCTGAAGGAGCTGCAGCCGGCGCTCGAAGCCGAGGAGAAGGCCGCCAAGGAGGCGCTGGACGCCAAGCTCGCCGCGATCCCCAACACGCCTCATGACGATGTGCCCGACGGGGCCGACGAGCATGGCAATGTCGTCAAGTCGACGCATGGCGATGCGCCCGAGAAGGCCGGCGGCCGGCTGTTCGGCCAGAACTTTGCGCCAAAAGAGCATTTCGAGCTCGGCGAGGCGCTCGGCCAGATGGATTTTGAAGTCGCGGCGAAGCTCTCGGGTTCGCGCTTCGTCGTGCTGAATGCTGGCGTGGCGCGGCTCTCCCGCGCGATCGGGCAGTTCATGCTCGACATGCACACGGAGCAGCACGGCTACACCGAGGTCAACCCGCCGCTGATGGTGCGGGACGATGCGATGTTCGGCACGGCGCAGTTGCCGAAGTTTGTGGACGATCAATTCTCTACAGGGCGTCGAATATTAGGCGAAGAATTAGAAGCCTCCTACGAAGAATTTAATCGAACGCTGCTGGCCGCTCAGATTTCCTATCGTCGTAAGCTGAGCAACGAAGATTGGTCTCAGCAAGAGATCGAAGATATTCTGGATAGGCGGCTAGAATGGGTTTTTAATAGGCGGCTTGGTCGTTCGCGCTCTATCGCTGATTTGGTTGAACGCCCGATCGAGGCGGATCACACTACGGGATTGGAGCGCTTCGATCGAGAGCGCTTTGAAAATCAAAAACTCTGGCTCATCCCCACAGCAGAAGTCCCGCTCACGAACCTCGTCCGCGAATCCATCCTCTCAGAAGAAGAACTCCCGCGCCGCTACGCCGCGCTGACCCCCTGCTTCCGGGCCGAGGCCGGCTCGGCCGGGCGCGATACGCGCGGCATGCTGCGGCAGCACCAGTTCGAGAAGGTCGAGCTGGTCTCGATCACCACGCCGGACAAATCCCGCGAAGAGCATGAGCGCATGCTCGCCTGCGCCGAAGCCGTGCTGAAAAAGCTCGGCCTGCATTATCGCGTGATGACGCTCTGCACCGGCGACATGGGTTTTGCCTCGCAGAAGACCTACGACATCGAGGTCTGGCTGCCGGGGCAGAAAACCTATCGCGAGATCTCGTCCTGCTCGGTCTGCGGCGACTTTCAGGCGCGGCGGATGAATGCGCGGTATCGCAACAAGGACGGCAAGGGCCCATTCTTCGTCCACACGCTGAACGGCTCGGGCACGGCGGTCGGCCGCGCGCTGATCGCGGTGATGGAGAACTACCAGAACGCGGACGGCTCGATTTCGGTGCCGGAGGTTCTCGTGCCGTATATGCGCGGCGTGAAGACGATCGGGAAGGCGTGATGTCCGCTGCCTTCGCCGGATCAAGCGCGGGTCTCCCTCTCCCGGAGGGAGAGGGGACAGGGGTGAGGGGTCGGCCCTTCTCCGCATCGAGCGCGACCTGTCCGCAGCGTCGTAAGGTTGTGACGCTTGATTGGTCACACGTCCGTCACCTCACCCCTGCCCCTCTCCTTACAGGAGAGGGGTTCCCCGTGCCCTTCGCCCGATCGCTTCGCACTTCTTCGAAAGCCTGAACCCCATGCGCATTCTCGTGACCAACGACGACGGCATCCATGCCGAGGGTCTTGCCGTGATGGAGGAGATCGCCGCCCAGCTCTCGGACGAGGTCTGGGTCGTCGCGCCCGAGACCGACCAGTCCGGCGTCGCCCATTCGCTGTCGCTGTCGAACCCGCTCAGACTCCGCCAGATCGGCGAGCGGCGCTATGCGGTGGCCGGCACGCCGACCGACTGCGTCATCATGGCGGCGCGCTCGATCATGATCGAGGCGCGGCCCGATCTCGTGCTGTCTGGCGTCAACCGCGGCCAGAACGTCGCCGAGGATGTGACCTATTCCGGCACCATCGCAGCCGCCATGGAGGGCACGCTGCTCGGCATCCCCTCGATCGCGGTGAGCCAGGCCTATGGCCCGCAGGGCAGGGGTCATATCCATTGGGACTGCGCCCGCCACCACGCGGCCGGCATCATCCGCCGGCTGCTGGAGGAGGGCATCCCGAAGGACATCCTGTTCAACCTGAACTTTCCCAATGTGCCGCCGGCCGAGGTCGCCGGAGTGGCGGTGACGGCTCAAGGGCGGCGCGACCAAGAGCTGATGCGGCTGGAGCCGCGCTCGGACGGACGCGGCAACCCGTATTTCTGGATCGCCTTCCAGCGCTCGAAGAGCGAGCCCGCCAACGGCACCGACCTGCGCGCGCTCTCGCAGAACAAGATCTCGATCACGCCGATCGAGCTCGATCTGACCCACGAGCCGACGCTGACAAGGTTCGCGCAGGTGTTTGCGTGATTGACCTGCCGGGTAGCCCTCTCCCGTCATGGTCGGGCTTGTCCCGACCATCCACGCCTTCCTTCGTCGCGCTCTATGCCCAAGACGTGGATGCTCGCCACAAGGGCGAGCATGACGGAGAATGTGGCCTTCGCATCGACATGATCTGAACCGTGACCGGGCGCGGGGAGGGAGACATGACGCAAGCCGCAGCCAGCGAGGGCGAGCGCACCGTCGCCTTCCTGCTCTCGCTGCGCGCTCAGGGCGTGCGCGATCTCGCCGTGCTGCGCGCCATGGAGAAGGTCGCGCGCGAGCGTTTCGCGCCGTCGCGCTTCGCCGACCTCGCGCGTCAGGACGTTTCGGTGCCGCTGCCCTGCGGGCAGACCATGACCGCGCCCCATACCGTCGCCGCCATGCTCGGCGCGCTCGAAATGGCGCCCGGCGCGCGCGTGCTCGAGATCGGCGCGGGCTCCGGCTATGTCGCGGCGCTGCTGGCGGCGATGGGCGGAGAGGTCGTCTCCATGGAGCGCTATCGCACGCTGGCGCTGGCGGCGCATGAGCGGCTGGCCGGCTCAGGCTTCGGCAAGCTTGTCGATCTGCGCCATGGCGACGGGCTGCAGGCCGACCGGACGCTCGGTCGCTTCGACCGCATCCTGATGAACGGCGTCGTCGACGAGGTTCCGGAGATGCTGCTGGCGCGGCTCTCGCCCGGAGGACGGCTGGTCGGGGGCCTGCGCGTCGATGGCGTCTCCCTGCGCGTGGTCATGACGCGGCAGGACGATGGCGGGGTCTCGCAGGCGGTCGGCCCGGCCTTGCGGCTTGCCCCTCTGGCGGCGGGCCTCGCTCTGGCGCTCTGAGTCGCGGCGAAGCGCCGGGCTCCCAAAAAAGATAAAGGCGCGTCGGCGGCGCGAAACGGTTTCGTAACCTGAACGCCGTTTTAATGCTGGCTATCGAGTTGCGTTGTTCGCGAGTGCAAGTCATGCGTCGAGTCGTCATGCGTAGCCAGGTTGTCATTCGTGGCCAATCCGGAACGGCCAGGTCCGGCGTCCCCTTGCGCCTTTCCGCGGCCTGCGTTCTCGCCCTGAGCGTAAGCGCCTGCTCCTCGGATACGATGCGCTTCACGGACGCGCCGTTCTCCAGCCCCTTCAAGACCGCCCAGTCCGTCCCGGCGCGCGACCCCGCGACGACGGGCTCGATCGGCCGCCCGGTCGGCGCGGGCCTCAGTGACGGCGCGCCGCTCTCGGCTGCGGCCTCGGTCCGCTCCCAGCCATTGCCGCCACCGCAATCGGCCGTGGCGCTCCGCAGCGCCGCCCCGGTCGCCACCGGCGGCAGCGCATCGGGCTGGTCGGCTGCGGGCGGCACGCCGATCGTCGTCGCCCAGGGCGAGACGCTCGACATGATCTCCTCGCGCTATGGCGTGCCCAGAGCCGCACTGATCTCGTCCAACGGCCTCAGCAGCCCGACCCTCGCGCCGGGCTCGCGCCTGACGATCCCGGTTTATAACGCCCCCGGCGCCGCTGCTCCCGCCGCGCCGCGCCAGATGGCGCAGAGCGTGCAGGTCCAGAGCGATGCCCGCCCGCAGCCGCGCGCGTTGCCGACGACTGCCGCGCGCACCGCGCCGGTGCCCGCCGTCGACGCCCGGGCCGCTGTCGCCGCCGACGCCAGGGCGAAGGCTGCCGCCGACGCGCAGGCGATGCGCGAGTCCCGCGCCCGCTTCGCCGCCGAGGCCAAAGCCAAGGCCGCGGCGAAGAAGGCCGCGACCGCGCCGAAAATTGTCGAGGTCAGAAAGCCGGCTCCGCCGGCGGCCAGGCCTGTCGTCGTGGCGAGCGCTCCCGCCGAGCCGAGGGCCGCGCCCGTGCAGAAGACCGTCGTGGCCGAGCCCCGTGTCGAGGCGAAGCCGGATCCGAAGACGACCGGCAGCGTGCCCAAGAGCGAGGCAGCCGCCGCCGAAAAGGCCGATTTCCGCTGGCCGGCCCGGGGCCGCGTCATCGCCGGCTTCAGCGGCAAGGGTGGCAATGAGGGCATCAACATCGCCGTGCCGGAAGGCACCCCGATCAAGGCGGCCGAGGGCGGCACCGTCGCCTATGCCGGCAACGAGCTCAAAGGCTACGGCAACCTTGTCCTGATCCGCCACCCGAACGGCTATGTCTCGGCCTACGCCCATAACGGCGCGCTGAACGTCAAGCGCGGCGATGCGATCAAGCGCGGCCAGGTCGTCGCCACCGCCGGCCAGACCGGCAACGTCTCCTCGCCGCAGCTCCATTTCGAGCTTCGCAAGGGCTCGACCCCGGTCGATCCGACGCCTTATCTCAACAACTGAGCGCTTCCGGGTTCACCTTCGATCGGCAACCGCGAGACCCCGCCGATCGGAACAAGAGCGGGGCGGTCCCAGGAAAGGCCGCCCCGTTATTTTTTGTCCGCACGGCAACGCCGGAGCGGACGAAAGTCGTTTCGCGCCATGTCCGGGTCGCCCCCGCGCCGCCCGAAAATCTGCCTCCGACCTGCCCAGCCCATGCCGATTTTTAGGCGTTGACAAGCGAATTGGGCCTCTTCAAATTCATAGGTATACAAATGAATTTCCCGGCTGACCCAGCGTCTCCGGCATGCGAAACTTATTGACGAGCGCGGGGCGCTTCGCCACCGGGCCATAAACGGGGACAAGCGATGACGATCGACCGTCGGAAATTTATGGCCGGCGCTTCCGCCGGCGCCACCCTCATCGCGGCCCCCTCGCTCGTCAGGGCGCAAGGGGCGGGTCCGATCAAGGTGGGCGAGATCAACAGCTATACGGCGCAGCCCGCCTTTCTGAAGCCCTACCGTCAGGGCTGGGAGCTGGCGCTGGAGCAGATCAACGCAGGCGGAGGCGCGCTCGGCCGCAAGATCGAGACCGTGTTCCGCGACGATGGCGGCAAGCCCGAGGACGCGGTGCGACATGCCGGCGACCTGATCAACGCCGAGAAGGTCGACCTTCTCTCGGGAGGCTTCCTCTCCAATGTCGGCCTCGCGATCGCCGACTTCGCGCTGCAGAACAAGCGCGTCTACGTCGCCTCCGAGCCGCTCTCGGACGCGCTCGTCTGGGCCAAGGGCAACCGCTACACCTTCCGTCTGCGCCCCTCGACCTACATGCAGGCGGCGATGCTGGTCGAGGAGGCCGCCAAGCTGCCCGCGAAGAAATGGGCCGTGGTCGCGCCCAACTACGAATACGGACAGTCGGCGGTGAAGTGGTTCAAGGAACTGCTCAAGAAGGCCAAGCCCGATGTCGAGTTCGTCGCCGAGCAGTTCCCGGCTTTGGGCCGCATCGATGCGGGCGCGACCGTGCAGGCGCTGGAGGCCTCCAAGCCCGACGCGATCTTCAACGTCACTTTTGGCGCTGACCTGTCGAATTTCGTCCGTCAGGGCAATACGCGCGGCCTGTTCGAGGGCAGGGTGGTCGCCTCCATGCTCACCGGCGAGCCGGAATATCTCGACCCGCTCGGCGCGGAGGCTCCGGTCGGCTGGATCGTCACCGGCTATCCGCAGGCCGAGATCAAGACGCCCGAGCACGTCAAGTTCCGCGACGCCTATATGAAGAAGTTCAGCGACTATCCGCGTCTGGGCTCCGTCGTCGGCTTCGACACGATGAACTCGATCGCGGCGGCGCTGGCCAAGGCCGGCTCGACCGATACCGAGAAGCTGGTCGAGGCTCTGAAAGGCCTGAAGTTCCCCTCCGCCTTCGGGGCGGCCGAGTATCGCGCGGTCGACCATCAGTCGACGCTCGGGGCCTTTGTCGGACGCACCGCGGTCAGGGACGGCAAGGGCGTGATGGTCGACTGGACCTATCGCGACGGCGCGAAATACCTGCCAAGCGACGATGTGGTGAAGACGCTGCGCCCGGCGGGGTGAGTTGGTAAAGCGCCGGAGGCGCTGAGCGGATTCCCCTACCCCTTGTGGGGAGGGGTTAGGGGTGGGGGTGGCGCCGCTTGGTGAGTCGCCGCCGGGCCATGCGAGACCTGCAGTCGCGTCTCGCCGATCCCCCCTCCGCTCGCTTCTGCCCCGCGACCCCCACCCCGGCCCCTCCCCAGAAGGGGGAGGGGTTACCGTTGCGCTTGTCTCGCGTAACGACGCAAAGGTGTGCCCTCAGCATGTTCGACCTCATCCTCACCCAGACGCTGAACGGACTGGCCTCGGCATCGTCGCTGTTCCTCGTCGCGTCGGGCTTGTCGATCATCTTCGGCGTCACGCGGATCGTGAATTTCGCGCATGGCTCGCTCTACATGCTGGGCGCCTATATCGCCTGGACGCTGGTCACGCGCTTCGGCCCGGCGGACGCGCTCGGCTTCTGGGGCGGCGTCGTGCTGGCGGCGCTGGTCGTCGGGCTGATCGGCGTCGTCATCGAGGTGCTGATCCTGCGGCGGATCTATCAGGCCCCGGAGCTGTTCCAGCTGCTCGCGACCTTCGGCGTCGTGCTGATGCTGCAGGATCTGACGCTGGCGACCTGGGGAGCGGAGGACAAGCTCGGCCCGCGCGCGCCGGGTTTCCGCAGCTTCGTCGTGCTGTTCGGCAACCGCTTCCCGACCTATGAGCTGTTCCTGATCGCGGTCGGGCCGATCGTCCTGCTGGTGCTCTGGCTGCTGTTCCAGAAGACGCGCTGGGGCACGCTGGTGCGGGCCGCGACGCAGGACCGCGAAATGGTCGGCGCGCTCGGCGTCAACCAGCGCCTGCTCTTCACCTCCGTGTTCTTCTTCGGGGCGATGCTGGCGGGGCTCGGCGGCGCGCTCCAGCTCCCGCGCGAGGCTGTGAACCTGCATATGGACCTCGCCATGATCTCCGAGGCCTTCGTCGTCGTGGTCGTCGGTGGGCTCGGCAGCGTGACGGGGGCCTATCTCGCCGCGATCCTGATCGGCATCCTGCACGCATTCGGCATCCTGATCTTCCCCAAGATCACGCTGGTGCTGGTCTTCCTCGTCATGGCGGTCGTGCTGGTGGTCAAGCCCTACGGGCTGATGGGCAAGGCCCCGGTCGGGCACGCGCGGGGGCATGGTCCCGCCGAGCCGCTGCTGCTGCCGGCGGACAACCTGACGAAGCTCGCCGGACTGATTGGCCTCGCGGTGCTGGCGCTCGCGCCGCTGGTCGCGCCCGACCACATCCTGCTCACGCTGACCGAACTCGTGATCTTCGCGCTCTTCGCCGCCTCGCTCCACTTCATGATGGGGCCGGGCGGCATGGCCTCCTTCGGCCACGCCGCCTATTTCGGGCTTGGGGCCTATGGCGCGGCGCTGGCCGTGAAATGGCTCGGTGCGCCGATGGAGCCGGCGCTTCTGTTTGCGCCCTTCCTCGCCGGCATCGCGGGCGTCGTCTTCGGCTGGTTCTGCGTGCGATTGTCGGGCGTCTATCTCGCCATGCTGACGCTCGCCTTCGCGCAGATCGCCTGGGCGACCGCGTTCCAGTGGGTCGAGGTCACGGGCGGCGACAACGGCATTCTCGGCGTCTGGCCCTCGGCCTGGGCCTCGTCCAAATTCGCTTTCTATTATCTCGCGCTGATCGTCTGCGCCGCCTCGATCCTCGCCTTGCGAAACACGATCTTCTCGCCGCTCGGCTACGCTTTGCGCGCCGCCCGCGACAACCCGCTGCGCTCCGAGGCGATCGGCATCGACGTGATGCGGATCCAGTGGATCGCGTTCATCGTCGCCGCCTTCGCGGCCGGCATCGCGGGCGCGCTCTTCGCCTTCTTCAAGGGTTCGGTGTTCCCGACCTATATGGCGATCCCGCGCTCGGTCGATGCGCTGCTGATGGTGCTGCTCGGCGGCGTCCAGACCGTGTCGGGGCCGATCATCGGGGCCTTCGCCTTCGCCGGCCTCTCCGAGCAGCTGATGAAAGCGACGATGTACTGGCGCTTCGTGCTCGGGTTTTCGATCGTGCTGCTCGTCATCGCGTTCCCGCGCGGGCTGGTCGGGGCCTCGCTGCTGGGGCTGGAGCGCTGGCGCGGGAGACCTGAGCCTGCCGCCAAGCCAGTGCTCGCGACGGAGACTGGGCGATGAGCGCGGTCATGACGCCCTCGCAGATCGCCGCCGCCGTGGAGTCGAGCGCGCCGGTGCTTGTCGTCCGCGACCTGCAAAAGTCCTTCGGCGGCGTGCGCGCGGTCGACGGCGTCTCGTTTGCGGTCGAGGCCGGGACGATGCTGGCGCTGATCGGGCCGAACGGCGCGGGCAAGACGACCTGTTTCAACATGCTCAACGGTCAGCTTCGGCCCGACAGGGGCGAGGTCGTGCTGGCGGGACGGTCGATCACCGGCATGAAGCCGCGCGCGGTCTGGCGCATGGGCGTCGGGCGCACCTTCCAGATCACCGCGACCTTCACCTCGATGACAGTGCGCGAGAACATCCAGATGGCGCTGATCTCGCATGCCGGCGACATCTTCAGCCCGTTCGGCCGCGCCCGCGACAAATACCGCGAGGCGGCCGAGGCGCTGCTCGCCCAGGTCGGCATGCTGGAGCAGGCAAGCCGAGCCTGCGGCGTGCTGGCCTATGGCGACCTCAAGCGCGTCGAACTCGCGGTCGCGCTGGCGAACCAGCCGAAACTGCTGCTGATGGACGAGCCGACCGCCGGCATGGCCCCGCGCGAGCGCATCGAACTGATGGCGCTGACGGCCGAGATCGCTGCAGCCAAAGGCATCGCGGTGCTCTTCACCGAGCACGATATGGACGTCGTCTTCACCCATTCCGACAGCGTCATCGTGCTCGATCGCGGCCGGCTGATCGCCCATGGCACGGCCGAGCAGGTCCGTCACGATCCCAATGTGCGGGCCGTCTATCTCGGCTCCGGCGCGACCTCGGGAGGGCATTGAGTCATGGCCATGCTGGAGATCGCCGGGCTCGACGCCTATTACGGCCGCGCCCATATCCTGCAGGGCGTCGCCTTTTCGATGAACCGGGGCGAGGTGCTGGCGCTGATGGGCCGCAACGGCGCGGGCAAGTCCACCACCATGAAGGCGGTGATGGGGCTCGTGCCGCCGGCCGGCGGCAGTGTTTCATTCGAAGGTAAGGCCGTGCAGGGCCGCGAGCCGTTCGAGATCGCCCGGCTCGGCATCGGCTATGTGCCCGAGGACCGGCGCGTCTTCTCCGAGCTGTCCGTGATGGAGAACCTCTCGGTCGCCCAGCGTCCGCAGCGTCCCGACGCGCCGCACTGGACGCCGGAGCGTCTCTTCGCGCTCTTCCCCAATCTCGGGCGCATGCGCGACCGGCCGGGCGGGGCGATGTCGGGCGGCGAGCAGCAGATGCTGACGATCGCGCGCACGCTGATGGGCAACCCGAAGCTCGTTCTGCTGGACGAGCCCTCGGAAGGGCTCGCGCCGGTCATCATCGAGGAGATGGCGAAGACGATCCTGGCGCTGAAGAGCGAGGGGCTGACGGTTCTGATCTCGGAGCAGAACCTGCATTTCGCCGGAAACGTCGCCGACCGCGCCGCGATCATCGAAAAGGGCATGATCCGGTTTACAGGCACGATGGACGAGTTGAAGGCGAACGAGGCGGTGCGGACGCAGTATCTGTCGGTGTGACGACGCGACGATCATGACACCCTCGCCTTAATCCCTGGACAAGCGGCAAAGCCGCGCAGCTCCGGGATCCATCGTAAGGCGCCGTCGTTCCTCTATGATGGATCCCGGCGCTCCGCTTCGCTAAGGCCGGGATGAAGGCGGTGTTTTACCGCTGCGGGAGCTGCCTGGCCGCCCCGCCAACGCTACGCCATTCTCCTGCCAACGCCAGCAGCGCACCTTCGATCAGGCCCTCCGCGAGCAGGGCCTGCGCCACCCTGACGCCGTTGCCCAACGCGAGCGCCACAGCCTCCGGCGCCAGCGGTCCGACATCCACCGTCACCGCCAAGCTCTTGAGATCGCTGTCAGGGTCGAGATTATGAGCCGGCTTCTTAATGATCGCCGGATCGTCGACATCGACCGCATTGGCGATAATCGTGGCCGCCGCATCGGCCTCGGCGGCCGAGCGCGCCAGCACTGTCACGGCGTCGGCGATGCCGCGCGAGAAGGAGCGTCCGCGCCAGCCGCTGGTGGCGACGCCGCGCGCATGGTCATGCGCCTGCAGCCGCAGGAACCCTTCCGGCCGGGCGCGCGCCAGCGAAGGCACGACGCCGATGTCGAGCCGATGGCCCGGCGTCAGATGCAGCGCGATATCGCCGCCATTGTTGACATAGGCGCGCTCAAGGGCAGGCGCGGCCGCGACCATGGCGGCGAGAATGGTGTCGGCGACCGCGCCCGCCACCGCCGCCATCGGCGTGATGAACCGGCTGCGATGGGGCCAGCAGGCGCGGGCCATGCGCTGGGCCGTCGCGCCCTGCAGCGATGGCGGCTGGTGCTCGAGCGGCTGGCGCAGCAGGGCCAGTTCGGAGGCGAGTTCGGCGAGCAGGCCGTCGAAGGCATGCTGCGCCGCGTCATAGGCGCGCTCGATCGAGTCAGGCTCTCCGAAAGCCGCGATGACGAGATCGCTCGGGCCTTCGTTGAGGTGCAGCCGGTTGTCGGGCAGGCGGGCGGTGCGATGACCGCCCATGACGCTTCGCTTCTCTCAGCCCTCATCCTGAGGAGCGGGCGTCAGTCCGCGTCTCGAAGGATGCTCCAGAGTGCGCTGGAGGCTCCTTCGAGACGCCGCTGCGCGGCTCCTCAGGATGAGGGCTGAGGATGTCATGCGCCGCCCGCTGCCCGCAGCGGCCAGGGGTTCTCCGTCATCGCCCGCTCGATCCGGGCGTCGCCGCGATGGGCCCGCAGCACCTCGTCCATCGGCACGATTTCGTCCTCGTGCCCGCCAAGCGCGAGATAGAGCGAGCGCGGCAGGGTGAACTCGATCGGCGCCACCAGCGCCGGCGTCGGCACGGACCCGAAGGCGTTCTTTGGCAGCCGCAGCACGTCGACCATGACCGTGATGCCGCCGCCGGGCCAGACATGGACCGGCGCACCACCCATGGTGACGCGCGTCGCGCCCGACTGGACCGAGCGCGTCAGCAGCACCGGATTCTCCGTGACGCCGGCGCGGAGCGAGCCGCCGGCGCCGGCCATGAAGGTGACGGTGCAGAGCGAGGGCTCGCAGTTCTCGCCGATGCGCTCGACCACCTGCCGAACGGGCGCTGGCATGTCTGTCTCGATGGGCGTCAGGTTCTCGTCGAGCACGAAGAAGGCGGAATCCTCGCCGGTGGTCGAGGTCATCAGCAGGCGCATGCCCGGCCAGGCCAGCTTTTCGTCGATCTTCTGGATGATCGAGAGCGGCTGCGTGATGTCGGTGCCGCCCCAGCCGAGGCCGGGCTCGGCGACCTGAAAATAGCGGCCGGGCGTCGACTTGCGGCCGCGCACGCGGATGCCGGCCGGCTTCATGTCGAGCACGCGGCCGGCCTGATGCTCGGTCAGCACGCCGGTGATGTGGTCGTCGACGACGATGACCTCGTCGACATGGCCGAGCCATTGCTGCGCGAAGATGCCGATGGTCGCCGAGCCGCAGCCGACGCGCATGCGCTGCTCCGGCTTGCCGTCGACGATCGGCGGCTGGCCGGCCTGGACCAGCACGGTGTGGCCGCCATCGATGGTCAGTTCCACCGGCTCGCGATTGGCGAGTTGCAGCATCGCCTCGCAGGTCGCGTTGCCCTCCTTCTTGGAGCCGCCGGTGAGATGGCGCACGCCGCCGAGCGAGAGCATCTGCGAGCCGTATTCGGCCGTGGTGACATGGCCGATCTGCTCGCCTTTGCTACGGATCGCGGCCGTCTCCGGGCCGAGATGCCGGTCGGTGTCGATCTTCACCTTGATCCCGCAATAGGAGAAGATGCCCTCGGTCACCACGGTGACGGTGTCCACGCCCTCATGCTGCGAGGAGACGATGAAGGGCGCGGGCTTGTAGTCGGGATAGGTCGTGCCCGAGCCGATGCCGGTGACGAACACCCGGTTGGCGGGGAGGGCGCTGCCGTCCCAGTCCCCGGCGTTGTCCGCGAAGGGCACCAGAGGTTGCGCGGCGTCGATGGCTTCCGCCAGCAGCACGACCGGGTCGGTGCGAACCAGCAAGCCATTCTCGTTGGCGTAGCGCGAGCAGGCGCCGGAGCGTCCTGGTCTGATCCGGCACAAAACCGGGCAGGCGTCGCAGCGGATGATGCCGTCCTCGCCCTCTGCCGCGCCGAACTTGCGCGAGCGCTCGGCGAGGGCAGTGTTTTCTTCTCCCGCAAGGGGAGAAGGTGGCCGCGCAGCGGCCGGATGAGGGGTCGGGCTACCTTCGTCGGTTATCGTTTCGGCACTCGCAAGATCGGGAGCGTGGTGCGACCCCTCACCCCAGCCCTCTCCCGCACTGAAATCGGCTGTTGCCGACTTCAGCACAGGGAGATGCCCAACTCGGGCGTGCCCGAGTTGGGTGGGCGAGGGGGTTGGGCGGTGCTTCTCGCCATCCTTCTCCCGCATCAGCTCCCAGAGCCGATGCGGCAGGACGGGTATCTGCCTCGGCGTCACGCCCGTCGCATGGCGGATCGCGCCCAGGATTGCGGGGGCTGTCGGCACCAGCGCAGGCTCGCCAATGCCTTTGGCGCCGGAGGGGCCGAGCGGCTCGGGGTCCTCGATCAGGATGATCTCGATTGGCGGCACGTCGCCGGCTGTCGGGATCAGATAGTCGTGCAGGTTCTCGGTGCGGCCGGGGAGGTATTCCTCCATCAGCGCGAGCCCGATGCCCTGGGCGATGCCACCATGGATCTGGCCCTCGACCAGCATCGGGTTGATCGCGCGCCCGACGTCGTGGGCCGCGACGATGCGGTTCAGCTTGACCGTGCCGAGGTCGAGATCGACGTCGAGCGAGGCGATCTGCGCGGCGAAGCCATAGGTCGCGTAGGGGACGCCCTGGCCCTCAGTGTCGAGCGGGATGGTCGGCGGATCGAAGGAGCCGAGGCCTTCGAGCACGATGCCATCTGAATTAACGGGAAGGGCGGCGAGATTGATCCGGGAGGAGACGCCGTTCTCGGTGACGAGGAGGCTCGGCCCATCGAGGCTCAAGTCCGCGCTCTCGCCGGCATTGGTCAGCCGCAGGATTGCCGCCCGGAGTTCCTTACCGGCCGCCTCCGAGGCCCGGCCCGAGACGAAGGTCTGGCGCGAGGCCGAGGTTTTTCCGGCGTCGAGCGTCAGGGCGCTGTCGCCGATAACCAGCCTGAACGCCGAGACCGGAAGCCCGAGCGCGTCCGCCGCGATCTGGGTCAGGACCGTGGTCGAGCCCTGGCCGATATCGACCGCGCCGTTCCAGAAGGTGAGCGCGCCCGCCGCATCGAGCGTGATCCGCATGGTCGAAGGGTTCGACATGCCGGTGTTGCCGATGCCGTACCACATGCAGCCTATGCCGACGCCGCGGCGCGAGCGGCTTTCGGTCGCGTTGAAGGCGCACGCGTCCGCGAGCAGGGCCTGCCAATGCGGTTTGAGCGCCTCGAGGCACTCGGCCAGGCCGGCGCTGGCTTCGAGCACCTGACCGCAAGGCGTGGCGTCGCCGGCACGGATCGCGTTGATCAGCCGGAACTCCAGCCGGTCGATGCCGGCGGCCTCCGCGAGGTCGTCGAACAGGCTTTCCTGCGCGATCGCCGCCTGGGGCACGCCGAAGCCGCGAAACGCGCCCGAGGGCGGCCCGTTGGTGTAGATCGCACGCGAGAGGTTGCGGACGTTGGGCACCCTGTAGGGTCCTGTCGCATGGACCGGCACGCGGCCCGCCACCGTCGGCCCCCAGGAGGAATAGGCCCCGGTGTCGAAATCGCCGTCCATGGCGTAGGCGACGAGCTTGCCGTCCGCGTCGCAGGCGGCCCTGGCCGCGATCTGCGAGGGGTGACGCTTGGTCGAGGAGACCATCGACTCGATGCGCCCGTAGACGCAGGCGACCGGCCGCCTCAGCACCCAGGCCGCCACCGCCAGCATAGGCTGCAGCGAGACGTCGAGCTTGCCGCCGAAACCGCCGCCGCAGGCGGAGGGGATGATCCTCACGTCTTCGAGCGGGATGCCCAGCACGCGCGCGACCTCGTCGCGATCCATGTAAGGGGCCTGCGTGCAGGCGAAGACCTCAATCGTGTCGCCAATGCGCTGTGCATAGCCGGCTTCGGGTTCGATATAGGCATGCTCGACGAAGCCGGTTTCGAAGTCGCCCGACGCCGTGTGAGTGGCTGCCGCAAAGCCTGCCTCGACATCGCCGCTGACGACGCGGCCGCGCGTCAGCACGTTGTCGGGTGCGAAATCATGCAGGGGGAAAGCCGTCCCGGCGAGTGCGGCCTTGCTGCCGATCATCGGGGCCAGCGGCTCCCAGACGATCGGGAACTCGCTCAGTCGCACCGCCTCGACCGCAGCCTTCTCGCCGACGATGGCGAGCACGCATTCGCCGCGATAGCGCGTCTCGCCCGTCGAGAAGACCGGCTGGTCCTTGAGATGGGGATAGATGCCGAAGGAGTTCTCGCCGGGCACGTCCTTGGGCGTGAAGATTTTCACCAGTCCGGGACAACTGGCGACGAAGGCGTCGAGATCGCCCAGCGTGAAGCGGGCGCGCGGATGCGGGCAGCGCAGCGCACGCAGCCAGAGCGCTCCCTCGGGCACCCGGTCTGCGCCGTAGATTTCGGTGCCGGCAACCTTGGGCTCGCCGTCGAGACGGGCGATGCGCTTGCCGATGGAGGTTATGCTCCCTCCCCCCTTGCGGGAGAGGGTTGGGGAGGGGGCCGACCGGGTGACCGGATTGGCGCTGGCGGCCACCTCTTGCCCTACGGCGGCGCTGCCCTCTCTCCAGCTCTCCCCCGCAAGGGGGGAGAGGGCGCGTTGGGCTTCCGTCGTGACATCTCCAATAAAACCATGCGCCCCCCGCACCGCCTCGACGATCTTGATGTAGCCGGTGCAGCGGCAGAGCACGCCGCCGAGCGCGTCGAGCGTCGCGGATTCGGAAGGCTGCCGATCACGCGAGAGCAGGTCGTAGGCCGCCATCAGCATGCCGGGCGTGCAGATGCCGCATTGGGCCGCGCCATAAGCATGGAAGGAGGCCTGCAGTGCATGGCCGAGCGGGTCGCCGGCCAAGCCCTCGACGGTCGTCACCATGCGGCCGTCGACCTGTCCGATCGGGATCAGGCAGGCGCAGGCCTGGCCGCCGTCGAGTAGCACGGTGCAGGCGCCGCAATCGCCGGCGTCGCAGCCGACCTTGGTGCCGGTTGCGCCGAGGCTCGATCGCAAGGCCTCGCTCAGGCGCGTATCGGGCGCATCGGTGAGTGCGACAGGCTCGCCATTGAGGCGGAAGCGGATCGTGTCCCGCTGGGCGGCCGAGAGGGCGGAGCGGTCATGGACGTTCACGCGGCGGCCTCCAGCGGCGACGAGAGCAGGTCGGCGAGCGCGCGGCGCACCAGCACGAGGGCCGCGTTGGCGCGATAGGCCGCGCTGGCGCGGACATCGGCGATCGGCGACAGGGGCGCGAGATCGGCAGGCATGATCGCATGCGCCAAGGCGGGCGACGCGGCCTGGCCAAGCAGCTGCAATTCGAGCGCGGTCAGCCTTTGCGGCGCGGGCGAACAGGCCCCGACCGCGATGCTCAGGGAAGCGATGCGCCCGGCATCGTCCAGCGCGAGATTGGCGGCGACCGAGGCGATCGAGATCACGAGGTAGCTGCGCGCGCCCAGCTTCAGGAAGGTCGAGCGCATTGCGTCTGGCTGCGGCGGGAGATGGATTGCGACCAGAAGTTCGTCGGGTGCGAGCGCGGTCTGGCGGTTGCCGAAGATGAAGGCCGACAGCGGCAGCCGGCGCTTGCTACGCACGCTCGCAAGTTCCACCTCGGCGTCGAGCGCCAGCAGCGGCGGCACGCCGTCGGCGGCCGGCGAGGCGTTGCAGAGATTGCCGGCGAGCGTGCCGCGGTTCTGGATCTGGACGCCGCCGATTTGCGCCGAGGCCTGCTTGAGCGCGTCGAACGCCGGCGGCAGTTCCGTCGCCATCACCGCGCTCCAGCTTGCCGACGCGCCGATACGCGTGCCCTGCGGGCCATGGTCGATCCCGCCGAGCTCGGCAATGGCGCTGATGTCGAGCATGTCATCGGGATAGGGCTCGAACCAGGCGGCGCGCTGCGTGCGAACCGGGTAGATGTCAGTGCCGCCGGCCAGCACGGTGAGCGGGGCGTCCCCTGCGCTCTGCGCTTTAAGCGTCAGCGCCTCCTGGAGGCTGGTCGGTCGGCAATAGCGCGTCATGGTGCGGGCCCCCAGCTTTCGGTGTCGCTCAGTCGAGTTCCGGCGCCAGCGCGACCGTCAGGCCGTCGAGCTCGGGCGAGAACAGAATCTGGCAGGCGAGGCGGGAGTTCGGGCGAACGTCGAAGGCCTCGTCCAGCCGTTCGAGCTCGTCCTCGCGCGGCGGATGCAACCTGTCGATCCAGTCCGGACAGACATAGACATGGCAGGTGGCGCAGGCGCAGGCGCCGCCGCACTCGGCCTTGATCGGCAGGCCCCAGTCGCGGATGATCTCCATCAGCCGCCAGCCTTCGAGCGCCTCCAGCTCGCGTTCTTCGCCCTGGCGATCGGTGACCCGCACAAGCATCACGCGACCCCGAGCTTCTTCTGGAGCGATGTGGAGGAGGTGGTGTACTGGAAGGTCAGGCGCTTGTCTGGATAGACGTAGCGGTGGACCTTTTGCGCCGCGAGCGCCGC
>JAESGD010000063.1_pt1 | contig 133572 bp, 114 predicted proteins | sample 9269581 | NCBI WGS metagenome assembly JAESGD01 (sample SAMN14515903, study PRJNA621661) | algae metagenome | isolation source: Cyanomargarita calcarea GSE-NOS-MK-12-04C and co-occurring heterotrophs from... | place: USA: Grand Staircase Escalante National Monument, Utah | collected 2007-12-30 | reverse complement strand
CGCTTGGGTACGCTTACAAACTTCAACAAGTAAGGCCTCGGGCGCTCCAGTTTATACATCCAAACGTATAGACTTGTCGATATATAAACATTCTTGTCTATATCTTTGTCAACTTAGGATTGCTCTATGTCCCTCTATTTTGTAAAAAACAGCAATCTGAGGTAATAAAAAACGAAAGCTCGCTAGACATAGCAACAACGATACTGCGAAACCGCACTGAACCTCCTTTTGGAAATGCTTAGGGATATTTAAGCTCTTAAGAATGCGCTCAGTGCCTTCCTGCCCTGCTTTTGTTAATGCGCCCCCAGCAGCCAACAAAGTCAATACACTCTGAGTCGTAATTGTAAAAGCCCCTAGCGTATCTGGTACACCAGTCAAAAAGCGCGAAGAAATGTCTACCACTAAACTAAGGCTTGCCGTCAGGCACGTAACACTTAGCGCACTCCAAAGCCAATCAAAGCTATCCCATTGATTAGTCGGAGGTTCAAGAAACCACCACCAAGCTTCTGCTGGGGGATGCAAGCTAGCACGCCAATCAGATAATTGAACCTGCAGTGCAATCAAACCAGCTTGTTTTTTTAAGCGCTCGTCTAAAAGGATAACCTTCATCAGAATTTCTTTACTCGCTTGAGTCTTGTTAGTCAGTCCCGTATAAACTTCATCACGAGCCTTAAGCACATCTAGAATTTGGTGTTTTGACGGATGTGTGGTAGCAGCTGTTTCAAGTACCGTCAGCATGACACCATAACTTTCAACGACCGCTTCTAACTCAGATATAGCCATTCGTTTAGGAACAAAGCATTTTTGTTCTAATTGTTTTTACTAACATATAGAGATAACAAAAGAACATCTTACGATTCCGGAACACACTAAACCAGCCGCAAGTTTTAGCCGAATGGAGTTCCCCACAAAGGCTCACGGCTATGTCCTTTAATGGTTTTGCTATGCGATCGCTGCAACTGAGCTACCTTGACGCTTATGTCTGAAATAGCGATCGCCCTTGATTTAGCTTCACTTTTCCGTTGAGATATTACCGACTAGAGATATAGAAGCTCTTAAGTTGAAGCGATATAGGGGTAAAAGTAGCTTCGCACTCAAACCCTGCAATCTAAATAGGTGCATACCTACGGCATATTGGGCAGTTTAATCTTATACCTTCAATGCCCATTCAATCAGCTTAGATGTAAGTAGCTAAATATAACTATTAAGAAATGTGTGCATTCACCCTAGTGAACAAAATAGTCGCGTTAAGGCTAGTACGAGAAAATTTAGCCCTTTGGAATTTAATGCTCGACTTGATTGTTTGTGCTTTCCCAGTTGCTGACTTCGCTTTGGCTCGATTTTAGCAACTGGGTTAAGTAGTTTGGGTCAGCAGAAATTCCCCGTCAGGGGTACTGCTAGAAAGTTATCGGTCTGTCAGAGTAAAAATAGAATCCTCAAATTCGGAAATGGAGGACTAAATGAACACCTCAACGACCTCTTCACCTATTCCTTCTGGACCTAATGGTCATTTTTTGCTGGGGGCCTTACCAGAATATAGTCGCAACCCATTAGAGTTTATGAGTAAGTGCGCCAGAACCTACGGTGATGTAGTTTATCTGACAGGCTTGATTCCTTCCTATCTTCTCAACCATCCAGACTTTATCGAAGAAATGTTGGTCACCCAACACCAGCACTTGATAAAAAGCCAATTAGGAAAAATCACAAAACCGCTTCTGGGAAATGGTCTATTACTTAGTGAGGGAGACTTTTGGAAACAGCAACGGCATCTAATTCAGCCTGCGTTTCACCGTAGCCGCATTGCAGCCTACGCCGAAGTCATGATTGACTATACCCAACGGATGCTGAACACTTGGCTTCCGGGGGAGATTCGGGATATTCACCACGAGATGATGAATCTGACGCTTATGATCGCCGCCAAAACATTCTTTGGTAGTGAGATAGAATCTGACGTTGATGTAATCGATCGGGCTGTCAAAGCTATGTTGGAACACTTCGATCGTCGCAGCACAAATTTGCTATTGTTTTTGCTGCCGGATTATGTGCCAACACTTGGCAATCTCCGCTTTCGCCATGCTATCAAGCAGCTAGATACTGTTGTTTATCGGTTGATTCAAGAACGGCGTTCGTCTGGTAAACAAACGGACGATCTGCTCTCAATGCTTTTGTATTTGCAAGCAGAAGACGGAACACGGATGAGCGATCGGCAAGTACGAGATGAAGTTAACACGTTTTTGTTAGCGGGACATGAAACCACTGCATTAACCTTGTCTTGGGCATGGTATTTGCTGTCAAAACACCCAGAAGTTGAAGCCAAGCTACTGGCAGAATTGCAGACCGTATTGATGGGGCGATCGCCTAGTCTTTCTGATTTGCCTCGACTTCGCTACACAGAATGGATCATCTTAGAAACAATGCGACTTTATCCACCTGTTTGGGCAATTCCTCGCACTGTCGCTCAAGATTGTGAAATTGCAGGCTATCCGATTAAAGCTGGACATGGATTAGTTGCTAGCCCGTGGGTGGTTCATCGCGATCCACGTTGGTTTAGCAATCCAGACCAGTTCAATCCCGATCGCTGGAACAATGACTTTGCCAAGAATCTTCCTACCTTTGCCTATTTCCCCTTTGGAGGTGGTTCCAGAATCTGCATTGGTAAAGCTTTTGCCATGATGGAAGCTTGTCTGCTACTTGCCGCCATTGCTTCAACCTATCGCATAAGACTGGTTTCACAAGAGGCTGTAAAACCTTGGGCAAGTCTAACACTCCGTCCAAAACAAGCAATTAAAGTTTGCTTGAACCGCCGGTGAGTCATCATGAAAGAAGCCTTAAATGAATGTGGTTGAGGGTGACTTAATATTTCTTGGTTATGAAAAGTAAAGTTTCAATTGTGGATTACTCACAGGAACATCGCTCTGCAATTCGTAGAATTCTCGAACGCATAGGCTGGGCAGAGCAATATATTACTGCTAGCGAACACAATGCTGATGTTTTTTCTCAGAATTCCAATATTTACGGCGTTTATATTGCTATACACAGGAATGTAGTAATCGGATTCATTTATGTGCAGTTCCATGTTTGGAATCAACTTGCGACTATTCAGGGATTGGCAGTCGATCCAACCGAGCAACGACAAGGTATAGCCTCAGCATTGGTAGACAAAGCAGAAGTTTTTGCACAATTCAAAAAAGCACGTGGCATTTATGTTGATACACCAGTTTCTAATGCAAAGGGACGAAACTTCTATCAAGCTGTTGGTTATAAATGTGCATATATCATGCCACGTTACTATGAAGATACGCTCGACGGAGTAACATATCAAAAGTTCTTTGAGAACAAAGGCAATGGGGCGACAGTGGGCGATCGCTACAATACATAGTGACAGCTTTGAATTTTCTTGTAAAATGGTATGTTACTTGATAGCTATTGCTGAAAAAGTTACCCAGCCACCATCTACGTTTTTTGTATATGAATATTCCACAAAGTCAATCAACAGCACATCCGTTAACAGATACACCCATCAACAAAATCTACGATGTTGTCATAGTTGGTGCTGGACCTGTCGGTTTAGCAACTGCTGTTGGTTTACTCAAACGTGGTATTGACAATATTCTCGTAGTAGACCAAGCTCGTGCTTTTCGTCAGGTTGGTCAGGTTGTGGATCTTCTACCTAACGGGTTAAAAGCTTTGCAATATTTAGATCCGAACGCTTACGAAGCAGTCAAGACAGCGAGTCTTACTTTTATTAATTCCCAGCAGTCTGACGACAAGAAAACCACTGAAGTCATTGAGCCAAAACCTCCCAAGCCCTCACTAGAATGGGTTTCTAAAAACTTTCAAGGACAAAAAATTCGGTCAATTTCTCTGAGTTTTGACGTTTGGTTTAAAAATTATGGTGAAGGTCGAGTTTCAATTTCTTGGTATGATTTGCAAACTAGCTTAAGACAACTGCTTTTTCAAGACCAAGTTAAACCCAATCATCGTTGTATCAATGTTGTGGATGAGCAAGAATTTGGATGCGTCCGGCTTGATTGCGTTTCTGATACTAGTGTAGAAGCCAACCCCTATGCATATTGGGCAGATGGACAAAAAAATAATGATATACAGTCCCAAAATTCAGACAGTGACCCTGAACCATCACTCACAAAATCATTCCGAGCTAAGTTAATTGTTGCAGCAGACGGTATTAACTCTACAGTTCGTAAGATACTTTATGCTAATAGCTCTAACCAAGCTTTTGCCAAACCAGAATATTCTGGGTTTGCTGCAATATATTGTAGAGAAATACCCGACATACCAAACGAACTGCTTAAGCATATTGAAGAGAAATTTTTTGCCGGCTCGCCAATTGTAACACTGACTAACTATGAGCATATTAGTGAATGTCCGAGAATGTTGTTAATTAACAGACATATCTTGGGTTATATACTGCATATACCTGTAGAAGAGATAAGAGTCCAAGGGAAGTCTGGCAGTGATTTGCTTGACTTAACTTTGCAAGAGTTAGAAAAAGCTGGTTTTCCCGATGCACTAAAAGAATTAGTGCGATTATCTCCACCAGAAAATATGCTGCAACGTCCGTATTACATTCATCGTGCCGCTTTAACTGAGAATATTCCACCAGCTTGGAGTGCAGGACGAGTTGTATTAGTCGGTGATGCCGCACATGGTATGCCTCCTTTTATGGCTCAAGGAGCTAATCAAGGATTTGAAGATGCAATGGTAGTTACAACATTAATTACTAACATTGCCTCATATAATAATTGGGATAACAAGCAAGCCATAGCTTCAGCCTTCGAGAAATATGAGCTTCTTCGTCGCCCGTTTATGGAATATATTCAAGAGGCAACATTAACACAATTTCCCGACTCTTCAAACCAAGCATGGCAAGAATATAACAAAAAAGTCTACACCCGCAACTTTGACCAAGTAATTGCGGAATTATTAGTGTAAATTCTTGAGTTCACAATTTACCGAACAAGGTTTAGAACCCCAGACCACCACGCTATCCGCAGGTGAAATTTGTTGATGTGCGCGAATTTTGAGTAGGCAGTATTACTCACCGTAACTGCCCGATATTGGCTGAATACCAATGACAATCAAGCGGTAAGAGCAGGCAAACGCCAAAGATTAGACTAATACCGTTTCTTTATAAAGATGCGCCTAATTAGCCCACCTTACTGTGGGCTACCCTAAGCCCTTCGGGCTGGCTTTGCCTACGGGAACGCCAAGGGCGAATGTTTGTATAGCCTTTGCCAGTGCGTTGGGCGGCTTGGCCGACTTGTTCGCGTAGCGTCTCCTTATTGAGAAGCACCTGGCGTCCAGGCTTGCTGCCTGTGGGTGAATAAAGCGCAACCTCATAGAGAATTGGTATAACTGTAGTGAAATTACTGAATTACAAGTTTGTATAAACTTTATATTTTAGTGTTAGTTTTCACCACCCCACGGGATTAATAAGTCAAGACAAGTTTGGGTGCAAATGTCCAACTGTTCTTTAATATTAGGTGTGGTTGAAATTCATGAATCAAAGTAACCTAGCAATTCTCGGCAAAATCGCTTTAGTAGCTGCTTATTTGGCACTGATTTCGCCAATATCTTCAGCAAAAGCAGTTTCTAGCTTCCCGGATGGAGTCAGACAAAATGCTGAACGTGCAGTACCGGAATTATTACTGGCAGATGGCGATGATGATGATGATGGCGATGACGATGACGATGACGATGACGATGGCGATGACGATGACAAAAAAATTCAGGCAAAGTTGCCAGAAAAAGTAAAAACAGTTATTCTGTCCAACATTTCCCAGAATGCAGGGGTAGAAGTTTCTAATTTACGAATTGTCAAGGCAGAAAAACAAGTTTGGACTAATAGTTGTTTGAATTTAAAAGCAGAAAGTGGCTGTACTCAAGCAGAAATACCTGGTTGGCAAGTTGTTGTTGCTTCTGAAAAACAAATGTGGGTGTATCGCACTGATAAATCAGGGGCGATCGCCAAATTAGATCAAGAATCTACTCAGATTGCTTCCACTGCAATGATGAGAACTGCTACCACAATGGAACGCATCAGTACTAGAAGCGTGCAAAGACAAGCCGTTACTGCCCGCAGCACTCAGGTAATGGCTGCAAGTACTAATGCTACAGTTGCTAGCAGTCAGGTAAGCGCTGCTAGGGTTGCCGCTAACAGTAAAAAAGCAGGTTTAACCCTGGCGATTTTGCAACCATCTGGCAGTTTTTCTGATGTGATTGCCCGTGTGTCTGTCAAAAACAAACGCGGCAAAAAGTACCACAAAGAGAGATTTTTGGGCGACTACAAATATAAAATCAATCAGAAAGCCAAATTCGTTAAGGGACTCAAAGCAGGCGATCGCATGGTTGTCCGCTTATACGATACCCAAAACCGCTTTATTGGTTACAGCGAATTTGAATGTCTGCAAGCAAACAGCGCTGTCAATTTAATTTTGTCAGAGAACCCGACAGGATATAAGGTTGTTCGCACTGTTTACGGTGCTGATGCTGATTTTGACGGTAGAATTGACGCCAATACTACTACCTACGATTATTTCACTCAAGTTAGCGACCAACGGGTGACTTTCCTAAAAAGTTCTCAAGTTCAAATCGGTCAATTCCAAGCTCAAGGTTTATCACCAGTCGCCACTAACAGCCTTTATCCAGCTTCCTTTACTAAAGGCGAGTATGCTGTTGTTAGTCAGTCAATTAGCGCCTTCAGTTCTAAGAACGCAGCTGCAATTCAAGCAACTCCCGGCAGTTTGGTACAACTAATGGAAGTTAGTGACGATGATAGTTCTACCTACGATGTCACTCAATTAATGACGGACTATCGGGAAGTCGGACTTGCTAATGGAATTCAAGTCAAATTTTCTGACGTATCCACAAATTACTGGGCTAAAGATTTTATTGCGGAGTTAGCAGCATTGGAAATTATTGAAGGGTTCCCCGATGGCACTTTCCGCCCTGACGAACAAGTAACCCGCGCCCAATTCGCAGCGATGTTGAGTCAAGCTTTTGAAAAAGTCAAAATCCGCAAAGCAAATAAATTTAGCGATGTTTCCACCGGATACTGGGCTTATAACGCCATTAGCGAAGCTTACCAAATGGGCTTTTTAGGGGATTCTGGGAACCAATTTAACCCCAAACAAAGCCTTTCTCGTCTGGAAACCTTACTAGCGATCGCCCGTGGATTAAACTATACCGTTAGCGGTTCAACAGAGACAATTTTGACAACCTATAGCGATGCAACTACCATTCGCAGTGATGTTAGAAATGCGATCGCCGCACTCACCCAAAAACGTATTATCGTTAACTATCCTGATGTCACGACTTTGAACGCCGATAAAGTGGCAACCAGAGCCGAAGTTAGTGCTTTAATTTACAAAGCCTTAGTTAGCACTGGCGAGGTGGCAGATATTTCCTCAGAGTATGCAGTCGGACAAGCAAGCGAGGAAACAGAAATCGAAGAAGTTGCTGGAGTGAAGCCAGAAAAAACACGTCGCCATTGTAACCAAGGTATCGGTAATGGCGCTGAGGGTTGCGACCCCGGTAATTCCCGTCCCCACGGTGGTAGCAACGACGAAGGCGGAAGAACACCTGGCGCTAAAAGGTAATATTTAACTTCAGTGATGAAGCCCCCCTGCCCCCAATTCTGGGGGGCAAGAAAATTCAAACTTAGGCAGTAAACAACCCTCTATTTTCCGGAGTATTTTTTGAGCTTGTGTAATTTTTGCTTGACTCATTGGATATTAGCAATCAATCATCGTAATTCGCCAACTCGCGTGCTGCTTCTAAAGCTAATTGTTCTCGGATCGATATTGGTGCAATGACTTCCCCATTCGGTCGCCAATCGCGCAAACGCATCAAGACGTTGATATCCCCCGTTCGTACCCAGGCTGTATAGTAAGCATCTTCGGGAGAACGTTTTTTGATAATTTCTAGTATGTGTTGCCGCTCTTTTTTGCTAACAATATCTTTAGTGGCAATTTTTGCTAATTCTTGGTGTGGAACTGCACGAAAAGTCTGATGACGAAAGGTATTATCGATATACCATTTGGCGAAGTGGCGGGGAAAGCGGAGAATCAGCAATTCTTTGGGTAAATAAAAGTTAAATCCCCAAGCTATTTCTAGTTCTTTGCTGATATATTCGGGAGTGGGTAATTCTCCAGCGTGCCACATATCTTTCAAGGTTTTGGGTAGAGAAGGGTCGCCCCAAGCGAGAACTTTGAGATGTTCTGAGGCAATGCGATCGAGACGGTAGTTATGCCAAGCAAGATTGCCATTAGGGTCGATACCGTAAGCGCTGAGATATTTGGCACGACGCAGGTAGTGCAAGCATACCGGATAGACTGTGACTTGGGCTTGATCTTCTGTGGCTGCTACCCAATAATCGAACTGTACTATACCTCCCGGTGGTTTGTGCCACAAGCTTTCTAGTTGTTCTTGGTAAGTATCGACTCTATCCTGCATGGAGCTAGAAATGATGTAGTCGAGGTGCAGGAATATTCGTTGTTGTGGTTCGTTTTCTAGTAATAGTGATCTTGGGGAGCGATCGCCGATCTGCTTCCAAAGGGTGTTAATAATTATGGATAAATTTGGCTGGACAAAAGCAATCGATTCTAATGCCCGTAGTAATTCCCAAGTTTGAGAAAGGTTGAGATGGGAGAGATTTGAATGTGACAACTCCAGTTCTGATAGCCTGAAATAGGTCTTAGGTTGTCCTTCTTCCGACAAAATTGTCTGATTCAATGGTACAGGTAGATGTTCTCTGGCTAAACATTGGTATTTGCCTTTAGCTATTCCTTGCAACCATCCTAAAGATACAAGCTGCTTGAGGTCATCGCGGATCGAACGATGTACGGTAGCAAAGGGATACTCGTATAGCAATTGTTGAATCTCGTTGTCACAGAATCCCGTCATTTGGGAAATTTCTAGCTGCCATTGTTGTTTATCGAGTTGGAAGTCTCCAGCAAATATAATATCGTTCAATGTTTGATGGCAAAGACAATTTCTGTCACCGCAACTGGTGGTAATTTCATCTGCACTCAGCTTTTCGCTTTTGGGGTGGTGATGGGAAAAAAGGCGTTCGCGTAGCGTCTCCTTCAGAGAATCGCGTAGTTGGGAATAGGTAAATGCTTGGGGTAAGGATTCAGCCCAGTTATTCGCATACAGCTTGTTTAACAATACCCACAAGCGGATGGAACGCATGAACCGATTGGCTAGTTGTCCTGCTGCTAACCATTGCAATATTTGGGGTGTGGGTGGGTAGGGAAAACTGCCATTCATGTTTCAGTTATCAGTAAACAGTTATCAGTGAATTATTGTTTTGATAAGTGTTTGCTGGTTTAAGTTTTACATCAATTGGTGGCTTTGCGTTGGTGATGGGTAGAAATTTTCTGTCTGCTCACCTTTTTCGTCAGTGTTTGCTGATTTAGATGTGAATGGTTGAGCTTTCGTCCCCGGTGAGGGGAAGTGGTTTGGAAAGCCCCCCCGTATTTAGCACTATGAAGATAGTGCGCTTTCGTCCCCGGTGAGGGGAAGTGGTTTGGAAAGAAGGGAGAAAGCGTAAATAAACGCTAATTTCCTTTTTGCTTTCGTCCCCGGTGAGGGGAAGTGGTTTGGAAAGAGAGTTCACATCTGGAACCCTTACAGAAAGGGGCTTTCAGACCCCCTAATCGACACCACTCGAAAAATGGGCAAGAGAATCTCCCAAAATCCTCAATTTTGCAGCCTGTAAAGGTTACTGCATAAGGCATCGACACCAGTTAACGAAGTTATAGGGTTTTCGAGGTTCGGGTGAGTGGTGTCGATTTCTCGATACACTTTTCAAAGTCTATAGTATCAAATCACCACCACATCAAGAATCTAGCCAATACATTTCTTAATAGAAAACCCCTCTTCTATCTTAAGATGTCATAATGGCAGAGTAAAATACTATACGTAAGTATGCGCGAATTCCCGCCAAAAGCATTACACTTGCAACTGAGTAGTAGCCAAACCGATCGAGGATTGACTTATCAAGTATTGCAGGTGGAATTGACCGCGAGCGATCGCCTAATCGAACCGCAAGATTTAGTCGATTTGCAGCTACCAGCAGGTATTGATACTGCTGAGGGTGTGGTAATTTCCGGTCGGGCTCCGGTTTGGCTGTTTGCCTATTTAACCAGCGTTCTCTATCCTACAGCCTGGGTTGGTTGTTATGACCCCCGCTTGGGGACGGTAATTGTGTCAACAAATTCGCGTCAAGTTAGTGTTGGACAGGTTATTTCTATTCATCCTGCCAATGGACGCAAATTGATAAATCAAACATCAGCAGAAGATAAATTATCGCCTGCTTTGATGGTGGTGGGTCCCCCGGATAGCGGTAAAAGTGTGTTTTCTCACGCTTCATTTCAAGCACTATTGCCGAATCATCCTGATATTTACTTGCAACGTGCCCATTGGGATGGGGAAGGTAATTACGTGTTAGAGTTAGCAAAAAATACAACTGATGATGAGATTGAGCAATTTAAAGCCAACAACAGAGGTGCTTTAACTGAAAGATTTTTTCCCTACCATGCTCAAGCAATTCTCAAATTGCGAATGCAAAAGTCGCTGGTAATTGTCGATGTGGGTGGGATGGTGCAGCCGGAAAAATTACCACTTCTGGAAGCTTGCAGTCATTACTTAATTATTAGTTCCAAGCCAGAAGCGATTAATGCTTGGCATGAATTTTGCCGCGATCGCGGAAATTTAATACCCGTTGCAGTCATTCACAGCAGTTTGCAAGAAGTGGAAACTGTTCATCAAACCAAACCCTACTTGGAGGTAACAAGTGGCCCCTGGATTCGGGGAGAAGTCCGGCAGGTTTCCGAAATATTACTTAATCAAATTAAATCAATTTTTACATTAAATAAATAGTTATTCTTCTCAGAAAAGCTAAATTACGCTTGATAATAACCATATCTAGTCGTTTTTCATTATGACAAGTTCGCCAATTCCGTCACATCAAGAAGCATTATGGGTTATCCAGCAAGCTGTGTGGGACTTAGCGATTTGGGCTGGTTTGCAGATTGATGGGCTAGCTAGACCTAATGATTCGCTTGCGATTCAAGAAGCCAAAAAATATTTAAAATGGCCTGATGACGATAAACCAAAAGTTTTGCGGGTGTTGTTCGACTCGGTAAATTTAAGCCACGGTCAAAATAAAGAATATTTTTGGCAACCGAATGCGATCGCTAAGTCCGATCCTATAATTCCCTATCCTACAACCCAGAAGCCAGAAGGGATGGAGGATTTAAAGAAGCAAATTCGTGAAGAAATTGGTTTTCTCAAAGATAGTCCCAACGATTGGGAAAATCTGTCACTACTAACTTTAATTATCGAAAAATTTGGCTCATTCATTAGCTACGGTGAAGAGAATGTGGCATTAGTTGATAAGGCAAGAACAACAGCAGCAGTTGCAGCTTCAATAGTAAATACAAATGACCCAAAAACAGCCCAACTGAGCATCGTTGCTGGGGACTTATCGGGAATTCAAAATTTTATCTATACCATATCTTCCGATGGTGCGCTGAAATCATTACGGGCACGCAGCTTTTATTTAGAATTAGTTACAGAAGAAGTTGTAGCCCAACTTTTGACACACTTAAAGCTTCCTCGCACCAATGTTATATATGCAGGTGGGGGTAATATATATATACTTGCTCCAGGTAGTAAGGAGACAAAAACGACTGCAACAAAAGTAAGATTGCAGTTTAACCAATGGTTGTTAGATAAATTCCAAGGAAAAATTTATCTTGCTCTCGATAGTTCAAAAGAATTTCCTGTTGCAGATATCGGTAATGCTGAGTTTAGCAAACATTGGTCGGAAGCTACCAAAAAACTTGCAGTTTATAAAGCACGTAAATTTGGCGATCGGATTGAGGAAATTATCAAATTAACGGAACCATATTATGCCCATACACCTTGTCAAGTGTGCCATCGGGATGACGAGGAAAAACTAGAACTGTTGAATAAAGATGAACCGGGTTCGGCAATGGCGTGTAGTACTTGTCGTACCATGTTTGGATTGGGAGGAAAGCTGTTTCGTGTTGATGCTATTGTGCGTTCGCAACCACAAAAGGTGATAGGTAAGCAGGGAGATGAGGAAGATAAGCTTTGGTTTCAACTACCTGCAAGCGAGGGACTTAGTGAAATAAATGTTTATTACAAGTTAGTCGATTTCGATTATCGGAAGCAAGATAAATTTGATAGATTGAAGCAAACAATTTCTGATAATGACACTGTTTTATTAGTCAATAATTGGGATTTAAAGTATTACAAGTTCCGTAATTGCATACCGATGCTACTTGGCAATTATGGCAAGCAAATGCAAAAAACTGACGAAAACGGTTTTATGCGTGCTGAGGAAATGGCAGATATTTCTCAAGGTATTAAGCGAGTCGGTTATTTACGAATGGATGTTGATAGATTGGGACAAATATTTGCTAAGGGTTTGAGGGGTAATCAAACATTAGCAAGATTAGCTGGATTATCGCGGCAAATGAGTTATTTTTTCAAAGTTTATCTCAATAGCCTAGCTGCTAATCGTGATAATAATATTCCTGGAAATATTCAAAAATTACTTAGCAATAGTACAAACGAAAACTTATCTGAACATAAGGGTAAAAATATACTTTTCATTTACGCAGGGGGAGACGATTTATTTGTTAGTGGTGCTTGGAATGAAGTTGTTGATTTTTCCTTCGATATTTACCAATGCTTTCGTGCCTATACAGGACATCATCCCGATATTACCCTTTCAGCAGGGGTTAGCATTGCTGAACCGAAATTTCCCCTTTATCAAGCAGCCGAGGAATCGGGAGAAGCGGAAGGGAAAGCTAAAAACAATGGACGTGATAGTTTAGGATTATTCAACCAAGTATTTAAATGGGATGAATGGCTAGGAATTGAAGGAAAAAATCTTAATCATTTAGATGAAAAAGATGAAGTACAGCAAAAAATTATTGGCTATCTTCAACAAGAAGATAACCCACCAATTTGGGGTATATTACCTTTTGTTGAGAGATTAGAGCAAAAGGATATTGGAACAGACGTTTCGCGTAATTTTGTGAGGAATTTATTAATTACTGCACAAGTTCAAGAGCAAGCTTTAAAGAAAATCGAAGAGAAAAAATTTAATGATGCAATTGAAACACGTTATTATTTACACCTTCCTAAAATAGCTTATACATTAGCAAGACTACCGCAAGAAGTATTAAAGGATGATGATTTTCGCACTTCCTTAAAAAACCCATATAATGCTCCCTATTTTCGAGCGATCGCAACTTGGATTGAATTACTAAATCGTAAATCTTAAAAGATGCCAGAAATAAATAGCCAAAAACCAATTGTTGACCAAATAATTACAACTATCACAGGATTAAAAGATGGGCTGAAAACCTATCCCATCCGCGACTTGGTTAAGCAGGCAGAAAAATTTGGTCCCTATCTCAAACAACAGCGTTTGGAAACTAACCAAGTTCGCAAATTCTTAGATGCGATTAATCAAATTAAAGCTTTACTTGCACAACAAAATGAAGATAACAATCTGCAAGAAGAACTAGAAAATATCCAAAAAAAAGCGGAAAAACAAAAAGATACAATTAGGCAAATTCAAAATATCTTGGAAGAGGATTTGAATATTAAGCTCAAAGATATCCAAAAGAAAGCTGATGATGATAAAGACAAATTGATTTTTGACAAAATAGAGGCTGATGTCGTACTTCTCAAACCAAAACTTGCTTATGCAGCAGCCCGTCAGCGTTCTGCAAAACCTTTAGAAGAAGTAATTTCAGTAGCAATTGATAAAGTCGAAAGTACAAAAGATTTTGAACGTCTTGTTCAATTAATCGAATCAATTATTGCCTATCACAAAGCCGAAGGTGGAAAATAATTATGCCTGCATCATTAGAACAAAAACCTTTACTTGGTAAATTTATCCTAAAAAGCCAAATTGAAGTTAAAACGGGATTGCATATTGGTGGTGGTGGTGAAAACCTTGATATTGGGGGACTCGATAAACCAGTTATTCGTGACCCTTTAACTCAGTATCCCTACCTTCCTGGTTCTTCTATCAAGGGTAAAATGCGTTCAATTGTAGAAAGATTAACGAATAAACCCCTCAATCGTCCCAGTGGTAGCAATACCTATCGCTACGAAAGTGATGATTTAGCTGATGGATTTACTGAAACTAGTGGACTTTTAATTCGTTACGAAGGAGCATCTACCTGTCCTGTTTCCCGGTTATTTGGTTCTACAGGAGGTAATAATTGTTGGATAGATACAAATATAGTGGCATCCCAAGGGTTGGAGCGCGTTCAAAATACTCAACGTCGATATATTGCTTGGGCTAGTGGTGGTCGCACGGGTAGGTTTGTTGAAAATGCCAGCAGTCAATTAAACGCAGGGGAAACGGTTGAGGAATACATCAAAGCCAAGGGACGCAACTGTCCTGCACGTTTAATTGTCCGTGACTCCCATTTATCACCCCAATCAGCCGAACAACTCAAAAAAGTAGACACGGGTCTATTTATGACCGAGTGGAAGTTTGAAAACGGTATCGATCGCGTTACCGCAGCAGCTAATCCTCGCCAATTTGAGCGGGTTCCCGCAGGTTCAATATTTGAGTTTGAACTTGTCTACACCGTCGAGAATGCCGAACAAGCTATCAAAGATTTGGAAAATATTGCGATCGCTCTAGCAATCCTTGAAGACGATGCTTTAGGGGGTCACGGTTCTAGAGGTTATGGCAAGGTTGAATTTAAAAAATTCAATTTCTTTTACCGAGATTTGGAGCATTACCGTCGAATTACTAATACTCCTAACAGTGCTTCGGAGATAGAAGAAATTCCATCTGCTAATAATATCCAAGAACTTTTAGATAACTTTAGCGGGTTAAGCGAAAATATCCAACGACGATTACCAGGAAGCTAAATATGGGCAAATGGCAGCTAGTTAAGCTCAATTTTGGACGATCGAGCGTCCATTTTGGGGAGTTGGGTATCGGTATGGAAGAGTCGAAAGAGCGAGTACGTTCGGATACTTTATTTAGTGCTTGGGTGAGTAATTACGCGCAATTATTTCAGAAGAATGCAGTTGAAGAATTATTAGAAAAGTTTCTTCAACCTATACCCCCAATGCGGATAAGTTCGACTTTTATCTATCGTGAAAGCAAAAATAACACAGTTTTCTACCTTCCTCGTCCCCTAAAATTCCCAATTAACTACCCACATGGTGATGATTTAGCGTTCTTTAAAACCTATAAATCCCTCAATTACTTACCGCTTGATATTTGGCAGTGCTGGTATCAAAAAGAAGGATTTACCCAAGAAGATGCGGAAGAATTGACGGATAAAACTAAAGGTAGTACTACAGGTAAACTCAAAGATGCAGGTACGTTTGATTACAAAGAAGCATTCAAAAATCACAAACTGCCAAAAGTTGCCATAGATAGAATAACCAGAGCCACCAATTTTTACCACACGGGATACGTACAGTTTGATTGGGAAGCAAATGGTAATGATATTAAAAGCTTATCTGGGCTGTATTTCTTGGTATATTTCGAGGATGAGAATCAAGAGCTTATCAATGGCTTAAAAGCAGCACTAGATTTATTGGGGGAACAAGGGATAGGAGGAGAGCGTTCAAGTGGTGCAGGACTATTTCAAGCCGAATGGTTGGATTTAAAGGATGTTTCCCCTACTTGGGAGGAAGTCGTTAAACCCTTAGATAAATCGGCTTATCAATGCTTGATTAGTTTATTTTGGGATGACGATAAATCTATCCTTAAACAATTAATTATAGATAATTCTCACAGCAGCTACGAAATCCAAGAACGGGGTGGATGGTTTTCTGATGGAAATATTCGTCGCAAGATGATACGAATGTTTGCAGAAGGTTCGGTCTTTCCAACTGAACCACAGGGAAAGTTAGCCAATGTTACACCCAAGGAATTTAAAGCGCACAAAATTTATCGTAGCGGTATCGGTTTAAGCTTGCCCATCAAAGTACAAGTCTAAAATCTAAAATCCAAAATGCTTGCTTCTATTGCTCTCAAAAAACCAGAAGTTTACGAGTCAAAAAAGATACAGCTAACTAGCCCAATCTTGCATATTGGTTCGTCAGTATCGAGATTGAATCCCTTTGAATACGTGCAAACATCGAAAAAAGTCTACCTCCCCAACCAAGAAGCACTTGCAAAAGCTCTCAACAAGAAAGGTGGTAGCTATCTCAATGACTACATCCAAGCAATTAGCGATCGCCAAGATATCAGCAACCTACTCAAAGACGCATTCGGAGAACAGTGGTGGAATGCCGATGCCAGTGGAGAGTTGATTTTCCCGAAAAATGCCATTAGCCAAAAGTTAACAGAGGAACGTATCACCGATTTGCGTCCAATGATTCGTAATGGGATGGGAGAGCTATATATACCCGGTTCCTCGATAAAAGGGGCAATTAGAACGGCTATTGCTTATTACTTGCTTAAACATGGCGATCGCTACAACGTACCCAAAAATCAAAAAGTTAGCGAAATCGAGAAGAAATTACGCAGCAGATTAGGAGAACTCGGTAATAAACACAAGCAAAAATTTGCCGACGACGACTTATTTATGGATACTCTATTCTCAGAATACACTCTTACATATCAAGGCAAAACGTATAACGGCAGCAGTCAAAATACTGATTTTCTTAGAGCGCTGAGTGTCAGCGATTGCGAACCTTTAATCGAGCGTAAACTTACTAATAAAAAAGGACAAACAATTCCTCTCAATTTACCTATAGTTGCCGAAGTAATTGTGTCCAGTCGATTCCCTGATTATCTCGCAAAATATAGAGCATCTCTTTACGTCGAGATGGTAAGAAATGTTCAGACAACATTTACCCTAAAACTCGATACAGAAATGCTCTCTTGGTTCCAGCATAAACAAGGAATGAAATTACCATTTCAAAACTTAGAAGAATTATTAAAAATTTGTCAGGAATTTAGTCAAGAACAATGGGATTACGAACATGATTACTGGAACGATATCAAAAATAATCCTCGTGCAGTAGGTAAAAATTTAGATTTTAATTACATTCGTCAATTTTACGAACCTGAAGAATGTTCCTTTAGTACACGATTAGGTTGGGGAAGTGGAATGACAGGAACAACGGTAGATTTATTATTTGACGATGAATTACGAGCAGATATTCGCGATATTTGTGGTTTAAAAGCACCGCAATTTGAAGCACCAAAATCTCGACGTAGCGTAGTTAATCACAATGGAGAAATTAAGTTTGTACCAGGATGGGTGAAATTTAAAAGCTAAGATTAGAAGACTATATAATATGAAAATTAATTATGTTAATTCATTCAAATTGGACATTAAATGTATCCAATCCAACTATCCTACCTCGTTCTTATAATCTAGAACTCGTCAAAATATTGCATAACCAAATAGGGTTAGAAATCGGAACCGAAAAAATTCCCTCAACATCATTTTCGGGAATATGTGGCTCTTGCTTCACTAAACAGGATTTTATCGCTTTTGAACCCCAAGAATGTTATCAACTATCTTTATGCGGATTAAATAAAGATTCAAGTAAAGCCATTATTGAATTAAATCTCAACGAAACTCTAGAATTTCTTGGTGCTAAATTTAATGTCATCAACCGTGAAGATAAAATTACCAGCTACGAAGAACTCTACACAAAATTAGTCGCTAACGAACCCGAACCAGTCCGGAAATTTAATTTCCAATTTACCACACCAACAGCCTTTGGACAATATGGTGGAACCCTACCTTTACCATTACCTTCTTTAATGTTTCGCAGTTGGTTAGAACGCTGGAATAATTTTTCCCCTGTTTATCTTGGAGGTGATGAGTTGATTACATATTTGAATAATGCCTTGTGGCTCAAACATCATCGAATTCAAACCCGCAGTATTCAGATGTATAAAGGTTATGTTAATGGATTTATTGGAGAAGTTACGCTGCAAATGTTTAACCGTGCGGATACGTTACTAGCAAATGTAGCAGATTTGTTGGTTCAATATGCTGAATTTGCAGGAACTGGGATGAAGACACGCTTAGGGATGGGACAGACAACTATCAATTTAGCAAAAAAGTCAGTTACCGCTGATTAATGAAATATACATTTTCTCAATAAAAGGAGTTGAAAGATTATGGCTAAAATTTTAATTTCTCCTATTGGTATAGGTGGAAGATTTAAAAACGATGACACTTCCGATAGACAATATCAAGAAACTTGCTACAAAATAGGGGATAAATCATATAATGCAAGTAGGTTTATGGCTTCTGTTTTATATGAACATTTTAATTTAGATGGCATAATATTTATAGGTACAGTCAAATCTATGTGGGAGGAAATATATCGGTTTTTCTGTGACAAAAATGGTCTAACAATGGATGGAGAATATTGGTTAGATTTAGCTTGTAAAAGTGACACTTTTAATAATGAAAGCGAATTAGACTCTTTGGATTTGTCAAAAGTTGAGCAAGTATTGGGTAATCACTCTAAGTGTATTTTGACTAAATACGGACTAAATGAGACTGAATTATGGGATAATTTTGATAAGATTTTTGAAATCGTTAATTTTCTTAACAAGGATGATGAGATTTATATTGATATAACTCATTCATTTCGTTCCCTATCGCTATTTTTATTTTTGACAGTTACATTTATTCAGGATTTGGTGCCTGAGAAAAATATTAAAATTGCGGGTGTTTATTATGGAATGCTTGATGTAACGAGGGAGCTAGGATATACCCCTGTTGTTGATTTAAAATCGCTATTTGATATGACATCATGGATTAAAGGAGCATATAGTTTACAAAGCTATGGTGATGGTAATTTTATAGCGGAGCTTTTGAAATCTCAAAGTGAAGAACAACTAGCGAACCAGATAAAAGAACTTTCTGAATCCTTAAATATTAATAATGTTAATGCTATTAAGCAAAAAAGTTCAACTCTCAGAGCCTCTCTGCAAAGAACAGTCCCTAAAACTCCTTTCAAATATTTGATAAAAACTCTAGAAAATTTTGTCAAAAAATTTGCACGTTCCTCCATCCAAGAGTCAGAATATCAATTAGAACTAGCGGGTTGGTATTTTGAAAATTTCCGATATGCGACTGGGTATATTACTCTAGCTGAAGCAATAATTACTTATGTATGCGAAGTTGAAGGCAGAGATATAAGAAATCGAAATGTACGAGAGGAAATGAAAGACATATTACATGGAAGAGATGTGAGAGATAGTAAATTAGCTCAGTTGTATTTTCAAGTTAATCCAATTCGTAAGAGTATTGCTCACGCTTTATTAGAAGAAGGGAATCAAGCACCAGATGTCCGCAATGCAATTAACAATGCTAAATATTATTATCAAGAACTGAAAACTATATTTAAGACAGGAATAATTGAATAATACAGACCACGAGCATCATCCTTGTAAAACAATTAATAACAATTAACTACCATGCCTAAAATTCTAATCGTCACCGTCGGTGGTTCCTTCCAACCCATCACCACCTCTATCCGCAGTCTCCAACCAAACCGAGTGGTTTTCATCGCTTCCGATGGTGAAAAAGGTAGCAAATCACAAGTCATTGGAGAAGGAACCCCATGTGAAATCCGTCGAGGTGCAGAGGTTATCGAACGCTTACCCAATATTCCCACACAGGTTGGTTTAGGAGACAACTTTCAAAGCGATCGCGATTTAATCTTAATCCAAAATCCCGATGATTTAGCCGAATGCTACCGCAAAATAAAAGCTTGCATCGAGGTTTTGCTTTCTGACAACAGTAATGAAATTGTCGCAGACTACACTGGAGGAACCAAAACCCTATCTGCGTCAATGGTATTAACTGCGGTCGATTGCAAGATTCCTCTTTATATTACAATTGCCACCAGAGATAACTTAATTAAAGTGGAAAAAGGTGAGATGACGCAGTTAATAGATACTAGCTTTCGATAAACTACCTGCCCTTACTTTCTTGTTGCTTCATACAGCAAATTTCAACTTTGTGAGGTACAGAAATACCCCTCCCCAACCCTCCCCTTGCCAAGGGGAGGGGGTGTACTTCATTTACTTGCAAAGTGCTGTAAGTGCGAAATAGTAGGGCAGTTTTGCGATCGCACATAATTGGTAAATTTTGTGACTTAAATAACTAAAATCCAGTATTTACATTGAGAAAAACTGCGTTTTTATTTGTTGGTAAAGCATAGAAAGATACTTTGAGTATTTACAATAAACGTGATACTCCTTTGGAGTCGTCTAAGCGCAAGCTACGCCAATGACCATCGCTCTAAATTTGGTAACATTAATTCTCTACAGTCCCGATTTTAAGAAACAGCAAAATCTGTATAAGTACGCACTTCTTTTGGATGAAATTCTAGAACAATATCTTCACGAGGGATACCAGCTTCAAGTAATGCTGTCGCTACAGGAGTGGAAGCAATACGGTTCGGTTAAGAGCCGTGAAATAAATTTCACAGCGAGAAGCTGAAACCCATTAAAATGGGTTAAAAAACTCCCCAGTAAGATGACCGCAAAATTTAGCTATTAGCCCGTTCGCGCAGCGTCCCGAAGGGATACTTTAGTTCAGGGCGGGATTTTGGGTTTAACCGAACCGTATTGGGAGTGGAAGTCCCATCATACTGAATCCACACCTTGTCACCAATAATATCAATATGAACTAAGCAAGTATCTACCCGACGATCGCCATCCCAACCAATATACATAACTCCATAATAGTCCCGTTCTGGGTCAATCACTGGTTTGGGTTCAATTTCGCCATTGGCTGGTTTGTGAGTAGCATATTCTAATATCAATTGACGGATGATTTGACGGTATTTTGTTATCTTATCCATTTGAAAATCCTTTCTTGTCGTTCATCAAAAATCAAGAGACGAATTTTGAGACTTTCCAAAATTAATTGACCAAAACGCTCAGTAAATATTCCCTCGTAAGTTCGTTTGCAAATTACTAAATATAGTAAACGTTCTGGTTGTAACTCATTTAAAAGACTACGATAAATTTCATAAACCCCTACTGCTTCTTGTAAGTCACTGACTGGAGAAGGGCTGATAAAATTTTTGATTTCTACAGCCGTACTGAAACACAATATTAACTTTTCAAGGTTTGATTTTTACAATTGTGAGTATATAAAATTAGACTTAATTTTTCATTCCCCTTAGCAGCAAAACTTAACATATGTCTTCCGCTATCTTCAAAACTCAGATAAAAACACCAGGATCGACTTTAAAAAAATCTCCTAAAGCTTTGGCTTGTGCTTTGCTGATTTCCCGTTTCCCATTCACAACTTCTGATACAATACCTTTAGAACCGATTACACCAACCAAATTTGACTGTTTAATACCTCTTTGTTCCATCAAAAAAAGCAACATAGAACGAGGTGTAGAATCATCTCCAGGAGAATAATATTCCTGTTCAAATTTTTCAATTATAGTAATTAGTAAAGCGTAGAGTTCATCTTCTTCAAGACTGCGATTTGGTTGATGCATTAACTTCTCAACAATTGCTAAAGCTTTTTCGTTCTCCTCTTCAGTTCTAATTATTTTTGGTTGATACTTAACTAATAGCTCTTGATATTTTTCTGGATTAAAAATAAGAGTCATTTTTCCAATCGTCCTTATCATACTCAGCATGGGTCAAAACGTACTTGATATAAATCAATTGCTTTTCATAATCAATACTCACAATTAATCTATATTTATTTCCTTTAATATTGAAAACAGTAAAATTACCAACTGCTTCCGCTTTTGGAAAAACAGATTGCACCTCAATCAAGTTTGACCAATCTGCTTTTATCGCAACTTTGTACCAGTTATCAAGAGGATCTTGACAATCAGTGTGCTGTTCATAAAACTTTCTTAAGCTTCGGTAGCTGATAACATGCATTTTCCACTGTCAATTATAACTTAGTTTAGTTCTCGTGGTGAGAACTAAACTAACAGTATCACGATTACATAGCCTTCTAACACTAGCTCAAATTCTAAGCCGACTAACTCTGTTTCCGGCAACCAGATCGCATTGGATGGGGATTTCATTGTCTTCTTAGGCGATCGCCGTAACATTATCGCTTTTTAGAGTTGTTTTAACTGACCGGAATGCACCATTCTCAACAAGCCCGAAATCCGCCCTGTAATAAATTATCCCTTCGGGACGCTGCGCGAACGGGCTAATAGCTAAATTTTGCGGTCATCTTACTGAATAAGCTTTTTAACCCATTTTAATGGGTTTAAGCTTCTCGCTGTGAAATTTATTTCTGGGCTTCCTGACATTGGTGCATTCCGGTCAGCCTCTAACGGGCGCGGCCATCGCGGAGCGTAAAATATGAAAATAACACATTTTTTTGTAACCCTTGCTATATATGGATTGTGGAATGTGTTAGTTAGGAGTTTTAATGTATTCTATCCTGTTTCCATCCCCATGAGGGGTAATTCACGAAGAAAGAAGGAAGAAGTACCCACCTTTTAAAAGTCGGGGATATTGGTCTTCACGTTTGTCCAAGCTGTAGGATTGCACAGTGACTTATCATTGATATAAAGTCAGAGGAAAAAAATAGAGTTTTCAGGCGTATAAAATGTGAAATATAAAAATTAAGTTGCACCCAAGCATTAACTTATAACTCCTAACTCCTCACCTGGCTAACTTCCAAAGGCAGAAAAATCGTTAATACTTCACCATAACGCGGACGCTGACGGACAATGAGTTTCCCACCGATCGCCTGAAACAAATGTTTGGTTGCCGAGAGATTCAAACTAATCGTACCTGTCTCCGGCTGGAACATCAGCAATTGACCAATAGCTTGGCGAATTGGTGGTGTACATGGAGATGCTGTCTTGGCATTCACATCTGTAGACTCGGCAAGAGGTAATAATTGTAACTTTAGTTGGTCGCCTGCGGGAATCACCTGCACTTGAATTCGGCTACCGGCAGGTAAGCTGCGAGTGAAATTTTCGATCAAACCTGTGAGGACGCGATCCAACATATTTGGATTGCTGATTACCGTAGGCATCTGCTGGGGTAAGACAAAATCCAAAGTCAAATTTCGGCGATTTGCTGCTTCTTGCCACCGAGGAATACTAGAACGCAACACTTGATCTAGGGACATTACTGTCAATTGAGCATTAGTTGATTTTACTGGGGGCGATGTTTCTAATTCTACCGCCTTAAACAGTAATTCCATGCGATCAATTTGCTCAGTACATTCGCGATCGATGATTTCCAAACGCTTGATAACTTTCGCTGGTAAATCTTTCTGCTTCAGCAGCAACTTAGTGATGGTGCGAATCGTTGCTAAAGGAGTGCGGACTTCGTGAGCAAAAGCCTGGAGTAATTCGATATCGGGACGGGAGGTATGAGGGGTGTGGTGTGGAATGTGCGGTGTTGAGCAAGCAGAAGAAGAAGAAGAAGAAGAAGAAACTTCTGGTTCTGGTAATTGCATCAGCAGCAACTGACTAAACTGCATGATAATGCGGTAATCTGGTACTGCAGTCGAATACTTTTGTACAGACGCTTCCAACTCGGGGAACAGATCGGGGTTGGTGAGCATAATTCGTTGGGCGATCGCTCGCCATGCCTGTTCGACTACAAGTGGTTCAAAGGAAAAAGAAAAGGCAGCTTTACCGTTATCGTCTTCCCCCAAAACTAGAACCAATCTAAATTTATTGGTAAAGACTAGACAAAACTGCTCCCTTGCCAATGGATCTATAGGTAACAAGGGTAGTACTGTTTCGTGGGGCGCAATTTCATTTACCATTTCAGTTGTGGCAGACATCTGAAATGGCATCAAAGCCAAAGGATTAAAAGGCTTTGCGGTAAAAGTCACCTTCTGCAAATTTTCACTCAATATAGGGTGAATGAAAACAGGTGCAGGTGCAGCCAAAACTAATCCGTGGATGGCATCAGATGAGGTTGATATCTGATTTAATAGCAATTGTTCCACAGCTGCAACACTAGCACGCCATTGGTGCAGCGCTTTCATTGGTTGATAAGCAGCCGTAGGAGGCTGACATTCGGCGACAATTTCCAGAAGACTAGGCAAAATCCATTTGTACACAGGTATTCACCCCTTGATTGAAGTGCAACCTCAAGCTTTTAGGGAAGGTGTTTCACTACTTACTACGAGGTTATATTCATTTATGTGCTACCGAAAGTCGTAGAACCGAACAACGCAGGTGCAATTTCCCCTTTCCCCCTTATTCCCTCTTCCCCACCCATTGATAGATACAACAATTAGACTTTTGGAAGATGGAGAAGAAAGAAAAATAGGGCAAAACAGTATGTGGGCACAATCGGTGCTTTTTCAATAGTTATTTTGATGGAGGAGTGGAAATGGCTGTAGGTAATCCTGGCTACAACGAACATAACCAACGTGCTGTGGGTGTATTTTCGAGCCGTAGTGAAGCTGAACATGCATTGGGCGAGTTGAGAGATGCTGGCTTTAATATGGATCGGGTTTCCGTAATTGCCAAAGATGCGGATAGAAAAGGCGATGTTGCTGGGGTAGAAACGAGCGATCGCGTTGGCAACAAAGCCGATGAAGGTGCCGCTACCGGAGCCGTTACAGGTTCAGTTTTGGGAGGTTTAACAGGTTTGCTCGTGGGTTTGGGTACCTTAGCAATTCCTGGCGTAGGTCCGGTATTACTCGCTGGGGAAGTAGCCACAGCCTTAGCTACAACGGCTGTTGGTGCTGGTATTGGAGCCGCTGCGGGCAGTTTATTAGGTGCCCTTGTTGGTTTGGGAATTCCTGAAGAACGAGCCAAAATTTATAGCGATCGCGTTTCTCGTGGTGACTATCTGGTTATAGTCGATGGCACAGATGCCCAAATCCGTCAGGCCGAAAATGTTCTCACAAATCGCGGTATCCAGGAGTTTGGGATCTATAATGCACCCTACGTTGCTGAAACTCCCAGCAATTATGTAGATCCTGCTACCCCCACCAATTACTCCGGCAGCGTTGTTGACAATGACCCGAAAATAACCATTGTTGACCGTCGAGACAACACCATTTAGTTCTTCCCTTCATATCCAAAAATTGTATTGTATGAAAAAGTTCTCCCCTTTACTCATCAGTGGCTTCCTACTTATGAGCGCGATCGGATGCACACCCCCTTCGAGAACTAGTGCAGATGCTCCTAGCAATGTCAACGAAACTGCTAATGCACCCGCTCAAGAAACCGCCCAAAAAAATCAAAACGACGCTACAAGCGAGACTCGTAAAGACCAAATTGAGTCAGATATTCGCGCCCGTGAGCAACGCAACAACGCAACTGGCGGAGATGCAGACAGAGATAAGGCTGATTTAGAAAGCGAAGTTCGCGGTAAATTGGAGGTAAATTTACCTGCTTCTCAGTTAACAGTTCAGGCTAAAGATGGGGCTGTCACCGTAGCCGGAACTGTTCCCACCCAAGAACAACTGAGTAAAATCCCTACCTTGGCAAAAGAAATTAAAGGCGTGAAAAGCGTTAAGGTAGATGCCAAAGTTGCTCCAGCTAAACCAACTAACTAATACTCGTTAAGAGTATTCCACCAAATAAATAATCCTGTAGGGTGGGCTTCTGGACTTCCTCGAAACAAATGCCTAACAATTAATTTAATTAATTGTTAGGCATTTGTGAATATATAGCGCTCCTAAATCGTTTGTAAAAATAACATTCCCGACTTCTTAAAGGATACCGCTGGCGAATAGGGGTATTGCCCCTCAAAGAAGGATTTTTCATCATTTCATGAGATTGTAGGGGGTTTTTTGATGAAATGAGGGGTCAGACCTACCATTAGCCAACAGTATCCTTAAAGAAGTTGGGAATCTAGGTATGCGCATCTTATCGTCGGAGTTTTTGAGTACGTTTGATCAGAAATGAATATAAAATGATTAAAGTTTTACCTGAAACACAAAATATGTTTTTTTGGAGTTGATTTAGACGCAATAAGAAAACTATTAAATACATTCATATAGTCAATATTACTTAAGAAACGAAAAAGACTCCTAAATCTTAGTCATCAGATTTTTCTCTAGCCCGACTCAAATATGATTTAATCTGCTAACATCGAAAAACCGTTAGCTGCCCTCGGGTGAATGTACCTTTGTGAATAAAATTCCCTGTTGTACGTCAAGCTATAGCGATTATCGCTGACTATGAGCAAATTACCTGCATTGCCCTCCAAGACACTGTAGACTTGTGGAAAACGTAGTTTAACTGGGCTTCATCATAACAAAGCGGGGTAAAGCCAACGGATATTTCCCTTTTGAGTACTGATGTAGCTCAAATGTTAATTTATTTTTAACATTCGCTCCTCACATAACACACACCAACTCATCGCTTCAAGCATTCAATTCAAAGATAAAAATGAAAAAACTAATTCTGTTTCTAGTTAGTGGCATTCTGGCATTTGGTGCTGTTGCTTGCCAAGACAACACCAATAAAACTTCAGAAGCTCCTGGCACCACCAATGAAGCTACAGCACCAGTAAAAGAAGCATCTCAGAAAACTGAATCCAGCAAAACTGGAACTGCAGTTAAAAAAGGCGCAACAGAAAACGCTGCTGGTGGAGTGAAAACTATTGTCAAGAAGAAGCTAGAAGAAAAATTCCCTGGTAGCAAGTTAGAAGTTGAAGAAAAAGCTGGTGTTCTCACCATCAAAGGTACAGTACCTAGCCAAGCTGATCTCAAGAAAATTGAACCTGCAGTTAAGGAATACAAACTTCAAGGTGTTAAAAGCGTCAAGGTGGAAGCAAAAGTAGCATCAACAAAACCACAATAATATTCTTCATTCCAACTGAAAAACGCTCCCGAATATTTCGTAGAACAGGTTTCTCACCTATTCTACGAGATAATTTGTTTTGGGAATCATTCTAAATAAAAAATAGGACTTATATGATACCCAAATAAGTCCTATTTTTATTGTTAAGCTGGAACCATTTCCTTCTGCTCTCTCATCCAATGACGATGCCAAGCGATCGCCTCAATGAATTCTTGTGAAACATTCTTGAGATCCGACGCATCACGGCTGATGACAACACCTTTCTCAGATGAGAATTTTCCGTTTTTCAACTCCACACCTTTAATTTCGGAGTTCGTCAGGAGTTCTACACCTTCACAGGAAGCAGCGATCGCCTTGCAATGCCTAAACGCTTCGTTGACAAAGTGAATTGCGTCACCTTGGGTTTTTAGCATCTCAATGCTTTGCTTACCACCAGGAACGTAAACGGCATCGTACATCACGGATGCAGAAGTGAGAAATGTTTTGTCTACTTCCACTTCTTTACCGTCAGCGCTCTTGATGGTGCCTTTAAACTGAGATATAATATACGGCACTGCTCCAGCACTCTTCAAAGTCTGCTTCATTTCCATCAGTTGCTTGGAATCAAACCCATCAGCTGCTAGAATTGCAATCCGACGAGTTTTGATCCCAATGTTTTCCTTCTTCTCCATGCTCAGAGCGGCAGAACTGCGCCCGTGATTCTGAGTGATTTCAGATTTGGGAGCATCAACACCAATACCCATCGCTACGAGTTTGGCTAACTTGTGGTCTACATGGTTGAATAAATCAATCATGCGTTCCCGTACTTCTTTGTTCTCCACTTTGCCCAACTCGAAGTGAGCCGCTTGCACCAAGTGTTCCTTCTCAGGCTTAGACAAGCTATTCCAGAACAAAGTCGCTTGGCTGAAGTGGTCGCTAAAGCTTGGACTGCGTTCGCGAATTACGTGCCCTTCCACTTTTTGAGCGTTGTGGACAAAAGCACCCATCGTTTCGGGAGACATCATCGGACAACCACCCCCAATGGAGTTTGGCAAGTAGTTGGTTTTACCCTGATTGATATTCACTTGCATAACACCATCGCGCTGGTTGTTATGCACAGGACATACAGCTTTGTTAATGGGTATTTCGGCGAAGTTGGCGCTACCAAGGCGGTAAACTTGTGTGTCACGATAGGAGAATACACGACTTTGCAGTACTGGGTCGTTGCTGAAGTCGATACCTGGTACAAGCCGTGCTGGGCTGAAGGCAACTTGCTCAGTTTCCGCGAAGAAGTTTTCTGGGTTGCGGTTTAAGACCATTTTCCCGATGGGTTTAACAGGGACAATTTCCTCCGGAATTATCTTCGTGGGGTCGAGGAGATCAAAGTCGAACTTGAATTCGTCTTCTTCCTCAACAATCTGTACCCCCAGTTCAAATTCTGGGAAGTCGCCCATCTCAATCGCTTCCCACAGGTCGCGACGATGGTAGTCAGGGTCTTTACCAGCAAGCTTCTGGGCTTCATCCCACACTACAGAGTGAACCCCTAGCAATGGCTTCCAGTGAAACTTCACGAAACGGGCTTTACCTTCCTCGTTAACAAAGCGGAACGTGTGAACACCAAAGCCTTGCATCATGCGGTAACTTTTTGGGACTGTGCGATCGCTAAGTACCCACATAATCATATGCATAGATTCGGGCATCAACGAGATGAAATCCCAAAAGTTGTCATGGGCCGCAGCAGCTTGCGGCATTTCGTTGTGCGGTTCTGGCTTGATAGCGTGGACAAGATCCGGGAATTTGATTCCATCTTGGATGAAGAAGACCGGAATGTTATTGCCCACAAAATCATAATTGCCTTCTTCGGTGTAGAACTTCACCGAGAAGCCCCGGACATCTCGCACGGTATCCGCCGAGCCACGAAACCCGGTGACGGTAGAGAAGCGAGCAAATACAGGCGTTTTCACTGAAGGGTTTTGCAGGAATTTTGCCTTCGTGTACTCACCCATTGATTCATAAACTTGGAAATAGCCATGCGCTCCAGATCCACGTGCATGAACAACCCGTTCTGGAATCCGTTCGCGATCGAAGTGTCCCAACTTTTCCATAAAGTGGAAATCTTCCATCAAAGTCGGCCCCCGCGAACCAGCCTTCAAGGAATCGTTGGTATTGTTGACACGCAGCCCATGATTGGTTGTCAGATACTCGCCTGGTTCTTGACGATAGGCTTCCAGGTCTTTGTTTTTGCTTTGCTCGTCGATGTGGTTGGGTTCGTTCATTGCATTTCTGAGGTGAGGCTCCTTATAAGTAAATAAACCCGAATAACACTTTAAAACCTCAGCCATTAGTTATATTACTCTGTATCCCAAGGTTGATCTAGATATTGTGCTGTGCAATACATTAAAGAGTTTAAAAACCATTGTTGGCGCTGTATGCCTTCCGTTTGGGTAGAAGGCACCCCCGATGCATGAAAATTTGAGATACGATATTTTAATATAGATAACCTCGGTGCATGTCAAAAATGACTGATGAAAATATTGACCATGACCGCTTGTTTAAAGAATTAATTTCGACATTCTTTATTGAATTTATCGATTTATTCCTACCGGAGGTTGCAATTGATATTGATCGTAATTCGATTCAATTTCTACCAGAAACTGTCTTGACAGATGTAACTAAGGGTGAGAAAAAAATTATTGATTTATTAGCCAAAGTCAAGTACCGAAAACAAGATACGTATTTTCTAATCCACGTTGAAGCGCAATCTTACACTGAAAAAGTATTCGCTAAACGGATATTCAAGTATTTTGCTCGGCTGCACGAAAAATATGATTTACCAATCTATCCAGTGGTGATATTTTCATTCGATGAACCCAAGCGACCCGAAGCAAATAATTATCAAGTTAAGTTCTCTAGTTTGAACGTACTCGATTTTAATTTTGCTGCAATTCAATTAAATCAATTGAGTTGGCGTGATTATTTAACGCAACAAAATCCAGTTGCTGCTGCGTTGATGGCAAAGATGAATATCCCGACTGCCGAACGTCCCTTAGTTAAGGCCGAATGTTTACGGTTGTTAACAACTTTACGGCTAGATCCAGCACGGATGCAAATGATTTCGGGATTTGTGGGTGTGTATTTAGAACTTAATGCGGCAGAAGAAGAAATTTTTAAAGATACAGTCGATAGAATGGGGTTAGCTAAAGAGGAAAAATATATGGAAATTGTAACAAGTTGGCAACGAGAGGGTGCATCCGCCGAGCGACGAGAAACGATTTCAGACCTTTTAAAGTTACGATTCGGCAACTTAGATCCACAATTAGAGGCAATTATTCCTCAGTTGATGGAGTTATCGCGTTCTGAATATTTGGCATTGCTAATGCAAACAGACCGTTCGGAGTTGTTATCTAGGTTTCGTTCTTAAGCGAAAATATGGAATTGGGGAACTCCAAGCCCAGTCAACAAGCGCTCAAGGGAGGAATGCGATTTTAAAGAGGGAGCGATTGCGCGGTTTCACAATCGATGCACATTAACTGGTTACGACACAAACTGCCAATCGTACCCTGCGATAGCTTGGTTTCAAAAGCTAGTGCCAACTGCGACAAACCTCGGTCGTCATATAATCAAGCCAACCTAGAAGGGTTGGAAATCGTTATTAGTGTTATTATCCTGATGTCAACGATAAAAACACGTAAAATAACAGACAGTACCTTCTACCGAGTTATTACACCCCCGCATGGCTGCAACTCACGAAAAATATGAGTTTCGGAGATATATAAATAGCATTGTCCAGAAGTATCAAGGCTGGTCGAATTTATACATATTGACTGATGCGGTGAGTAAGCTGCAGGTTGATATGCCGAAATTAATACTGTCTAAACAAGATGAAAACTTGCCATCAGGGGAAAAAAAAGAAAAAAGCGAATGCCTGCCCGTGTTAGAAGGTATCCGTAAATATGCCCAAGACCATGTATTGTTAGTAGGTAAACCAGGTTCGGGGAAATCAACTGCATTGCAACGTCTGCTGTGGGAGGAGACGAGCAATAATTGTGTGCGCGAGGAAGGACATCAGAACGATGTTATTCCTGTATTGGTTGAATTGCGTTCTTGGCAACCAGAAACAGCTTCGGTTATAAAACTCATTCAAAAGATTTTTCGACAAAACAGTCTACGATTAGACGAAGGCGAAATCGAAGACCTGTTATTTGATGGCAAGTTGTTGTTGCTACTTGATGGTTTGAATGAACTGCCATCCGATGAATCTCGGCGGCTTGTGGCAGAATTTCGACAGGATTTTTCCCAAACCCCGATGATTTTTACGACGCGCGATTTGGGGTTTGGGGGTGACTTAGGAATTGAAAAGCAGTTATCCATGCAACCCCTAACGTCGTCACAGATGCACGAGTTTGTACTAGCGTATTTATCTGAACAAGGTGAAGAAATGTTGCGGCGGTTGGGTGATAGACTCCGGGAATTGGGAGAAACGCCGCTAATTTTAAAGATGCTGTGCGATGTTTTTGATGTAGCAAAGCAAATTTCCAACAGTCGGGGAGGTTTATTTTGTTATTTTGATAGAGAATTTGACAAATTAAAAGGACAAGTTGCAGTTACAGAAAAACTGCGTCAATGGAAGCCAGAGTTATTGCAGCATTTGGCATTTACAATGATGCAAGGAGAAAAGTCAACGGACTTGAGGTTGACAATTTCTCGAACAAAAGCAGAAGAACTTTTGGAAGAGTTTCTTAAAGACAGGGTAGACTCTCCTGGCGAAAAAGCTAAAGATTGGCTGCAAGATTTATTAAAACATTATTTAATTCAAACTGTTGATGGAGAGCAAATACAATTCCATCACCAGCTATTTCAAGAATATTATGCTGCGGAATACTTGCTGCAATTGTTACCAAAGTTGAGCGATGATAAGCTGAAACGGGATTATTTGAATCTTCTCAAGTGGACGGAAAGTATAGCGTTAGCTTTAAATTTGGTCGAGAATGAGGCGTTAGCTGTGCGGGTAGTGCAGTTAGCGCTGAATATGGATTTGATGTTGGGTGCGAGGTTAGCGGGGGAGGTAAATAAAGAGTTCCAGGAAAAGACTGTGGGTTTGATTTTAAAGTTGGATGTTCGTCAACGTCTAAAAATAGAACTTTTGGGTATTACAGGTTCTGAACAAGCGCGACCGCGATTGCAGCAAGCATGGAAAAATCGATATTATGACAATACTTATACTTATAATCTGGCTGAAGCTTTGTCATGTGTCGGTGATGATGAAGCAATGTCTCAGTTGTTGAAATGGGAAGATGAACATCATTCTGAGATGAATCAAGCAGCATTTTACGAAAATTGGGATAATGACCTTCTGGGTGAAAGCGTAGCTTATGAGTTAGAAAATATAAAATCATCGGATGTAGCAGTTTTGAATACATTGAAATTACTCAATGATAAAAAGTTGCTCAATAAAGGTTCTGATGAATTTTTAAAACCACGAAATTATCAAGCGAAAAAAGTGCTAGGAGAAGAAATTTTCAAACAATGTATTTCACTTTTGTTACAGTCATTAAATCATGAATATTTTACAGTTCGTTATCGCGCAGTATTGGCATTAATCAATATATATTCAGATTTAGATATAGAAGTTACAGATTTAATCAAAGCTGTAGAAGATGAAAATTATTTTGTACGTTGTAATGCAGTCAAAGCATTAGGCAAACTTGATAGTAATACAGTAATCACTCCTCTAATTAAAGCACTTAGTGATAAACATCCTTTGGTTCGTTCTAAAGCGGCTGAAGCTTTAGCTAATTTCTGTAGTAATGAAGTAACTTATGCATTGGTACAAGCATTAAATGACAAATTTTATATTGTGCGTTCTAGTGCAGTTAAATCATTAGGTACAATGAATTGCGAACAGGTATTAGAATATTTAATTAAAGCTTTAAATGATGAAAATTCAAATGTACGATATAGTGCTGTAACTGCCATAGTAAATTTTGCTAAGGCTAATTGGAACCAGTTAATAACAAAAACTCTTGTGTCTGCTTTAACTGATGAAGAATTACTTATTCGCTCAAGTGCTGCTTACGCATTAAGAAAAATTGCTGATACATTGGAAGAAAGGAATAAATATGACTTAATTGATTTTGTTTTAAATAAAAAATCTTTAACCGAAAGTCATCCTGTACAATTAGAAGAGATTATAGAAACTAAACTTTTACCTCAAATGCAAGATTTACTCTTACTTGCAACAGATGAAATGAAAGATGTTATTTTAGAAATTCAGAAAAAGCACAAAATTTATAACTATGAAATTTTCCGTTCTCCACTAGTAGAGGAGGACACCAAAACAGATTTGCAAAATTCTCAATCAAACACTTACAACATTTTTTGTAGAGATGTCGCCAATGTAAATACTGCGGATGTAAACATTCATGGTCATCAAATTGGCATTCAAAATAACCAACAAACTCAATAAAAGCAATCAAATCATGTCAGAAACTCCAAAAAACCAAAATACTTTTAATTTCCATGCGCCTGTTGGTACAGCCAATGCAGGAGACATTACAGTACAAGGTGACTCAATTGGAATTCAAAACAACTACGCACAAGAACAAAGTCTTGCCGATGCAGCAAAAGAAATTCAAGATTTATTGAATCAACTTGCCCAAAGCAATCCAACTACCACTGAATACGAAAAGCAAATACTAGTCAATAAATTTAACGAAGAAGTCAAAACAAATTCCCGCATTAGAGATATGATTTTAGTAGGTGGGATAGAACTAGTAAAAATACTTTGTCCACCACTAGGCATTCCCATTGAGATGGGTAAAAAATGGCTGGAAACGGCACAGAAGAATAATCCTCGGTCCGAAAAAAATAGCAACCAACCCTCAACTTAATAACTTCATCATACCAAATCCGCCAAAACGCCAGATATTTCTCGCTGTAGTTTCTGCCTCTGCCGATCGTCATCATATTTCCGGATGGTGTCAATATTAACGTTACTAGAAAGATTTTGAACCTTGCGGTAGTTGCCATTGCTGTGTTATTGAACTGTGCCTAATTCTGTGCGGTGACATCTTGTTAGTTATGCACGTTTGCGTATTCACTAGCTTCGACACCGGATGTATCGCGGTAGGTTTGCAGCTTCTCCCCTTTAACATCATAAGGATGCATATAGAGCTAAAAATTTTACTGCGAAGGAATGCAAGTCTGCGTTTGTAGCTTTTATCAATTAGTTATACGAGCCACAACTTGGGATTTACTCAATTGACTTACCAAACGGTATGCTTGGTGTTTGTAGAGAGGGTTGAGGGTACTCGGCAGTTGCTTCATTATCGTTCTGGCTATTACCATTTCACAGCCCGTAACCCGAGAAATTACCCTTGCACCTTCAAATACCGCTTCTTCTGATAAAGCTCTTTCTACTCGCACCAGCCATTGAGGCTCGGCAACCATTGAGCGCTCTACTCGTTGCAATCCTTCAATTGTTGCTAAAACCACCAGGCGATCGCCCTCATTCAGCTTTGTATCATCGGAAGGCATAAATTTAAGGGTTTTCTCGGTAGCCATGAAGTAGGAAATTGGTACTACTCCATAACCATAGGCAACTTCAGCCAGCAACTTTCCGTAGAGGGAATCCCCTGCTACAATTTGATATTCAGCCACCAGAGTGGTTTGATTGTTGAGACGAAACAAACTATGGATATTCTCTCCAAAGGCCGCTGCTGCAAATGCTTGTGCTGATAGCATATAAGCTCCCAAAACCCTGGCATAGGGCAGCAGTCGGGCGATATTTTCACTAAAGCGGGGGTCAAAAGTGCGAATTGCCAGGTTAGCTGTCGGGTTAGCAGCGTGAGCCAAAAGCCCTATTTCTAAATTTGCTACCTCATCATCAGTCACCACAATTACGCTTTTGGCAGTAGCAATATTAACTTTGCAAAGGGCATTTTTGATATTGCCGTGAATTAGGGGTATCTGTGGTAACACACCGGGTTCCAGTTCGGTGGGATGAATACCTACTAAAGGTTGCTTTAATTCTTGTAGCAGCTTCGCTATTTGCTGACCAACTCTCCCCAAGCCAATCAGCACCACATGGTCTGCTTTCGGCACAGGCAAACGACGCTTGGAAAATTGGAATCTCGCAGCTAAAACTCTTTCAGTCATCATCGCATAAAGAATGCCGATAAACACCGTACCTGCGACAGTGATACTAATGCTGAACAGATGCAGCCACCAAGGAATGGACAAGGACGATGACACCTGGAACTGTCCAAACAAATTGTCGAAGCCGCCAATGCTCAGAACCAAGGAAACGTTGAGGGCATCCTGCCAGGTGAATTTGGGATATTGTAGTTTGTACAACAGGGTTCCACACAAAAACAGGCTCACCATCACCATGCCACAAACTGCCGCCACGCGCTGGGTTTGGCTGCTTTCCTCCCAGAATTGAGTCACCAAAGAGCGGAGATTTTGCCACCTCATGCCAGTAGCGATCGCCCGCAAAAATAGCCAAGGACTGCTTTTAGTTCGTGGTGGGTGAAGGACTGGTTTCTCAGTGGCTTCTATATAGGTAATGGTGTCTCCTTCCTGAATTTGAGCATCCGGTTCCCAGTGGTAGAATCTTCTAGGCAAGGGTTTTCTGGTTCTAACATGGGTTATGACTCGCCGATTGCTATTATTGATTTCGCAAATTTGGCGGCGATCGCACCAATGATGGGAAGCGTCTATTTTGACTTTCACCACTCGCATCAATCGGTTCTCCAGATTGAAAAATCCCCTGGTTTCACTACTATATGCAAACAGCGCAAAAGTTTTGGCTGGCAGTCGTGTGGCTTCAAATGCGGCAAAATTACCCAGGTTTTCCCTCAGCAACTCATTGAGATTCTCTTGCGCCGAACGAATAATTAGGCGAGCATTGGAATTAAGCGATCGGGCGGCAAATGCAGCGGCAATGTTAACTCCCTCATCGCTGGTGACAATCAGAATTGCTCGACATTGCCGAATCCCCGCCTGTTCTAATATCTTCGGTTGGCGACAGTCACCAATCACTAAATTATCTACTAAATCGGGTAAGTCTGGAACTTGCCATTTTTTTATATGGTTGGCTTCAATAGCATTTACCTTTACTCCAAACTCTTTGAGGACAGATACGCAATGTTGTCCCAGATTGCCGAGTCCGCAAACTAAGAATATGTTTGCATCTGTTATATTCTGTCCCATAATTAGCCTGCGTTTTGGTCTGTGAAGTGAAAATACTTAGTCCTTTCAACTTTATAGATACATTAGAGTAAATTTTGATTCCTGAAAATAGATAATTTGAGCGATCGGCTTAGACGTCCTTAGTATGATATTAAGCGACTGCCTATGACACGATCCGATCGAGGAGTATTATTGATGTCGTTATTCTTTGAACTGCTGTAACTTTTGTGGAAAATCACGATTCTCAACCATTGGAAGCGTTGGAATCAGTTGTCGAGTCGTGGTTCAAACCGCTGGCATACGCGATTATTCTTTTGCGTCAGGAAGGTTACCCCTGTGTTTTCTACGCTGTGCAGAATATGAAGATTTCGGTCGGGATGGCAATCAGTATAAAATTTCGATGCCAGCACACTCTGAGCTAATTGACAAGTTCCTTAGAGGACTATTAGAAAATCTTAATTTTAATGTACTATAAAATGCTCAATAATACACAAATAGTCATTTCTACGTATAAGTGCAAAAAAAATATGAATACGCGGGCGTGATATTACGATCTAAAATGAGAAAAGCGATAGAGAGCGACTCACAATGACTCTAGCTATAGCAAAATGGACGATAGATGATTACCACCACATGATTGCGGTGGGCCTTTTAAATAATCGACGTGTGGAACTACTAAAGGGAGAAATTATTGAGATGTCACCAGAAGGCGAACCTCACGCCTACTTTAGTAGTGTAGCAGGGGTGTATCTGATTCGATTACTGGGCGAGCGTGCAATGGTTCGTTCTGCAAAGCCAATTACTCTTCCTAACGACTCGGAACCAGAGCCGGATATTGCTATTGTGCAAGAGTTGGGACGAGAATACTTGGAACATCACCCCTACCCAGAAAATATTTTCTGGCTGATTGAATATTCTAATTCCAGCTTAGAAAAAGACTTGGAAACAAAAACTAAAGTTTATGCCGAAGCTGGAATTGCTGAGTATTGGGTAGTTAATCTCAAGCGCAGACAGCTTGTAGTATTTCGAGAACCCATGCAGGGGGAGTATGCTTCAAAGTCCACGCTGTCTGGAGGAACTCTTTATTTGCTAGCGTTTCCAGATGTCGCTATATCAGTAGATTCGATTATTACTACTTAAAAGTATATAAGTCACTCAACCGAAGAAAGAAAAGAATAAGCCTTGGAGAGTAACAATTTTAGGACTTGTGTGTACACCGTAGGTAAACGGGGAGGGGATAAAGGGGTGGGGTTCTTCCGGATTTACAACTAATTAGGCGGACATGATATAATAGTCCTGTCCGAAATTAATTCACTATAGCTACCGCATTCATCTGTTTCTGCTTTAATACCACCAAAGTGATATCATCTAAAAGCTTTCGCTCCCCGATATAGCTTTGTAAATCGTCAATTACAGCTTGCTTGATTTCTTGTACAGAGTTTTGCCAGTTCTCCTTCACCACCTGAGTTAATCTTTTTAGACCATACTGCACTTCATTTATATCTTCTGCCTCAGTGATACCATCAGTGTAAAGTACTATCACATCCCCTGGTAACAACTGTATATCTGCGTAGCCGACAAATTCACTAATATCTTTTTCTAAACCAATGGGAAAACCTAAATCAGTAGTACTAACACGCTGTACTAAACCTCCTCGACGGATTACCAGCATTTCTTCATGTTGACCAGAAATGCGCACTTTGCCATCTTGATAATCCAACAAGCACAGCGTCATGGTTTTATCAGAATTCATCCGCTGAATGTTGTGGTAGATTGTGCGGTTAAGGATATCTAAGAATCTGATGGGATCCATTTGGTCACTTTCTAGCAGAGTACGTACAGCAGTTTGTACCATCATCATTAACATACCGCTTTCCAAACCATGACCTGTGACATCACCAATCCCAATTTTCACCCGTCCATCATGATGCAGAATATCGTAATAGTCACCACCCACCTCACTGGCAGACTGCATAAAACCAGCAATTTCCAAACCAGAAATTTCAGCGAGTTCATCCGATGAAGGTAAAATTCTTTGTTGAACTTGTCGTGTCAAATCCAACTCTGTTTTCATCCGGAGATTATCTTGATTTAGACGTTCATTAAGTGCAAAGTTTTCCTTACTTGCACTTTCTAATTCCACAGTGCGTTCTACAACTTTAATTTCTAAAGTTCCATTGACTTGTTCAAGCTGGTTTTTCGTATATTGTAAAGCCATTTCCGCTTGTTTTCTTTGTCCAATATACCATCGAACCAAAGTTAAAACTGCCACCCAAGCAGCGATTAAAACCGGGACACTAATAATGCTAAACAAACTTGACCAAAATAAACTCAATCGGTAATCACCAAGATTAGATTCAACCCTTGTTGATATTGCTGTAGTTGTTTTGCCTATGCCATCAGCATAAATTTTCTTTTGTAGGTTGTATTCTTGACTAAATAATAGTTCCAAACTTTCTTTTAATTTACCTTGACGTGCTAAATCAAATGATTTTTTCTCCATTTCTACTAACTTAGTATTAGCTACATCAGTTTCAGAGGTATTGCCTGCAAATGCTTCCGGAGCAAGTTTGATGACTTTTTTAATGGCATTATCTAGCTCTGGCTCAAATTTATTATAGCGTTGTTCCCACTGTAAATCACCTGTGCTTGCAGCCATCCTCGCAGACATAGTAAGAACTTCATCAAGATAAATAATCTCGCTACTCAATCTTTGAAGTTGGAATTCTGTGGCCACGACACTTCCAAAACTATTAGACATTTTCCACACATTCAAACCTACTGATGTAACTAACATCATGCTGATAACTACTGCGATTGTAATCACCATCATTAGATTAGAAGCAATTAATTTTGGTAAATTTACTAAAGATATTTTCATAGGTTAAATGCTCTATATTCCTGATATATTTAGTAGTCTGTTACATCAAAGTTGATGGTTTTCTGTAATAATATTAGATTTTATTATTTTGATAGGCTACGAGATCCTCGACTTCTTAAAGAAGTCGGGGATCTGAAAAATCAAGTAATTTCCTCTAATTAAATAATTTAGAGAATTTGTAAATGCAGTGCAGGCATCAAGCGCTGTAAATTTTTCAATGCTTGACCTTGCCAAGGTATATTATTAGAACCAAGTATCATCAGGTGAATTGTTTTTTTACGCATTTCAATAATAAACTTAGATAGCATAGAAATACCTGAACTATTTAGTGTATTTAAATGCATAAAATTTAAAGTTATTCTGGATGGGTTGCCTTCTATTACATCACGAAGTAACTGCAAAATTGGAGCATATTCTTCCGTGCCATTCAAACGAAGAGAACCATTAAAAGTTACAGTTTCTGAACCTTTATCGTACAAAACCTTATAGTTATTACCCAGAAGTTCCATAGTCAAAATGTTTCCTTTTGATGTTTTTATTTGCTTAACCTAAAAAGTAAGTTGTACCATAGTGGTGACGGCGATGCCCTTGGCAACCATCAAAGATGGTATCGCTTCTTTTTTTTCTTCGATAGAATGAAACTTCCACCCCAGCATGGCAGAATAATCATTGACCATGCTCAATAATCCCAAACCAGAACTTGTGCTGTTTTCGTCTTCTGCACTTTTTTCTAACTGACGAAAATATAATTCGTCTGGATCTGATTCCATAACATCTTTAATAAAAGCCTCAAACTTGGATAATTCTGATTTATTGACACTATTAGTCACAAAGAATCTGATTTGATCTGTATCCAATTGTAGTTGAATAGTGATAGGGTATTTAATACTATAGTCACAGTACTTCATGGAATTTTCTAATAACTCATTGGCAATGTAACTAGCTGCACTTTTAATTTCTGCTTGCCGCTCGATAGTTATAGCGTCGTTCTCATTTTTGGGCACAAATGTTGTTAAATAATCAGCCATAAAATCAGCGGATAACCCATTATTCCGCCAACGTTCTTTGATTGGAATTGAAGAAGGTGAAAACTTTAGAGTTAACTCATCTTGACTTAGAGGTTTATCAACGTAATACCCAAATATTTGATTCATATAAATGCTGTCTCCAAGAAATAAGATTAAATAAAGAATATTTATAATTCACTGTCACTAAAGTATTAGTCAATTGCTTTATTTCGCTGTGCTTAATATTGCATATAAAATCCAATATTGACCTGAGTGATATTACGTATATGAGGATAAGTTATGTCAAACTCGGATGATTAGTTGTAATATGTGTAGTCACACCAAGCCTACCTCCGTTTACGCTAAAAAGGAAGGGGATAATCTTGGCAAATTATAAGTAATTTACCGAACTTGATATGATTAAATATTGCTTAATGCTTCCACCAATTTCTCAATATGCATCAGTTCATGAGTCGCCATTGCAGATATGCGTATCCGACTCGTCGGAACAGTTGGTGGACGAATTGCGGGGGCAAAAATACCTGATGCTTTCAAATGCTTTCCAACAGCGATCGCCTCTGCTGCACTGGACAATTGAATACATATTATCGGTGACTCTGAAGGCAATAATTTCAAATTAGGTAAATGCCTTTCCACTAAATCTTTTAAATAATTGACATTTCGCCACAATTGAGTACGGCGTTGCGGTTCTTGCTTTACGATCTCAATTGCTGCGATCGCTGCTGCTGTATCCCCACAAGAAAGTGCAGTCGTATAAATCCAACTGGGGGCACGATTCTTTAAAAAGTCAATCAAAGTGGCACTTCCCGCCACATACCCACCCAAACTACCCAAGGCTTTACTCAAAGTTCCAATTTTGATTAGCTGCCGGGACATACAGCCGAAATATTCGACGCACCCAGCACCAGTTTTTCCCAGTACACCAGTACCATGAGCTTCATCAACCAACAGCATACAGTTAAATTCTTCAGCTATATCCAATAATTCTGGTAGTGGACATAAATCACCATCCATGCTAAAGACGCTATCGGTAATAATCAAACAGCGACGGTAATTTTGTCGTTGACTCAATAGTGTTTTTAAAGCAGCAACATCACAGTGAGGATATTCGATTACCGTTGCCCTGCTAAGAATCGCCCCATTTTTCAGACTTGAATGATTGTACTGGTCAGATAATACTAAATCGCGCTTCCCAACCAAAGCGGTAATTGTACCTAAATTTGCTAGATACCCGGAACTAAATACCAGCGCATCCTCTGTTTGTTTCAGAGATGTTATGGCTTTCTCCAACTCCCTATGCAATTCCCTGTGTCCGCTGAGTAACCGAGAACCAGTACTACCCGTACCAAATTCTTGAATAGCAGTAGTTGCAGCCTGAATTAACCTTTTATCCCCTGCCAATCCTAAATAATCATTACTGGCAAAATTAATCACCTCGCGTCCTTCTAAAACCACCGTGGCATCGGGCCGACCGTGGATAGTTTGTACCGAACGATACCAATCAGCGCGGTGAATAGTTTCCAGAGATTCTTCTAGCCAAGCATAGGGATTCATCATCAGTTAGGAGGAGTGGAGGAGCGGAGTTTGCTCCCGATGGTGACAAATAACAACTAACAAATAACGACCAACCAACAAACAACAATTAAAGTTCAACTTGTTCGCTGCTCAGATGAGCGATCGCCTGACGAATCCAATCTTCAACACGAGCATCTTTGGGCAGTCCAATGTTTTCGCTGACAACGTGTAAAGCGTGACTGACTTCGTGAGCAGTGTATCCCAAAGATAGTAGCATCATCTGTACTTCTTCAAAAATACCTGGTTCTGGACCTCCTGTAGCAACAAAGAAGCCTGCTGTTTTTCGCCATTCGATTAATTTCGTCTTTAATTCCAAACAAAGCCGTTCCGCCGTCTTCTTGCCCACACCAGGGGTTTGAATTAATAATTGGATGTTGCCAGTGATAATCGCTTGGACTAGATCGGGTAATTCCAGAGTATCCAACAAAGCGATCGCTAAAGCAGCACCAATACCAGAAACATTCAACAAATGGCGAAACAGATCCCGTTCTCCAGGAGTAGCAAAACCGTATAGCAACGGTTGTTCCTCACGAACTTGGTAATGAGTAAAGATTTGAACCATACCCCCCGACTCCGGTAGCTGTTGCCCCAGACGTTGAGGAATTTGTAAATCGTAACCCAAACCATTGACTTCGAGAGTCAAAAGGTAGCGATTAGCGCCACCTTTTTGAATACCAGCAACGATTCCTTTGAGATAACTAATCATTCCAAGAAACCAAAGTATTTTAGACCTTCTAGAATTCCACCCGCACAATAATTTTGTGCTAGGTATCTACAGTCAGCGGGATTTTCGCTGTGCCATTTGAGTAACTCCGGACGGGCATTCCCGACAAGAATTCCCCGCTCATTCCCCACAGCGAACAAAGCAATATCATTGCCCGAATCACCACAGACAACTGTTTCTTCTGCTGCAAATTTCCAGATTTGGCGAAGAAACTGCATTGCCTGACCTTTATCACTTTGGCGGGGTACGATGTCAAGGTCAATTCCGCTACTATAGATTAACTTTATATTTAAACCATATTTTTGCAACTCTGACTCAAGTTTTTCTAAAACTGGTTGTGATACCTGTTCTTCTAGGAAAAAACTTACCTTAAAAGGACGTTGTTCTGTATCTGGTTGCGGCTTCAATTCATAAAACTTCGCAGCAATTGTCACTACAGTATCACGGTTCCATCCAGACGCAATCTGTGCTGACCAACTAGAATCAACACTATGATTACCATCAAGATAAATTTCCGTGCCCACAGAAACCACAAGAGCGTCGGGTTCAAGAAGATTTTTTTCTTCTTCTAGTTCCCGATAAAGAACAAGCGATCGCCCAGTAGCGTAAACTATCTTAGAGCCATGTTCTTCGCGGTGTTGACTCAACATTTGATTGAGTTGCACCAAAGCTTGGTCATCACCCACAAGCGTATTATCCAAATCGGTGACAAACATAAACTTCGCCATAACAACCTCTCATCCGGACTTTACCAAGAAAAAGTTTATGCTGTTTTGGCACCCATGAAGAAGGAAGAAGGAAGAAGGAAGAAGAAGGAGGTTTATATATGTGGATACAGGACCCCAACTCAAAACGGGTTCCCTGTAGAGGTCGGGGTATTAAACCCCCACAAGGAAGCGGATAAACATCTGGTGTGCAAGACGTAGAGACAATACTTGAAAGGAAGCTGCGCTACATGAATTGTCACTACGCTTTGGACACCAGATGTCTAAATATAGATGTAGATCGGACTTCCTTCAGTCCTCATCCTGCAAACTTTCAATCAACAAATCCACTCGCTGTACAGAAGACTGCAAAAAACCTTCACACTCACGCAAAAACTCAACAGCAGTAGCAAATTCCTCAAAAACCTGATTCAACTCCAACTCACCCGTCTCAATCCGCGCAATAATCCCCTCAACCTGGGCAACCTTCTCCTCATAACTCCACCCCTCATCATCCTTCACACTCTTTCTTCTAACCATCAACCTTCTTTGTCCTTCGCGTCTTCGCGGTTCATTACACCAATTTAATATTCAGTACTTTTGATAATCACCCTAACCTCACCCTCACCCAACTGAACTAACAACTCCTCTCCCACTTTCAACTCACAAGCATCACGAACAATTACCCCAGCATCATTTCTCACCACAGCATATCCTCGCTCTAACACCGCCTTCGGGTCAAGACTTACCAATTTCTCCCGCAACAAATCTACACGCTGCCTAGCTTGCTGCAACCTCCCCCTCGTTACCTGCACCAATTGCTTGTGCTTCCAACTTAACTTTTCTTGCTCAGTAAGCAATTGCCTATCCAACCTTAACTTCAGCAGACGGTTTCCCATCCCTTGCAGTTGGTTCTCAGCCCTGACCAAAGTAACACCCACCGCATTCTTCAGAGCCATTACCCGCTCTCGATGCTCAATATATAATTCTCCTAGCGCCGGCACAACCAACTCAGCGGCTGCCGTGGGAGTATGTACCGCCCGATCCGCTACTAAATCTACCAAAGATTCATCTCGTTGATGACCGATACCCGTAATCACAGGAATAGTACAATTTGCCACAACCCTCACTACCCGCTCATCATTAAAACAAGCCAATTCCTCAACCGCACCCCCACCACGCGATAAAATTAGCACCTCAGCGCGTCCATCTCGTTCCACCCGCTCAATAGCCGCCACAATCGAATCTGGTGCCAGTTCCCCTTGTACTGTAGCCGGGGAAAATAAAACGTGTAAACCAGGATACCTATGTTTGAGAGTCTTTTGAATATCGCCCCAAGCAGCGGCGGTAGGTGAAGTCACAACAGCGATAGTTTGGGGATGAACTGGGAGCGATCGCTTTCTTTCTTCATCAAACAAGCCCTCAGCCTGCAAGCGATTTTTTAGTTGTTGATAGCGCAATGCCTGCAAACCCAGCCCAGCAGGTAAAGCTTGCCACACTTGCAGACTGTATTCTCCCCGTTGTGGATACAGGCGAATACTGCCTAATATAATTAACTGCTCTCCTTTAACTGGCATCTGTAAGAGTTTTGCCAATTGACTGCTCCAAGCCACACATTTAATAGAAGCGGCAGTATCTGGGTCTTGAAGTGTAAAGAATAACCCACTGCGATGATTGTTGGTGCTGGAAACTTCGCCAGTTACCCAAACTTGCCGCAGTTGTTTATCTTGTTCTAATAAAAGTTTGATGTAATCAGTTAAGCCAGCGACAGAAAGGGCTGTATCGGGAATCAGAGAGTTAGTAAAATCACCAGTCATAGAGGCCTGGATACATAGAAAAAAAGTAACTGAAATATTTTTTTTGGTAACAAGCAAATGTCTGGATATAGCGAATTCTAGCATTGAGCCGCACCGTTTGGATGTGCAGGTGCTACTGTATTTGGTAGAGTAATCGTGTCTATGATCTTGAACATCAGGGATTTTGGCTTATCATGCCATTACTTGACCCCAACCAGGCGTATACCTTTAGCCAAATATTCGCTCTCAAACTTGAAGTGGATGAACTAGTTACAGAATTTGGATATTCTCTGATTCGGACTCCCCTACATTTAGCAGAGTATGCAGGTGAACTGGATAGACTAGATGAGACAAGAAGGCGAATAGAAGAAGTTTTGCCCTATGTCAACTTGAATAATGAAGCAACACGCAGAGAAGTCCTGATTTCACCGATTGTCACAGATTTAGTTCATTATACGCGGGCGCAACTGCGAATTGAGTATCCCATCAAAGTGACTTTGCAGTTGCAGGGCAATTTTGACTATTTACTGAGGACTCAAATCCATCTGTTGGTAATTGAAGCAAAGCAGGAAGATTTGACGAATGGCTTTACACAACTGACGACAGAACTAATTGCACTCGATTTATGGAGTAAGGCCCCAGATGTTACAGTACAACCTGAGTTAATCGGAGCAGTCACGACTGGTACAATTTGGCAGTTTGGTGTATTGCATCGGCAGAGCAAGCAGATTTCCCAAGGATTGAATAGCTACCGGGTACCAGAAGATTTAGAACAAGTCGTGCGAATTTTAATTGAGGCTCTTTTAAGCAGGAGTCAATCCCTGGCTTGAGGCTATTGCTTAACATTTATTTACACCGCTGACTGGAAGTTTCCCCTCAACAAAATCTTAACCTTTGTTCAAAAGAACTAACCAAACCGGGTAGCGATCGCGTTACGATGTTGTCATCTATTACCGCAAGGAGGCTCACGCCGTAATCACTGACTTCGGTGTTGAGAGGATTTGCGGGCTACAAAAAGCCCATACTGTACCGTCAGATCAGTCTGGGTAGTTTACACTTCATTTTTAAGTAGTACTTTTCCAGGAATTTGTGACTACAATAGTATATCTGTTCTAGTAATCTCCAAGCAACACTCCTTAAATCCAAATATATATAGAGGCAGAATGGCTGTTAACACCACTGATAATGCAGGCAAGCAAAAAGCTTTGAGCATTGTACTCACCCAGATTGAGCGCAGCTTCGGGAAAGGAGCAATTGTGCGCTTGGGCGATGCAACCCGCATGAAGGTAGAAACTATTTCTACTGGAGCGCTGACTCTGGATTTGGCATTGGGTGGCGGTTTGCCTAAGGGGCGGGTAATTGAGATTTATGGCCCAGAAAGTTCTGGTAAAACCACAGTAGCCCTACATGCCCTTGCGGAAGTGCAAAGAAATGGCGGTATTGCTGCCTTTGTTGATGCAGAACACGCCCTAGACCCTACCTACGCTGCTGCACTAGGTGTGGATATCAATAATTTGCTGGTTTCTCAACCTGACACTGGGGAACAAGGTTTGGAAATTGTCGATCAACTCGTTCGCTCGTCTGCTGTTGATGTTGTAGTTATTGACTCCGTAGCAGCACTGGTACCTCGTGCAGAAATTGAAGGCGATATGGGTGACACCCATGTTGGTCTACAAGCGAGGTTAATGAGCCAAGCTCTACGTAAAATCACGGGAAATATTGGGAAATCTGGTTGCACAGTAATTTTTATTAACCAGTTGCGGCAAAAAATCGGTGTTACCTACGGCAGTCCAGAAACCACAACAGGTGGTAATGCATTGAAGTTTTACGCTTCAGTGCGTCTGGATATTCGTCGGATTCAAACCTTGAAGAAAGGCACGGAGGAATTTGGTAACCGCGTTAAAGTCAAAGTGGCGAAAAATAAAGTCGCACCGCCTTTTAGAGTCGCGGAATTTGACATTATTTTTGGCAAAGGAATTTCTACTTTGGGTTGTTTGGTTGACTTAGCTGAAGAAACTGGCGTTCTTGTTCGCAAGGGAGCCTGGTACAGCTATAGTGGCGAGAACATCTCTCAAGGTAGGGACAACGCCATCAAATACTTTGAAGAAAAGCCAGAATTTGTCACACAAATCAACAAGCAAGTCCGTGAGAAGTTAGAAATGGGAGCGGTAGTTTCTGCTAACTCTGTCACTAAAGCAAGCGAGGATGAAGAAGAAGAAGAAGAAATCGAGGAATTAGAAGAAGATTAAGCTTTTCTTAATAAACCCGGTAACTTTTAAAAAACCGGGTTTATTATTTTTATCAATGAAGGAAGAAGGAAGAAGGAAGAAGTTTTCAACAGACAAACTTAACTTTTTCTTTATAAAGGTTTAAAACCCCTACCTTCGGGAGGATCTTTCGTTTTGAATTGGGGTCTGAATCCAAATACATAAAGCTCCTTCTTCCTTCTTCCTTCTTCCTTCTTCCTTCTTCCTTCTTCCTTCTTCCTTCATTCAACTAAGATTGGTTGGAACTTGCTTCCGAAAAAAGTTATCCAAAATTTCTGACTGTTGATCCACGCTCAAGCGATTGGATGATGCTTCATAGTTTCCAAGCAGATTTTGCTGGCAAGGAGTACTAGCCGTATCATCAGGATTTTGAGAAACTGGTATTTTTACTTGAGAATCTCCCCTTTGCAAAGCAAGCTGCAATAGTAGTTCCACAGCTACGGTCGGTAGGAAGCGACTACTAGAGTTAATAAAAAAAGAAAAACTTAAACTACCTAGCCGAATGCGATCGCCATCTTCCAGCTTTGTTGGTTGATAAACTCGTTCGCCATTCATAAATGTGCCGTTGGAACTGTTGAAGTCAATTAAGTAGAAGCCCTGTTCCTCAATATATTGAATCGCAGCATGCCGACGAGATACGTGAAGAGAACCAACGTGAATACCACTCATGCGATCGCGACCTATTGTCCATATCCGCTGCGGCTGTCGTAAACTTTGCGTCTTACCTTCGGACAAATTAGTCGTTACATAAACTACAGAACCATCGATTACAGCCTGTATGTAACCCGATTTCACCTCTGGAAACGACGGTTGTATATTTTCTAATTGAAGAATTTCATCTAGAAGGCTAGTATGCTGCTCGTACAATTTGAGAAATACCTGATATAGGCTTAGTCGTCGTTCTAGTTCGCTTTCTGGCAACTCATCTGTTACATCTGAACCTTTTACTGCCAAGAAATGTAAATTACTGATGTCGGTCATGATTATCTAGTCTCAACCTACAATCAGGGATAATTGCTTTTTTACACTTAATGCTGCAAAGCCCAGGAATTCAGTAGCCTTGCAACTGTGTTCTTAGCTTTCCAACTTATTAGATTCAAGTTGCCCTGCTGCTCACAATAACCGTATTACCACTTAGTCGCACAATAATTTCTCAAAAAACTATCATGATACTTTGATTAATAATCATAACTTTACCCTGGGTGATTCAGAGTGAAGTTTTATAAAATAAATCTTAAGAAAAGTTAAATTTCCCCGAATTTTATAACTAAAAATCCAACATTTAATGAATTTTTGTAGAATCATTCGAGGGAAGGGGAGATTGAGTACAATTGGAACACCACCCAACAGCAAATTTTAAGTTATAGCAAGCCTCGTTTGCCATTGGGGCGGACTGTCATCCAATTAGTTTTAGCCAGTGCCAACTGCTCGTCAGAAATTTTCGCTCCAGTAAGATTGGCACCACAGAGATTGGCACCCCGGAGATTGGCATTGTTAAGATAAGCACTACTGAGGTCTGCACCTCGCAAGTCAGCCCCTTCTAAATCGGCGTGGCTAAGGTAAGCTTTGGTTAAGTTCGCATCTCTGAGATTAGCATAGCCAAGACTGGCTCGGCCAAAGTCGCTACTGTGCAAATTAGCTCCTTGGAGGTTGACTTTCTCTAATTTAGAAGAATGGAAGTTCGTTGCTGATAAGTCAGCACCTTGGAGGTTGAGCAAACTCAAATTGTATAGGGCAAAATCCCGTCTCCCTTTCGTGTAAGCCGCCAGTAAACCCTCAGTATTTACCTGACGGGGTTTAGAATTGGGTCCGCAAGAACTACTAGTATTGCCAACCTCATGTGTTGCTCGATTGCGTCTGGCACCCTGTACGCCACCTGCTTCCGCTGCTTTGGCTCGTTGTCTGGCACGAATTGCCTGAGCCATTTGAGCTACCCCTGTACTGGAAGAAGTCGGATAAGGGTTATTCTCGAAAACATCAGAATCATCAAAGCGATTACCAGTTCGTTCTTTGACACTACCATGAGGTTGAGTAACCATACTCTTTGCCAAACTATCCAAGTATGGTTCCATCTCCAGGGCTTTGAGTACATCATCGGCTGACTGGTAGCGATTGCGGACTGAGACTTCTAGCATTTTTTTAAGCACATTGCTCAAGTGGTCGCTCACTTGCACAAGATGCTCCCAGATAATATCGCCCGTTGTCGGACTGTATTCCAAATCCTTGGGTGATTTGCCTGTCAGCATATAGATGGCTGTCACCCCCAAAGCGTAAATATCGCTGGCGTAAACTGGGCGCATAGCCATTTGTTCCGGAGGTGCAAAACCAGGAGTACCGATCGCATAGGCAGTTAATGCTGTTTGCCCAGATTGGAGGGTGTTCGTCTGACTAACTTGGTTTTTTACAGCTCCAAAGTCAATCAAAACTAATCTGCAATCTTGAGAGCGACGAATCAAGTTAGCTGGTTTAATATCACGGTGAATTACCTGCTGAGAGTGGATGTATTTCAGCAAGGGCAGGGTTTCGCTCAAGAATTGCTTGGCTCCAGCCTCACTGAGCAATCCGGTGTGTCTGACCTCCTGCTGTAAGGTTGCGCCACTGATGTACTCCTGAATTAAATAAAATTGCTCGCGGTCTTCAAAATAATCCAGCAACCGTGGTAGTTGTGGATGATTGCCAATCTTACCTAGGGTGATCGCTTCTCGTTCAAACAGTTCCCGCGCCATCTGCATAACGTGTGGCGCATTTCCTGATGGACGTAGTTGCTTGATTACGCAACTTGGCTCGCCTGGTAAAGCTTCATCATGGGCTAGGAATGTTGCTCCAAAGCCACCTTGACCTAATGCTTTTACTACCCGATAGCGATCGCGCAATAGCAGACGCGAGCCACAAGACTGACACCTTTCGCTATAAGCCAAATTTTCTGGATTGGGACAGGTCGGATTTAAGCAGTAGCTCATGCCATGTCAACTCGCTGCACGAATATTAATACGGGAGGGTTAGACCCTCATCTCATTATTTAGATAACTATCCACTCTTACTAGGTAAATTGTGCTGGAAATCCTTTGAAGAGTTTCTAAAGTTAGAGCGAGGTTACGTAAATTAATCGTAAATCTACGCGATTCTACTGGTTTCCTGCTACTAAGTACTTTCCTCCTACTCTTTTACGGCTATTCCCAGGGCGTTCTAATCTCATAGATGCATATTAATTTTAATTCGTCAATCTGGCTTTTTTCTGCCTTTTTTAAGTAATTTCACTGTCAGCGTTTCTTTGGAATTGGAGTGTTTCACAAAAAATATCTCGTTACGTCAAGCAGTCTGACCTGTACGAAATATTCCGGATAAATTTTTTTTGCTATTTTTATCAAAGTTGCAGTGCGGCTTGAATCTGCTTGATTACTAAAACCCAATAAGAGACGTTATGTGTAACATCTCTTATTGATGTGAAATTCCCATTACTACCCCCACCAGAGCGCATCTGCCCCCAGGGGTTGGTGTGCATTAGGTTTTTGCTTTATGCTCTAAAGGCTAGACATTACATCGCGTGCGGCCGCTAAAGTCTGCTCAATATCTTCATCAGTATGAGCAAAAGAAGTAAATCCAGCCTCAAATTGAGAAGGTGCTAAGTAAATACCGCGTTCTAACATCCCACGATGGAAACGCCCAAATTTGGCTGTATCTGATTTTTTTGCATCCTCATAATTATGCACCGGACCAGGGGTGAAAAACATCCCAAACATACCGCTGATTTGACCGCCACAAACAGCATGACCTGTTTCTTTTGCTACTTCGAGCAAGCCATCTGCCAGCTTTTTAGTAACCTTGTCTAAGTAATCGTAAGTCCCTGGCTTTTGCAGCAATTCCAGCGTTTTGATGCCGGCTGTCATCGCCAAAGGATTACCAGAAAGGGTTCCAGCTTGATACATTGGACCTGCGGGGGCAACCATCGACATGATATCGCGACGACCGCCGTAGGCTCCGACAGGTAACCCACCACCGATAATTTTACCGAGGGTGGTTAAATCCGGGGTGATGCCAAACTTCTCTTGTGCGCCACCGTAGGCGATGCGGAAGCCTGTCATTACCTCGTCGAATACCAATAAGGCCCCATGTTCGTGGGTAAGTTCCCGCAGCCCTTCTAAGAATCCGGCATCGGGAGTAATAAATCCAGCATTCCCAACTACTGGTTCTAAAATTACACCAGCAATTTCGTCCCTGTTTTGCTCAAACAGGGTTTTTACAGCTTCTAGGTCGTTGTAAGCTGCTGTAAGGGTGTCTCTTGTAGTTGATTTTGGTACCCCTGGGGAGTCGGGTAAGCCGAGGGTAGCAACGCCTGAACCTGCTTTCACCAGGAACATATCGGCATGACCGTGATAGCAGCCTTCAAACTTGATGATTTTATCTCGTTTGGTAAAAGCTCGCATTAACCGCAGTACGGCCATACAAGCTTCGGTGCCGGAGTTCACAAATCTTACCATTTCGATGCTGGGAACAGCGTTGATCACCATTTCTGCTAGAACGTTTTCTAAGGCACATGGCGCACCAAAACTAGTCCCTTTTTCTAAGGCGGCGTGGAGGGCTGCAATTACCTCAGGATGTGCATGACCGCAAATTGCAGGTCCCCAAGTACCTACGTAGTCGATGTATTGGTTGCCATCGACATCCCAAATATATGCACCTTTCACGCGATCGAAAACAATCGGCTGTCCACCTACCGACTTGAAAGCGCGGACGGGAGAACTGACCCCACCCGGCATTAAATTTTGCGCCGCAGCAAAAATTTCTTGTGATTTTGTGGTTTTAATTGTGGTATTTACCAAGGCTCTCTCCTATCAGTGGTAAATTAAAAGCTCTATCCTAGGATAGGCGTAAAAACTGTCCAAAACTTGTAATGTGTAAAATAATAGAACCAAGAAAATAACAATATGTTATACAGGTCAAATCAAGACTTACCTTTAGAGATTCGGACTCGTTTTTCCGAAGGGTATCAGGATTTCTACCGAGCAGCTTATAACTCGGCGATTCATTGGTACGGTGAGTCAGCAAAGGCTCACAAAGTTGCTTTGAGTGCTTTGAAGATGCAGTCGGCTATGCACAGAAATGCTTGTGTTTAAAATTAAATAGATAAACTTCAAAAAGCAAAGAGAGCAGCGACTCTATTTACAATGATATCGTGAAACCATGAATCATTCTTGCTAGGTTAAATCAGCTGGTATGTCTCTTTCTGATGAACTTTTATTAAGCTACTCCATTCCTGTTGAAAAAATTTGTTACGATGAGCGCGGTCTTGTGCCTGCAATCGTCCAAGATTATTTAGACGGGACTGTTTTGATGATGGCGTGGATGAGTCAGGAGTCACTCATTAAGACTCTAGAAACCTCAGAAACCTGGTTTTGGAGTCGTTCTCGTGAGGAGTTGTGGCATAAGGGGGCGACTTCTGGACATATTCAAAAGGTGAAAAGTATTAGATATGACTGTGATAGCGATGCGCTATTAGTTGGGGTTGAGCAATTGGGAGATATTGCCTGTCATACTGGAGAACGAAGTTGTTTTCATCAGGTAGACAGTAAGATTGCACCACCACCAGCAGATACTTTATCGCAGTTGTTTCAAGTGATATGCGATCGCCGTGATAATCCAACTGAGAGTTCGTATACATGTAAGTTGTTTGCGGGTGGCGATAATAAGATTTTGAAAAAAATTGGTGAGGAAACTGCTGAAGTAGTGATGGCATTCAAGGATGATGATGCCTCGGCGATCGCTGGGGAGGTTTCCGACTTGCTATATCATACAATGGTAGCTTTGGCTCATCATAATGTTGATTTGAAGGCGGTTTATCGCAAGTTGCAGGAGAGGAGAAGGTAGAAAAGGAGCGGACTTTGGAGTTATTAGTTACGCTCCTTCAAACTCCGCTGCTTTGCTCTTCCCTTAATAAGTAAAGAATAATTAATCGTTTCCTTGTTGCATCCTTTGTTGAAGAACGTTGCAAAATTTTTCTTTCCTAAATAGTGCAAAATTACAATCTGAATTAGTACACTCTTTTGTTCCTGAGTCCTGAGTGTCTAAAGATTTTCATCAATTCTTTGTTTAGTTGATGCATTGAGGTCTATGTTGACATTTTGCATCTTTTGTGATTTAAAAAAATTCAGCGATCGCCACAAACACTACTGCGAAAAAACACAATAAAAGAAATCGCATCAATGATGATAAGCGATCGGAGCCAAGACAATTCCCATTCCCAAACCCAAATTATCTGCTAATCGCGTGATAGCTCACGGCTTAACATCGGTTTTGAACTGCTGTTAAGTTGGCTTTGAGTGTCTAGCATAGTCGCCCGTAGACCAGCCAAATATTGGTTTTTTAGGGGTTGTGCCGTGTTGGGTAACCAAACTTGTTTAATGCTGCTTTCTGTCTCCCACCGAAACCCTTGCAGGCGATTAACTCGCATCACCACACCAAGACCTGTATCCCCAACACAAGCGGCATCTGTGGAATGTTGCAGATAAACCAACTCGGTTGACAAAAAAAGAGGAATGGGGAACGACCAAAAGAATTAATTGTTCCTCCTTAGTCCCTAATCCAAAAAAAATATGTTTTTGTAATTCTTATCATTGAGACTCCTTTTCCTCATGGATTCCACAAGGTTTCCACAGAAATTTTACAGGTTTTCCACAGATGTTCAACGCTCCGATCGGCTTCTTGCGGCTTGACTGGGGATTTTGCACTTCCAGGGCAAGAGACGGAATAGACTGAGTTTATATGAAGCTATGTAACAAAAAACAGCCTTAAACCCTGATTATCTCGTAAAGATTTATTTTTGATGAAGTCATTTTTAACATTTCGCAGCATTGACAAACCCACCCCCTCTTGGCGCACAATGATTCGGCTTGCTTTTGTAGTCCGATTAACATCTGTGTAAAATTGCCATTAGTCTTACAGCAGATTTCTGGACGTGCAGTCGTTTATTGGCGCACCAAAAGCGAAATTTCCCGATTGATGGATTTCAAAGGAGAAAAATCTCATGAACGCACCAAATAGTATATTTACAGAAATTCCCGAAACGCTTCACGACTCCCTCAAAAGCTACCTAGAATCGCATCCCGACTGGGATCAAACCCGAGTATTAACAGCGGCATTATCTTTGTTTTTGCTGCAAAATGGTGATAGTGATCGCTCCTGCGCCCGCGTTTACCTAGAAACTTTGTTCCATCAGTACTAAGTACAGATGGAATTTATGGTGCTGTTTGTTTTGTGTGTGCCGTGAAAATTACCGCAGTTAAGCGATCGCAATTGGAAGAAATTTGTGTAAGTTGATTAGAGAAAGTGCAATTTTGCCCTTAAAAGACACAAAACAGCCTCACCTCCCCTTTCTTCCCAGTTAGGTGAATTGAGGTCGTTTAAAGGCTGTTTGTAAGCGTTTTCACTCTTGAAATATCGTGGGTGCTAGTTGACTGTGTAAAACTTATAATAAATTCCCTATTAGCCAGAGACATTGCTCCTACTCGGCATAGAAACATAGCCTTTCTCGTGGTTTCGCTAACTTAATTTGTGCGGAATGCAGGCATTCGTTCCAATTAAAATATCTACAAAACCAGTTTATTGGAGGGGATCCTATATTTCTACATAAATAATTAGTCAATAGTCAGTAGCGATCGGCGATCGACTATTGACTATTGACTATTGGCCAGATTAAAAACCCTGGCTAGGCGCTTTTCTCGGAATGTTGAGCTAAAGCAGCACATTCAAATTTATACCCGACGCCACGGACAGTCTGAATTAATGCAGGCTGGGCAGCATCAGCTTCTATCTTTTTGCGAATTTGACCGATATGTACATCCACAACCCGTTGGTCGCCGACATACTCATAATCCCAGACCTCTTGGATGAGTTCTGCTCGCCGCCAAACTCGACCTGGATGGCTGGCTAAAAAATGTAACAAATCAAATTCTAAGGCGGTTAAAGGTACAGGTAGGGTGTTTAGTGTAACTTCTCGCCGAACCGGGTCAATCATCAGTCGTTCAAAAACTAGACGTTTTTGTTCTGCTGTGGTTACAACCCGCTGACGTCGCAAAATAGCTGCAACTCTGACTTCTAGTTCTCCCAACCCAAAAGGCTTGGTGAGATAGTCGTCAGCACCTTTAGAAAAGCCGCGAATTTTATCGGCTTCATCTGCACGACTAGTTAGCATCAACACAAACACGCCATTGCGGCTTTGCATTTCTTGACAGAGATTAAACCCGATTACATCTGGTAAATTCACATCAAGAATCACCAAGTCGGGGTTAAACTGCTCAAACAACGCTAGGGCGGTCTTACCGTCTTCGGCAGCTTCGACCTGATAGCTCTGTTTAATCAAAAAGCGTTGGATTAGATTCCGAACCGCTGGGTCGTCATCAACTACAAGAATCTTGGCAGCAGCCATGACCATCACTTTGCACAAAAAATCATAGGATTAACAAGTGGTACCGCAAATAAACGGCTTTCAAAATTGAGCGGGCAATACAATCTACAAGGCTAAGGTAAGGTTTTCCTGATTATCACAAATACTAGTGTAATCAGTATGTCGGACAATTAGAGGGCAAATATTCTGGTTATACCAGATAATTCGTCAAATTCTGCTCTTACAACTGCCAACTTATGCAGTATCCCTCACGGCAAATCCTTGACCTCAGACGTTAGATTTTGGTAAACTAGAATACTTTTTATCCTAGTAATTTGGTATTTTAAAACGCTTCAATTTTAAATCTATATGTGACATGATGCCACTAGGCATTCTGAAGCTAATTAATCAAATCGACGGTCAAGGTACGGTAAATTGCCAAATTTGAAACAAAAAACATATTTTCCTCATAAAAATGGCTGTTCCATATTTCTAACTCAAATTCTAGAGTAAAGCCCCAGCCTGTCAACGACATTAGGGGATACACGGAGTTATATCGATATGTTAAAGTGACTATAGTTAAAATTACCAGGTCAGTTATATTGACTCGTGCTAGTATCCATGTAGGGCATAGAAATCGAACGAAACATTGTTTTCGTTTGACATAAAACCTAAAATTGTTTTTTCTTCAACATTCATATTGCTGCTGAAGTAACGCTGAAGTAACAAACTCCCATGAGCGATCAAAGTCCCTACGAAATACTTGGGGTATCAGAAGACGGTAGCTTCGATGAAATTCAGGATGTTCGCAATCGCCTATTGGAGCAATACAGTGGCGATGTCAAGCGCTTGGAGTTGATTGAAGCCGCTTACGATGCGATTTTAATGGATCGCTTGCGGATGCGCCAAGAAGGCAAAATCAAAGTCCCCGAACGTATACGCTTTCCAGAAGCTCGCTCTTTGGCAGGCCCAAAAGAAAGTCTCGCTCCATCGGAGAAGTCGCCTGCTTGGCTGCAACGAATGCTAGATCGACCAACCCCAGCGGATATACTAATGCCTGGAGCTTGGTATCTCGGTTTGAGCGCTATCAGCATTTTTTACCAAGCTGGGGGTTCTCAGCTTTTGCAACTAGCCTTAGTAATTGGAGTGGGAATTAGTATTTACTTTCTCAATCGCAAAGAAGGCAAGTTTGGGCGATCGGTTTTGTTGACACTCGCAGTTTTAATATTAGGTTTAATCGTTGGGCAATTCCTTGGTAGCTGGCTTATCCTGCAAGTAGGATTGATTGGTCATTTGACTCTGAATCAGTTTTCGACCGCACTGACGTTTATATTGTTATGGTTGGTTACCAGCTTTTTGCGTTAATTCTCTAGTCGTTAGTTGTACCCTGCACAGAACCCGCAGAGTTAATTAGCCTTTAGAAATAAATCTACAGAGGAAGCAAAATCTTTAACAATTAGGTCGGGCTGGAAAAATTCTAGACTTTGGCGATCCCGAATACCAGATTCCACTGCCATTACTTTGATATTGTATTTTTTAGCAGATGCAATATCAGCTTCTGTATCGCCCACCATCCAGGTATTGCTAGCTGGGTGAAGTTCTTTTAATGCCCGTGCCATCAGCAAAGGTTTATCTTCAACATCGCGAGTTTTTACGTAGTCGTTGCTGAGGCAATAACGGCGATTTTCAGGGAAAAATCTTTCCAAATCGAATTTCTTCAAGGCATAATCAAGTTCCCGTACCCGACGCATCGTCATCACGAGCAAATCAACACCAGCTAGTTGAACTTTCAACAATGCTTCCATCGCACCGGGGATAAGAGTATCGTGCTGGAAATAGGGTTGCGTATGTACGGTTTGCTTTCTTAGCTTGACAAAATCTGCCACTTGTGAATCATCAAAGCCGGAGGTAATCGCAATTTGGGTTTCAGAAATACGCGATCGCTTCATCCGCCAAAATTCTGCTTTGGAAAGTTCTTGCACTGTTTGGTTCGAGCGACGGGTTTTCTCCAGACACAGTAGATAAACCTGGTAGTAGCGTTCGGAAACATCGATAATTGGGCCGTCGAAATCGGTAATTAGTCTCAGCATTGCAGCGAAATATTAAGCTTTATTAAGATTATCCTAGCTGTTATGGTGGCAGAATTTTGTCAGATACGAACCACTGTGGGGAGTTTAAGAGTTAGGAGTTATATCAAGCTTCACCTACCATTTCCCTAAAAGTTGCCATATCCGAAGCTTCGGTAAAAATTGATTAACCCAAAGCCATTGCCACATAACCAGTTTCCGGATCTTCTCCAATCAGAAATACGATTTGAGAGGTTGTATTTTTCAGCTAGTTACATAGTAATCTTACCTGAAAAGGAAAAACCTGGAACCCGACAACTCTTAGGAAGTCGCGGATTCCTTTTCTAAATCAACATACCAATAATTTATAATTTTTTCCCATTCCTTGCTTGCGATGAGGGGGTTAGGGGTTTGGGTTCCGGGGACACTTCAATATAAGGCATCTCCACCTTGTGATTCTTATTCTTCTCACTCCCTTGTCCCCCATAATAACCTTGAGTGTAGTAGCCACCGTAACCACTACCATTGGTAACACCATTTACCACTATTCCCAGAACCTTCTGACCAGAATTTTCTAACTGGTTCTTTGCCGCACGAATTGAATCAGTATTAGCCACACCAGGACGTACAACTAGCAACATCCCATCTGCTTGTTTGCCCAGCACCAACCCATCCGGAACAGCCGTCAATGGTGGGGCATCAATAATCACAAAATCATAATCTTGGGCAACTTCAGCAATCAACGAGCGAACCTGCTGTGATTCCAACAATGCTAGTGGGTTGGGTGGAATTGTCCCAGAAGTAAGCACATCCAACGTCACCAATGCTTCATTCGTAACACTCTTATACTCAGCTTGACCGGCGATGACATTGCTTAGTCCCATCAAATTGGATAGCTCCCAAATTGCGTGCTGACGGGGACGACGCATATCTGCATCTACTAATAGAACTCGGCGTCCTAGTTGGGCTAGAGCCACTGCCAAGTTCGCTGAAACAAATGACTTACCCTCACCTGGAACTGAACTGCTAACCACAATCACTTTCACTGTTTCGCCAAATAGGGTGAAACCTAGGTTAGCTTGGAGCATCTCAAAGGCTGCACTGACAGCTGTATAAGGGTTATTCAGCACGGGCAAATCTAACCCACCTTCACCACCAACTTTTTTCTTAAATTGCGGAACTGTACCCAACAAAGGATAATCCACAAGCCTCTTCGCTTCTTCAACAGTCTTCAGCGATCTATCCATTGCTTCTAGGATCAGAGCCGTTCCCGCACCCAACAGGATTCCCAAAAAACCTCCCAAAGCCAAGTTCAGGGGAATCTTGGGAGAAACTGGTTTGTCGGGAATTAAAGCGGATGAAATCACCCTGACATTACCGATAGTCTGTTTCTCCACCACTTCAACTTCCTGCAATTTCTTAAACACTTGTTGATAGGTTCCTTGTGCCACCTGCAAGCGTCGTTCAAGCGCTCTTTGTTTTTGTTCTAATTTGGGTATAATTCTTAACCGTCCTTGATAAACCAAGAATGATTTCCTCAAATCAGCTAATCGATCCGCCATTGCCAAACGTTCGACCTCTGACTTAACTAAATCAACAGTCAAGTTCTGCTTCAATAATCCTATTTGTAAATTCTGCTCCGGTACAGACTCGGAACTACCTGCAATTTTGGTAACTCGCCCTTCTAATTGCTTCTGGAGAGCTTCTTCCTTCTTTACCAAATTAACAATCGTCGGGTGTTCATTTGTCAAACGAGTCCGTGCCACAGCTAACTCGTCTTGTACCTTCTGATATTCTGTGAGTACTTGCTGCACCCCAGGAGATTGACTCAGAGTGCTGAGTTCCACAGCCTCCTGCGTACTCAATTCCAATTGACTTTTCAAAGCACCAGAGCGAGTGTTGGCATCCACAACACCTGCTTGAGCTTCAGTAATCTGGCTTAATAAATCCTTAAGACTTTCTACCCCGACTTTCGCTTCTGCCTCAAGGGAAACTACATTGTTTTCATCTTTAAATCGGCGCATCTGTGCTTCTGCCTGCACCACTTTTCTTTCTACTTCAGGCAATTGCTTGCTCAAGAATTCCCTTGCGGCTCTAGCCTCTGCAGTATTCACGCGAATATTGTTCTCTATATAATCCCCCATCAGGGAATTCACAACATTTGCCGCTTCTTGGGAATTGGTGCTGCGGTAGGAAAGCCCCAAAATATCCGTACCCTTGACACTCTTAACCTTCAATAGCTTGAGAAACTCCTCAACTTTTAGAGGTTTGCCTTGTTTATCCTTCAGGTTAAATTTAGTAATAGTTTTCTGGAGAATTGGGTAAGAGCGAATCACCTCAGCCTCTGTATCCAAGGGGTTGCTAAGTTGACTCACCCCGGCAAGTTCCCCAATCTGGGCATTTAAACCTGACAGTGCTGAGATGCGATTATTTTTATTAAACAGCAGCTTACCTTCTGCTTCGTAAATCGGTTTTTGCTGGAAGGTGACAAAAGCTGTCAGTCCAAAAACAGAGCCGACAACAAATGCTGCTGGTAGCCAACGCCTTTTTAGGATCAGCCAGTATTGTTGGAAATCAACGTTATCTTGGTTTTTATCGTTATCTTCCATATCAATTGTCACAACAATTACAAATAAAGTACTGGCTGATGCCCTTCTTCAACCCTTTCAAATCCGCCTACATCCCGCATTTGCGGTTTCTTTTGCCCCGGCTTTACAAGATTTGATTCGTACCTGAGCGAAATATCCTGCACCTGGCGAATAAAATATGCCGAGGCTTAGTGGAAGATGTCAGTAGCGACCCTCCCCGTTTCAATAGTTAATATTGGCAAATCACTCAATTTCATCTTGTTTGCCTGCAAAATTATTCGCCGCAAATAATATACATAGAATGGTGAATCTTCATCTATTTATCAGAGATTGAACAAAAAAGCTTGTATGTATATATACAAATAAGTAAATTTTTGTTTTTATTTAAGTTACTCTTTTTAAATTGTTTTTCTACCATCATCAAAGAAATACTAATATCTTTTATTCGCAATCATCTTCTAAATGGACGTCGGTTTAGCTTTTGGTTTGTATAGGCTCTTTCTTAACTTGAGATGACCTAAGCAAAGTTTTACAGAGAATTCAGATAATAGGGATAATTAATAATTATCTCTTAATTGCTAAAAATATATTGTTAACTAGAAGACAAAAAAGGGACACTTATATGTCCATGATGTTTTGAAGTTACATACAACATATCTACATCACGATTTTGGGGAACGCATAATTAATTTCCACTCCCATATCTCATAGATAGTGCATCTTCATAGAAAAAATTGGGAATACCATTTTTGTATGGAGATGCAATTAATAGCTCACACAAAAGTGGGCTACCATAAAGCAAAAACCTACCCTTCGGGAAAAATTGTATAGCCGTACGGTTATAGCTTGAGGGGAGATCAAGCGCAACTTCATAGATAATCGGTAGAAGTTGAAAGAAAACCCTTTAATTTACTGCAAAGGATTAGATTTAATTCTTGGGGGGGTAGGCATTATTGCCCACCCGAAACTAAAAAATATATATTTAACAGCTTATTACACCAAAACCCAATCTGAGCGCCTTTTTTTATTTTCAAATAAAATAATCTACGTATATACTTACTTGTTGCTTATTCCCGTTTTGTATTTTATTTGATACACACATATTTTGATTTTTATTATATTATTTACAAGTCTTGACTAGCATCAACGAAATAATCATCACTTCTTATAGCTTTGAACGGAGTTAGTTTTTTTAGTTCTGTTTATATTCTTGTGCAAAGAATTTTCTCTGCCTTGGTATTGCTGAATCGCTCGAATTTAATCGGCTGAAAATAACCTAACAGTCTACTTACATCAAGTAATAATAATTACCGATGTTTACACAATTTTCGTCTGAAGGATCAGTAAGTACTAAGTCACTATGGAGTCTCCGTAGCATTCCTGTAAGGCTTCTGGCAGGAGATATTCTGGGCTTGATTATCTGTTTGACATTTGCTCTTTGGTTGCGTCTGGGTGAACCAGTTAATTGGTTTAATCCAATCCTGTACGCATTCGTGCTGTTTGTCCTAGCGGGGCTTTATTTAGCAGACACCTACAAACCAGATACACAAATTGCGGGTTTGAGGGCACCAGCCCGTATTTTGTTGTGTAGTGTGGTTGTTGGTGTAACTAGTGCGGGATTAATTTATCTATCTGGTGCTTGGAGAGAGAACCCCCTGCTGTGGCGGAGTGTTATACTGCCAAGTCTGGGATTGTTTACAGTTTGGGCGATCGCTTTACGCATGATGGCAGTAGGTTGGATGCGATTGGATGTTCAACAAAGTCGTTGGCTAATTCTAGGTTGCAGTGAGACTACTAGCAATTTTGCCCAAGATTTCCTCGCTTCCACACCCTTGGGACGGCTGGTAGTGTTGACTGAAGACTCGCAAAACTGCACTCAATTTACCAACACTAATCTCCATTGCGTAGGTAACATTTCAGAGCTATCCTCCTGGATTTCCCAACCTTGGTCGGGGATACTAGTAGGAAGCAATGTAGAATTATCCAATGCTCAGGTGCAGCAGTTGATGCAAATGCGACTGCAAGGAACCCCTGTTTACAAGCTGCCAGATTTTTACGAAAGCTTGTGGTATAAATTGCCATCATCCCTATTACACGATACCTGGTTTGCTTTCAGTGCTGGTTTTAACTTGGTACAGGGTCGGATTAACTCAAAACTGAAGCGGTTTGTTGACATAATTGCAATGACACTGTTGCTGGTAATTTTGTCTCCGTTAATGTTACTTGCGGCATTGGCAATTAAGTTAGACAGCCCAGGTCCAATTTTCTACAGTCAAATCAGGAACGGACTACACGGCAAGCCTTTTAGGGTTTACAAATTCCGCTCCATGTATAAAGATGCAGAGAAGCGGGGTATACAGTGGGCGCAGGAACGGGACCCCAGAATTACACGGGTAGGTTATTGGATAAGAATGCTGCGGATTGATGAACTACCGCAGATTTGGAATGTGCTTCGAGGAGAAATGAGTTTAATCGGTCCTCGTCCAGAGCGACCTGAGTTTGATCTCAAGCTCAAAGAAGCGATTCCTTACTACGAAGTTCGTTACTTAGTCAAACCCGGAATCACCGGTTGGGCACAAGTGATGTATCCCTACGGGGCTTCGGTAGAGGATTCTTATGAAAAGCTAGCTTATGACCTCTACTACATCAAAAATTATTCTCTACTCTTAGATATAGCGATCGCTTTCAAAACTGTCAGAGTCGTTTTATTGGGCAAAGGCAGATAGATATAAATGATCGGTTCTTGGCTGGTACAGCAGAAAAATTTGATTGCATTGCCAAAAAATCCAAAATCGCCAACCAAGATTACACTGGATGTAAGGAGAAAGTCGGCGCAGGCGGTTACAGATCGGTCTAATAAACTGGTTTGAGGAAAGTCCGGGCTCCCGAAAGACCAGACTTGCTGGATAACGCCCAGTGCGAGCGATCGCGAGGATAGTGCCACAGAAAGATACCGCCTTTCTTAAAGTTAGGAGTTAGGAGTGAAGAGTTAGGAGTTAGGAGTGAGGAGTTAGGAGTTAGGAGTTATTAACTCATAACCCATAATTCATAACTCATAATTCATAACTCATAATTCATAACTCATAACTAAGTTTGGTAAGGGTGCAAAGGTGCGGTAAGAGCGCACCAGCAACATCGAGAGGTGTTGGCTCGGTAAACCCCGGTTGGGAGCAAGGCGAGAGGAACTATGGTTGGTCTTTTACCAGTTCCGTCAATGAGAGCCGCTAGAGGTGTTTGGTAACAGGCATCCCAGATAGATTACTGCCCTCAAAATGTAAAAATGTTATTTGTAATGTTTCTACACTAGAGAACAGAACCCGGCTTATGTCCGTACTTTCTCCCCTATTAAAATAGAGTTAGGAGTTAGGAATTGGGAGTTATGAGTTATAAATTATGAATTATTAACTACCAGTTAAAAGTTTGGAGTTTGGAGTTAAAACTTATGACGAAGGGTAATAACTAATCCCTTTAGCCTTTTCCCCTTGCCCCACTCCCCCACTCCCCCATGTAATGTCGCTCGTTTACCCACGCCGTCAACGGCAACTTGAAAACTTAGTACAAAAGTTCGGTTTGCCACCAGAAGCACCAATACAGTGGCAACTACTTGATTTGGCTCTAACTCATCCTACTGTCTCAGAGACGGCTAATTATGAGCAGCTGGAGTTTGTTGGCGATGCGGTGGTGCGTTTGGTGGCGGCTATTGTGTTATGGGAGAATTATGCTGATTGTTCAGTTGGTGATTTTGCGGCAATCCGTTCAGTATTGGTGAGCGATCGCATCCTCGCACAATTGGCTCTTTCATACGGATTGGAACTATACTTACTCGTCGCTGGCAGTGCGACCGTTGATAAAGTAGGACAAGAATCACGACTAGCCGATGCCTTTGAAGCGGTTCTAGGTGCGCTTTACCTCAGCACTCAAAATCTAGAACTCATCCGCTCTTGGTTAGACCCTTATTTTAAAGAACTAGCGGCAGAAATTCGCCTCGATCCTGCCAGACTTAACTACAAAGCTGCCCTGCAAGAATGGACTCAAGCCCAGCATAAAGTTTTACCCGAGTATCGGGTTGTGGAAGCAAATCAACCCCACCACAACGAAGAACGTTTCATTGCCGAAGTTTGGCTGCACGAGCAAAAGCTAGGTGAAGGTAAAGGACGCTCCATCAAAGCTGCGGAACAAGCTGCAGCCAAAGTAGCATTTTCATCACTGGCAACGAATAATTAATCGTTTTTTCGCATTCATCCGTTAACTTCCATAGCAATCCGATATGATTTGTGTTAACGTAGCCGCTCCGTTGGTATAAAACCGTGGTGTCCAGATCCCCGACTTTTAAAGAAGTCGGGAATCTAAACTATCCGTATAAACCACTAATCGCAATTTTTCTAGTAACTAATTTGACATAAAAAATATTTAATAGTCCACACAATTTCCTGCAAGCCTTAATATATAAAGGTTTTAAAATGTATATCTTAAGAGTTACAACATCCATCGACCTCAACTGTTGACGATTGATGATTAACTGTTGACCATTGACTAATGGCACATGACTATTAACAAATGAGTAATAAAATTAACATCGCGGTAATCGGGGTTGGACGCTGGGGTGTACATTTGCTGCGGAATTTTTTAGAAAATCCCCACGCTAGTGTTGTAGCGGTTTTAGACCCGAGTTTAGAAAGGCTGACAGCGGTGAAGCAGCAATTTAACTTAGACGAAAATGTCCTATTAACAACTAAGTGGCAAGAACTAAAGCAAATACCGGAGTTAAGCGCAGTGGCGATCGCAACTCCGGCAATTACTCACTATTCCTTAATTAAAGACGCTCTCAAGCAGGGATATCACGTTTTAGCAGAAAAACCCTTAACCCTCGACCCAGCTGAATGCCGGGAACTTTGCTTTTTTGCAGAGTCTCAAAATCGACAATTGATGGTTGACCACACTTATTTATTTCACCCAGCAGTGGAGGGTGGGCAAGCTATTATTAATGCCGGAAAACTAGGTGATTTACGTTACGGCTACGCTACCCGCACTCATTTAGGCCCAGTGCGCCAAGATGTCGATGCGCTATGGGACTTAGCCATTCACGATATTGCTATATTTAATAACTGGTTGGGTCAAGTACCTGTGAAAGTTCAAGCAACTGGTACAGTGTGGCTGCAAAATGAGTCTTCCCCCGCTTTAGCCGATCTAATCTGGGCAACATTAACATACCCCAATGGTTTTCAAGCATACATCCACCTCTGCTGGCTGAATCCTGATAAGCAGCGACGCTTGGGGGTTGTGGGAAGTCTCGGTAGCTTGATTTTTGATGAAATGTTAAAAGAAACACCTTTAACTCTGCTGCATGGACAATTTGAGCTTCTTGGGGATCAATTTATTCCAGTGAAGCAAAAGCTAGAAGTAGTGGAGATAAAAACAAGTGAACCATTGCAGGAGGTATGCGATCGCTTTCTGAACTGCATTATTAATAATACTTCGTCAAAAGTTTCATCCGGCTGGGTAGGGGCACAATTAGTAGAAATTCTCGCAGCTTTGACAGAATCTCTCAAAGATAATGGTAAACCTGTTTTTATCGAGTGGGACTAGTAGTGCGACCATGAAGCACCCTGCCACCAATTCAAAGGGGAGAAGAAAATTCAAAGTCCCCTTTGGATTGGGGGATTTAGGGGGCTGTCCCTAATCATCAGAGGAAAAGAAGACACGAGGATTCAAACTAGCGGAAGAAGAAGAGGAAATAACACGGCTTGGCGAAGATACAGGGAACGTGTTAAACGAATTCTTATTCTGGGTGCGCTTTTCTTTCTCCTCACCTTCCTGACTTTCTTCTGGGGGAAATAACAGCGAGGTTTCAATTAGAGGTAAAATAATCGATACTGTTGTACCTTGATTAATACCTGCACTCTCAAGAGTAATAGTACCACCCATTAATTCCATCAAATTTCGTGAAATTGCAAGTCCTAATCCTGTACCGCCAAATTTGCGCGTGTTTTGAGCATCCACCATTACAAAGGGACGAAATAATTTATCCTGTTGGGCGGAATCGACACCTACACCTGTATCTTTAACGCTCACAATTATCACAGATTTATCATCAATAGATTCGATTTTTGTGGTAATTGTGATGCTTCCCTCTTCGGTAAACTTAATTGCGTTGCCGATGATATTAATTAATACTTGCTTGAGTTTGCCAGCGTCAGCATTAACTGGAATTTGTTCAATAAGTTGCTCGCATACCAACTGCAAGCCTTTTTGTTGAACATTTACTGATTGTAAATTAATTACATCTTTGAGCAATTTTCCTAAATCAATAAGTTCTATAGCTACTGAAAGTTTGCCGGCTTCCATCTTAGAAATATCTAGCAAATCATTAATAATTCCTAGTAAATGAATTGCTGCTTCTTCGGCACGGGTGAGAAACTCCATTTCCTCTTCGCGGGTATCGCATAATTCCTCACGAACTACGCGAATGCAATTGATAATCGCATTTAAAGGATTTCTTAATTCGTGGGAAGTTGTAGCCACAAAGTGACTTTTGGTTTGGTTGGCACTTTTAGCATCTTTCCAAGCTATTTCCAATTCTTCAGCCCAAGCTTTGAGTCGTTCAACCATTTGGTCGAGTGCTTGTGCTAATTGATTAAATTCACGGATTTGGAAGTCGTGGGGGGCTGGTTCTGTTAATTGGGTCAGGTGAAGATTTAAAGCGTAGTCTCGTAATTTTTCGATAGGACGTGCTAGATAGGGAGCTAAATATAATGATGTCAACAAGCTTGCACCAATCAAGCCAACCGTCAAAACAATTAAGATAAGTTTGATTTCTTCTAAACCCAAAAGAGCATTGTCTAAGCTTGTAACGGCCAGGATAATTAATTTTTGTTGTCGCTCTTTGGTGATTGGGCTGGGAATAGCGCTATAACCAGCGATTAATTCTTTGCCCTCTTTAAAGTGCAAATATACGGAATCCTGCCGTCCAAACATCGCACTTGTCAAAATTGTTTGCAGTTGGGATGCGTCTGTCTGTTGTCGGATATTACTCCCGACACGATCTTCATAGGGATGTGCCAGAATTGTGCCATCTTCTGCAATCACTACTGTAGCGCCTTTTAACGAACCGGGCTTCTCCTGCATTGCTCTCGAAAATACCGACTGCACGCTCAATGCATAACGCAATTGTCCCGCATTATCGTAAACTGGTGCAGATAACAACAATCGCAGTTGATTTTGTCCATCTCTCTTACCAGTTATTCCGGCTTTTGGAGGTAATACCGTCTGAACCTCAACTTCATCACCCATCAAAGGTAATTTTAATTTACCAATTACTTGGTTCCCACAGGTGCTGGCAACAATATCGCCATTCTGGGGATTTTTTAGTTGAATGCACTCAACCTGTTTTGGTAGTTGCCCTGCTAGTTGAGTGAGAAAATCTTGCAATTGTGGAGGCAAACCTGTCTGGAGAACCTGGGTTTTACTCGCATATAGTAAGTTAGTTTTCACCATGGCGATCGCGTCTAAAATTTTCTCACCCTTAAGAATCGCACTCTCTGTTAAATTCGCTCGGGCAGTTTCTAGCAGGCTAGAGCGTGCCTTATTTAATGCCAGAATCTCTCCTACCAATAAGACTGGCACGAACAACAGCAAAATTCTTGTGACTAAAATTCGACGAAAAGATGATTGACGGTACTTAGCCATCGGCAGTCTCACTTGGAAGGAGCAAACTACAACAGCAACAATATGCAATAAAACCAGCCCTTTTGAGACATGTATCTAAGTTATTGGGGTTACTTTTGGCGATCTTAAACATATAAAAGTTTTTAATAGAAAAAAGAACCCTACTATACAAAAACCGGTGCAAACTAGCTGTACAAGCGACTTGTATTGCATATAGATACAGTGGTGAAATTAAGACACAATGCCTTTATCAGCAATCAAAAATCCATAGAGGATGCGTTAAGCACGCTTCATAAAACCGACACCCACAAGCAAAGAAGCGCTCAAGGATAAGCAAAAGCAGCTAGCGATCGCGCCATCGGTACGCAAAATCTAAAATTCTTTACTCCAAAATCTTTATAACACTATGGCGCAACATCGCCCGCATACTACAGTAGTTTTGGCAATGAGTGCAGACGGCAAAATAGCAGATGTGACGCGATCGCCCGCTCATTTCGGTTCAAAAGCCGATAAAGCACACCTGGAAAAGCAAATCGCTGCCTCTGATGCCGTTTTATTCGGTGCTGGTACTCTCCGTGCTTACGGTACAACACTAACAGTATCGCATCCAAAGCTGCTGCAACATCGAACAAACATGGGTAAATCCACCCAGCCAGTTCATATAATACTTTCACGTTCCGGTAACATAAATCCGGAAAATCGCTTTTTTGTGCAACAAGTCCCGCATTGGTTAATTACAACAAGGAGCGGCGCAGTTTTCTGGGAAAATCGCCATGAATTTCAAGAAATTCTCGTTTTGGAAACCGAAACAGGAGAAATTGACTTGGAAGCAGCATTAAAACACTTACTAGCTAAGGGTATAAAAAAAATTGCCATACTTGGTGGTGGTACCCTGATTGCTTCAATGCTGGATTTAAATCTAATTGATGAGTTCTGGCTTACTGTGTGTCCGTTAATCCTAGGTGGTACGGCAGCACCCACTCCAGTAGAAGGCAGAGGATTTTTACCCCAGTTAGCTCCTAAGTTGGAATTGGTAGAAGTTCAGACTCTTGAACAAGAAGTCTTTTTGCATTATTGCATTAAAAGGTCAGATTAGTCTGTCACTCTTTTTACTAAAAAGGATTGGATAGAACGTAATATATTGGTAAATAAAAGCCTTGATGCTTGTAGTGTTGAACAAGAACAAAAATATTAAAGAAATGAATTGGTTAGCTCATTTGTTTTTATCAGAACCTAATGTTGAGTGTCGTTTGGGTAATATTCTGGCTGATGTTGTTAAAGGATCGGCTCGCCAAGAATTAAATTATGCTATCCAACGAGGTATTAAATGTCATCAGATAATTGATGTTTTTACTGATTCGCATTCAATTGTCCGACGCAGTAAACAGCTTATTAGTTCTGACTACAGGCATATGAAAGGCGTCCTTGTAGATGTTTTTTACGACCATTTTTTGGCAAAAAATTGGTTTAAGTATTCAGATATACCTCTGGAACAATTTATCAAGCAGATATACGAGTCGTTTCAAGCTTATCCAGGCAATCTACCTCCAATATTCAGGGAGATAATTGTTCGCATCGCATCCGAAGACTGGTTGGGAGCTTACCGTAATATCACTGGTGTGGAGAATGCCCTGAGTAGAATCTCTAAGAAGTTATCCGTGCGACGAAATCGGTCTTTTATGTTAGAGCGGGCAGTCAGTGAGTTAATCATCTACTATGATGAGTTTGACACTGATTTCCAAGAATTTTTTCCAGAATTATTACAGTATGTACGTGATTGGAGCCTAACTTAAGTACAACAAGTCCGCCAGTTGAACAAATTCTAGGTATTTTAGTCAATTTTATCACCGTTGATGGGGAGGGTTCTCTGTAAAAAACCGTGGACAGACTTCTACGAAAAAAGCGCAAAGTGGAGCCAGTCACTTGCGCGGGTTACCCGCGTTGTGTGACCCGGCGTGGCAATGTCAGCTTCTGTCTTGCCCAAGTTTGTAAGAGAAGTCGTATCTAGGGCTTGCATCTGCAAAACAAGCCTGTCCACGGTTGTCAAGGTTTGGTGCAGCAGGCGATCGCGTAATAATCACTAACGAAAGCAACAATCGCTATATTAGATTAGGCTGAATATAGCTTTGACTAAGTTTTGTATCTTAATAAGCTTCCGATGGTCGAACAATTAAAGCCCCGTTATTCAGTCAATTGGATAAGTAAACTCGCTGAAATCCCTCAATTATCTTGGGATGCTTTAGCAATGCCACTGAAAACGCCATTTCTGGAGTGGGAGTGGTTGAATAATCTAGAAACATCTGGTAGTGCTACAGGTAAAAATGGCTGGTTGCCAAATCACTTGACAATATGGCGAGACAGAAACCTGATTGCTGCTGCTCCACTTTACCTCAAAGGACATAGTTATGGTGAATTTGTCTTCGATCATCAATGGGCAGAATTAAGCGATCGCCTTGGAGTACGTTATTACCCAAAATTATTGGGAATGACTCCATTTACCCCGGCAGAAGGTTATCGGTTTTTAATCGCTCCAGGGGAAGATGAAGATGAAATCACGGCGATGATGCTGCATGAAATTGACGCTTTCTGTAACAAAAACCGGATTTCTGGCTGTCATTTTCTTTATGTCGATCCCGAATGGCGTCCTGTTTTGGAACGTCATGGGTTCGCAACTTGGCAGCATCATAGCTTCGTTTGGGAAAATCTCGGATTTAATACTTTTGATGATTATTTAACACTATTCAACGCCAACCAACGCCGCAATATCAAGCGAGAACGCAAAGCAGTAGAAAAAGCAGGTTTGCAACTCCAGACCCTCACAGGGGACTCTATTCCCCACTCGCTGTTTCCGTTAATGTACGATTTTTATGCAGACACCTGCGATAAATTTGGCTGGTGGGGTAGTAAATATCTGACAAAACGATTCTTTGAGCAATTACACAGCCATTATCGGCATCGAGTGTTATTTGTTGCCGCATACAGCGAACAAGATAACCGCCAACCCCTAGGAATGTCGTTTTGTTTGTTTAAGGAAGACAAATTATACGGGCGTTATTGGGGTAGTTTCCAGGAAATAGATTGTTTGCATTTTGACGCTTGTTATTATTCACCGATTGAGTGGGGTATAGCTAACGGGATTAAACTTTTTGACCCCGGTGCCGGTGGACGCCACAAAAAACGTCGCGGTTTTCCAGCCACCCCCAACCACAGTCTGCACCGCTTCTATAATCTTCGTTTAGATCAAATTTTGCGTTCCTACATTAGCGAAGTGAATGAATTAGAACAGCAAGAAATTGACGCGATCAATGCCGAATTGCCATTCACAAAAGAAAAATAGTCCCGAGTAAAGAGTTGGCTACTTAATGAATTAACTAATAACAATGTTAGATTTACACTTAAGAAGCAGTGTAAAAACCCCGATCGAAGTTAATTTGAAGAATGATTATGGAATTGACGGTTGAAAACTTGGCAGCAATTGATGATAAACTTTCCCAGCGTCATATTGACCTTGACGCAAGTGGATATTTCATTATTTACTTGGATCGGGAAGCGGGGTTAATTAATGCCAAGCATTTCACTAATGTAATTGATGAACGGGGTTTAGCTGTCGATCCTCAAACAGGTAAGGTAATTCCCGCACGGGGAAAGGTGGAAAGAACTCACACAACTGTTTTTAGTGCGAGGACAGCAAAAGAACTGTGTATCAAAATTTTTGAAGAAACTCAGCCCTGTCCTGTGAGTATGTTTGACCATGCAGCTTATCTTGGTCGGGAATTTGTCCGTGCTGAGTTTGCTTTGGTGACAGGGCAAGATTATGTACAGGATTAAAGTTAGGAGTGATGAGTTATTAATTCAAGACTTCTAACTCCTAATCCCTAACTCCTAACTCTCCCTACTACCCATTAGAAGATGGTTGATTCACCTGGTATATGTAGTAGGTTGCCATTGGGATGACGGTAGCGGCAATTAACAGCCCGATTACCCAAGCAGTAGCGTTCCCTTGATCGGTTTCTTCTGCCTTTTTGAAGGTGCCTTCTACTTTCACTTTATCGACGATTTGCGGTGGTCCCGGATCGGGTTGACCGGACAGGACAGCGACTAGGCGATCGCTTGCATCTAATAATGCTTGATTGTATTTGTTACTATCCCGTAGTGGTGCCATGATAGTCTCATTGGCTACACTCTGGGCAATTTCATCAGATATTACAGATTTGACTTTATCGCCAGTAATAATTGCAGTACCGTTAGTAACGGTATCAATCATCAATAAAGCTTGATTTGCTTGCGCTTCTTTTGTGGGGAACCATTTTTCAAACAAGGCTTTGGTGAAGCTCTCTGGTGTTTCCCCGTAGTCTAAGCGGTGAACGGCAACAATTCTGACTTCATTGCCCGTTTGTTTTGCCAAATCCTCTAAGGCACTGCTAATTTTACTTTCGCTGATCCGGCTGATAACTTCGGCTTGATCTAATACCCAGATGCGGCGATCGCCCAGGGCAAGATTTGGTATCTGATACACCCCTGTAGCTAGTGCAGGTGTAGCAGCAAACAGCAAACAAGCGATTACCATGAGCAAGGCCAGAATAAGGCTTCTTTGCTGTTTTTTGAAATTAAATATGTGGTTGAGGAGTTGTTTCATTGCATAAATCTTAAGATGGACTTCCAAAAAAATACTACAGAACAGTCGGCAAAGTCTCACCTTTGACTCTTTTTTTTATCAAGAGTGCTTGTTCTACCGGCCCACCCTACAAGGATATTTTTGGCGGTTCAGGGGTATTACCCATCATTGAACGATTTTTGGCTATTCCCGCAAATGTAGAGATTTATATGTTACCAGGACTTACGTATTGACAGGTCAGGAAAATATGTACATGGGGGCAAGAATGAGATATTGAATATAAAAATTAAATCTGTAAAAACGCTTTTTTGTTGAGAAAAACGTTTCAAATCTCACCTATGATTATGTTAAGTTTCTGATATTGCTGTATTGCGGTCAGTATCACCAGAAACCCGTTTTTTACGCTGGTGAAAGATATTTAAGAAAACGCAGATTTAGAAAAACCTAGCTTATTTGCTTACGTAATTTTTTAGTTAGATTCGTGTACACTTCATGAAGTGTCTACAAAGCGATCGCAAATTAGAATATTAAGTAATATAGAGCTTTTTTTTACGTAGTTGTACTCTTTAAACTGAGAACAAGAAAAATTTTTAATTCGCTAGACTTTGCTCCCCTCAAGCATACTAGCTATTCCTCTGAAGAAAGTATTTTAAAATACTAACTCATTGCTGACACTTGTGTGTTTTTTAAGCTATCCTTTTAAAAGGACACTTAGTCAACTTGGCAGAAATATGAAGCAACGCTAATTTTTCAGTAAAAATTCTGTTGGATATACAACAGAACTAGCGTTAGATTTTTAAATAGTTGAAACGTATCTAACAGAAGGTAATCAATGGCTTTATCCAAACTGTCTGTATCTAAGAAGTAGTACTAAGTTTCTAGCCTATTATCTTGCAAAAACTTGTCCGCATTTTTCGCTTTTATTAGCTTGCGACTGCAACCATTAAAAACCCGTACAACCTACAGACTCTCTAGAAGTACAATTTGCCGACCGATATCTAAACCAAGGCGTTATTAATGACTGCAACCATGTAGCTTTCCTAAAAAGAAAGCTGAAATTTCTGCGGTTTTTTTGACAAGATTTTGAAAATACTTTCGCTTATTCGCGAAGCTCTTTTACTGGCTGTAGTCAGATAAAGGAATACCGCCCCATTTGGGTTGCTGCCCAAATGTTAAGGGCGGATGAATGCAAACCATTTGATGATTATATCTTATGACCCATATTTTCCGGCTAATTGCTCGGACTTTTCGTGCTGTCAAGCATCGGATGCTACTGCCAATTTTAACAAAAAAACAGCAGCATCAAACCGTTCCCGGTATTCGAGGTTTCAAAAGATTTGGAGGATTCTATTGGGTTGTCGCTGGGTTATCGCTACTAATCATATTATTCCAGCATCCTTACGACCTAATAAGTCCAGTCAATGCTGCTATGACGATTCAAACTCCACTTTCTACCAAAGGTTCGGAAATAGTTGATGCCAGTGGCAAAACCATATTACTAAGGGGAGTCAACTGGTTCGGAATGGAAACTGAACTGCACGTCCCTCATGGATTGTGGACAAGAGATTATAAGGATATGCTTGCCCAGATAAAAAGGCTGGGATATAACGTCATTCGGCTACCTTTTTCAGTGCAGGCTTTACGTTCTCCGAATATTAGTGGGATTGATTTTAGTATTGGCAGTAATAATAACCTACAAGGTAAAACACCTTTACAGGTTATGGATATTGTCATTGAAGAAGCCGCACAACAAGGGTTGTTGATTCTCCTGGATAGTCATCGGCTAAATGATGCCACCATTCCAGAACTATGGTACGGTGATGGATTTACTGAAGCTGACTGGATTGATACGTGGAAAATGTTAGCAACCCGCTACAAAAATCAATCGAATGTGATTGGAGCGGATTTGAAAAATGAACCCCACGGACAAGCTAGCTGGGGTACAAATAACTTAGCTACTGACTGGCGATTAGCGGCTGAACGTTGTGGTAATGAAGTTTTAGCAGTCAATCCTAACTGGTTGATTGTGGTAGAAGGTGTATTACAAAATGTTCCCGGTCAACAATTATCCGGGCATTGGTGGGGAGGTAATTTAGAGGGAGTGAAAAATTCCCCCGTACGTTTAAATGTCGCCAAGAAATTAGTTTATTCTCCTCATGAATATGGGGCTGGAGTTTACCTGCAGAATTGGTTTAACGAATCCTCGTTTCCTCAAAACCTGTATGACCGTTGGCAGAAAGGATTTTATTACATTGCAGAGCAAGGAATTGCTCCAGTTTTGATTGGCGAATTTGGCGGTCGTCAGGTAGATTCTAGTTCAAAAGAGGGTATTTGGCAGCGGCAGTTTGTAGATTTCATTAAACAAAAGAATCTTTCTTTCACCTATTGGAGTTGGAATCCAAATAGTGGTGATACAGGCGGTATTTTGTTAGATGATTGGGTAAATGTAGACACAGCCAAGCAACAATTACTTGACACACTTCTTTCAGGAAATATTACACCTGCTTCTCCACCTCCGACACCCGCACCTAGTAATACTAACCCTAACTTAGTCGCCTCAGCAGTTGTTAAGTCAGATTGGGGAAATGGTTTCTGTGTGGATTTAGTAGTTGTCAATCAAGGTAATACAAGTAGTAAAAACTGGCAATTAACCTTGGAAATAAATCAAGCAAGTATTAGCAATAGTTGGAATGGAAATTTTGTTTCCCAAGGCTCAAAGTACATAGTCTCACCTCCAGGTTGGGGCAAGGTTCTCCAACCAGGGCAAACATTCAAAGATGTGGGATATTGTGCCAATAAATTAGGAGCTAATTTCAAACCTTCGGCAATTACTGTTACCAATTTGTAGATTTGTTATTGGGTGCGGTAAAGGTTTGCATAGGGCTGAATGGAAATTCTTATATCTAGATCATAGCCCGACAGTCATCTACAAGGAAGTGCAATCGCAGAACTTTTCGGTTCTATCGAAACAGGAGCTAACAATCAAAAACGGGGTTGTTCCGATTACGCAGAACAACCCTGTTTTTTTACTATAAACAAAATTGATGCAATCTTTGATGCACCCGATGCAGCTTTAAGCATTACAAACGTTACAAAACTAACCCCGACCTAAATTTTATGCTCTTGTCGGTTTCAAAAATAACCAAGCTACAAAGAAAGTCGCAGCTGTAAATAGTTGTGCCAAATCTAATGCAGATAAGTAGCCATCCGCAAAGGTTGCAATACTTCTGTCAGCAATCCCAAATACCCAAGATGAGACGCCAAATAACCAAATCCCATTCTTGAGATTACCTACAAATTCCTTACTATCTGACGATTGCTGGTTATCCATTATTTTCTACTCCCTTGGAGAATTATCCGAGCCTTGAAACAACACGAAATGTCACACTTAGTATAAAAAATGCCTAGAAAAACTTAACCCTTGGCTCCTGACGTTATCTATCTATATTAATAAATATTTCGTGATATTGACATAATTGCCAAAAAGTACATCTCATTAATCTTATAAGAATTTTTGAGTAGAAAAACTGATAGATATTTTGCACCAGTTTCTAGCCCCTCCGAATATCTTCTAAAGGGAACTACATAACCGCATCTAAAAAATGCTTTGAGTCTTAAAATTCTATCCAGTTAGTCAAATGCATTTTGTTGCAAAAATGACAAATAACTAAATAATATTTAACATTCTCAAATCCTAAGCAAATAGGGACAAATTCCCCTATCAGTGCGGGCAGGTCAATTTCCAATGCACCATGTATAAATCGATTGTATCCACACCCAAACGCCGCAGGCTGGCTTCGCAGGCAGAGCGGACGTATTCTGGTTTGCCATTTATCCCGCGAGCCTTGGGGTCAGATGTGCGAACAATACCAAATTTGGTGGCAAGAATAACTTCCTCCCGGCGAGGGCGAATTGCCCGTCCGACCAATTCCTCGTTGGTGAAGGGTCCGTACATATCAGCGATGTCAAAGAAATTTATGCCTAAATCTAGGGCTTGATGAATAGTTGCGATCGCTTCAGTGTCATCAGGAGTGCCATAAAAGTCTGACATACCCATGCAACCTAAGCCGATTGCGGAAACGGTGAGTCCGTTTTTGCCTAATTGTCGAGTTTTCATGATACTATACCAACCAATGTATTAAGATGCCTTAAACACCCATTAAGCCATTCCCCTCACAGCATCACGGCTTAGAGTATAAATATCATCTTCCAATCGATAGAGTAATCATTGTCTCGGCTGAGATGTGGGGCGATCGCTTCAAAAAAACTTATATTTATACCAATAAATCCCCGTCCACTGGTCAAACAATGGACAGAGATTTAAATAGTGCGATACAAGGCAAGGTTCGTGAGAAAATCTCAGCCTATGTATTTGTTAACAGATGCTGGGAAAGTAAACGAAAATGTATCAGCATATAAGCTTACATTAATCTACAAAATGCCCCAAAAATGGAGGAAGCCTTGCTTTGAAAATACTTCAATTAGGACAACAGTTAGAAAACCAACCATTGCAAAGCGCCCGTTCCAATTTTCGCTCTGTAGAGTAAATCCCCAGCGAAAAGCATTAGGATCGGTATTCTTGTTGGTATTTGACATACGTATAACTCCAGAGTATTGAATCGCAATGATTTCCACTGCACGTAAATCAATGTAACAGATATTTAATAAAAATTAACAATTTCGATACAAGTGGAAGCAGAAGGCAAAGAAGAAGCGAATCTTCATGTGCCCTTTTGGTGGATTATGGAAATATAGCTTTGCTTATAGCGTGCCAATCGTTGGATTGGCTTTGCTTAATGCGTGAAATAATCTAAAAATATGGCGATCGCAATAGATTTTGGTACAAGTAACACAGTTATTGCTCGTTGGAACCCTGTCACTCAGCAGCCAGAAACCCTTAATATCCCTGGTTTATCAATTAAACAGAGTCTCAACCCGCCGTTGATACCTAGTTTGGTTTATGTTGAAGACGCATCGGCAAGTAAGGTTTTAGTAGGGCAACAAGTACGCGATCGCGGTTTAGATTTGAGGAATGAACCGCGATTTTTCCGCACTTTCAAGCGAGGTATTGGTGCGGATATCCAAGGCTTCTTACCGGAACTGGATGGAAAAATTATCACTTTTGAGCAGGTAGGGCAATGGTTTCTCACGCAAATAATTGAAGAATTAATACCCCAAGAAGGCGGGTTAGATTCTTTGGTATTAACTGTACCTGTCGATAGTTTTGAAGCATATCGTCACTGGTTGGGGACAGTTTGTCAAGCACTTCCTGTGGAACAAGTGCGGATGCTGGATGAACCCACAGCAGCAGCTTTGGGCTATGGTTTGGCTGAACAAGAAATTTTGTTGGTAATAGACTTTGGTGGCGGAACTTTAGATTTATCGCTGGTGCAATTGGATAAAGCTGCACAAGCAAAAGCAAAGCCACTGGGATTTATTTTAAAGTGGGGGAATAAAAGTTATTCTGAAGATTCCAGACAGAAGCCAAAAATTGCTCGCGTATTGGCGAAAGCTGGGCAAAACTTGGGCGGTTCTGATATTGATAATTGGTTAGTTGATTATTTTGGCACAACTCAAGGATTGGCGGTCAGTCCCCTGACAACAAGATTGGCGGAACGGGTGAAAATTCAACTATCAACTCAAACTCAAGGAAGCGAGGTTTATTTTAATGATGAGACGTTTGAAAGTTACGAATTGGAATTAAACCGTGATAGTTTTGAAAATATCCTCAAAGAACACTCGTTTTTTGAGTTACTTGATGATTCGATGACGAGTTTGTTGCAGCAAGCACGTCGCCAAGGTATAGAGATTGCAGACATTAATGCCGTCTTGTTAGTTGGCGGGACATCCCAACTCCCCGCCGTGCAGACATGGATAAAACAATATTTTGCAGAAGATAAAATTCGTTGCGATCGCCCTTTTGAAGCCATTGCTCAAGGGGCTTTACAATTAGCTCAAGGTATAGAAATCAAAGACTTTTTGTACCACAGCTACGGTGTCCGTTATTGGGATAAGCGTCACAATCGGCATAATTGGCATCCGATTATTAAAGCTGGGCAAGCTTATCCGATGAGTCAATCGGCGGAATTAGTTCTAGGTGCTTCGTCAGAAAATCAACCCAGTATTGAATTAATTATGGGAGAATTGGGGGCAGATACAGGCACCACAGAAGTTTATTTTGATGGCGATCGCCTAATAACTCGCCGTCTCAATAATGGCGAAACTAGAGTGAAACCCCTTAATGACAAAGATGGTGCTAGGACAATTGCCCAACTTATGCCAACAGGGTATCCAGGAAGCGATCGGGTTAAAATCTTCTTTCTGGTTGACGAACAACGCTTTTTACGAATCACTGTAGAGGATTTGTTAACCAATCAAACTTTATTGGAGAATCAATTGGTGGCGCAGTTGAGTTAGAAACTATGGAGTGGAGAGAGGTAAAATATAATTTTTAATGGTGATTAATTATGACAGCTTTAACATTACAATTACCTCTGACTTTGTCTACGGGGTCAGCATAAAATGAAGTTTGGAATTTAGCAAATAATTCTGGTGGGACACTTACTAAATCAACAGCATTGGACATTGGTAAGAGAATGCGTTTTGCACCTGCGTCAAATGCAACTTGTAAGCTACCAGCCAAATTACTCACAGGGGTAATTGTACCTCCTAAAGTCATTTCACCGAAGATTGTAAGTTGGGTTTGGACGCTGCGTTTGAGAGTTACCGAACATAAGGATATAAACAAAGCGAGTCCACTTTCTTCGGGTGTTCTTACCCCCTGTAAGTCAAGTAATTGCAATAAAAAGTCATAATTGTTTGGGTAAATGCTGCTACTAATTCGTTGAGCGATCGCCTTAAAGTAAAAGTGTAAATGACCGGGAGTTAATATTTCCTGACTAATTAAACTAGAACCACCTTGTTCGGGAACAGAGACAAAATGTTCGTCCATTGTCTCTAAGTCAATGTAGCTAAAATACACATCGTAAAATTCCATCCCACCAATTTTTTTGAGTTGTTCCTTTACTCGTCGTCGCACTCGCAAGGCATAAACTAAAGCTTCTCGAACATCTTCTTTAGTATAGGAACCATCGGGAAAAAGTAACTTTAGTAACCCAGATACAGTTTTACGGACTGCTTGTACATCTCTTTGCTTTAAGTTGTTGCCCAATCGGAAGTAACTATCAATGGCATCAGCAAAGCTACGTTTACGCATTTCCCGCAACCACTCGGCTAAATAATCAACAATAAAACCGTACTGGTTAGTAAAGTTTTCTGGGCTGAATTTCGGAATTTCCCAACCGGGAATATATGCGTGGAAGCGGTCAAAAAATGCCGTATCTATCATTGTTTCCGGGAAGGGTGCAAGCAGGTGGGAAGTTCTCACCAAAGATTCGACGCTTTGGTTAATGTTTCCGACAAAAACCATTGAAGCGGTGGCAGTAATTTCTGCTTTTCCCCGTGCAAAGGAACCAGAAGCCATGTAGTCTTTCATTATTTGCACACCGTCGTTATCGTGGAAGCTGATACCAGCAACTTCATCGAAAGCAACTACATCAAATAAACCCACCAGTCCAATACGACGAGTAGACATATTGTAAAAAAGGTTAGCGACTGTGGTTTTACCACCAGAAACCAAAATCGAATTCGGGGAAACCTCTTTGTAAACGTGAGATTTTCCTGTGGAACGGGGACCAAGTTCGCAGCAATTGTAATTATTTTCGCACAGGGGCACTAAGCGGGCGAGTAGATGCCATTTAATCTTGGACTACTAGCTAAATAAACTTTCATCCACTTTAAATAATTCAGCGATCGCTTTAGCCTGAGATTTACTGATCTCACTTTCACCGTTAATTATTTTCAAGACAACTTCCTTAGAACCAATAACTCCAACTAATGCTTCTGCTGACCTATCCTGTGCTTCCATCAAATGTAGTAGCATTGAATGAGGGGTACTTTGGGGTATTGGATAATGAGTTTCTTCAAATTTCTCAATCAGCATCACTAATAATTCTAAGAGAGTGTCCTCTTCCAAAGTTCGATTAGCACGATGCTCTAAATCTTGGGCAATAGCAATAGCTTGGTCGTTTTCTGATTCTGTAGTAATCGTTTTTGGCTGATACCTAGCTAATAATTGACCATAGGATTCGGGATTAAAAGTACGGGTCATCTTTCCACTTGTCCTTATCGTATTCGCTATGAGTTAGAACGTATTTAATATAAATCCTCTGGCTTGAGTAAACAATATCAACAATTAGGCGGTAGTGATTCCCTTTAATATTAAATACAGTAAAGTTGCCAACAGCTTCTGCTTTTGGGTAAACTGTCTGAACATCAACAAGGTTTTTCCATTCAGCTTTGGTTGCGACCCTATACCAATCATAAAGCGTATCACTAACGTCTGCATGTGCTTCACAGAACTCTCGCAATATTTTGCGGCTAATTACGTGCATCGTACTTGTTCTTCAACTATGAGAGCTACAAAGATGTTCTCTTAAATCGAGACTATAATTATCAAAAATATTTATCAAAAATCGCCAAAATCGTTAGCTATACTCAAGCTAATAGTCCAATCTTCTCGTACCAATTCGCTATCATCATCAGCATCGCGGATAATCAAGAAAGCACGGGTATCCGGGTTGGAAGTCGCTATCGTTAGACGGACAATATTTTCTCTTTCACTAAGGTGGGGACTGCTGCTGCTTAACTCGATTTTCTTGACATCGGTGATGGGTGTATTGCTGTCGGTATGATATGGAGCCACTGTTATTTGACGCGATCGCCATCTTCCTTCAACTGCATCTGTTTGTACCAATGTCAAGCTAAAGCGATTATTCGTTACTCTTCTTTCTCTAGCGCTAACTTGGACATTCCCGATAAAATCTAGTTTGGCATGACACACCTGCTAATTCCCATTTTTCACCAAGAGAATCTGACCAAGCACCACCTAAACCATCGAGAAACCATTGGGTGTAGAGATTTTCAATATCATCGATTAACTCGCGTTTGAGTATATCACCTTGAGCCGCGTCGCTAGCAACGATGAAATGACGGTAAGCAAGGTCAAATTGGTATAATTCGCTGGTGTAAGCTTTAAATAAGACGGGTGCGGGATGATAAAAACCTTCCCGATACTGCTGTTTAAGTTCGAGTAGAGTTATCGCTGACAAAAGCGCTTGATAAATTGCTTCGTAGGTAGGGAACCAAATTAAAGTCCGACGGGCTTGTAACCAAGTTTTCCAAGGTGTTAAATCTTGAATTTGTTCTCCCATTTGCGAACGAAGTATTTTCACACAAGCACGGATTAAGACTTTATCAACATCCTCAAAACTAGCAACTTCGCATAATATATCTGTGGCAAGCGGTAATAATTTATCCATCTCGCAGTATTGAACAGTTTATTAGCTAGACGGGTGGGGGAATTACCCCAAGAAGTTCGTCAGCAGGTTGAATGTCTCTCCCTCGAACAGTTAGAAAATCTGGGGGAAGCATTGCTTGATTTTACCAGTATGACTGATTTGGATGCTTGGTTGGCAGCACTTAAAGCTTAAAAGAGCCAACGGGAGGTAGAAGAAATGTTAGGAATTACACTCAGAGAAACACGGGTTTATCGAGAAATTAAGGAAGAGGGACGAGAAGAGGGACGAGAGGAAGGACGGGAGGAAGGACGGGAGGAAGGAGAGAAATCGCTCGTTCTGCGTTTATTAGCTAGACGGGTGGGGGAATTACCCCAAGAAGTGCGTCAGCAGGTTGAATGTCTCTCCCTCGAACAGTTAGAAAATCTGGGGGAAGCATTGCTTGATTTTACCAGTATGACTGATTTGGATGCTTGGTTGGCAGCACTTAAAGCTTAAAAGAGCCAACGGGAGGTAGAACAAATGTTAGGAATTACACTTAGAGAAACACGGGTTTATCGAGAAATCAAGGAAGAAGGACGGGAAGAAGGACGGGAAGAAGGACGAGAGGAAGGAGAAAAATCCCTTGTTCTGCGTCAATTACCTAGACGGGTGGGGGAATTACCGCAACAGGTGCGTCAACAAGTCGAATCTCTCTCGCTCGAACAGTTGGAAAATCTGGGGGAAGCATTGCTTGATTTTACCAGTATGGCTGATTTGGATACTTGGTTTAATCAATTATAATTGCCAAAGTTCGATGGGGAACAAGGGAAATTTAGAAATCGCGTCTATTTTCCCTTCAACAAATCTCTTTTCCACTGCGATGCTTTCTCTAAATCCGCCATTTTTAAATCTGCACCTTCATATACTAAACCTTTAAATTGAGTGTAGTTGTAAGCAACTCCGTCATCTAAATCAAGTTGAATTCTGGCATCAGCTAGATGTTGCAGCTTGGCTTGATAGTCCCGTAATTCTAATTGTTGGTCTTGCAATTCTTTCAAGCGTTTTGTAGCTGTTTTTTTGCCAATAATCGAAAATATAGAACCCGATTTCATTACCGATACCACGGTTACTCAGCAAACGCGGGTCTTGTAATTTCGGTAGTATTGCATCCAGACGTTGATGAATTGTCAATTGGGGCATAAGTTACGTCACAAGATTTTGTTAGCTTAAGCCCACCCCCACAAGATATATAAAACTCTTGTGGAGTGGGCTTAAGCGTCCACCCATTTTATATTTAATTACGCCGAGCGTAAGTCCTGTCCCTATTTATGCACCTGCACCATCATCCCAAGTTTTGTCCAGTTATATAGCTTACGAGCCTGTTGGACTGGCAAATTTACACAACCGTGGCTGATTGGTGTCCCAAAACTGTTATGCCAATAAGCACCATGAATGGCATAGCCTCGATAAAAATACATTGCGTAAGGCACATCTGGTATGTCGTAATTTCTACCACGCATTCGGTTAGTTCGATACTTAGAATCAATAAAAAATTCACCAGTAGGTGTGGGAGTTGAGCGCTTACCAGTGGAAACTCTGAATGAATAAACAAGTGTTTTGCCTTCCCACGCATACAATCGTTGCTTGGATAGGTCAATTTCAATCCGGCGTACTTGAGATTTCGGCTCAACCTGAGCTATCATAATTTTGCGGTTGTTGGCATTGGTTTCCCCCAAAATTGGCGGTGACCAAGAGAATAAACCTACCAGCATCAGTCCCACACCTAAACAAAGATTACCCGAGCGACGCATCAAACCGTAGCTAATATTGGTTCGCATCACGCATCACCTTCTAGTTATGTGAAGATATTGAACTACCAATCTTGATTTTTCGGAATTTTACTCTAGTTTCCAATACCGATTATTTGTAACCATGTACTGAATATCGCAATACCCTATTCGTGTATAGTTACACAAAACAAACCCATCTTCAAGGGATAATTACACAGGACTTACGCAAAAAAAAGATGGCTCAATCCGGGTTAATACCTCTTGTTTTGGGAATAGCTATTAATTAGTTTTAACTTTTAGTAAATGCTAAGTTGCCCCGAGGTTATCCTTTCACCTATTAAATAGCGCACCGTGTAAGACCTCTTATCTATATTTTACTTTAATTTAGCTCAATGGTTATTATCTTCTGTTAACAGTAAACAGTTAACCGTTAATAACACATTGTTATTTCTGCACAATTACAGGTGTGCCTACAGTTGCCCAGTTAAATAACCATTTAGCGTGATTGGGTGCTACATTCACGCAACCACGGCTAACTGGAGTGCCAAAGCTACGATGCCAGTATGCTCCGTGAATGGCATAATTTCCGTCATAAAACATTGCATATGGCACATTGGGAACGTCGTAATCTGTGCCCCGCATCCTGGTTTTCTTGTGCTTCGATTGAATATTAAATATACCAGTGAGAGTAGGAGTCTTTTTTTTACCTGTCGAAATATTGACTGCATAGACTTGTATTTTACCTTCCCAAGCGATAAGGCGTTGTTGTGAAACGTTTATTTGAATCCAACGGCGTTCGGATTGCCTTAAGGTTTGGATTGTTTGTCTAATCGCTTGTCCCTTGGATTGCGCCCAAACTTTGTCTGAACCTGCACTTATTACACTCAAGGAAATTGCTGCGCCAACAACCAAGAATTTGAAACGTCGCACCCAGTCGGAGGAAATTAGGTTTTTCATCGTAGATACACTCAAATAGCAAATTTCTAGAAAGTATTTAAATTTTTAATGTCGTTAATCGCCAATAGCTGTTGCTAACATCACTTTTCGTTGATTTTATCGTAGCAGCTAGGCTGAACGGTTACATAGATTTTCATGTTATGTTTTTAGCTTCAAAGTAGAAAATTAAACATAGAGATTTTGGCTGTAGTTTGCTTTTCAGGCTGTTGGCGGTAAATATCGAGCGTAAATGCCCCTTAACTATCGTGATGAAATACACTGCAATCAACTTGTTTGTACTAACTGATTTATATTTCCCGAATTCCGCCTAAAATTAACGCCTGTAAGCAAGATCCCCGAATTCTTTAAGAATTCGGGGATCTGACCCTCAGTAGTTACAATACCCTGCGGGAGCGCAAGCCACATTAATTTTGATGGGTAAAGACATTCTTCTCCCCTTTGAATCTACAGTGTACACACAAATCCTATCGCCCTCACCCTATTTGTGTGGGGCTACACTAACAAAGCCCACACAACGCCCTACACGAATAGGGTCAGGGACTTTGAATTGGAGGCAGGGGGGCTTGCGAATCTCCCCCGAATTGCTAACTAATTTTCTGGATTAAATTTTGTGCGAGTTGAGCGATCGCATCCCAATTTCCACTCATGACTAGCGGTTTGGGGAATAATTCGCTACTCAAACCAACTGCGATCGCTCCTGCTTCTAAAAATTCTCTGGTATTTTCGATCGTTACGCCACCGGTGGGAATTAAAGGTATCTGTCCCAATGGACCTTGTAAACTTTTGATATAGCTAGCTCCTCCGACTGCTTGCACAGGAAATACTTTCACGCAGCTAGCACCTTGAGTCCAAGCGGTGACAATTTCCGTGGGAGTGAGGGCTCCTGGAATAATTGGTATATTTTTCTTCACTGCCGCTTGAATCATGCTGATGTCCGCATGGGGTGTAAAGAGGAATTGCGAACCACAGGCGATCGCTCCTGACAAATGCTGCGAATTTAACAGCGTGCCAGTGCCAATAATACACTGTGGTAGTTCCGAACGTAGTTGAGAAATTAATTCTGCCCCGCGATCGCTATTCCAAGTAATTTCAATTAGCTGCATTCCTCCTTCGGCGATCGCCAAAGCCATTTTTCGTCCCACTTCAAATTCTGGAGCGCGAATTACCGCGATCACACGATGTTTTTTCAGTAGCGTCAACCAATCGGACATGAGAGTAAGGAGTAAAGAAACGGGGAATAATATTATAGGAGTTACGCAAAATAATCAATTTTAGGCACAATTAACTGATAAGGAAGATTCGCTATGTGTAGGCAAGCCAGACGGACATTCTCCGTTAAGCATCTACCGTTAGGCATATTAAATTTAAATCATTAGTAATAACTATTGACTCGGAATTTCTAATATTCCTTATCAATAAATCTTCCTTGAATTCAGTCGCTAGCCAGATGGAAAATTGGAGATTATTTTTTACTATCGACGTATAGAAATTTTACACAACTGGTAATAACACTATGCCACTTTATAAATTAGAAGAGTTTGACCCTCAATATCGGGAAACATTTGATGGTCATGATGTAAAAGCTTTAGACCTTTATACCCAAGGCGGAGAGAAAATAGGCTCAGTCGCAGATGCGTTAGTTGACCCAGACGGTCGTTTTCGGTATTTAGTTATTCAAGCAAGTGGAAATGCTTTAAATAAGAAAATATTATTCCCTATTGGTCTTTCTCATATCGACTATAATGTCAATCGCGTATTCGTCGATGGATTGAGCAAAGAGCAAGTGCAACGTTTGCCTGAGTACAAAGACAGCATGACTGTTGATTACGACTATGAAGAAGAAGTACGTAAAGTTTACCGCCCAGAAACTAGCAATGTAGCTTATAACCGGGATACTTACAACTACCAACAAGACTCGTCTCTTTACAATTTAGACGAGCAAAAAAACAAAACCTTGAGACTGTATGAAGAACGCTTGGTTGCTAACAAAAACCGCGTCAAAACCGGAGAAGTAACAGTTGGCAAACACATTGAAACTGAAACCGCACGAGTTTCAGTACCGATTGAAAAAGAACGAGTTGTAATTGAGCGAGTCACTCCTACAAATGCAGGAAGAGTAGTATCTGCAAGCGAAGCTAATTTCCAAGAAGGTGAAGTAGCACGGATAGAAATATACGAAGAAACTCCTGAAATTTCTAAGGAAGCTTTTGTCCGCGAGGAAGTGCGAGTCACGAAGGTTGTAGACCACGAAACTTTTGAAGCACAAGAAACAATTCGTCGTGAAGAGTTAGATGTGACTACTGAAGGTAATTTGCCTGTGGATAGAACAGGTATGTAATATAATCTTAATTTATTTTAGGGGTAATAATTACGGAGGTGTAGAGGGCCTACATCAATTACCCCTACTTTAAAGTTTAACTTGTTTTAATTCAAATCTCACATACCTCTTTAAAAATTAATTCAGTATTTGAATTCAGTCGAGAGACAGAGGGATACAAGGAAATAATTTTTTATTATTTAAATGTAGGGCAAGAAAGCATACATATATAGGGGAAATAACATGGCTCTTCACAAGATATCCGATTTTGATGCAGATTACCGCGATAGTTTTCAAGGTAATGACATTAAGGGAATGAGTGTCTACGCACAAGGAACTGATGAAAAAATTGGTTCTGTTAATGATGTATTGGTAGACGACGAAGGTCACCTGCGCTATTTTATTGTAGACTTGGGTTTTTGGATTTTTGGTAAAAAAGTATTGTTACCAGTTGGTCGTAGTCGGATCGATTATGGTACTGATCGCGTTTACGCTATTGGTATGACCAGAGAGCAAGCTGAAAGTCTACCTGAATTTAGCGATCGCCTAGCTTTGGACTACGATTACGAAGAAAATGTGCGCGGTGTATATCGCAATTCAACAACTTCCGGCACAGCAAGCCTAGAAGCCTCAGCACCTTTGGAATCTTCCGCTGCTCTGGATGCAGATGCAGCAGCATATCAGCAACCCGCAACTACATCAGCATCGCTTGCATCGACTCCTATCTACAACCGCGATACTTACAGCTACCGCGAAGAACCATCTTTGTATGAGATGAACGAGCAGGATCACCAAACTTTAAAACTGTACGAAGAACGCTTGATCGCCAACAAGCAACGTCGCAAAACTGGTGAAGTGACTGTTGGTAAACACGTTGAAACCGAAACTGCACGAGTAGCCGTTCCTGTAGAAAAAGAGCGAGTTGTAATTGAGCGGGTAACCCCAGAAAATGCTGGTCAAACTGTAGATGCAAGTCAAGCAACTTTCCGCGAAGGTGAAGTTGCACGCATGGAAATTTACGAAGAAACTGCTGATGTTCGCAAAGAAGCTTTTGTTCGTGAAGAAGTTAAAGTCACGAAAGTAGTAGACCAAGAAACTGTAGAAGCAAAAGAAACAATTCGTCGTGAAGAATTGGATGTAAATGCTCCAGGTCTTCCTATTGACGAACGCTAATATAGATTAGCAAAACAAGAGAATGCATCATATAAACCGAGTTTTCTAACGAAAATATAGCGTTTAAAGTTACGATTTTTGCGAAAAGCTCGGTTTATGCCATTAGTGCATTCCGGTTAGTTAGGGAAAAAATAATCTTAATTTTGTTGTCAAATTGTGCCTGCATTCAGAGAAGTTAAGAAAGTTAATATTCATAGATTACAAAAAGGCTAAAGGGAAATAAATTCCCTGCGTTTTTATCTCCTGCTTTTCAGAATCTCTATAGTAAGACATTAGAATTTAGTCTTTTGAAAATTATTAATATTTTTTATGAATACCAAAATGTTAACCGAAAATCCTGATAAAGAAGGTTATAACACCCGCGTTAATAGTTTGTTAGAAAAGTTAAGAAGAAAAGTTCAGAATTTTTCTGTATTGGATAGGCAAGGTGAGCTAGTAGGTCAAGTTAAAGATTTAGTAGTGGGTGCTAATCGGCAGTTAAGTTTTGTTATATCCAAGTTAGCAGACGATCAGGGTGTCGAAAGAAATTCTTTTTTCTTATTATTGAGTAATTTAATCAAAAAAATAGACGCACCTACTAAATCTGTTTCTATAGATTTAGATAAATCAGAGATAAATTATATGCCTGAATATTTAGATAGAGAAGCAGAAATGATTGAACAAAGTCCAGAAAATCCTGCTCCGAGCGAAGCAAATCTTAATTTAAATAGAGAGGCAGAAATGTTAGTGGATAATTCAGAACATTATGCTGCTCGGGAAATAAAGAGTAATTATCAAGATGTTAATTTGCAAAAAAATGACCACACAAATAGTCATGTGGAAGCATTTGAAGACTATGAAGAAATTATCCGTTTGTTAGAAGAGCGAGTGGTCGTAAATAGCCGGAAGCGCAAAATCGGAGAGGTAATTGTTAGAAAAGAAATTGAAATCCGGATGGTGCAAGTTCCCGTCCGTTGTGAAAAGCTAATTGTTGAACAAGTTAGTCCAGAACACAAACAACTCGCAGAAATTGATTTAGGACATGGAGATATCTCTGGTTTTGAATTTATTGATGGACAAACACTTGTAGAAACAACAGAAATTACCAACCTTGAAAGTGGTTTAACTGTGAGCGGTGACTTTCACTCACCAAAAATTGCTAGTTTACTTTTAAATGCGATCGCTCTTGAGCGCAACAATAAATGCAAGCAAGTGCGAGTTACAATTGTTGTCGAAGACGAAGAGCATCAGAAAAAATATCAAGATTGGTTTCAACGCACTACAGCTAACAAAGAATCAGCAGAACATTAGAAATTGAAACCCGCTTTCGTAATTACCAAACAAGGAAAAAGTAAAAAGTTAAAAGGCAAAAGAAAGAATAAATAAAAAGGGTTTAGAGGAAGTAAATTTTATTTATGAAAAGAGTAAAAATATTTTCTCCCAGATGCACAGCCCAAGAAAAAATGCGCCCGCTACAAATCCCCTATACTTATTTATGGGGATTCTCTTTTTACTTTTTACTTTTAACGGGTTTATTTTATTTAAGATTTACTTAACAATAATGCCAAGGGTAAACGAGGATACTTAAATATATCCAATCCAACGGCAACTAAAAATGCTTTCTCCAACAGCTACCCTCCCTATTTTGCCTGAAATTATTGATGGCTTGCCGAATATTTGCGGCTTGGAATCACAACTGTTAGAGGTAGTCAACCGTAATACCCCAGTATTTTTACCAACAACGAATATCAAGCTGGAGAATGTGACAGCGACATTTGCGATCGCTTTACATATGCACCAGCCTACCATTCCTTCCTGTGCAGGTGGTACGCTGATTAGCAACCTGCAACATATGTTTGAACATCCCCAAGAAGGCGACAACCACAACGCTGCACCCTTCGCTTATTGTTACAGCCGCATGGGGGATTTTATTCCCGAACTTGTGAGTCAAGGTTGTAATCCTCGCATCATGTTGGATTACTCTGGTAATCTTTTGTGGGGACTCAGACAAATGGGACGGGATGATATTCTTGATAATCTTAAGCGCATCACTATCGATCCTACCTATCAGCCTTATGTGGAATGGTTGGGTACTATGTGGAGCCATAGTGTAGTACCTTCCACCCCAATTCCAGATATTAAACTGCATATATTAGCATGGCAACATCATTTTGCCGCCATTTTTGGTTGGGAAGCATTGGCACGAGTAAAAGGGTTTTCTCCCCCAGAAATGCACCTCCCAAATCATCCTGATACGCTATTTGAATTTGTGAAAGCGTTGAAAGAATGCGGCTACCGTTGGCTGTTAGTTCAAGAACATTCAATCGAAACATTAAACGGTCAAGCTATCCAAAATAAACATTTACCACACCGTCTTGTTGCTCGCAATTCTCAAGGCGAAACAATTAGTATCACAGCTTTGATTAAAACTCAAGGTTCTGATACTAAATTAGTCGCTCAAATGCAACCTTACTATGAAGCTAAAACTCTATCTCCACAAAAACTTCCCTTGATTGAGGGGGGTTCTGCTGTCACTATTCCGCCAATAGTGTCACAAATTGGTGATGGCGAAAATGGCGGCGTAATGATGAATGAATTTCCTAGCGCTTTTAAGCAAGCTTGGCACAAAATGGCGGATCAAGGAGGAGGTAAATCCGGCGTTGTGGGAATTTGCGGAACAGAATATTTAGAATTAATAGAAGAGAAAGGTTGCAAAGCTGAAGATTTTCCTACTTGTCAGCCGATTGGACAGCATTATATTTGGGAGAAAGTTTCACTAGAGAATATTCAACCCGATACAGTAGAAAAAATCATTCAAGAATGTTCAAAAACAAACCCCAATTTTCATGTTGATGGAGCTTCTTGGACGAATCATATCAGTTGGGTAAAAGGATATGAAAATGTTTTGACACCGATGAATCAACTCAGCAGTTTATTTCACCAAAAGATTAATACTAGCCTCACTCAGGAATCTCGTTATCGCCAAGCATTGCTATATAATCTTCTGTTGCAAACAAGCTGCTTTCGTTACTGGGGACAAGGTGCTTGGACTGACTATGCGCGGGAAATTTACCAGCGTGGCGAACAGTTATTAGTTAATGAAAAGTAGTTAATAGTTAGTGGTTGGTGGTTGGTGGTTGAGACCCCGTACCCGGAGGGAGCCGACGATCAAGGCAAGAACCCCACCCCTAGCCCTATGAAGCGCATGCCTACCCTAGTCGTGTGGGACTTTATGTTTAAAAATCTCAGCGTTTATTTTATCGTAAGTATTTAGACGAACCTGATATGATTTGCCGAACTTGATATAACACCTAAACCAAAGGCAATATAATTTCAAATTCAGTACCTATCTCATCTTTTGGACGCAAAATCATTTTTCCACCGTGTCTTGCAGTTATTATTCGATAACTGACAGCTAAACTTGTTTCTTTATCGGCTCGTTTTTCCACAGAAAAAGATTCAGTAATTTGTTGTTGCATTTCGGAAGACATACCATAACTATTGTCGCTAATACGAATAGAAACCCAGCGAGAATTCGATGTTCCGGAAATAATAGCCTCTCTTGAAATAACTTTTGTTGTGATTTCAATTTGTGGTTTGGGAATAGTTCGTGTAAGCTCCGGATTTAATTGTTGTCTGATTGCTTCATTGAGTAACATATCTACAGAATGACTTAAAACATTCATAAATACCTGATTTAATTGCCCAGCAAAGCAATACACAGGAGGAAGATAGCCGTAATCTTTGACTATTTGAATTTCTCCCTTAAGACGACTATTGATTAGCAACACAACACTGTCTATACATGCATGTAAATCTGCTGGCTTAGGATATAGTTCATCGATATGACAAAAGTTTTGTAAGCTAATAACTAGTTTTTTTAATCTTTCTGCCCCAGTCCGAATACTAGCAAGTGTCCGTGATAAATCTTTTTCTAAAAAATCAAATTCAATATTTTCTTTCAAAGAGGTTATTTCTTCTGGTGGATTAGATAAAATTGTGTCATAAGTAGCAATGATTTTTAGTAATTCTTGACTGTAGTTTGATACATAAGTTAAGTTACCCCAAATAAAATTTACGGGGTCTAAAATTTCGTGTGCTACCCCATCTACCAAACGTCCCAAACTCGCCATCTTATCATTTTGAATCATTTGTGCTTGGCTGCGTTCATAGCGTACCTGAGTTTCTATTCCCCGAATTTGCCAAGATGCGATATTTAATTCGTTGATATCTAATAATTTGTAAGTGCCGAGTTCTGTCTGCACTACCACAGGTTCCCCCAAAAGTTCAGGCGATCGCCTCAATGCTAATTGCATTGCTGACAAAATTGGCGTACTCTCCCGCAGCACGAGAATTTCTGTACGAGCATGGCTGTAGAGAACACTTAGATGTTCCTTAAAAAACAATTCTTGCCCATAAGGACGAATCAAAAATTCCAAGAGTCGCCGTCGTGAAATCATCCCAACATACTGACCCTCTTCTATTAAGATAGCTCCTGGCAGCAAAGGATATTTTTCAAAAAATTTTGACAGCGATACAGCAAAGCAGCTACTTTCTACTTGGAATGTGTACAGGGGTAGTTCTTGGAGAGTTGACTCCAAACTAAGATCGCGGATGCTAGAGGCATTGGTGCAGCCATTGTTAACTTCAGACAAAAATGGTGGTGATATATGTGAACTTAATTCCTTAGGCACTGGACACCCTAATTTATACAAAGACAAGCAAACACCAAGCTAACATTTTAGCCTTTGAAAGTCTCTATCTAACAGTCCGATCCCATGCCATTTTAGCTTTTAGCCTTTGACTAAAGGTAGCAGGATCTCGAATTTCGTACCAACGCCGGGTTGAGATGTCACTTCCAACTGCCCCCCGTGCTTTTGTGTGACAATTGCATGGCTAATTGCTAAACCCAACCCCGTACCTTTGCCTGCTGGTTTGGTAGTAAAAAAGTCTTCAAAAATCTGATTTTGAATTTCCGGGGGCATCCCGACACCATTATCAGCGATCGCAATCAGCAATTCTTCAGAATTTTCTTTTTTCAAAATTTCTGTAGTAATTTCAATGTGGGGTTGCCAATCATTTGATGTCTCTGCCTTCTCCATTAAAGTATCAATTGCATTCCCAATTAAATTCATAAATACCTGACTGAGTTCCCCCGAATAACAATTAACTAAGGGCAATTCACCATAATTTTTAATGATTTTAATACTAGAGTTAATTTGGTTGTTGAGAATCAGCAAAGTACTGTCTATACATTCATTTATATCAGATGGAAGGGGTTTATCTTGCGAATTATGAGAAAAGCTATGTAAACTCCCGACTATCTGTGTTAATCTCTCAGAACTAATATCGATACTTGCCAAAAGCCGTGGTAAATCTTCCACTAAAAAATTAAATTCAATTTTGTCCTTTACTTGCTGAATTGTTGCAGATGATTCCGAATGTTCTGATTCATAAACTGACAATAACTCCATTAAGTCTTGGAAGTAATTTAATAAATGTGGTGAGTTACCGTGAATGCAGTTCACAGGATTTCTAATTTCATGGGCAACTCCAGCTACCATCCGCCCCAAACTTACCAGTTTTTCTGTCTTGAATAATTCTGCTTGGGTTTGTTCCCGCAATAATTTATTCGTCAATTCATGTATTAAAGATTGCGCCACCAGTAATTGATGAACATCCAAAATGCGATAATCTTGGCAGCTGATTCTAACAACAATCGGTTCAAAAATTGATTCAGCGTTCCGTTCTAAGGATTGCCGCGTTGCCGCTAAAATTAAAATATCACCTGATAAAATTAAAATATCTGATGGTAGAAGTTTGGGGAGAGTTTGCAACGGGCTATTGCTAATATTATCTACTCCGTTAGGAAGGCTTATATATTCTAAGAAGCGCCGCCGGGAAATCATTCCGACAAACTTACCCTTTTCTACCAATAACACCCCCGGTATTAAGGGATTTGTTTGAAATTGTTCTGCTAACTCAAAAGCCAAACAAGAGATTTCAAACGAGATATCACACAGCGGCAATTCTTGCAGGGTTGATTCTAAATTAAAATTGTGGCTTTCAGCATCCAATGAAGGTTTGCCGGATGGATCGCAACAAGAATTTCTTACCATAAGTCTCCATTAATATTGATTATTCTTTATGGCAAGCAAAATCTCAAAAAACTATGCCAATAAATATCTTAACGAATCAATTCTGTCCTTGGTTATGACAAAGTAAAAAACAGATTACGGGAATGAGTTTATACTCATCACGTTATAGAGATAGCAAATGTTAAATATAAAAGTTTAACATCTGAGTATTTTTATTTTGATTAATTATCTCTCAAGAGGATTAAAATTTCTTTTTATAAGGTAATTAGTATGCTGGGTTACAGTTACAATATAACTGATGAGTTTAGGCATCGTTCGTGTGACTTATTAGAGGATAATTCAATACTAACTAAACTTAAGGAGGGATTGGAACGAAATAATAATTATTATTTCGCTCTACATTTGTCAACTTTTATCTTGCAGTTTTTGAATTTTTATAGTATAAATCAACCACAGGCGATTTCGCCATACCACAAAGTGGTAGACATACACAGCATCGTACTAGGAGGGTGCAAGTATGCGTTGCAAAATTTACTTTCCAATTTTCGTAAACCTCTTCCCTTACTCGAACAGAGGCTTTAAAACCCCTATTCTCATTAATGCCCTCATTTGATGCTTAAACCTTTATACAGCAATAATTTCAGTGTTTTAAATTATCCTGTTGTGCCACACTCACAGATGCAGTTCTAACCAAACAACAAAGCTTAAGTTCTTTAATTTCGATAAAATCGAAATTAGTTGTAACAAATATGAAGCCTTAGTAAGTGTTCTAGACCAACCACTCATTACTCCGTACCCTTAAAACAGCGACCTGACTCCTTGTCAGCCATCAGCGCTTAAGCCCAATCTTCAATAGGAACCATTTGTGGTACAGAACAATCTAGGAATATAATTTATTGCGGCAGAAATGTACTCAGGTATAAATAACTATATCAAAGCAGGAATGGGTAAGGTAAGGCATTAGGCAGTAAAAAATTTAGCGCTTTCGATATCGTTATAGCTCTAATTATGTTTAAATATCCTTACCTATGATGCGATCCCCAATTAGATAGAGTAACTTGACATAACCATAAAATCAGCTAGCTTTCCAGCGAACAGTCGTGTCTGTAGGTCACCTTCCTCTCACAAGTACAGTGAGAGACTTAAACGATCGCGTGCATGGAACTGATAACTGATAACTATTAAATCTCAACACCGATAAGCGACAGCGACACCCATGAATCAATTGAACAACGGTTTCACAATATTTCTGAGTCTGCTAGTCGAAGCTATGCCTTTTTTGCTGCTAGGGGTTTTATTCTCCAGTTTGCTGCTATTTTTCGTTGACGAAGGCAAGCTAGTGCGGATAATGCCCAAAAATCCGGTTTTGGGTGCTTTAGTCGGCAGTCTAATGGGCGTTTTCTTTCCGGTGTGTGAATGCGGTAACGTACCAGTAGCGAGACGGTTGTTGATGCAGGGAGTCCCGACACCAGTAGCAATAGGGTTTTTACTCGCAGCACCGACAATAAACCCAATTGTAATTTGGTCTACTTGGACCGCATTTCGCGATCAGCCAGAAATAGTCGTGTTACGAGTAGTATTTTCGCTCTTAATCGCCACAATTATCGGCATTGTCTTCGGGGTTCAAAAGGACTTAACTCCCATCGTTCAACCAACGATAGCCCGTTATCTGAAGTTTAACCCACCCGCAAAACAAGATAAACGCCGTCCGTCGCGTTCTGGATTAAGGCAAGAAACTGGGGCATCCACTTTATTGCAGTCAGGGACTTATTTTTTGGGAGGGAAAGCAGGTTCACCCAAAGTCATTGATGCTAACTTTAGCTCCGCAACAATGGCAGCCTCTACCGCCACTAAGACCCTGTCTGATAAACTCCAGCTAATGCTAGAGAATACAGTCCAAGAATTGCGGGAATTGGGGGCAGTGATGGTTTTAGGTAGTGCGATCGCTGCGGCAATTCAAGTACTGGCACCCCGTGACTTAATTCTCAGTTTGGGTTCAGGTCCCATCAGTTCAATCGCTGCCATGCTGGTATTAGCCGCAGTCGTATCAATTTGTTCAACAGTCGATTCATTCTTTGCTCTGTCTTTTGCCTCCACCTTTACCAGTGGTTCCTTGCTAGCATTTTTGATTTATGGACCAATGATAGACATAAAAGGAGTCGGTTTGATGCTATCAATTTTCAAACCTAAAGCAATATTTTACCTATTTGCTTTATCAGGATTGTTAACGTTTTTGTTAACTCTAATTGTTAACTTACACTTCCTTTAATTTGTGTCCATTGATAGTTGGTTGTTAGTTGTTAGTTGTCAAACAACCTCACTATCCAATAACTACTATCCAATAACCACTAATCATTGTCTCTTAGCTAATGAGTAATAACCAAAATCGCAAATCCTTCTTGAAAAGTTGGATGGGACGCAAGACGACACCGCCCAATGAACGCAAACTAAAAAATTTATTAATGCCTTGGCTGGATGTTTTCGCGATTACAGCTTGGGGCATCTTAATGTTAAAGTATTGGGTCACAGGCGAGCTAAATTTATTAATTCACCCTAATTATTTTTGGTTGGCTATCTCTGGTGGAATTGGCTTAGTAATCGTCGGTCTTGCCAAAGGAAGACAACTTTTGCAGCGACGTCGCGCTGATGAAACTTCCAACGTGCAGCATATCACTTTATTTCCCCCTGGTTGGGGCAGTAGCTTATTGTTAACAGCGGCAATTTTGGGCTTTATCTTTACACCCCAAGTCTTTGCCAGTGATAAAGCACTACAGAGAGGTGTTACTGAGTTATTGGGTTCAACCCGTGCCAAACCCCAATCATTTCGTACTTCTATTCGTCCAGAAGAACGAAACCTCGTCGATTGGGCCCGTACAATCAGTGTCTATCCCGAACCAGATTCATACACAGGTCAAAAAGTCAAGGTGCAAGGATTTGTCATCCACCCACCAGATACAGGCAAAGAATATTTATTTTTGGCGAAATTTGTGCTTACCTGCTGTGCTGCAGACGCTTATCCTTTAGGATTGCCAGTCAAACTCCAAGAAAATCGCGACTCCTTTCCACCTGATAGCTGGTTGGAAATAGAAGGACAAATGGTAACAGAAACCCTCGCAGGCAAACGCCAACTCACCATCGCAGCTAACACCATTAAGAAAATTCCCCAACCGAAAAATCCTTATAGCTATTAGTTAGTTGTTACTGGTTATTGGTTAGGAGTTAACAATCAACAACCAACAACCAACAACCAACAACTAACAAATAACAAATAACAAATAACAAATAACAAATAACAAATAACAAATAACAAATGACTAATAAAACATTTATTCAACCTTTAGATCGGATAGCGATCGGACTGATACTTCTGTTGAGTTTGGCAATCGGACTGGTTATCTTACAAGGTGATGCAGTAAAGCCTAGCGTCCGGAATTTCAGCTGGCAGAACCAACAAATTGGCGCAGATGATACCTCATTTAGCCTCACTTTTAGCCGCCCGATGGACACCAAAAGCGCAGAAGATAACTTAAAAATCGACCCACCCCTGGCAGGAAAAGTCAGTTGGGCAGGGCGGCGGATGGTGTATACCCTCGTCACGCCGGCACCCTACGGTACACCTTATAAAGTGCAATTGCAAGGCGCTCGCGATAAATTTTCAGAAAAAGAAGGTAAAAAGAAGACAATCGAAGCTTTTACAGGTACATTTCGCACCCGCGATCGCGTCATGATTTATATCGGTGCTGACAAAGAAGAATTAGGACGCTTGGTACTTTACAACTTAACCCAAGAGCAAAAAAAATTACTTACCCCTAAAGACTTAGTTGTCATGGATTTTCATCCCTATCCAGATGGGGAAAAAATATTATTCTCAGCTCGGACAACCCAAACCCAAGACTTACTTTCCGGACAACTCTACACAACCACAACCGGGATTTCCACAGAATCAGGGAAACCAGTAGAACCAGCGGGGAAAGTTGACTTAGTTATAGACAATAAAGAATATCAAGTCCTCAAATTTGATTTGTCACCAGACGGGCAAACAATTGTCCTCCAGCGGGGAAACAGAAAAAATCCCTCCGACTTTGGGCTGTGGTTTATGTCGGCTGTTAAGAGCGATTCTGGAGAAGTCTCGAAAGCTCAACGGATCAAAAGCGACCAGGTGGGTGACTTTAGCATTACCCCTGACAGTAAAGCCGTAGCCGTTTCCCAAGGACAGGGAGCAGCAATTTTACCCCTACAGCCAGATGGTACTAAACCCCTTGATTTTCTGCCCCAGTTTGGTGTAGTCCAAGCTTTTGCCAAGGACGGTTCGCAAGCCGCAATGGTTAAGTTTAATACAGACTATACGCGAGATTTGTTTTTGGTGACAAACCAAGGCAGCCAGAAATTACTGTTACGGACTACTCCCAACGGCTCAATTGTCAACTGTCAATTTGACCCCGCCTCACCTACCCTCTACTGCTTGCTAACACAACTGATTCCTGGCGGACAATTCATCGAACAGCCCTATGTAGTCGCAATAGACATCAAAACCGGGCAACAGAAACCGCTACTAGTGCTGCCACCAGAACAGCGGAACGTGCAAATCAGTTTAGCTCCCGACGGTTTAGGGTTGTTATTTGACCAAGTAGTACCCCTGATAAACGGCATACCATCCCCTAGGACTCTGACAACTGATGATGGACAACCCATCGCCTCCAGTAGCCTGTGGTTAATGCCTTTATTGCCCATCGCCGACGCTGCTGCAACAGCCGACATCAAGCCAGAACAACTTCCCCTATCTGGATTTCATCCCCGCTGGCTACCCTGAACGTAAGAAAAAAGAGTTTTGAGTTTGGAGTTTCGAGTTATAAATTAATTCCCAACCCCTCACTCCCGTACGGACGCTTTTTGGCACATCCCTGCCCCTTTGCTCCTCCCAACTCCTGATATCTTTTACATCAATGTCAAAATCATCACTGCTATTACCTGAAAAAATCGATTAATGTCCCTACTCGCCAGCCAGCCAGGGACTATAAGTCCCTGACGAGTCGCACAAGTCCATTAAAATTGACTAAAAATAATGCTGGATTTTTATTGTATTTTTAAAACTTATAAAATTATAAATATATGGTTTATACGCAAGACGCAAGATATGAGAACTCCCAACTCCCAACTCCAACTGCCAACTCCTAACTCCTATACTGGTAATTTATATACCCAGCGACTTACCTTTGCTTGAGCTAGAGGTGTTTGCTAAATTAGATACATTCCTTAGGTAACTCTGGGGGAGTAGATTCTCAATGGCAAATTATTATCAACTTTTTGTATGCCATAACTAAACAGGATAGTGCCTTTCATTGGAAGAACAACCAAAACGTCAAAATGGTAGGCAGTATCTCTAGAAATCTGTCCAACATCTGAACGGGACATCTACAAAATGCAAAATTTTATTTTCTTTTGGATTAGTTCCTAACGCTTAACCCAAAATCAGGGTTTTGGTCGAGCAAAAGTTGGATTATCAAAAAGTTGAGGTAATTAGGTGCGGATCTGGGTGCTACAAAATAGGAAACATTTATTAATGACTAATGACTCATACTTGGGAGAGGTCATCTTGTCTAGCAGACTAAATTTTAAGAAGGCAGCATTTACAGGCAATTTTAGCGCAGTCTGTGCAATTAATTTGGAAGCTGGTGGTGAAGAGTAATGAATGAATCCGACAATCCAAACAACGAGGCTTTTATTGAACCCACAGATTCTGCTAACTCGCCACAACTGCAGGCGAGTTGTCCGTTTTATTCTGTCTTGCCCGATCAAAATAAGCCAATTCGACAATTGCCACCAGCACGCTCAATAGAGGATGTAGTGCGGCAGGACTGGGTTTTTGAACCTGACATCGAAGCAGAAGCGTTTATTGATTCTGAGGAAAACGAGCAGTTCAGGGAAGAAGATCCGCCTCATAAAGACTGGGTTGCAGAACCTGACCGCCAAAAACAAGCAATTATTAACGCGGAATTTCAGCAGTTGCTGACATTAAATGAAGAATTGCGCTTTGCCAATGATAATTTGTACGAGCAGGTAGAGAATCTCAAACAAGCTCTAATCGAGTCTGAAAAGTCTTTGCAGTGGCAGAAAAAACGCTCAAGCGTCACAGAGTCGATGCTTCACCAACAAAATCAGGAACTTGCAGCCGCTGGAGAGCAGATAAAAACCTTATTCCAACAGCTAGATACATCTGTCCAAACTGTTCAACGTCAGGAAACTTTAATCGAAAGCTATAGAGCGCAACTCGAACATAGCCAACAACGTCTTGCTCAGTTAGAGCGTGAATGTACTCTGATTCAAACTAGCTACAACGAACAAGCAAATCAAGTATTTCAATCAGAAAATGCATGTCGAGAGTTAAGAACTCGGTTAATGCGACAACAACGTCAGACGTTGCAATTTAAATCCGCTCTAGAAAAGTGTTTGGAGACGCCAGTCCCCAAGGGAGATTGTCTTGATGACAGTCTAAATTGCCAAGCTGACACTTTCTCGCAGCTAGGATCGAGCAAGTCTTTATTTACTGCCCAACCAATTCAACCTTGGTCAACAGAAAATGATGATTTACATCACACTGGACAACCCTCAGAAGTCGCTGATAACCCTCTGCGGGATTGGCAATTTTTTGACGAGGCACCCCCATTGGAATCTACATCAGACGACTCAGGAGCCTCTCAATCATCTCAACCAGATTTGGAAGCTGTGGAAAACACAGCACCAGAAGAAGCAACTTCACCCCCATTGCCAAACATAGAAGAGCAATTGGATAGCGTTATTCAGATGTTTTTTGCTTCCCAAACATCACCTTTGGCAGAACTTCCCACTCAAAAAGATAATAAAAGCGACACTTGGGAAACTGTCGCCACATCTTTTGTGGATGACGGGGAACCAGTGATTCCCACCTCACCCCATATTGAAACTCAAACAAATCAATCAAGTCAAACGGAAACTGTTGATTATTGGTCAGATGTGCCACAAGTGCCACCATTTGAGTTTACACCTGCCGATGCTGATGCTGCACCCGGTGACGACGATGCCAACGCCATCTCTCCCTCACCGTTAATTTATCCAAACCGTCCACCTAAGGGGCGAAAGTCGCTGTCATCCGTTGAACTGCCGAATTTTCAAAAGCCCACAGTCGTGAGTGATTTGTGACTCACAGATCAAAACTCAGGACTCTGGACTATGGACTCTTGAATGAATGACTATTGACTCTTGACTTTTGAGTAACTGAGCTTGAGAGCGCGGTCTACCAGTGGCGATCGCGTAGTTAATCGTCAACAGTTGCAACCACAATGCGGGATAGCGGGGCTCTAGCCAAGATTGAATACGTTTGAGAAAACGCGGCAACCATCCACCCAGCAAGGCTACTGCAAGGGCATGGCGACCGAAGTTAACGTAGTTGCCAGTCCACCGAATTAAATCCTTTGCTCCCGCAAGTTCCCAAATCCACAGCAGCAATGCGGGGTTTTTTCGAGCGGCTTTGAGTGCTAGCCGATTAAAGGTTAACCAATCAAATCTATCTTTGATGAAGTTTTCCGCTACTTCTGGGGGTTCGTCTGCCAATAACCCAAAGAAGTTATTCAGCATCGTATTAATTCGCTGGGGTGGTAAAAATTTCCCAGTCGGAACCATCATGCCTTTAGAAAACATCCAAGTGACGGATATATTGCTTTGGTATGCACGAATTTGGTTTAAGTGTCGGAAACTCAAAAGGTCATGTTTGAGGGCAACATCCAAAAGCGCTGTCAGACGGTCGAGGTTGCGAACTAAGGAACCAAAACCAGTGAACACTAAGGGAGATTGCAGTGATGCCGCATCCCCAATTGCTACCAATCTATCGAACGCTACAGTGCGATCGCGACTGCTTGTACTAAAGTGCCCCGGTATATAGCCAAATGTCGGCTTTTTCCACACTAGCTTGTCCACATCGCAGCGTCGATACTCTGGCAAAATTGCGAAAAAGTCTTCATACATTTCCAGCAAGGAACCGGGATTTTCAGGCTTGACCTGGTGGTAATGGAATAAATAAATCGTCAGTTCCTCACCAGCACCAGGAAATAATTCCCAAATTAACTGCCGTCCTCGGGAAATATCCCCGTGACTGTAAAGAACGTCCCCATACTGAGAATCCCACACTCCCGGCTCAAATCCACTTTCTACTGCCGCTCCCACTGTCGGACATACGCTATCAAATGCCCGAACACCGTTTAATTGCCATGCGATCGGGGAAGCAGTTCCCATCGCATCCACCAACAAGCGTCCGCTCACTTGCTTACATATTCCACCAACCAAGTCCTTGACAGAAACAACAACTTGTGAATTGTCCAGATCAGCGCGGAGAAACTCCGTTTGTTCCCAGATTTCACCGCCTGCTGCTCGCAATTTTTCGCCACATAGTCGCAGCCATTTTTCGGAATCTAAAGCAACGTTTAACACTGTTGGAGTGTGCAAAATCGGGGCTTTGAGCTTAGGTGGATTATTGGCATCAAAGAATTTATTAAATCCGTCTTTGTACTCCCGTGCAATTATGGTTTCCACCTCAGCAGGAGTCAGCAAACCCAGATTTATCAAACTTTGGATTTCATCGCGAGAAATATTCCATTCCCGATTCATCCGTCCAAATTGCAACCGTTCCACCAACAGAACTTTATATCCTAACCTTGCCATCACCGCCGCATGGATCACACCGAGTGCGCCACCGATGTAGATGAGGTCGTATTGGGGAAAAGGGGACGTGGTGAAATTTTCCCCTTGCCCCTGAGAAAATATCACTTGAAAAGGCTGCTGGGGATTTCGCACCCCTTCACGCCAGCGTTGTTCCCACCAGTACACGCGCTTCAAATCAGATTCGCCGTTGGGCATTTTCTGAAAATATTTGGCGGTCAGAGGATAATAAGGGGCTAAAGCCTCAAATATTGTCGATGAAGATAAATCAATTGCTTTTGGTTTTGGGTATTCGTGGGGAAAGCGGCTTCTAATACCTGTAGTCAGACGTTTCAGGATTTGTCCTTCGTCTGAAAATGGTCTATCTGCCCAACGGAATGCTTTTAGATAAGTAGTCCGCTGCACGCTCCACACAAATACAGAAAGCTCAGAAGCTAACTTTTCGGGAAAACTTGCCGAAACTGTTGTAGTCGGATCGGACGTTCTCAAGCGAAAGCCGGATGGGGTCAGCACTTTTTCCCCAGTTCCTGGTTGGAACTTGTTTTGCAACCAACAAAGGACAGTCGCCGTATCAGGAGTCGGAATTTCTAAGTACAGGATTTCTCTCATTATTTTTGATAACTCCGATAAATCTACTCATTAAGACAGATTTAACAAAGGGGTAATTTGCGGTAAACTCCGCCCTATCGCTTGAATGAAGATTCAGTAAAGAAGTTTTAAGAGTCTGTCAAATTTATTGTTCATTCTCTATTTACGTAAACCCACGCCATGAATTATCCCATCCCAGACAGCCCCCAACAAATCGTTGACCTCAGACAAAACCGAGTTGATGAAGAATTGGTTGCAGCAGCGATCGCTGGTGTAATTAAAATTGTGAGTGCTCAAGGTCAATCTTTAGATGAATTAACTGCTCAGGTGCTAGCTGATGATAGCTTGTTGGATAAGCAACAACGTCGCTGGCTCAGTCAAGTAGTAGCACAAGCTTGGAAAAATTTCTCATAAAGAATTTGTTAGTAGGTTAATGGACAATAACCAACATTTAACACATTGTTAGATTTTTGCTCAAATTGGCGATTGCGTTCTGGGTGTGGGAGTTTGAAGAATTGTCTGTATGGGATTGACAGTTTGGCAAAAGTCTAAATTTTTGATTATGGGTTAAGGTTTCGATAGTGGAACAGGACTTACGCAAAAATACAAAGAAAAAGCCTATTTCTTTCTAGAGACGCAAAATAGCAAAGAAGCGCCCGGTGCGCCCTGCTTATGCACTATCTCTTGAAACACTCAATAAAGCTTCAACAGAAGAGTGCAATAATAAGCCGTATTCCAACCCTTCTACTACTGCTTGATAAGAAGCTTCTAAAATATTTGTGGAAACTCCCACAGTCATCCAGCGTTGTTGACCATTACGAGATTCTACTAAAACGCGGGTTTTCGCAGCAGTTCCCATATGTCCGTTGAGAATCCGGACTTTGTAATCTGATAGCTCAAAAGCTGCTATTTGCGGGTAAAAATTAACTAATGCTTTGCGTAACGCTGCATCCAAAGCGGCAACTGGGCCATTTCCTTCTGCTGCTTCTAGAATATTTTTACCGTTAACAGTCAGCTTTACTGTCGCTAGGGCGTTGGCAGCTTCTTTTGGCTCAACTAAGTCGCAGTGGACTTGAAAACCTTTAATTTCAAAGAATGAAGGGCGTTTTCCCAAAGCCTGACGCATCAACAATTCAAAGCTAGCTTCTGCCGCTTCAAATTGATAGCCTTCACTTTCCAAATCTTTCAGACGCTGAAGAATTTCCCGGACTTGTGGATTTTGCTTATCGAGTTCAATCCCAAAAGTGCGGGCTTTTGCCAAAACGTTGCTGACTCCAGCTTGTTCGGAAATCACAATCCGCCGACTATTTCCGATTTGTTCTGGGTGGATGTGTTCGTATGTTAGGGGATTGCGTTCCACAGCTGATACATGAATACCACCTTTGTGAGCAAACGCTGAACGTCCCACAAAAGGCGCGTGTTCGTCAGGGGCAAGATTTACGACTTCACTAATAAAGCGGCTGGTTTCCGTTAGCTGGGATAGCTCGTGAAGGGCGATACAGTCATAGCCCAGTTTTAATTGCAAATTGGGAATTAAAGAACACAGATTGGCATTACCACAACGTTCGCCGTAGCCGTTCATCGTTCCCTGTACCATTTTTACCCCTGCCATCACAGAGGCGATCGTATTCGCTACAGCGGTATCACAATCGTTATGAGTATGGATGCCTAATTGAGGAATTGTCATTGTGGATGATGAGAAATAAATATTGACAGATTCGACAATTTGGGAGATTTCGTGGGGTAAAGTACCGCCGTTGGTGTCACACAAGACGAGCCATTCCGCACCGGCAATGTGTGCTGCTTGCAAGGTTTGGAGCGCATAATCCCGATTCTGCTTGTAGCCATCAAACCAGTGTTCCGCATCGTAAATCACGCGACGACCTTGAGCGCGAAGATACTCAATCGTATCGCGGATCATCGCTAAATTTTCTGCTAAAGTAGTCTTAAGACTTTCCGTAACGTGTAAATCCCAAGACTTGCCAAAAATTGTTACCCAACGAGTGCCCGCTGCCAGAATAGCTTGTAGCATTGGCTCGTCAGCCGCAGACGTATTGGGGCGGCGAGTTGAGCAAAAAGCTACGATTTCTGCTTGTTTTAGGGGTTCTTCTTGCAGTTGCCAAAAAAATTGTACATCTTTAGGATTTGCTCCAGGCCAACCGCCTTCAATAAATGGAACCCCTAGTTGATCCAGTCTTTGAGCGATGCGTAGTTTATCTTCCATCGACAGCGACAAGCCTTCGCGCTGAGTGCCATCCCTGAGTGTAGTGTCATATATCCAAATGTCGGGTGAAGAATTTGAGGTCATAGAACTCTTAACTAGCTAAACGATTTTAATCCAATGTGTAAATATACAAAAACAAACAGCCAGTTTGGAAATCTAAAATGCCTAAGGTCCTAGCTCAAGGTAAAACCATTGAGTGCTTTGACAAAAAAAGCTTGCGGCAAACTTTGGTACAAAATGGCATTGACTTGTACAACGTTAACGCTAAGGTAATAAACTGTCGGGAAATTGGGAGTTGTGGTACCTGTGCAGTCCAAATCGAAGGCGAAGTGTCACAGGTAAATTGGCGCGATCGAACAAAGGCGATCTTTACCTCCTCATTCTCCTACACAAAACCTGCGTTAAGAAAAGTCAAACACAGGTGTTAGGCGATGTGAAAGTCACAAAATTTGATGGTTTTTGGGGACAGGGTTCTCAAAAAGCTTGGACGGCTGAAGGTTAGAGGTTAGAAAAGAAGAAGGTTAATTGGAGATATAAGGAGAAAAATGATGGGTAGATGGACACCACTTGTTCTAATGGCTGGCGGTTTAGCAGTTTTGCTAGGTACTTTGGTAGGCATTTTGTCTCCCCTGGGTGGACGAAATACCGCTAGCGTACCGGGAAATAATCGACAACAACGCTCGGAAGTTCTCCCGGCTAATATTAACGTTAATAGCACTGCTGCTGGCAATGGGGCTGGTTTCACATCTGGTACTGCAAATAACAACAGAAACCAGGTGGCACAAAATAATGCCACTACTCCCAGTGACACCACAGGGAACACTCAGGATATTACTCAAGACGGTAGCGCGACTTCAGATACTCCATCAACTGATACAACTCCAACTCAGTCAGGCAACAATCAGAACAACGGTCCAATTCGCGCCCTTTGGTAATGTTAGGAGTTAGGAGTTAGGGGTTATATGTTGTGTCTAGGGAAAGAGTGCAAACCTGTTGCTTGCGATAGTACATTAGTATTTTACCGCCACTTGGTATTAGGGGCAAAAAATCATGGATGATAAACGAACGATAATTATCGTCGTAGAATCCATAACTCCTAACTCCTAACTCCTAACTCCTAACTCCTAATTCAAGACTGACTAATGACTAGTGACATTTTAATTATTGGTGGTGGCGTTATTGGTTTAGCGATCGCCGTTGAACTGAAATTACGAGGTGCATCAGTTACCATCATCAGCCGTGACTTTCAATCTGCCGCCACCCATGCTGCTGCTGGAATGTTAGCACCAAGTGCCGAACAAATCCCAGATGGGGCAATGCAGGAATTATGCAGGCGATCGCTCTATTTATATCCTGAATGGACGGGCAAACTCGAAGAAATTACCGGATTAAATACCGATTATTGGTCTTGTGGCATTTTAGCACCAGTCTATGAACACAAGGGGGAGATGCTCCCCAATCCCTCCACCCCCCACTCCTCTTACTGGTTAGATAAAGCCGCGATACATCAATATCAGCCCGGTTTAGGAGAAGAAGTAGTTGGTGGCTGGTGGCATCTTGAAGACGCACAAGTAGATAATAGGAAGTTAGCGCAAACACTATTAACAGCAGCGCAAATCTTAGGCGTTGAGATTAAAGAAGGGATTACAGCTTTATCTATTCCACAGCAACGGGGAGAAGTTATTGGCATCCAAACCAATGCAGGAGTACTTTACGCCCAACATTATATTTTAGCAGCAGGTGCTTGGTCAAATCAATTATTTCCGCTGCCCGTACGTCCTTTGAAAGGGGAAATGTTAAGCGTGCGAGTCCCAGAATCTGTGCCGGAATTACCTTTAAATCGGGTTTTATATGGGGAAAATATTTATATAGTACCGAGGCGCGATCGGCGAATTATCATCGGTGCTACCAGCGCTGATGTTGGCTTTACACCCCACAACACCCCAGCAGGTATTCAAACTTTACTAAAAGAAGCCATCCGGCTATATCCCCAACTACAACATTATCCCATCGAAGAATTTTGGTGGGGATTTCGTCCTGCCACTTCTGACGAATTACCAATTCTCGGCACTAGCCCCTGTAAAAACTTAACCTTTGCTACCGGTCATTATCGCAATGGTATTCTCCTTACGCCCATCACTGCAGCAGTAATAGCTGATTTGGTTTGGGAGCAAAAATCCGATCCTTTACTAACTCAATTCCATCACACCAGGTTTCATCGCCAGCCATCTACCCCCATGCTTACTCAAAAACCATCATCGGCTCCTGTGCAGACCTTCTCTAGTAGCGTTTCTACCCCTGTACTCCCCCAATATGATTCCTCAGCCCTAATCATCGCTGGCAAAACTTTCACCTCTCGCTTGATGACAGGTACTGGTAAATACCGCAGCATTGAAGAAATGCAACAAAGCGTTATTGAAAGTAATTGTCAAATAGTTACTGTCGCCGTCAGAAGAGTTCAAACTCAAGCACCAGGGCACGAAGGTTTAGCCGAAGCTATAGATTGGTCAAAAATTTGGATGTTGCCCAACACAGCCGGCTGCCAAACTGCTGAAGAAGCAATTCGCGTGGCACGTTTGGGGCGAGAAATGGCAAAACTTCTAGGACAGGAAGATAATAACTTTATCAAACTAGAAGTGATACCAGATGCTAAGTATTTACTTCCAGACCCAATCGGGACATTGCAAGCAGCAGAACAACTGGTAAAAGAAGGCTTTGCAGTCTTACCTTACATCAACGCTGACCCGATGTTGGCGAAACGCTTGGAAGAAGTCGGTTGTGCAACAGTGATGCCTTTAGCCTCTCCCATTGGTTCCGGACAAGGCTTAAAAACCGCTGCCAACATCGAAATTATCATTGAGAATGCCAAGATCCCCGTGGTCGTCGATGCCGGTATTGGCTCACCGTCAGAAGCCGCACAGGCAATGGAAATGGGTGCAGATGCCTTATTAATTAATAGCGCGATCGCTATGAGCCAAAATCCACCAGCAATGGCACGCGCCATGAATCTCGCCGCAGTTGCTGGTCGTTTGGCATATCTTGCCGGGAGAATGCCGATTAAATCTTACGCCAGTGCCTCTTCACCATTGACTGGCACGATTAATTAGGCAGGGGGCAGGGGAGATGATTCGGTTACTCAGGTGTGTCCACCCTACACCAATTGTTGTAATATGATACAAACGAGTCGGATAAGGAATTAATTCATGCCCTATACAACTGAAGAAGGCGGTCGTCTCAATAATTTCGCCAAGGAACCCAAGGTTTATCAAGCAGAACCTCCCTCTGGTGGGCAAATAAGAAATTATATTTTCTTGGGAATTGCCGCTGTCATTTTGGTTGGTGGCTTAATTGCTGTCACATTCTCTGTTTCTAACATGGGTTGAAGGTAAAATCTTTTAAGAAAACTAAATTGTTCTTTTCTTGCAGGTTCCAAATTGTATTAGGAGCCTGGTTTTTTGTTTGTTAAAATCATCATGAGGATTTAGTATAAGAATATACTGACTATTCCTTAAAAATTGAAAGGCTCGATTTATCCTGAGCAGAGCGACAATTACTTGAAAATCATAGTCATAGTTGGAATTATCGGTTGTTTGCTTGAAACCCCTGTTGGATTTCAAGTTTCACCCCTGGATGTATACTGTGTTTTGGCTATGACGCCATGAGCGTAAATGATACTGCACACTCGGATAATGTTGCTTGGAATCGGCAAGTATATCACCGCCTGAAACTTGCCCTCAGTCTTGGCTTGCGGCGACAAATCTTTGTCGGAGTATGTGATGATTTGAACCTGAGAAATCAGGTAGCAGCACGTTTGCATTCAACTTTGGCTTACCCGGTTGGGCAAGTGCTGTATCAGCCATCAAATTCCCCACCTGCGAGTACCCCAGCCTACCCGCGATTAGTCACCCTACGGTTGAATTTAAGCGATCCAAATCCGATCGTTCAGATTAACCAATGGTTAACTAACTATCCACCACCAATTCTAGAAACATCAAAAGATGCAACCGGGCGTTACTTACCAATTCCGGCATTTCAAATTGTGGGTGTGGAACAGTTAACCAGGCAACCAGTAGCGGTACAACGTTTATTTTTACATTATCTGCGCTTAAGCGAGCAGCAGATGAAGACAGTTGAATCTAGCTTGTTGTTGTGGGTACCGCGCCCTTGGTTGTACGCTATCCAGCAGTCAGCACCACAGTTTTGGCGTTGTCGAACAGGTGTCTTTGCATTTGCTGGTGAACCGACACCGCCAATTCGGAATAAAACTACACCACAGCGTTTTTCTAGTCCTAGAAGTGTAGATTTAAATAATCTTGAGCAGTCTTTTATTGACGAATCAGTCACACCAGGAGAACTCAGGGCTGCAGCTTCCGTAACTGATTTGAATGGTGGTTTGAAGCGTTCGGATTTAGAGTCGATTATCAATTTTGCGGATGATTACGATTTTCAGACAGACAAGTCTGTAAATCGCGGGCATAAACCGCAGGAAAATTTCCAAATCAAATCGGAACTAGTTACAAATAAATCCCAGCCTCCGGACTCGAACAATAAAGAAAGTCCGAGAAATATCTCCCCGCTGCCAAGTTTATCTCACATTAGCAAAGAGTTAACAGAGCTAGTACTGGCAACGATTAATACAGAGATTGTCCAAGATGAACAGCATTCATGGCAGCCGCAGCAAATTCTGCAAGAAATTGAGGAATTACACGGGCAAGGAGCTTCCTTAGAGACGTTAGCAGCAGCTTATCATCGCTTGGGTAACTTCTATCGACTGCGAATTGAGCAAGGGCATTCCAATCTGGAAAACCTGATGGTGGCAATTCTCGCATATCAGGAGGCGATTACATATGATGAAGCCTCGCCGCAAGTACCAGATATTTTGAATGATTTGGGTACACTTTACTGGATGTTATACCGGACGCCACCCAATTCAGAAGAGGGACAAGCTTATATAGAACAAGGGATTGAATTTTATCAGTTGGCATTAAAGCTGATTTCCCCACAGACACATCAAGAAACTTATGCCCGTGTGCAAAATAATCTGGGGACAGCTTATGGCGATTTAGCGCGTTTTTCCAACCCTCCAGAAAATTGGCAGCAAGCGGTTTTAGCTTATAGTGAAGCATTGCATTTCCGGACAGCGGATATGGAACCATTAAAGTATGCGGCTTGCCAGAATAATTTGGGTACAGCTTTCTGGCATTTAGCGCAATACAATCAACCAATGGTGCATTTAGTCAAAGCGATCGCTTCTTATTCAGAAGCACTGGGACATTACAAACCGGAAGAAGAACCGCTCAAGTATGGGATGATTCAAAATAACATCGGTACCGCTTATTGGAATTTAGCACAATACGAACGTCCTCCAGATAATTTAGAGTTAGCGATCGCGGCCTACTCAGAAGCCTTAAAATATCGCACAGCAGCAGTTGTACCTGCAGCCTGTGCCGCTACACAAAACAATTTAGGTACTGCTTACTGGCACCTAGCAAACCAATCTCAAACACCAAGGGAGGCGCGACAACAGCTTTTAGAAATGTGCGTCATCGCTTACGAAGAAGCTCTAGCCCTAGCTCATTCACTCAGTGGGGTACCTTTGAGCTTTGATGTATTTGCTACTCATAATAACTTAGGATTGGCACATTATCAGTTGGGGACAGAACAATATTTTACTGTTGATAAATCTTCACGCTCTCAACATTTAGAAGCAGCATTAGACAACCATTTACAAGCTTTAAATGGATTGAGCAAGCAACCAGAAGCATACTCAAGTACCTTTAATTATGTGGTTAAAACAGTCCGTGCTTTCCACAATGAATTAGGGATACAGGGACAAAATATTGCTTTGTCGAAAGTTCCCGGTCAGTTGTTGCCAGAAATTTTGTCAAAGTTGTAAGTAGAGTTGGAAAGCCCAGAAATAAATTTCACAGCTTAAAGCTTAAACCCATTAAAATGGGTTAAAAACCTGATTTAGTAAGATGACCGCTTACTTAAGCTATTAGCCCGTTCGCGCAGCGTCCCGAAGGGATAATTTATTTCCGGGCGGATTTTGGGCTTATTGAGAATGGTGCATTCCGGTCAGCCTCTAACGGGCGCGGCCATCGCGGAGCGTAAAATATGAAAATAACACATTTTTTTGTAACCCTTGCTATATATGGATTGTGGAATGTGTTAGTTAGGAGTTAAAATGGGTTAAAAAGTTTATTCAGTTAGTAGAGAATGGTAAAGTTTGAACAAGAAAACTGTTATCTAGTGCCACGCGATCGCCTCAAGCTTGAGAGTGCATAGCATGCGGAGTGCCCCAGAACCATATTTAAAATAATGTATTACTAACCGAGTTGAAAATTTAAGCATTTTTTCTGTTCTAGAGTAACAGAAAGAACCCTGGCAGATCAACTCAACCACGCGCAAATTAAAGGTACTATTTGCTACACAAGCCGTGTCTTGCTTTCAGCAATCTTCTCCAACAGCAGCACCGCAAACCACAGTCGCTCGGAAGTCCAACGGCATATAGTGGCTTTTACCGCCTCGACACCGCCTATAATTACTACACTTAGTTACTGTTACGCAGTATTCTGAAGATGTGTCTAATTAGCCCATCTGCGTGGGCTACCTGCGGAACACTAAGGGGGAATGTACGCACAACAAGCCTGTGGGTGAATAAAGCGCAGCGAGAAGCTAAATTTTGCTAAAAAAAGGTTACTGAGTCACATTTTTAACCCATTTTAATGGGTTTTAGCTTTAAGCCCAAACTTTAGTTTAGGGCTTTCTGACATTGATGCATTCCGTTCAGCCTCTGACTAGCGGCTAAAGCACCGCAAGTAACCTTCTGAAGAAACACATTTTTTAGATTGCCTAAAAGCCTTGTTCTGTAAGGGTTTGGAAATGTGTTTCTTCACAGATGTAATGGATAATTATCGTTCTACCAACCATTCATCCCCTACATCTCTTACGGTACCGTTGCCCTAACTCTGATTAATCCTCATTAATTGCAGCAAATATTGAAGAGTAATCCTCCTCAGAAAGCGACATTCTAATTGCCTTTTGCAAAATATGCCGCACGCTCTCAATACTGCTGAGATTTAAACCGGATGATTTCGCTTCCGCAAGAAACAAATCTGTGTCTTTGAGTAAATGTTTTGTGGGAAAATTCGGATTGGCATAATCGCCCTCAACCATCCGCTTCAGCTTTTTATCAAATGTTGGAGCGTAAAGGGCACTCTCTCGCAAGACTTGCATAAACAAATCCACATCCACACCTTGACGCTGAATGAAACCGAGGCTCAGAGCGAAACCTGTAGTCATGGAAGCAATTAGCTGATTTAATGCCAATTTTAAAGCTGCGGCCGTTCCTACTGGCCCTATCAGTAAAGGTTCGGAGCCAAAGTGTTGCAATAAATCTGAGTTGTGGCGAAAATCTTCTGGCTCTGCACCCACCATTACAATCAATTCACCCGCTTTTGCTTCTGGAATGCTGCCAAGTACTGGTGCCTCTAGATACTTAGCGCCAACAGCAACCACTTCATCTCTAATTGCTTTACTTTCCGTGGGAGTAATTGTCCCCATTTGAATGACGGTTCTGCCTTTGAGCGAATGCAACACTTGATCGTTAAGCAGCACGCAACGGATCGCCACTGCATTAGAAAGCATGAGAATGACGCACTCAGAAGCGCGAATTGCATCATGGGGGGTTGCTGCAATTTCAGCCCCAGATGCTTGTAGTAGCGCCAGTTTTCCTGGGGTGCGGTTGTAAGCAACTATCGGCATATTTGCTGCTAACATCTGCGCCATCGGCAATCCCATCAATCCAGTCCCCAGAAATGCCACTTTCATTTTTCACCTTTCCTTTGATAGTCCGGATATTGAGTCTTTGAGTTAGGAACCCTCACCCCTACCCTCTCCCAATATTGGCAGAGGGAAAAAACTTCTTTGAATAAACATATAACTGATAACTTTGGGCCTCCTAACTCAAAAACTCTTTTATAATTTTCAGCCACCTGCAGCAAAAGTAGCCATAATCATCACTGAAAGTAAAATGCCAGGAGTGAGTAATGTAACTAACATTAATAAGTCATGAGATGTCATAAATATTACCTTTTTCTTGTGTTTATTTTCACTTCGATCGCTGTAATTTTACACTAATACCGTTTCTTTATAAAGATGCGCCTAATTAGCCCACGCAGGTGGGCTTTGTTTGTATAGCCCCAGGCTTGAGCCTGTGGGTGAATAAAGCGCAACCTCATACAGAATTGGTATAACGCTCGCTGAATCATCATTAACATAATTTTAACTTTTCCTATTTGTTGGTGGGAGCGTATTCAATCAATGCCCAATTCCCTAACCCGCTACTTTATTTATTCTGGCACGGCAAATCCCTTGAGTTGATTCAAATTCTCTGCTTCTGTCAAACCTTTAGTTTGGGCAAGGACTCCAAAACTGCCCAATCCCATAGGATCGTGAAGCTGGTGTAGTGCATCCCGGCGCTGCAATAATTGGGAAATTGGTTGCTGTTGATGGGACAGTGAGGCAATTCTTGCTCCTAATCCCAAAGACATCAAAAACAATGCCTGCTGCGTAAAACCAACTTTATCCAATCCACACTGCTTGCCCCATTTTTCTAAAGCGGTAAAGTCAACATGGGTTGTGATATCTTGTTGCCCGATGTTTATGTAGGGATTACTGTGGCGATGATGCTGGTAGTAGCACTGTAGAGTTCCTTGCGATCGCCTGGGGTTGTAGTAACGACTCGCCGGATAGCCATAATCTATTGTCAGCACATACCCACGCTGCAATTTGTCTGATAGTATACTTAACCACTGTAGCGCTGCTAGATTAACTTCGCTGCGATAGCCTTCTGGATAAACACTTTCTGTAATTTTAATCCCAACTAAATCAAAGTATTTCGCAAGCTCGAAAGTGGAAGGTTCACCAGTTACTTCTGTGAATTCATAATTTACCTTTTCTAGCACAGTCTGATGTAAACTTTCCCCCGACCCAGTATGAGGTCTTTGGGTTGGGTTTTTCTCGGTTGTGACATATATCTCTTGCAATTGACCGTTTTCTATGATACATTGATGCACCGGAAAAGCATCGACTAATTCGTTAGAAAAAAAGCAACCAGTAATTGAGTTAGTTTGAATATCTTCCAAATTGCACCAACGCACGGGAAATTCTTGCAGGTATTGCTGTTGTACTTCTCTTAAACCTGGCGATTTTTCAACAATAATGCAATCTAAGCAGTCAAAAAAATCGGGATACTCCTGCTTCATATACTTGAGGGTATCTAAGGCTAAAAGCCCTTGACCGGCTCCCATTTCTACGAGTGTAAATGGTTTGGGTCGCCCTAATATCTCCCACATTTGAACAAATTGCTCCGTCAGCAATTCACCAAAATCAGCCCCGAGGTGAACGGATGTGAAAAAATCACCTTTTTTACCCAGGTTAACTGCGGCAGTAGAATAGTAACCGTACTTTGTATGATATAGTACGATGCTCATGTATTGAGCGAAAGTAATTCGATGAAGGGGGCTTGTACTAATGCTATGGACTAGAGCCTCACATAACGCTCTTGTTGAATTCATAAAAAAATTTCAGATTTTGGATTGATGAATGGGCAACCAGCAATTAACTCTCTAAAATACAAGGTGCTGTTGCTAGAGTCTGTGCCCCTTTTCGCATCATTTCAATATCTGATGATGACCAAGAGCGAGGTTGTTGGCAGTGATGGGCAACCAGCAATCCCCACAATCCCCGAGGTATCAAAACTGGTACCACGAGGTTAGCTCGTACTTGCAACCGACGCAAAAAATCGCGGTGACATGGCTGGATATCCTCCAATTCTATATCCGCGATCGCCTTTGCTCTCCCTGCTAGATACAAAGCGGCATACTCATCTTTAAAACAATCATCCGGTCCTGTGGAACCGAGAATTGAGAACTCTTTAGAACTCAAAGATTCAAAAGTAACTTGTCCGTCCCACTGACTATAAAAGTAATATAACACCACGCGGTCAACCTGGAGAAATGTTCTTAGTTCGGTTGTTGTTTCTCGCACTAGTGCATCTCTTTCTATAGTTTTAGTAAGGCGATCGAGTACTCTTTTCAAACCTTGGTCATAATGCCCATTTGGACTTTTGCTAGATTCTGGGTTGAAATGAATTTGCACAAGCTTAAATTGAATGAAGGAAGAAGGAAGAAGGAAGAAGGAAGAAGGAAGAGGTTTATATATGTGGATTGGTATCCCAACTCAAAACCGACAAACTTTAGAGGTTGGGGTATTAAACCGCCAACTCCCAGACAAAGTTTGTCAGATTTTTATCCTAACTTATCAGACTTCTAGGTAGTTCGATACTTATACTAAATTCAGATTACTAATTAGACGAGCATTGAATTTGTCTACAAGGTTTATAGCCTCAGCCAGACTATATTTATTTCGCGCAGCTTTACATAGAATTGGTATTATGGCGTTCCGAAATAATTGAAAAATAAGATTCCCGACAACTTTTACGAAGTCGGGAATCTAGATAGTAATTACATCTTTAGTGCAACCACTGATTTTTCAAAACACATAGGACAGATATTTCCTATCTATCTACCGAACCCATGATGATGTCAATACTACCGAGAATTACCACAACATCTGCTACCTTCATTCCACGCAGTAAATGAGGGAGAATTTGGACATTGTTGAAATCAGCAGCGCGAATTTTCCACCGCCAAGGAAAGACGTTATCATCACCAACTAGATAAATTCCTAATTCGCCTTTACCGCTTTCTACACGTGAGTAAATTTCACCTTTAGGAATCTTAAAACTGGGAGAAACTTTCTTACCAATGTACTGATAATCATATTCGTCCCACTCAGATTTTTTCCCTGCAGCGATACGCTTGGCTTCGAGATTTTCATAAGGGCCGCCGGGAAGTCCTTGGATGGCTTGTCTGATAATCTTCACTGATTCGCGCATTTCTCGCATCCGCACCACATAGCGGGCGAAGCAGTCACCAGCGGTTTCCCAATGTACATCCCAGTCAAAATCATCGTAACATTCGTAGTGGTCTACTTTGCGCAAATCCCACTGAACGCCAGAAGCGCGTAACATTGGTCCGGAAAGTCCCCAGTTAATCGCTTCAGAGCGGGTAATGGTGCCAATTCCTTCAATCCGACGGCGGAAGATGGGGTTATCTGTGACTAGGCGCTCATATTCATCAACTTTCGGTATAAAATAGTCGATGAAATCCAAACATTTATCTACCCAGCCGTAGGGTAAATCAGCTGCGACCCCACCGACGCGGAAGTAGTTATTATTCACCATCCGGTAACCTGTCGCAGCTTCCCACAAATCGTAAATCATCTCACGTTCGCGGAACTGGTAGAAAAAGGGAGTTTGAGCGCCTACGTCTGCCAGGAAGGGACCGAACCACAGCAAATGGTTGGCGATGCGGTTCAACTCCAACATGATGACGCGAATGTAGCTGGCGCGTTTGGGAACAACAATACCTGCTAACTTTTCGGGAGCATTAACGGTGACGGCTTCATTGAACATCCCGGCTGCGTAATCCCACCGACTTACGTAGGGGACGTACATAATCGTCGTCCGGTTTTCCGCAATTTTTTCCATTCCCCGGTGCAGGTAACCAATTACCGGTTCGCAATCAATTACATCCTCGCCATCTAAGGTGACAATTAACCGCATAACCCCGTGCATTGAGGGATGGTGAGGTCCCATGTTCAGCACCATTGGTTCAGTGCGGGTTTCTATTCTTGCCATAGATTTAGTGTTCTCCCGTTTGTAAAAATTTGAAACCTACCAAGAGCGCAGATGCCTAACAAGAGGCATATCGTTCACCTTTACAGCTATTTATCTTTCATAGAGGGGTGGAGTAGGGCGATCGCCTGCTTTGGTTGCCCAAATAAAGCAAATTGCCTTGTTGATTTTTGTTGCACTTCTTCAATTATTATATGGAGCTTGGAATAAGGGGGATTGAGCTACGAACTTTTTTTGGGGGCAGGGAGCAAGGGGCAGGGGGCAAGAGCGAAATTAATGTGTGGAACACTAGTACACAGCAGCTTAAATAAAGCTACCATCTAAAATGCCTGAAGAGCTTATAAAATCATATTTCTTTCTTTTACTTTTTACTTTTTACTTTCTTCTGTGTTGTACTAGTGCATCAGTTGCCTTACTTTTGCCGCATACATATGACTTTAAGTCAAGAGCAATTTAATGCACTTATTCAGAAATTAGAAATTTTGAAAAGCAAACAACCTCATAGCTTAAGATACAAAAAACCCGACAACTTTCACGAAGTCGGGTTTCTGCCTGCATATTTTTGCGCTGACTAAACATGAATTCTGATTCTGCAAAACCGCTAGATATCGAAGAACCGATATTTTCTCACATCCCTGTTTTACCTCAAGAAGTTGTTGCAGGTCTAACGATTCGTCCGGGTGGACATTATCTTGATGCTACAGTAGGCGGTGGGGGTCACAGTCGGTTAATATTGGCTGCTGCTGCGGATGTGCGAGTTACGGCTATTGACCAGGATGAGGATGCTTTGGTGGCAGCAAAGAAAGAGTTGAGTGAGTATGGTGACAAAGTAACTTTTATCTCTACAAACTTTGCTTCTTACGAGTTTACACCAAATACCTACGATGGGATTCTCGCCGATCTGGGTGTCAGTTCCCATCATTTGGATACAGCGGATCGGGGTTTTAGTTTTCGCAATCCAGCGAGTTTGGATATGCGGATGGATCGGCGACAATCGTTAACTGCGGCTGATATTATTAACGATTGGGATGAGAAGGAATTAGCTGATATTTTCTTTAAATACGGTGAGGAACGCCTTTCCCGACGCATTGCTAGACGGATTGTTGAGAAACGCCCATTTCAAACAACCACACAATTGGCAGAAGCGATCGCCTCTTGTGTCCCCCGTCAATACCGCTACGGCAGAATTCACCCAGCTACCCGCGTTTTTCAAGCCCTCAGAATTGTCGTCAACGATGAATTAGGCGTTTTGGAAACCTTCCTTGCTTCTTCTCCAATAGCCCTTGTTCCAGGTGGCAAAATTGCGATTATCAGCTTCCACAGTTTGGAAGACCGCATAGTCAAACATACTTTGCGAGAATCCAGTTTGTTAAAAGTATTGACAAAAAAGCCAATTGTTGCATCAGAAGAAGAAATTGCTGGCAATGTGCGATCGCGTTCGGCGAAGTTGAGAATTGCCGAGAGGAGGGAGAGTTAGGAGTTTGGAGTTAGGAGTTGGGAGTTAGGAGTTAGGAGTTAGGAGTTAGGAGTTAGGAGTTGGGGATTGGGAGTTAGGAGTTAGCACTTTCTTGGCAATTCTACGCGGAATGTCGAACCGCAACCGATTTCGCTCTTGACGCTGATGGTTCCTTTCATTAATCCAAGCAACTGGTCTACTATGGCTAATCCTAAACCTGTACCACCATATTTGCGGGTGATGGATTCGTTCACTTGGCGAAATTCTTTGAAAATGTTTTTTAAATCAGTTTCAGCGATGCCAATTCCAGTATCGCTGACGATCACCGCAATTCGGTCTTGATCGACTTCCTGGACTTTGACAGTGAGACTGCCAATATCAGTAAACTTGATGGCATTAGAAATTAGGTTAACTAAAATTTGGCGGATGCGATCGCGATCGTTAATTATTATAGGATTCTCTAATTCTATATGAACATCAAAAAATAAGTGTTTTTGCTGGGCTAAGGAACGCAAGTCTTCTGTAGTTGCGGTTACTAATTCCTCTAAGTTAAATTCCTCCGGTGTTATATTTAACTTACCCGCCTCTAGCCGGGAGAAATCAAGTATATCTTCAATTAACGTTAATAAGTTTTTGCCATTGTTGATGATGCGCTCCACCATCGTTTTTGACTGAGACGATACTTGATGGCAGGGTTGACGCGAAAGTATTTGAGCAAATCCTAGAATTGCATTCATTGGGGTGCGCAGTTCGTGGGACATCAGCGCCAAGAAATGCGACTTCACCCGCGAAGTTTCTTGTAGTTGCAAATTTTGCAGTTGCATCAAGCGTAACTGTTCCTCTGCTTGCTTGCGAGCGGTGATATCCCTTAGCAGCCAGCGCCAGCCGACGGAATTCTGTTGATGATCGTACACCGCCATTACACTGAGGCTGGCATGAAATTTCATCCTCTTGCGTGGTTGCATATCGATTTCCCAATCTGGGATGCGATCTATTTCCTGCAAACGCAGCAATTGTGAACGAAAGACGCGGCGGTCTTCTTCTGGGATAAAGTTAACTAAGGGTTTGCCTTGGAGAAAGTGTTTGGGAATGTTAAGCATAATCGTGGCAACGCGGTTGGCTTCTTGAATATTCCCGTTAGTATCGGTAACTAAATAGCCATCCGGTGCAAACTCAAACAATTCCTGATAGCGCAGGCGTTCACATTCTATCAAATTGTGAGCAACAGCCAACTCCTCATTCTGTGCCCGCAACTCTTCCTCAGCCACTTGCAATTCTTCCAAAGCGGTGTTGAGTTCCTCAAAAGCCTCAGACAACAAATTTGGTTGTTGCCCACGGGATTGACTAACTTGTCGGGTTAGCGTTTCTGTTCGCTGTTTTACTGCCTCTACTTGCCGACTAAACTTGTCCACATTTATAAATCTCCCCTCACCTTTATCTATAACTTTACTAGTGTTGCTAGCCACTAGCGTCTATCTATGGTTATTGGTAAGAAGTTAGAAGTTAGGAGGGAGGAGTTAGGAGTTGGCAGTGAGGAGTTAAGAGTTGGGAGTTAAGAGTTGGGAGTTAGGAGTTGGGAGTTAGGAGTTGGGAGGGAGAAGTTGGGAGTATCTTCAACAGAAAAATAACTAAATATTTATCGATTCTCCGACTGCGCTGCTATCCGCTAGGGATTTCAAATCCCTTTCTCATAGCCAAAGTCCTCTTTTCGCCCTTGGCATTCCCGTAGGGTAGAGGACTATTAGAAAATCTAATTAGGTGTCTAATTAGTCACTCTATAAATTGCAATTACTGTTTCAGGACTTACGCAACTGTCACAACCAAAGCAAATGGGAAAGGGTATGAAATGGTGGCTAGCAGTAGCGTAGTGGTTTCCGTGTGAGGGATATGAGGTAATGAATGGGGTATCTCAAGCGCAGGCGATCGCTCACGCGTAGTGGAGTATTAGAGACCCCACATAGGAGAAAATAACTTTGGGTATTTCTGACAATGATCATCATTTGAGCATCCATCGGTGTGGTTAAATGAGTCAAATGATTAATTAAAATTATGAAATTTACTAAACTAGACTACTGCCAATATTTAATTAGCAGTCAAATTAATTACACTCTGACAAATTTGGCCGACCATTTAGAAACTATTAGTCATGATAAAATTAACAGTTATTTGAGAAAAGAAAAGTTAACTCCTCGATTACTTTGGGATAATATTAAAGAAATAATTCAAATTAACGAAAAAGCTTATATCATTTTTGATGACACAGTTTTAGATAAAAGGTATAGTCAGGAAATTGAATTAGTCCGGAGACAATATAGTGGAAACGAACACCGTGTTCTCAGGGGTATTGGATTAGTTAATTGTGTTTATGTCAATCCAGAAACTGGTCATTTTTGGGTAATTGATTACCGCATTTATGACCCAGATGGAGACGGAAAAAGTAAATTAGACCATGTAATTGAGATGCTTCAAGCTCTTGTCTATCATAAGATGTTGCCTTTCAGCACAGTTTTGATGGACAGTTGGTATGCGACCACAAAAGTGATGCAATATATTGATAATTTGGATAAGTATTATTATTGCCCTTTAAAGAGAAATCGTCTGGTAGACGATACAGCAGGTCAAAAAAATTACCAAGCCATTGAAGCTCTAAACTGGAGTCAAACAGAACTTGACAAAGGTAAGATTATTAAGATAAAAAGTTTTTCTAAGGATAAAAAAGTGAAACTGTTCCGGGTAATTGTCTCTACCGACAAAACGGAATTCATAGTCACCAATGATTTACCTCAAGATTCTACGGATGTTGTACAACAGGTGTGTAGCATTCGTTGGAAAATTGAAGAGTTTCACAGAGAATTAAAACAATTAACTGGCATTGAATCTTGTCAGTGCCGCAAAGCTCGTATCCAGAGAAATCATATTGGCGCTTGCATGTTGGTCTGGCTTAGGCTTAAAGACTTAGCGTATAAAACAGGTCAAACTATTTATCAATTAAAGTACGGATTACTCTCAAATTATCTCATTCAACAATTGAAACGTCCCCTCCTTCCCATGTTTTTGGTCTAGCTCTTTTGACGCGATCGCCTGTGACACTTGCGTAAGTCCTGTGTTTGATACGTATAGTAGTGCGTCTAACCCAACTCCCAACTCCTAACTCCTAACTCCTAACTCCTAACTCCTAACTCCTAACTCCTAACTCCTAACTCCTAACTCCTAACTCCTAACTCCTAACTCCTAACTCCTAACTCTTAACCCCCCTCCTGCTCCTCCATTAATAAAATTACTCCTTGGATATCAGAACCAATGGGGATGAGTGGGGTAAAAATGACTTGACACTGAATCGTTTTACCCCGACGGTTCCGAGCGGTTAACAAAAGTTCATGATTTGCTGATTCACCGTTGAGAATTGCCCGGATAGGCTGTTTGAGTGGCTCTAGGGGTAAACCAATATCTAAACTCATGAAGTGACGTAAAAGAACTTCGTCACTACGCAAACCCCATAAATCTTCAGACCTGCGGTTCCAAATCAAGATTTCCAATTCTGAACTGAGAACCACCACCCCAGCCTGGAGACTGGTGAGGATGGACTCTAAAAAGCCGTTAACACGGTTAAGTTCTTCGCTACGGTGCCGAACTTCTTCATTAATAGTTTGCAATTCTTCATTAGTAGATTGGAGTTCTTCGTTCATTGTCTCCAGTTCTTCATTAGTAGACTGGAGTTCTTCGTTAGTTGTTTCTAGTTCCTCTACAGTAGATTGAAGTTCTTCGTTAGTTGTTTCTAACTCTTCATTAGTAGATTGGAGTTCCTCATAAGCTGTTTCTAACTCCTGATTGGAGTGTAATAACTCGTTTTGGAGTTGCTTAAAACGGGTAACGTCAGTGAAGATAATTTTTATACCCAGCAAATCATCGCTGTTTTCATCCAACAACGGTGCGAGTTGTACGTCCATATATCGCATTTCCCTTTCTGGGGTAGGAAATTCAATATCTTTTAATGTCATAGCGCGACGACTTGTGCGAACCTGCGATAATAGCGATCGCAATTCTACGGGTTTATAAGAAAGCTCTAAATCTTGCAAGGGACGACCCAAATCCCTAAGATTGAGATGAAATAAATGTCGGGCTTGGGAGTTGGCAAGCAAGACAGCATTATTTAAATCCACTACCAATTGAGCAACCGGATCGATTTCAAATGCTGCCTCATGAATCCGAATTTGGTCTACCATTTCTGGGGTGCTTTGTCGGTTGCTAGAACTAGCCATGCCCAAAAGCATATCGCGCAAATTGCCATTTGAAACCTTGGTAAATACCCGTCGCCGTAAATCTACAGGGGTAAAAGAATGGTTGCGGGTAAATAACATTTCTGCTTTACCTAGAAACAAAAAGCCGCCATCATTCAGCGCAAAGTGAAAGCGATCGAGGACTTTGGATTGGGCTTCCGTGTTGAAATACATCAAGGTGTTGCGACACACCAGCAAGTCAATTCTAGAAATTGGCGCATCCTGAACTAAATCATGGTGACCGAAAATCACGCAGCGCCGCAGTTCTTTTTGAAACACGTAACGACCGTTAACTGGTTCAAAATACTTATCTAGCAGTTCTGGGGGAATGCCTTGAACATCTTTAATGCTGTAACTTGCATGACGGGAATAATTAAGTGCATCTGCATCCAAATCTGTAGCAAATATTTTAACTCGGGTTGCGTACTGTTCTACACCAACAGCTTCCGCGAGTAACATTGCCAATGTATAAGTTTCCTCACCCGATGCACATCCAGCACTCCATACCCGAATTGGTTTATTGGTGCGTCTACTTGCGACGATTTTAGGAATAACTTCATTAGCGATGTATTCCCAAGCTTGCGGCTCCCGGAAGAAGGCGGTAACGTTGATTAAAATTGTGTTGAACAAATCAATGAACTCATTGGGATGTACCTCTAGATAATCGAGATAATCTGCGTAATTTTCAACACCAACTACTTGCATCCGCTTGGAAATCCGGCGACTTAAACTAGCACGCTTGTAACCTCCAAAATCAAAACCACGGTTACGTTTGATGTATTGTAAAAGGGTTTCTAATTCGGGGCTTGATTCTGTGTTATTCATAAAACTTAAAATATGAAAAAGATTGCGAATCGGGCATTGCCTTTACCCAACTACCAACAACTATCTATTAACTAAATTTAATAATGTAGAGGCGATCGCATCTAGAGGTAAAATAAAATCTACATCTCCAGTCTTAATGGCAGCATTCGGCATACTGAAAAATTGTGAAGTTGCTTCATCTTGTGCAATTACCATCCCGCCCATTTTTTTGATTGCTTGTATTCCCATTGCACCATCTCCATCCATCCCTGTTAAAACTACCGCGATCGCTTTTTCTTGAAAACTATCCGCTACCGACTGAAATAATACATCAGCAGCGGGACGGACATGGCGAACTTTTTCAGTATTTGACAATTCCAGGCTACCATCTGGATTAACTAACAAGTGCTGGTTGGGCGGAGCAATGTAAACTGTACCTGGACGCAATAACTCCCCTGCCTCTGCTTGTTTGACTAATAAGGGAGTGCGCCGACTGAGAATTTCTGCTAACAAACTCGGATAATCTGGACTGAGATGTTGCACCACAGCAATCGGTGCTGGAAAGTCCTTGGGCAAGTTTGACAAAATCTCACTTAAAGCTTTCAGTCCACCGGCAGATGCTGTCAACACTACTATGTAGTAGTTAATTATCATCAGTTGCTTCTTGGTTTCCTGAACTTAAGTTCATTTTATTTTCTATAGTGGCTTCGTTTCTTGCAAGTACTTGCCGAATAATATCAGCACGTTCGTTTGAATGTCGGACATCTTCTTCCAATTTTTCTGCTGACAAAAGTTGATTGCGATCGCGCATCCGCTTTGCAATCCGATTTGCCAAAGAAGATTTTTCCTCCAACGCTCTCAACGCAATCCACAAAGCATCCTCTAGGGCCTCAGATTGCTCTGCCATCAGACTTTCCGCACTAAAAGCATGACCTGTACGGCAGCGAAAGCGTAACAAATCTCTTTCTTGGTGTTCCCATAGAGTACCACCACAGGACGGACAGGCGAAGGTTGAGGGCTTACCTGGCCTATTATCTTGATTTAAGGTTTTCATATCCAATTCCAATAGATCCGTTTCGATTTTCATCCCCTCAGATACAGGATTTTCTGCTTCCCCTTCTACAGGTGTATTCGCTAAATTGACCAAAATATCTGGAATATCTGCTAGTGGTAGAATATAGTCAATGTTATCTACATTGGCGATCGCGCTTTGTGGCATCCCCACATACATGGCATCCTCCGGATCTTGAACAACCGCTATACCACTCCGGATTTTCACCGCCATCAGCCCCGCCGTCCCATCATCTAACACTCCCGTCAATACCACTGCCACCACCCTGCGTCCGTAAGCACGTGCCGCGCTCCTAAACAGGGGGTCAATAGCTGGACGATGGCTGTTTTCTCTTGCACCCCGCGACAAATGAATGTATCCGGGTTGTACGAGTAAGTGATAATTCGGTGGGGCAATGTATATTTTACCAGGAACAATTTCTTCGCCATTCCTGGGGTGTAACGCTGGCAAATTTCCTGCGCGGGTTAATATACGGGGTAAAACACTCGTCCCATGAGATGGAACATGAAGGACAACGAATATTGCGGCTTTGATGTCCTTAGGTAACTTTTTTGCTAAATTGGTCAGTGCTTCAACTCCACCAGCTGATGCTCCGACAACGATGATATCGTGTCCCGGCATTAATTATTCTCCTAATCGCAGCGGGTGTGAAGGGAAACTACACCACTAGGCTTAGGTTATCAGAATCGAGACATCTGCTCACCTAGCTTTGAGTAGATTTAGAGTATTCCAATTAAAAAAAAGGCGTTGCTGACTCCGGGTATGAATCGCTAAATCCGCCCTCACCCTAGCCCTCTCCCCTAGGGAGAGGGAACAATAATTAAAAGCTCCCCTCTCCCTAGGGAGAGGGGGTGAGGGCAATTCATACCTCAATTCAGCAACGCCAAAAAAAATATCCCTTCCTCTGATAGCCATTCGACTATAAGTCTCTGTTTAATAGCACAAGCCCATTTTAATGGACTAAAAATAATGCTTTGATTGCATCGTATTTTTCATAACTTATAAGATTCTAAATATGTGGTTTATACTTAAGTCGCAAGAGATGATAAATTTATCTTGCTCTATAGGTATCAATCACTAATAAGTTTTAGAGTGACTAATTTGACAGAGGACTTTGGCTATGAAACAGGGATTTCTAATCGAATGGCACTCTTGTTAATCCCTGGCTGGCGGAGTGGATGTAAAATAGTTATGCAGTAATACGCAAATTTGTAACAAAAAGGTTTGCATAATTACATCAAAATGTAATTTAATTAGATTTTCAATTAAGTGCAATAGTCCTTAGTTGACTCTCTCTGCCCTCACCCCCAACCCCTTTCCCTGTGGAAGAGGGTTAGGATGCCGATGATTAGATAATAAGTTTGTCGGTCAATCAAGCAATAGCCCACTCAAAAAATCGCAAACATTCACTTTTAGGGCAAATGTTTGTTATGCGATCGCCTCATATCTTGCTTCTTGAAGGTGGACTTCGTGAGAGTAGTACAAGTTGTGCGATTTCGATAGTTCGTACTACCTTTACAATACCTGAAAGTAGTTCCTGAGTTGATTTTAAATTTTTGAAAATTGAAAAAAATGTATACGCAAGCAAAAGTAATTCTATTAATAGCGCTGACATTTGGCGTTGTTAATATTCCTGGGCAAGCTTTGGCAGCACCCACCAGTAGTTCCGTCAGAAATACTCAAAGATGTCTACAAAGGCTCGGTTATTTTAAAGGACCAGTCACAGGCTATTTGGGACCTTTGACCAAGAATGCCATAACTCGCTTCCAACAAGCTAATGGATTACCCGCAATCGGGTCTGTGGGGCCAAGAACTCAACAACTACTGCAATCTAAATGTCGTCAAGGTAGAATTCCTAGTCCTCCTCCTAACCCTAGAAGACCTCCGGTAATTCCTGGTGGCAATTACAGTAGTGGGGACTTGAGAGTTGGTAGCACAGGTATCAGTGTTGAGAATCTCCAACGGAATTTGCAGAGTTTGGGCTACTACTCCAACAGGATAACAGGCTATTTTGGTCCAATAACTCGGCAAGCGGTAATCCGATTTCAACAAGCAATTCAATTACCTGTGACTGGTGTTGCCGATTTCAGAACCTTACAAGAAATCAACTTCAGACTTGACGGTAGAGGTGGAGTTGTGGATAGAGCCACTATCTCGATTGGTGCCAGAGGAGAGAGTGTCAGACAGCTTCAGGAGGCTTTGCAAAAACTAGGATTCTTTTCTAAAAACGAGCAGGCAGATGGTAATTTTGATGAATATACAAAGCGTGCTGTAAGTGATTTCCAGTTATCTGTTGGGTTACCAAGTAATGGAATTGTAGACCAACGAACATGGCAAAGATTAGGGATCAGGGAAAGTCGTGATGACAGGTCTTATGTCGTCGTCATACCGCTTGATAAGGATGAAACTTTCTACAAGGTTCAATCATATCTAAGTCAAGCCGGATTAAATAATCAAGCGGTTGTAAGAGATTCTAGATTGGGTCGTTATATTGAAGCCGGCAAATATCGCGATCTCGACTCCGCAGAAAAGCTTTCAAAATGGTTGCGAGAGCGTAGCTTCGATGCCAGAGTCGTCAAGACTGGTAGATTTTAAGTCCAGTTCCGAAAAGTGATTCAATCAGTGTGTAGTTAATAAACAAATAGTACATCAGGGTTTTTGGGTGCCAGAAATTCGATAAAAATTTTGAGTGAAAAACTTGGGAAATTTCTTTGCCTAGTAAATAGTGTATTTTTCGGATTAATCTACCCAAAAAAGTAAAAAAATATGGAAACCATCCGTGATATTAAGGCCGTTCCCAATCGCATTTTATTGCAAAGGCTGAATGCGAAAAAGTTATTAAGCTCCGCAGTAATTTCTTTAGCGATTCTCAGTCTAGCTAGTGAAGTTTTAGCAGTTACTCTGAAAAAAACAGATAATGGGCCTGAAGTTGCGAATATCCAAAAGTGTTTGCAACAGTTAGGTTATTTAAATAGTTCCGTAAAGGTAAATGGCAATTTTGGCCCAGCAACGGAAAGTGCTGTAATTAAATTTCAACAAGCAAACGGACTTAATGCTGATGGAATTGCTGGTAATACAACTCAACAAGTACTAAAATTCAGGTGCCAAAAGTCGAAAACTGCTTTTCCAGGTGTTCTTAAAAAAGGAAGTAAGGGTTTGGCAGTTATCCAGCTACAAGAGAATTTAAAAAAAATAGGCTATTATAAACTTCAATTCAGCGACTCCTTTAGTCAAGAAACAGAGAACGCTGTAATTCGATTCAAAAAAGATAATGAGCTCCCACCAAATGGAATTGTAGATGAAAGAACCTGGAAGCTAGTGGAAAAATTTGCTTCCAAAATAAGACCGATTCTGAAAGAAACAAACCAGAACCAGGATGTGTTGTATCTACAGCAGTGTTTAAAGAAAACCGGATATATCAACTTTGCTCCGACTGGATATTTTGGTTCTAATACAACAGAAGGGGTGAAAAAATTTCAGCGAGCCAATGAACTTAAACCTACAGGTATTGTCGATAGACAAACTTGGATTGTTTTAGAGCGAGTTTGTGCTGCTAAAACCCAAAATCGTTATGTCGTGTTAGTTGCAGTAACTAGCAGATATACCCTTGAAGATGTGCGTAAAATAGTACCGGAAGCTGTTCCTGTTACATTCAAAGGACAGAATTATGTGAAGGCTGGAGAGTTTAGCGATCGCAACTCTGCCGACCAACGCTTTCAAATGTTACGCAATAACGATTTTGATACACAAATAGAAATGAAAGACGCTATGTAAAATTTTGTCACGTGAGCAATCTTAAATTATTCATGAAAAATAAGATTACCGACTTTTTAAAGAAGTCGGTAATCTAGGTATGCGAGATTTTGACACTCCTAAAGAATCTGATTTAATGACTACTTTCCCCATCGATTGAGCCAATCTACTTGACCAACCCAATCTGTTGCTTCTGCCTCAGACAATAGACGATCTAATGCCGCAATCAAATCTGAAAGTGACCAACTATTCTGAGCAGCAAGGATAATACCGCCATGTTGAGGATACTGTTGCGCTAGAACAACAAAGTCTCTCACGTTGAAAGTAAAGATAGTTCTGCCCTGAGCTGTTGACCGTAATAATTGAGTTTCATCACTAGCATCCAAGGGCATCCAGTCATTTGGTGTACGAGTGACATCATACCCTTTAGACACCAATGCTGAATGCAGCGATTTACTGGAGGTATCTGCATCCAGATGAAGCTTGAGTTTAACCATTGGCTATTTCTAAGGATTGCTCAGAAGCGATCGCCGCGTCAATCTGACCCTTATTTACTGCATAAAAACTCAGAGCTTCTCTTACCTGTGCTTCAGTAAGCTCATACTCATTAGCAATCTGGTTTGGACTCATACCCCACTTTTGGGAAGCGATCGCCACAGTCTGCACCCGAATTCCCGTCCCTTTGATGACTGGCACAAGTTGTCCATTTGCCCCCTGGCGATAAGCAATTTGTGGAAAAGATGCTTTGAGGGTACTTACTTTTTCTGTTACAGCCCACAGAATAAATTGGTCAAGCGAAATACCCTGACTCTGGGCTAATTGCTCAACTTCATGCTTCAACTGGTCAGGTAAATTTAGGGCATATGCTGTCATTTTCAGTTTCTAGTTTCTGGCTCTAGAAACATCATATTGTAAATCTGGATAAAAAGGAGATAAGCCAATGGATACCATCACGACAAGCAGAGAAATCGCCAAACAGGTAATTAGTGATTATGTCAAACTGTGCCGCTGCACTAAACCTTGTCTACGGAGAACCCTCCCCATTTCACAGCAACATTCGCTGATTATGCCATATTTGACGAAATGCGCGTTCGCGCGGCGTCCCGAAGGGAGATCGCTATTTTTTAATCATCAGAAAAGCTGAAACGGTGTCTTAGGAAAGCTCACTCGTGAGAATCGCGGTCTAAATCTTGAATCACCTTCTTTAAAATCCACTCGGGAGTTTGGTCTGGGGTTTTCGCCGTTTGCGCTATAAGTAAACTATAAGCTCTGGCATTATCTCCTCGTAATAACGCCAACAACTCATCTTCCAACTGTTCCCTAGTTTTGTAAGTACTGGGTTTATCGTGCCGCTGTTTTACCCGCTCGGCACTACCTGTGGGAATTGAAGCGATAAGTTTTCTGGTATATTCTTCTTTGGGATTCAAATAGATTTCTTCTGCTGTTCCCTGTTCGACGATTTGACCGCGATTCATTACCAAAATGCGATCGCTCATAAATTTCACTACGCTCAAATCATGGGAAATAAAGATATAAGTTAGTCCAAACTCGTGTTGTAATTCTTTCAACAAATTCAGCACCTGTGCCTGTACTGACACATCCAGTGCTGATACTGATTCATCACAAATAATAAACTTGGGATTTAACGCCAAGGCCCGTGCAATACAAATTCTTTGCCTCTGTCCCCCAGAAAATTGGTGAGGATAGCGGGTAATCGCATCTGCACTCAAACCCACCCTTTCTAAAAGATTCACCACGCGATCGCGTCTTTCTCGCGATGTCTTCCCAATAGAGTGAATCACTAACGGTTCCATCACCGCATCACCCACTTTCAAACGCGGATCGAGGGCACTAAAAGGGTTCTGGAAGACAATCTGCATTTCCCGTCGCAGTTTCTGTAACGGTTCTCCTGTCAGCTTGGTGATATCTCTCCCTTCAAAAATAATCTTACCGCTCATCGGTTCGATTAATCTGATTAAAGTTCTCCCAAGTGTAGTTTTACCGCAACCTGATTCTCCCACCAATCCGAGAGTTTCCCCTGGTTTCACATCAAAGGAAACTCCATTTACCGCCATTTGGTAGCGTTTTGTACCGCCGAACGCCCCACGAATCGGGAAACCTACTTTTAAATCACTGACTTGTAATAGCGACTGTTGAGCGTTGAGGTTTACTAACCTGCGGGTAATTTCTTCAGGGGTAATTTCTGGGGGATGTTGCGGTTGTTTGGCATGAATTATCACCTTTCCCCCAGGTGCTTCTTCTACAGTCATGTAGTCAGAAACGGTGAGCAATTTCTGGGGACGGCTGTCGAGTGAAGGGCGACAAGCAACCAAACCTTTAGTATATGGATGTTGAGGATTGGTAAAAATTTGTCCAGATTCCCCATATTCGACAATTTCACCTCGATACATCACCGCGACTTTATCCGCAATTTCCGAAATCAGACCCAAGTCGTGGGTGATAAAAATCATCGCCATCTGACGGCTAACTTGCAACTCCCGCAGCAATTCCAAAATTGTTGCTTGTACCGTCACATCCAAAGCGGTGGTGGGTTCGTCAGCAATCAATAACAATGGATTGCAAGAAATTGCCATCGCAATCATCACCCGTTGCAATTGCCCACCAGAAAGCTCGTGTGGATAGCGTTCCAGGATTGCATCTTTATGTTGCTCCACCAAAGAAAGAAGCTTTTCCTGGTTGATGCTTGATGAATTACCACTCATTTCTTTCTGAGTTTCAAGATATTGCTGCTTGATTTGTTCATCACTGGGGAGCAGCTTTACCTCCTGAAGACGGGCGATCGCTTGTTTGTTTGCTTCCCTCTTTGATATATCTTGATGTCGCCGAATTGCTTCAGTTAGCTGAAAACCAATGGTAAAAACCGGATTAAGCGATGTCATCGGTTCTTGAAAAATCATTGCAATATCCCCACCCCGATAGAGCTGCATTTCCTTTTGTGGTAACTCCCGTAAATTCAGCGGGGTGCTATTGGACTGGGGACGAAACAAAATATCACCACCACTGACTCTTCCCGGAATCTGCACCAAACCCATTAGGGCTAGGGATGTAACTGACTTTCCGCTTCCCGACTCTCCTACTATTCCCAGAGTTTCACCTCGCTGCAGTTGAAAAGAAATACCATCCACAGCTTTTACAGCATTTCCATCACCGGAAAATTCAACTTGCAGATTGCGAACATCTAGGACAGTTTCTTTCATATCAGTCGGTCAATAGTTTAACGGAAAAGTATCTGGATTTTAACAGCTCCACCAACGGGTATAAAACGGATGTAACGGATAATTATCATTAAAAGTTTTTTTTCATCTGCGTCCATCCGTGTACCCTGCAAGAAGCCACTCCGTGTCTATATCTGCGGTTAATTGTTTGTTGGCAAAATTATCCGTTGCCGACAAAGCAGGACAAAAGTACCTCTAGTGACATACCTACACCTCCTTTCAGGCAGGTGTAGGCTTCTCAGTGACTCCTCCGTAGGACATTAACTGAGCTTTCAGATCGTGTGCCCCACGATTCTTTATGTTTATTGAAGCATTCAAATCTCTACACAAACTCACTTTGCATTCTGGGCAATCATGTGTTCTTTGAGATAATGTTTTTTTTACTTTATGACCACAATTTGAGCATTCTTGAGACGTGCCATTGGGATTCACAGCAATAACTTTCAAACCAGCATTCACGGCTTTGTTGGTCAGTATTGTTATGAATTGTGCCCATCCGGCATCGTTGATGCTCTTCCCTAATCGTGATTTTACCATCCCCTTGATATTCAATTTTTCAACAGCAACAACATCATATTTTTTGAGCAGTGTATTCGCTGTTTTGAAGTGAAAGTCTTTACGGGTATCAGCTACTTTTTTGTGTTGCTTACCTAATTTGGCAATAGCCTTTTTACGTCTGTTGCTTCCTTTCTTTCTGCGGGAAACTTTACGTTGAGCCGATTTGAGCTTACGTTCTGCTTTGCGTAGAAACTTAGGAGCGACAATCTTGCTATTGTCTGAAGCTACGTAAAAGTCGATTAAGCCAACGTCAATCCCGACTATATTATCAAGGTTGAAATCAGGTTTTATTGTCGGCACTGTCTTGTCATCAAGACTTAGGGTCACATAATAGCCGTCGGCTTTCTTGGTGACAGAGACAGTTTTGATCTCAAAGACATCGGGCATTTGACGATGAACAATTACTTTCACCTCGCCAATCTTGGACAACGTGATTTTGCTATCTGCAAAGTGGTGTTGTTTGAATTGTGGATAAGTGAAAGTCTTGTATTGACCCACGGCTTTAAACCTAGGTCTACCAGATTTCTTACCGTTTGAGTCACCAGCCAACCACTTATCAAAGGCAATCTCAACTCGTTTTGGGACTTCCTGTAGTACTTGAGAATGAATCTTTTTGTACCACGGTCTATCTTTTTTTAGTTGAGTAAGTGTCTCTTGTTGGTTAAAGCGGTTAGGTTTATCGCTCAATTCAGGAAGGTGACAAACAAACAAAGAACATCTATCTACTTGACATCTGTTTTGCTCATACCAGTTGAACCGCTGTGCCAACTGATAATTGTACTGGCAACGCAACATATCTAATGTGTTGTCAATTAGTGTTGATTGATATTTAGTTGGCTTAAGTTTGAACTGGTATGAAACTCGCATATGTGTTTACCTCCTTGTAAATATGATAGTATATAAGTACGGATTTTGTACAACAAAAAGGATGAAAAATAGTAGAGTAGATATAAGACTATCTGATCGCAGAATGAATAAATTAAGAGCTTATGCAGTAGATAAAGATAAGACAATAACTCAAGTATTGGAAGAATTAATTGATAGTTTGCCTGTCGTTAAGAAATCGGCAATAATTTGTTCACCAGTCGATGACAGGTAGGGAGCATCCAGTTTTGGCAGAAATACCCAAACGACCAGGTAAAACCGATTTAATTTTAGTATCGATTGTGGACAAATTCTAACGTAACTAAAAACACTACATTAAAAGCATGGTATTCACTTAC